>JAABUU010000242.1_pt1 | contig 131856 bp, 189 predicted proteins | sample 5559301 | NCBI WGS metagenome assembly JAABUU01 (sample SAMN10711884, study PRJNA513360) | rock metagenome | isolation source: Antarctica rocks | place: Antarctica: Victoria Land, Richard Nunatak white | reverse complement strand
TGCTGGCCAGGCTCGTGATTTCTCGCGCTGCGCGCGTGCAGGCGCTGCTGGAGAGCGCCGCGGCCGCGCCGGACGCGCACATCCAGCGCCTGAACTTTGTGAGCCCGGCCGAGCGCGCGCTCGTGCTCAGCGCCTTCAACGCCACGGATGCAGCGCCCTCGGAGGTCATGCACCGCGGGCAGACCGTGCACGGCGCGCTGGAGCACTGGGCGGCCGTGCAGCCGGACGCGCCGGCGCTGGTGCTCGAGGCGCGTGCCCGCATGGCCATGTCTGCGGCCGTGCCGTCCGCTGCTGCGCATCGCATCTGCCGTGCTGACGCGTCGCGGCGCTGCGCGCAGGGGGCCACGATGAGCTACGCCGAGCTGGACGCGCGCGCCAACCAGCTCGCGCACCGCCTCGTAGGCCTGGGCGTGGGCCCGGAGGTGCCGGTCGGCGTGCTGATGCCGCGCTCGCTGGACCTGGTCGTGGCAATGCTCGGCGTGCTCAAGGCCGGTGGCGCCTACGTGCCCATGGACCCCGCCTACCCGGCGGACCGCCTGGCGATGATGATCGAGGACACGGAGGTGCGCAGAGAGAGCAATCCGGCTCGGCGCTGTTTCACAAGGGTGGTACGCCATGCCAGGACAGTGCATGCCCCTGACAGTCTGCGTTTGCAGGCGTCGCTCGTGCTGAGCCAGATAGAGGTGAACGCCGCGCGCGACATCGCCACCGAGGCACGCGTACTTCTGGTGCGCTAATCACAGCAGTAGCATCTGGCAAGCAAGCCTCACTGCCTGGGCAGATACACGGTCAGCCACTGGGCGCGGTGTGGTGCAGGTGGACGAGGAGCGGGATGCCCTGGCAGAGCTGCCGTCCGTATCGGTGGGCCAGCGCGCTGACGCACGCAACATGTGCTACATCATCTTCACCTCCGGCAGCACAGGGCGGCCCAAGGGCGCGGTGCTGCAGCACGACAGCGCCGTCAACTTCCTGCACTTCATCAACAGGTCCGCTCACATTGGCTGCTGGCAGGCGATGGCACATCAGAGCTGCGGTGCCGAGCCTGGGCTTGATGCCTGCAGGCGCATGCGCTGGGGCGAGGGCGTCGTGCTGCAGAAGACGTCGACGAGCTTCGATCCATCCATCATGGTGCGCCTGGCCTCCTGCCCGAGAGAGCGATGCATGTGCAGAGGCACAGTCTGCCAGTGGCTGCGCTCTCAGCACGCGCGCTGCGCTGGCGCAGGAGGTCTTCGGCGCCCTTGCCAGCGGCGGCAGCCTCGTCGTCGTGGCTCCCGGCGGCGAAAAGGACACGCAGCACCTGGCGCGCGTGTGCAGGCGGCACGCCGTGACGTGCCTCTGCCTCGTGCCCTCTCAGCTGGAGGCCCTGCTGCGCGTGCGTCCCCGCCTCGTAGGCTGCTGTGAGGCAGCTGGGCACCAGACCGCGGATGCCGAGCGGGGTCACGGCGCGCAGGAGCCGGACTTCAGGGCGTGCGCTTCGCTGCGCAGCGTGATCTGCGGCGGTGAAGCCATGCGCGCGCCGCTGATCAAGCTCTTCGCCTCGCTGTTGCCGCATGCCCGCCTGTACAACGACTACGGACCCACGGAGGCGACCGTGGCGTCGACAGGTGAGCGCAGCCCCTGTGCATGCAGGGCGAGCTGCAGTGCCGCCGCGCAGCCCCCGTGACCTGCATGCACGGCCGTGCAGGCTACGACACGCGCAAGTTTGACAGCGGCGCGTCCGTGCCGATTGGGGTCCCGCTGGCGAACCTGCGCTGCTACGTCCTGAGCGAGCACCTGGATCCGCTGCCGGTGGGCGTGCCGGGCGAGCTGATGGTCAGCGGCATCCAGCTGGCGCGCGGCTACCTGAAGCGGCCGGACCTGACCGCCGAGAAGTTTATCGCCAACCCTTTCGCGGGCGGCGACCCGCACCACAGCCGCATGTATCGCACTGGTGGGTCTCGGCCGGCGTTCTGCGAGGCGTCGCCTGTGCCTGCTGCTGCCCTGATTCCTGCTAGCGTTGATCGCCCTGCTGGAGCGACTGAAGCTGTCGCGCGCCAGGCGACCTTGCACGCTGGCTGCCGGACGGCAACCTGGAGTTCTTGGGCCGCCTGGACCAGCAGGTGCCCTTTGTGCTGCACTGGAGTTCGCGATTTACCCGAATATCTACGTATGCCAGCACTGCAACAGCTGGCACGGGGGCCAGTCCCATGCATGTGGACTATCTGAGGTTGCACGTTTCTTTTAATGATGGCGTGCTGGCGTGCAGGTCAAGCTGCTGGGCATGCGCGTCGAGCTCGGGGAGGTCGAGGTCGCCCTCGCAGAGACGCCCGGCGTGGAGCTGGCGGTGGCGGTTGTGCTGAAGGACCCCGCCGGCGCCCAGCGCCTGGTGGCCTATGTGACGCCTGCCGCCGTGCAGCCTGCAGCCGCGGTGGCGGCGATCAGGGCGCGGCTGCCGGCGCACATGGTGCCGTCCGTGGTCGTGCCGCTGGACGCCATGCCACGCCTGCCGAACGGCAAGATCAGCCGGGCCGCGCTGCCGGCGCCGGACTGGGGCGCGGGCGCGGCCGATGAGTACGTGGCGCCCGCCGGCGAGCTGGAGGCGCAGCTGCAGGCGGTGTGGCAGGAGGTGCTGGGCCGGGAGCGCATCAGCGCGCAGGCCGACTTCTTCGCGATCGGCGGCAACTCGCTGCAGGCGCGCGCTATGCCGTGCGGCGGTCATGCTGCCATGCCCATGCCCTGCATGCTGATGGGTGGGCGGCCGAGCGCAATCTCATGTCACCGTCAACCCCTGTGGACTTGCGCCGGCTCACGCGGTCTGTCCAGCTTAGTGCTACTGCCTCAGAACAGCGTGACCCCGGGCGCGCCGTTGTGCGACAGGTGGGCGTCGTCATGGCCAAGGTGCGCGATGCGACCGGCTCGGGCGTCGCGTCGGCGCAGCTGTTCAGGACGCCGACCATTGCTGGCCTGGCCGCCTACCTGAGCAGCGGCGCGGGCAGCGATGACGCTGTGACGGCCATCCCGGCGGCGCCCTTCGGCCCCGAGGAGCGCTGCGCGGGCGTGCCCTGCTCGGCCAACCAGGCGCAGATGGTCGTGCTGCACGAGATGGACCCGGACAGCGCCGCCTACCACCTGCCGGAGGCGCTGCGCCTGCGCGGGGCCCTGGATGCGGATGCGCTGCAGGCCGCGCTGCACGCCCTGGCAGCCCGGCATGAGATCCTGCGCACGCGGCTGCTGCAGCGCGACGGGCGCCTGCTGCAGTCGGTCCTGCCGGTCGAGCACCCGCGCGCGCTGCCCGCGCTGGTGCGGCGCAGCGTGCGAGCGCGCGGCGGCGAGCGTGCAATGCAGGCCCTGATCGACCGGGAGGCCAGCCGGCCCTTCCGGCTGATGGAGGAGGTGCCGCTGCGCGTGGTGCTGGTCGAGGTCGCGCCCGACGACCACGCGCTGCTGCTTGCCATGCACCACGTCATCAGGTGTGCGGCCTGGCCTGCCCGCCGCCCGGGCAGCCCGGACATGTGCACGCTCGTCTTTGCGCTCCATGAGCGGCGCTCATGAGCGCCGCACGTGCAGTGGCCGGTGCCGCTGGCTGGTCTTACCGGCCGGTCATGGCGACCGGGCAGGCCAGTGACACATGGTCTGTGCGGCGGGCAGCGACGGCTGGAGCATGGGCATCCTGTACGAGGAGCTGGGCGCGCTGTACAGCGCCGCGCTGGCAGGACGGGCGTGCGAGCTGCCGCGGCTGGCCATCCAGTACGCAGACTTCGCGGCCTGGCAGGCTGCGCGCCTGGAGGGCGAGCTGCTGCAGGCGCAGCTGGGCTACTGGACGCGGCAGCTGGCGGGCGCGCCGCCGCTGCTGGAGCTGCCCACCGACCTGCCGCGGCCGGCGGTCAGGGGCGGCGCGTCTGGCTACGCGCCGCTGCGCGTGCCGGCGGACGTCAGCCAGCGCCTGCGGGACCTGGCCTCCGCGGCGGGGGCGACGATGTTCATGCTCGTGCTTGCGGCCTGGCAGGTAGGCATCCCCTCTTTGGGCAGGCTCGGTTGATAGGCGCTGACACTTACATCTATTGAAAGGCAATATGATGCAGCGAAGTGTGTAGCACCAGGACTGTGTGACGAGAGGCTCACAGGCTGATGAATCCCTGCCCCTGGTCGCGCTGTCCATATATGAGCCTTCGGCTGGGGTCGTGGTGTGTATCTTCCTGGCAGTGATGTCTCTGGCACGCTGTCCAATATGGCGTCATGGATGCAGGGAAAGCAGCACGCCCATCCTGCTGAGCTGGGTCACGTAGAGGTGCTTGACATTACAGGTACTTTTGGGGCGCTACAGCCGATCGCACGACATTGTTGTGGGCACGCCCCTGGCCAACCGCACGCGCCCCGAGCTGGAGGGCCTCATCGGCTACTTTGTGAACACGGCCGCCTTCCGCACAGACCTGTCGGGTGCGAGGCCCTCCTGCGCGCCGTGCATGCGAACAGAGTGCAGCTGCTCCGCGCCGCACTGCGCTGCTCCATGCCGCACCTCTGCAGGCTGGCTCCAGCATGTCATGGCGCGGGCGGACCATAGCATCATGAACCCGCTGCGTCGTCTCAGGGCTTGCGCTGAGAGCGGTGACGCAGGCTCGCCATCCTTCCTGGGCCTCCTCGGACGTGTGAAGAGCGTCGTCCTGGGCGCCATCGAGCACGCCGATGTGCCCTTCACCCAGGTCGTCCAGGCCGCGCGCGTGCCGCGCAGCTCCGCGTACACCCCCATTTTCCTTTTTTTTTTTTTTTTTTTTTTTTTTTTCCAGACAATGTAGATTTTCCAGACAATAATGACCCTGCAGGGCGGCTACCTCGGCGCACGCAACGTCGAAGCCGGGATGAGCCTGGACCGCCTGCAAGTCGAGAGCATGACGGTGCGCACCTTGGCACTCAACGCTCTCTGATTCTGTTCCGAGCCACCCAGCTGCCGTTGTGCACATGAGGCATGCAGCCCGAGGCAAGGGGTTGCGAGGAGGCGGGTGACAGCAGGTCTGGTCCGCAATGGCAGGCGGGCAGTCCCCAAGCGCAGACGGACCTGGTGCTGGCGCTGGCGGAAGGGGAGGAGCTGGAGGGCAGCATCGAGTTCGCGGCTGAGCTGTTCCGGCCGGCCACGGCTGAGCGCATGGCCAGGCACCTCGAGGTGTGTGCTTTGCATCAGATGATCTGTGGGACATGCCCGCCCTGGCTTTACCGTGCATGATGGACGCAACATGCGCACTCGGCAATACATGCCACGCTGCCGCAGGTGCTCTTTGCAAACATCGCAGCCGCGCCAGACGCCGCGGTGGATGATCTGGGCATCATGTCGCCCGACGAGCACCGCCTGGTCATGCGGCACACATTCAGCCCTCTGCAGCTGGGCCCCGCCGTGGGCGCATATGCGCGCCAGACCATCCACGGCATGCTGGAGCACTGGGCCGCGTCTACGCCCAGCGCGCCCGCTGCAGCAGCCCTGGTACGTGCTGCGCGCTTCGTGCAGCTGTGCGCGCCAGACAGCTTTGCCACCGCTGTGACGTGATGCATGGCATGCGCGCAGGGCGTGACCCTGAGCTACGCCGAGCTGGACGCGCGCGCCAACCAGCTCGCGCACCGGCTCATAGCCCTGGGCGTGGGCCCGGAGGTGCCGGTGGGCGTCATGATGGAGCGCTCGCTGGACCTGGTGGTGGCGCTGCTGGGCGTGCTCAAGGCGGGCGGCGCCTACGTGCCCATGGACCCCAGCTACCCGCCGGGCCGCCTTGCGATGATGATGGAGGACTCGGAGGTGTGCGCATTCACAAGCGGATGCTTGTGCGGATGGCTCGGCTGTCTAAAGCCCGGTGTCTAGGTCAGAGCGGTGCGCGATGGCCTGAAAGTGTGCTGTGTGTGTGTCGCAGGCGCCCGTCCTACTCAGCCAGACGGCAGTGCACTCGATGGTGGGCGTGCCAACAGAGGCGCAAGTGCTGCTGGTGCGGCCCCCAGCTGTTACCGCTGCTGACGTAAGGCTGGCATGCTCATTGTACCCCCTGCGTGGAGCCTGCTCGACAAGCAGCGGAGGGGCCTGCGTGCTCCGCAGGTGGACGGCAGCGCGGACGACTTGGGCCGCCAGCCCGGCACATCGCCGGGCGCGCGCGCCCAGCCAGACAGCATGTGCTACATCATCTTCACGTCCGGCAGCACCGGCCGCCCGAAGGGCGCCGTGCTGCAGCACGCGGGCGTCATCAACTACCTGCACTGCCTCACGCTGTGCGCGCTGTGTGCGGTTCTCTCGCACATGCTGGATCGAGGCTGACAGGCGCGGACCGGCACTGACCGGCCTCCAGCCCGGCATCGGCAGGAAGCTGGACCTGGGGCCGCGCGACGTGTTCCTGCAGAAGGCGCCCGTCAGCTTCGACGCGTCGGTGCAGGAGCTGTTCAACTCGCTCGCCTGCGGCGGCGTGCTGCTGCTGGCCGACCCCGGCGGCGAACGAGACACGCAGTACCTGGCGCGCGCATGCAGAGAACAGCGCGTCACCTGCGCCAGCTTTGTGCCCTCGCAGCTGGACGTGCTGCTGCAGGTGTGCCATGGTCCTTGCTCCTTCTTGCCACCCAGTGTGGCGCATGCAGGCAACGTGTGTCCGGCCACAGGAGCCCGAGATGGGCGCGTGCACCACTCTGCGGCATGTCTTGGTCGGCGGCGAGGCGCTGCCGCCTGCACTTGCGGCGCGCTTTGCTGACCGCCTGCCGCACGCACACCTGCACAACGCATACGGCCCTACCGAGACAACCGTGGACGCCACAGGTGCTTTTATGATATCTCCTATGTGTTAACATGAATGCACCTGCCTTGGTCGTTGCCTTTGAGTCTGTGTGCGGCGTTGCCTGCCAGGCTATGACGTCACGACAGAGTTTGCTGGAGGCGTGAGCGTGCCCATTGGACGCCCGCTGGCAAACATGCGGTGCTACATACTCGACCCCAAGCTCCAGTGCGTGCCGACGGGCGTGCCGGGCGAGCTGATGGTGAGCGGCATTCAGCTGGCGCGCGGCTACCTGAAGCGCCCCGACCTGACCGCCGCGAGCTTCATCACCAACCCGTTCTCGGACGGCGACCCGAACCACAGCCGCCTGTACCGGACAGGCATGCTGCCTGGGCCTCGGCAGATGCGCCAGCGCTGCACAGCTGTGCGTCGCAAGGCTGAGCGTGCAGCTGCATTTGCAGGCGACCTGGCGCGCTGGCTGCCAAGTGGAGTCATCGACTTCATGGGTCGGCTCGACTACCAGGCGCGCAGCAGCATCCCTGCCCTGGTGGCAGCTGTTCATGTTCACAGCGGCTGCTTGTCAGGCTTTCACGCATGTGGCAGATGTCATGCTATCGGGTTTCTGTTTTTGGGCCTGAAGACAGTGTGTTGGGCGCACACCAGGTCAAGCTGCGCGGCTTCAGGGTGGAGCTGGGCGAGATCGAGAACGCGCTGTCCAAGGTCGCCGGCGTCCAGCTGGCGGTGGCTGTTGTGCTCCAGGACCCCACAGGCTCGCAGCGCCTGGCGGCATACGTGACACCCGCGTCTGTCGACCCCGCGGCAGCCACTGCAGACCTAAAGCGCCGCCTGCCGGCGCACATGGTGCCGGACATCGTCATGCCGCTGGAGCGCATGCCGCTGCTGCCCAACGAGAAGGTGGACCGCAGGGCGCTGCCGGCGCCGGACTGGGCCCAGGCGGCCCAGGCTGAGTATGTGGCGCCCGCCAGCGAGCTGGAGGCGCGCCTGCAGGCGATCTGGCACAGCGTCCTGGGCCAGGATGCCATCTCCACACAGGCGGACTTCTTCAGCGTCGGCGGCAACTCCTTGCAGGCGCGCCTTCCGAGGGAGACAAACCGCAAGCGCGTCAGCACTGCGGTGTCCTGCATGCGTGAGCCTGGAGGCCTTGCAGGCACTGACGCGGGCGGCTGCACTGCAGGCAAGCATGGTCATGGCCAAAGTGCGTCAGTCGACGGGCGTGGATGCGCCCGTCGCCCTGCTGTTCGGCAAGCCCACCATCGCCAGCCTGGCGGCCGCCATGGGCGAGCACGCCCCGCGCAAGGCCGCGGCCGCTGGCGCGATCCCCAGTGCCGGGTTCTCGGCGGCCGCCCTCGCCGGCGGCGTCCCCTGCTCGCCGAGCCAGCGGCACCTGCTGCAGCGGGGCAACCCGCGCGCCACGGGCGCCGAGACGCACCTGGCTGAGGCAGTACGCCTGGCGGGCGCCTTGGACGCCACGGCGCTGGATGCGGCGCTGGCTGCGGTCGCTGCACGCCACGGCGCGCTGCGCACGCGCTTCCTGGAGCAGGCTCCGGGCGCGTTTGTGCAGGCCGTGCTGCCGCCGGGCGAGGGGCGTGCCGCGCTGGAGCTGCACCGCGCTAGCCTGCCGTCAGCCGAGGATGCGTATGCCTCGCTGCAGAACCGCGTGGCCGCACCCTTCGACCTGCTGGGCGCGGCTGCGCCCTGGCGCGCGGTGCTGTACAGCCACAGCAGCTCAGCTGGCAGCGAGCACGTGCTGCTGTTGGTCGCACACCAAGCGGTGAGCGACCGGTGGTCGCTCGTGCTGCTGGTGGCCGAGCTCGCGGCGGCCTACCTAGCGCAGCGGGGGGATGCGGCGCAAGTGCCGCCGGCGCCGCGGCTGCAGCTGGCCGATGTGGCGGCCTGGCAGGCGGCGCAGCTGGCGAGCGGCGCCTGGGCGGCGGAGCAGGAGTTCTGGCGGCAGCAGCTGGCATACGCGCCGCGGCTGCTGGACTTGCCGACGGACCGGCCGCGCCCGAGCCCGGGCGTGCTCAGCATGCGCGCTGGAGCGGTCGCAGCTGCCTCACCCGCGGGCCTGGTGCTGCGCCTGGAGGACCTGGCGGCCGGCTCCGGCGCGACGCTATTCGTGGTGGTCCTGGCGGCCTGGAAGGTGCGAAGGCGGCCGGCCTGGTCAGGCGCAGAGCCACAGACGCGAGTGCCCGCTGCTTGACCATGCGCTGGGCGGGCGCGTCGCCGCGCATGTGGTAGCGCATGAGCGCAGTTCGTGTGTTGCGTCATGTCCTGCTGAAGCATTCATGGCACAATACTGTGCGTCATGCTGCCTGATCTGTGGGCGTGCAGGTGCTGCTGAGCCGCTACGCGCGCGAGGACGACGTATTGGTCGGCACTGACAGCGCCAACCGCGAGAGGGCCGAGCTTGAGGGCGTGGTGGGCAGCCTTGCCAACCAGCTGGCGCTGCGCACAGACCTGTCAGGTGAGAGCTGAGGCAGGCAGGACCCCGTGCACTCATGCAGCTGCATAGCCCTCCTGTGGGACCGCCACACGGGCTTGCCCTGAGTGGGACGCCGCGCTGCCGGTGTGCGCACACTCGCCGCTCGGGCCAGCGTCACGAGGTGTGAGTGGGGGACCAGGCACTCCGTCTTTCCGGGAGCTGGTGGGCCGCGTGCGGAGCACGGTGCTCTCCGCGGTCGCGCGCAGCGGCCTGCCCTTCGCATGCGTCCTGGATGCGGTGGGCGTGCCTGCGGCGCCTGAGCATGCGCCTGTGTTCACGACCGCCGTGCACCTGCTGGATGCGGAGCCGGCCGCAAGCAACGAAGCGCTGCAAGCGGCTGGGCTGTCGCTGGCGCCACTCGAGGCGCGCTTCGCACCCCACGCCGAGCAGCAAAGCAAGCACCCAGTGCATGCGCGTGCTCCTGCAGGCAATGTGGCCCAGGCGCTTCCTGGCTGTGCAACATTGTGCTTGCAATGTATTCACAGAGGAGGGGCACTGGTGCTTGCAGGCACCGGCGTGCGCCAGCACGCTCGACTTGGAGTTGACTGTAGCCAAGGGCGATGGCGCGTGCCTGGAGTGCAGCCTTAGGTACAACACGCAGCTGTATGAGGCGAGTACCGCGCAGCGCATGCTCGGCCACTTGATGGTGCGACCTGGCTTTGCGGGTCTCCCGTCGCCTGTGGTGAGGCCGTGAGAGGCGCCAGGTATACAGCCAGGTGTACAGTAGGGGCCCCGGCTTGTGGCAGGCCTAGGCAAGACAGCTCCAACAAGATCAGGAGCTCTGCTTGGGGTACAAGGGAAGGTGAGGGCGGAGCAAGGGCGTGGTGAACGCTGCTCTGCACGTAGCTAATCTATATATAACGCGTATCGTGTATCTTGCTGCACGGCTTGCAGCGCTTGCAGCATCCCGCTGCGGGTGAGTCTACCCTGTTGTCTTGCAGTCGTCATGCGACAGTACAAACATATAGACGGGTAGCAGTGCAGCGCCGGCAGGCATGGTTGTCTCTGCTACCTGCGTGTGCGCGTGCACCAGTCACCGTCGGGAGGTGACGCGCCCGGCATCGGGGCAGGTGCTGCTGTCGGCCGCAGCGGAGGACTCGGACTCACCAGCGGCTGCGCTGCCGCTGATGAGCGCCGCTGAGCGCGAGCAAGTTGTCGTTGCGTTCAATAGCGCGCACGCGCATGTGGAGTCAGACCCCAGCTGCCTGCACGAGCTTTTTCAAGAGCACGCGCGACGCCAACCAGACTCACTCTGCCTGGTCTGCGGCGACGAGACGCTGGCCTACGGCGAGGTGAGCCGCCCAAAGCGGAGTGTGCAGCCAGGCGGGTATGTGTGCTTCATCTGGTGATGCGAGGCACGGCGTGGGCTGCCAGTGCTCCCTTCTATAGCTTGCGGCAGTAAGAGGCCGGGCAGGTGTCAGCTGCCGGGCTTCAGCAGTGGGCTGGCCGCGCAGGTGGACGCGCGCGCCAACCAGCTCGCGCACCACCTGATCGCGCAGGGCGCCAGCCTGGGGTCCGCTGTGGGGCTGCTGCTGGAGCCCAGCACGGACGCCATCATCGCGATGCTGGCCGTGCTCAAGGCCGGGTGCTGCTACCTGCCGCTGCAGCAGCACTGCAGCGACGCCGCGCTGGCGCTGGTCGCGGAGGATGCCAGCCTGGCTGTGGCCGTTGCGCACCGCGGGCTCCAGCGCCGCCTGCCCGTGGGCCACGCGGTCAGGGCGGTGGCGCTGGACGCCCCACGCGAGGAGGCCGCGATCCGGCGCAGGCCGACACACAGCCCCGGGCGCCGCGCGGCGCCCGTCGACGCAGCCTATGTGCTCTTCTTCCAGGCGGCGGGCGCCACTCGGCCGTCCGGCACCGTCCACCAGCATGCCGGCCTGGCGGACATGCTGGCCGGCATGGCGCACCTGGCCGGCACTGGGACAGGCAGCATAGCTGACCACCAGCCGCGCGTGGCCTTGGCCGCGCCGCTGACGGAGCACGCCGCGGCGCTGGAGGTGTGGACGCCGCTGACGCAGGGCGGCGTGTTGGTCATCGCGCGCCCAGACGCCGACCTGGATGTGCCATACTTTGCGGGCCTGCTGGCGCACGCCCGCATCACCGCCGCGCACTTTACAGCCAAGGCGCTGGAGAGCGCCGCACAGACGCGCGCACTGGAGGCGGCCGCGGGGTCGCTGCGCTGCATCTGGGTCACCGAGCCTCTGGAGCCGGGCGTGGCTGAGGCCACCTTTGAGGCGCTGCCGGGCGCGATGCTCGTGCTGGGTTACGGCCTGCTGGAGGCCACGCCCTTTGTGACGGCCGCCGTGCTGCGCAAGGGCGATGAGCTGGTCGGCGACCCCATCGGCCGCCCGCTCACGCACACGCGGGCGCGCCCTCGTGCCGTCAAGTCAGAGCATGCGCACCTTTCTGGACCTTGTTGTGTCCTGCTCATCTTGTCGGGCTGCAATATGGCATGTCGGGCTGCAATATGGCATGTATGGCTGTTGTCTGGGCAGCCCATGAGGCCCATACCTACTTGCGGTGCGCAGGCGCTGGTGCTGGACGACCTGCAGAACCCTGTGCCGGTCGGCGTGCCCGGGCAGCTGCATGTCAGCGGCGCCTGCCTCGCGCGCGGCTACATCGGCCTCCCGCAGCTCACGGCTGAGCACTTTGTGCCCAACCCGCTGTTCGATGCGCACGCCGACGAGGCGCAATACGCCCTGATGTTCCGCACCGGCGACCTGGTTGCCTGGCAGCCGGACGGCTCTCTGCGCTACGTCAACCGCGTGGGGGATGAGGTGCAGCATGCGCCGTGTCTCGCCACCTGTCTCCTGCACCTCACCCGTCCCCCTGCGTGTCGTGTTTGCCATGTCCCTGCTCGCAGTGGCTGCTGGGCTGTGCCATTGCCAGCAGGCCGATCTGACCGGGGCAGTCTTGAGTGGCTGTAGGGACCTGCCAGCACACGGCACTGCAGCTCTGCTCTGCTATGAGGACAGCTGCGGGCCCTGACCAGATGCTGGCATGCGTGTGCAGAGCTACCTGCGCGGCTTCAAGGTGAGCCTCAGCGAGGTGGAGGCCGCTCTGATAGCATGCGAGGGCGTGACAGCCGCTGCGGCGGCCATCACCGAGGACTTCACCGGCGTGCAGCGGCTCGTGGTGCGGGCATCCGCCGTGCACACCTGTCGCATCCATGCGCAGTGGGCGCAAATGCGTGCGCATGTCTGCTGTCACGGCTGGGCAGCCGGGCTGATGGCAACAAAACACGTTGCGATCGCTCTTGGGCGTGTGAGGCCACACGCGTGCCTGCTAGCAGCTGACCGCGTCTCCGCGGCCCCAGGCATATGTCACGCCGGGCAGCCTGGACACCGCCGAGCTGGCGGCATCGCTGAGCGGGCGCCTGCCGCCGCACATGATGCCCTCGCTGGTCACGGCGCTGGAGGAGATGCCGCTGCTCTTCATGGGCGACGCGGTGGACCGCGGCGCGCTGCCGCTGCCGGACTGGGCGGCCGCGGACGCACTCCATGTGGAGCCCGCGAACGGCCTGGAGCGTCAGCTGCAGGCCATCTGGCAGGAGGTGCTGCGCTGCGAGCGCGTCAGCACGCAGGCCGACTTCTTCAGCCTCGGCGGCAATGACGTCAAGGTGGGCGCATGCCGCCTGGCGTCGACGCGCACGGGCTGTCCCGGCGCCTGGGCGCTGAGCGGCTGCGCTCCCGCGCAGGCTGCCGAGGTCATGAAGCGCGTGCGCGAGGCGAGCGGGCGCGCCGTGCCGACCGTCACGCTGTTCCGCGCGCCCACGATCGTGGGGCTGGCGGGCGCGCTGGCCGGCATGCCACGCGCCAGCCTGGGCGCCATCCCCCGCGCGCCCTTCAGCGCCGCGGAGAAGGCCGCGGGCGTGCCCTGCCCCACCAGCATGGAGGGCTACGGGCAGCGCGCGCTGGACGCGCCCGAGCAGGCGGACGCGCGGAACATCCCGGTCACGCTGCGCCTGGGCGGCGCGCTGGACCTGGGCGCGCTGCGCGCCGCGCTCGCGCACCTGGTGGCGCGCCACGAGCCGCTGCGCACGCGCCTCGTGCTGCGCCATGGGCAGGTGCTGCAGGCGGTGGCGCCCGCCGGCGACCCGCGCACGGCGCCGCAGCTCATCGTGGAGCCGGCGCCCGCCGGGGGTGCCATGGCGCTCACGGCGCGCCTGGAGGCGGCCGCCAGTCAGCCCTTCCAACTGTACAGCGACGCCTCCCTCATGCGCGCGCTGCTGGTCGTCATCGGCCCGGAGGAGTCCACGCTCCTGGTCTGCGTGCACCACGCCGGCGCGCCCCCCAGCCCGCGAAGCAACAAGCCTGATCCTGCCCCCGCATACGCTTCCGGCATGCGCCAGCCTGCTTGAGCGCCGAGGCGCCGGGCACGCATGCCGGGCGCGGCCGCTGCGGCTCAGGCGCGCGCGCGCGCGCGCAGTCTTTGACGGCTGGAGCGAGGGCATTATGCTGGCGGAGCTGCCGGCGGCGTATGCTGCGCTGGCGGCCGGGGGCCAGCCCGAGCTGCCGCCGCTGCAGACGAGCTATGCGGACTACGCATTCTGGCAGCGCGGCCGCCTGGACGCGGAGGGCGACCTCGCGCCGCAGCTGGAGTACTGGCGCAGGGCGCTGGCGGGCGCGCCCAGCAGCCTGCACCTGCGCGGCGACTTTCCCGGGCCGCCCACGCCGGGCAGCATGGGCAGCAGCATCGCAGTCGCGCTGCCCGTCGACCTCGTGCGGAGCCTCAAGTCGCTGGCGCGGGCCTGCGGCGCCACGCTCTTCACCGTCGTGCTGGCCGCCTGGAAGGCGCGCCTGGCCGCTCGGCCTGCATGGTGGCCCGCATGAAGCGCCTGCGTGTCCTGGCCATCTGTGCTCGGCCTTGAGCACGGTGTGCCCTGTTATCCTGACGTGCTGCTCGCGGCAAGAAGTGGGACGGGGGGCGGAGGCTGCCGGCGCCAGCGCCTGCCACGCGCGCGGCGGCTGCGCGCAGGTGCTCCTCGGCCAGCACTCGGGCAGGCGCGACATCGTGAACACGACATCGGTGGCGGGGCGTTCCGCGCCCGAGCTGGAGCCTCTCATAGGTGCGGAGCGCCCTCATGTGAGCGCTCAAGCGCATGCTGACAGTTTGTGCACATGCCTGTACCATGCGGCCTGCCGCAGTCGGCGTCGTCGCAACCTGCACACATCGTCTGTGACCCTGCCAGCACCGCAGATCCAGGTCGCTTTGACTGGGCACCCAGTAGGTCGCTGTGCACCCGGCAGAGAGTCTGTAAACTGACATCTCTGGGGCACCATGCAGGTTGTTTTGCGACGGAGGTAATCTTGCGAACTGACATCTCCGGTGCGTCAACCTCAGCCTTCTCACAGTTAGATAGCAGTGTCTGCTGGCCGGCATGCAGAGTGTCAGGAGTGCCCTGGCAGAGTGCAAGAGCAGCACACGGGTTCGCTGTGGTTGTTCCGGAAGCAGCGGGTACTGCTATACGCGCATGAGACGCATCTGCGCGCACCTGCGGCACTGCCCGGATCGCGGCGCACCCGGCAAGCGGAGAGGCGGGGGTGCTGCTCGCAGGGCCCGGCCTGGTGGTGCGCGAGCTGCTGCAGCGTGTCAAGGCGGCCGTCATGGGCGCCGTGGCGAACGCGGATGTGCCCATCGAGCGCGCGCTGCAAGTTGCGGGCCTGCCCGCGTCGGCCAACGTCTTCGAGGCGAGCTGCGCGGTGCACGACGAGGGCTTCTTTGACGTTGGCGACATGCAGGGCTTCGAGGCGCGCCCACGGCACCCGGCCGCCGAGCGACCTCCTGGACGGTGCAGCATGCACCTGCGCTGTTCAGCCTGCGTGTGTGCAGCTCTGGCGCCGCGCCGGGGCGCTGTCCCCGCGGCGCCGCGCAGACCTGTGTGTCGGCCGGGCCAGGCGGAGCGGCTGGACGTGTACCCGAGGGAGGATGTGATGGGCGAGTCGCTGCTGGCGCTCGAGCTGAGCGAGATCCGCGGCAGCCTGCGCGGCCTGCTCACGTACAACGCGGACATCTTCCGCAGGAGCACCGCCCAGCGCATCGCGGGCCACCTCGAGGTCCGCCGCCCCTCACCCCGCTCTTGCAACACTCGTAGCCATACTCAGCATGGCGCACACAAGCCCACTGCTGCCCAGGTCAGGCGGCAAGCGGTTTACCATGAGCAGCGACCGCGGGCGCACCCCCTGACCGCCGACCCGGCGCGCGTGCAGGAGCTGCTGGAGGCGATGGCGCAGGGTGGCCTGGACGCTGCGGTGGACAGCCTCCCACTGGCGCGCCAGATGGTGCGGCGCCTGCGCAGCTCAGCCACGTCGCGCCTGGGCTCCCTGGGCGCACCCCTGGCGTCTGGGGCCCCGTCCGGACCATCCGCCTGGCCTAGCCGCGCCTTGCAGCGCGGCCGCAGCTCTGCCAACCGCCTCCTGCGCAGCATCAACACGGGCGAGCTGGCGCATGCGCTCCGGTCGGCCGGCCCCGCAGCGCTGCCGCCCGCCGACGACTCCTTGGGGCCTGCCACCGCCTCCGCGGAGAGCTCCGGCGCGGCGTCGCCCGGGCCGCTGGCGCGGCGCGTGAGCAGCATGCAGCTGCGCAGCTACTCGCGCGCGCACAGCTTGCGCGGCGCGCCGCCACTGCGCATGGGCAGCGGCGGCGGCAGCATGCTGCCCGGCGCGTCAAGCAGCCAGCTCCGCGAGCCATCGCCGCGTATGTCGACGCGTCGCGGCAGCGTCAGCCCGAGCGTGGCGCGGATCGCCGAGGAGGCAGCAGGCCAGGCGGGGGCTGTTACGCGAGCCGGCGAGCGCCACCTGGGTCCGTCCTTCGCGCCGCCGCCGGCGCAAGGCTTCTCGGCCGGCGGCGCCGACCTCGTCATGCCCTCGCCCTTCACATCCCCGTTCGAGGCAGGCGCCGATGGGGAGGCGGCGGCCGCTGCATTCGGCGCGCCGAGCCCGCGCGCGTGCCCCAGCGCGCCCGTCGACAGCGAGGAGCTGCTGCGCCGCCGGACCTGGGCGCGCGTCGTGGGCGGCGCGGCGCGCCCCGCTGACGCGCGCGGCGCTGCAGCCCGGAGGCGCAGCGTGGCGTTTGAGTGAGCGCTCACGCATGCCCAGCTCAGGCAGCCTTCTGTTAGCTAGGGCGTGGGGCACCGAGCCGGCGCTGTGCGCCGCTACATGTACGCTTTACTGTGGACCATCAAGCGATGTCAATAGGCAAACCTTCTTGGGAACTCTCATGCCCGGCCAACAGGCTACTGACTTTAACTGCCAAGCGCCTCTCAGGGTGAAGTGTAGGCAGCGCTTCAACGGGCTGCTCCAGTAGGCTGTCCTCTGCGCATTAGAACTCCAGGTGACAATGTATGTAGAGTGTTTAACGGCAGACGCATGCTCTGAGGAGCCTGCCTGAGCACACAATGATGTTCCGGACTGACGCTGCATTGCTTTGCCTGTGTGCTTGCTGCCCCTGCGCCTGCGCGTCTTGTGATTGGAGATGCTGCTGTGCAACAACATGCGGCTGGTGTACGTCCATGCCTGCCTGCACATAGTCCTGCACTCTCAACTGAAAACATTTTCTCAATTGAACGTTGTTTCAGAAGGCATGTAAGTACTCATGGCATTATATGAGCATGCTCTCATGCACATATCCTGTACAAAGCTCACGTTCGGCGCCTGATCAGCGCCTGACCCCAGAAACGTGTGGCCATTCGCACTCATTATGGGCAGGCGTATGTCACGCATGTCCTTGTGCCGGATGAGCATGAGCGTGATGATTGCAGTGTTCTTCAGCGCGTTGAGATTCCAGGTAATGGGTTGCACGTGCTCTTGTAGAAGACATCACCGTCGCTGCGCACAACACTGAGGCTCATACACATCGCACACTTCTGCAGGGCCATACGCGGTAGCAGTGTGCGTGGCACCGCCCGAGTGCGCCAAGGCACATGCACCGCATGTCGTGCAGGCCCTGCATTGCAGGGTGTGGCCCTTGTCAACCCACCCATATTTGGTTATGTGCCGGTAATCAGGTATCTTGAACACTAGGCCATGTCCAATTTTCGGGCATGCACACATGCTGCGCAAACCAGCGCTCAGACCAAGCTTGCCTGCCCTCACTGAGGGCCCCTAGTACAGCACAGAACAACTCTCCGAGCTCGTATACCTTCAGGCAGGGCAAGCAAGCTGCTGCTTGCCCGCTGCGGCGCAAACTGAGGTAAAGCCTTGCTCGACCATTCCGAAAGTCTGGAGCCCTGTAGGTTTCTTTGCAGAACTTTGCGGCCGCGGCCACCTGCCGTTCGGGTCTTGGCCTGTGGTGGAGGTGCACTGCCATTGAAGATGGTCTGTGCGCGGGGCTTGGCGGACAGGCAGTTCCCGCCCTGCTGGATGCAGCGTCTAGGCCCTGCCAGGCAGCCGGCAACCACGCAGCGCACGCCGGCCACCCGGCCGCTGCTTGCTGCGGGGTGCCTGCCAGAGCGCGAGACGCTGCGGCCCGGCAGCGACGCCCATGGCGCTGTTTCAAACGGCGTGGAGCGCGGCTTGCTGCGCCGGGCGACGCCACCCACCAAGCCGCGGCCCGCACTGCTGCCAGGCGAGCCAGGCCCTGGCACTGGCGGCGTAAGTCCGCCGTGGCGAGGTGCGCGGCGGAGGGCGCGCTTGCGCGTCGCCGTGGACGTCGATGAAGGTGCGGGCAGCGGGCCTGCGAGGCAGCGCACAGCAGGCGTGGAAGGCTGTGACAGCGGATGCGCGCTGCTGCACAGTGCTCGGCCGCTTCCTGCACAGCCTGAACAAGTTTGCGCTGGAGGAGTACGGCCTGGCGTTTGACATCTGCGACTACGACGTCTACGAGTTTGCAAAGGCGCGCCGGCGGCGCCGACGCGTGCTTGCACTGCCAGGAGTGCTGGAGGCGTGCGGCGCCGGTGCAGTGCAGCGGCGCTGACGTCTTTGCGGGCCGCAGGTCTGGAAGTGCTCCAAGGACGAGTCTAACAGCATCGTGCACAAGTTCTTCGAGTCGCACCACTTCGCGCTGGGCATACTGCCCATACCGGGTGCGCCTGTGCTCTGCTCCAGCGCATGCAGCGCCCAGGGAGCGCGCGGGGCCGACCAGCGCGCGTGCCGGCAGGAGCCCTGCACAGCCTGCAGCGCCTGGCGGCGACGTGCGATCTGGTGGTCGTCACCTCGCGGCAGCACTGCATACGGCAGCCCACGCTGGAGTGGATCGAGCGGCACTTTCCGGGCGTGTTTGCCGAGGTGCACTTTGGCAACCACTGGGCGCTGGAGGGCCAGTCCAAGGCCAAGTCGGAGATCTGCAGGCGCGCTGCCCGCGCGTGCAAAGTGTGCGGCACGGCCCGCGAGCGCCGCTCACCCGCACGCCGCCGCTCGCAGGGACATCGGAGCCTCTGTGCTCATAGACGACAACCCGCGGTATGCAGTGGAGTGCGCGGAGGCTGGCATGGACGTGCTGCTGTACGACTGGCAACTGTGCTATCCCTGGAGCAAAACAGCTGACGGGCGCGCCCCTCCGCAAGCTTGCGGCCGACTCGGCTGTCCCTGGCCGCCCCTCGTTGCGCCACGCTGCGGGTCCGCGCTGAGCGCGCTGGCTGGCGCCTGCAGGCCGGCGCACCCGCGCATCAGGCGGGTGCGCGACTGGACGGAGGTGGAGGAGGCGCTGGCCGAGCTGTCGCTGCGGCCGCCTCACAGGTGACGGCGGTGGGCGGCACGCGCCGCCGCTGCGACACCTCTGCCGGAGCGCTCGTCAGCACTCGCGTGCCCTGCCACAGCCAGCGTCCTGCCGCCGTTAGCTAGTGAAGCGCGGCAGCGTTGATGTACACGGCCGGGCACCCGTGCATGACCGGCATTCTGCTCTGAACATCACAGAACTCATTGCACTGCAGTGCTTCACTGCCTGTGGTCGCTTGGGGGTTCCTGAATCCTATTCAGGCTCGAGCTGTCGGGGCTCTCTGATTGCTTGTAAACATCGACGCTGGATTGCTCCTCGACGAAAGAGTTAGACAGCAGCCTGAAGGCAGTCCACCACAGGGCAGCACCAGTGTCTGAAGGCAAGAATGCAGGCATGCTGCGTGTGCGCAAGCGCGCGCGGCTGACGCCGCTCTACCAAAACAACCCAGAGAACGGGCACACGAGCGACCAGAGCACGGACGAGGTGTGGCCCAGGTGGCGCGCCGCAGGCGCACAGGCTCGAAGTGTCACAGCAGCGCGCCAGGCAGGGTCTGTGCGGTGAGCAAAGGATCGCGCGTAGGGCTGCTCAACCAGAGGCGCGACCGCAGGATGCGCAGCGACAGGGCGGGCAGCTGCGGGCCATGGTGCAGGCGAAGGGGACGCGCTGGACGAGATCCTGGGTGCGGAGCTGCCCGGCGACGCACTGGCCGCGCTGTACCTGCTGCGTGCGCAGTTTCCCCAGACACCCGGGCGCCCCGCCCCGCCGCTGGCACTGCGCAGCCAGGTCTACAGCATCGTGCGAGATCGCACGGCCGTCGACCGCGAGCTGGACGCGCTGCGGTGTGCCCGCAGGCGAGCAAGGTGCTTGCGGCGCCACAACAGCGCCGCCACTGATCCACCACCTGCTGCACGTGTGCAGGCTGGGAGGGCGAGTACGCATGTTTAAGCTGGCGGCACTGGTGGACGAGTACGCTTACCTGCTGGCTGAGGACTATGCTGCAGCGTTTGTCGCCGCCCGCGCCGAGCTGCAGGCGCGACCCTGTCAGAACCGTGGTGCTTCAGGAGCGCGTCGCGCCCAAGCTCGCGACTCACCGGGCGGCTGCTCTGTGCGTGTGTCCGTCCACCGAGTGCCGCTGGCGTGTGGCCAAAGGCGTGCCCCGGTACTGTAGGAGGCCGATGACGCGCTGGTGGTGACCCACTTTGAGGAGCGCGTTGTGCCGCGGTGCCGGGAGGTCAGCATACGACATGCCGAGCTGACGGCGCTCTTGTCCGGCAAATCCAGGTGCGTGTCAAGCTCTGGCAAGACCCGGCGCTGTGCAGCGGGGTTGCCTGCTGAGAGCTGCGGTCAGTCTGCTTTGTATGGCTCCACTGGGGCAATCTGTTGCCCAGGAGCCGCGTGTGCGCCAGCAGGGCGGGTCGCCAGGGCAACCTGCGCCCGCACCTCTGCTTGGCGGCAGCGTTGGGTGACACGCGCGAGGGCCCTGCAGGAGCGCGGTCGTGAGTGAGGCGCCGGTCACGGCGCTGCTGCGCTGCGGCCTCCTGACCCGCCACGCCTGCTCCGACGGCCTGTACTACTTCTCAGTCAACAGGTTCGGTGCAGTTGTCCGAGGCATCACGTCCGGCCGTAAGGTAGCAGCGCTCCCTCGTTTTCCCCTCCCCAGATGACACAGCGCTCCAGAGTGTGCTGGAGTGGCAGTGGTGTGACCGGTGATTGCTTGAATGCGGCCTGGAGCATGCACATCAATGCAGCCGAGCGCTGCGCAATCGCGACAGCTGAGCAGGTCGAATGAGGTCTGCGGTGCATGCAGGAACTGACGGGCATGCTCGCACGCCGCCGCCGGCCGGAAGCGTTCCTGCGCGAGCTGGCGGCACGGCCGCTGCGCAGCAGCTCGCTCGGCCTGCGCTTCCACCTGCGCGACCTGCTGGGCTCGGGTGCGCTCGTGCGCGTGGCCACCCCTGCTGGCGAGGTGCTGCGCATGGCCAAGCGGGGCGCTTGAAGAGGCGGGATGCTGCGACGCGGAGCGGCTGCACGGTGCCCAGGCATGGCCAGGGCTGCTGCCTGTGCTGAGAAGACGCGGACCTGTCAACACGCAGTTAGGCGCTGCCGCTAGCAAGTACCCAGAGCAATGAGCTGATGAAGCTTCCCTTTTCGCGTAAGCACTGCCTGTCCTGATCACGCTGCCATGTGCAAATGAAGAGTTGAAAAGCCCTGTGTTGAAGGTGTAGGGGTTGGGCGCTACAGTCAGTAAGGTGAAGAGTATCTCAAGAGTATCCGATGCTTGGCAGGAATGCTCGGCTGTTGCCCTGAACGCCACTGACAAAGCCTTCAGAAATGCGGATGCTGGTGCATGGCATGCGGCAGCCTGTCGGTGGTCTCCCCAGCATGCGCGGCAGGCTTTTGATGAGCTGCAGGGCAAACATGTGCTTGGTGACCGGTCATGCGGCTCCTGCATCTCTTGCATAAATATAAAGAGACGCAGTGCTTCCTCCACCTAAGCAGCAGCATGATATCATGGGTTTGCAACAAAACAAGGTGTGAGCCTGACATGCCACAACTTGAACACAACTTGAACACAGCGTGGGCAGCTTGGGCGTTGTTCCATGCCTCGCACCGTAAACTCCCCACCCTAGTGCATTCAGTTTGGACCCTGGCAGGACGACCCGCTTTTACAGTCTGCCTCCTCCATGCCAGCTTGGACCCGGCAGGCCAGCTAAAACAAGGTGCACGCATGCTGCATACGCCGCATGCGCTGCGCCCGGGGTATCGCGCCCCGTGCAGGGTTGTTTGGGGCAAGGCCCCCGACAGGCGCGGCACCCCTTGCCACATGCAAAAAAATCAGCGATCCAGGGCCAACATAAGCGGCAGCTTGCCGAGCGGCTGGTGCACGTTGGCGCTGTACCCGTTCCTGAGGTGCGCAACACGCGCGTTTGGGTCCAGCGTGTTTGTGACGGGGTCATACTGGATCACCGACTGGGTCAAGTGCCCCGGCGGCACGTTCAAGTACTGTATCATCCACGTCGTGCGCTCTGGGTAGCCGCCGCCGTGCGGCGCGTTTGCCGCCAGCGCATTCTTTTTTTCCCAGAACGGGTGCGCCATGAAGGCCTTGAGCTGCTGATGGCTGGCCAGCCACATGCCAAAGTATGGCTGCGGCAGCTCCACGAAGTGCCCGACGCCCTCGATGTGCGCTGTGGGCGCAGTGCTCGTGTTGACTCGTATGCTGAGATCCAGCATCACCAGCTCGCCCGTGTCCGGTGACACCTCCGTGCGGTAGAAGCCAAACGTCAGGTTGCGCTCGTCCAGCGCCGGCGTGGCGCGCGCCCACGCAGTCATCGCCCGCCAGGGCACCAGCGTGTCGTCTTCCATGTACATGTACGCCGTATACTGCGCCCCGCCTGCCGCACCAGGTGTCAAGCCCGCCGCGCGTCTGCCTGCGCAGTGTGACTGGGGCGCCGCGGCTAAGCTTCGCACCTGAGGCAGCGGCGCCAATCACGGCGCGGTGGCGCCAGAGCAGCGCGTACCGGTAGGTGTCATTATCAGGCGTCGCGGGCTCCGGGCACACCCACACGCTGTCCGCAGGCAGCTCCCAGGCAGCGAAGACGCGCTTGAGCCTCTCTGGCCGGTTGGTGGTTATGCACGTGTGAACCTCTGAGGGATACCTCAGCACATTGTCAATGGTGGTAGATAAGTAGTTTAGCTTGCCAACGTTCCAGTGGAAGGAAACGACAACGAGAATCTTGGCCAGCAGCGGGCTCAGTTTCTCCATGGGATCACTGTGTCCTCATCAGGTGTGCGCCAACGCAAGATGAACGCCTTGTTCATGGCACAAGCCAACTCTGTGCTTTGAAGGGTAGGGTCGATGCGAACCGTGACAATTAGGACCGAGGCCATACAAGCTTCACAGCTGACTTCTCTTCTGTGGAGCAGAGGCGGCGCACTCTGGTTTAGCCGAGACGGATGTGTGCACAGAGTGATAATAGCCTACTTCCCACCTGGCCCCAGCTTGTTTGCCAGCTGCGCTCAGCCCGGTCTGTAGGTTTCGTGTGCTTGGTACTGCAGCGCCTGTTGGCACCTTGCAGTATGTGCCCAGCTTGTGGACACCTGTGCGCCAGGCGTGAACCAGTGCGCTTGCGTAACTCTCATCTGACAGCAGTCCCTGACACGCACTCCTGGTGTGGACTGAGCAGTGGACGCTACCATGCACATGGGACATGCTAGATAGTTCGGCCGTTTTGGTCTCCATCCTCTGCAAGCCCGGTCTGGTGATGAAGTGGAACGACAGCAGCACGCCCGTCCCCGTCCGGCCAGCCTATGCCTTGGTGTGGCTGCATACTCTGCCAAGCCGGTACAGCCCTGGATCACGTGCGCCGGGTCGAAGTGGTCGAGTTCTGGATATCCTGCTACCTTGACCAGCACGCTAAGGTCAATTATGGGATAGCTCAGCGCTCTGAAGGCTGCAAATATTCCTCTTATCTGTAACCTTCTGTAAACAGGCAGAGCTTGAATAGGGTTGCAACAGGCAGTGACTCTCGCCTTGTGAGGGTATGCGCGAACATACGCACAGCAAGGCTGGAGGCATGCTAGTGCTGGGGCTGTCCTCGGCGCTGCGCATGAGCGGCGCGCAATGCGGAGCCTGCGCGCTATTACTGTGATCCTGTGCCTTGCACTGCTGGGGCGCGGGCATGTGCAGGCAGCGAGGCAGGCCGGCCAGGCGCCAGTGAGCACGCTGATCGTCTACGTGTATGCAGAGGTGGGCGCGTCAGGCAGGCCCACGCACGGACGTGCTCGGCGAATGCGCCTGACCGGCGTTCCCGCCCGCAGACGGACCAGGAGAGCAGGCACAACCTGCAATTTTTTTTGGACCACGGCGTGCGGGCCAACGATGGCGCTCACTATGTGATCGTCACTCAGGCAGACGACACGAGTAAGGCGCGCACCTCACTGCCCGCCGCTGCGCCAACGGCCCACTACAGAGCGCATGCAGGACCCCTGGCGTGCTGGCGCCCACAGGGAGGCGACGTGGAGAAGTTGCAGGTGCCGTCCAATGTGCGCTTCCTGCGCCACCAGAACCTGTGCTACGACTGGTGGGCGCCCCTGCACCAACGAGGTGTCGTACCTGCCGTGCTCCACGCCAGCGCCGCCTCCTGACTGGCGTCTGTTTCGGCCGCAGGGGCACGTTTGGTGCGCGCGGCGTCTGTGCGCGTCCCTGAGGCGCACCCTGAGCAAGGCCCAGCGCTGACGTCAGGGCAGCGGGGGTGCGCTTGCGCAGGCTGGGTCGTCCGGTCCAAGGTCCTGACCAGGGGGTACAAGTACTTCATGATGTTGAACAGCAGCGTCCGCGGGCCTTTTCTGCCGCCTTACTTGGTGCGGGCGGGTCGGCCCACCCGCTGCCGGCCCAGCATCGCGCCCAGCGCCCTGCGCTGGGTGTCCTCACGGTGGTGCGCACTGCAGGGCCACCTGACCTGGCACAGGCTCTTCACAGAGCGTCTCAGCTCGGACGTGCTCATGGTCGGGCCCACCGTCAGCTGCGAGGGCACGCCCAACAGGCTGAACTTCTCGGACATCCGACAGAACCCGCACGTGCAGTCATACGTGCTGGCGCTCAACAGGGTAGGCCCGTCCCGGGCGGAAAGTGCGCGCGTTCCCCAGGCCGCACGCTGCCACAGGCCCAGCGCGGCTCGCCTGTGCAGGCTGGTATGAGGACCCTGCTGCGGGACGGCAAGGTTCTCAAGTGCTGGAACGAGCGGCTCGACGCCATCTACCATGCGGAGCTGGGCGCCTCGGCCGCCATCCTAAGGGCGGGCTACAACCTGGACTGCCTGCTGCAGAGGCGCGGCTGCAGAGCGCCCAAGGCAGCCGGAGGAGGAGACGGGGTTTGCACGCAGGCGCTGACGACTGCGCGGCGCCCCGCAGGTACCAGGGACAGGACTGGAGGGACCCGCACAACTGGGGCTGCAACAACAAGAAGAGCCCCGTCGGCGAGGGCCTGTTCGGCGGAAATACGTTGTCACTGCACGACCTGGTCTTTGTCAAAGTGAAGAGCGCGCTGCTGGCCAGCGGCGACAGCACGGCCATGCTCGCGTCCAAGTACAGCACATGGATGTCTCAGGAAAGGAATATCACTGCCAACGCTTTGTACGAAGCTCGCCTTGAGGGCAGGTAGTAGCCGGGCGGGGTTGTGCCTGTGCGTTTCCACAGTGCACGCTTGCCCTGCGTGAGGAATCCAAAAGCCCCACTAGCTAGCAACGACCTCACTGGCTGCACTACCGGTGCAAGCACCACACGACTAGCCGCGGTTCTCTGATCAGTCTGCCAACAAGCACTCAACAGGGCAATCCCCTCATTGGAGCATGAAGACAAAGTAAAAGCATGTGTGGGCGTTGTCTGCGCATTACCAGCTCATCTCGCGACATCCATGCACTTTGGGCGTCCAACAATTACCGGTTATGACTTCCACGGGATGACGCATTCCAAGCAAGTCACACCTCAAAAGCAAACGCACAGACCCGTGCTGCCACCGTGCATGACACAAAGACTCTTTTTCCTGCCGCCCCAAGAGCCACAAGCAGGCCAGCCGCAGCCTGCTTGACCTTAACGAATCATAGCTCCAACCTGATCACGTAGGCGGGCCGGACCATCTCACCATACGGCACTGTAGAGCACATTTACTTGCTTTTTTCTTGCTTTGCAATGCTGCGCGAGGCTCATCGCAGACCCACCCTTGCAGAACGCGACTAGCACAAGGATGTGGTTTTCTTTGTGCGCTGAGGGGCTGATGGAAGTCCTTACTTAAACACCTAACCCTGTTTGTACGCCATTGCCGGTTAGGCGGCAGCAGCGCAACACAGGAGCACGTGCTGGGACAGAAACTCAAAAAAATTGGCAGACCTCCTGCACCTCGACCTCGTCAAACTGGGCCAGATGAGAGCCACCGCTTGGCTGCAGTCTTGCTGCTGTTTGATACTGATCAGCCGCTCGTTGGCCTCTCTCCGGCAGCACGTCCACTTCAAAGGGGACCTGGCCGCATGGAGCGCAGCAGGGCAGACGCTCACTGACCTGTGGAGCGGTTGCAGCCGCGGCCAGCGCTACCGGTGTGCTGCGCGCACCTCCTTGCAAGCCGGGGACGCCCCGAGTCGCCTGTGGGTGCTGACTGCCTGTGCGTGCGGAGACGGCAGGTTCGTCAGGTACGAGCCATCAGCCTGGGAGGCGGAGGTGTCGAGCGAAGAGCCCTGCCAACGGGTGGCCTCCGCCGCGCCCAAGGTGTCGGGCTGGCTGTCCGGCGTCCAGGTGCGAACACAGTGCACTTGTAAGCACTTCGGGCTGCTGCGAAGGCACAAGCTAGCGCTCCTGCTCAGTGCGACGGCAGCGAGTACGCAGGAATTCAATGGCTCTGCTGGTGCCGAGGACGCTATCAACAGCCGCGTGCCGGCAGCTCGGAATGAGACCTTCTTGAGCCACTTCGATGAGGCGATCTTTTCGCGCATGATCTACCGCAATGTCTGCCCGGGTGAGCGCCTTGCTGCCACCGCGCTTGAGGTGCGCCTCGTAATACAGCCCGTGCTCAGGCCAGCAGCACAGCGCAGGTGGCGGTGGCAGGTCCGTGGCGGTGCCTATCGAGCCGCTCATCGCGCACCTGCGGCACCCGTTTGGTGTGTGCGGCGACAAACCCGGGGTGGGGCTGGTGCGCTGTCTCGCTAGGCAGACCACCTCTCCTCCTTGAGGCGCCCGCTTGCTGAGCGCACTCGTGTACACGCAGGTGGACATACAAGACAAGTCGTATATGCTGATCAACGCATGGCCGTCCAGCCTGCTGCTGGCCAAGTACCCGGGCAGGAAGTGCGGGCCGCGCTCGGTCTGCTGCGCCTGCCTCAGCTGTTTGCGGCCAGGCGGCACCAAAGCAACACTTAATAGCTGCAGCTTGACGGCCTGTGGAGCGCAGGTACCTGTTTGACATGGGCGCGTCCACCTTTGACACCAGCCTGACCTTCTTCACCAAGCGCTACGAGCAGGTCTGCCTCCCTGGCGTGTGCTTGTTGAGGTGCACAGCGCCGGGCGGAGCTTCACTCCGGGCAGCCCCTCACCCCTCTTGTGAGCGCTGGCAGGCAGGCGTGCTGTTTGACGAAGTCTGGGCCTGGGAGATGGCAGCATACCAGCCAACGTGCGCCCACACCCTGGGCAGCCTTGAGAGGCTGCACTGTTGCCATGGCGGGCCTGCCGCTCAGAGGCGCCGTGCGTTGCAGGGACTACTGGGCAAAGGTCCCCGACCAGTACAAGGGGCGCGTGCACTTTTACAACACAGCCTACGTCGCGAACAAGACGAGCGCGTCCCACCCGCTGAACATCATGCGTGGCATCTACAAGTCTGGCGACATGATTGTCGTGAAGCTCGACATAGACAACGCACCTCTCGAGATTTCCATCATCGAGGACATTGAGAACGACCCGGCCCTCGTCGACATGATCGCTGAAATGTACTTTGAGATGCATTACGACCACGTCGGTGCGCGCCCTTTTGCCGCAGAGCTGTTTGTTGGCGCATATGTTGCTCGCATATATTACACCGTGTCTCGTCGCCGTTCAGATATTGCTGGCGCCTTTGGTTTTGGCAACGGTCACACAATCAATGATGTCCAGACGCGCTTTGCGGCTCTGAGAAAACTCGGACTCCACATCCACTACTGGCCGTGACAGCAGCTCCTGCCAGGCTTGCAAGTGGGGTACGCAGGTTTGTCGCACATCACGTGTGTATGCTTTTTCGCTTGTTGTAGTGCACACAATGGCAGGGCACGTCCGGCAGGATCCACGGGCAGACTCCAGGGTGCCCAGTTTTCATCATGTTATGTCAATAACAAGTGCCAAGTTGCACGTCGCAAGCCGGTGCCGTCGTGCATGCATGCGAGCGTGCACGACTTCTGGAGTGCATGATTTGAGTGAATGTGTGCCGCAAGCGAGACGCTATGAACTCCATTGGTGCCTCCTGTGTTTACTAGGACCTTGCACCTTTGTTGCGGCGCGCAAACGCAAAGTAGGTGCATAAGCACTTTTCTGGGGTACAGCGGCTCTGCTGGTGGGCGCATACACAGCAGTGACGCTCTCAGTGCACGGTAGTGAATGACCTGCATGCGCATCCGCCAGCGCACTCCGCGGGTCGGAAGGGGTGTTGCGAGTTGATCAGCCTGCATGCGGGGCTCCACCACAACCTCCACCTTGATCAGCGGGCTGCGCCGCTGTCGTCTGCACTGAACCTTGTGCTGATTGCGTCTCTGCCTGCGTGCTGGCGACCGTAAGCCAGACATGGGGTCGCCTTACGGCGCATTGGAGCTTGCCATGCTTGGCCCCGGCCATATCCCCTTGCACCCATGGGGTGCCAATTGATCAATGCTGCCGTGCCCTTCGTTTTATTGAGCTGCTGGAGTGTGCTTCGTGTACCGTGCACATGTTGAAAGTCAGGAGGGTTGCATGTTGGCAGAAAGGTTGTGCTGCAGCAGGCAGTAGGAGGATAGGCTTGGACGCTGTGCTCCACCATGTAACTCACCTTTGCCGATTGACTAGTCAACACTTTGGCATTCTGTCAGGTCGAGCGGGGTCCCTATGATTAACAAGCGTGAACACCTGCAAGGCACATCAAAGAGTAGCATGTTGCGCAACTCCTGGCCTGTGCTAAATGGATTGTGTGAAACATCCCAGCAGTCAGCGTACCTGTCAAGCGCATGCTGCTCTGCTCCACTGCACACTCGAGCTCCTTACAATACTTCAAACCCATTGTTGATGTTCTGCAAACAACCCAATCCCTGCCGGTCCTAGGCAAGCAGCTTCAGGACACCACCTATTGATCCCCTACACCATGTTCGATCGGGGCGCAGCCAGACTGAGACAGGCAAAATTTGGGGGCCGGAGCCCCCCAGGCGTGAGTGAAGACCCAACCCAGGTTCACATCTAGACCCACTGGGCAGCGTCCTCGAGCAAGTTGCTGGCCCGGGTGTGCATTATAGCAAGTACACGACTTCTCACTAGCGGCGGTCAACGAGGTGCTGGCTCCAGCAGCACGTGCACTTGGCAGTTAGGCTTTGCGCTTCGCCGCATGCGTGATGCGCTTAATCATGCGCTGTGGCGCGACGCAAACCCCGCACGGGCCCACAGCGCATCAATAATAAGGTTGTGAGGTGCATGATTATGGGCTGTGGCACGGCGCAAACCCTGCCCTGGCCGACAGCGTTCCAATGACAAGGGGGTTGTGATGCGCATAAACACGCGCTGTGGCGTGGCGCAAACCCCGCCCGGGCCCACAATGCATCAGTAAGAGGGTGTGATGCGCATATTCATGCGCTGTGGCGCGGCGCAAACCCTGCCCCGGCCCACAGCGCATCAATGAAAGGGTTGGGACACCCAAAAAAAGTGATTGGTCGATGGTAAAGAAGGCAAGAGTGCGCTAAAGAATCCAACACATGGAAGTTTCCCTGAAACAAGTTTTCCCTCAGAGATGATAACAATGAATATTCACTCGTACAGACACACGGGGTGACATTATGCCTCGCGAGCAGCTCGCCCTGCAAAGCGCCCGGGCCGGCGACAGGTCAGCGTCTGGGTGTCAGAACACATGCGCAGCGTGGCCGTTGCCGTGCGCGGCACTCACGGCGGGACCTTGAAGCAGCTAGCAGCATTGTTGGGCTGTTCCGCTGGGGGCATGATCGACCAGTGGAACAGAAAGTCGTCATACGCGCCGTCGGTGTTGGGCATGCCATCCGCGCGCCCCAAGAACCAAGCGGAGTAGTGGCTCAAGTGCGGCTCGCCCACATGCCAGCTGTGCGCACGCAGCTGCAAGCATTGAGTACGGGTGCGCACAGGGCAGACGGCGCCTCGCGCTGATGGGTGACTCTGTACAGGCGTGGCGGCCAGAAGATACCAGGGCGTGGCTGCTGATAGGCAGCTGCGCCTGCAAGTTACTACTCAGGCAGTAAGCAGACTTGCCACCTTCTCTCAGACTCTGCGCCAATGCATGACTTGCATGTCTGCAGACAGTAAGAGGGCCTACGTCGTCATGCACAAGAACTGCAATGGCCCGTCAGCTGTGCGGTGCGCGCCTGGCCTTCACGAATACGGTCTCAAAGGGGTGCATGGAGATGCCGTCGTAGGTGCCATGGCGCGACGGGGGCACGTTGTTGTTGCAGTGCCAGTGCGCCTTGTCGCGCCAGTCGACGCCCGGCGCATAGCGCGCCTGCAGCGTCGCCAGGTTGTACCCCGCGCCAAGCAGGACCTCTGAGAGCCCGTACTCGCCCTTCACCTGCACAGCATGACGCGCACGTCAGCCGCAATCTTTTGCATTGTGGGATGCGATGTGTCTTGCACCGCATAGGGCATGCGCACAGTGGCGCGCCGCCGGCAGCATGCGGCCGGTGGCGTGCAGGTTTTGGGGGCCGCGGTTGCGTTCCACGTGCGCACGGCAAGTGCAGCGAAGGCAACAAGCAGAATGCAGCGCGATGTGCAACAGTGCAGTGGCAGACCACTGCAGCGTGCCGCTGATGCAGAGAACAAATGAAACCGCTCCGAGGCGTACTATGATGCCATCTGCACAGATCTTGCAGTGGCGGATGTGGAACACGCCAGCGTTTATCACCACCTCCAGGCCGGAGCTGTCCAGGGCATACGCCCATGATTCCACCTGCACCCACTCGCCAGCCTCAACAAGTGGCCACACAGAGCGCCGGCATGCAACGACTTGGTGCAGACAGGCATGAGGCCAAACAGGCGCCCTGGGCATCCGCAAACTCATTCACTCTGTGTGATCGCTCTTGCAGCCACCCTGTGCCCCGACCCCATTGATTCTTGGTGCTACCTCCCTGCTTTTACATGATGCGCTCGCTCTCTGCAATTTGACATATTGTTCCACGAGGTGTTGGCCCTAGCGCATGCAGCCCCGCCCTGACAGCTTGTCCGGAATGGGTGGGCCAGGGACCCCTGGGACGCGCGCCCTGGGCCCGAGGCCGCCGATGTCCACGCCAGGCAGGCACACTATGGAGGACGCCGCGATTTTCACATCCTCGCTGAGCAGGTCGGTGAACGCGCGAGGCCAGTGCCAGCCGGCTGGTAGGTAGCTGGGGATGAATGGCCCTCGTACAGACGAGTTGAGGAAGATGAAGAAGCGGTACCGCCACATCAGCCGCTTGTGGCGCACCCACTCAAGTGTGACCTGTTGCGCTCGCGGGCAAAGGCTGCGTCTGGGGCGCCTGCCGACCAAGGCCTGCTAGCCACTCAGGAACCTAGAGCGCCCCATAAGAGCAGCAGACGCCATGTACTGTGTGGAACAGAGCATTGCAGCACCCAGCACTGCACCGCAGCACTCAGGTGAGGCCTGTTAGTGGCACGTGCGCTGGGGCCGCCAAACATCCCATGAATACCCCACACATCTAATCGACAACGTCCACGGACGCCGGGACAACGGGCCGCACGTTGTGTGCGCCAAAGTCCATCCCCACGTTCTCGCGGCGCGTCAGCAACGCCAGGCCTTCGCCGACCCAGCCACTGTGCAGCTGCGGCATCTGCACAGAGGCGTCCAGGCGCAGGTGCGTGCGCAGCGTCTCGCAGGGCGTGCAAGCGTCGCCGCTGACCATCACCACAAAGTCGGTGGCGGGCGGCGCGTCATAGCCGCTGGACACGCCCTGCGCGAGCGCCAGGACGTTGCACACGTCTCATGAAGCAAGTCCGCAGAGCAGCCGCGCTGGGGCTGCACGCCTCGCTGGTCGCGTGGCCTGGCGGGCGCACCATCCCCACGGCAGCGAAGAACTCCAGGTTGGCGCGCTGTATTCCGTCCTTCTCAAAGTACGCATAGGACACCAGCGTGCGGCCATGCGATGCCAGCTCCGGGTTGACGGACCGCGCGCTGGTGGCGCTCTGGGCCGCGGCCCAGGTGACCTCCAGCTGCGTGGTCCACAGCGCGACGCAGAGGGCGCCCAGCACCGCACGCGCCCAGCCCCGTGCGAGCACCGGCAAGGCCTGCACCAGGTCGTTTGCCCGGGCCATGCCTCCCCGGCGTCCCTTCCCACCTTCAGTTGGTTCCAACCGCTGCGCAAAAGCTTTTCACGCAATCAGAAGCACTTCATGCGGCCTCCAGACCCTAGCTGCTTTCGAAACTGCAGCTTTGCAGCTTTCTCGAGTCGTACCTTTGAGAATTTACATTTCTGTGTCGCACACGAGGGGATGCAGTGTGAGAGGCAGAGGCCCAGCGTGTGTGGAGTGCGTTGTGGGCTGATCAGCCATTACAGAGTTACCGGTGTGTGTGTGAGGGCAGCACTTCTCCTCGCCGCCATAGCATGAGCGCGTGCACTGCTCTGTGCGAGCGCAAGAGCACGCGCGTCTAGCTACTGCGATGCAGATGGATGGGTTGACCGCTGGTGTTACATTGTGACGCATTATGGCGCGGGTCTATGTGCCGCACTAGCCACGCCAACACCACAGGCACTACAACGACATGAAGCAGTGGCAGTGGCAAGTGCCTTGTGCAGTCGCAAGGAGTACCAATGTCTGCTTCCAATCATCTTCCGAGGTTGCTTTGATGGCAACCTTTCAAACAGCAACCCTACCCTGCTGACAATAGGATGCAAACTGTTAGCGGTCTGGCCCCCGCACACAAAGCTTGACACAGCCCCTCGAGGCGCTGCTCGTGCCAGAGAAAGCAGGCCGCCTCACTGCGCCAGATGAGAGCCACTCTCTGGCCGCAACTCTGCCTGTGCCTGGCGCTGGCCAGCCGCTCCATAGCCGCGCCCAGGCAGCACATCCACTTCAAAGGGGGCCTTGCCTCACGGGCCGCGGCGGCACAGAAGCTCAGCGAGCAGTGGAGCGGCTGCAGCCGTGGCCAGCGATACAGGCGCGCTGCGCGCGGGCTCATTGCAATGCGGTGGGACTCTGCTTCGCCTGCAGGTGCTCAGTGCCTGGCTGCGCGCTCCAGGTTCGTGAGGTACGAACCGTCAGCCTGGGAAGCGGAGTCGGGGAGGGAGGACGCCTGCCAGCAGGTGACCTCAGCGGCGCCAAGGGTGGCCGAGTGGCTGTCCAGCGTCCGGGTGCGACCACAGTGCTGGACCGAGCTCCGGGCTGCGAAGGCACGGCCCAGCGCGCCTCAGGCCCGCACTGGGGGCGCAGGCCTTCAGCACAAATGCCGAAGACGGCACCGGCAGCCGCGCGCCGGCCGCAGCTCGAAACGAGTCCTTCTTGAGCAACTTCGACGAAGCCGTGTTTTCACGGCTCGTCTACCAGAACGTCTGCCCGGGTGAGCGCCTTGCCCCCACCGGGCTCTGGAGCTGCTGGTCGCGTCCCCAGCCCGTGCTCTGATCGACAGCGCCGCGCAGGTGGCGGCAGCAGACCCATAGCAGTACCGATCGAGCCTCTCATAGGACACCTGCGGCACCCGTACGCCGTGTGTGGCAAAGGCTCGCCGGTACGCTGTCGTGCTCTGCGCCTGACCCTCCCGTGCTTGAGGTTAGGCGCATGCTGAGCACGTTTGGACGCGCAGGTGAACATAGAAGACAAGTCCCAGCTCTTGATCAACACGTGGCCGTCCAACCTGCTGCTGGCCAAGTACCCGGGCAGGAAGTGCGGGCCGCGCTCAGTCTGCTGACCTGCCTCAGCTGTTTGCGGCCAGCGGCACCAATGCAACACTGAATAGCTGCAGCTTGACGGCCTGCCGCTGCGCAGGTACCTGTTTGACATGGGCGCGTCCACCTTTGACACCAGCCTGACCTTCTTCACCAAGCGCTACGAGCAGGTCTGCCTCCCTGGCGTGTGCTTGCTGAGGTGCACAGCGCTGCACGGAGCTTCACTTAGGCAGCCCCCCTTACCCCTCTTGCGAGCGCTGGCAGGCAGGCGTGCTGTTCGATGAAGTCTGGGCTTGGGAGATGGCAGCATACCAGCCAGCGTGCGCGCCCACCCTGGCACAGCACTGTGAGATGTCTTGGTTGCAACAACGCCGTGGCCCGAAGAGCTCGCGCGTGTGCAGGGACTACTGGGCGAGGGTACCTGACGAGTACAAGGGGCGCGTCCACTTCTACAACACAGCCTTTGTCGCAAACGTCTCGAGCCCGTCACACCCGCTGAACATCATGCGAGGAGTCTACAAGCCGGGCGACATGGTCGTCGTGAAGCTCGACATAGACAATGCACCCCTAGAGATTTCGCTCATTGAGGAGATAGAGAACGATGCAACCCTTGTCGACATGATAGCAGAATTGTTTTTTGAGATGCACTATGACCACCCCGGTGCGCGACCCCGCTCATCAGCATGATGTGTGGGAGTGTTTTGATTTGAAGAAAGCTCACTCACGTACTGACAGCAACGCATGTTGGTATGCTCAGATATGGCTCAGGCGTTTGGGATGCACAACGGCCGAACGCTTGTTGATGTTAAGCAGCGCTTCACAGCTCTGAGGAAAATGGGTCTCTACGTTCACTACTGGCCTTGACAGCAGCTTTTGCCGTGTTTGTGAGAGACGCAGGGTTATGTATGGCTTAGCATGTGTACGCTCTTTGCGGGTTGTATTGTCACGCGCGTCCAAGGCGTGACAGTTTTGTGGGACGATTGACAGGCAGGTACCCTCTTGTTCATCATGCGTTGGGAGCACAGTAATGGGCACAAAGCTTCAACTTCTGATGTGGTAGGCTGTCTGGCATTTGGCACTGTAAGCAGACGGTGCTGAGCCTGGCGTGCGCATCCGTAAACACATGGGACTGTGGGTTACAGTTAACACGCAGAACGATGTGTGCCAAGTGTGGTAACTACCAAAGACAAGGGTCTGGTAACTACCCAACCCTTGTCCCACCCAGGTGTGACGAAGAAGGGAGTCAAGGAAAGAAGGGCGGGGCTTGCTGGTGCAATACCCAGGGCAGCACAACGGAAGCAGCCGAAGGTCTGCCCATGCATGCTACCCTGCACAAACTTGGCCCGTTGCGGCGTGCAAGGGGCGAGTAGAAAAAGTGCAACAGCATACCTCTCTTACGCAACTCGAGCAAGCTCTGACACAATGAACGAAGGAGGCAAACCAGGTGTTACTTGATGTTACAAGGGACCAAACTAACCTGGGATGCGATGCAACTTGCGTGTGACAACAACCCACCCCACGCTGCAACCCTGCAGTGAAGGCACTGGGAAAGGCAAGTGGTGATCTTGGCTAACCTATAGGGTGCCGACGGGCCAGACGTGCTCGCGCATGCCATCAGCTACCATGCACTTGAGGACCGGCACCCCAGAGAGGGCCTCGGCGGCCTCTAGTGTCCTTGTGGGCCCCAGCAAGACCAGCACAGGTAGTCATCACAGGGCGCTGGTATTGCAGAGCGCAGCCGGCTTGTGAACGCCTCCTATGATGCAAGTTGTTGGCTACTTTGGCAGCGGTGCGCTGAGAGCAGCGGCCGCAAACGACCTCATGTGGACTTTTGAGAGGCCACAGGAGGCTAGGCAGGCTCCGGAATGTGGCTGTGGTGCGGCGCAATCATCGATGTCAGGCGTGAGGCATAGCAAGCGTAAGTGGGCTACTAATATAAATAGCGGAGCTGATCAGAGCAATGTCGCGCTCATGTGCGGTGGCGGACTACTCTCCACTGACAGCCTGCATGTTGTTTTAGCTGGAGCGGTGATGTGTCTAGCGCACTTGCAGTTCATTATTGTATTCCAGGGGCAATGCAGCTCGGTACCGTGCCATACTCCCTTCTGTATTATATCTGCCCAGACGTAGGCGCCTGGGTTACAGGTCGCTGAAGCAAAGTGCACTGCCGGCTTGGCCTATGATTACTGGGTCAAACTCAGCTTTCATGTGAATAGCGGGGTATTTCATTTTGCCACCTGTCTCCAATTGTCAATGTGTGCCGCAATCCAGCGCCAACCGGCCTACAATCCATGCTAAAGAGGTGCGGTTTCTCGTCTAGTGCGGACATCACCCCCCGCACATCTGTCCCCACTAAAGGTGGTTCACCCACCGTACCTTCTAAGCCTACCTACTACCTGGCGCCAGCTGTCCTGAGATTCTGCGCTAAAAACATCGACATCATGCCATTGCGTACGTGAAAGGGCTCGCGCCGCTGCGTCAGCAGTCCATTGATATGTTACATGCACCAGCGGCTTGCTGCACAGCCAGCCAAGTCTCAAGGGACAGCGTCTCATGCAGGGGTGACAGCGTCTCATGCAGCCGCGGAGGTGACAGCGTCTCATGCAACCGGCCAGTTCGCCAGGTGAGCTTGAAATTGCGTTTCGTCAGTCGCGCAGCCTTATTGCCCACCGGGGCGTGGTGTCCGTGGCAGAGTGAGTACCTGACACAGTCAAAATCCGACAGTGATACCAGGTGGGAAATTGAAGACTACGGGTGAAAGCTGCCGCGGGACTGAGCCGCGTGGTAATGATGGCATGGCATGGGTCGCACGGCAAAATAAACAAAGTGTGATCTTTCTGAGCAAAGCATGACATTTTGTCAAGGGGCGCGCGGCCGCTTGGCCCCTAGGTTTGCATGCCTGCCATGCCTGGGTCTCTAGTGGCCGGTTGAGGCCGCTACATCGAGCCTTTTCAGTTGTAAACTTGGCAGCTCAACAATAAGCAACGAAAGAGCATGTGACGCATACGCTAAGGTTTCTTGACGTGGCCAGCCGAAGCCCATGATGCCGTATATGCAAGCAACGAACCAGTGTCCACAGCACCACCACATGCAAGGCATGACGATAGACAGGCCAACGCCCCAGAAGTCGCACATACTGCATCAGCTCCGATCATGATGAGACGTGACTTGGTGGAAAAGCACCAGGCAAAGCAAGGCGGGTTCCATCTACTGCTGTTCACTAATCATCGCCTGCGACACCCCCTTCAAACATGTTGCTAAAGCTCCTGGCCGCGCAAGCCCTTTGTCCCCCATTCCACTCTGAGCCTAGGGTAGTTAAGAGCTGCGCGCAAATAGTATACCCTGCGCACAGCAAAGCCTGCCCGGACTGTGTTCACTCACTCTCTGCCAGGGGCGGCTCAGCTACATGTGCTGCAAGCAGCAGGTAAGGGTGGATGTCTTGCTCACCCACCACATTGCAGTCGTGGCATACAACCCAACGGGCGTGACGTTTACACGCAAGCATTTTCGCGCTCGCATATGTTTGCCCCAGCCGGCGTAAAGGGCACGTGGGTAGGAACCACTGCCAAGTAGGCGAAAATATTGTTTTGCCAGCTTTCTCGCAGAAGCGCTGCCGACCTGGAGCTGCAGGTGATGGGCCAGGTTGGCAGGTGACGTTTGGGCTAGGCTTGGGTGATGAGGTACCGAGATATAATTCATGTAAGTGCACAGTCGTTTGTGGATGTTTTAGGGAACATGCGCACATGGCCCTGCCATTCAGCATTGTCCATCCGCCATAAGTGGTTGCACCTTCCTGACCAGGGAATGCTGGTTAGCAGCTTGGCAGCCCGTTTGATGCACTAGCACAGATTGCTAGACACAAGACATGACACTTTCACCCACAAGACACGACACTTATACCCACAAGACATGAGACTTCTACCCACAAGACATGACATCCCTCCTCATGAAAGGCAAACGGCAATAGCTATGGCCGGACTTGGGAAGTTGGCCCGCACGGGCATCATGGCCCACCAGACATCAAGCGTCCAGAGCAGACTTAATAATAAGGGCATTGCTGTGCCCGACATGTGGGTCAACTTGCTGCTGCACTGCAGGTCTAAAGCGGCGGTGAAAATCAACCTCAGTCTCAGTCCCATCAGTTCTGCACCGGTTCGCATGTAGCATTTCGCCTTTGGCACATAAATGCAAAGGGAATGCTAAGGCGCAAAACAGGACCAAAACGCCATCGACTGATCCGGTCTACTGCATGTGCAGGTGTTACCCTTAATATCTCGAGGACGTCCGACAGTGTCATGACACCGCAGGAAGTCTCTGCCACTTCGAACATGGACGACCTCCAGACTCGGTGAACCTCTGCCACTGCAAGCCTGCCTCGAATCCTGCGGGAAGACGTGAAGCGGATTGCGCTTTCGAGCGTGGAGGACCAGTCTTAGGACAAAAAGGCAACAGCAGTGCACACGTGAGACGACGGTCGCTTCCAGCTCCTGTTGATCGCAAAACAAGGTGTTGAAGGTGTCTTGACTAGTGCAGTTACAAGCAGTGATGTGTGAGTCAGGAAGGGGAGCACCTCACAAGAGCTGAAGCACCTGCATGGGGTGGGCCTGCGCGTTCACACAGGACATGCGTAAGGCACATGATGCATCGCGCCCTCCCGAGAGGACATCACTTTCTTCGCTCATAGGATCTGGCATGCGTACCTCAGTGTTCAGCACGTGCGTGCGCAGGTCCAGTGCATCCGGCGGTGCAAATATCAGCCACGCATATTTCAGTGTCTCCGCCAGCCAGAAGCTCTGCATGGTGTCGTCCTGGACCACTGGCATAGCCGTCACGTCCATCACGCCAGCATAGCCCCCCGACTGCGCTACCTGCGTGGAGCACAAGCAAGCACCTGAGAGGTAAGCCAAAGCGGCTTCGCTGTTGCTTGATTGAGTACCCCTCTGTTTGAGCAGAATGCACATCATGCACCCCCGACATCACAGCACACCCACACTTGTAGAGCCAAGACTGGCTGCGTGCTTTAGGCGGAGCAGCGCACCTTGCACTCGCGGTCAAAGGATTGGAAAATTGACCATGCCCACTCACGATACATTGGCTTCCCGGTGACGCGCCACAGCACAAACAGAGCCTCAAAAGTCTCGGGTCGCTGCACATTGTGCACCGCGCCAGTCCCAGGCTGCAGGCCATGCTCGGAGAAGACAACAAAGTCGGGCGCCAAGCCTGGTCGTGTTGCACATCGTCAGGCTGTATGTAAGCTTGCTGGTGGCAGATGCCCACATGGTGATCGCCAGCAGGCCTTTACGAGTGGGGAGAGCACGCACATGCATCCAGCAAGGGGCCATGCATCGCACGCAAGCAACCCAAGCAACACCGGAGTCGGATGTCACTGCAGCTGCCGGCCCGTGCGCACCGCTTGGCATCTGCGCATACATCTGCCAGCAGGTGCGCCCCAGCTCTTCGGCAAGGTCGAGGTACTTTGCAGCCTTCTGATCAGCAACTGCGTGCGCATGTACACCTAGCGCCAGCATCGCTGGGACGAAGCACACCAGGTGGTCCATCTTTGCGTAGATCTCGCCGTACCTGGGCAGGGCCGCATAGCGCAATAGCGAATCGGCGCCAGACATGCGTGAACTGCCGTGCACGGCGGGCGCATGCCACAAGCGGCGCCACATGGGGCCTTACGCTGTTGTTTCGGCCACATACGTGAGGCCGCTGGCATTGTTTTTGAAGACCAGGCGGTTGATCATGTCGTCCATAGCTGCCGCACGGCACCCTCATGAACACCCTGCGGCAATGGCAGGTACCACACATGCTTCAACAGCATGGCCATCGTACCGTGCTCCCACATGGCGCGGTACAGGTCGTCTTCCTTGCGCCTGCCCTTGAGTATCCATACCTGTTCGCACAGTCGCCTCAGGCACCCCAATGAAATCAGCATTCAAGTGCTCTTGACACGTCAAAGACAGGTCGGGGAAGGTGGCTTCCACACGGCCAGAGGCGCAAACTCAGGGTTTCATGTGCTGCCAACCCCTCTCAGCACTGATGTACAAAGCCTTTCAGCTGGCATGATAGAGACTGTTGCAGACAGGGATGTGAGCATCGGCACTTTGTCATGGAATGTGTGCATTGAGTCGAGCAAGCTCGCGCGTTTGCACAAACATGTTGCACCGCGCAAGCAGGTGACGCAGCACAGCAAACATTGCGCGCCCACCTTCAGCAAGTACTCGTAGTACGAGTCGCCCATGGCTCCCATAGACACAGCTTGCGTAGCGGGAAGTCCCGTCTGTTGGCTGATGAGGACAGGCAGTAGGCCCTGTCACCAGCGCCCAGCGCTCACGTGCGCTGCTGCTCAACGGGGGAGCATGATTGGCGCTGCTGCGGGCGGGCCCACCTTGTCAGGGTTGCTGCGGTGCAGCGTCTGGATGACAGCCTCTGCCTTTGCAGCAAACTCTGGCCGAGATGTCTTGTTGCTGAGCACAATGAACTCAAGCTGCGCACCGCACATCAGGGCGAAGCCCAGTCACTGCCGCGAGATAAGCAGCGCGCAGCACAAAAAAAACAAATATCACGCATGCATGGGCTGCGGCCTGCCTGCTGCGTGCCCAGCTCTGACAGCACAATCTGCGGGGACGCCTGCGTTGTATGGCTGTGCAGGTCGATAGCCTGCGCTGGGAGACCGCTGGATGTGTTGTATGCTGCCAGCAGGATGTCGCCCAGCTCCTCTGCCCTACCTCAGCAAACCTGCTGCGTGAGCCCCACAACCAGCGGGGCACTGCGTGAGCCCAGCAGGCGCTTCCTGTAGCAATGCGGACCATGCCTACTCACCTTGTCAGAAAGACGCGGTCGCCGGACAGGTCATATGCGCTCAGAAGACCACCCAGGATGCGGATGGTTGTCTCAAACACGCTCGCGTAGTATTCCCTGCATGCACTCGCCTTCCTGGCATGCCCCATCATGTGCGAAACAAGGTAGGCAGCGGGCAGACGCGCACCTGTCAAAGCTCAGTTTGTCGGCCACCCACGCGCGCGCACGCGCAAATTCGTCCTTCAGGCCAAGCATCCACAGAGTGTCCAGGCTGTCGATAGCGGTGGCCCCGAGCCCGCCAAACGCGTTTGAGCCCACGCGGCTCTGGGGCTTGAGCTCATCGTAGCCCATAGAAAAAGTTTCGTACGCGTTCCAAGAACTTTTTGCTGCCGCAACTACTGAAGAACGGCGCCTGCACATGGTGGGCGCGAGCTGGTGAGAAGCTCAGGGTCCACTGGCCTGCGCTCACTGCCTTCAGGCACGTGCGTGCAGGTCTGGACAGACGTGCAGCCGGTTTGTCCAGGTCACACAGTGTGCAGGACTGCCTGGGCGTGTGCCCGGCGTGCGAGTTGCGCAACTTGCAGGACGCCTGGCAGATGCGGGCAGGCGAGCGCATGGCCTCTATTGGGGCCGGGGCGCACGTCTCCAAGGTAGTGCCATCTGGGAAGACCAGCCCCGCGTCAGTAAAGCCTGCTGCGCTCCGCTCGGCCCCTGTTTGTGGCTGCGCGGTGCTCACGTTGGCTGCCTCACTGCCGGCCGCTCTGCTCGAGTCGAGGAAGGAGATGACGTTGCTGTTAGTGCGTCTCCGGAGGCGCGCGCGGTGGCCCAGCCCCGGCCGTACGTGCGCTGCCTGAGGAGCAGCACACGCAACGATATGCAACTGGGACAAGACCGCCAGGGCAGCCAAAGTTACTCATGGTAGCTAGAGTGGGAAAGAATATAACAGGATGTCTCAACCGCGGGCACCTGCTGCCACCTCCCGTACTCTCGTGATGCGGCTTCAAGCCGCGTTGCGAACAGCAGCAAGAGCAGGCACGCCCAGAGCGTGGCGGTCGCCATGTATGCGCGCCGCCCCTGTGATATGTTTGAACGTGGGGTCTGCCAGTCTGGGAGTTTGCCCCCCTGCTGTGTCTGCTGCGTGCAAACACAGGGTCGGGACTTGCTTTGAAGCCAAGCGCTTGCATATCTGCAGTGTCAGGCGCACAGACACTGAGGCGCACCTGCGCTTCAGCCCTTTCCGTGCAGCCTGAGCATAAGCGGCCTCAGATCGTCCAGTCTGCCTGTCTCATGGCAAGACTTGCTTGTATACGCTGGAGATCGCTGAGGCCCGGGGCGGCGTGTCTAGTGAAACAAAGTCTGCAGCGCTGCTCTGGCTGGCTGCAGGGTGAGCAGCGCTTTGCTCATCAGCGCTGGGGCCAGTGCTGGGCTCACCCGGCCAATGGAGCACCAACGACACCGTTGATGGGTATCAGCATGCTAGGGCTGCTCGAGTCCAAGCCCAAGCCCTGAATTGGTAATCGCCTGGCAAGTCTGGCTTCAGCATCACGGCTGTGGCTCATTCCCTCATCATTCATTGCCCGATGCCACACCACCAGCACTGTAAGATCTCCTGCTTAAGTCTACAGGGTAACAGCATGTCATGCCAACCTGAAGAGCAGGTGGGCACAGACGGCTACAGGTACTACTTGCTACGGCCATTGACATTTTGCGTAGCATTCTTGCTCTAGGCTTGCCGCCAGGGTCTTCAGAGTAGGTCAGGCTTGCAAGTCCTGCAGCAGGCACATCACCTACATGGACCTTTTGTTGAAAAGCGCCAAACGCAAAAAAGCAAATTGCATGGACGTGGTATAGTGCTCTCAAGAACACCCACTGTCCACGCTGCGGGTGCCCTGGCGTCATCTCCACTGTACACTCGGTAAACGAACCTTCAAAGGTGTGCAACCACAAATGGCGTCAGCGCGGTTGAGCTTGACCTCAACCCAGCCTCAGCGTACAGGCTTGTTCAGAGCCCTACAAACATGCACGCATCCAATGAGAGCAGTGCATCCCTACATTTCTTCTTGACACCAGCGTGCACAACAAGCCAGCATTCTACCAACATACGAAAGGACTGCTCCAGTACTATGTGCACGTTGCTCTCCGACTCCTAGCTCTCTGTGTGTCTGTGACACTGCTCAAGCGCCACACTGCCCTCTGCCTCCGCCCCGAAACCATGCGACCCGGATCCTGATGCTGTATCTGCTGCTGCTCAGGCCAACTTGGCTGCAGGCCTAAGTAAACCGAAGGACCGACCCATGTCTACAAAAGTGCGAGGAAAGCGCGCATCAGAACCCAATCACTTTGACAATCCAAATACTGGCATCAGAGTCATAGTGTACAAACTGACCGCCCATCCTTCCTGCCGCCGCCTCCAGCCTCGCCTGGAACATTGCCACGTCACGAGCGACGCGCGAGCGTAGGCTCAGCTGCCTGGCGTGCAGGTGCTCAGCATAGAAGGGCGAGCGCTCGCGGTCCGCTACCAGCAGGCTCGCCCACAGCAGCCGGCTTGCCACGACAGCTGCCATGCCACCCCCTGCGCGTCCCCAAGGTTCACAGAACCCACAGTCAGGCATGTGCGCAGCTGTGTGTACACAGCCAATGCCTGAGAGCGATTGCGAGTACTTACGCAGTACTGACGCACCGGCAGGGGTCACTGCCTGCCGCATCATAAGGCTGAGGGCATACAGACCCTCCTGGGGTCGCAGGAGGCCCAGTCCCAAGTGCGCCAGATGGTCTGCAAGCCCGGGCTTGTTGCTGACCATGCCCGCTGCGCCCCACGCGCCCCACTGCGCGCTGATGCTGGGCAAGCCCTGCGCATGCAGTCGAACCAAAGCTGTAGCAAATCCGTATACAGCGGTTGCCACTCATCAGTGGGTGCAGCGAGCAAGGGTGGACCCAGTGGAGAAAATCCATGATAGAAAACTTGAAGGGCAATCTGTGTCTTGTTTTCAAGCGACAGCACATGAGGTGTGGCACCTGCATGTGCTGTGTGGCAGCCCATGTGTCAATGACAGCGTTGGCGGCGGCATAGTTGGCCTGCCCGCCGGACCCCAGCAGCCCCGCCACAGACGAAAAGAGGACGCTCGCAGCCACTGGCCAGGCAGCGGCAAACACAGCCAGCTTGCCAGCGCCGCAGACCTTAGGAGCGAATACCTCGCGGACCTGTCTGGGGCCCTGCTTGGCCAGAGGTGCATCCTGCCAGCGCATCACAGCGCACTCATCTGTATGAAGCCACACCCAAATCACAGCAGGTGCAGCGAAACAGGCGGGTGCCGCCGCGCGCCTTCAGGATCCCGCTGGCATGCAAGACGCATGCCATGGCAGGCATGCGTGCGCGCTGCAGCAGATGCAGCACCGCAATGCAGTCGTCCACTGCTGCAATGTCGCATTTGGCCAGTACAATTGCCGCCTGCGTACTCGGACAGGCCGGTCGTGTGCTTGCCACTCTCCGTGCTTGCAGGCTGCAGGCACTGCTGAATGGTGATATGTATCATTTGGGCCTACAAGACGCACCTGCAAGTTGGTGCCCAGTGGAGCAAACCTGTTGCCAGGTGCCAGGCGGCCTGAGCGGCCCAGCAGCGCCAGGGAGACATGCATCAAGCCGTTGAGCAGAAGCCATGCACCGGCCAGGCTCCCGAGCGCACCAATGCCTCCGCTGATGATAATGCTGCCTGCAACGGGGCCGGCATCATACCAAGCTCAGTGGAAAGTCACTTCCTTGCTGAAAAGCGCTTTGCACCCTCCTTGCTGAAGAGCACACAGGCAACTTGAAGTGTGTCCACACCAGGAAAAGGCCCACCTGCAAGCTGGGCGCTCGCGGTGCCGCTGCTGCGATCGTTCATGTGCCCGCCCGCTGCGGCAAGGAGAGCTGGACCTGTCCAGGCGCCGCCATCAAGTGCAGGCGTGTGCGCATCCTCGTACGGCAGCGGCTCTCCCAGCGCTGACGCGCATGCAGACTGGCCTGTGCAAGGGGCCAACTGGCACCCACTGGCCTGGCAGCCCTGCTCTGCAACCGCCACCTTCAGCAGCGCCCTGGCTGCTGCCGCGCCAAAGGTTGCACAGACCGGGCCAGCAGATGGACTGCGTTGGGGTCCAAGTGCGGGTGCAGAGCGCGTGACCAGCTGCAAGCGCTTCGGCTGACGTCCGGTCGCCAGCAGCTCCTGCCAAGTCGATCTCTCAGAGCTAGGTCAAGACGGGTCAGTGCCAGGTGGGCCAGTGCAAAGCTGAGCAACAGGCGAAGGAAGCGGTAACATTGCAAGCACAGGTGAGCACCTGGAGCTGCTGCAAGGCTAACAGGCAGGCGCCCGCGGCACCAGCAAGGTGCGCATGCACGCTTGCTGCACCCTGCGACCTGGCCGTGTGCAGCCGCCAGAGCCGGCGCTGTTGACGTGCGCTTGACGACAGATACCACCCACCAATAACAGGCGTGAGCCTGGGTTGCGAGGCTGTGCCACGGGGTGGGTTCTGACGCAAGGGGTTGAGCGCGCGCCATGCCACGCAGTATAAGTTGTTCTCGCCACCTGTGAGCAAGAAACGGACGTAAGCGCGGCCAGGGGCCTTCGCATGTGCCTCTGACTGCTGCACCGCACGCGTGAACGTGGCGCACCTGGCTGTGGCAGAACAAATAATTGCTTGGCCACCAGCGCCACCACCTGCACCACCATTTGACTTGCGGTGTTAGCGCAAGCACAACATGTCGGGAAGTAATATGACATGCAAACAGGAAGACAGTTTTGCATGACTGTTGCCTACCTCCAGGACGGGCGCGCTGCCGCATGCGCACAGGCGCATGCTGGCAAGCGATGCAGTATGTGCATACGCATCCAATGCGCGTGCCTGCGCCCAGACGGTCCTCGTGCCCGCAGCAGGCACGACCAGCACCACCCCAGCGGCTGTGGGCACCCTGTTGCCACACCGCCACGCATTGCTCAGGTGTACTGCATACTGCTTCATGCACAAAGCTGCGTCCTCTTGGTCATGACTGTCAGCAGGGCAGCACTGACCACTTCAGGGTGCCGGAAAAATAGCCCTGAAGCGCCAGTTCCATGTCCGTTGGATGTGCACCTCGATGTGCAATGCACAGCGGGGCGACGCGCCTGGTAGCTCCCATGCTGCAATTTGCCCCTGGAAGCGCGGCAAGGTGCAGGCAAGCGTCTCCGGCGGCCGGGTGTATGCAGAACCCGTGGCCGGTGGGCAAGCGCTGCACCTCAGCCCAGGTGCCGGCAGCATGTGGCTGTGTGGCTGTATGTGACACGCAGCCCCTGATAGCGCCGCTCCACGGCTGTCTGGCCGGCACGCATGGCAGCAGCACAGCCGGAGATCGAAGACGCGCGCGTAAGTGCGACTGCAGGCCGGTCACCTCAGCGGCTCCTCCCCTGACATTGCCACAAGAGTTGCGCGGTGTCCCAGCAACACAGGAAGCTATGGCTCCACCAGGAATCTACTTGCCGGCTCACCTCAGGTCCAGAAAGCACGCCAGCACGCTGCCACCTCGCACCGGCAGCCGGCAGGGCGCCGCAAGTCCCGCCTCCATCAGCACAGGGCCTGCACTTGGACGAGTGTGTTGCGAAACAGCAGAAGCGGCCGCGGCCAGGGCTGCCTCGAAGAGCGCGGCAGCTGGAAGTACTGCATTGCCGGCCACCTGCATGTAGCAGCGCATGGCAGGTCATGCAGTGCCTGCGCTAAAGTGAGTAGCCGCGCCTGGCCTATCCAGGCTGAGGGCTTAAGCAGCAGGGATGCGCCGCACTCAGTACCTTGTGGTCTAGCAAGAAGGCCAGTGCCGCCGAAGACGCGTCCATGACAAAGCCAGTGCGCTCCATTGCAGGTCGTCCGGGTAGTACACGTGATAGGAGAGCGTTTGCTGGTGGGGCCACTAGCAGCTGCTGCCGCTTCCAGCGTAGTACCTGCTGCTGATGCCTGTTAGAGGGCGTGTGTGTTCAATCGGCGGACTCTGGGGAGAGGCTATGCACGTACGGGTGCTGCCGTAACTGTAAGACATCCGGGGCACCTGGAGCGCGGCCAGAAAGCATACCATGCATGCTCGCCAGCCCTTACCTGGCCAGTTCGCCTCTGCCGTTGAACAGTGCAGCCACCGATGAGCGCATGTGCGTTGACGCCACTCATGCCGAAAGAGCTGGTGCAAGCCGATGCGCATGTGCGGCCCTGCATAGACAGACAGTGTGACTGGCAACGGCGTGATATAGCGTCTCATGACGTGACCATTGCACGAGATGCGCGGTGGCGCGACACATGGGCAGCGGCGCACCAGGGCAGGAGCGGGCATCTCGCAGCGTGGCAACGCTGCTGGCATGCCCTGCCGAGCACGCCAGTCCGCGGTAGCCGCTGCGACAAAGGGGTTCAGGCCTCTTAGGCTGGCTGTGGGCGGTGCTGCTGCTGAAGAGCACAGCGCGGCAGCAGTCAGAGCGCCAGCCAGCCCAGCAGCGCCTTCTGTGTGGCCGTAGCATGCCTGGAGAAGGCGCGTCATCGTCAGTCAGCCTCCCACTCCGCGAGACCGGCGGAGTGGGGCAGCACGCTGCAAGGAAGCTGTGCCATAGAGGGGTCACCTTGCTGGCCGTCAAGAGGAGCGGTGTTGCACTGTGGGCACCGCCAAGCGCGGCGCCCAGAGCGCCGACCTCGATGGGATCGCCCAACGGCGTGCCTGTGCCATGCACTGCCACCGCTGCCACATGCCATGCGTCGACTTCGGCGCTGGCCAGTGTGGATCGTATCACCGCCTGCAGGCATATGGTGATGGTCTGTCAGCTATGTACTCAGAAGGTCACACGCCAGTGTGCTGCACACCAGCATGACCACGAGCAAGTGGGCTGCCAGGTTAAAATCAGCATGCACCTGCTGAGCAGGTCCACTGGGTGCTGTCAGGCTGCTGGAGCGCCCATCCTGGTTGACCGCCGTGCTGCGCAGGAGCGCTGCGGGACTGTGGCCACTGCCGTTGTCAGGCACGTCGTTAACAGCACTTGCCAGTAGCCTGCAGCGCGCCACGTGCTCAGAAGCTGCATGTGTGTGCTCGACTAGCGAAGCAGGTACGCGCCTCCGCAGAGCGCCGCACCTGATGATGATGACAGCCGAGCCCTCTCCACGGCCGTAGCCATCAGCACTTGAATCAAACGTCTTGCAGCGACCCACTGGGGACAGGGCCTGCAGGTCGCGTGCACGCGCTGAGCTACAAGCAGGTTCAGGTTGAGGCTGAGCAGCACGCGCAGGGCAGCAATCACCTGCAGTAAACAGATGCGTGCAGTCGTTTGAGCGGCCTGCATGGCGTTCACGCCGCCCGCCACTGCTGCGCTCGTGTCGGCCTTTGTAAGGCCCTGCGTCCATGTGCAGAAGCAGCCTAGGCTTTATGACTGGACTTGTTTATCATCCCATGCGCGTACGCAGCGCGGGCATGCCTGTGCGGCCAGGTGCGCGGCTACGAGCGAGGAGGAGCAGGCAGTGTCTACCGCAACACAAGGACCCTGCAAGTTGAAGGTGAACGACGCGCGACCGACCAGGAAGCTGAGCCCATGGCCTGTGATTGCGCTGGCGCTTGCATCGGCCACGCCCTGCCCCGTCAGCAGCGCGCCTCAGCGCACGCACATAGTACACACTCACACCTGGCAAGTGTGGATGTAATCATAACTGATTCATGCTCATATGGGCCGGGCCTCTATACGACACATTGTGCAAGGGGGTGCTGGGCGTACCAGGGGACCAAGGACAGAGTCGAGGTACTCAGAGTACATGCAGCCGATGTATACGCCTGTGGAGGCACGCTGGAGCTGCAGCACCCCATCCGCAGCTCCTGCAGCTTCCTGCACAGCGGTGCAGTACCATCGCGTGATGCACCATGGGAGCAGTGGCTGTTGGGGCTTTGCCCACAGTGCCTGGGCTGATGCTGGGTCGTGCATGCCCACCTGAACTTGCTCAAGCAGGATGCGGGCCTGAGGGTCCATGGTCAGGGCATCCCCCGGCGCCACGCCAAACAGGCTCCCGTCAAACTCCTGCAAGCCGCCAAGCCATGACCCGCAGCGCACATACCTGCACAACCCAGGACCCTCGGTCATTGTGCAACATGCTTGGCGCGAGTCAGCACGAGTGAAAGGAATGTAGGCTGTCATACAAGACAAATTCAGCAGGATGTGCGCACGCTTTGGCGATGCCGCCGATGGGGTCATAGGTGGTGTCCACATCCCAGCGCTCGTATGGCACCGTGGCCGTCAGGTCGCTGCCCGCAAGCTGGGTGCGCCAAAATGAGCCAGCGCCTGGCAGGGCGCTCGAGGGTACCCCAGGCGCGGCGGCCTCCACGCTTTTTCCCCGCGGCATGGGGAAGCGTGCTGACAAGCCACACACCTCGCAGGCTCCACGCCCGTTGCCAGCGGCATGCGTGGTGGTTACCTGAACACACACGCTTATATCAGTTCAGGTGAGCGCTCTCGCACTCCGGTGAAGCATCAGGCAGCAGCAGCTTCTGTCACTGCCAGCACCGCCGTCGAGGCTGGCCCGAGTAAGCTTGGCGCGGTGGCAGCAGTGATGTAGGCGGCCATGGCAGCCACAGTTGGGTAGTCAAATGCAAATGTGGCAGCCAGGTCCAGACCAAAGGCAGAGCAGACCGCGCTGCGCAGCTCCACAGCTCCCAGCGAGTCCAGCCCAGCCTGCCTCGCGCGGGCGCCGCTGGGCGGCCTGTTGCCCGGGGGCCGCGCGCAAGCAACGGGCGTGTGCTTGTCCCTGCGCACCTCCATGAGGGGCTGGTGCGGCGGCGGCAGCACGCCAAGCACGCCCAGGATGCACTTGTGCAGCACTGCGTCAATGCCAGACGGCCCCAGGGAGCGGCTGGCCGCTGAGCAAAGGGGATGCTCATGCGGTGAAGGCGCTCCAGCGCTGGGGAGCAGCCTGCCTGGCTGCAAGGTCGCCACGAGCTCCGCCGCAAGGTCCTGCATCAGTGCATGTCCGTGTGATGCTCTGCAGGTCCGGCACTCTGCAGCGCAGTGGGCAAAGGGCGATAGACCAGCCATCCTGCCTTGAGGTTGGGGTAGTCGTAGGCCGCCGTCGCGGGCAGGTTGACGCCAAAGTGCGTTGCTATTGCGTCACGCAGCTCCAGCGCTCCCAGAGAGTCCAGGCTTGCAGTTGTGAGGGGCGCAGTTGCGGCGGTCGTGCCGGAGATGTCAGCCACCAGGTTCTGCAGGCTGGCCAGCACGGCCTGCGCAGACGAGCTTGCGCGTGACAGCAGGCGTGCAGCAGGCAGGCATGCGCAGCACCGCCACACCATGACAGCAGATCGCGCCTCCATTCCGGGTCGGGAAGCAGCCTGAGCCTCGCTGCACATGCCAGTTGGCTGATGGGATGACGGAGCATGCTGCTGCTGCAACAGGCCCGAAGAAAAGAAGTGCAGGCGCTGCTGGCGGGCGTCCAGAGCGGCTTGCCAGTCTACAGCTGCCACCGCTTGGAGGCGTCGCAGGCCGCACGCCCCCAGCATGGCACCTGTGCAATGCTTTGCTCCCTTTACTGAGGACATGCTCTAAAAGACGCTGTGCAGAGCTGTGTCAACGGTATGAAGACACGCACCAAGTGCATTCAGTCCAGTCCATGGGCTGATCAGACGGAGGCCGAGGCGGGTGAGGCGTTTAGCCAATCTGGTGGACAGTGCCGCCATGCCGGCGCCCGCCCAGGGTCCCCACTGCACGCTTGCCACCGCCAAGCCCTGCCAAGGTGCAGCGTCGCTGAGTGCACAGCGTGACTCGGGAGGCAACATGCTCAGAGCGCCTGCTCGTCGCCGTCATTCAGGACTGACGCCGGACTCTACCGAGCGCTGGGCAGGCACATGGCGGCGCATGCGCGATGCGCACCATGGTTCCAAGAGCCTCAGCCTCTCCGTCAAGGGCGGCGTTGGCTGAGGCGTAGTTTGCCTGCCCAGCCGATCCCAGCAGCGCAGCCAGTGAGGAGAAGAGCACTGCTGCTTCGAGTGGGCAGCCGCGCAGGCACTGTCGCAGCACGGCGCAGCCACCAGCCTTTGGCGCGTGCACCGCCCGCAGAGCCAAGGCTGTTTGCTTGGACAGCAGAGCGTCATGCAATGCGCCACCTGCTTGACGCACACAGACTTGAGGATGCCATCCATAGCACACGCAGTGCAACACTGCAAAGTGCTCCTGCAGAGGCCATTGCCGGGGGATCAACACAGTGCAGTGAAAAGTCAGGAAGACGGGCCCGGCCGCACCTGCATGGATGTAGGTGGAGGGGCTGAACCTGACAAGCTGGCGCCTGTCCTCCTGAGTGCCCAGGTCGCAGCGCACTTGCACTGCCACGCACCGCCAGGATGCCAGGCCAGCAAGGGATGGGCCCAAGGCCGGTCGGCCAGAGCGCCCGGTCAGCAGCAGGCGAGGCGTGCGGCCGGCGGCCCAGACCGTCACCAGGCGCCCCAGGGCCCCCAGGCCGCCAGTGACAGCCAGTGCCCCCAGGCTCCCTGCTGGTCGGGCGCGGCACTCTTCAGGCCTTTGGCATGCACAAGTGCAGGCAGGCATTAGCAAAAGGTGTCTGGGTCCTCCCAGCGGGCACAAAGCCGCATGGCGCCCAGCAGAGCCGGTGCGAGGACCGGCCCTGAACAGCGAGAGCGGTGCACGCACACCTGGCACGGGTGGCGTGCGCAGTGGTCGCGCAGGCAGCAGCAGAGGCGCTGACAGCACGCCCGCATCCGCTGCCACGCCAAACTGGCTGATGACATGCTGTCCTTCTGCGCCAGGGGCTGCCAGTGCCGCTTGGGCGCCGCCACACGCCGCCACGGTGGCCGAGGTTTCGACCGCAGCACAGCACAGCAGCCCTTGGAGGGCTTGGCTGACGCATCGACCTTTTGCTGCAAGACAAAAAGCCGGCAGCATGGGCGGTGCTTGCGTGACCAGCAGCACGCGTGCACCTATGCAGCGCACAGCCGTTAACGGGAGCACCAAGTATCCATGCTCAAAGTTCCTTTCTGCTGCACACAGAGACGGCAGGCACGGCACCTGGCGGCATGCAATGCGTCTGCAGAACGCGCAGGCCGCGCTGGCAGGCCTGGAAGACCACGGACGCGCTGGCAGCGTCACCAGGTAGCAGTGCAGGGCATGTCTGCGCCCTGCCAGCATGCGTCCACCACCAGAAGCTGTTCTGCTGCCGCAGGCCCGCATAAGGCTTGGCGGTCACGGTGCCGTGTACTTGCCACACTACCTCATACTTCAAGTCATGCTGCCTAGCCGGTAGCCCGTGGCGGCCTGGCATGTTGAGAAAGCGTGCGACTCAGTGACTCAGGTCGGGTGTGCATGGGGCAGTAACTCTCGGTCGATGCCGGCAGATGAAAGCAACAGCGAGTGAGCAAGGAACGGGGACCGTGCATACCTGCCAGGCCAGATGCCAAGCTCGCCCTGGATGCGTTCGTATGCAGGCCCGCAAGGGTGGTGGGACTGCCGCTCTCTGGCATCAGCCAGTGTGAAGTGAGCCGGCTTGCGTCCGCTGCAGCACTGCTGCTGCTGCCATCGCTGACTGCTGTCCAGGAGCATGCGTTTGGCAGACTTCCAGGCATTGGTGCGCACAGAGCGTCCAGTGCGCCTGAGGCACAGCCGGGAGCTGAGCTCTGCCCGTGATTGCAGTGCCATTGGCTTTCTTGCGCTTTTGCAAGGCATGGAAAACCGGTCAACAGCAGAGCGCACCTGGGACGCGGAGCAGCCCGTCAGGCGCGCCTGTGAGCACGCCGGCGTGCATGCCTGCATCCATTGCTGCTGGATGACACAGAAAGCCGCTGCCGCCACCCTGCGGCGGGGCCACGCATGCGAGCGGGTCGGTGCTCGCCGCAGCAAGCACGCGGCACACGCGAACCCGCCACTGCAGGCGCCCGGCGCCTGTGCTGTGACCTGGCCCAGGGGCCTCGGCGGGCATCCTGCAGAGACACCTCAAGTACGTGCCCCATGCTGGCGTGCCGGCAGCCGCGGCTCTCAGCACGACCTCGCCCACCCCGCCTGCAGGGCTGCTGAGCATCCAGGACACCGCAACGGAAGTGCGAGGCAGCGAGGCCTGCAAGGCGGGCAAGCCTGTGAGCGCACGTTGGCTTCACGGCTTGTGAGGTCAGCAGGGGACCCAGGGCGGCGTGTACCTGAGACAGCTGCAGCGCGGCCGGGATGCTGCAGTGCGTCAAGACAAGCGCCGGGCGGCCGGCGTCACCGGCCAAGCTCCAGCAGGCTGCCTGCGCAGCCTCCAGCATGCCTGCGCCAGGCAGGAGCACGCGACCGGCCACCTGCGCTCCGCACCGGGTGCTGCATGCGTGTGGGCAGATGACGGAGAGCAAACAGGAGGCGGTCATGGCTCTCGAAACATGCGCGCCTTGTGGTCCAGGAGAAAGGACAGCTTGGGGTGGTCTAGCCTGGCGGTGAAGTGTTGCATGCCCGCATGCGGCAGCCCGCAGCCTTGCAGCAGCCAGTGCTGAGGCGGCGCATACCAGGTCCAGGAGCGCCGCCAGGAAGGCTCCATGTGCGTTCCTGCAGCCACTCACATTTGCCACTCACATTCATCAACTCGGGAGTTGCAACAGTGCACAGGGATGCACTTGCTGCGTATGGCGGAGCTGTTCGTGCTTCTCAGCACCTGCACAGCGCATCGCCGCTGACGTGCTGCGCAGCACTGCATGCGCGTTGGTGCCCTGGAAGGCGAAAGCGCTGATGCCAGATATGGTGTTGCCGGCTGCAGCTGCAGCTGCACATCTCGGAGCAGCCCAACAAGTGGCAGCGCTGCTGTCCAAAGCCTCGCAGACGTGTGCGTTCATGGCGCGCAGGTGCGCAATGGGCTGCTGCTGCATCGTCTGTAAGCGCGCAACCGCGGCATGCAACCCAACTGCGCCCGCTCCTGTCTCAGCATGGCCGCCATGCGACTTGGCGGCTGCAAGCTCCAGCGGGAAGGCACCTGCAAACGGCTGAACCCTGTTATGGAGGGTGCCATAGTTGTCATGCAACACCAAAATGCCGCACTCGGCTGCAACACGGCCAGGCACTTTACAGCATGCAGCAGCGCCAAGCAATGTCACCAGGTCTGCGGGCGCCCTGTAATGCTGCAAGGGCCCCCAGCTCGATGGGGTCGCCCAAGGCGGTGCCAGTGCCATGGAGTTCCAGGCTGGCAGCCAGCCCTGGCTCCAGGCAGCTCTCCCGGAAGGCAGCGCACATCACCTGCGCTTCACGGAGAGGCTCGAGGTGCGCTGCTGATGGTGAAGCGGGTGCGATGCAGTGCATGGGCAGAGCGCGGCGCGCCTGCTGCTGGGAGGGCCCGTTGGGTGCCGTAAGGCTGCTGGACCGGCCGTCCTGGTTCACAGCACTGCCACGCACAGCAATGTCCAGGAGCGCCACAGCGCCGCTTGTAGGCAGGCTGTCGGAGGTACCGGCCCTGCGTCTGCAAGGTGTCCAGACCAGCTGCGCTGCGGCACAACAGGCTGTGAGCGCACGCACAAGCCACGCCCGCACCGCAGGCCGATGCACACACACGCCTCCGCCCGCACATAGCCGTCCGCGGCGGCATCGAGCGTCTTGCAGCGCCCGTCTGGTGCCGTCATACGCGCCGCCACAAACAGGGCGGTCGTCGGCCAATTCATAGGCAGGTTGACACCTGCTGCCAGGCCCACGCTGCATGCGCCCGGCCCCATAGCCTGCCGGGCGATGTGCAGCGCCACCAGCGATGACGAGCATGCAGTGTCGACCGTCACGCTCGGACCCTGCAGATGCGGCTCTTCTCACTTCCACGATGCGGGCACAGCTGTACAAAACCTCAGTGTGATGTGCACTCACTCAAAGTGCACCGCTATGCGCTGCATTGCACCCTGCCTGGAAGCTGTGAGCTGCCATGCACACGTCACATGCGCAGGCGAGCCTTGAGATCGTAGATGTACGACAAGCGGCCAGCCGCAGCGCTGAGGGCGCGGCCGGTGCCCTGGAAGGCGCGGCCGCCCGTGTGGGATGCAGTCGCAGGAGCCTCGCCCAGCCGCGCGATCCCCACGGCCACCACTGTCAAGCTGGCATCTGTGTCGGCTGCCACCAGCCTCCATGCGCCCTGTGATGCAGCGCGAGCTCAGGCCCACTGCGCTCAACCGGCATGCGTGCTCAACATGGGTCTGGATGCCTGCGGCGCGGTCATGCAGGGCACCAACCTCAAGCAGAGCGCGCTGCTGGGGATCCATCACAGCTGCCTCTGCCCGCGCAATGCCAAAGGCACGGGAGTCAAAGTCCGCCCAGCCGCTGACAAAGCCGCCGAAGCGGCCGCTGAGCGCCCTCGCATCACCATCTGCGCCGTCTCGACAGTCGCTGTCCCAGCGGTCTAGCGGGACCCTCTCAACAGCGTCTCTAGCCACCGAAACCGTGTGCCCGCTGGATGTGCTTTCGCCGCCGGCTATGCGCGCTGTGATGCCAGCAAGGAGAGTTATCGTCGGGATCGCAGCCTGTTGCGCACATGCCTGCGCAGCAGTTGCAGCCCTGCGCCACACCGCACGCGCCAAGCGTTGTGCGGTGCGGTGTGCCGGTGAGGTGCTTGCTAGGGTGCACCTTGCATGCGCCGGCAAGAGCCTCACCTGCCGGCCATCTGCAGCACCGTGGTGGCTGCTGGGTCGACGCGCGCGCTGAGGAATGCGGCGATGGCGGAGGAGGTCGGGTAGTCGTACACCAGCGTCCCTGGAAGCTCCAGGCCAAACGCGCGCGAGACCTCGTTGCGGAGTTCCACCGCGCCTGGCAGCAGCAGCAAACGCATTTGAGCAAGGTGTCTGCACTTGATATGCCCCGCTGACCGCCTGCTCACACGCCACCCATGCGAGCCCCATGCCTGCTCAGCCCGTGCATGCTACCGCAAGCAGCCTGTGGGCCGGCACCGAGAGAGTCCAGGCCCGCTGCGACGAGCGGCTGATCCGTGCCGACCTCTGCGCCCAGCACGGCACGCGCTGCCGCAGCCACTCTGTGCACGATCTCAGCATGGTCTGCTGCCGCAAAATGTTGCTCAGCTGTTGCGCTTGCAGTGGTCGACGTCTTGGGCCTGCCATGGACTGGCCCGTTTCTGCTCGCGAACTCGGCGTAAAAGCGGCCCTGGGGGCGGAACCTGCACGATACATCTCGCTCTCGATGTGCCAGGCCGCCTTGCGTGTGTTGAACAGGCATGCGGACAGCAGCCTGCTTGCGTGCTCACTGCCATTGGGGCAGGGGGATGGCGCACCGGTCCCAGAACAGCACGCAGGCGACCACCTGCGAGCGCGGCGCCTTCGCACACAACCCGAAGGCGGACAGCAACGCACTCAGCGCTGCAAGCCCCGCGTCGGGGGCTATAGCCCCGACGCCCAGGCGCGCCATGCGTGCCAGACCTGCACGCGCGGCCATGCCCGCGCCAGCCCAGGCGCCCCAAGCCACGCTCAAGGAGCCGACGCCCTGCGGCACCCATGGGCAGAGCGCTTGCAGGAAGTGCGAGCGCCAGCGTGCTCATGCACCCTGCGCCGGTGCTCATGCAGGTGCTGTGCAACAATGGCTCACATTTGTGGCCCGCGCTGCGCGAGTGCACCGACACACTGTGTGCCGCTCAGCAGTCACGCAGCGAGCTGGCTGGGTCTGCCTGTGTGCATGGCGTGCGCGCACCATGACCTGCAGCTGCGCGGCGCATGAGTCGAGCCAGGCATTGGCGCCCGCATACCCCGCCTGCCCAGCAGACCCCAGGGCGCCCGCAATGCTGGAGAAGAAGGCCGCCGCGGTGAGCGGGTGGTGGGCGGTCGCTGCGAGCGCGGCCTGGCTGCCCGCCACCTTTGAGGCAAATGCGGTGCGCACTGCTGCAGGGCGCAGCAGGCGCAGCATCGCGTCCGCAAGAGCGCCGCCCGCGTGCACCAGGCCCGCCACCTCTGGGCCTGTGGAGGACGGGCATGCACTTGTTACGGCATGCCTGGACTGCATGCCGCGCTGGGTCAGGGAGTTGCCGCACTGAGTCGGCAACAGCTCGGTACTGCCAGGTCTGCCATCGTCAACCAAGGAACCATGTATGCTCACAGAAATGACTTTCACATCGTCGGCGTAAGAGCTGCCGGGGCTGCGCACCGTGCACTTTGGAGTGCGAAGCGGCGTATTGCATGTCCGCCACGCTAGCGGCGTCACAGGCCGCCACAGTCACTGCACTGGCCCAGCCCTGAGGCCCGTCGCCTGGCTGAGGGAGTCCCCGACCACTCCGTCCGAGCAGCATCAGATGCCGCGCGCCTGGGCCAGTCAGGGGCCACAAGCTGACATGAGCGTGACATGGGCATTCGCAGAAATGTACAACCCACTGCCATCCATTTGTGCTGATGCGCAGGTCTTGCTCTCTGTGTCCGCACCTTGAGAGGCCAGCCATTGCGCAGTGAGCAGCCCCAGTGCGCCTGTGCCGCCCAGGACCAACCAGCGCCCTGCCCGGCCGTGCCGCGCGGGTGCAGGCGGCGTGCAGACAACCTTGCCCACATGCTGCGAGGCTGCGAGCTGTCGCATGGCTGCAGCAGCAGACGCCAGAGGGTAGCGCAGCATCGGCAGCGGCGCAAGTGCACCTGACAGCAGTGGCGGCGTCGGAGCACCGCACAGGAAGGCGGCAGGCCCGCCTTGTGCCGATACCATGCACCAGCAGCGGCGAGTGATCAACAACACATCATGAGGCCCCACAACCTGGGCGGTCAAGCTGAGGGCGAGCTGGGCTGTTGCGAGGAGCACTGCAGCGCGCCTTGGACGAGCTGCGAGGACAGGTGCGAGAGGGAGGCCGCCACGGCCGACGGCGGCCAGAAGTCGATGGCGACCAAGCGGTGCGCAACGTCCGGGCGCTCCTGCGCCACGCGCGCCGGCGACCAGATGCTGCGCTTGCCCACCTCCACAAACGCGCCGCCGCATGCCAGGACCGCCAGGGAGGCCGCGACCATGCCTGCCATCCTCCCCGCGCTCTTGGTGGTCAGATGCAGCTGGCTGCACACGGTGACACGGAGCACGCTGGCATGGTGTTGCTACTTTTGCCAATGGCCTGACACTGGCAAGGCACGCTGCGTTTAGCCAGCCGAACACTGCATGCGCAGGCGCTCTGCCGGGTGGTGGCATGCGCGCGTGTGCAGAGCACACCTGGCGAGGTGAGGGAGTTCAGGACAGCCTGCGGGTGCCCGCCGCCGCCCGCAGCTAGCAGCCCTTCTACAAAGCTTGTGCTCCGAGACGAGTGCACACACTGCAGGCCCGCCCCGCGCAGGCGCACGCGCTTGGCAGCGCTTCCTGCAGTGCCCAGCGGCAGGCCGCCGCATGCGCGGCAGACCTGCACTGCTGCCAGGCCCAATCCACCTGCCGCCGCCGCAACAAATCTGTGAGCTCCGCATTGGCCGTTGTCAGCATAGTGCTAAGCTCGCGTGCATCGCAAGAGCGAGGTGCTCCCTGGCCAGCACAGCTCCATTGGACGCACCTTGTCAGGAACACCCGCGACCCTGGTGCTAGACAGTGCTTGCTACTCGCAGGGCAACTTTTACCAACAGTACTGCATTGCCTGATACCCGTGTGCATTTACGCGCCTGTAGCAGCATGGACAAGCACGGTTAAGCCGTGACGCATCGGCGTGGATTGCAGCAGGCACGTTGCTGCGGTCAGAAACACGGTTGGCATTGCCGCGGCCTCCGCCGTGGCCATGGCCGGTGGTTGGTGCCAGAGCGTGCGCGCATCTGCGACGATGGCCATGCCCAGACAACCAGTAGCCTGGCCATACACCGCGTCGCCCACCCTGTCCCGCGGCCGAAACAAGCGTGTGAGCTGCCAGATTGGGCATCCAGTCGACATGCACCAGGTCCAAAGGGCAGGGCGCGCATGTGTGTGCTTATGCCCAGGCGCGTGTGGGACGCATTGTCACGGGATACAGGCGAAGTACGCGCCTGAAGCGGTGCCGCCAGCTGCGGCCAACGGCAGCAACCGTGCCTGCACAGTCGCCGCCAGGCGCGCCGGGGTCTCCAGGGTACAGACCCAGCACGTTCAGCACGTCCCGGAAGTTCAGGCCAACGGCGGCCACAGTCACCGCCACCTGCACGCGCGCACCGAGCTCATTACCTGGTGGCATGATGCACGGAGGTAGATCGGGGCGGCGCTTGCGCGCCTGGTTGTCTCCAAGGCACACTGGCTGGCATGGCACCGCGGCAAGCCCTGCGAGCGACCCGCGCGGATGCGGCAGCAGCTGCAGCGGCTCGTGCGCATAGCGCGTGAGGCAGCTCAGCAGGCGTGCTTCAGAGTTAACGCGGCCGGCCAGTCCGTCGCCGAGCACGCCCGCAGCTGGTGCAGCGCCGGTCTGCACCTGCCAAGGGCAGCAGTGCCCCTTTTATGCACAGAGAAGCGTTGTTTTTCCGGCGATGTGTCCCTGATGACTGGCGCCCTTGCAAGCGTGTTTATGGCTGCGTGAGGTTGGTCGACAGCAAGAGGCAACTTGTGAGCGCACCTTAGAAAAACGCGTGGGCGGGCTGGAGCAGGCGGGGTGCGAGCGCAGGGCAGTCCAGAGCGTGCCAGGATGTTCCAGCGCCGCTGTCCTGAGCAGGCCCCACAGCGCGACGGTCCGCATGCCCTGCTGAGGAGCTGCCCCGTGGCACACCCCGCCATCCTCGCGCAGCACTGCGGCTATCTCTGCCCGCTCTGTCTTCAGGCTGTGCTGCACGAAGGCGAGGACGCGTAGGAAGGAGCGAGTCGCCGCAGCAGGCGACGCATCATGTGTCCCGTTCGGTATCACGCATGTTTGCGCGGATCCGTCCACTCCACGGGCGTATAGGTGGGCGGCGTGCTGTAGAGCGCGTTCATGCGCCGCGACGCGAGCATCTCCTGTGCCCGCTGCCTGTGCCTGGACCTCGTACAGCATCCGCCCTTGCGCGGCTGCAGCGCCACCGCCCGCAGCGCTGGCCTGCACCCAAGGACCCGGGACATGGGACGGAGAGCTCGAGCATCACCATCCATGGTCTGCACACTTGATCAAGCGAGCGTAAGCGCCTGACGCAGCCGACTGCATGAGGCCATACCTGCGGCAGCGGCATGGGAAGGGTCGCCAGGCCCTGCAGGTGCATGGCTGAGGCGGCGCGGCAGCCAGGCACCCAACATGCGCTGGTTATGGCGGTCCCGGATTCCTCTGGAGGGCGCATGGTTGCTGCCCATCCGCCACGAGGCGGGTGTGTATCAGCTGGGGCTGCATAGGCCTCAGCTGCCACGGGCACGCGGACGCAGAGCGCCGCGCGCTGTGCAGCGGGCAGCACGCCCAAGTGCAGGCATGCGTCCCCGACGGCTGGGTGCAGGGAGTAGGCCGCAGTGCGGGCAGCGCCCTGCCTGCACGGCTCCGGCAACTGGGCCAGGCTGCTGCAGGCGGCCTGCTGAGCCCTGGCCGACAGGCGCGCGTGCTGCCTATGCAGCCAGCGGCGCACGCTGGCGGCAGCATGCAATGGCGCCACCGCTACGGCTGGTCCCCCAACGGTGCACTGCATGTGGGTCGTCGTTCCGGGCGCAGCGGCGCCGCTCAGTGGGCCGCTGGTCGTCACAGCCAGCTGCCCATACGAGGCAGACATGGCCACGCTCACTCCAGCCGAGGACAGCCGTGCTGCTGGTGGCAGCATCAGCGGAGCTGGGATGCTGAGGCCGGACAGCTGCAGGCTGGCACCAGAGGCTGTGCTGCCGCAGCGGGCTGCCGCGACGCCCATCTCAAAGAGCGCCGTTACGGCCATCAGCGCCCGGCCCTGGACCCTGCAATGCAGTGCAGCGCACTGCCACTCAGTTTGCTTGCAACACGGCCTTCATGAGCACTTGCGTAGCTTGTTTCGCGCCTGTGGTCCGCCAAGAAGGCCAGGCCTGCAGCTCCAATGTTCACGCTAAAGGTCATCATCGATTGGTTGTGGGCGCTGCCAGCAACGCGCTCCACCAGAGGGTGGGCTGACGGTGCTGGCGAACATCGTGTGCGCTGCCAGACACTGTGAGGACTGTCCACAAGGTGCGCGTCCGACGGTGGTGCCAGGAGCGCATGCGCGTTGATGCCGCTCATGCCGAAGGAGCTGGTGCCTGAGGCAGTGCGCGCACCGGATGCAGTATCACGTTAAGCAACACGAGCACCCAATGGTGTTGTGTACCTCTGCAGCTCCTTCACATGCGCGCACCTGTCAAGTCAGAGCGCCCGCGGCGCCAGGCGCCTGACAGCTGCCGCGGCAGCAAAGCGGTGCGCTGCCACTCAGAGAGCGCCGCTACGACATATGGGTTGAGGCTGCGAAGGAGCTGACTCGGAGCATTAGCATCCACGCTTATCATTGCCATCTGTATGCCACTCGCACCTGCGCCAGCTCAAACGCATCCTTGAGTTGTGAACCAAATCCCCTGCGGCAAGCTAACACACTTTAGGGATCTTACCGGCGGTCCCCTCTGTGTGACCGTAGCAGGCCTTGATGGATGGAAGCGCCAGCGGCCCGCTGCGTATACCTTCATCGTACAGTGATGCACCAATGGCGCTCACCTCTGCTCAGGCACAGACAGCAATGCTCACTGCTGGCAGACATGGACAAGTAGCACATGCAAAGTTCCCTCGGCATTCAAGTGCGCCATTGCCTCCTTTGCATGCTTGCATGGAGACCGCGCACAGACGGAGCAAAGGAGTCCAGGGCTGGGGGCTTGCCAATGGGGTCACCAAGCGGCGTGCCGGTGCCATGCACAGCCACCGCCAAGAGTCTGCTGGCGGGGCTGCCTGCTGACATCAGAGCGTTACGCAAGAGAGCTGCTTGTGCAGGGCCGTTGGGCGCTGTGAGGCTGCTGGAGCGGCCATCCTGGTTGACGGCCGATGCCTGCAAAAAACATGCCAATATCAGACACGCGTCTCCAAACAGCAAGCTGCGACACCCCGCAATAGCAGACTACCCCTACCTGTATGATGGCAAGGGGCGCAGCCTCTGCCACCATACTGAGCAGCAGCACTGCAACAGCCTCGCCGCGGCCGTAGCCATCCGCCGCTGCGTCAAAAGTCTTACATCGGCCTGCGGGCGAGAGGGCCTGCGCATGTATGTGCACATGGCAAGGTGTTAGTGGCGTGCCTCGTGCCACAAAGCATGCCAAGGACTAACTGGAGCACAGTCGGGGCTCACCTGCAGCTGCGTGATCTTAACAGTGGTTTTCGGCGACAGCAGCAGGTTCACGCCAGCAGCTACAGCGCTAGTACTCTCGCCGCTGCAGATGCCTGCAGCAAAGATATCATCGCAGACCATGCCCAGAGTTCTGTCATGTGAGCACCTCATACAAAAGCAGAGGGGAGCGCACTTGCTCGAGCTAGGTGGGTGGCAACCAGGGAGGACGAGCAGGCGGTGTCCGTAGAGACGCACGGCCCACCTAATCCAAACGTATACGACAATCTGCCAACCAAAAAGGGCGCCGTGTTGCCTGTGCTTGCTGCTGGCGTGTCCAACACACCCTGCGTATTTCAATCCAATGTTTCACATCTAGCGCTCCCGACTTAGCCTCCGGTCCCCAACATGTGGGCGCTGTAACCTGAATGGCAATGCTGTATGCGCTATCTCATGTCAACACCATCTCTTAAAAAAAGTAAACCACGCAGACGCACCAGTGAGGGCAGGGTGTCGATGTAGTCAGACGCCCACATGCAGCCAACATACACGCCAACCAGCCTCCCGGCAGTTGATGCTGTCCTGCTTGCTGCCAGGACCTCCTGCAGAACCCCGGCACATTACGATTTGTTTTAGACGCTTCTGATATCATATTGCAGCCACATGCCGCTCACCAGTGGCAGCGCGGGTGGGCAGATGGCACGGCGCCAGAAGGCAGTGAGGGCATCACACCTGAGTGTGCTCCAGGAGCAGGCGCGCATGGGGGTCCAGCACAGCAGCCTCGCTGCTGGCGAGCTGGAAAGCCGCAGCATCAAATGCCTCTGCGCCTTCCAGAAAGCCGGCATATCGCGTCGCAATGGTGCCAGGCCCGCCCAATGTGTTGTGCAGACGCTCGGCGTCCCAGCGTTGCAGCGGCGTGTGTGTCTGCACGTCAGCGCCATCGAGTACACCCGCGGCAAAACCTCTCCTGCCTGGAGACCAGTCCGGCCGGGATATCAAGTGAGCATGACTTACATTTGTCTGTGCAGCTTGGGGCTCTGAGCAAGAGTCATACCTGCTGCCGCTGCCTCCGGGTACTGAGAGGAAACATCCACCACGTGCACAGGCGCGAGGCGTTGCATGCCCGGCATGCTGCCAGAGACAGTGCTCTGGGTGGCGCGACCTTGCGGACTCGCATGGAGGCGCGCCATGATGTACCGAGCAATTCCAGAAGCTGTTGGGTAATTGAACAGGGCTGCTGGTGGCAGCGCCATGCCGAAGCGGTCTGCCAGTGCTGTGTGCAACTGCACGGCGCCCAGCGAGTCCAGGCCCGCCTGCATACACGCTTGGGCATGTGCGTCAGTGCGTTCTTTACAACATTGCACAACGAGCATTCTTCAGTGTCGACACGCTGACGTGTGCAGACAAGAAGTCTGACGAGGTGCAGGAAGAGACAAGCAAGGGAGCCGCCTCACCTCCATGAAAGGTGTGTCGGCCTGAATCGAGCCGCCCAGCACGTCTGCAATCACGGCCAGAGTCTCCTGCAGCACCTCAGCGGCCCGCCCATTAGTGCCTGCGTGCTGGTGCTGCCATGCGGCCGTACCTTGGACCCTTGTCGGCTGCAGGGGTTGCGCGCGCGACACCACAGCTGGTAACAGACTGCGGATGGTGGGGAAGTCGACCACGAGCGTGGCTGGCATGCTCGTCCCAAAACGTGCCGCTATGGCGCTCTGGAACTCTATAGCACCCAGTGAATCGAGGCCAGCGGCCATGAAAGGCTCGTCTTGGCCGATGGCCCTGCCGAGCACGTCTGCGGCGATGCCTGCAACATGCAAGGCAGGGGATATCAAGCAGAGACATGCCTTGAGGACAATTCCTGGGGAACTGTGACTCTCACCCTGTAAGATGTGCAGTGCTTCCAAGCCCGCTTCCGGAGCATGCACGTCGGCGGGTGCTGCGGCTGCCATGCATGCTCTATCCGTGACAAACTGGTCAAACATGGTCGAATTCTCATGAAGGCGCCCTGCAGGACCACATGTCATGCACAATGGCATGACATGCTTCCTAGCGCTGCCGTGGCACAAGCACAGCGCAAAGGAAAGACGGCTTGGGCCTGTGCACACCTTTGAAGAAGACGGGCCAGTCAAAGACGCTGGCTGCCAAAGTGGGCGGCAGCTGGCTGGGTGTGCCGCGTAGGGCAGCCGCAAGCACAGCAAGGCCGGTGGCTGGCGCGAGGGCGCCATGACCCTGCCGGGCCAGGCGCGCCAGGAGGCCCGCAGATCGGGCTGCCAGGCCATGACCGGCCCATGCGCCCCACATCACGCTTGTGCAGGGACGGCCCTGCACACGGCCAGACCACCGCACTTAGTCGCATGCGGCTGTCCCCGCTGCATACCTGGTGGATAGCGCGCCATGCACAAGCACGGCTGATGGCTATTGATGTCGAGAGCTTCTTCGATATGCTCCGCACCTGGCTGCTGTGCATGCATGCCATGGCGTCCAGGGCAGCATTTGCAGCCGCGTAGCTCCCTTGCCCCGCGCTGCCCAGCAGTCCTGCAATGGACGAGAACAGCACGGTGGCAGCCACCGCCCCCGCTGCCAGGCGCGCCAGCACACCCCGCCCGCCCGCGACCTTCGGCGCAAATACCGGCCGCAGAGTGCCCATGCCTTGCCGCTCCAGCAGGCCATCGGCCAGCAGCCCGCCCGCATGCAGCAGTGCCGCTGTGGCGCGGGGAATGCTGGCGGCGACTTCGCAGTTGGTGGCCAGGTCACAGCGGGCGGCCTGAATCAGCGCCGGGCCAGCGACCAGCCCCAACAGGGCTCCGGCCGAACAGAAGCAGGGATGCTGGGGCCGGGCCTAGGAGCAGCCACTGCGCTGACAGGCGGCCCAGGCCGCCCAGGCCGCCCGTGACAATCACTGGACCCATTGCGCCATCCAGCATGCTGCCTTTCAGAACCCCTGGCTGCCTGCGGGCGCTGGGGAGCAGCGGCAGCAGGAGCTCGCACAGGACGCAGCGCCCTTCATGGTCCTGGGGGCCCATGACCTCGCTGGCGCCCAGGCCCACCATCACCTCGCGGCGTGACGCGCGTGCAGTCAGGCTACATATGCTCGCGCAGGCAAGCCTGGCACTTCCGCGCTCGGCAGCGGCGACGCGCTGCAGCGCCTGCGCGGCTGCGGCAGCAGCCGAGCAGCCGGCACCGGGCTGGCACGATGTGCTGCGGCTGGCTGTCACAACGATAGTCGGCCGGCCGTCCTGGAGTGTCTGCAGGCGATGCAGGCACGCTGCAGCGGCAAGTGCGGGCTCCTCAGCTCGGATCCACAGCCGCAGCGTGGCGGTCTCCTTGCGCATGCCCGCTGCCAGCGGCGGCCGGGCCTGCTCGCCGAGCGGCCAAGCCGCGCTGCTTGCAGGCAGCACAGCTTGGCGGCTGCTGGCATACATGGGCATGCGCGTGTCCTGCATCACAACCCCGGGCTTGTGAGTGTGTACTGTGTCCCACAGCACTATGCAAACACCACGCAGCGGCACTTGGCACGCCTGGGTGCGCGGTGGCGCCGCACGGCCCCAGGCTGCGGTGCGCCTCGACAGCAGCCCGCGGAGCGCCGTGCTCACTCTGCGCATGCGCGCAACGCTGCCGCGCCATGTCACCCCGCTCGTCTGAGAGCCTGCATCATCTGCATTGGCAGTCGCCGCGGTGCCCCAACCGCCCGCCCAGGCATCCGCAGCGTCAAACACGGTGTACGCTGCGGCCGCTACCGGGACAGGGGCGGCGCCGGCAGCAAGCACCGCGCACAGGTGCAGCCCCGCGTCGCCAACAGCCGGATGCAGGATGTACCCTGCACGGAAGGCAGAGGCGCGTGTGAGGACCAGCAAGTATGCTGGCCTGTGGGCAGAGGCAGCATGCCTGTTGGCATCAGCCGCATGCGCAGACCTGCAACCTGTGCACGGGGTAGCACGCCCACAGCCGCTGCCCCAGCTGCCGAAGGCTCTGGCGGCAAAACGGCCAGCACAGCTTGCCGCTCCGCGACCCGTGCAGCAGTGTGTTCACTCTGGGCCGCGGCGCTGCAGCGCGCAAACGCAAAGGCTTTCTGCCCGGGGCTCCAAAGCTCCATGGTGCCCCGAGCCAGGTCTGTTACGCTGTTCACGCCCGCCATATCCCTGCGTGCAACGCCCGCTTCACAGCGGCTGAGCCTGCGCGACCGCGTGCCATGCCTGGGCAGGCAGGGGTGGCACCCACGTTGGTGCCCGCGGCAGGGCGAGCGGGCGATCAAAACTGATGCGCGCTAGTGCTGCCGGGCTGCCTTCCTGGTCGCCAAGCATCGCCCGGCTGCTGGCCACAGCCATCTCCAGCATGGCCGCTGCAGCAAGCAGCACCAGGCCTTGCACTCTGTGGTCCGCCAGGAAAGCCAGCGCCGGCGCTTGCAAGTCTGCTGAGAACCTGTTGCCATGCCAAGCATACCACTCAAGGCGTCCTTGCGTGTGGGAGCGCCAGGTGCTCTCAACACCCACCCAGCAGGGAGTGCCGTTTACCTGGCATGGCGGGCAGTGCACAATGCGGGATGCGCCAGGCGGTGCAGAAAGGGGCCTGGCCAGGCGCGCGCGGGCTGCCAGATCACAGGCGCGGCATCAGCCTGCGCAAGCCTGCAGCAGCGCGTGCGCGTTGATGCCGCTCATGCCGAAGGAGCTGGTGCCTGGCACGGGCGAATGCGTGGCCGTTCAGCGCCTGAGCCGGCAGCTTCCTGACCACGGAGCAAGTCCGGGAGCGAAGACGTGCCGTGCCTGACACTCGCGCGTTTGCGGCCAGTGGCGTCACGTGGGGAGCCGACTGGCGGGGCAGCGCCGGCGAAGTCGCGGCTGCGCTCGACCAGCCACCCAGTGCGGCGCAGACATGCGCATTGACGGTGCGCAGGCATTTCACAGCTGGCGCAGCACGTGCGGCCGCCACATGGAGCGCCGCCAATATGCCCGTCAGCCCGGCAGCGCCCTCCGTGTGCCCGAAACACGCCTGCGGCAGGAGCGCTCCTGTGTCTGCATGCAGCATGTGCACCGCTGAAGGCACTTGCACACTGGTGACCTGCCATCTGGCGCCCCCAGGAGCCTGATTTGCTGGGCAGCACTAGGAAGGGCACGCGCGCCTTCACGGACGCCATCACGGGCGGCCCTGGCGCCTTCCCTGTTGCCAGTGCGCCAGCCAGGGCCGACACCTCGATGGGGTCGCCCAACGGCGTCCCAGTACCATGCACGGCTAGAGCGGCCACGCTGCTTGGCTCCCAGCCGCTCGTGACCAGCGCACTCGCCACCAGCGCCTGCACCAAGTCGCGCTTAAGCGCCCCACGGCGGCGCAGCGACTGTGCTATGCTGAGGGACTCCACCTGACAGCACTCGGCATGCCTGGCGGCAGTTATGCAGACAGCACAGATATTTACCATGCTGTGCCTGGTACGGGCAAGGTCGTCAGGCGTCACCTGCTGCGAGGGCCCGTTGGGGGAGGTGAGGCTGCTGGAGCGGCCGTCCTGATTCACTGCGCTGCCGCACATCAGCGCCAGTGCTGGCTGGGGCGGCCCAGCAGCTGCAGAGTGCAGCACCATGGCCACAATGGCTTCGCCGCGGCCGTAGCCATCGGCCGCCGCGTCAAACGTCTGGCAGCGGCCCACGGATGACAGAGCCTGACATGTCAAAGTTTAGTCAGGCCTCACGAGCAGAGAGTGTGTGGCAGGTGCCTGGGTTACCAGGAGAATGTACGGTCAGCGGTCTGGCATGCCTGCAGCTGGCATATGCCGGTGGTGGTGTCATGGTGAAGCATGAGGTTGATGCCTGCCGCCACAGCGGACTTGCAAGCCCCTCCACGGATGCCTGCGCAGTCCATTGATCCTCAGACAGGTGGGCCGGGTGCACGCGCAGTCGTTGCGCGTGCTGCAGCAGCGCAACGGGCGTGCCGTGGTGCGCATTGTGGGCGGCCACGAGCGATGACGAGCAGGCGGTGTCGATGTTGTGGCAGGGGCCCTGCAGATTGAACGTGTATGCCAGCCGGCCTCCCTGGTAGGGTGCGCCCACGCCCGTCATCACCGCCGCGGTGGACCCGATGCCGTATGCGTCACGCAGCAGTGCGCCTGCAGCGCGGCATGGCACGATGCCGCTCACCCATCGTGTCAGTCCTCCTTGTGAAGCAGGAGCGTGGCAGGGAAAGGCCGTGGTTGAGCGCTGCTGCAAGCGCGCTGGCGGGCGCACCATAGTCGGTGAACATGCAGCCCACGTAGGTGCCGGTGTGGCGGGCCCAGCCAGGCTCCCCCATGGCTTGAACGTCTGCCGCGCCCAGGACCTCAGCCGTCACCTGCGCGTGGCTCAAGCCTGAGGAGGCAGCGCTCCCTGAGCGTGAGCCCCCACCGCACAATGCCATGTCGACTGCACCTGCAGCAGCAGGCGCGTCTGCGGGTCCATGGCCACCGCCTCGGCTCGCCGGTGGCGGAAGAAGAGGGCGTCATGGAGGTCCACATCCTGCAGCGCGGTCGGTCGGGTGTCGTGCGCGCAGGGCAGCACCTCACGCGACATCGCACTGACCTGCGCGGGCTCGTGCCTGACAGAAGGCGGCGGCCATCACGTACGCCTTGCCAGGAGCGCCGGAGGGGTCATAGTGCGCACCAGCGTCCCAGCGCTGCAGCGGCGCTTGACGTTGCAGTGAGGTCTCCCCCTGGAAGGTGTTGCAGAATGCGGGATACCCTGCACACGCGCCCTGCATGGCTCAGACGCTCGCGCGGCTGTCCCTGTGAGCACGCAGGCGCGCGCAGCGCTGCAGGCGCGCGCCTGTCCGTGAGCTGTTGCCAGGAAACCTGCATCCGATGCCGAGCACACAGCACTGCATGCGCGCGGCGGCATCGAGCGCGTCTACACCAGTGCGGATGGCATTTGGCTTGGCGGACACGGGCTGCGCAAGCTGCAGGATGCGGGCAGCCAGTGCTGCAAGCGATGGAAAGTCAAACGCCGCGGTCGCGGGCAATCGGATGGCAAACGCGTCTGCTATGGCGCCGTGCAATTCCACAGCGCCCAGGGAGTCCAAGCCCGCCTTCCCGTCACCGCCCGCGTGTCAGCCGCACACAGTGAGCGGTTGGTTGTGAAGTGTGTGCACCAACGTACATGCACGCCAACGGAATGCAAATGGTATGTCTCCTGAAGCACTGTGGACACGTCCGGCGTGCCCACCTCCACGAGTGGCTGGTCGTCTGTGACAGGCATTCCTAGGATATCGGCCAGCATTGCCCTGAGCCGCGGAAGTACAGTTGCAGACGCTGTTGGCCCCAAGGCGTTATTTGCCTGCAGGTTCCTGATGCCGCTCTGAGCAGGCCGGCCTGGCAGCTGCATGTGGCTGATGAAGGCTGCGAGCCGGCTGACAGTGGGATAGTCGAAGGCAGCGGTGGCTGGCAGGCTGACCCCGAACCCGCGCTCAATGGCGTCTCGCAGCTCGACTGCGCCAAGGGAGTCCAGTCCAGCCTGCAACGTGACACCTGTTAGTACCTGACGCCGTGATAACCCACGGGCGACACAGCTCTACGCTTTACCATCGGCCCGTACCTCAACGAGTGGCTGGTCTGCAGGCACATCCGCGCCGAGCACTTGTGCAGCCAGGGCAGCAAGCCGGGAGTGGACGCTTGCAGCAGACGCTCCGGCGTGTGCGGCTATGACGCATGCTGCGGGGCTTGTCGCGTGCACCGGCGCTGCCAGCTGCGCGTTTGGCAGAGCAGGGAGCCGCGGCTGTGCCAGGCTGCTGAGCACGCAGGCCAGCTGCGGGCGGGAGCGCAGCAGCTTATCCACAGCAAGAGGGCTGGCGACCCAGTGCGGCGCAGCGGCCGCCCTGCCGCGTGTGCTGACGAGGGCGGCCAGCACAGCCAAACCTTGCGCTGGCTGCAGCGCCTCCAGTCCTGTGAGGTCCCGCAGCCGGGCTCAGGCGTGAGCGGTGTTTGTCCAAATGAAAGCAGTAAGCTGTTTGGCAGCGCGCGCCTTGGCGGCCCAGGCGCTGAAGCAGCAGCGCACTCCGAGCAGCCATGCCGCTGCCAGACCATGCGCCCCAGCCGATTGCCACGGTTGCGGTCCCCTGCATGGGATATGCGATTCATGGCATGTAGGTGCTGAGCAGTAATTCATGCAGCCCCCCACGCTGTGTGGGGTCTCTGGCGCGCTGGCAGCTAGAGCTTGTGCCCCCTGGAGCATGATGCCATGCTCACCTGTGACTGTGACTCGGCAGCTGTGGAGTTCAAGACGGCGTTGGCGCCCGCATATGCGGCCTGGCCCGCGTTGCCCAGTGTGGCCGACACCGAAGAGAAGAACACCATGTGCTGCATCGGCGCGCATCTCATGCCCTGGAACAGCAACAGCCCGCCAGCCACCTGCGCATGCGCGCAGAGGTGCTGCCTGTAAGCGGCAGGAACGACAGCTGTCCACGGCTGCATGACATGCGCGCACGACAGGGACCTTGGACGAGAAGATTGCGCGGATGTCAGGTGCAGTCTGCTTGGCTAGGAGGGCGTCCGCAAGCACGCCGCTCGCGTGCAACACAGTGCATCGGGCGGCCAGCCCTCCCTGCACGCCGAGCACAAGTTCATGCCCTGCTGGGGTTCGGGTCAAACTGGCATCAGCTGGAGGCCATGCAGTCATAGCACGCTGTTGCGCGCCTGCACCACTCCGCGCATGTGATGCAGCGCCTCATCCGTGCTGGCCGCATCGCACCGCTGCAGGTGCACAACTGCGGCCGTCTGGCCCCCAAGCGCTGCAGCGCCGGCCAGCAGCCCGGCCGTCGCGCCCCGGCCGGACCGGCCCTGCAGCAGCACATGCTGCGAGCCCGCGCCCGCGCCGCGCGCGAGCAGCCACCGCGCACAGAGCATGCCCAGGGACCCCAAGCCGCCAGTCACGAGGTGGCAGCTCACTGACGCTGCGCATGCATCCGGCTGCTCAGCTGTGGGCAGCTCCGCGGCCAGCAGCCTGCGCACAGCACAAGGGAGGCCCGCTGGATGCAGTGCATGCATGTGACGCGTGACAGTGTCCATGACGCTTGCGTAAACTCATGGCACCCACACCTCGCCGCGAACGAGCAGCCGCTTCGCACGACCTCCGTCTGAGGGTCGCCGGCCCTCCTGCACGCGACGGCATATGGGTCCGCATCGATCAAAACGCACGCCCGCCCGGGCTCCTCCGCCAGCAGCGCCCGCACAACGCCCCAGACGGCGGCCCCCGCCGCATCTGCTTCATGCCGCGCCGCGCCCGCACCTGCGCCGCAGCGCCCCGTCCACACACGGAGTTCTCGATGATACTTCTGTGAATCCGTCGCAGCGCTCCCAGCAGACCCACCTGCCGACTGCGCTGCCCGCGTGAGGAGGGCCGCCGGCAGGGTGCCGGCGCGCGCCTGGCGCGCAAGCGCGCAGCTGGCGCGCGCTGCCTGTGCGGCGCCGCCCCCGGCGTGCACCGCAGCGCGCCAACTGCCACGCTGCTCGGGCGGGCCCGCAAGCCGGCCAGGCCGCCATGCAGCACCCGTGCTGCCGCTGCCGCGCGCACTGCGTGGCGCGTGCCGCAGCTCTGCTGGCTGTGCTGCATGCCACTGCTGCTCATATAAAAGCTTGCTCCGCCACGCCCGGGGAACATCAGCCCGTAGGAGGCTTGGGGAGGCTGCCGACCGCAGCGGCTGCAACGTGAGCCCGTGCATGTCCACTGCAGCGGCACCCGACAGTGCCAGGATGGCGAACGAGCAGGCACGCGAGCCGCTCGGCAGCATGCGGCCATCCGTGCAGCTGGCGCTGGGCCGCGCCTCCTGCAGGCAATCAAGGGCTGTGCTCGCGCTGCTGTCAGGTTTGACAGCAGCAGCCTCCAAGCTTGCAATGGGACGGCCGGCATCCAAGGCAGTGTTGCATGAGCGTCGCGCCTGGGCCACCAAAGTCAATGTCAGCGCGTCCAGCGCAACGGGCACTCGCGCTGCGGAAGCCAGTCCGCCGCGGGCCGAGGCATCCGTGTCGGGCAAGGCGCCGAGATGCGTGCACGCGTCCACGGCAGCCGGATGCGCAGCGTAGCCGTCGCGGCTGACACCCTGCTTCCTCGCTTGTCACCCTGTGTGCGCTGGAGGCGTGTGGTGTACATGAGCTTGGCACAGATCCCTGGGCGTGCCTGCATGTCGATCAGGCATGTGCCAGCACCGCGACTGACGATCCCACGCGGGGTCTGGTATATGCGGTGGCAGAGGATTGAGCTGCCGTGTGCAGGTTTGTCAGCCCTGGCTGTCAGCACTGCTGTACAGCGCGCAGTTAGGTACGTAGAGTCCCTGCATCCACTAGCGATGATCAGACGTGCTATCGCATTCGCAGAGAGGTAGCGCAGGAAGGGTCAACGATTGCTTGCACCAGTCCACCAGACCCAGGAAGCTGCAGTCCAGACACATGCAATGTGCATACCTGCCCCGCGCGGGCTTGAGCGCAAGTACACCACTTTCTGTCACCGTGCACACGAGTTGCGTGCGGCCTCCGCCACGCCCAGTCACCGCAGCCAGCAAAACCGGAGCATGGATGACGACGTTTGCGAGTGCATGCTGGCCCGGCGGCACATTCCCTGCAACACCCTCACTTGGCTCGGGGTCTGTGCCAGGTCGCCACCCTTGCCAGGTTAAACACGAGACGAAGGGATTTGTAAGTGAAACAAAACTACAAGGGCAAGCATTCCCAAGACGTGAGTGCCCATGTTGATAAAGCAAACAGCAGAGTTGTGACGCGCCGAGCAGTGTGGCGCTGGCAGCATAGCAGGCCTCGAACATGGCGGCGCCAGGCAGCAGCAGGCGCCCCGCCACGCGATGCTGCCGCAGCTCTGCCAGTGCCGCGCGGCCTAGGTCTGCGTGAAACTGTGCCAAAAGGGGCCGCGGCCTGGCGCCCGCGCTGGACCACATGCGGTGCGCGCGCGGAAGGTGCCAGTGCCGCTGACGGTCCCAGTACGGCAGGGTCGGTCCTGCTGAAGCGTGGGTGTGCGGCAGTCTGCGCGGCAGACACACCACCTCTGGGTGAAAGGCATGCACTGTCTGCAGCGGAATGACAAGGGCTGAGGTATGTCACGCTGTGTCTCCCTGAGCCCTGCCTCAGCACGCCCCTTCCACAGGCATAGCCGCACCTGGACAAGATGACGTGCGCATTGGTGCCCTGGAAGGCGAATCCGATGACGCCGCTGACGCCCGCGCGGCCGGCAGTGCAGGCTCGCTCGCAGGTGGGAGTGCCGCCTGCTTGGCGGGCCATGCACGCCAGCGGGATGGCACCAGAGCACTGCGGCAGAGCGGAGGCAACGTGCGGGTTGACGTGGGTGAGATGCAGGATGTCAGGCAGCAGCGCCTGCATCGATCTGCGCGCCCCTGTGCATGTCAGTGTTGAACAAGCATGCCATTGTCAAAATTTTAGAGCAGGTCAGAGAGGGCACCTTTCAAATGATTACAACTGTTTCTGGTTTCTGCAAGTGCATGGGACACAAATCAGGCAGTGCGGCGATGCATTTATATGCGCATGGCCAGCATGCCTTGCATCTGAGCGCACGACTGCAGACGCCCCCGCAGCTGGCTCGGCGTGACCCCGGTGGGCCTTTGCGGCGCCCAGCAGGAGCGGCGCCGTGCGCTCCCCCGCCGCCGTAAGCACAGCAGCGAGCGCGCCGACCTCAATTGGGTCGCCCAGCGGCGTGCCCGTGCCGTGCAGCTCCGCGCACTGGAGCGCGTCGGCGCTCAAGCCCGCATCGACCAGGGCGGCCCTGATGACCTGCGGCATTGCATCCACTGAACGTAATGGCTCGACATCCATGGCCCACAGCTTCGCATGCCCCATGCCTTTCACAACGTGGGGCTGATGGTCAGCTTGCTGGGTTATTCTCATCTCATGTGGGAGTCTGCAACACATCGCGCATCCGAGCACACCAGCTGAGGCCGCAGCAGACCTGCTGCTGCGAGGGCCCGTGCGGCGCAGTGAGGCTGCTGGAGCGGCCATCCTGGTTGACCGCGCTGCCCAGCAAGACCAGGCCGCCGGCGGGCCCCTCGTCTTTTTCACGCAGGCTCAGCCCCAGGACTGCGCACGCCTCGCCGCGTCCGTACCTGCCGCACCAACACCGTCATACCTTTTCAGCAGGTGGGGGGAGGAGCTCATCAGCTTCATCTGCCATGCCGTGCGTTCTGCCGTCAGCAATGCCAGCAAGCAGGGCAAGAGTGTTAAAAAAAGGTGCACTGTACTTGCAGCAGCAGCCGCAAATCAGGCATTTCGCGTTTTTAAGTGACGAGGTCGGCACCCGTCTGCCGCAGCATCAAGCGCCTTGCAGCGCCCGTCAGGGGCGAGCATGGCCGCGGCCGCCAGTGCGCCCACAGTCGCAGGCTCCAGCGTCAGCAGCGCCGCTGCGACCAGGCCGCGGCCGCACGCGCGCGCGCGCAGCAGGCCGGCCATCAGCTGCAGCGCTGTCAGCGAGGACGAGCACGCTGTGTCCACGGCCAGCGCTGGCCCTGCGCGATGGGCAGCCCATCACCGAGAGCGCACGCACTTGTGCACGTGCGGCGCATGCATGAGCCAGGGTGACATCCGCAGCGCGCCCTTGAGCGCGTATGTGAAGGCGACGCGGCCGGCGGCCACACTGAAGCAGCGCCCTGTCGTCTTATAAGCTTCGCTGCCGGGTCCCTGCAGCTTCCAGCAATGCTTCAGCACCCCATGGTGTGTGCTGCTCCTGCTTCTCGGCTGCACAAGTGTGGTGCGCGCCATGGTGAGTAGGGAGTAGTCCCAGAAGGACAGGCAGGTGACGACGGAGGTCGCACAGACGCCGTTGGCGGAGTCCTCGCAAGACTCCCACGCTCCCAGCACAGACCGTGCATCCTGTGTAAGCAGCCACATGGTGTGAAATGGCTATGCGCAGGGTGCGTCACCTGCTGCAGACAGGGCTGGGAGTGCCTCAAGTATGATGCGCTGCTGTGGGTCCAGGACAAGTGCTTCTGCGGGCGTAATGCTGCAGCTGTGGGTGTCAAAGAGGTCGATGTTGTCCAGGAACCTGCGTTCATGCTTGTCATTGTATGGCTGCCATTTGACGACACGCAGAAACAGGTGGCAGCAATGCAGGCAACAGACCAAGTGTCACCTGCCAAAGCGCGTCCCTAGTCGTTTGGGAACATGCGCGGCATCCACATCCCAGCGCTCCAGGGGCGTTCGCTTTGCGGTGTCGGCCACACCAAGGGGCTGACCTGGAAAACGTGACGCGCTTGCATCCATGCACACAAGTGCATTCCTCGGCCTGGAGCAACACCCATATGTATCAGGGCACGTGTGATGTTTGCACATGTACACCGGCAGGTATTGCAATATTGGCACCTGTCTGACATGGTCAGCGTCCTCGGGGACAGCCGCACGGCGGCATGGTCTGTTGCTAGAGAAGGCCGCAGCTGTGCTACGCAGCAGGCCGCCAGCGCAGACGGTGTGGGGAAGTCGAAGACCGCTGTACCAGGCAGGTGAATCCCAAGCACCCTGTGCCCTGTTCAGGTCAGACCTGACACGCCTGCATTTCCTGCAACATTGTTATATGACGCGAACAGTGAGTTTGTGGCAGACATACAGATAAATGCGCACCTGCTCAGCTCGTTGCGCAACTCCAGAGCCGCCAGGGAGTCCATCCCAGCTTGCATCAGCGGCATGTGCGGGCCGGCGTCAGCACCGACCAGTTGCTGCACGGCTGCCAGGACAAGCGCGTCCACATCAAGCACTGGAAGGGTTTGCGCACTCCCACGCGCTGCATGTTGCCCTGCGAGCATGCCATTTTTGTACGGCAGCGCCGAACGCACCCAAGTGCTGCAGGGGGGCGCTGTGAGTGTGAATCTGCCACTAGACTCGACGTGGTGGCAAGCAGGGTCCGCAGCATGCCTGGCTGCAGGTCCGAGCTCATCCGCGTATGCAGGGCACCAGGATATGGCGTAGAGCTGGCGAGCAGCATGGCAATGGCGCGCGCGGTGGGATGCTTGTACACCAAGGTCGCTGGCAGAGACAGCCCGGTATAGCGCCCGAGCTCACGGCAGAGTTCTATCGAGCCTGTCCCAGCCCCCGCCGGACCAGCTGTGAATGTCATGCGTGTTATGATGCGCTGCAACCGTGCAGCAGATGGCCTCACCTGGAGAGTCGACGCCCGCTTGTGCCAGAGGCATGTCCGGGTGGACAGCCTTCCCCGCCGCCGCGCTCACAAGGCCCACAACCAAGTCAAGCAGCTCGCTGTCTGGTGCTGGTGGGCCCAGGGGCAGCTGGTCCCGGGTCTGCTCTGGGGCTTCAGTGACCGCTGAAGTGAGGCTGCCAACAGCCTGCTGCAGACGAGGTGAGCCCGCCGAAGCATGCTCGGCATAGAATGACTGCGTGTCCTGGAGCTGTCTGGAAAATACCATCCAGTCAAAAGGTACGGCGGCCACCTGTCGGATGCAAAGGGAAGGTCAGGGCTCATGCCATCTGTGAGCAACAAACTTGCAACGCCCTTGTTCTATGTGGAGAAGGTGTACACGTGGACGCAAGGATGGAAGGCTGGAGAGACAGGAGGGCGGATGAGTACCTGTGCCGCACTGCATGCTTGCAGCAGGCGCCCCAGAGCGTACAGCCCGATCAAGGGCCTGAGAGTGCCCATGCCGCTGCGCCGCATGCGGCCGAGCACGGCAGCGCTGGTCGCCACCAGGCCCACACCCTGCCAGGCACCCCACTGCACGCTCGCCGCTGGGCGCCCTGCCGCGCAGCGCATATTGCAGGTGAGCTGAAGCATATCTGACATCAGGATTGCGCATACACTGCAAGACCAATAACATAGCCCGGACACGAAGAGCACAGCAGCGGCGTCGCCAGGTGCTGCATGCTGGAGGTGCCTTTGCCAATCTAAGTATGGCGCAGTTGCCTGCCTTGCATAATGCAGCCTTCTGCGGCAGCGTCCATCGCGGCGTTTGCAGCCGCATAGGAGGCGGACCCTGACGGCCCTGTCAGCGCTGCCACGCTGCTGAAGAGCAGGTATGTCTCCACTGGCATGCAGCTGCTGGCCTGCCGCCAGAGTGCATGCCCTTCAGGAAAATGTGCTTTTAGTAAAAAATCAAGGCTTTCATGGTGACAAACTCGGCTGCATATGCAGGATTGTCATGCGTACATGCTGTGCCAAACTTTCTTGCATGTGCTGGTCTTCTGAGGGAAGCAGAACTGGTAGCAGGAGCAGATGCGAGTGCTTACCCACAGCATGTTTGCAGCGCCGGCATGCTTGGGCGCAAAGACTGCGCGGACTTGGCTCGGTGTCTGGCGGAGCATGATGGCATCACGCAGCACGCCACCCGCATGGAGCATGCCCCAGAGCATTCGTCTGCCACCGAGGGCAGCGGCCGCCTCATCCCGCAGCGCAACGTCGCACCTGGCGGACAAACGAAAGCCTGGCATCTCAGCTGGCTGCAACCAGCCTAGTCATACTCTGTCAGGTCGGACTGCTGCAGCTAACATACCTGATGAGCGCCACGCAGGCCAGCGTCTCTGCCTTGAGCAGGTCGCGGAGGCTCCTGTTGATTAGACCACTGCATCCGGACCGGCTGAGCAGGCGCAGCTGCACAGCCCCGTTGCCGGCCAGCCAACCCGCGGCCAGGGCGCCCAACGCGCCAGCACCGCCCGGCACCGCCCATGCCGGCCCAAGCGTACCCTACCGCACGTTTTGATCTGGGTTTAATGTGTATGATAAAAACAACTGCGTACCACTAGCACGTCAACAGCTGCATGATGCAGTAGCACCTGCGCGAGTGGCGAGGCCGCCCTGCACGGAAGCAGCCGCGCCTCGCAACGCGCACCCCCAGCCAGCGCCAGCCGTGAGGCGTGTGGCCCTCCAGCTGATGAGAGCGCGTTGTTCGGCGCCTCCAGGTCGATTTGGAGGCCTGTGAAGGAGGTGGCCTGGCTCTCGGAGGCAGCTACGCGCAGCGCTGCCCAGGCGCTGGCCGCAGCCGCGCAGGCGCGGCGGCGGCGCCTGGCCGGGCTCGGCGCGCTTGGTGCCATGCGCCGCGTCCTCAGAGCAACCTGGGCCACAGCCTGTCATCACTTGTTGTCTGCTGAAGGCGCTGCACTGCGTTTACGTGGCACGGCTCTGTCAAAGTTGAGCCTCTGAAACAGCGCATTTTACTCGTAGGGCGCATGCAGTCCAGCGCGCAGCAGGTGTGAAAACGCGCCTGCAGAGCTGCGCGGCCGCTCGCAGCGGTCTGCAGCACCGCCAGTGCGTGCATGGTCGCCTGCACAGGCTCATGCAAAGTGCCGCGGGCTCGCGTGAGCGCGCCGCCGGGCGCCCGCACCACCCAGGCGGGGCCGGGCGGGCCGCCTGCGGTGCCCGCGGGCCCCGCGGCCTGCCACGCAATCTCATACAGCACACGGCTCGCCGCTGCCTGCCCTGTGCACGCCCTCGCATGCGCCTCGCTTGCGGGCGTGTGTGCCGCGTGGGTGCTCAGAAAGCGCAGGCCGGAGCAGCGAGCGGCTGCAGCGCCGCTGTCCTTGAGAAGGGCAGCAGCACCGTCCGGGGCTGCAAGGGCCCATGCGGGCGCCGTGCCGGCCCCGCCGGCACACGCGGGCACTTGCACGAGCTGTGTGTTGAGCGGCGCTGCATGAGAGGCGCATGCCAGCCACGCCGCCGCCTGCAGCGCGCCCTCCAGCGCTGCCAGTGGGGTGCCAAAGCCGCCGTCCTGGGTCAGACCGCCGTCACATGGCCGCCACTTGATGCCACACTGAGCAGCGACTTTGCAGGAGCCTGCGCGGGGACTCACTGGCTGAGCAGGCGCCTGGGGCACACTCACGCAGGCGGTGAGGCAGTGCCGAACGGTGCTGCAAGGCCCCAGCAGCTGCAGCGGCGCGTCAAATGTCCGCGCCGCTGCACCGCGCGCTGCGGCAGCACCTTCCCGCGGTGCTGCTGCAGCAAAGCTGCACTGCATGTAGCAGTGCTCAGACCTGCGTACTTTTGCTTTCTTCAGCCTGCACAAAGCCACGCTGGACAGCAGCACAGCAGCACCCAGGTGGTGTTAAGTGCGGCGCACTCGGCGTGCCCTGCCTCGGCGGCGACCCGGCACGTCCCGGACACGAGCGCGACGCTGACTACCAGGAGCCATGACGAAATGCGCGGCCAGGCCGCCGAGCCCAGCGCCGCACCGCGCAGCATCGGCGTGCTCCCTGATGGCGACGACGCGGACAGCGCCCTCCCGGCCGCATGCGCCAGCTGCCCCCCGTTGCAGAGCCTGGGTCAGGCGCTTTGAGAAATCTTGGGTGCCTGCAGACATGGCAGGCAGGCAAGCACGCCTGGGCCAGCACGAGTGATAGAGGACGCGCCTCGAGCGCAGCAGCGCTCGGCAGGCAAGGGGCGCCGGCCTGGCGGCAGCCGCGCAGAACGGCCAGCGCTGGGTGGGCGGCCGGGGCCATGAGCCGGATGGTGCCTCGCCCTGGCGCGGCCGCGGCCTGCAGCACATGCGGCGCGGGCTGGCACCAGGCCCGCCCGCGCCGCCAGGGTACGCGCGGCAGCGCGTGCAGCAGCGCCGGCATGTCGTCGATCAGCACCTCCGCCACGATGTGCGCGTTGCTGCCCTACGCGCCGGCCCGCGCTGGCCTGAAGGAGCGTAAGTCTGGTGCTGCCCAACCAAGCGCTCTCACTACCGTGCCAGCACTCTGGCTGCAGGCGCGCCGCAGCCTCGTGGCTGACGTGTGCGCTGTGAGGACCGCGCAGAGCACACTGGGGGTCCTGTATGGGTGGCGACATAGTATGATCTGCTGCCTGCGTCGTGTCCTGCCCAGGCACCAGGCATCGCAGAAAGGCAAGTTTATGTGATCAAAGGGCTTTGGCATCAGGAGCTGCCCTGGCACCAGAAGCGCTCGACACCTAGCCCAAGGGCACGAGGGTCACCTGGAAAGCAAAAGCAGACACGCCGGCCACCGCTTTGCCCAGCAGCGGGGCTGGCGCATGCCCGCAGGGCTGCCGCGGGAGCACCGCTGGCCGCTCGCCCTTGCCCGACAGGCTGGTGCTCACCATCGGGCTCAAATTCCTGCCGGCCACGCGCGCACCGCGAGCACCTTTGCCACACGGCCACAGCGGGGCTTGCGCGCGAGGCTTGCCTGAACATGGTCGCAGTCTGCCCAGCGCATGCATGAAGAGCTTCTGGATAAAAAAAGTGCGGGACAGGCTTAGCCGCGTCAACAGGAGCATGTCGGGCGTGCATGTCACTCTGCATGCCGCCATGCTCGCGCGGGGCCGGCTGAGCAGCCGGGCGCAGACCGCAGGTGCAGGATGGGCGGCAGCGCTCCAGCCTCCAGCGCCACCAGCGCGCCTGCCAGCCCCACCACGCCCGCGGCGGCCTCCCCGTGCCCGACCGCCGCCTTGTGTGCCACCAGCGCCAGGCGCGGCTCCGGGCGCCCCGCGTCCGCAGCAGCCCGCCCCGACAGCAGGACCGCCGCCGCGGCGCCTGCCTCGATCGGGTCGCCCAGCGCTGTGCCGGTGCCGTGGAGGTGCAGCGCCGTCATCTGCAGAGCAGCGTCATCTGTTGCCAGGGCGGCGTTGCTGGTTGCGCATTCGAGGCGGCAACAGAGCAAGCCGTGTGCGCGGCTGCGCAGCCTCTGCACCGCAGGACACAAGCACAGACACTTGCGCACAAGTACACTACACGCATGCGACCGCAGCGTCACATCGAGGCCGTGCCACAGCCCGTATCCTGGTGGCCGCCACGCTCCACCCTGACACGCGCATGCACGCGCATGTGCCTTGACTGCGCCGGGCGCAGGGGCGCGCCGCAGAGGGCGCCATGTGAGCGGCCGCGAGCGCGGCGCGCAGCAGCGCCTGCTGCGCGCGGCCGCTGGGCGCGGTCAGGCTGCTGGAGCGGCCGTCCTGGTTCAGCGCGGCGCCATGCAGCAGCGCGTGCGGGCGCGCGCCCGCGCCGCCCAGCTCCACGCCGGCCACCAGGCTGAGCAGGCGCAGGCGCAGGCCGCCGACGGCCTCCGCGCGCACGTACCCGCTCGCCGCCGCGTCCAGCGTGCGGCAGCGGCCCTCCGCCGCCAGCATACCTGTGGACCGGCTGTCGTGGGGCCGGCCGTGCGAGCACGCCCCAGGAGCACGGGGCTCGCGTGGCTCAGGCGCACTGCAGTGATCGTCCTTGCTTCAGAGACGCCCCGTGCTGGCCGCTGCTGCCAGCCTTGGCCCGCGCATGCCGGAGAGACTGATGGGGGGCCAGCATGGGCCTGCGGGCGAGCGCGTCAGCAGGGCGCGCCTGCAACGGCAAACCCGGCGTGTGTGGCTGGCGACAGGAGCAGGTTGGCGGCTGCGGCCAGCGCGGCCGCGCAGTGGCCCAGCAGCAGCGCCGCATGCGCCTGCGCGACCGCCACCAGCCCCGAGCTGCACGCCGTGTCCACCGCCAGCGCCGGGCCTGTGAGGCCGTGCACGTACGCCACGCGCCCTGCGCCCGGGGCCGGCCATGCACGTCGCGCGCCCAGCCCGCGGTCTGCAGGCGCGGCCACCCAGCGGCGACCATGCTGGGAGTGTGTGGCTTTGCTTTAGAGCACTTTCGGCGAGGCGCAGCCGATGCATGCACCACCAAACGCTGACACTTTCAGGTTTTTCATCCTGAGTGAACCAGGGCTGCACACCCGCAGCGACGCTCAAGGAGCACCCCGTGGCTGTGTAGGCGGACACCGTAGGAGAGGTCTCAGCGGCGAGCGCCCCGTAATCGTTGCCGGACACGCCCACGTACACGCCGACCCCGCCGCTCCGGCCGGCAGCGCCCTGCGGCTTGGTGTGCTCGGCGCCGAGCGTGCCGTGCGGCGAGCACGCACGCAAGACTGCCCAGGGGCGCGAGCGGCATGCGGGACCCGCGGACCTTGCTGCCCAGTTGCTCCCTGGGGCCGGCGATGCCCGGCGCTCCGCCCTGCAGCAGCTGCGTGGCTGCTTCCAGGAGCAGGCGCTGCTGCGGGTCCATGCCCGCCGCCTCATTTGCATTTATAGCAAACAGGCCCGCGTCGAAGTGCGATATATCTGCGTTGCGCACGCGGGCCCAGCCATCAGCTGTGAGGCCGCAGCAGGACAGCATACACCTGAGCGCTGTGCCGCGCCAGGAGCACTTCCGGGCACAAGCCAACAGTGAGCCCTCTCACAGCTGGGCATCTCCAATTTCCGGCCAGGTCACCTGCCATGCAGCCCGCAAAGCGCGCCGGCAGCGCGCCGCCCAGGCGGCACGCGCGCGCCGACTCCGTGTCCCAGCGCGCCAGCGGAACCTGCCCCGGCGCGTCGCGCGCAAACCAGGCCGGCGCGGCCTCGCCGGGGTCGCTGCCCGCGCAGCGCAGCGCGGCCGCGTCCGCAACCACCACCTGCCGGGCGCGCAGCTGCCTGACCGCACTACCGGCTCTCACCTCACAGCAGAAGCGAGTCGCCTTCCCATGCTGCCGCAATGTTATGAGATTGTGAGGCAGAGCCCTGCCAGGGGATTGGCGTGCCCCCTAGGTGTTTTAGGACGCAAGCATGCCTGGCGGCCATGTGCATGGATTGCAAGAGGTGCTGATCTGATGCGGGTGCCGCGTTTTCTAACATATTGATGGCGCCATCTTGACAACAGGGCATGGTCACTGCAATCCCTTCCATAAGCTACGCATGGACATGCGTGTCTGGTACAATCGCTGGGGACCGCCCCACCTGCAACGCGGGCACGGCCGAGCCGTCGCCGGCGAGCAGCACGGAGCCTGCATGGCGCGCCGGCAGCAGCCCCGCCAGGTGCCCGTGCACATACGCGCTGGAGCGCCGCTTGGGCCGCGGCTCGCCCGCCAGCGCGGCCGCCAGCGCCAGCGACGTGCGCCGCACGGAGCGCCGCGACGCGTCCATGGTCACGCCGCTCGAGCGCGAGGAGCTCTGGCTGGTGCGCCGCGTCCCGAACGGCCCGCCGGCGCCAGCGGCTGTCGGGCGCCCGGCGCCCAGCATGGCTGGCGTGAGCGAGGACCTGGCGCGCGCGGGTGGTACGCTGGCGGGCGTGCGAGCGTGCCACTGAGGGATCTGGCAGGAGGGATGGCACGCACGCTGCGGCCTCCCTGGCCCCTGGCACGTCAGCAGGGACGCCAGAGTGGGGGGCCGGCCCGTGGGCGCCAGCGCGCGCGCACCTGCGGAACACATCCGCCAGCGAGCCCTGGCGGCCGCGCGAGAGCGCGTGCGACACCGAGGAGCGCCTGCGCGCCTCCGCGTCGACCAGGCCGCCCTCCTGCATGCGCACGCGATGCAGTACTGCCGGCCGCCTCGCCCCATGCGAGAGGTGCGCGGAGCGCTTGCAAGCCCCTCCGCAGCAGCCGCACCTGGAGGCTGGCTGCCAGGTAGTTTGCCAGGCCCTCGATCGTGGGGAAGTCGAACGCGAGCGTGGGCGGCAGGGCTAGGCCGAACTCGCTGCCCAGCAGGCTCACCACCTGCCGGGGCCACGCAGTCAGGCCCTGCCCTGCATGCCCCTGCCGCACCCGCGGATTTGGCATGCATGCTCAGACCGCACTGCTGGTGGCGGCCGCGACAGCGCGCCTTGAGCAGGTCGAGCGAGTCGAGCCCGGCGTCCATGAGCGGCTGCTCCAGGCCGGGCGCCGCGCTCTCACCGCCGTGCGCGGCGTCCAGGTACTCGCCCACGACCGCCGCCACCCGCTCAGCCACCGCAGCATCCCCTGAGCACAGTGCCAGGCGGGTAAAGCACCGATGTTGCATGCAAGCCTGACAGCAGTCATGCACGTGCGGCGCCAGCGGGCCGCGTGACAATATCTAAGCAAGGTCACCATCCGTCCAGCATCACTACTTGCTGGCTGCCGGGCAGCTTTTGTTGATCAAGCACAGCCCGCCCGCACCGTCCGCGTCAGCGTCCGCCTGGCCTGCCAGCGGAGCCAAAGAGTCGTGCTGCCGAAAGGCCTCGCGCGCGGACGCGGGCCTGGGCGCAGAGGCGGGGTCCACCCATGCCGCCAGCAGGCCGTCAAAGCTCAGGCCTGGCGCAAAATGCACCTGTGCGCACAGCCCTCCTTCCTGTACTGAGGGAGTTCGGAAACGCATCTGCACCCCCGGTCCTGCAGGAGGCGTGCCAGCCCCTCTCAAGAGTGCCGCGCTGAGAGTCCCGGGCGCGCACCTGGCGCCTGGCGTTGCCGTCTTCGGTGGTGTCATAGTCGAAGGTGGCTATGAGTCCATCCCCGCCCGGATGCTGCGTCGGGAAAGCCAGTGCACCTGCTGGTGCCGGCGCTAGTTGAGGGGATTGCATCATTGGAAAGGGTCAGCCGGTGGGACAAGCAGGCCGCATGCATGCGCCCGCTCGTCCCACACGCGGACGGTCATCCACACGCGCACACGGGTCAGGAGCCGGCCGCGCCCTGGGCCAGCGAGGTGACGCGGTCGTCAGCCAGCATGTAGTGGAAGAGGAAGGCCAGCAGGCACTCTGCAACTTCGGGGGCCTCCTCCAGGCCGCCCTCCACCGCGGCCAGCACCAGCGCCAGCTGCCCCGGCTGACCATGCCCCGGGACAAAGCAGTCATGCATCTGCATCTGTTGGGTGTCCATCCTTAGCGAGCCGCTCAGCAGCCTGTCAGCGCAGCCCGCGGCACGCTGGCGCCTGAGTGGACGAGGAGGCTGCGGGTGGCGAGGCACCTGGCTTGTGGCGCGGGCCAGCAGCGCCGCGATGATGGCGCCCTCATACACGGCGACAAAGCTCCTGGGCGAGCCCCCCGCCATGCACTCCGCCAGCTCCGCCGCGTCTGCAGACACCTGCCCGTGCAGTTGTGCCTGGCGTTACCTGGGGATCGCTTCACAGCGTAAAATGCCGCGCATCCAGCTTCAGCTGCATCACCCTCTGTATTGCGGCTCAGGCGCTGCTGCAGCAGCTCAGCTTCTTTTCAGCGCATGCATGGAAAACATAAAGGCGCAATTGCAACGTGTACGCAACACTAAGCACTACGTATGCCCCACACAGGCAGGACGCACCCGTAGAGTGGACAGGCTAGCGTCCTGAAGGCGCAGCAGCGCTGACGTGTCGCTCGGCGCGGCCGCGCGCACGGTCAGCGGCACCTTGATGAGGTGCGTCCACATGAGCGCGTTCTGCGCCCTGCCCAGGCGCGCGGGCGGAGTGAGGCAGGCCGTCGCAGCGGCCCCATGGCGGCGCTGCTCGTGCCATGACATGCAACTGCCGCGCCGAGGCCAGCACGGAGGCCGCGGCAGTCGCGCGCCTGCAGGCGACCCAGCGCGCGCACCGCGAGAAGCGCATGCCCGTGCCCGGCCGCGGCAGCAGCCCGGCGGCCGCGGCGGCCGCCAGCAGCTCCGCCGGCTGGACGAGCGCCTGGCCGCGGGCGGTGCGCCACGCGTCGAGCAGCGGGCCCAGCACGGCCTGCGGGAACGCGCAGCCGGCCGGCAGCGCGGGCACGTCCACGCTGACCAGCCCGAAGCGCCCGCCCACCAGGCGCGCCCAGGCCGCCAGGTGCGCCGCCAGCGCCTGCGCCCGCGCCCGGGCCGCGTGAGCCCGCGGCCGCTCGCGAGCCGCAGCACCGCCCGGCAGCAGGGCCGGTGCGGCGCGCCGGGCCGCCAGGCAGCGCGCGTGCCAGGGCGGGCCTGGCGGGCGTCGCCGGGGTACGTGCGGCGCGTCAGGTGGAACGTCTCCAGCAGCGAGCCGACCCAGAGGAAGTCCTCCAGGCCGGCCACCGTCACGCCGTCCAGCACCGCCTGCACCTGCTGCGGGTCGGTCGTGGTGACCGACGCGTGCGGCACGCCCGCCGCGTCCAGGCCGCGCGACACGCCCGCCAGGTAGCTGCGCGCCGCGCGCGCGGGTTGCGGCAGGGCCGCGCGGCGGCTGCGAGGGTGCGCAGGGGCGCGGGGTGCCGGCGCGCGCCTGGCGTCGGGGTGCAGGATGAGCATGCTGCACGCCCGCTCCTCATCCTCGGAGCCCTCCCTGCACGTCGCAGCACGGCGTGGCGCTCGATGCTGCTCGCGCGACAGACCGTTGACGGCCCTGCGCAGTCTTGAGCGGCCAACGGCGCGCCCAGGTCCGCGCTTGCGGGGCGCGGGCGCACCGAGCGGAGATGGCGGTCCGGTACAGCCCGGCGAGGAGCTCCGTCTCCGCCCAGGCCTGCCCTGTGCAGAAGCGCGCCAAGCCGGCCGGGTGCCCCAGGCTGGACTCGTCGTGGAACGCGCGCGAGCCCGCCGCTACCACCGACGCCTGGTTGGCCAGCCACCAGGCCTGATCGCTCGCCTCCACCACATCGGGGTAGAGCACGTCCTTCTCCTCCTCCAGCGCCCAAGCCACCCCCGCCTCCCGCTGCGCCATGTCGCGCACGTACAGCGCAACATGGCGCACCAAGGCGACCGCGCCAGCCTCGTCCTGCGGCGACAGCGCCGCCGCAAAGGCCGCCGGCAGCAGGGCCTGCAGGCGCGCGAGGTCACCAGTCGCAAACGCGCCGCCCCGCACGGCCGCAACCACCGACTGCAGCCGAGCCGCCAGTTCCCACAAGCGGCAGTCCGGACCGACGCCCAGCAGCTGTGCCGCTCGCTGCCCAGTGTCGTCCAGCATCCCGCCCGCGGGCAGTCGCTGCTGCCGCTCGTGGAATTGCCGGACATAGCTTGTAACCCCAGTCATGTGAAACCGTCCCTGGCACCCTGGAACTGTGTGTGCCAGCAGCATGCATCTGCAAGGAAACAGAGGTGGAGACAGACACTCCGTCAGTATTTGTACTGGTGCTGAACACTTATTTGCGCTTGCGCAGAGACAGAGCCAGAGTCACTCCGTGACGTTTTTTGCTGGTGCTGAACACTTACTCGCGCTTGGCGCAGGCTGGCAGGCAGCAGTGGTGTGCAGTTATGCATAGACAGCGCGGTCTTTTGCTCACTCGTTACAGCGTGCTAGACTCCCCCCCAACTGGTGCGCCGGACCAGTGCCAAGCAGCGCAGCCCACGGCTGTGCCGCCGCGCTTGGCAAGGCTGGTCGCGGCACTCTGCGCAGACGCGCGCGTGCAGGCCCTGTCCCGCTAACTAACTGCAAACGGAACACCAAACAGCAGGTGCTGGCCACCCAAAGATATATAGCAGAAAGCTTGCCGCGGCGCGGGCGCTCAGCCCCCGCCCGTCGCCGGCGGGGCGATGCCCGTCGTCGCCGTGGCGCCCCCGGAAGTGGGCGGCGCGTTGACGACCTTGCCCTGGCTGTTCGTGATGACGGGCGGCTTGGGCCTGGGGTTGATGGAGATGCCCTTGGAGAACGTGGCCGGCTTGCCGCTGCCGGCCACGACCTTGACGGTGGGCGACACGTCAATGAACACGGGCGAGACCTGCGCCGCGCGCACGCGTGCTCAGTGCTGCGCGCTTGGGGTTATTGTTTGAAAGGGGGGTGGTTGGGGTGGGGGTAGGGGGCGTTGCAGCATGTGCGCACCGCCACGTGGGTCAGACCGATGTTGGTGCCACCCGGGGTGATACCGATCAGGATGGGGCCGATGGAGATGCCTACAGGAGACAGGTTGACGCCCGTCGCCTCAGCTTGGATGAGACGCGGCGAGATGTTGAGCGCGACGGGGTCGACCTCGACGCCTGCAGGCGGGGCGCGCGCGCGTCAGCGGCGTGGCGGTCGTGGCATGCACCAGGCAGGCGCATCAGGCTGGCGCAGCGAGCGCCGCGGGGGCCGTGCTGCCAGGCACGCACCGGCCGGACCAAACCGGAAGAGGCAGGGCTGCACGGTGATCGCGGTGGCGCCCACAGTGGTGAAAACCTGGGAGTTGGTTGCGACCTTCGGCGCGTTCTGGAACCACGTGAGCTTGCCGAAGGCAACGTTGGCCGCCAGGTTGGGCGAGATCTTGAACAGCGTCTGCCGCCCCCACGCCTCGCTCGCTCAGGCGCTGCTGGCTGCGCTGTTTGCAGGCACGCTGCCAGCGCTTGCTCGCAGGCCCCGCTTCAGGCCCAGCCACGCACCGCGTTCGCCAGGGCGGAGAAGTTCTGCACAAAGTTGTACGCCAGGTCGAACAGCAGAGGCGGGTTGTTCTGGAACTGCAGGTACCAGTTGGTGAACTGCTCCTGCGCGGTGGTGGCCGCGAAGGACAGCGCAGCCTCCGGCGACTCCTGCGCGCCGGTGCGTCAGCGCGCGCCCGGCCATGCCAGTGCGGCACACAGGTGGCACGCCAGGCAGCGCACCGGGCCGTGCGTGGCGAGCACGACCTCGTGCTGCGCGCTCATAAAGTGCGACAGCAGCGTCACGACGTCAGCGTCCGTCTCCGGCAGCAGCACGTCCGCGGACTTGGGCATGCCCTCCATGGGGGCCGGCGCCGGCGCCGCCACCATAGCGCTTGCGCTCACGGCGAGGCCGCACAGCGCCAGCAGGAGCGCGCTCCTGCGCATCTTGAAACATAGCTTCAGCGCGCTTCCCCCCGCTGGCCCCGCCGTGCGCCCCGCCTGTGCGGTCCAGATCGCGGGCAGCAGCCTGAGCTCCTGCCCCGCCGCGGCTCCATGCAGGGTCCCCAGCCAGTGTGGCCAAGTGAGCCAGAGGCCCGCACCGGGCTGAGCGCGCCGAGAACGCCATTGCTGGAAGCGAAGCCCTGCATGCAGCCAGGACACTTTCGGTACGCCGCCCGCGCCGGGCCCCGGCCGCAGCCCCGTGGGCCCGCACGCCCGGCAGCCACAGCAGCCAGTGCCCGCACCTAGCTCTGGCGGGGCCGGCGGCTCCTTGCTGCTCCCGCAGGCTCTGCTTCAGCAGGCTCTCCTGGCACGGCGGAGCTCGCGGAAAGCGCTGGCTGTGCTCTGCACCTTGCTCCAGCTTGCCGCATGGCTAGGCAGGGTTCTGATGACAGGGATTCCTGTATCGACCCTTTTTGAAAGGATTCCAACAGCCAAGGGCAGCCTGGCTAGCCGGAGCTTGCATCCACTGCGCCAACACTCGCCTCCCCACCCTGGCAGAGCTTGGTCGTCGCTGGCAGGGAGCCCCGTTCCGCCTGGGCGTGCTGGGAGCGAGCTGCCCGTGACAGGCGTGCCCCCGGCGCCGCGTGCCTGGCCCGCCGCGGCTGCACGCCCGGGCCGAGGCTGACGGCTCGATCCCTGTCTCGTAGGCACCGGAGCAGCAGCAATGGCGCGGAGCATGTTTGCGGGCGCGGCCTGGTGCGCCCGCGCCGCGTTGCAGCGCCACGCTGCGCGGCCTGCGCGGCGCGGCCAGCACCCTGGCCTGTGGCGGCACGCGCGGCTAATGGCGATGCGCTGGGGCGCAGCGCGCTGTGCGTCGTGCTGCTGGCGAGCGCCGCCAGCGCACAGACCGCGGCCAAGAGCGGCCAGGTGTACTTGCCGACCACGCCGGGCGACTTCAGCGGCATGATCCTGTCGCTTATGGAGCGCCAGATGAACCTGCTGGCCGGCGCAGACGGTGTGGAGGTGCGGATCTGCGTCGCCCGCGCGCTGCGGCCCCGCGCGCACGGCAGCAGCGCTCGCGCGCGCAGGCCCCTCTTAACGCGCTCCACGCGCGCAGACTGAGGGCACGCCGGCCAACACGCTGGCGACCCTGGCCAGCAACCTCATGGGCGTCCAGCAGGCGTTCACCGTGGACCGCAGCGGCAACCCTGCGGCCCAGAGCCTGCAGAGCACCGTGAAGTCGGGCGACGGGAAGAACGGCGTGGGCTTCCCCATCGTGGACCCGGGCGTGTTCCCCAACGGCACGGCGAAGAGCGTGGCCTCGTACTACCAGGGCCAGCCCGCGGTCGACCCCATCCCCGCGGTGCGGCCCTCGCGCCTGCGCAGCAGTGCTTGAGCGCCCTCGGGGCGGGGCAGAGGGGAGCGCTGCAGAGCTCCTGTTTGCACGGGCTGAGGCGCGGCGGGTTGCGCTGCAGGCCTTTTTCAACCTCATCAACACATCGCCGTTCGGCGCGGAGCTGGCGGGCGCGTTCAACGCGCTGCCCAACTTCCCGGACCCGCTCTCCTTTGGCACCGCCAACTTCTCCGGCGGGACGTACAACCGCGGCCCCGCCATCAACGGCTCCGCGCAGTTCCTGACCTTCTCCGCGCGCGTGTTCTCCTACACGCCGTGCTTCTTCTCGGTGCGCGCCGCGCTGCCCTGTGTCGCTGGCCACGCGGGCACCCATGCATGCGCCGCCGAGGCTGCCACGCGCGTTCCCTGACCTGCACGCGCGCGCGCGCGCGCAGGGCACGGAGAACGCCGTGGCCATTGCGCCGGGAGCCATTAACGTGACGCCGCGTCTCATCTACTCTGCGCCGTACGGCGTGGCTGTTGAGCCCCGTGCCATCGAGATCCTGCCGCGCCTTATCCTCGTCAAGCCCGTCGGCATCAACATCACGCCCGTCGACGTCGCTGTCAGCCCCCGCCTGATCAGCGTTGCGCCCAAGGTGGCCGTCGCGCCCAACCCCAACCGGGGCAAGTAGGCAGCCGCCCAGCCGCAGCGGCCTGGGCGGCTGCAGCGCCGGGCTATGACAGAACTGTCCCCTAGGTTATGACGCGTTAAGCATTCGGGTTGCAAGGCACATAGCTATCTTGGCTGCCGCGCTTGCTTGCAGCAGTGCTGCGATGGGGCAGCCCTGATGGAGGGTCAGGTGTCGTCTGCATGTCCAGTCATTGTGGTGATGGTGCCCTTTAGCTGCGTACAAACAGCGTTCCAGCGAGGCAGTGGGGTCGGCAGGAACCTGTGCTCTAGCGGGTGCTGTTGTAACCAGTAAAGGCGCGACCACATGCTCCTCAGCGTCGCCGTATCGCAGCACCCCGAATGCCCACACGCAGCAGCTTCTGCAGCCATGGGTTGCATGCCACATGACTTCTTGACGCGCTCTGCTCACATGCGTGCCCGGTGTGCCAACAGAGCATGCTCACAAGTCTGACACCCTTCTCTGACTGCTGCGCAACAATTGCTGCAAAATAGGCCAAAGCGCATGGTTTCACAGTGGCGGCACATAATTGTGCTGTGCTGCAACATCTTGCAGACTACACTGGGAGCCTGATCAGTCAGCGGCATGCTTGTTGCTGCCCCGCGCTTCAAAATGGGTATGGTTCCACGACTTTCTGTGCGGAGCATGATGAAGTAGTGTAGACAGGTCTTGGATCTGAGTGAGAGGCGCTCAGGTCCGAGATGATAGCTGGGCGCCTGGCCTATCGACTGACTACCAGGTAGCGCCATACCGCCTACCCCTATCCCGCTGAGGTGCCTTTTTCTACTCGAGCCTGAAGCGTCAGGCCCACCCAGAACATGCCCTTGGCAGACCGCTTGCGTGAAGTGTGACAGCTGACTTGCATTACAAACAGCAAGACTCATGAGCCTGTCTAAACAACAACACATCAAAGGTGACCATTTTCAGTCTTGACAGGCCCGGAAGGGCGGAAGACCACGCTGCGCCCAGGGCATGCGCCACACGGGGAGCGGCGTACCCAGAGCATTGAATGACGATCAGTGCACCATACATGTGAGCACCACCATGTACAAGCACGCACGTCTTTTGCATGCAGGCAACCCATGCACACATCGGGAACATCAACATACGCTGCAAGCTAGTCCACCTCGTCGGCGCCTCAGTGCGCAAGGTCCGGCGACAAGCTGACAGAGTGCACCGCTGTGACCTGCTGCTGCGGGCAGTCCGCTTCAGGGCGCACGCTGGGGGCGGCTCACAGCTCGTGGCGGGCGCCGCCGGCTGCGAGCTGGCCGCCGCGGCCCAGCCTGACGCGCAGCGCCTCGGCCGCGTGCGCCAGCGCGCGCTTGCGCAGCATCCGGAACTCGATGACGCGGGCGGCGGTGGGGCCGGGCGCAGCCGGCCCGCTGGCGCCCAGCAGCTCGGCGTCCTGCGCGGCGCTGGTGGGGAAGCCCGCCAGGCGCGCCTCCAGGCGCGCGGCCTCCTCCTGCCGCGCAGCCGCCGCGCGGCGCATGGAAAGTCGGGCGGCGCTGCCCGCCGAGGCTGCCCTCGCATGCCGACATGCCGCTGTGCGGGGCCGTCGCCGGCAGAGGACGCCGGGCGCAGGACGCGCGCCCGGCAGGGGCGCTGACAAGCACGTGCCCGCTCAGGCGCAGTAGCCTCCCTCTGCCCGCCCACACGCCGCCCCCCGCCTGTGCAGGGCCACTGCGCGCGCCGCGGGCGCACGCACCTGCCGGCGCGCACCGGCGCCCGGCAGCGCGCGCGCGCGGCGCACCTCGAGCTCGTCGTCCAGGCGCGGCAGGTAGCTGGCGTCGGGCGCGCCCAGGACGCCGTCCAGGCGGCCGGCGGGCAGGTCCAGCGCGCACAGGCGCGGCGGGCGCAGGTCCTGGACGAAGAAGTGGTTGATCAGCGCCACGTCGTTGCGCTCCAGCCCCGCGTCGTACGTGTGCGTGACCTCCTCGCCCGCCCTGCCGCGTCGGCCCCGTAAGCGCGCTGGCGGCCGGCCGCGCGCCGCCTCTGCGGCGCGCCCACGCCGCCCCGGGCAGCCCCGGTCGCCTGAGCGGCAGGCCACGCCGGGCGGCGCACCGCCGGCCGGTCCGCGGAAGCGGCGCGGCCGGGGCGCGCGCCGTATGGCGCGCGTGGCCTTTGCGTACAGCATGCCGGTGCGGAAGTCCCGGCCGCAGGCCGCATTGCTGTCGCCCGCGTGGTTGAGCAGGTCTCCGGCCGGAAACATGTAGCGCAGGTACGCCGCGTCCGCGCCGCCGCTGGCGTTCGGGAAGGTGAACGCGTACTGCGCCACCTGCCGCTCAGGCGCGGCGTGCCGGTGGCCCGCCTTGCGCCGCGCAGGAATGCGAGCAGAGCATCCACATGTAGCGCCTTGCGGTGCAAGCCAGCGCGAGCTGCAGGCATGCATGCACGCCAGAACCTGCTCAAGCGGTGCCTCATGCAGCAGCGTAGGACATGCGCACAGCGAGCCGTCTCCACTTGCTCTCACAAGGTGCTCCTGCAGGCGCCTCCAGTCAGGCAGGGCGCTGCACGCGCATGTGCACAGCGTCGCGCGCATGCGGCGCCCCGCGCATCATGCAGTCGCAGGCGAGGGGGGCGCGCCAGGCTCGTCAGGTGGCGGAACTTGGCGAGCGGCACCGACGCCGCCTCTGGCAGCCCGGTGAGCTCTGCGAGCGCCGGGTAGACGACCTCGTCCGTGAAGGCGGTGTTGCCGCGCACCGTCTCAGCCTGTCAGCAAGGACACCCACTATGGGCAGCGACACGGCACCATTGGGCTACCAACAAGAATGATGGCCCAGCTAATTATGTCTGTTTTGACTGCAGCAGGCTGTCCACGCTTGGCACCTGGGTCGCCGGCACCGCCCGAGCCAAGCGCGGGCTGCTGGTGTACCCTCGTGCGTGTGCCGATCCCGACCCGCAAGTGTGCACCTGCAGGCATATCAATGTGATACTTTGGCGTGACCAGAGCCGGCGGGCGCGCGCCAGGGTGTCGTCCTGCAGCTCATCGATTGTGGCCAGGTCCCAGGCCTCCTTGCCGTGCAGCGCGCCCTCGGGCGGCAGGCTGGCCCAGTAGGGGCCCCACTCGGCGTGCCGCTCCGGCTCCGCCAGCTCCAGGCGCACCAGCTCCAGCGCCAGCTCCTGCGCGCGTGCGGCGTCGGCACCCCCTCGGGCACATGCAGCACACACAGGCTCAGGCTGTGTTTGGCAGGGCGCTTCCCCTCCACGCGACAGGCTGGTCAGCGCAGAGCAGAGGCGGGCTGCGCCCGCTGATACGCGCGGCGCTGTCACGCCAGAGGCGAGCCTCTGCGTGCGCCTGGCCGACAGCTCATGCCCGAGCGGCCTCGCTCGCTGCGAGCGCGCACCGCGGAGCTGTACTCGCCATACTCGCCGAGCGGGATGCCCAGGGACGCTGGCACAGCCAGCGCCACCTCGCCCGCAGCGAGGTCCCTGGTGGCGACAGTCCCGCGCAGGTCGCCACGCACTGTGTCCACCCGCAGGTGCGCCTGGGTTGGGCCGCGCACACGCAGTCAGTGCACGCTTCAAGACAGCAACGTGCACAGGCAAAGGGTGCTCGCTGCCTGTGACGTAGGTCGGAACACTGGAACCTGCAGCAGCAGCGAGCGCTTATCTTAGCTTAGCTTACCAACACCCATCATATCGCAGGGCAGCACCTCGCCTCCCTCGGCCCTGACCCAGTCGAGAAGCGCATTGCCTGCAGCAAGCTCATCGCTCGCCGCCTGCTGGCCCGCGGCGCCAATACCCGCTGGATGTGCACCCTTGATGCCGGCAAGGAGCGCAGCAAACAGGAGAACCTGCTCTAACGCGGTTTGCTGTGGGCGACCCATTTCACTCTCACTCAGAGCACTACCTCAAGGCCCGCGCCAGGCTGCAGGGCATAGCGCGCAGCATCCTGCAGCAAGCCCCTAGCAGGCACACCGCCGCATGTATATAACAAGATATGCCAGACACCTGCTTCTGTCTCCCTGCCCACAAGACCCTGCCCCTGCCTGTGCTTCAGAAGCTAAGTGCCCTGCCCCCCAGACCTATTCCAAGTCACAAGCAAGGTATCTGCAATGCTCCTCACGCTGAGCGACTCATGAGTGACAGGGAAGCTGAGGGGAAGAAGCTGGAGAAGAATACCCTTGAAGGAGGGCCTGGAGTGTGCGCTCTTTTGAATTCACAGACCTGGGTCAACAAAGCAATCGGAGGCTTCTTGTACACGTTGGCAGTGAGTGCTCGTGGTCAATCATTACAAGAGGGCTATGCCGCTCGTTTAAGGAACGGCTGTGCAAGCGTGGAGGGGTGCGGCAGGAGCGCAGCGATGGCATCAACTGGCGACTTGGAAGCCTGGAAATCGCTGGGCGGCACCGTCAAAGAGCAGAAGAACAGAAAACAGTTCGTCGCGCCATCAGGCGCGACGCCGCTATTTGAATCCTCGCCTGGCCAGCCCAGGAAGCTTCCCTGAGGCGTGTGCCGGCCGCAGGCAAAACCTACCAGAGCTGGGCGGCAGCCTCGGAGTACTTGAAGTCAAGTCATGCTGGTGCGCAATGACGCATGCCTGTTCAAGCCATGGTGGCCGCCGCGCGCTGCGCCTCGTGGCCGTACGCTGTAATGCAGCTGCGCTCTGTAGGCCCGGCCAACGGCAAGCGCGCTGCGGACGGGGACGGCCTCGCCACGGCCGCGGAGAAGAAGCCGCGCACGGAGCCCGGCGCGGATGCCGCGCCGCCGGCCGCGGCCGCGCCCGCCGCCGGCGGAAAGAAGCGCGGCCGGCCGGCCGGCGGCGCCGCGCCCGCGCAGCCCAAGCCCGCCAAGCCGGCCAAGGGCGCCAAGGCCGCCGCACCGGCCGCGGCTGCGGCAGCCGCGGCCGCGCCCGCCGAGCCTGCTGCGCAGGTAGGCTCGGGGCGGCAGGCCGCGCAGCGCGCGGTGAGCTACCGGGACGCCGGCGTGCGGCACGCGTCGGCCGACGAGCTGGTCGCCGTCAAGGAGGTGCCCTCCGCTGACAGCGAGGCTGCCGCGCTGGAGCTGCTGGGCGGCGCGCGCGCCTGCCGGCGCGCCCACTCCTCCACCACTATTGGGTCCGGAGACAGCGGCTGTCAGGTGCCGCCGCTAGTTGTGCCCAGTCAGCAACTGCGTCCATGGTCGGGCGCAGTGCGGGTGCCAGCGCGCCCTTCCCCCAACACAGCCGTGCATCACCAGGCGTGCGGCCCGCAAGCGCGCACGCCGCGGAGCGGCCCACAACTGCAGGGCGTCGCGGCGCAGGCTGACGGACCTGGTCGTGCTCGACGCGCGCGGCAGCACGCAGCCGCTGGAGCACCTGGACTTTGGCGACGCCGAGCTCTTCTTCTCAGGCGCGCCCGCGGCGGCTGAGCATCTTCGCATGCCCGCGCGCTGCCTGTGCCGGCACGCGCTCGAGGGCGCAGCACCGGGTTGACAGCGCAGCACGTTGGGCACGACCACCACTGCTCAAGGCGCCCTGCGTGGCAGCTCATGAGAGCACTCAGCACTGCAAGACGAGCAGTCCTTCATGTACAGCGGTAGACCGCGCGTGGTGCCCTGCGCGGCAACGGCCTGCCTGGCGAGAAGGAGCGTGCCCGTGTGGTCTCAGTCCCCGTGCTGTCGCAGGCGTGCTGGCGGCCGGTGCGGCGCCGGGTGACAAGAGCGTGCGCGTGGCCAGCGTGGGCCCCATCACTGCCTGGTCCATCTGCTACGCCGCCCCGTCGCCCCAGGCGCGCCCCGACCGCGCTCGCAGTAGCCTGGCTGTGCATGCGCATGACGCGCATCATCACGGCCAAGGCTGTGAGCTCGCATGCCATGCGAGCTGGTGTGAGGCGCTTATAGGTAATTAGGCTGGGCTGGGCGCACGAGTCCACAGCATGGCGTGCCGCTCTGTGCGCCCCGCCAGCAGTGCGGGTCGGCGCCAGGTGCGACTGACGACGGCGCTGGCAGAGTACACGGCGGTGCGCGCCACACCCGCGTACAAGGCCGCCTTTGCGCACCTAAGCGAGCAGGCTGCACTATGCTTCGAGGTGTGCCGCCTACCTCGGCTGCCTACCCTGCCTGCCCCGACAGCCTCTTTGAGCGCTGCATCCCGCCATGCGCCGCTTCTAAACAAAATCCCTATTGACGCCATACACACACTTGCGACTGTAGAGCTCTGCATGGCTGTACCTGCAGAGGGACCTGAGCGCGACCCGCAGAGCTGGCCAGTGCCTGAGGCGGGTTGGCTGCGGGCCAGGTGCGGCGCGCGCTCGATGCGGCGCAGGGCGGCAGCCCGAGCGCCAGCCTGGACGAGGTGGTCGCCAAGCTTGCGCGCGCGCGGGTGGGCCCCCACAGCATTCGCATGCTGCCCCTTGCAAGCTGTATGTTGGACCTCCTGCTATGATACAAGCTCGCTCGTCACTCATTGTCATGACCGGCCTGCCAGTAGCCCAATCGTGGAGACAGCTTGCTGGACCGCATTCCCCCAGTGTGTGCGCGCTGTCTGCCAACTCTTACTGTGAGCAGGCGCATGCCAGGCTGGTTGGCCACCCCAATTTTCCCCCTGAGGGCGGCCCTACTCGGCGCGCGCAGGCGGGCAAGGGGTACGCCGGCCCGCGCGAGGCGCTGGCGCTCAACGGCAACTTCGTGCTCTCGCAGCTGCGCCGCCTGGACGCCGCCAGCGCCGCCGGCGCGCGCCTGGCCGAGTCAGGCTTCGCGGCCGCGCTGCGCCAGCAGGTGCCCGCCATGCACCGCCGGCCCTGCGCCTCCCACAGCCTGACGCTCCAGCGGCGGCATCCATCACTGCCTGCCTGCCTGCAGAAGCAGCGCGCCCTCACACCTGCCAGCCGACCACGTCTCGCGTGTGCTGCGAAGCGTGGCTGATCGGCGCAGCTCGGCCCGATGTCGGGTGCCGGGAGCACCTGCGCTGAGGCGGGGACGCGGCCGCCCGCAGGTGGCTGACGCGCAGCGGGCGGGCGCGCCGGACGCCAACGGCGCGATCAGCATCCGCGAGCCGGGCGCAGACGCGGGCGCGGGCGCGGAGCCGATGAGCGCGCGCACGCAGGCCGACGCCGACTACGCGCGCCAGCTGCAGGCCAAGATGGACGCGGCCGAGGCGCGCGGCGGGCCCAGGCGCGCGCGCTCCTCGACACTGACCTTGTGCATGATGGGGGAGGGGGACAGGTTTGCCGCTTCAGTACGATTGTGCGCCCGGGTGTGTCGTAGACGGCAGCTCGGCGTGCACTCCCCGTGCCTGCGCATGCCGCCCGGCAGCCCTGAGGCGCGCACGGGCGCTCAGGCGTGGCGCGAAGAAGGGCCAGGCCTACCTCAAGATTAGTGAGAGCGAGATTGCGAACGACTACCCCGAGCCTGAGCAGTATGTCAACGTGCGCGCGCGCCTGCCGCTGCCATGCCCCGCGCCGGCCATGCTGCAGATGCCATGTCCATGCACTCACTCGCGCACGCTACGCACATGAGCACGCGTCGCGCCACTGCTTGAACCCTGACGGTGAGCAACCGCGCGTGCGCTGGCACGTGGCTCCAACCCTCCCGTCAGTCCAGCGCTGACGCGGGCTGCGCACGCGCGCGCGCAGCTGGAGGCCGAGACCGACGAGCTGCTGCTGCTGGACGAGGACATGCTGGACGCGGACCCTGAGCACCTGCCGCACCGCATGCTCTCCGACTTCGCCATCTACAACGCCGAGGCGCGCGCCCGGCGCCGACGCGCGCCCGCACGCGCTGCGTGCCCTGTTGTCCCGCGCGACCCCGCAACCCCGGGTACTTGCTACGGGCCGCTCGCAGCGGGCGCGCCGCCGCCAGCTTCGCGTAGCACGTTGACCGGCACGCTGTCCCTGTGGGCAGGCGCAGCCGCGGCCCCTGGCGCAAGTGCGTGCCGCGCATGCGCGCGCGCGCGCCTCAGCGCCGCCCTGCTGGGTTGCTGCGCCGGGGCGGCTGAGCCTGCCGGGCGGGGGGGGGCGGCAGGGCATGCTGACGTCACTGGAGCTGCTGCCGATGTGGGCGGGCGTGGAGCCGGACGTCGCGCTCTTCGCGTCCGGGCGCGCGCTGGACGAGGGCGGCGAGTGGTCCGGCGGCCACCCGCTCACCGAGGCGGCCGAGGGTGCGCACGGCCCCAGCGCCCCCACCCCTTGCACCGCGGCGCGAACTCCCGCACAGGACGCGGGCCCTCAGTGCTGCACCCTTTGCCAACGGCTGGAGCAGCGTCTCCTGCGTCAGCCTGCCTCCAGCGGTGCTGCCTTTCCACAGTATTCAAAGGACGGGCCGGCGCCGCGGTGTGCAGTCAGGCAGGTAAGTAATGGACCGCGAGGGCAGGCGGCAAGCCCTGCCGCGCGCGGCAGGCGGCGCAGGCGGCTCGGGCGCGGCGGGCGACGGCGCCGGGGGCTCCGGCAGCCGCGACGGCGGCATGTGGCTGTCGCTGAGCCAGGTGCAAGAGTGGGTGCTGGAGTTCAGCTGCGACCAGCTGTTCATCTCCATCCGCACCGACGTCGCCTGGTACCGCCTGAGCCAGTGCGCGCCCCGCCGCGGGCCTCCGGTCCATGCCCGAGTCGGTCGCGGCCGCGCGGCCGGGCGCGCGCCGCACGCCTGCTCGGCAGCCCCGCATGCCACATCGTGTGCGCCTATGCGCAATGCTCGACCTGTGCCGCACCCCACCCTGCATGCCCGGCTGGTCACGGCATCCGGCGCCTGCCGCTGACACTGCGTTGTACTGGCAGGCCGCAGGCAAAGTACGCGCCATGGTTTGGCGTGGTGCTCAAGTGTGCGCGCCTGGCCGTCAACGTGCTCAGCACACTCTCCGAGGAGGTGCGGCGCGCGGCATGTCGCTTGGCTTTGGCTTTGGCTTGCCTTTATTGCGCGCACAGGCCTGCTGCAGTCGGTGCCTGTTCCTGAACCGCCATTGCCGGCTGCATGCTCGGGGCCCTGCGGCTTCAGGGTGGGCTCGGGACTCGGCTGCCCGTCGCAGCAGGCGCGCCGCACGCAGCCCCGGCTCGCATGAGCAGGGCTGACGCAGCGCGGCCCTGCAGGCGCGCGCGTCGCGCCTGTCGTTCGCGGACATCGTGCGCCGGCTGGCTGCGCTGCCCAAGGAGCACTCCGCCTTCGTGTCCGCCAAGGCGCGCCGCGCCGCCTCCGCCCTGTCAGCACCATCCTGGCTGCCTGCGCAGTGGCTGCACCAGAAGCCGCCCCTGCCGGCTCCCACGTCTGCGCGTGTCAGCCTTCGTGGCAGCGCCGTGCAAATGCCTCATGCTGCTGGGTCGCCAGTGATGGCCCACTCCCGGACATGCATGCGCCGGTCAGCCGCGTGTCACCAGGAACCCAGAGCATGTGCGCAACCAGGCGCGGCAGCCCTGCCACCCGGCGGATGCGAGGGCTCCCACCTTTTGCGCAGGCGGACGCAGTGGAGCGCTTCGTGGTGGTGCACGGCCAGATCCTGCTCAACCAGTTCCAGCACTTCCCGAAGAAGGCTGTTGCGCGCGCCGCGTTCGTCGGCGCGCTCAAGGAGCGCATGGCGCAGCGCCGGCACCACGTGCTGTACAGCACGCCGCGGCCGGCCGCGCGCGTGCGCGGGCTGCGCGCCAACCCCATGCGCGACCGCGCGTCCGCGCGTGCCAAGCCCATGACCGCCACTGCCACCGCCATGGTCCGGACGGTCTGGCAGTCGTATTTCAAGACGGACGCGCCTGCCGATGGCGCGCCCCGGCCTCTGCCTGTCTGTCCGCCGTTGGGCCGGCGGCCCATCCGCCTGTTGAACGCTTTGCTCTGGTCTGACCAGGCAAGGCAGGCATGCCATATTGCTCCTGCCGCAGCACCGCGCGGTGCCCTTCGCCTGGCCGGGTGCGCCAGGCCGGGCATGCCGCACTTCTCGCCCGGCCACTTCATGGTTGGCTGGCTACCGTCTTGCATGACACACCGCGGGCTGGGGGGCTCGGGCCCCAGCCAGTGGTTTGCCTGCGGCGGGGCTGCTACGCACGCCCGCCCGCCCGCCCGCCCGCCCCGATGCGCCGGCCGGCGGCCGACCGACGCCCGGGCGCGCGCCACGGCAGGCGAGGAGGCGGCGGCGGCGGCGACCGCGGCGGGCGCGCCAGTCGCGACTGAGGTGGACGAGGACGTGAACGCCGAGGACGACGAGGCCGGCGAGGAGACCGCGCTCGCGGCCGCGCCGGCCGCGCCGGTCCGGCGCGCCGCGCGCAAGGCGCCCAAGGCGCCCAAGGCCGCCTGGGTGGGCGAGCCGCTGGCCGACGGCGGCGGCTGCAAAACCTACCGGTGCGTCCCTCCCGCGCCTCTTTTTGCGCAGCCTCTCGGGCTCTGGTGGCTGCTGTGCAACCAGCCATGGGCCTTCCAATGGGCAAGAGCCGGACTGTGCGGAGTGGGTCATGCCCGATCCTCTGGTGTGTTAAGCCGTGGAGTCGCTTGGTGTCTGTGCGATGCGTCTGGCTAGCTAAGTGAGCAGACACCTGACGCATCGCACAAAGTGACGCTGCATCTGCTCGGTGAGGAATGCGCCGCATGCTCGCCTGCGCAAAGAGTGGAGCCCAGCAGGCACGGCCTGCAGGCTGGCGCCCAGCGGCGCATGGCGCGGCCGCGCAGGGCGGCGCAGCTGGGCGCGCTGGGCGTGGCGCTCGGCGACGTGGTGGCCTTTGCCGCGCCGGACGCAGAGGCGGGCGAGCCGCTGCAGCTGGGCCTGGTGCAGGCGCTCTGGCAGACGGCGGCCGGGCGGCAGGAGATGCAGGCGCGCCGCCCGGCCTGCGCACGGGGCCCATATCTGGAGGAGTGTGCGTGGGCACCCACCCATCTGTGCTTGATGATTCCACAGGCGCGTCCAGCTCCGCCCGACGGGGGCTGGCTGGGCGGGCAGCGTGTGCGCCACATTGCCCGCGCGCGTCACTGCCCGTGCTTGCCGGGCGGCTGCAGCGTGCAAGTTGCATGCGGCCGGCTGGAAGCCCAGTGCCGCACGCGTCGCCAGCGCGCAGGTGCGCCTGATGGTGCACGGCGAGGACACCGTGCTGGGCGACGCCGCCGGCAACTCCGAGCTCTTCGTCACGGCCGAGACGCACGTCGGGCGCGCGCTCCTACTTTTGCAAGCCTTACAGCCTGTCCATCACTTGTCACATTTGCTTGCCAGGCTCCTGTGGCACTGCTCAACACCAGGCCCACTACGTAGCTGCAAGCAGCCAATGACGGCCCTGGTGAGGCCGGCAGCCGACCTCACGATCTCACCGCTGCCCGCGCCGGCCACCAGAGACGGCGAGGGCGGCCCGTGAGGCGCTCGCGCGCGCGCGCCAGGCCGCTGGCGGGCGCGCGCGAGGCGGTGGCGGCCCGGCGGCTCGCGCGCGCGTGGCGCGGCACCGACCAGGCGGCCGCGGCGGCGGAGGACGAGGCGCTGCGCGCGCGCAACGCCGAGGCGGCCGCGGCCGGGCAGCCGGCGCAGTTCATCTTCCGCAGCCTCTACCTGCCCGAGCAGGGCATGTTCTGCCAGCTGCCCGCCGACCTGCAGCTCGGCACGCGGCTGCCGGTGCGGCCGCCCGCGCGCCCGGCCGCCCCTGCGGCAGCGCCGGGGTGTTGGCTCTTCATGGAGAGGTCGTGGCAGCAGCACCAGAGCCGGCTGAGCCGCAAAGTCCAAGCGCTTGCAGCTTCGGGCGCGCACAGGCTGTCATGAACATGTCCCCCGCCAACTGCTGGGGCCGCTTGGGGGGGGCAGGCATGCCCGGGAGCGCCTCAGGGCTGGGTGTGGCGCGCTCCAAGCGCGCCCTGGCCGGCGCGCGCACCGGTCAGCCCCGCCGTGCGTAGCCCGACACGGCCGTGCGCGCCGCCGGGGCAGGAGCCGGAGGAGCCGGAGGTGGGCCTGCGCGCGCTGCCCGACGGGCAGGGCTTTGCCAAGGACGGCGTGGAGTTCCGCCTGGGCGACTGCCTGTACGTCCACCCCGACTGCTTCGACCCGGTGCCGCCCGCGCCCGCGCCCGCGCGCACGTCGGGCCGGCGCCCGCAAGACCTGCCTGCACTGCTGTGGCCACCCCGCCTGAGGCACGGCTTGGACAGTGTATGCGGTGCAGGGATGCTGCACAGCTGGCTGCCGCACCGCTTCGGGGCGCGGCGCGCGGGAGCGCGGGATGGCCGTGCGGCGGGGCCGACCCTGCGGCGCGCCGGCGGCGCGCAGGTGGACGACGCGGGCGGCGAGGAGGTGGCCGTGCCGGCGTACGCGGCCAAGAGCCGCTACCACAAGGGCGGCTCCAACGTCGGCCTGCGCGCCTGGGGCGTCTGCCGCCTGACCGCCGTCAAGGCCGCCAAGAAGGCGCGCGCCTCCTGCCGGCCTCGCCTCTGTGCTGTCGCTTCTGTGCTCCCGCACCGCTGCTGTGCGTCCAAGGTCTATCGTCCTTGGCACCGTCGTGGCACCACTGCATGGCTGCTCCGCTCCCTCCGCTCCCTGGTCGACCAGCGCGGCGGCGCCGCAGGCGGCGGGCGGCGTGGGCAAGCTGACGGTGGCGCGCTTCTACCGGCCGGAGGACGTCAGCCGCGAGCAGGCCTACCAGGCCGGCTTCTGGGAGCTGTTTGCGAGCGAGGAGGCCGCGACGCTGGACGCGGACGAGGTCTTCGGCAAGTGCGCCGTCGTGCCCGCCGGCGCGCCCGCAGGTGCGCACCAGCGCAGCACACAGGCAGCCTCCGCTGGCCAGGCTCCTGATGCGCTGCGGCGCGCGTTGCAGCACCCTGGTGTTTCACACCTTTATCCCTCTGATTTAGCGGTCAAAAGCGAGCGCTGTGGTGCCGGGAGCGCGAGCAGCTGTGCGCATGCCCGACGGCAGCTAGGGTGCAGGCCCGCCGACGTCCGCCGCGCGCGCGCAGGCGACAACACGTTTGTCTGCACACGCTCGTACTGCCGCAAGAGCGGCGAGTTCGGCGAGCCGCCCGCCGAGCTCAGGCCGGCCGCGGCGCCCCTGGCCGGCAAGGGCAAGGGCAAGGCCGCCACCGCCGCGCCTGTGCCGGAGGCTGTTGAGGCCGGCGCCGCGTGCGCGCCCGCTCCGTGCCTCACAGCTTGAGAGCCGTTCTCCCTGCATGTCCTGGCGGACATATGAGTGCGCTCGTGGCCACCCTCGCCCGACTCGCCCGAGCCAACCAGCCACCCTGCTACGGTGCACGCCCGAGTGGTGCTTGCAGCAGCAGCATGCCAGGGTGCGCAGAGCGCGGCAACCATGCGCCGGACCGGCCGGCGGCTGGCCGCCTCGAGCACGCGAGCGGGGCGCGGCCGCGGCGCAGGCCGGCGGCGGAGGGCCTGGCGCTGGCGTGCATGGATATCTTCGCCGGCTGCGGCGGCCTGAGCGAGGGCCTGCACCAGGAGGGCGCCGCGGTGACCAAGTGGGCGATCGAGTACGAGGGCCCCGCCGCCGAGGCCTTCCGGCTGAACAACCCGGGCGCGACCGTGTGGGCCGCCAACTGCAACGTCATCCTGGCCGCCGCGATGGCCAAGGCCGGCCTGTCCGGCCACTGCGTGGCCTCGCCCGAGGCGCGCCCCCCGCGCCGCCGCCCCGCCCCGCCCCGTGCGGCCAGGGCACGCCGGCCGCGAAGCTGGCCCGCCTGCCGCGCCATGCCTGCAAAGCTGCAAGCCTGCACGGGTTCCTAGCGCGCCGCGGCCGCCGGCTGGGCGCATCGCCTGCGCGCCGCCTGCTGCGCGCGCGGCTGCGAGGTTGCGGCGCGCGCGCGCCCGCTCAAAGGCAGCCACTCGAAGGCGGCGGGGGCGGGCGCGCGCAGTGCGACGAGGCGGTGGCCGCGCTGGACGCGGCCACGCTGGCCAGCCTGCCGGCGCCGGGCGAGGTGGAGTTCCTGTGCGGCGGGCCGCCCTGCCAGGGCTACTCCGGCATGAACCGCTTCAACAAGGGCAACTGGAGCCTGGTGCAGAACAGCATGGTGATGGCGTACCTGTCGTTCGCCGACTTCTTCCGCCCGCGCTACTTCCTGCTGGAGAATGTGCGCAACTTCGTGTCGCACAACAAGTCGTTCACGTTCCGGCTCACGCTGCGCTCGCTGCTGGAGATGGGCTACCAGGCGCGCCGCCCGGCCCCCCGCCCTGCGCGCGCGCGACATGCGCGCGCCCGCGCCCGCGCCTGCATGCACTGACAGCGCGACTGTCACAGACTCACCCATCGAGCCGGCGCTATGCGCATGTGCATGCTGGGCGGCCGGCGCGCCAGCGGCGGGCGCGACGCCGCGGCCCGGCGCCGCGCAGGTGCGCTTCGGCGTGCTCAACGCGGGCAACTTTGGCGTCAGCCAGTCGCGCAAGCGCACGTTCATCTGGGGCGTGGCGCCGGACAACGTTCTGCCCGCCTGGCCCGCGCCGCTGCACGTGTTCCGCTCGCCGCAGCTCACCATCAGCCTGCCGGGCGATGTCAAGGCGCGCCCGCGCCCGCCCCCGCCCCCCGATGCCAGCTGGGTGGCGCCTGCTGTCGCTGGGGCCCGCACCCAGCTGCATGCTGGTGGCGCTCAAGCCTCTGCGCTCCTGTTGGCGCTCGCTCGCTCCAGGAGCAGGGCTGCGTGGCGCGGAGGGCAGGCAGCGGCAGGCAGCGAGCATGCCTGTGTGCAGCCGCGCCTGCACCACCCTGGCTGCTGCTGCGCCCATGCCGGCCGGCGGGCCAGAGGGCGGCCCCGCTGACGCGCCCGGCGCGCGCGCGCGCAGTACACGGCGGTGCCGCAGGCCGTGGGCGCGCCGCTGCGCACTGTGACGGTGCGCGACGCCATCGGCGACCTGCCGCCGATCGCCAACGGCGCCGCGCAGGTCGAGCTGCCGTACGCCGGTGCGCGCGCCCATGCCCGCGGCCTTGCGTGCGCAGCAATGCTCCTGCTCTCAGGGCATGCCACACGGCCGTGGGCGGCCGCCTGTAGCACCTCTGCTTCTAGTATAAGGATGATATGGTCGGCAATGTGCGGCGCAAGTGTGGCATGGAGCTGCTCGCTCTCCTGGTATCGCTCACCGTCCATGCCAGACGAGCAGCGCTGCGGGCACGGCTGCCAGCCCGTTCAGCGTTGGCTGATTCACGCCGGCCGGGCCGCCGCGCCATGCATGCGGCCGGCCGCGCTGCGCGGTGCCCCGCAGCCCTGCCGACAGGCCGCGCCCGCGCCGCAGGCCCGCCCGTGAGCGCGTTCCAGAAGCGCATCCGCAATGGCGCGGCCGTGCTGACGGACCACATCTGCAAGGAGATGAACGAGCTCAACCTGGAGCGCTGCGCGTGCATCCCCAAGAACGTGCCGGGCGCCGACTGGCGCGTGCTGCTGGAGATCGTGGCGGCCGACCCGGCGCGCGAGACGTTCAAGGCGCGCGTGGCCGCCCGGCCCGCCGGCCCCGCCGCGCACACAGGCTGCTGAACAAGGTTTTGTGTGCGAGCGAGCGTGCCGGCGTCGCCCGCACCTCTCGCACATGCTGGCGGCCTCGTGCCCAGCGCCTTTATGGAATGTCCGCCGCAGCGCCTTGGCCAATGTGCGGCGTGTCGGCCGCCTGCGCCCGAGCTCATCGTGCTGCTTGCGGCGCGCGCCGGCGCGTAGGCCGCCGCGCTGACGCCGGCGGGCGCGCCGGGGTGCGGCAGGGCCAGGCGCTGGTCCCGTGGTGCCTGCCCAACACGGCCGAGCGGCACAACGGCTGGCGCGGCCTGTTCGGGCGGCTGGACTTCCGGGGCCACTTCCCGACCAGCACCACTGACCCGCAGCCCATGGGCAAGGTGGGCCAAGTGTTCCACCCGGACCAGGACCGCATCGTCAGCGTGCGCGAGTGCGCGCGCGCGCAGGCGCGCCCCGCCCCCGCCCCCGCCCCCACGCCCCCGCATGCGCGCCCTGTCCACGCCTGCATGCAATGACCAGACCCTGCACCTGTTCTGATCCAGGATCTGCGCGCGCCAATTCTACTTATACGCGCCGGACCGCGGGAGCTGCCAGGGGCTGACGCCGCGGCGGCGCGCGCGCAGGGCTTCCCGGACACGTTCCGCTTCTACGGCACGGTGCACAACAAGCACCGCCAGATCGGCAACGCCGTGCCCGTACCGCTGGCGGCCAGCCTGGGCCGCTGCCTGCGCACGGCGCTGCAGGCCAAGGCCGACCGCGACGCGGCTGCTATGCTGGAGGCGCAGCTGGCCGCCTGAACAGGCGCGCGCGCCACGGCAGCGGCCCTGGGCAGGGTCCCAGCGCGGCGGGCGGCTCCCAGCAAAGCATGCAGCGGCGCGGCCTGCCGACTGACCTCGCGCGGCCGGCCGGGCAAGAGTTTGGCCTGAGGAGACCCCTGGACGACCGCGTGCGACGCGCGCGGCTCGCTGCCCTGCAAGGCTGAGTCATGGGTTGCTTGCCCTGCACCCACCGCATGGCAAGCGGGCCGCACCCGAGGAGGCGCTTCGGCCTGCGCGGCGCCCACCAGTGAGTGCATTGCAGCGGGGATGGGCCACAATGCGGCGCGGCGTCTGTGCAAGTGTGCCGCACGGCGAGGCACTGAGGACCAAAAGCGGGGCAGACCCTCAGCTTGAACTGACTCATTGCTAGCAAACACCGATGTAGCCCAGGTACAGAGCAGGATTGCCTTGTATTGCTGCCCTACTGTGTGCTGAATGAACTGACAGCATGTTTCAAGCTCACACGTAACATGCAGAGACTGGTGTAGCCCAGGCACAGAGCAGGTATTGCCTTGTATTGCTGCCCTACTGCGTGCCATGAACTGACTCCATGTTTAAAGCTCACACGTGGCATGTAAAGAGGCCGAGCTGGGCAACGTGCATTGCTTGGTCTCTGCCCCTCTGTCAGCTCATGAGCAGACTGCTTGCTTACACAGACCTGCCTAAGTATGGCACGCATGCAGTGCTTGCACAGCATGCACGCCCGGGCTTCTGGGCCCATGCTGAGCAGGCTGGCCACAACAGAAAACACTCGCACTGCCTGGTCGCAGCCGCCTACACTAAGGCCCCCTTGCCCCCGCTCTCTGGCAAGGCGCCGCATAATCGCGCGCATGATGAGCAGAGCGCCGCGCGCTCGGCAATCAGAAGCACTTGCGGTGCACGATGGACGGGCCCGACTCGTCGTACCTGCGCGCGCCGGCTCCCCGTGTCGGCCAGTGCAACCCGCGACGCAGCACGTCCAGCACAGCACCAACCGCGGCAGACATGGCCGCGCTTGCGACTCGGGCGCTCCACGGCAGGGCTGCACGCAGACGCGGGCAGACGCGCTGGCAGCGAGCCCAGCGCTGGCGCGGCCGGGCCGGGGCGCGCACTCGCTCTTGGCGATCCACATCTGCTGGAAGGTGGAGAGCGAGGCCAGGATGGAGCCGCCGATCCAGACGCTGTACTTGCGCTCGGGCGGCGCGACCACCTTGACCTTCATGGACGACGGCGCGCGCTGTGTGATCTCCTTGTTCATGCGGTCCGCGATGCCCGGGAACATCGTGGTGCCTGCGGCGCGCGCCCGCATCTCAAGCCCCCCCCTTGCGCCCTCCCGAGCCGGATGCCCTTCCGACACCCTGCAGTGCAGCGCCTGCAGCGTGGTCGACGGCAGGCATGTCGCCCAGCCTCCTCCTCCACACCAGGACCTGCCACACCACCGGGCAGCTCCCAGCACCTCGCGCCGCAGCGCCCCCAGCCAGGCAGCCAGGGGAGCGCGCAGCGCCCCCGCGGCGCGGCGCCGCACCGCCGGACAGGACAACGTTGCCGTACAGGTCCTTGCGGATGTCCACATCGCACTTCATGATCGAGTTGAAGGCCGTCTCGTCGATGCCGGCGGCCTCCATGCCCACCATGCTCGGCGTGAACAGCACCTCGGGGCAGCGGAAGCGCTCGCTGCCGATCGTGATCACCTGCGCGCACGCATCCGCGCGGCTCGCTGTGACGCCGCTGTCGCCACCGCTGCTTGTTCTCGCCGCTGGTGCCGCCGCTGCTGCGCCGACCCAGGCTCTGAGGTGGCGCCGGGCAAAGTGGGGGGCGTGCGGGGGGCGCGCCTGGCCGTCGGGCAGCTCGTACGACTTCTCGATGGTGGACGAGGACGCGGAGGTGGCGAGCTCCTGCTCGTAGTCGATCGCCACATACGCCAGCTTCTCCTTGATGTCGCGCACGATTTCGCGCTCTGCGGTCGTTGTGAACGAGTAGCCGCGCTCTGTGAGGATCTGGCGCAGGCACATGGCTCGCGTCGTCAGCGCCCGCGTGGCCCCGCCGTTCAGAAAATGGTCAGGTCTGTGCGCAGCCACCCCTCCTGTTCCCAGTCGCACGCAGCCCTCACTCCCCTTCCCAGCTCCGATGATAGGCCCCTAGGCCACGACTTGCTCTGAGCTGGCCTGCGCCCCTGCTTAGCTTCGGTGTGCAGACCAGCAGTGAGCCACTGAGCGAACCCCCGCACTGAAACCAGCAGTGTTCGCCCCTCGCCGAATCTGCCCGCATCGCCAACCACTTATTGTGGCGTGCTGCCCGCTGGCTGCCAACGCTGGCAACCTCCAAGATGGCTGACAGCCTGCTGGCTTTGATGTCACGCACCACCGTGCTTGCATGCAAAAGATGGCTCAGCTTCTGCCCCTACCGCAGCCAGCCGCCTACTTCTTGCAAGCCCAGCTGCTTCCCGACCGTTGGCCCTGCCTGGACCAGCCGCATGCATTCTGCAGCAGAAGTGCAGGCCAATGCACATCACCGGGCAGGAGCGAAAAACCCTTGCACAGCAGGCAGCCGGGCGCGTGCGCGCCTTCATGAGGTAGTCCGTCAGGTCACGGCCCGCCAGGTCCAGGCGCGTGATCGCGTGCGGCAGCGCGTAGCCCTCATAGATGGGCACTGCGCACGCGCGCGCACAGCGCGTCGGCACCCACCCCGCGCGGCGGCGGCCCGACCTGGACAGGCAGCTCGACGGGCTGCGCAGCCCTAGCGCAGGCCACCGGGCGCGCGCCTGTGTGCGTGACGCCGTCGCCAGAGTCCAGCACGATGCCAGTGGTGCGCCCGGAGGCGTACAGCGAGAGCACCGCCTGGATTGCGACGTACATGGCCGGCACGTTGAACGTCTCAAACATGATCTGCGTCATTTTCTCGCGGTTGGCCTTGGGGTTGAGCGGCGCCTCTGTGAGCAGCACCGGGTGCTCCTCCGGCGCCACGCGCAGCTCGTTGTAGAAGGTGTGGTGCCAGATCTTCTCCATGTCGTCCCAGTTGGTCACAATGCCGTGCTCGATGGGGTACTTGAGGGTCAGGATGCCGCGCTTGGACTGCGCCTCATCGCCCACGTATGCGTCCTTCTGGCCCATGCCCACCATCACGCCCTGGTGTCGCGGTCGGCCCACAATGCTGGGGAACACCGCGCGCGGCGCGTCATCGCCCGCAAACCCGGACTTGACCATGCCGGAGCCATTGTCGCACACCAGCGCGGACACCTCACCGTCGTCCGCCATCGCGCCTGCGCGCCGGGCGGCATCGGCGCGCTGTGGCGCGCCTTTGCGCGCGCGCACGGCGAGCCGCCAGCGAGCGCTGATCAGCCCGGCCCGCACCTTGGGGCAGCCTACTGCGCCTTGCTCAGGCGAGAGAGCTCCGCCTCAACAGCAGAGACCCGGGATTCAAGGTCCGAGCTGCCTGGCCCCGGCTGGAAACGGATCCCTTTGTCAGCACGGGCCCGCCTGCCCCGCCTGCCGGCAGCGGATAGAGCGGGCAGGACGTCGTGGCTACCACCAAGCGACTGATCTCAGCCCACGACCGGCAGCAGGGCCCGGCACGCGCTAAAAACCAGCTCCTCCGCACACAGCTCCGTGGTGGGGACAGCATGCCGGGCGGACGGGGCCCCCACCTGCGATGCCAGCAGCCTGTGGCTCTCCCAGATATCCTGGCGCAGCTGATACAGCGCGACGCTCCCCGCAACTGCAAAGCCACTCAGGAACGAGACCACGCGAGCGCGCACAAGCATCAAGCGCCAAGCTCACCACAATCTGAAGCTGCAGTGTTTCCAGGCATTGCTCCCCGGATGGCTGGCTTTTGAAAGGGATGCCTGTGGCTTAACCCCTAGGCTTGCCGGGAAGCAGGCTGCGGTGACCCAGCAACAGTAGTACTCCCAGCTTGGCCTGCCTGCCCGCCCTGCAGTTGGGACGCTGAGCATGAAGCCGTGCAATCTCTGTCAGCACCAAGCGCCGGGCTGCGCAGGCCGGCCGTGCTCTCACGCGCAGCACTTTGCGCACGTGACTGGGCTGCACAGGTGTGCAGCTTTGGAGGCTGTATGACCGCGGCTCGTTGTGTCCTCTCCTTGTGCTTACTCAGACATGCATGCGCACAGGCGGCGGCATGTTGGGACGAGGGAGTTGCAAAGTGGGTTCACACAGCCTCGCTGTGTGACCTATTTCATTAAATGAACGTGCCCGATGCTGTTGTATTGCCCAACGCTATAGTATTGCTTAGCGCGGTTCTCTGCAGCGCAATTAAAAAAACATCATTTGCTGGCAGGTGCCAGGGGGCGCAGCCGGGGCTTTGCAGTGGCTGCTCAGGCTGCAGCGACGCGAGAACAGGAGCTTGAGCAGCAGGAGCGCCGCCAGGAGGAGCGCGCGCGGGCTGACCCACAAGCTGAGTACACACAGGTGTGCACGGTGCACCGCTCAGGCCCTGTGCAGCCCAGCTGGGGCGGGAGCAGGCAGGTCGCGTTGCCGTCGTGTCTGAGCGCTACGGCGCCGCAGAAAACTTCCAACGCGGACGCCGTGCGCATCCTCGGCCTGGGCACCTGGCGCCTGCGCGGGCACATGGGGCCGCTCTTCGAGAACCTGGCGGCGCAGATAGAGGCGGCCTGGCGCCACCAGCTGCCCGCCCTGGGGCTCGGCCCTCTGCCCAAGGCGCGCCGCAGCTGCCAGGCCAAGGCGCTGTGGCGCAGTGAAAGCTTGCTTGGCAATGCTGCCGGTGTGTTGGTGAGCCTCGTTGGCGCCCTGCCCCATGCGCGGCGTCTGTTCAATGCAGGAGTTCTGCTACTGCGACACGCAGTACAAGGGCAAGACGGAGATGGAGCGGTTGCGCGCGATGCGCGACACGCCGCTGCCGCAGCGCGGCGACGCCGACTGGCCCAGCCTGCGGCTGGAGAACCGCGTGTATCGCAGCCGCGTGTTCCACAAGCTGCACCTGGAGCTGGCCATCCGACAGGACGGCCTGCAGGCGCGCTCGCGCGAGGCTGCAGCCCGCTCTGTGCCTAGGCGGTGACAAGCGATTGAGGAGAGTGTGCACCCGTCATCTGCGCTGTCTCTGGATCCGTAGCCCTTTTCATAGGTCCTGCCCTGCATGTACAACCCTTCAAAGGTTGACCTGCACGTATGACAGCCTGGCCTGGCATCCGGGGACTGACGCGGCTTGCGCGGCGCGTGCGACAGGTGCTCCACTGCGTCATGTTTCCGAGCCATGAGTATGACCTGCCTATCTTTGGGCTGGACCTGGTGGCCCGGGGCAACCAGGTGCGCACTCGCAGGCCTGGGATTTGAGTGACACAAGCACGCACCGATTTTGCATGCGCTGGGTGCATGTGGCAGCGCAAGCATCAAGTATGGCTTCGCCCGCTGCTTAGCCTGGCGTTGGCATTGCAGGTGACGCTGGGCATTGTGGATGTGAGCCCCGCGTCGCTGGACCGGTCGCTGCCATCCATCGTGGCGCAGACAGTGCAGTGCGCCCCCGCTCTCTGCTCGTAGCGCGCCTGTGACAGCCCAGCAGCAGGTGCTGCCCCGCTGCGCCCGCGCCGCTGCAGCTGCAGTCCGGCTTGCATGTGCGGGGACAGTCACAGGCCTGCTACATCACTTGTGCAGCACGCGCACCCATGCCAGACCGCACTGCTCTGAGCAAACCAGGACAGCGGACGCGCGCGGTGTGGCGGCTGGCGCGCGGCAGGGAGCTGCAGCGGAAGCATGGCGTGGAGAACAACCGCGTGGTGCCGGAGTGGGGCCGCTCGGTGTTCTCGGACCTGTGCGTCATGATGAAGCCGTCCGGCGAGGCCGAGCTGGCCTCCTTCGTCAGATACTGCCATGCGCTCGTGCAGGCGTACCTGCAGATTGCGCGCCACGTGCAGCCGCCGGCCTCCAACCTGTGCGCGCCTTTGCACTGTGCCAGCCACCTTCATCATGTTCCTGAGAACGCAATGTGCCCGCTGAGGCAGAAGTCTTGTTTGGTACACGTGAAACTGCGGCTGCGTATTGAGCTGTTATTCTGTAGTCAATACCCTACATTGTTAGATGCAGGCGGGGGGCGGGTACACACGGCCATGCTGTGAAGCACTGGTGTTGCATAACTGTTAGAATTTGTGAGGGTGTGTCCGCGAAACCGAGCACAGTCTGCATAGAGCGTGCCTGCTGCTAATGCATAAAGTCAACGCTGCGCGACAGGGAGGCGCGGCGGGCGGGCGTGGTTGCGGCGCACGAGCGCTACTGCACACAGCAGCTGCAGAACAGCAAAACGCGGCAAGTGCTCGAGGCTGCGTTTGGCGGCGAGTTTGCAGAGAGGTATATGCGCGAGGTCATGTTTAATGAAGCAGGATGAGGGAACTTTGCTGACCTGTGACACCATCACATTATGCATATCCTGCTCTCTGATCTCGCTGGCGTGCCTGCAAATGTTACACAAGCCAAGCTCATGCTGCCCTGCTCGCAGCAGCGAGAGTACTGCTACCTGGGAGCTTCGCTAAGCTCCTGCTTCCCAAAGTGCCTGCCGCTCTTTCCAGTGATGGGGCACGGCAAGCCGGCCGCAGCGAACGAGGTGTAGATCGCCATCTTGCAGCGGTCCACTGCGCTGCCCACGTTATCCAGCGCAGGTCGCACACACAGCTCAAATGCCTGCACGCCCATGCTCAGTAAGCGATCAGGCGTGCAATATATAAGGGCTGCAGGGGTTGCGAGCGCCAGGTCAAACTGCTGAGCCCCAGCGGGGCACCAGTTAATAGATACAAGCGACTGCTGAGCCTCACGCAGCTTTCAGCCACCTGCAGGCATGGCGCCTGAACGGCAACTCACATGAGAACTACCGCACTGCATTGCTGAGAGGCAAGCCAGTGCCAGGGCGCGCCTCGGGCGTGCCAGCCCTGTCCTCGTGGAAGTAGAAGTCGATGACGTAGCGCACCTCCTCGCCGCACCGGTCCACAAACCAGTCGTGGCGGTCAAACGGCAGCTGGCCGCCTGTCCAGCTGTGCAGGCGCGCCAGCGGACTGTGCGCCGGGGGGGCCCGGTCAGCGACTGAAGCTGCTCGCCTGTCGATACAGTTGGCACAGAACGGCATGGCAAGTGAGGTCAGGGAATGGCTGCTGTTGTCTGCAGCCCCTGCAGTGCCCTGGCAATATACCTTGGCAGACCACACAAGGTGCATTGGCATCCAGAAGCTGCTCGAGTCAAGGTCAGACCCTTTGCCAAGTCAGGCCGTGTCCATGCTCTGAAGAGCACTTGGGCTGCAGGTCAGCTCCCTCGCCAGATACTAGCATGGAAATTGCTGCAGGCTTGTGCAAGAGGGCAATACCGAGAGTGCTTGAGTGGCTGCACACAGGTCAGGTGTGGAGCGCCACCTGAGGTCGTCTGGTCGCCCGCAGAAGCGCAGAAGGCGCGGCTGGCCGCACTGCTCGCTGTGCAGGGTCTCCCAGTCCAGCACCCGCCGCCAGGTCAATTCATTCATGGCTGCGCCCGCACGCTCACCTCAACCAGGCATACGCTCCAAAGGTGCGCAGCCCGGTGGGGGACTTTGCGGCGGCAACATCGTTACAGCGGGGGCGCACCGTTGTGCGCGTGCACCACGGCAGCCACGTCGTCCTCCACCACGTCCGCACCCTTGCCCTTGCGCTTCAGCGCTGCACACACGACAAGGCCCTCAGCGCCTCTGCGCGGGCCTCCTGGCCTGAGCAGGGCGGGGCAGGTGCCGCGCGCACCGTTGTAAAACATCTGCGGCGAGGGGTACAGCCATGCCGTATCGGTGCCGCCCTTGGGGATGGTGGAGAGCTCGCGGTGCGAGGAGATGACTTTGCGCTGGCCTGCGCACGGCTGCTGGTTTGGCTCGCGCGGCATCTGGTTCCGGCTGTCCACTGCTTCCTGCGCGTGCACGCAGCAGCTGAGCGCCTCGCTAGCACACAAAGCACACACGCCGCTCCGTCACAGCGTGGTTGCCTGCTTTCAACATGCGCGCGCCTGGCCCGGGCACGGCGCCGCATCAACACGCTGGCCGTAAACGTCATACACAGCCTGGCGCCGGACGCTCTCTGGCGCGGGGCAGCTGCTCTGCCGGCCTGAGGTCGATGCGCCAGTGTCTGCATCTGCTGCAGCGGAGCTCTGCGCACTGCCCATGCTCACTGGCGCTGCTTCCGTGCGCTGTAGTGGTGCAGGGCAGGTATACAACAGCGCAACCGTCTCCAATGCAAGCTCTGGGACAGGGACCTCAAAACTTGAGCCGTGAGCCAGCCTTGTACAGTTGGCGTGTTAAATGACCTAGACGCGGGTTACTCCAGAGAAGCTGGCTAGTCCAGTGGAGTTAGTCTCCGTGCTGAGGAGTTGACCCGCCCCGATCGGAGGCCACTTGATTGCTGTCTGCGCTCTCGCTGCCTTCAGCGCTCCTGTGGCCTTGAGCTGCCTGGCCAGACCAGCTGCCCAGAACCCAAGCGCCGCAGCTGCGAGCAGGCAGGACCCGCTGCGCCTGGGCCCCGGGGGGCGATGAGCTAGAACCTGGCGCTGGACCAGCGACACTAGCCCGCAACTGCGTCAAGCCTGCGATGGGCCCGCACCTGCTGGCGGCAGCCCTGCCGCTGCTGCTGCTGCTGACCGGCGGCGGCAGCGCGCGCGGCGAGCGGTACATCGAGGACACCGACCGGTTCCCGGGCTGGAAGGGCGCCCTGCCGCTGCCCGGGGCGAAGCCGGCCGCGCACGCTGCGCTCCGCCAGGACGTGCCGGGCGTCACTGTCGCGGTCGGCGACGCGGGCGGCGTGCGCTGCCCGCCTCCGGCGTGACGCACCTGCACAGTGTGGCGTTGCAGGCTGTCTGGGAAAGTGACCAGCCGTGGGCCCCGACCCCTGCGCCGCTGCGGGCGGGTGTTGGGCCAGGGCGCGCTGCGCGGGCGCTGGTGCGAGGGGTGCCGCACCTCGCGCAGGTGGAGTGGCGCGGGGAGATGGTGGAGGTGTCCTGGAAGCCGCGCGCGTTCCTGCTCAAAAACTTTCTGACAGAGGACGAGGTCACCCACCTCGTCAGCAAGGTGCCTCCCGGCCGCGCCGGCCCCCGCCCCCGCAGCGCTCGCCGAGCGCGTGAGGCGCCTCCCTGAGCGCTGCGCGAGCCTGACGCCGCGCGCCGGCAGGCCAAGCCGACCATGGTGAAGTCCACGGTTGTGGACAACGAGACCGGCAAGAGCATCGACAGCACCGTGCGCACGAGCACAGGCACCTTCTTCGCGCGCCAGGCGCGCGCCCGGCCCCGCGCGCGCCGCAGCAGCCCGCTCCTCGCCCGGGCAGGCTGCGGGCGCTGCTCAGTGCGGCGGCGCCAAGCACGCCGAGCCTGGCCGGCAGGAGGCGGGGTGCGTTCGCAGGCGGCACCGCCAGCGCAGAGTGCCCTGGCCCGGGGGCCGCCCCTGCCGGCGTGTGCGCTATTCGATGCGCCTGTGCCGCCCGCTGCCAGGAGCCCCTGCGCGCTATGGGGCGCCGGCTGCAGTCGCGCCGCTTCGAGCGGGTTCCTCGCCATGCTGCCTCGGGCTCGCTGACGCCTCGGGGGCCGGGCGCAGGCCGACGAGGTGATCACGCGCCTGGAAAAGCGCATCGCCATGGTCACGCACCTGCCCGAAGAGAACGGCGAGGGCCTGCAGATCCTGCACTATGAGAACGGCCAGGCGCGCCCGCGGCCCGCGCCCGCTCGGGCCCGTGCCGCCGCCTGACCGGAGGCCGGCCAGCCGCCTGCCGCAGAGCGGCGTGCATCAGGGGGCGCCGTTCCGAGTAAGCACGCTTTGCGCGCGCGGCCTCGCTGACATTGCGGGCATGTGCTCGCAGAAGTACGAGCCTCACCATGACTTCTTCCATGACCAGGTGTGTGCCTCGCGGGCCTTCCACCCCCGCCATCCCCGTGCTAGAATTTGCACGCAGTCTGCGCCACTGCAAGCCCCCAAATTACGCACCCCGCTGTGCGTGACCAGAGTCGGGGTGGGTGCTGCAGGTCAACGCCAGGCCGGAGAACGGCGGGCAGCGCATCGCCACCGTCCTCATGTACCTGTGCGGCGCCCGCTCTCCCGGCCCCTCTCGCAGCGTGCTGCCGCCTGCCAGGCGTGCGCGCGGCTCGTATCGGCAGCGCGCGGCCTGAGCCGCGGCTGTGTTGGGCGCAGGACCACGCCAGAGGAGGGCGGCGAGACGGTGTTCCCGCAGGCGGCCACGCGCGTGAGCGGCGCGGAGTGGTCTGAGTGCGCGGCAAAGGGTCTGGCTGTCAAGACGCGCCGCGGCGACGCGCTGCTCTTCTACAGGTGCGCGCCCGCGCTCCTGCGGGGCGCGCCTGCGGTGACGGCCCGCGTCGCTGCTCGCGCTGGTAGCCCGTGTGCCCGCCTGTCTGTACCGTCTGCTGGGGGGCTGCTTAAAGCTGCCGGAGTGGCTAGTCTGGTGTGCCAACGGGGGTGCGCCGCGCGGCTGCGCAGCCTGACGCCGAGCGGCGAGGTGGACCACAGCAGCCTGCACGGCAGCTGCCCGACCACGCGGGGCGAGAAATGGAGCGCAACCAAGTGGTGCGTGCGCGCCCCTGCACTGCCTGCGCTTGCCGCGCCCCTGCACTGCCTGCGCTTGCCGCGCCCCTGCACTGCCTGCGCTTGCCGCGCCTTCCGTCGCGCTGCAGCGCGCGCGCGCTGAGCTGCGCCTGCTGCGCAGGATCCATGTTGGCACGTTCGGCGGCGACGCGCAGGCCGCCAAGGCCAAGTGGTGCGCGCACCGCTCGCAGCGCAGTGCTGTTGATGCTTGTGGGGGTCAGCGCGACCGGAATGCGTCTGCCTGCTGTGCAAAGCTTGCTGCGGTGTACAAAGCTTGCTGCGGTGGTGTCAATACGTGCGTCACGGCGCGTCTGCAAGGCTGCATTTTGAATGGCAGCTTGCTTGCTGGAGTGCGTACATGCTGAGTAAGGTAGCGGATGCGCACGCATAGAACGATGTTGTATTGCACGCACTGGCGGCACTTTACACCCCTAAGCAGGCGCGGCCGCGCGGCAGGGGCGAGTGCATCGACGGCGACTCACGCTGCGCGGCCTGGGCGGCGGACGGCGAGTGCCAGAAGAACCCGGGCTACATGCTGACCAGCTGCCGGCTGAGCTGCCACACGTGCGGGCCGGCGGCCGCCAAGGCGCGGTGAGGCGCGTGCGGTAGCTACCGGGCCGCGGCGTGGGCGCGCCGCGGAGTGGTCGCCCAGGGCGGCAGCCAGTTTTGGTCCGGCAGGATGGCTGGCAGGGGCTCTGTGCAGCGCCCGCCTCACGTTTCTTACACCGCGCATACAAAAACTGGTATTGGGGTTCCCCAGACCTGCCACATGGCAGACATCGTAGCTAGGCCAAGCAGAACTGCTGTCGAAAGTCGTGTTTGTTGCTGTGTGCCGTTCCGCGAGCGCTGTGTCAAGCAGCAGTGGGTTTCCAGCGCGGTCTGGCTCGCAAAGCCTGCCCTTCCTGTGACTGCAACCTCGTGAAGACGCACTATGCCCGGCATGAGCAGTGCGAGCAGCGCTGCAGCACGATACTGCCACCCAAGAAGAACTCGCAGTGATGACAAAGGCAAGTCTGAAGCACCGCGCGTTCGCGGGGCAGTGCAGTTCTGCATGCGCAGACTGCGCTCTCATGCTTTTATCAGCCCAGACGCACAGGTCAGTTGCGTGCATGCCGCGCGCCATGCAGCCGCCGCACACTGCACCAGTACACAATCCACTAACCCGAACCAAATAGCAGTGGAATACTGGCATGCATGCGTTGCGTTTGTATCGCACAGAGTCCCAAAACTGCGGGGCATGCATTGGCAGAACACCATGCGGCCCGGGACGGGTCAGCGCTCCGGCTCGAAGAACTGGCGGTGCAGCGCGCGCACAACGCGCTGCCCTTCCGCGTCGCTGACGATGAGGGAGATGTTGGTCTTCGACGCGCCCTGGCTCATCATCTTCACGTTCACGCCCTCTCGGCCCAGCACGCGGAACACCTGGGCGCCCGCGTGCACACCCTGGGCCGAGCAGCGCAGGGCCAGGGCGCAGGCGCGCCGGCACGCCTCGCACCGCCTGGGCGAGAGGCCTCCAGCGCGACTCAGTAATGCAGCAATGAGGCGCGCATGAAGAGCGCGGCGGCAGCCAGCGCGCGCGGGCCGGGGACCAGATCTGTGAACACTTCCTCCGCGGCGCGGTGGCGCGCCCCCGGCGGGGCGCGCGCGCCTGCTCTAAGATCTCCGACGTGCGCGCGACGTTGCAGATGAGCGACACGATAGACATGCCGTGCTGGCAGGACACGCGCGCGGTGCCCTCAAACGCGCGCAGCAGCGCGTCCATCTCCTCGTCCATCAGCTCGCGCTCCCACATCTTGCTGCGCGCGCGCGCGTCGCGCGTGAGCGCGGCCCTCATGCAGGCGCAGGGCCCAGCGCCCACACACATGTCATACTCGACCTGCTGGACGCGACCAGCCTGGCGAGCCCTACGTGGCAGGTGCGGCGCGCCGCATGCGCGCCGCACGGACAGGCACAGGCAGGGCCCTGGTGCGGGCGCAGCTGACGAGCAGCGCGCCTGGGGTCCAGCGTCAGCGAGATGGAGATCTCGGACGTGGCCACCACGTCCACGCTCACGCCCTCGTCCCGGAAGATGTCAAACACCTGTGCGCTCGGCGCGTCTTGGACGGCGCGGCCGCGGGCTCAGGCTTCCTCTGCTCATCTCACAGCTACCTGTTGGTTCTGTTGTGGCGGCCAATGTGGGTTGTGCACATGCGTCCATAGCCTGGCTGAGCATGGGCTAGCAGCCTGATCGCATGCGTGCTGCAGCGCTCTTCATGCCGGGCTTTCAAAGGCCGGCTGTATATGCAGGTGGCGGCGCGCTTGCTCCGCAGCCCAAGCAGGCAAATGGGCGGCGGCTGTGGAGCGCCGGCGGCGCGCGCCTGCGCCAGGAACCCGAACTGGCCCAGCATGCGCGTGGACACGATGTCCATGAGCGTCACGTTGGACTTGAGCACGATGGAGGTCATGAGCGCGTCGGCCATGTCGCGCTCGTGCACGATCAGCGTGCCGTCCGCCAGCCTGCTGGGCAGGCCCCGCTCGTCGGGGCGTGCGCCACCCGCGCGGCGGCAGAGCGAGCTCGGCTGGCTGCTGAGGTCCATGTACCTTTCCAGCACGCTGTGAATACCCAGAGTTTCATTGGGCCATGCATGCAGGGAGGCGCCGGCAGACAGGCAGGGTGCACGGGGCCGGGCCACAGGCAAGACCCCCAAGCCACCGAGGGCCCAACATACCCTGCCCTAACCCTACCCCCAAGACACCGGGCGCCCGGGCGCCGCACCGGTTGTACGAGTTTTTCACGCGCACGGCCAGGTCGGCGCCCTGCAGCGCGGGCTGCATGGCGAGCGGGTGCAGTACGGTCGCGCCGAAGAAGGCCAGCTCGGTCGCCTCCTCGTACGTCAGCAGCGGCACGGGCGCCGTGCCGTCCACAATGCGCGGGTCCGACGTCAGCACGCCTGCGTGCGCCCCCCGCCCCGCCCACGCGTCACGACGCGCCCCTCGCGCTGCCGCTCGGCACGCATGCGCGCAGGCGCCTCTTTTGGAGAGCTCAGGACGAGTCCGCCTAGAGCGAGCTCAGACGTGGCCGGGGCGTCCGACGATGCATCCGCTGGGGCGCTGCGCCACAAGATTGCATGGGCTGATGAGATGGCATGGCTGATGAGGCTGATGAGCAACCTGGGTATGAGTGATGTCGCTCTGGATGAAGCACCGCTCATGGCAAAGGTCAGCCGCGCCGGCAGCGCGCACCGTCAACGTCCTTCCAGACCTGCACCTCGGGCACGCCCAGCGCGGCGCCCAGCACGGTCGCCGTCAGGTCGCTGCCGCCGCGGCCCAGCGTCGTGATGGCGCCTGCAGCGCCATAGCCACGCATATCAGCCTCAGCCATTGAGCAAGTGGGGTGAGATGCGCTGCACAGGCACCCGGTTCAATAGGAGCATGATGTGTAATGACCCCTGCGTGCACCCAGCACACCTGCCCTGCCAGCGCACACAGTACTGGCTGATCTGATGGTACGGCACGCACAGGTCTCCCGGACTGCCTCCACGGACATGGCACCCGCGCCGCTGCGGCTGACTTAGACTCACGACCATGGTGCGAGGCGCGCCGGTGGACAGGCCGCGGCCCAGGAAGCCCGTCACGATGGGCAGCGCGCACGGCTCGCCAGGCGGCGGCGCAAGCGCGGCGCGCACCGCCGGCAGCGCGGCGTCGTACGCCACCTCGGCCGCGCCAAAGTCGTCAGAGGTGGCCAGGTTGAAGCGCGCGGCAAAGGCGTCGTGCTGGCGCGCGGGCACGCCGCGCGCGCGCAGGTGCGCCGCGAAGATCCGCGTCGACAGCCGCTCGCCGAAGGACACCAGGCTGTCGCGCGCGCGTGGCGTCAGCTCCTGCGCGCCCCGGGCCGGCGTGTCGGGGGTCTCTGCATCAGGGGGGGCTGCTTCTGGCGCTCGCGAGGCGCGGCCTGCGCATGTGGCTCTCTGCCATGATGGGTTGCAGCAGGGCATGGTGGCGTGCACCAGATCGTACACAGTGAGGCGGGTATTTATAGCAGGTGAGCGGGCGCATGCGCTGTGCGCTGTGAGAGGGTGCACGGCCGCTGGCGGCAACCACCCTGCACACGCCCTCAGACAGGGGTGACATGCAGGCACTGCGATTCCACCTGAAAAGGGCAGCACGTGTGAGGCAGGCGCGCGGCCGCGCGACGGCTCCGCCGTTGAGCAGCTGCTGCGCCTTGCCGGGAAAACCGCCACTGTGTGGGGTACAGATCCATGGTATGGGCGTGCTGGCATGAGTGGGCGTCCACGCATGGCGCGTGGTGGGGACAACACGGGGTTCCCGCATGCTGTCCTGCGGTGGGTGGCCGTCATGCAGCAAAGTGGAGGAGGGACTGTGCCAGTGTGAATACAATGCCAGTGGGCAGCTGCGGCAGCCCGCCCAGCAGCACCTCTGCCTCGTACAGGCGAGGTGCGTCCATGGACGTGCATGTGCAGGCCAACACGCAGTTATCGTGTGTGCGGCAGCAGCGGGGCGGCCGCGCCTGCATGATGGCAATGCCAATGAGCAGCTGCTGCAGCTCGCCCAGCAGCGCCTCCACCTCCGCATGCGCGTCCTCGCCCACGCCCAGCTCGTCCGCGGCCTGCCGGTGCAGCTCCTTGACCGCGCGCAGCGGCGCCAGGCTCGGCACGCCCGCAGGCCGCCCCTTCACCGCCTCCGCGCCCGCTTGCAGCAGCAGGTTGGTGGTCTGCGCGGCGCGCGCGCGGGTGTCACCGTCAGGCGTATGACGGGCGGGTGCACACGGTGGCAGGCGCGTGACCGAGGCCGAATGGGCAGGGCCGCCGGGCTGCCTGGTCTGGCAGCGGCGGGGCCCGCGACAGCGGCGGCGCACCTTGCCCATCGCGGACAACACGACGCAGGGCAGCTCGTCGGTGAAGCCGCAGACGATGGCGGCGACCTCGCGCATGCGCGCCGCGTCCGCCACCGACGACCCGCCGAACTTCATCACCACCGTCACCTGCACAGTGCAGGAGCTCAGCAGGGCCCCGCGGGAGGCACCAACACATGGCCAGCTTGCCTGGCATACGCGCGCCTCGCAGCGGTTGGCGCCCGGCGCCACCAGCGCGGGCGCGTCCAGCGCCGGCGCACTCACGCGGCGCGCCCCCCGCCTCCGCTGCGGCGGCTGCTGCGGCGGCTGCGGCTGGCAGGCCCTGACGCGCAGCGCGGCAGGGCCGGTGGGCGCCCGCCGGCCGCGGCATTCGCCCGCAAGCGCCGGCGGCTGCCGGGCCTGGGGCGGTGTGGGGCGCGTGGGGGGCAGGTGCGGGTGCAGCAGGCTCATCGCCTGCCCCTTGGGGCTGCGGCAAGCCCCCCGGCGCGGCCAAGCCCGCCGGCAGCCAAGAGGGCAGCTGTGTGTCCTTTGCTGTTCGGTACGTGCTTGAGACACTAATGAGATGCCAACCAGCGACGTACCAATAGGCAAGCGCGCTCCCCGCACGCCGAGATCACGCCAGACAGCTCGATTGAAGTTGCCGAGGTGGGAGCAGGGTCCTCAGGCCCTAAAGTCTGCCCAATGCAAAGTTGAGTTTGAAGGCCAGAGGGATACGAAGAGGAGGAGGAGGGCAGCAGCAGCTCGTTCTGCAAAACACATCTGACATCAGAAGACAAGCGCTAACAAGGAACAGCAAGGCGGCCATCCGACGCGCCAATCACCACTTGGCCAGCGCCTGCGGAGCGCCCCGGGAGGCTCGCCGGGCCGCGGCTGAGGCACGCTGAGGGGCGGCGGCGCCGCGGAGGCCGGCTGGCAGCCGGCGGGCGGGCCGATGGCGCAGCGCGAGGAGGAGGACTACCCCGACGAGCTTGAGGAGCGCCTGGTGAACGAGGAGTACAAGATATGGAAGAAGAACACGCCCTTCCTGTACGGTGCGCCACGCGGGCGGCCCGCCCCTCCGGCCCGGCGTTGCCGGCGCGCAGCGGCGCACGGGCCTGACGCCGGCGCCGCGCTCGCAGACCTGGTCATCACGCACGCGCTGGAGTGGCCCAGCCTCACAGTGCAGTGGCTGCCGGTGCGCCGCCCGGCCCTTTGGCCCGAGCCCGCCGCGCGGCCGCGCGCCGCCGCGGCGGCGCGCGAGCGCGGCGTGGTGCGCTGCAGGACAAGGCGGAGGACGGGGCGGGGCAGCTGACGAAGCAGCGGCTGGTGCTGGGCACGCACACGAGCGAGGGCGAGCAGAACTACCTGATGCTGGCGGAGGTCGCGCTGCCGGCCGCCGACTGCGAGGCCGAGGCGCGCGGCTACGACGAGGAGCGCGGCGAGGTGGGCGGCTTCGGCTCGGCCGCCGGCCGCGTGCAGGCGCGCGCCCGGGCCCGGGCCGCGCGCCCGCAGTGGCGGGGCGGCGCGGCGCTGCGGAAGCGCTGCCAGCCAGGCGCCCCGTCCGGAGGGACCCCTGGGGCAGAGCTTTGAGGCAGGCCTGCGGCCGGACGCTGCACCTGGCCAGGGCGGCAGCAGCAGTGGGCGCGGGCCAGGCAGGAGTCGCCTGTCGCACCGCCTGTCGCACCTGCGCGCCGGCGGCGAGGTCGGGCAGCGCTGGCCCGCCGGTTCGGCGCCCCGCGCAGTGAGGAGCCGGGAGGGCCGGCGGACAAGCCCTGCAGGGCGCCGCCCCGCCGCACGCTGGGCGGGCGGGCGCGGCGCGCGACGGCCGGGCGCGGCGGCGCGGCGCAGGTGGTGCAGCAGATCAACCACCTGGGCGAGGTGAACCGCGCGCGCTACATGCCGCAGAACCCGTTCATGATCGCGACCAAGACCGTTTCGGCCGAGGTCTACGTGTTCGACTACACCAAGCACCCCTCCAAGCCCGCCACCGACGGCGAGTGCTCGCCCGACCTGCACCTGCTCGGGCACAAGACCGAGGGTGCGCGGCCCGCCCGCCGCCGCCGCCCGCCGCTGCGCCCGTCCGGCGGCGCGCGGCAGGCCTGCGCCGGCTGCGCCCGCGCGCGCCGCGAAGGCGGCAGGCCCGGACGCGCGTCGCTGGCGTGCATTTACAGGTACGCGCGCAGGAGCACGGGCGGCGCAGCAGCTGCGCACCATGCTGCGCGCCGGCCGGCGTCGCCGGCCTCGGGGCGCAGCCTGTCGCGCGCTGGGGCGCGGCGCCGGCGCCCCCTGTGCGCACGCGCGGCGGGCGAGGAGGGCATGTCTGGGGCCGCAGGGTACGGCCTGGCGTGGAGCCCCTTCCTGGAGGGCAACCTGCTGTCCGGCAGCGACGACGCGCAGATCTGCCTCTGGGACATCAACGCGGTGACCAAGACGGGCCGCCGCATCGAGGCGCGCTCCATCTTCCGCGAGCACCTGGGCGTCGTGGAGGCGCGCCCCCGGGGCGCCATGCGCGCCGTGGCAGCGCAGGCGCTGACAGCTTGCGAGCAGGCTGGTGGCGGCAATGGATGGGGGCACGCAGGGCTGCGGCATGCGCGCATCGGGGCTGCCGCGCGCATCCCATGAGCGCTTGTCTCACCTGTTTGCTGCCGCAACCTCTGAGCGTGGCTGCTGCACGCCGCTTGCCGGACCAGCCGCTGTTAGTGCATGCGTGTGCATGGCTTGCCGCAAGCGAGGGCGCGCCCGAAGCAGGTGGGCCGGGGTCTGAAACAGGGCGCGCGCGCGTGCGCAGGATGTGGCCTGGCACAGCAAGCATGAGTACATGTTTGGCTCCGTCGGCGATGACAAGCAGCTCATCATCTGGGACACGCGCCAGCAGGGTGCGGGCGGCCCCGCCGCGCCAGGCCGCCCCCAGCATCGTTGAGCGGGCCCCTGCAAGCAAAGATCGCGCCAGCCCCCTGTTAGGACCACACATGCAGCGCGGCAGTGCACGCCGTCATGGGAGCGACACCACAAAGGAGTTCCAGAACCGGGCAGCACGGACAGCATGCGGGCAGCAGCATGCGGGGTGCGTCCGCCCAGCGAGCGCGCGCGCCCGGCGCAGGCGTGGTGCACGCGGTGGAGGCGCACGCGGCGGAGGTCAACTGCCTGGGCTTCAACCCGTTCAACGAGTTCGTGCTGGCCACTGGCTCCGCGGACAAGACGGTGCGCGCGCCGCCCGGCGCGCGGGCGCCGCGCTCGCGCGGGCCGCGGCGCGCCCCCGAGCGACGCCCCCTGCTTCGCCTGCAGCAGGAGGGGGGCGGGCGGCTGCCGACATGCGCGCGGGCGCATGGCGCACGTGCGATGCGGCGCGCGAGCGGGGCGCCGCTCGCCGCCCCTCAGGGCCAAGTGAGGCCGATTAGGGGCCTTGTGAGGATGGGCACGCGCGAGGACCGCCTGCGCTGTCCGCGACGCGCCGAGCGCCTGCCCGCCGTCCCCAGACCCAACGCCATGCGCGAAAGGCTGACTGGCAGTGGCCGGCGCGCCGCGCGCGCGCGCAGGTGGCGCTGCACGACATCCGCAATCTGCGCAAGGCGCTGCACACGTTCGAGCACCACAACGAGGAGGTGTTCCAGATCGGCTGGAGCCCCAAGAACGAGACCGTGCTGGCCAGCTGCGGCGCGGACCGCCGGCTCATGGTTTGGGACCTCTCGCGCATCGGCGAGGAGCAGGCGCGCGCCGTGCCGCGCCCCCCCCCGGGGCAGCTGTCAGGCCGCATGCGCTGCGAGGGACTGCGGGGGTCGCGTCCGAGACACCCTGTGCTCCGGCAGCGCACCCTGCCACCGCATCGCCGGAGGCAGGCGCGGCTGGAGCGGTCCAAGCAAGGACGTGCCGCCTGACGTTTGCACGCGTCTGCCGCAGGGCCCAACCGTCCAGTCATGCGCGGCATGGATATCTCATCTATGTGAAAGCAGGCTCGGCGCATGCAGCATGTGGGCGCTTGAAGTGAAGCCGCGTAAACGGCGCGGCAGGCGCCCGAGGACGCGGAGGACGGCCCGCCGGAGCTGCTGTTCATCCACGGCGGCCACACCAGCAAGGTGTCCGACTTTGCGTGGAACCCGTCCGACGACTGGGTCGTCGCCTCGGTCGCCGAGGACAACATCCTGCAGGCGCGCGCGCGGCCGGCGCGCCCGCCTGCGGCCGCAAACAGCGCGCCTGCTGCCTCGCACTGTGTGACACGTGCTCTGTGTGCTGATGGATGCCGGGCGTGCGTTGGAGGTAGAAGATACACACTGCCGCTGCCGTGAGTCCCAAGCTGAGAGCGCATGCGTGGCGGGCGCAGATCTGGCAGATGGCAGAAAATATATACGAGGACGACACGCTCACCGCAGCGTGAGGCCGCATGTCTACCCCTGCCCACTTGTGATTTCGTCCTTGCATCCAGTGTTGCACGCCGCACTGCGCAAAGCATTTGCGGCGACCTGTGAGACGCCACGCGCTCGGTGCATTCTGCGTCTGATGTGCCCAGAGGCTCTGCATGCTTGGGGCGCCATGCGTTCATGTTACAGCTCAGTGAGCAGGGCCCTGCGACCGCTCCTAGCAACAGCACATACTGAATTGCCTTGTGGGCTCACAATTTAACATGCAGAGCTCCTGCCTGCACATCGACGGCACTCGCCAGCATCCGCGCGCTCAGGAGCCAGGCGCCGCCTCCACAGCGCGCAGGAGCGGCGGCCTCAACCGGCGGCCTGCGCCTGCGCGCGCTGCGCCTGCACCATGTGCCGCTGCAGCGCGCCGTTGATCTTGTGCAAGACCAGCTGCTTGTCCTTCACCGCCTGCCGCAGCGCCGACGGCCGCCTCAAAGCTGGCCGCCGCGCCTGCCGGCCCCGCGCGCTCACACCGCCCCTGCACGCTGTCGGGGGCGCTCCTCACGCGAGCGGGGGCGCACCGCACTGAGCTGCGCCAGCTGCTCCCTGAGGTATGCGACCTTGCGGCCAAAGTACGCCGTCGCGGAGGCCGCAGGCTGCTGCGCGCCCCCGGCACTGGGTCAGCAAGCTGCGGGGCCGTCCCCGTCGGAGCAGCCGTGCGTCGCTGCAGCCACGGGCACGCACCTCCACATAGTAGCCGGTGCCTATGTCCACCAGCGCCGAGCTGGTGGAGGCGAGCTCGCCCGCCACGTACACCGACGCCGTCAGCGGCAGCAACAGCGGCTGCCCTGCGCACCGCCCGGGGCCCCTCAGGCGGGCGGAGCTCGGGCGCGACGCTCTCCCGCCAGGACCAGTGAGCCACGTGCCTTGGGCCTGGGGCTGTCGTATGGAAAACACACTGCCAGGCTGGGCCCAAGGAGGTTCGCGCCTTCAGCCTGCTGCGCCAGGCGCTCGGCCGCGCGGCCCGAGGAGCCCAGCTCGCCGGCCGCGCGCTGCAGCGCCACGCTGCTGCGCACCAGGCCGTCCAGCTCCTCAGCAAACTGCTCCTTGAGCGCGGTCAAGTCCGCCGCGCCGAGCGTGTCCAGGTCGATCGTCTGCGGCGCGCCCGGCGCGGCCATCGCCAGCTGATTGGCCCCCAATACGCTCAGCAGCACACACTACTTGTTGCAGGCACACTGATCACCAGCACTACTCCTCCCCGGCCAGGTGCCTAGGCTGGATGGGAAAGGGCGAATGCCTCTCCAGCTCACTGCCGCTCTGCATCCAGCTCCTCATTGCACCTCATCGCGCTCCTGCTGACTCCGCCACTCCTCTAGCAGCGCTGATGCGCTTGGAAGCATCTGTTCAGGTGCGCACACAGCGCCGAGGATGAACGGCAACGCGCTGCCGCTGTGCTGCATCTGCACAGACGTCCTGGGCGCGTACGGAGGTGAGGCCCCGCTCTGCCTCGTACCTGAGCCGCGCCTGCGCCCCGTCTGCGCTCTGCTTGCGCGGTGCTGAGAGGGCTGTGGTGCGCGGCACCCTGCAGGTCCCGTGACGCTGCAATGCGGTGCGCCGACGCTGTCCGCGCCCCGAGCGCGGCGATTTCAGCTCCGCCTGCCCTGCGGCGCAGCTGACCTGCGCCCGGCAGAGGCGCGCTACGGCAGGGGTTGGCAGCGCGTGCGGCTCTGAGAGAGCTGCCCCGGCGCGCAGGGCACAACGGGTGCCTGCACTGCCTGAGCAAGCTGCAGCAGACCAAGGCGGAGTGCCCGCTGTGCCGCAAGCCGTTCCCCGCCGGCGCCGAGCCGCTGGTGGTGCGCGCCGCACCGCCCTGCGCTGCCATCTCTGCCGAGGGGCCCGGCTGCGTGACGGGCTGCGTGAAACGGCGGCGGGCGCGCGCGCGAGGAGGCTGCGGGCGCAGGTGAACCACGAGCTGCGCGAGCTGGTGGCGCTCGCGCGCGCGCTGGGCTCCGCGGACCACCGGGGCGAGGACGCTGAGGGCTGGCAGGCGGTCACCTCCCAGGTCCGGCCCGGCCCCCTGCCCGGTGCCCGCGCGCGCACAGCGCCCGGCGCGCCCGCAGCGGCTCCGGCGCGCACGGTGACCGCCCGCGCGGCGTCGCGCAGCCCGGCGCACGCGCGGCCTGTCGGCGCCGCTCGCGTATGCTGCGCGTCGACCGCGGCCCAGCGGCCGGCCTCGCTGCGTCCCTGGGAGGGAGGCGCAGCTTACTGGCTGGCCTGCGTGTTCGAGCGCGCTGACCCGCGGCGCTGCGCTGTCGCGCGCAGCCGCGCGGCAAGGCGGGGGAGGAGGGCGCTGCGGAGGGCGTGCTGCTGGTGCCCAGCGCGCCGCCTGCGCATACCAGCCTGGGCGCCGTGCTGCAGGCGCGCCCCGGTCCCCCGCTGTGCGTACTGTGGGAGAGCCCTGGCCGACAGGGAGCCGTCGCGGGCGGCGGCATTGGCTGTGCAAGCCCTGTGATGCCGAGCTCCGCCTGCACGCCTGCCTGCCGCGGCCGGCTGGTTGCTGCAGGGGTGGCGCTGCACGTGCTCGCAGCACCCCGCCCGCAGCGTGACGACTCTCTGCAACTCGCCGCAGCAGACAGACCGATAGCTCGCGCCTGCTGTCACTTTTGACAGGCCCCTTGCTCAGTCCGACGGGCGCTCGGCATGCCAGCACGTGCCATCTCCGCCCGTGCGCCGAGACAGCGCACGGGCGGAGCAGCCGATGTCCGGCCGCTGGCGCCTCGCCGACGGCGCGCAGGGGCTCTGGGCCCTACCCTACCCTAACACGCGTGCAGGGCGAGGGGGACCTGCTGTCGCTGGAGCCGCCGCTGTGGGTGCCCGACAGCGCGGCCGGCGGCTGCAGCCGCTGCGCCGCGCGCTTCCAGCTGCTGGCGCGCCCGCGGCACCACTGCCGCCTGTGCGGGCAGCTGTTCTGCCACGGCTGCGCGTCGCGCCGCCTGCTGCTGCCGCCGCGCTTCCAGCAGGCCGCGCCGCAGCGCGTCTGCGCCGCCTGCGCCGCGCTGCTCGACCCGCTGCAGGCCTTCCTGGCCGGTGTGCGCCGCTGCGCCGCGCGCGTGGCTCCTGCCGCGGCGACCCCGGCCTGCCTGCGCGGCCACGAGCCCTGTGCAGTGACGAGCTTTGAGCTTCAAGCAGTCCAGCGCGCTGATGTGCGCCTTCACGATCTCAGGCCCCCCGTCCATCACTGTCGTCCACAGTGAGCTGTCCTGGCTGCGCTTCAGACCAGACACGCAACCCGAACGTGCTTCCCCAATGGCTTGCGTGGCAGCGCACTCCGCTTTCTCGCCAGCAGCGCGCGCGCAAGGCTCAGGACGCGCGCGCGCGGCGGCGCCAGGCACGATCGCGCGCGCGGTGCAGCCGCCGGTGCACGACGTGACGGACGTCAGCGTGCTCCGCTCCTGGCTCAACTCGCCGCTCGGCGCGTCGCTGGACGCCGACATCTTCAAGGTGCCGGCCGCCTGCCAGGGCTGCAGCGGCCTGCCGCTGTGCACTGACTGCATGGTCGCCCGTGCGGCCGGGTCTGTGAGGGGGGGCGACAGGGCTTGCGCGGCTGCGGAGCAGCGCGCCGGCTTGGACCTGTCTGCGCGCGCACGTGCGGGGTCGCAAAACTCTCGCCACTCTGGCACCCATGCTCCGCGGCGGCCGCAGGCGACCAACGTCATCCGGACGTTTGCCAAGGCGCACCTGATGTCGCCGGACCGCGCCATCCCGCCGGCCGTGCTACGCGACGCGGCCGGCTTCGCCATCCTGACGGTGGTCAAGGCGCGCCCCCGGCCGGCGCTGCGGGGGATGCGTCGCAAATGGCGGGGTCTGGCAGCCAGCTGTGAACAGGGCGTCTCACAAACGAGTAGCGCTGGATGGTGCTGCATGCAGGGAGAGGACCTGGCCTGCTGCCTCACCAGAGTCCGCGCATGCATCCACACAAGTGTGCGGGATGGCGGGTGTGGCACAGCTACCCAAGACCCAGGCACCCCGCCCAGGCGAGCCGGGCCCTGCCGAGCGCCCAGGGCGGCGTGGGCTGGAGCGTGATGCTGGGCACGGGCCTGGTGGTCGCGCGCGCGCGCGACGGCTGGTCGCCGCCCTCCGCGCTCGGCCTGTGCGGCTTCGGCTGGGGCCTGCAGGCTGGCGGCGCGCTGTGCGACGTGCTCATCGTGCTGCGCAGCCGGTGCGCCCGGCGGCTGGTCGCAGGCCGCGGGCCCGCTGGGTGGCCGCGCCGGCTGATGTGAGCAGAGGGCGTGCTATGGTCGCGTTGCCCGCGCGGAGCTGGCTGCTGTGCCCTGGCATGCCGGTGAACACGAGGAGTAGGCGGGGCCCCGTATTCCGCAATGTGGCGCTGCGCGTGGTCGACACGCTTGTGCGCTGCAGCCAGGCTGCCAGGCATGCCGCTGGCAGCACGCAGTGCGCCGCGCGTGGCGTCGGCGCGCGGGGTCAAAGAGCACAGCGCGAGCTTGCTCGCTGCCGCGCCTGACTGAGCCGCGCGCGCGCGCGCAGGGCGGCGCTGCAGGCATTCTGCAGCAACGTGCACTGCGGCGTGGGCGGCGCCGCGTGCGTCACGGCCGGCCCGCTGGGCCGGCGCGCCGAGGCGGCGCTGCGCGCGGGCGCGCGCGGCGCGGCGCTGTGCTACAGCTACAGCGAGTGCCGCGGCGCGTTCGCGGGCGTGGCGCTGGAGGGCTCGCTGCTGGCCGCGCGCGAGGGCGTCAACGCGGACTTCTACGGCCGCCCCGCGCCCGCGCGCGCGCTGCTGCTGGGCGGCTGCGCGGGCGCGCCGGCCGCCGCCGCGCTGTACGCCGCGCTCGACGGCTTCGCCGGCTGAGCGGCGCCCGGGGTGCCGGCCGCTCTCGACAGGCTGCCGCCAGCAGGCAGCGGCGGCGCCCATCGTCGGCTCTCCAGCGCTGCCCCACACGCGCCGCAGCCGCGCCCGCGCTCGCCAGCCGCGCCTGCTGCTGCAGCGCGCACGCTGCGCGGCGCGCACGCCGGCCGCGCCGCTTGTCCGCGAGCCTGCTGGCTTTCTCTTCGCTACGCGCGCGGCAGTGGCGCCTGCGCGCGTGCTGGAGCCAGGCAGCTTGCTGCGCGGGGCAGGTCTGCAGGCAGGGTGGGTTGTCGCGCGCGGGGGCACGTGCTTGCTACCCGCCCCACCCCAGGGGTCCAGAGTGCTTGCAGCGCATCTGGGCTGGAACGACCCTTCAAGGGCCCTCGCTGTGATCCGCGTGCACGCTGCTGTCGTGGCAGCGTGAGCGCAGTGCTCGCCGCGCCTTTGCCTGGCGCAGAACCGGGCGCTCCCCGCAGTTGCTGACCAGTCACCTGCGCGGGAAAGCGCTTTCGCGCGGCGATGCGTGCTGCTCCTGCACGGGAAAGCGCTTTCGCGCGGCGCAGTGCCGCAGATCAGCGGCGGCGGCTTGAGCGTGTGCTGCAGCGCACGTCTGGTCGCTGCAGATGGGGAAGTGGGGAAGCGGCTGGAGGCAGCCCTTGTGTATATTATTGGGGGCAGGGGCCCTGTGAACATGCTTTTTCAGCTGTGCAGTGCAAGGCCCCTGACGGTCTTTGCGGGCTGTACCTTGGACCTGCACGGTGCAGTGTATCGATGCGATTTACACTTCAGCTCATAAAGAGTCTTGCGCGTCGAGGGGATTTGGCAGGACCACATGCGGCGGCTGTACAGAGAGGCGCATGTATTGCACACCCGTATATGCACTGTGTATAGTATTCTCTGTCGCTGCATTTGCGGCTGGTGTGCAGGGCTAGGCGGTGGTCGCCCCCGTACAGATCAAAGGACTGTAACAAGGGAGGCTGGCTGACAGCAAGGCAGCGCTCCTGTGTCCTCACGACATCACGTGGGCAACGTGCAGCACTGTCAGGTCTTTGGGATAAAAAGGCATGTTTGGTCCAGTGCGTGCGCCTGGCCGACCTGCAACAGTCGAGCAGGGTCAGGGGAGTTAGCACCAAAACTATGTGGCACCTGCTGTGCCATGCACGCTTGTTGTTAAAGGTGACTCACAGTCAGTGACAGTAGGTGACACACGAAGCGGTTCTCAACCAAGCACCAGAACAAAGAGCAACCTCGCACTCCCTACCAACCAACCTCACCAGCACTTGCGCAGAAGTCCTGCACTCCTCGTGCACTGGCTGAAGACGATTCGGGAGCCTCGCGCTGCCGGTCCAGCCTTGCGGTACGCCGCGGCCACCGCAGCAGCTCCCCAACACCTTCCTATCTGGACATAGTGTACGCCGCGTCCTCTGCCGGCCAGATAGCCACACGTGCCCGACGACCGCCGTCGCGGCTGGCTGTTCACCGTGAGCACGCGGTGA
>JAABUU010000239.1_pt1 | contig 132636 bp, 133 predicted proteins | sample 5559301 | NCBI WGS metagenome assembly JAABUU01 (sample SAMN10711884, study PRJNA513360) | rock metagenome | isolation source: Antarctica rocks | place: Antarctica: Victoria Land, Richard Nunatak white | reverse complement strand
TAGGGTGGGTGGTAGGTAGTCGGTTGATGAAAGAACGTGTGCGCGTTGTTATGATTATTGAGCTGCTAGACCTAGTTGGGTAACCGCTAGACCTAGTTGAGTAACCGCTAAACCTATCTTGGGGGGGGCGTATATTTAGTAAAAAGGGGTGTATATGTAGTAAAAAGGGGTGTATGTTTAGTGGTAACCTTTATTAAGCACCCGTACCCCATCTGGTCAAGCTGCTACCAATATTGGCCTAGCTGTTGATCAAAGGGGGTGGCCTACCTTGTGGCGGTCAAAGGGATAAGGTAAGGTAACGTTATGCTTAGCCGCTTACTGTATGCTTCCTGGTGGATGCTCGACTATATATGACATCATCGCACTGCATGACCGACAGATTAGATGGCATTTTCTTTACGAACGTGACGAACGATAGGTACTTGCCTCCATATACGAAGTACCTTACTGGGTAGTCAATCTCTGATGGTGTGGTATGACGAGACTGCCGTTTGATTGTGATCGGGCGAATCACGTGCTCTACCCACTAGACAAAGATAGAATTGATGGGGCCATTTTTCAGAAGCACAACAGCTTCGCTATTCTTCTGCTTCTTACCTTTTTCTGATGAACATTTCATCGACCAAATCAACGCTGCCTTCAAGCTCGAAAGAAGTAAAGTACTGTGATGTACTTTAGGCGTCTGTAAGTGCCGGAAGGGCTTTCCCGGGACCGTTCAGCGGCAGCAGAAGAAACACTGCAGTCTAGGTACAGTCTTGAGTACCTCCTATACTCGTACTGTAGTTCGCGCTCATCTCTTCACATTTTAATTCTGTGTTATTCTTGTCTCTTTGGGAAGTGTAGCATCGATTTGCCTACAGGTCCTATTGCACTGCATATCTGCATACAAGACCCAGGTCTTTCCCTCAATCCTAGAATGCATCAATCTTTGGGACTATATTTTCGTTCCTTTGTATTGCTCTTACTTATGGACGCCGGTGTAATCGGCCAGAAGCGTCCACGAAACGGCGCTTGCATCATTGATCCTCTTCACCTACCGAATTCTTCTTCTCCCACGGAACCGTTTTCTTTGCCAGCCGCTTACGCAGCAGCAGCTCTTCCACAGGATCCAACAGCCCAATTGCAAATACATAACACTCTTGCCCTCTATCCACTTTCTATTGACTCTAAGAACTTTGCCGCACTCGATCGTGTTTTCACTTGCGATGTAGTCGCCAATTATTCCGCTCCGTTGAACGTCATTACGGGCCTCTCCCACCTGCAAGAAGTGCTGAGTGAAAGTCTATTTTACGTGACTACCCAACATTCGTTTGCAACGCAGGTTATCGATGTGCTCGATGAAGGTCGTGAGGCAAAGAGTCTTACCTATTTTACTGCCACCCACTTCGGTCAAGGGGACTTCTCTGGGCAGGTACGCTTCAACGTTTCGGCTATACTGTTGTCATGATAAGAAAAATTCGTCACTCTCTACTTGGGTTAATAAGCCACTAACCTTCCGTGCGCGAGATAGGCTCTGTATGCATACGGGCAGTATCAGGATACCTGGGTGAGAAAGAACGACGAATGGAGAGTCAAGCTGCGGAATCTTGTATACATGGTAAGCCATCAGATTGAAGATGTCGAACTTGTTCGAGCTAGGTATTTGGCTTCTCGGGCAGCAGTAGCTGATGTTTGAATTTTCAGGGTTCCTTCATTGGCAATCAGTCCATATTTGCCGCGAGCCGTGATTCTTGAGCGACAGATCTATACTTTTCGCAATCAACGCATATGTCACTCATTCAAGGCATAGACTAGGTTACTCGTATTGAAAAGGTGCTTCGAACGATTCCAAATACAGGGAAGACTTGGTATGGGAATATGAAGGATGAATTGTAATCATTTAGGTCTGCTTCGCTACCTTGTTCGTAATTATGTATTTGTGTTGTAATGAATCCCAGCTAGTGTCGTATTCCAAACCACTTCTGTATCAAATTGGTATGTTAGAGCTTGTACATGTAGCGCTGCCGCGTTTGACGCCAGTCAGTCTCATCTGTGGCCTCAACAGTGAAGTTGGAAATCATTGAAGGATAAATGTGGTTGTGAGAAATTACACTTACGCAGCGATCTTCGGCGTCGAGAAAAATGACAACAATCGCAACATCACTAGCTAAGGCCTTGCCTAAGCCAAAATACACGGGTGAACACGAACAGCTACCAAGTCACACACAATCGAAAGGCCCCCGGATCCTTGGAGCAGGAGCACTTGACGAACTGCAAATTGTCCTTAAGGTGAGCTCACCAATATGGAGAACAAAGCAGCCAATAAATACTAAAAATCCGTTAGCGAACTGGGCCACCAGCATATCGGGCACGAGCAGGATGGCGCCCACGAACAGCAGAAGATTACGGTGACGGCGGCGCGTTCCCAGAGATTCCTGTAGCACAGTATCCTCTCGACATGGGCAGAAAACCATCGACAAGCTTGAATGCGCTCACTGTTCAGGTAGATGCTGAAGGCAAGGTCAAGTATGATGCCATCGCACGGCAAGGCCACAACGATAAGCGGATTGTACATGCCTCATTCAAAGATCTCATTCCTCTTCGGCAGCGAGCAGATGTGAGCGAGATCTCACTAGATCGGCCATCGGAGGAAGACGTTGCTGCACAGACGGAAAAAACCAAGAAAGCCTTGGAGACTTTGGTCAATGGTGCAGTGGCTGCTCAGAAGCCCAAAAATGTGCAGGGAATAACAAGGAATGATCCAACATATGTTAGATACACGCCGGCAAACCAAATGGGAGACGTCGCGCGCAAGAACGATAGGATTATGAAAATCGTCGAGAGGCAGAAGGACCCAATGGAACCTCCAAAATTCAAACACAAGAAGATCCCTCGGGGACCTCCGTCACCGCCGCCGCCCGTAATGCATTCGCCGCCGCGTAAGCTGACCGCGGAAGACCAGGAAGCCTGGAAAATACCGCCACCTGTCTCCAATTGGAAGAACCCAAAGGGTTACACAGTTCCTCTCGACAAAAGGTTGGCTGCAGATGGGCGCGGCTTGCAAGATGTTACTATTAACGACAAATTTGCTCAGTTCGCGGAAGCGCTTTTCACTGCCGACAGGCATGCAAGAGAAGAGGTAAAACAACGTGCACAGATGCAGCAGAAGCTTGCCGAGAAAGAGAGAATGCAGAAAGAGGATCAGCTACGAATACTGGCTCAGAAGGCTCGAGAAGAAAGAGCAATGACAGGTAGGCGGCAGTCTCGAGCAAGGTCATACAGTGGCAGCAGGAGTCGTTCAGCATCGTCTTCGAGTCGGTCAAACAGTGAGGACTATGAAGCTGCGAGAGAGCGAGAGCAAATGCGACGCGAGAGAAGGCAGGAGAACGAAAAACAACTGCGACAGTCACGTATGGGCACGGAACGAAGAATTCAAATGATCGCCAGGGAGCAAAATCGAGACATCTCCGAGAAAGTAGCGTTAGGCTTAGCTAAACCAACGCAGTCTTCAGAGTCGATGTGGGATTCAAGGCTATTCAATCAGACCAGTGGTTTCGATACAGGTTTCAACGAAGATCAGGCGTATGACAAACCGCTGTTTGCGGCGCAAGACGCTATAAGCAGCATATATCGGCCGCGTGCGAATATGGACGATGACGTAGATGAGGAAGTTGCTGGAACAGAGTATGAGAAGTTACAAAAGAGTAACCGGTTTGAGGTGCTCGGTAAGCCAAAGGAGGGTTTCAGGGGTGCTGCTGACGCTGAGGTGAGTGATTATGATCTCTGTGTGATTGTACGCTTGCTGAGTGGGATGATTCACTATAGGCACGGGAAGGGCCGGTGCAATTTGAGAAAGATTCGGATCCATTCAATATCGATGGCTTGATTAGGGATGCAACTGGGGGTGCGGCGGGTAAGAAACGATATGGTATAGAGGAGCCAGAGTCGAGGACGTCAAAGCGGGCTAAAGTGGACGATGATTGAACCGTGCGAGTTCTTCAGATCCAAAATCGGGATTTAGCTGAGTGTTATGGCGGGAAGGTTATGATAGGATAGCCACTTATCTGCCGTTGTCAATCAGATTCAATCCCACAGAAATGGGTCGGCGCATCAACGTGTCAGATCATTCAAGATTTGATATTTGACCCCAGTAATTAGCCTATGCTAGACTCTATCACCATCCTCCTCGTCACCAATCCCAATCCATTCGCCCTCGATTTCTATTGAATCCTCAGCATAGCCATTGCCATTGGTGATAGCCCCGGTACGCTTTCCGCTCGTTCGATCTTGGCTAGTCGTTGATTGTAGAAGGAGGTAATCGAGCGCATAGATGTTATCATCTGCCATCTTTGCCAGATCGGCTTGGATCTTTGAAACCGCTTTTTGGACCGTCCTTAACTCGGCCGCGAACGAAGCGCTACAATCCTTCAGGTAAGCTCCATGTGCTATCAACAGCGACTCGATCCACCGAAGGTTGAATTCGAGATGTGGGCTTTCATCAGTCGCTTGAGCGACGAATCTTAAAAGTCGAGCAAGATATACCGTGGGCAGATGTTTGACAACCAGGGCCACATCGTCAATAGGGATAGCTTGGTAAATCCGGCGGATCAAGGGTTTCTCGTTGAGTCGAAAGGCCATGACGAGGGCAAGTAGGTAGTCTTTCTCATCAACAGCCGCAAGAGTGGTAGCTGGCGTAACGTTGATATCGAGATCGAAGGGATCGAATTGCAAGGCGCTATCGAGGGAGTAGACCAACAAGCCCTCTGTAGATGCCGCACAGAAGGCTCTTCCGGTAGGAGAAAATGCAACGCCCGGTACACGTACTTCTGGTCTTGTCCTCCTGGCCGAGAGATGGCCACGACTGGCGCCGGGCAAGGTACGGTCAATGCGATTTTCGAGGTCCGACGCCTCGCCTTCCTGGTCTAGCAAACCCGTAGGACCGGCTTCGGTAAGTCTACGGCTGTTGAGGAATTCTTGAGTGCCATCCAAGGAGAGGTTGACGGACACGGTAAATTTTTTGACAAGCGTAGCGGATTGTACATCGTAAAGACATACGTACTTCGAGTTCCCACCTGCGATCACGCAAGTGCCGTCTGTACTGTAAGCTATACAGTTAAAAGCCTTGGTCCCTGCAGCGTTGGCCGCAGTTCGCCGATCTGTAAGCTTCCGACCTCCAGAAACGTCTCGGCGGCCGTCAACACCAGTTTCTTGGGTGGCTTCAGATACTGACCAGAATGTGAGTTGTCCATCCAGGGTAGAAACCGCCACTTGTTTTGAGTCGGGTCGGAACGCAACATGAAGGACGTCGGCCAGGAGTTGTAGCGGCTCACTGGTTTGAGTTCGACTGAAGATGCTCCATAAGCGTACCGTATGGTCCCAACTGCCACTTACGAGGGTGTCACCGGAAGGGGCGAAGGCCAACGAACCAACAGGGCCTTCATGCCCTGATAGCTGATCAAGTAATTGACCGGTTTGGACAGACCATATATGTATTTCAAACGAATCAAGGGAACCTGCACACACCACTTCACCACTAGGGTCAACAGCAATTGAAGAGAAAGACAATCGCGTTGGGGCGGTGAATGTTCTAAAATTTCGAAATCTTATGAGATCCCAGGCTCTGACTGACCCGTCAAGACTTGATGTGAATAGTACATTGCCTCTTTTAGCAAATTCGCATGCAGTGACGCCACTTGAATGCTCAGTGAAGGTGACTATACAGAAGCCCGACTGTGTGTCCCACACCTTTATCTTACCATCGTCCGCGGTGGTGATAATGCGCTGGCCGTCGGGAGAGTATACTAAAGCATTCATCGAATCGAAGTGTCCCTGCTGCTTCAGGATGTATGACTCAGATTGCCATTCCCATACAAGCAGCTGGCCGAGCTTCGAGGCTCCGAAGGCTAACCATTCCCCGGACTTATTGATGCTCACGTAGTCTATTTCGTTTTGGGATATGCTGTCTCCGAGTGAGCGGATTGGCAGTCTGTGGTAGAGCCCTTTCAGAGCAACTTACCTCAATGTGTGGATCGTGCTGAATTCGGGTAGTTCGTATAAGACGAACAAGCCATTGGAGAAACCTGCGACAAAAAGGTTGGATTTGGCATGATAAGCTGCACATTTTATCTTCGCGTTGATCTGCATAAAATAATGCCGTTGAACAATCCTCCACCGGTCCGGAGAGTCATCGTCGCCAAGCGTATCAACGTCGTCAATGATTAGCCCTTTACGAGAATATTGCCATTGAAACAGAGCACCATCCTGGCTGATAGTATAGATCTACGAGTTGTATAAGCTAGTATTCCTATGTCCGGAGAACGCATTGAAGATTACCGCTTCTTGATCTTTTGAAAACCAGGCTCCAAGGAGTCCTTCCCGATGACCCGCTAAGGTTGTAGGAACGAAACCTTCCTCAGGATCAAGGCTCCATATTCTGGCTGTGAGATCTTTCGCGGCACTCAAGAAGAAACGTGAATCGCTTGACCATTCCAGGTTTTGCACAGTGTCATGATGTCCAGCATACACCCTATGTCGAATGAAGGGGGCAAATTCAAGTCCGTTCTCTGAGCCCGCATTCGACTCTAGAACCGGCGGCGTGTTCCAGACTTCTACAAAGCGTCCAAGACCAACAGCGAAATGGCGACCTGATGGCGAAAAGGCTAAGGCAGTAACAGTCCCTTGGAAGGAAAAGTGGTGTAAGGTGATCCGTCGCGGGAAGTTGGTGAGTATTGCGCGACCATCCTCATCGACTGAAAGCAGAAGGTTCCCGCGTGGGGTTAGGGCTATGCGAGATATATTTCTTTGGTGGGAAAATGGAAGGGTGTATGACTTATTGCTAGAAATATTAGCTACAGGATACAGGGCCAGCGGGTAATAGGAGAAGGTCTGGGACCCTACTTGATCAGATCAAAACATGTCACCCGATTCCCTACTGGTGAGAGAAGACAAGTGCCATCGGGAGTAAAGAGGAGGTTCCCTTTGCAGTAAACTGTGCCTAGTAGATTTGAAAACTTATCACGAGCGTGAGTTTCTAAGGATGAAATACGGGTGGGCCACATACCTTGAAATCGGTCTTCATAACCTTGGATTATATGCGTGACATTTTCTCCAGTAATACTATCATTTGCTCGATTAAAGAAGAAATCTGTAGTGGTGATATGTATTATCTAACCGGAAACTAACGTAATGTTACAGGAACTAGTTCTAGCGACAAGGCTCAGACCACCAAAGCTTCCTTAATCTGGATTAGACTCCAGCGTTTGTATCCCCTTAACCACCACATTTTGTTTGTGAGTGAATCGCTTCGTACTGTCACACCAAGGTCCACTGCACCATACCCACTCCAAGAGTCTTACATTTAGCTGCTTCAGTGTTTGAGGCTATCTGGAGAAATCTCATCCTCAAGTCATTGTCAATCTTCAACGGAAGCCTCGAACATGGCACCAGCAGCGTCCGAGGCGGCTTCGCCGATTGGAATCGCCAATGTAAGTAAATACTGACGCCTATCTTCGCTGTGCTTGGGGACTGACCTCTGATTGCTGACGCCATCTAAATAGCTTCCAAACCAAAGGTGCACAGTCTATTCTACCCCCAACTTCACCAAAGCGCAAAGAGGCTAAATATATCATGATAGACACAAAATTGTTGCCAAGCGAGGAGCAGCTTTTACGATTATGGTACCAGATATCTCTAATTCTCGAAATGTAGCTTAAGTGCTAAAGCTGAACTGTTCTAGGTTGCGGGCGAATCGGGACTGGGCAAAACAACTTTCATCAATACCTTGTTCTCTACAACTATCAAAAATTACGCGGACCATAGACGTCGTCATGCAAAGCAAGTGGACAAGACTGTTGAAATAGAAATTACCAAGGCCGAACTCGAAGAAAAGTTCTTCAAAGGTATAGCGCGTCCCGCGCAATTCATAGCGTCCCGGAGCTGATCGTCTAATAGTTCGCCTTACGGTCATTGACACACCTGGATTTGGGGATTATGTGAACAACCGCGATTCGTGGATGCCAATTATCGAGTTTCTGGATGACCAACATGAGTCTTACATGCTTCAAGAGCAACAACCTCGTCGCGTTGATAAAATTGATCTCCGAGTTCATGCCTGTCTGTACTTCATCAGACCTACCGGTCACACGTTAAAACCCTTGGACATCGAAGTAATGAAGCGCTTGAGCTCCAGGGTCAACCTCATTCCAGTTGTGGCCAAGGCGGATACCCTGAGCCCTGCAGACCTTGCTCGGTTCAAGCAGAGAGTGGGCAGGAATCTTTCCCGTGGGACACAGGTCTTGAGCTGACTTGTGCAATAGATTCGAGCCGTGGTTGAAGCGCAGGGCATAAAGATCTATCAGCCACCGCTTGAAGAAGATGATGAGGCCGCTGCTCAGCATGCCCGAAGCTTAATGGCAGCCATGCCTTTTGCAGTGATTGGTTCAGAAAAGGATGTGAAGACTGGAGACGGCCGCGTCTTGAAAGGGCGTCAATATTCATGGGGTGTTGCAGAGGTTGAGAATGAGGACCATTGCGATTTCAAGAAGCTGCGGTCTATCCTCATCCGAACCCACATGCTAGACCTGATTCACACTACCGAGGAGATGCATTATGAGGCATACCGAGCCCAACAAATGGAGACGAGGAAATTTGGTGAAGCTCGTCCGCGGAAGCTTGACAACCCAAAATTCAAAGAAGAAGAAGAGAGCCTACGTAAGAGATTTACGGAGCAGGTCAAGGTTGAAGAGAACAGGTTCAGACAATGGGAGCAAAAGCTCATCTCTGAACGCGACCGTCTGAACAAGGATCTTGAGAGTACCCACGCAGCGTACGCCTTGGTCAAATAATTCGAGTAAAATCCCAGCTAATCAATATGATAGAATCAAAAACCTCGAACAGGAGCTAGAGCAGATGCAGGGTAGCGTACAGCGAAGCCATGGTCGCGGCCGTTAAGTGCGGATGAGTGAAAATTATGTGGGTAATCAAAAGCGCTGGACTTGGTTCCTCATGGAGAACGAGCGCAGTAACGCAGGTGCTTAATTCTCTCTTCTTAGACTGTCTTCTTGTTCTATCTGTCGTCAGTAAGCTCATGATTCCCCAATCCTTTCTACTGCAGTATCCTTCGGTCTAGGAGCTACCCGCTGTATGGGCTTCACCCGGCAATGGTATCAAGTGTTCGCCCATTTAGATAATTTAAAGCTTGAACACGAAAACCTTCCTGCATATGAAGGCCGCGGATCCGTGACTTTCTGTTTTACCGCACAGTCATGAATCGTAGAACATCACCTTGACCCAGCACCTGCCTCCGAGCTTGTCTTCCCGTATAATATTACATCTCAAACATGTAATGATCTTCCCCAACCGTGAGATCACCAAGCTCACCGGGCATACTGGTCCGTACTCACCCCGCAAGCCTCTCCATCCGAAGCGCAGTCTCACCACCCTCCAGGACCCGTCCATTGTGTAACCTACTCCGCCGGCCTAGGCCAATACGTACCCTTCCCCCCCCCCCCCCCCCCCACCCTTCCCTCGACAATCCTAGCCCTCCTTCAACCTTTCACTAACCAATCCCTCCCTGGCAAATCAGGTCCTCACCGGCTCCTCTGACCGCACCATCCACCTCTACAACCCTTCCAAATCCCACCCGTCAACCCCCAAATCCGGCCTCGTCCAAACCTACGCCGCGCACGGCTACGAAGTCCTCGACATCGCCGTCACCGACGACAACGCGCGCTTCGCCTCCGTCGGCGGGGACCGGCAGGTCTTCCTTTGGGATGTTGCCACTGCGCGAACACTAAGGAGATTCGGAGGGCATGTGGGCAGGGTGAATTGCGTGGCATTTGGCGGGGAGGGGGATAGTGTGGTGGTTTCTGGGAGTTTTGATGCGAGCGTAAGGCTTTGGGATTGTAAGAGTCAGAGTGTGAAGCCGATACAGGTGTTTGAGGAGGCGAGGGACAGTGTCAGTGGGCTATGGGTGGGGGGACATGACATTGTGACCGGGAGTGTGGACGGGAGGATGAGGGTGTATGATTTGAGGATGGGGATGGTATTTGCGGATGTTATTGGGCGTATGTTGGCTCATCGTCCCCGTCACTATCAATGTCTTTATGCTTTCGCTGACCCAGTGGATGTTTGTTATACAGCACCCATCACCTCTGTCGAGCAAACCCAAGACGGAAATGCTGTCTTAGTCTCTACGTTGGATTCGACGATCCGATTGATGGACAAAGGCAACGGACAGATGCTACAGAGCTACAGGGGTCACACAAACAAAGATTACCGCGTCAGATCTTGTCTGGGGTTGGCGGACGCGGTGGTGATTAGCGGAAGTGAGGACGGGCAGTTGTATGCGTGGGATTCGTTGGAGGGAAAGGTAATCGAGAAGTTGAAAGCGCATGGCGGCAAGGTTGCCAGTGCTGTTGCTTGCAATGGGGCGAGGAAGGAGTGGGCTAGTGCTGGTGTGGATGGTTAGTCCAGTGGTAGGACTGCCTGAGAGGATTATGCTAACGATATTTAGGCACCGTCTCGGTTTGGGGTATGCCGTTGTGAGGTATAAAGTGGGAGCAGAGCGTACGAGGCATCGGTAGGCCTCTTCCGTAGTAAAGTGAAAATCGCATTCAAATCATTTCGGAGGCCGTCAATCTTGAAAATAGATTTTCTTTGATAGGACAGATAGAAAAATCGAGAAGCATCCGGTGCTGGAATATAGCTCGATCCCTACCCGTTTTGATGGGATGCTCACACGGCCTGCTGCGAATGCTGCCAGTTTTGGCAAACATTTGCCGATTGGACTACTCCGAAGACATACAACAAGACTTGAGCTTGAATCAGCGTACGGATACTCGTCTTGATAGACCAATGATCAATGTGATCGCACGTTGAGCTACCAGGGCAGCCATCTTGAATACAATTTTGAAATTTTTTGCCACACCCAATACTCACTCCCTTGCGAAAGACCCTGGCCTATCCTTTACTCAGGATATTCTTGAATCAATGCCCAACGGCCCCGGTTTCTTCTACTCCCAAGGCCTCCATTGCCTGCTCCAAGACCTTTTCGTTGACCATAACTGTGCCAGCCCGGGCTGTACTCAGATACGACATGTCGATAGTTTCAATCAGATGTCCACCAGCACGTCCAACTAACTTGCTCGCCACGCCACAGACAATCCCGGTAGCCTCGAGTGGCAGCGGTTCGAGATCCAGGATGATGGGTTTTAGGTAATCTTCCATGCTACCAACAAGAACATCACGGCCGTCACCGAAATCGGATACGAGTCGCTTTTCCAACAGCAAAGAAGCAGGTTCGTCCTCGGTTAAAGTGAGACTCAGAAACTTTGGGTGGTGGACGAGGCATTTGATAATTCCCAGTTGAAGTCCGAGCTCATCCTTTGAGACCTTGCCGGGTTGGCCAGGGAGACCCGCGCACTGAACGAGACGAATATCAACATCGACTTGTGGGCTAATGTGGTGGCGCTTGAGCAGAGCAAAAGTCCGGGTTTGTAATTCACTTACAGTTGTGGGTGGAGGCGTTGAAGGGGATCCAGTGCTAAGTGATGATGTAGACGACGTTTGACGACGATGAGCGGCAGGGTTAATGTAGGCTTCCGCATTCTTCTCAAAAGCAAAACCGCGATCCTCGAGGGCACCAATGACCTGCCCGCGAGACTTTGCAGGCACCAAAATGTAATCCGAAAAATACGTGGTGATAAAGAATATGGAACTACCAACTTTTAGCACCTTCTACCTCGAGAATAACGAAATTGAACGGGCACGAACATGCCAGCCAGAGCTAGAGGGCTCGTAAGCTCCAGCACCCGCTGTCCAGCTTCGAGACCTTCTCCTACGACCGAGATCACGACGAAATCTTCGGATGAGATTGTAGCGCAGCCGGGCTCTACAGCCGCTCTTGATGCTTGAGAAAGCACAGGGAGGAATAACGATTGAGCCAGATCCTTGGAGCACACAATGGAGCACTCAATTGGTGTTATTGACACATTCAAAAACGAGTGCCGGTTTGCCCACGAGACGGTAGCCTCGAACGACCTGGTAGAATCCGCGCTGGCGCTGGCATCGTGAGTTGCCTCTGGGAAGAGTAGCTTGAGGATCGGTTGCAAGAAATGATGATACTGGGCTAGCGGAATGTGTATCAGGCTTAGTTGAGCTTCCTAGATGGCTCAGATCGAATCAGCCGAGTGCGACGTTTCTCCGTCAGTCTCACCACAATGCAAGGTTAGGCGCTGCTCGGAGACTGCTGGCGCCCACATCTTGAGCGTTGGCTGTCAACCATCGCAGACTTACAACAAAGTGGATCTGGGCGGACATGAGTGTCATGGACTGCTCCATAGCGAAGATCATTAATCAGCTCACGCTGGATAGAAGGTCTTGTGGACGCTAAATGGTAGGCACAGAATTGACGGCGGCAAGCACAATGCTCGGTTTAGGCAACGCTCGACACAGTTTTCAATGAGCAGTGCGGCAATGCAAGCAATGGTGATCTTTGCGGAGGGAAATAAGCAGGCGGACGGTAGAAGGTCAAGTTTGTTCGGTTCATTCCCAATTGTTCCATGCACGTGGTTGGACGTAATCAGACGTTGGGGAAGGGTATTTTGCGGTCAGGAAATAACACAAAAGAGAGCTGCTGAGGAAGGACTCGGGCACAAAGCGGTCCTGAATCGGTAGACAAGCCAAGGCAGAACAAAGGAAGGAAACGAAGAAGCGGTTTGCAATGTCAGCACGGGAATGAACGATGGGTTAGAAAGAGACTACAGTGGTTGAACTTAAACGAAAGGCCGACTGAATAATGATATTACGACAGACAGCATACATTACTCGGCCAGCTAAGTATAAGGAGGCTTGTCGTCCGTGCCCAGCATGTAGTCCAGTGAGGAGTCGTGAACCAAGTTGGATTGATGCACTGGTGGATGGTAAAAAGGGTATGCTATGCAGGATGCAGGATGCAGGCTGCAGGTGGGTGGTGGGTGGTGGGTGGTGGAGCGTGGGGTAAAGTGTGGAGTGTGGAGGTGTGTGCGTTGTTTGGTGCTGCGGGCTGGCTGAGCGTGGGAGAAATGCGTGGGAGGATAAAGTAGGGAAGGCGTGTGTCTTTCTCTCTCTCTTTCTCTCTCTCTCTCTCTCTCTCTCTCTCTCTCTCTGAGACTCAAGGCCGAACGCGGGTTTTGCATGCAACTAAAGCTGTAGAAAGTACCTGGACCAGGGTAGAGCAGAATAATGAGTAGATAAGTAGTGAGAAGTCCGTCGTAAGTGATACTCCGTAAGGTGCCTGAGATGATGAACTGCAGTCTGTCGATCAGACCAGGACGTCGTATTCATATAATTGTTATTGTTGTCCTCGCCCTGCATAATTGAATTTTCCGGTGTGAGTGTCGTGGTGTGTATCATACCTTACTTGCCTATGAGAGCAGATAAGGCAGTAAACAACGACCGCTGGACCTGGATTTTAGTTCGTAGAGATGACGTATGCCTTCAGGTGATCAACTTCGCTTTTCGCACTGGTTCCGGAAGCCGGAGAGTAGGCCAGCGCGATCGGTCGACTACGGCAACGCCCAAACGCCGAAGAATAGAGGTAGTTCTAGTGGCTGCCGAGGAGTCGGTGTATGAGGTCCTGCTCAAGTACTGTAGCCTGTAGGTGTTGGCAAAAGGATAAGGAGGGTTGCATAAGGTAGCCAAGGACTACATGGCTACCTAGAGAGACCTTTGTAGCGAGTACGGAAATGGTCAGGAAGGCTTCTTAGGATGAAGGGAAAATGAAATCTTAGAAGTCGATCCTGGTTGGGCGGTAACAACGTAGAATACCTACCTTACCGTTGCCTCACAAAAACCCAGGAAAGGCCAACGCTCTTTCCTGAACCACCCCGAAGTAAGTATCCAGGGCAATAGCCCTCACTGGCACGGTCGTTCAAAGACTGGGACCCAATCACATGATGCATTCGGTCTTCAATCTTGAGCAACATGGCTACTCCTAGTCTACATGTAATTAATGAAATCGCGATGGAAGTCTCTCTAATCTGGCACACCATGTCGAGCACCGGAGATGGAGCCGGTCCTCGGCACATAGGACGCATATCAATCTATTTCCGCTGATTTCATTCCATTAATTGCCCTTCCTAGATATTACCCGCCCGGAAGGAAAGATCTGGGCCCGACATCGCTTCATCTTGCCTGCCTTCGCAGCTCACCACCCAACAGTCGTAACAGCTTGTTTGTCTGGGCCTTCCAGAATAGGCTGGCCCAATACCCACTCCACCCGATTTCAGTCTGCCCAGCTCAGGCACAAAGCTCGAGCAGTCCGTACAGCACTGCTTGCTGTCATTCTCAGCCACCCCTATGCCCCCTGCCTCTGCCACTCGGGTACTGTCCACTGTACGGTGGTTGAGTTGCAGAAGCGGGGTACCCCCTGTTTTGTTGAGGGCCCCATCCGCCAGAGCTGTGTGGGATCTGGGCTTGAGGACCAGTCATGGCATATGGTAACGGAGGTGGGCCTCCGCTTGAAAGACCCCCAGGTCCTATTGGTGGTGCCAGCGGTGGCGGAACGAAAGGAGGGAAGTTGAGGAGCGAGTTCCCTTGTGGTAGCGGACCTCTGCCCGGTGGTAGCGGCGGTGGAGGCGGTGGCCAAGGACCTCTGTAATTGGGTGGGGGAGGCGGGATTGGAAGTCCACCAGGACCAAGAGGGAAGCCCCGCGTTAGATCGTGGGGCAAGGGGGTAGGTAAAGGACGAGACGAAGTTTGTGATTGTGGCGGTAATGAGGAAGCTATGGTAGCTGTCGACATTGGCCGAGGTTCCTGAGGTGATGCCACGACCGGTGGGGGGGAATAAGAGCTTGACCGTTGCCGAAAAGGTGACCTCGTGCGAGACCTATGCCGTGGTGACCTGGACACGCTGCGTGAACTAGAATAGGACCTCCTGCTACTCCCGGAGGAACTGTATCTTCTCCGCTTGCGAGGACTTGTACTCCTGTCTATACTGTCACTCCTTCTGGCCGATTCGTCACTAATCTCAGTGCCATCATGCCGCCTTTTCATTCTCACACAGAAAGCCTTAGACCATCCATAGTATCCTTCGCCACGAATAAACTCGCCGTTCTCCTCATTTCGAATGATAGGTTGCCCCAGTTCGTCAATGTCCATCCCGATACCTTCCTCGTCGCTCCCAATGGTCGTAGTGAAAGAATCAACCTCCTTCATGAAGCTCTTGACGGCCATTATCAAGCTCTCATCTGCAGGTCTGGCATTAAATTGAAGAGGTTTCACCTGCTGGGGGTTTATTGGTACTGTCGAATTAGGGATAATGTGAGGTAGAAGGTTGCCAGCTGGAAGATCATAATATGGTGTTGAGAATTCCCCATGGCTTGCCGGCATGATATAGGGCGCATCTTGTTTACCTGTAGAAGTCTCAATGAATTCATCATCTTGGCCCCCGTTTACAGGCTTTGGTCTCCACGAATCGCCAAGGCTAGCTGAATTTGCGACAGCCACCCGTAACTTGTTGATGTAGGATGACTGATAATACCCCTTTTGGTCCCAAAGTCTGAGGAGGTCCTGTATCTTTTCATGATGGTTTGGATATCTTTCTGGATCGTACGTAGATGCTGCCCCAACGAGATCGACGAGATAGGATTGTAAGTTGCTGCTTAAGGTTGAGTAGGCCGTAGAAGGAACGGCATGGTACTTGGTGTGATGAAGCAAGTCATTCAAGAGATAGAGAATATGTACTTGTCGTCTCCGAGGCGATAGTATCTTTTCCTTCGATGTTGAATTATCCTTATTTGCGGTCTTTTCAAGAGAACTTGCAAGTGCCACCAAATATTTCCCAGTCGCTACAATCCTCGTTGTAGATGATGCGGCATATTTCAGAAGCCATTCCTTACAGAGCTGTTCTCGGGTTTGCGTTTAGCCTTCTCATCACTCAGTCAAGATTCAGCCTTCAAACCTCGATGTTCGCCGGAGAGCATTTTCCCAGGAGTGCTTCCAGTGCAGTATGGAAGCGGGCAATGTCCATCCGTGGAACTGAAGTTGGATCGGGTCTCATCATGCTTGCAGAAAATGAAGCCTTTGCGATGGCAAGGGAATGAGAAGCCATGGCGAATGTAGTCGACGATCCCAATGGAAGGTCAGTGAAGTGAGTTCAGGGCAGAATATTTGAATAGTGGTATTTGTATGCTCCACAGGTATGGCGTATTAGTGAGCGCGACGGTACCTACAAGCTGGCTGGTGATTGTAAGGCAATGTAGAGTGATGGGTGTGATCTACAACGCTAGCGAGCTTCCATAACAACCATCGTTCCTGACGATCTTAACCTGAGGAATGTCTACCATAAGAGGTTATACGATACCCTCTTGAATACCCTGATCAATTACGTCGGTATGTTAAGAAAATTAATAATTGATAGGCGTATATACAGAGTTGCTGCTAAAACAACTTGAAAGCTGAAATCTTCTAGTTGACGAGCCTCTAACCAAGAACCCGCTGTCTGAATACACCAAGATTCAGAACATGACCAATATCAATCCTTTTCCTCAGTCCCACTTACAAGATCTCGCCGAGCTATACCGCAGTCTTAGCCTCCTGAAAACACGTCTGATCTGGTTGTTTGACTTCAGGTATTATTTGCTGGAATGCCGTTACAAGGAGCACAAGATGTCAATCGAGCTGACTGAAGGATGGCCGTACCGATTTCCGCCAAAGTTCTCGAGGTATTAGTCTCACTCCCAAAAACCCTGTAGGTTGTGTCTCTAGCTGAATCGATCTCCTTTCCTTGCCCGAAATGGTTCGCTCGCCTCATACTTGGGCTTCTCACGAGCCTTTTGTGCCTCAACCTCTACCTCATGCCGTGTAGGAGCAGTATCATGACTGGCTTCGCTACTAGGGCTGCTGGTATGATCAACAGCTTTCCGACGCTTTTCTTTAGTCGATGGAGATTTCGAGCTGAGCTCAAGTGATTCGGTGAGTCTTCGGCGCTTTAAATCAGCTTCATGGCGTGCTTTTTTATCGGCATTGATTGATCGCTTCGCAAAGAAGTACGCCCCTCCACCGGCTGAAGAGGATCCGATCAGTAAACGCAGCTGTCCAATACTTGGTGATCATACCAACTATGAGAGTTCCCCATCCAATCCTGGTAACAATTCAGTAAAGCTACGTAAGTAGAGCGGATAGACGTACCATGTCGACCGAATCTGCCTCTGTCAGTTATCATAGAGTGTTCACAAAGATGCCGACCTACTGTATTCATGATTGTCACACGCGACTAATTTGTAATAAAAGTAAGCAGGAACATTGTTGCGATTGGAGTTTATGAAGAGGTTACGGAGATTGACACCAAAAGTTCTCGGACCGCGCTAATGCACCCCCATACAATTTTGTATGTATTGAAATAAATAGCGCCGGAGAAGATTACAGTCCCAGCCACAACACCAAATTTACCAGTCCTTCTCATCAACCTCCTCATCGGCTTCCACCTCGTCGACCTCCACCTCATCGACCTCCACCTAGCTACCGCCAGGCCTCCTACCTGCCTTACGGCGCTGATATCGCTCCTTCCGCTCGGTCCTGTTATAGGGCCGTATGTCACCTCCTGATTTACCTCCTCTATGGCCATTACCTCCTTCTCCTTCGATAATTGCTGTATGTGACGTGATATTCCCGCCTCAGCCAAGATCATGGCTTGAAATCTCTGAGCCGGCGTCATATTTCTTCCATTGTTGGGCATGATTATGGACGGTGACATTGAGACAGCTGCTTAGGAAGCTGCTGAAGTCCATAGATGATAGAATAGATTTATTTATCAAGATTTTGGTGAGGAACTGTAATCTTCTCCGGCGCTATTTATTTGAATACATACAAAATTGTATGAGGGTGCATTAGCGCAGTCCGAGAACTTTTGGTGTCATTTCTTGAGACCGTCATTGCTGACTCATCCCGCAGCTACAAATAAGGTACACTCCTCCGTTGCCTCCAGGTCACATCACATCTCCACCGTCATTACAGTGAGGTACCCACCCCACTATTTACATCTCTGCTGTCATGGGCAGCTGATAGAATTTGCTTGAGTGTCGATACCTCTCAGGTAGCTGTTGGCTGTCTGTTACTTATGATGGCCTCTAAGCGGAAAGCGGCCACCAGTGTCCGAGGCGCAAGGCCATCAAAAAGACCTACATCAGGCGCAGCTACACCTCAGAGTATCAGTAGTAGTGATGAATATTCTCAAGAGGGCGAAGAGCCGAGCGAGAACGAGGCTCAGAGCCTTAAGAAGATAAAGGCACTATTTTCTATCGACTCACTCAAAAGCCGAAGTAAGAACCAAAGTAAGGTATCCGACCCTGACATTAAGCACAATGGAATTAGAGATCTCTCCTCCTTATCTCTCAAGCCCGATCATGAGAATCGCCCACTCTGGATAGACGCAAGGAAGGCACGCATTACGCTTGAGAGTTTCTCTCCACTTGCTGCTCAGGCACAAGACTTCTTAACAACAATTGCTGAGCCACTATCTCGGCCAACATTCCTACATGAGTATGCCTTGACTGCACACAGCCTGTACGCCGCCGTTTCGGTGGGGCTCTTGCCCAATGATATTATCAACTTCCTCGACCGGCTATCAAAAACACCTCTTACTGAAGAGTTAAAGTACTTCATCATTACTTGCACTCAATCGTATGGCAAGGCCAAACTGGTACTGAAGTATAATCGATATTTTCTCGAAACGGCCGATAGTAGAACACTACAGACGCTGGTGCAAGACGAGGTCATCGCAAGTCTTAGAGTAGAGGGTAGTGGGGACATCATTACGGAGAAGGTTTCAAAATTGCCAGACATTGTGATTCCTGGGACACGAGATGCCGCTGGTGTTAAGCAACAACCAGATTTGCAAGGGCAAAATCGATCAGCTGCAAACGACGACCATGGTGGCCCTGTAACAGAGGACGACATCTTCCTTACTTTGCGAGAAGAGGATGAAGAGGATGACGATGACGAGAAGCACATTCATTCCATAGAAATATCAGGAGAACATATCGATACACTTAAAAAACGATGCATTGAGATAGAGCATCCCTTACTTGAAGAATACGATTTCCATAACGACCAAGTAAATGCAAACCTAGATATTGACCTAAGGCCGAATACCACTATACGGAGCTATCAAGAGAAGAGCTTGAGTAAAATGTTTAGTAATGGTCGCGCGAGAAGCGGCCTTATTGTCCTGCCTTGCGGCGCTGGGAAGACCCTCGTAGGCATTACTGCTGCCTGTACAATAAGAAAAGGGATCGTCATCTTATGTACAAGCTCCATGTCGGTGGTTCAATGGCGCAATGAATTTCTGAAATGGTCCAACATCAACCCTAATGACATCGCAATATTCACCTCAGATCACAAGGAGAAATTCTCAGGTAATACAGGCATTATTGTGTCCACTTACTCAATGGTTACGCAGACAAGGTCACGATCTCATGACGCAGAGAAAATGATGAATTTCATGCGAGAGAGGGAATGGGGGCTGATGATACTCGACGAGGTGCACGTGGTACCAGCAGATATCTTCCGGAAGGTAACGCATACGATATTCTCCCATTCAAAGCTTGGCCTTACCGCTACATTGCTTCGGGAGGATGATAAGATCACAGATCTCAATTTTCTGATTGGACCCAAGCTCTACGAGGCGAACTGGATGGAGTTGGCAGAACAAGGCCACATTGCCAAAGTACAATGTGCTGAGGTGTGGTGTCCTATGACGACTGAGTTTTACCAGGAATATCTTCGCGAGTCGTCTCGTAAACGCGCGCTTCTATACATCATGAATCCGAGAAAGTTTCAGGCTTGTCAATTCCTGATTGATTATCACGAGAAGCGTGGGGACAAAGTGATTGTATTTTCTGACAACGTGTATGCCTTGGAAAAATACGCGTTGAAGCTGAAGAAATTTTTCATCTACGGCGGAACTCCTCAAAACGAACGCCTACGGGTTCTTGAGAACTTCCAACACAGTGAACAGGTCAATACAATCTTCCTATCAAAGATCGGAGACACCTCACTCGATCTACCCGAAGCTACTTGTCTGATCCAGATCTCATCACATTACGGATCTCGCCGGCAAGAGGCTCAGCGCCTTGGTCGTATTCTCCGAGCGAAGCGACGCAATGACGAAGGCTTCAATGCTTTTTTCTATTCCTTAGTGTCCAAGGACACCCAAGAAATGTACTATTCTTCGAAGCGGCAAGCTTTCCTTGTAGATCAGGGCTATGCCTTTAAGGTCATCACGCATTTGCAGGGCATCGAGGATCTCCCGGGTCTCGCCTATGCATCTCCTGCTGAAAGAAGAGAAATTCTTCAGGAGGTGATGTTGCAGAATGAGACTACGGCCAATTTGGAGAAAATAGATGGTGATCTTTTCGGAGCGCGGCCACGGGGCAAGAAGGGGGCAAAGAGAACAGCTGGGATGCTCAGTGAACTGAGTGGAGGACAGGACATGGTAAGATACCGGCTGCTTTATGCCTGAAGATTACATGCTGACTGACTCATCCTCTAGGCGTACATTGAGTACAACAAGAGCAGAAATAAGGAACTGAAGGGTAAACACAATCCCTTATTCAAGAAGATGGCTCGTGAGCAGCAAAAGCGAAAATCACAGCGCTTGGAGTTATAGGACACAGTGAACTGCAATCCTAGGAAGAGTTTCGTTCATTTGCATAGCGATAGGCGTTTGCAGAGAAGGCATGTCACGGTGATGACTTGGTGCAAAAGGTTCAGCTAGATTCGTATCATTATGGCGGCAGATATACCTCCCTCAGATAGATTTTACAGCAACTCTGTAAATCATACTGTATGGAAGTATTAGGAAGAGAACTGAGAAGTCCGGTACAGCTTCGCACAAGTTGCAAGCATGCACAATAGTCGCCAGAGGACTGTTCGCTCTGGATGCTAAAGTCGGTACCTTTGTGTAGTAAAAAGGTAGTCGCGCCCTTACGATGACGTTCGATCTCCATGCCCAACCTGGAAGGCGGTTGTATGACAAAGCATGAGGTTTGGTTCACCAGCGCTTCGGTGGTACAAGCCCTGCAACTTCATAGCTCTGAAAACCCCTCTTCACCCTCTGTATTATCAAAGAGGCTTTTCTCTCAACCATTCGCCGATTGAGCTATCCAACATGGCTACTTCCTCCAAGATTCAATTATCATTGAACGACTGTGGGGTTTTCCATACACCTGGTATTACCAAAGAGGCTGCTGCCAAGGCGTCGGAGGTACTTCAGGACAACCACGAGCATCATCATATATTTTTTAATCAGGAGGGCTTTCATAGTACGTATGATTACCGCGATAGGCCCAGTATCTTTGCCATCACTTCGCAGTTTTCGTCGACTCTCTCTGGCCGCTTTATTTCATTTCCCCAAACCCACTGACGTCGCTACTTGCACTGATCGTTCATAGATCACATCGCTCATCATACCTTAACTCTTTACGCTCTGGGAGCAACTGCGACTGAGATACAGCAACACTATGACCGTAACAAGTCGTATCAAAGGCCCCCCCAGCCTATTGATGATAACATCCTAGAGAACCTGCGTGACTATCAAAAGTTCCATGATTATTTAGGGAATGAAAGATATTATCACGACTATCTTGTTTTCTTCCAAGACGAGATAGATAAGAAAGGGTATGAAGAAGTCATCAAAGAGTATGTTCTCAAGGGCGATGAGAGAGCTGACGATATGCTTGTACGACTGCATGCTGGTAAGCTTCTGCGACGCCCTTATTCCTCTCGATCAAAACCTCTTCGGTTTGAATTGCATTCTTCTCGAGATATCTTTTCAATGTGGCTATATAACACGCCAACCGTCATTGACCAACCGTAAAGGCTTCCTACACCCAATCATCCACCTTGGTTTTGGTGTCGAGTTTAAGCAGCCAGCTATTATCGCCGAAGGTCTCGCACAAGCTGCCGTACATGACAACTGGATTGGCCCTCTCTTGCTTGCGGCTGAAAAGGCTTCCTCGGCTGATAAATCGAAGAGCATGGTGGAGATTCTTGACGAAATTCGCGCTGACAAAAAGCTCAGCACAGCTGCTCATTGGGACGATGCGAACAAGATTCGTGATGGCCTCATTACCCGTGCTCCGGACGAGATGATCAAGTATGCGAGTCAACGGACGGTGAGAAGCGATGAGTTGGAGGCCAAAACCGCGGAAATGATTAATGCTGCAGGTATTACGACCGTTTTATCCGATACTCATTCCCTTTACAAGCAAGTTTCTTGGTGACGTGATATGAACCACAATTGAAGAGACGCTGAAATCGAAGCAGTATACTTTACTGGAGGTGCTCAGCATCCTCCAAAACAGATCAAATTCGATTTCTACTATATGCACGCCGTCAATTGCTCGATATTTTCAAATGCTTTCCTCAAGCAGCCATGGTTGAGTAACGCAAACAAGGTCCGGCTTCTGGAATGGAAAGGCCGTTTTGACTTGACTCTATATGCATCGCGCAGGTCACCAAAGCCACTCATGGACGAAATCCGGCATTATAAGCCCAAAAACGCTAGCCCTTGGGCTGGAGTATTTGAGCGGGTTCGCAAACATAACGATGATGGCCATGCGGCCAAGCTCATCCGAGCCTTGGCCCATGGAGAGCAGGTTTGCGAGCCGTTTGAGGATGATCAGAACTTCAGGATAGCAGGCAAGATGTGGCTCCAACTAGGGCATATGGGTGAGTCTGTTGTGTTCTCCCCCACAATCGTTTGCTAATGTTGTTTCTAGCTATTGACTCCGTTGAAGATACTGGAGACACTTGGGTTCGCTCGGCGGGATTCGATGAAGCTTGGGCGAAGTAAGTAGGCAACCTGTATCGTTCTTCCGCTTACTAATTCCGTCTGTGCCCAAGGTACGAGGACCGCCCGAGAGCGCAGAAAACGTGAAATGGCTGGCATGAGGAAAGAATTGATGGAAACGACATGGTTATGGACTTCACGAGGGATTCGTTATTGACGAGACATCGATGCTGATTACAACCTCGTGATTGACATTTGTTCCTTACCCCAACATCTCCGTCCGATCGTTTGGGGCAAGATGTATATACCCAAGTATATTCAGATACCGCAACGGGGTTCCTCGGATGATTTTCGGGGGCTTGTTGATCTCTGTTCGACGTTGTTGGAACTTACGAGATATCTTACGGTATTTTTACAGGTATCATATTACTGTCAGGTATGAGCTAAAAAGCAAGCTCTCCGATCCAATTAGAACTGGCGTTCCGCGTAGACTTCAAACACCGCCACTACATACTTCAACTATGTACTAGAGCCCCACCATGCATACCTAAAGTAAGGTATATAGCTCCACGTCCCACCATCTTCCAAACAACAATACTCGTGTCTCGATACCATGGCCTCATCTAGAGATGACAGTCATCCTCAACCACGACATGACCAAGAATTAAACCCTTTCGTTGCCTTTCGTCGCTTTGCCGACGAGCAAATGGCATCTCTCTGGTACAATATCCTAGGGCCCCCTATCTCGTTTCCATCATCGACAAGATCCCGCTCGAATTTCAATGATGCTCATTGGCAGCGGGGAGCCGCTGAGGAACGACAGCGGAATGATCAAGAGGCCAAGGAGCAAATGCGCATTTCGGATACCTTACCCAAGGCACATCATGGGAACAGTGGATTTGCACCTCCTACAACCGATGAAAACAACCAGGATTACTGCCAAACCGGCATTGGGTGGATGAGTAATTCACCAGAGGGGGAGGAGATAAGAGGCCTGGTTAGGCTGGCTAGGAGGATGGCTAGGCTGGCCAGTCAAGAAGTAACCCAAGGCCAGAGAGATGTGGAGAGAATAACCGGCCCCGAGAGTGGATATGAACAAGAAGCCATGAGAGGTCCCTACCGTCCGGGCGATCAAGAAGTCCCTCTTCGGAACCAGACGCCCCAGCCATCCTCAAACAACCCTTTGTATGACTCTACTCCATCAACTGTCTCCTCCCACCTCAATCGCCTCATTGGCGGGCCCATATTCGGCTATGTGCTGTGGAGCCCCTACTCTCCTCTCCGTCTCGAGCACGATTTTAGTTTGCAGGACCGCCCTGTGGCATGGCGACGCGCGTTTGAGGATCTAACGGGCGTACAGATCAAAGGAGATTTGCCGGATCGGGAGAAGTCTGAAAGAGGATCATTTGGAGAATGGAGAGATAGGGTTGGAAAATCGTTAGAGATATATGGGAGCAATCCAGGAAACAGGGAGACGATGGATGCAACAAATCCTGATAACGAGACTGGACCGGACGAAATTACAGAGTTGGACCTTTACGAACGCTTTCTAGGCACCCAGTACCCTCAGGCGACGCCTTCCCCGCCAGCCCCCACACCTACGTCTAACTCCAGTCCCACTACCTCTCAAACCCCCGCTGCGTCAATACTAGCAGACGATCCCAACCCAGCCATCATCTCCACCCTCACCACCACTGAGCGCAACACCTTTCCTGATGGCAGTGTACATACAAGAGTCATGTTGAAGAAGAGGTTCGCGGATGGACGGGAAGAGAGCACGGAGACGCTGCATACGTCCCATGGATTGCAGGCGGAGGGTCCTGGATCAGCCCAGCCATTCCTAGTTGGCGAAGCTAAGGACGCCTCGAAGAAGTATAGGGGAGAAGGAATTGCCCAGCAGGCGAAGAAGAAGGGATGGTTTTGGTCTTGAAATGATTGAGCGGAAGCGTACGAAGGGGTTACGAGAGCAATGAAGGCATGTTTCTGGTTTTAATGAGGCATGGGGGATGGAGCAGAGGAACGTTAGGTCAAAATGGGTTTAGGAAACTCATAGGTTGGGAATGAGGAATTTTTGGGATAGGTCGGATAAGGGTTTTATGGAGGGACGCCATGGTGTTTTGATCTTATGGGTTATTTTGAAGCTGTACGTTCAATCTTCGCCGCTCAGTGTTAGTAACAGTAAGCTTCCCCTCTCTTTACAATCCAAGAATTAAACTCGACGTTGGCCTTGCACGCTTCAAAGACACCATAACACGAGTGTTGGTATCCACAGATCGGGGTTTTCGAATACTGCATTCGAACTTCTTGTTTTCCTTTGCCACTGGTGCTATACCCATGATGACCTTCACTAATCCGGTGACGTCCTGTACCTGACTGATCTATAGACTTAGCGACTTACGGCGGCTCGAAAGAATACCAGGCATGATTTCGAGATTCCCGACAACTTCCTTCATCCGCCACTACCCAATTGCCCAGCAGCACAGAACGGAGCTCTTAGGCGGAAGTAATATCACAACCCTCCCAATTAATCTCCCCAACACCATCATCCAACTCCCCCACACTACTTTCCTCCCCCTCCTCCTCCTCCTCCTCCTCGTCGCTACTATCACTCCCCTCGGCATCCCTCTTCCTATCCGGAGACTCACCCCCTTCAACCTCTTCACCCCTCTGCCTCGCCTCTTCACGCTCTCTGGCCTTGCGCGCCTTCACTTGTTTAGGGGTCCATACGTCCTCCCAGGTGTTCTTGTCTATGTACCCGTGCAACATCATATCCATAAAGTATCGCTCAAGCCCCAAACCCCTTCTCACGGCTTCTCTCATCACCAGTTGCTCCACCGGGATGAACAGGCTCGGCTTTCCGACACCCCATCCCTCGTACTGCAGTTTTCCGATCTCTCCGGCCGGGATACCACACACGGATTGGCCGTTTAAGCTGCGAGGGGGCCTGTAATGGTGCTGGATGATGAGGCGAAGGAGTTCGAGTTGAGAGGTCAAAGTGCGGCGTTGCAGGGCGTGCAGCAGGGTTGTGAGACTGCGCTGGGCCAAGAGGAGTTTGCGCAACCCCGTCTCCCCGTTGCCGGTCATGGGATCTGTGAGACGCATATCCAGTTTCAAGAAGAACATGGTGGCGATGAAGAGGTCCTTGTTGCCCCAGAACCGCTTGTTGTGCATCAACCCGATTCTACGTGCGTTGTCGCTGATGTCGAGGGTGAACCATAACTTCTTGAGCACCGAGCTTGCCCGCTTGGGGAGCTGGTGACCTTCTGCTGCTAAGCAACCGAGGATGCCTCCGACGACCGATTCGCGATAGAGAACCATGCGGAGCCAGCGGAAGGAGGGGACGCTGCGGATGCTTTCGTCCGCGATCGACGTAAGACCGGTGACGCTTGCAGCATTCGTCAAAGGGCCGCTTTCCCTGGGGCGAGCGACGACACTCTCATTGGGACGAGCGGCGGGGTCGATCGTGCAGAGGTCTTTGTAACATTTGAAAATGAACGTCCGACTGGACTCTGCTGCTTTTCCAACGCTTTGCCCGAGGATCATGGTCGTGAAGCAGGTGTTGGCAAGGATGTGGAAGTCCTTGCTGATGGCGTAAAGGGAAATAAGGTCCTCAATGTCCAGATGTTTGGTCATTTCGAATGTCAGATCCGGGTGCTTGAGGAGGGCTTTGAAGACGCTGAATTCGCGCAAGTCAAGCTCAGGGGTTGGTGGAGAAGGGGAGGGAAACCGGAAGCCGGGGGGGCGAGGTAGGCTCAGGGGTGGTGTTGGGAGATTTGGGACACGAGTGGGGGATCTGCTGGCGCGCCGGTTGTAAAGAGAACCTTTTTGGGGAGAGAAGGTCAGGGGTGGTTTAAGACTGTATTTCGCGGTCCTCCCTCCGTCGTGGTTCACTTGATAGTCAGCGGGGGACCTCGCATGGACCTTGATTGGCGTCTGTGGGGCGTCGAGATCTGAGCCGAATGGATAGGCGTCGTCGTTGTCTTCATCGTCAGAATCCACACGCTTCCGCTTCCGCTTCCGCCGTGGTGACTTGTTGGTGTCATTGAGTATTTTACTCAGAGGAAGAGCCATCGTTGGCTAGAGGCGGAACGTGAATTATATGAGTGGACGTTGAGATGTTAGTATTGTCTCCAATCCGCCAAATACACTCGGATAGCTCTGAACGGACGAACCCGGTGGAGCAACATATTAATACTGTTGCATTGTATCAGGATAAGAGGTGAATGAGAAATGTATGTTAAGAAAGAACGCAGCTAAAGTTTTGAACATGTGATATATTGTTATACAAACTAGGCTTGTTGACGTTCTATTGTCCAAAGGAGCAGTATTGTTGACTTAGTGTGATGTGATGCCTTAGCAACACTGTCATGTGAATCTGAAACATAACTTTCAGGCATGTGACTTGATACCTTGCCATTGCAAGATCTTTGATGTATAAATCAAGCAGTCTGATATCTCGGTGTGGTGGGTTGATCGCATGCAAGTGGCCCATGATGATATTCGTCCATGGTTGGTCTACTAAGGTAGTATGTATTATCTTTATGCACGATTCAACCATTGCTGGTATGTGGTTTCTATACAGCAGAGGAACCCCGTGCCTGTTGAACGGCAAACCACTGGTCAAAGAGAGATGAGATAGCCGCCAGGGTGTCGTCGCTCCAGCACTTGGTCTTGACGTAGTGGATGAACACCGTCAACTCCAGTCAATGCTTGCAGTATGCTCCCCTACCAAACATTTCAACTCCATTAACCGAGATAGAGTGTTGACATAGCAGAACACAGCAAAGATCATCTTCGATTTAATAGACTTAGAAATTCTTCCCGTGTTTTCGCACTCGACCGCATGCAGCCGAGCATGCAACTCGTGGTCGTAGTTGCTCCAGGCTTTTGTACTCCCCTCATGACCATGCACAGGTGACTAGACTCCATTACAACGGCTACACCCTGAGGTTTCAGAACTTCTGCAATGGCAAGTGCTACTTGCTTCGTCAGCCGTTCCTGGACTTGAAGTCGGCGTGAGAACATTTCTGCAAGCCGCGCCAACTTAGAAAGTCCTAAGACTCGCCGATTGGGGATGTATCCGATGTGTATCTGGAAGAAAGGTCAATAATCAATGCCAAACTGAATAGGAGGGCATGGAGAAGTAGCCCACCTTGCCTGTAAATGGAACCATGTGGTGCTCACATAACGAAAAGACTTCAATGTCTTTTACAATCACTAACTCATCATGGTCTTCATGGAAAACAGCTCCATTGACCAAATCCCGCACATTCTCTTCATAGCCTTTGGTGAAAAAAAGCATAGCCTTTGCGGATCTTTCTGGTGTGCCCCGGAGACCTTCACGTTCTGGGTCCTCACCAATGCATTCAAGTATGGTTGTAATAGCACCTTCAAGCTTCCGCAGACGTTCCTCTGCTTGCTGAGGAGTAGCTTCTAAGCGTTCTCTTGTCCCGAGACCTATGCATAAGCTTCAGAGATATCCTTGAACGTAAAGTCTTAGGGGTACTCACTTGGCCAGCTTAACCCATCAAAATCGATTGGGGGGTTCAAGGTATACGGACTAGCCGGTCGATCTGAAGGTGGAGGGGTAGGCGGTGCTTTATCCCTAGGATCCCTAGCTTCTACTTCCAGCTCTGAAAGCCCATTCGGAATTGCTGAAGGCTTCGATGCGCCATCTGAGTCATCTTCGTGATCATTGACAACTGGGTCTGCCAAAGTACGAAGAGCAATTGGTGGTATTGGTTGGTGTGAGGCGACTATTGAAGCTGCGAGCCTTGCTCGCTCTTTGTGACCAACTGAGGGGCGCCTTGAGGAACGCAATGGTGAGCCGCCGTTACGGAGTTGAGATGGCAATACAGACTTCGGCTTAGGAGCCGACGGTGGGGGATCCATACTTGAAGATTAGCCCTTTTCTGCCTTCCCTGCTCTAACTAAAAGCCCTCGGATTTGGCTGACAGAGGGCAGGCCATTTACTGATGAGGTCAAAGAGCAGCAATAAGCATGTAGAACATAATAGATATATAGAGAAAATGTTTGCTTAATGGTGTCACGCCATGGTCAGAGAAAGTTTGATTACCCGGAGCGGTCAGAAACAATCCGACACTTGCTGACGGTACAGTACATTACCGGGTTTATCTACCTTTCTTGCTTGTGGTATCATATTTTATGTATAGACAATAAGGTATCTTCCTCGATGAACATGCAAGTGTCTGCAAGTCTTTCATTGAGCGCCGAGGAGACAGCCGTATCCATTCAAATGTCGCTCAACTAATACATAAAATGGGGAGAGCAATCCCGTGCTCTCTACCTCCAGCTACTACCACGTCGCCTTGGCTAGATGGCTCACTATATTATTCAATACCTTACACAAGCGGAGGTCATGGTGCTCGTGCATTTCATTGTTCCAGTTCCTCGATAGGTACATCATCTGCATCTTTTCCTACAATGGCATTTGCTACCTTCCATACCTGTATTAGATTGTCCTCCGCTGCGCTGCATAAGACCCAAGGGTCGTTCATGTTCCAACTAAAGTCCGCAATACGGTTTGTATGGCCACCATGCATGAAAAGCCTTGAGAGAATAATTAGCATTCCATTCAAGTCCGATTCTTATCTGGTACTTACAACTCCGGCGGGCCATCTTCTGCATCTTCGGGGGTTTGTTCTTCACCCATACGGCTGAGATCCCAGAAAATGATACGCCGGTCGTAGCTTGAGCTCCCTAGTATGGCTTCTTCGAAAGGATGCCATGCCAAAGATGTAACTGAGTCATCATGACCTATTAGAGGGTGCAGCTTGGATTTGAGGTTTCGCAAGTCCCAAATGCCTATAGTTTTATCTGCCGATCCCGTTGCCAGGACATATTCTGATGCTGGATTGAATGACAAGGCGTTGATAGCATCTGAATGCCCATCAACAGCTTGTGTCGCTGACGCTGTCGTCGTGGGATTGCGCACATCAAGGATCTGGAGAGTCAGGTCATCTGAGACGGTACCAATGAGTGAAGCGTGCAGAGGATGATATTGGACATCGTTTACAATGGCGGTATGGTGTGTATAAGTTCTAGCAGCATGGATTGCTTTGTTGTTGGACGTGAACTTTGTTATGTCCCTACTGTAATCAGCGGCTGGGATGTTATTGGAGATGCAGTTGCCTACCATAATCGCACCGTCTTATCCTCACTTCCAGTGGCTAGATGGCCTGCCTCGTGTGGGTTCCAGCATAAACCAAATCCTTCTATGGTGTGGCCAAGAAGCTCCATCTGAGGATTCACTTGTCCCGTGGGTATGCTAGGGTGTTTTGTTCTATCCCAGATCATGACTCTTCCATCTGTACACATAGTCGCAATGACGTTCGGATTTTGAGGCTGATACCTCGCCTTATTTACTTCCCCCTCGTGGTCAATCTTTTGCACGATGTGGAATTTGACTTCCATGACTGGAGTCTTCTTGGCCGCTCCCCCTCCGTAACCACCGATTTCTTCGCGGTCTTCATCGTAATCTGTAGCGTCGAGTGTGACAAGGTTTGGTAGCTGCACATGGGCAATTTGTAGATAATTCTGCGCTTCGTTTGAAGTGTGTGTACCAAGCAAGAGTCGATGGGTGCAATAGTCTTTGTCAGGAACGCTATGGTTTATTAGTATCATAACATTTTTTTTGAACTTTGGAGAAACTACGATTGTATATCTGGAAGCCATTGGGTTGTAAGTGTAGGCCATTCAAGCGCGGTGCTCAGCATTAGGTCGTAGAGAAAGGGCGCATTCTTCTTCCAGGTCTTGTATTCTTCATTTATGATCTTCTCCTGCATTTGTTCATCCTCTTGCTCTTCCTCCAGATTCACTATATGAGCAATTGACGGTCAGCTATTGAACAGGTCCACGATAAGGTCGGGGCTCAGACTTTGGTCATCGTTGTCGTCGTCCTCCATGTCTCATGAAGAAGCTAGGTTTCTACGTCGACAGGGAGTGGAGAATTTGAGGTCTCTGATTTGACTGCTAATCTGACCTATGTACTTCCGGAAAGATTAATGCTTAAAGAGCCCAAACGTTGCCGAATGTTCAGTATTGCAGGGGTTCAAATCTCCGCGACAACGAGGCGCGGGCACTTTGTGTGCACGTGAGGACGCGTCTGATTCCAGATCCCTTTTGCTATTTTTAGCGTCTGGAAAATGCGGAATGGACAGTTATCCCAGTACCAACCGTTCCCAATAGAAGTTGACGGCCGCCAAATCTACAACCAGCAAAGCCGGCTGTGCCAGGGTGTTTGGTAAGAGTAACGGCGCGCCAAGGAGAAACCAGTTTTAGGTAGAGAGTAGGAAGAGCGCTTATGAAGTAGAGCTCTCTAACGATCTAATCTATCGCCACTGGCTCTGGCCAAGGAAAGTAAAGTGGCACGTTGTACATACTAAGGTAGATAGTAAAGTACCTTAGGTGTTGAAGTTTGGCGTTTGGCGGTCAGGTGAACTATCCTGAGAACATAATGGAAATTCGTTCAAGGTAAACTATAGGCGTCGAAGAGACAATGTTGATATCTTTGATGGGATGTGTCACTCTAAGTTGCTGTTAAGCATGATGAGCATGGATATGTCCGAATAGTTGCCAGGCCTTCTCAGCGCCGCGAAGGCTATTCATGCCCGCGTTCTGGGTCACCGATGTCCTTCTCATGGCCAAGAACCTCCTTCTGGAACCATCTCCTAGTCCGTCCTACAATTGTGTAGTATAGCCATGGACAAAGAAACCTGCAACATCCCTTACCCAGACTGTTGGTCCCACTTTGCGCCCATTAAAGTATTATGGCTCCGCAGCGGCATAAATTCGAAGAATGGTGTTTTCAAGCTGTCTTGTTCCTTCTCATTCAAAGTTGTAAACGAGACTAAGATTCCCCACCCCGCTTGACTCGAGCCCATTTTACAAGACTGGTGGGATTGGAACAGTGGAGAACAGGTAGTAAGGCAACCGAGCATCCAGCTTAATGGGACACAGCATTTTGCTCCTCGATCAGCTCAGCATCCCATCGAATCCCGGAGCCCAGAATATATCCTCGTTCATACCCAATCCCCTACTAACCTATTCCCCCACAGGAGAGCTCGTATCAACTTTACATAGATCGACACCTACTTTCTCAGCTAGAGCGTCTAGTCTCGAGAAACTGTACGGCTTTAAGTCAAAGGTTGTTTCAAAGGTGATTTTCTAAAGATGGGGTGTCCGTTCGCTCTTCAACTTGAGTAACTTTTTAAGATGGATTAGCAGGAGACTTATCCTGCCATTGCAGCGAGTGAGATAAAACGTCTCGAGCGTAGAGGGCAACATATCAATAAGATGACAGGGACCCTGATCTATGATGCAGTTTTCGTTCCAATAATATTCCTCGTCCAGGTTATATTCCTCGTCCCCGCTGTTGTTGACATGTACGCCAAAGAGTATAAGTAACCCGACCCTAAGATTTTTGAGAGTTCGAAAGCGAGCAAAGGACGTGATAACAGCAAAACCATCACCATCATCCCAGAATATTCTCCCGGGGCTGTTTTCCGTGGGTACAAGAGCCTTGCGTACTGCCGTGGTGCTGCAATCGCTATATGATAGGTGGCCGTAACCGCGCGTAGATGAAAATTTTCAGGGCTTTACAGATGTGAACAATGCTAATGATGTCGGGCTGGTTGACCATACAGTATTGTAAATCCAGATGAGTGAGAGATGATGTACCGGATTCTAGCGCGGCTAGGGCCAGGTGATAATCATCGTTATTGCTTCCTATCTTATGCCCATATAATCCGCAAAGGGATGGTCGAAGGAGGTAAGGTGCTATGATGCTACAGTCCATGGCGTACTTGTCCTCGATTGGTGGTAAAGATTTCGGTAAGGGCAATGAGCGCCGGTTGGGCAACAGAAGACCGAACGTTTTGCCCGATTCTATTGACCATTTTCGCGGAGCATGGCGACTCCGCGTCATGTACCGCCAAGTCCAGACGCTGCAGGTTCGTGAGTGCGGGAGCAGTGGCGAAAGAAGTGCATCTCGCGCTCTGTAAGATCTCCTTCTTTTAATCTACTAGTCCATGTTATCTCTTTTTCATCAGATTGATAGGATGCGTGGATGGCCTTGCCCAAAACCTCGTTCATGCCATTTTTTCACTTGCTATTTTTGATGGCTGGGGCACTGATAGCAGCTCGCTTATCGCACCCACTCCGCATCGTGAAGCTATGTACCAGCGATGCAATGCCTGGTTTCCAGAGCATAGGGTAGGTGGAATCTCGAGGGCGTCTGCGGCTGTCGTCGGCGGGTTCATTGACGATGCTGACATGGATGTATAGCTGAGGAAGGGTAAGACTTCGAAATCGGTTGGAACAGACAATGAGATTACGGAGAGAGATTCTCTCCTCAATATCGCTAACGATGAGAAGAAGTATCTCATCAGGAGATCTTTCTAATGAGATTGACATAAGTAGATGATACGGGCGCAAGAATCAGAAACATCCGATGGATTCTGGAACAAAGTATTAAGTGTTAGCGACGATTATTAGGCAACAACATACTGAAGCTTGAAGTTAGTAAGGAATAAAAAGAAGCCAGCTCGAAAGGTGCGGTGGTTGGGTGTCCTCAGATGAAGGACCCTTGCTGCCCTGAGTTGCTGGAGGCGCCTATGTAGAGATTTACTTAGCGATACTTACAGTAGTATATTGCTGGCTAGAAATTATCATAAATTCCCACTCGAGAGTACCTACAATACTAGACCAGCAGCCCGAGCTTTGGGGTGGTTGACGCCAATCACAAGCTTTTCTACAACCAGGCCTGATAAGATGCAGGAATCCTTATATTTGACGGTGTCAGAGGTCTGTGTCTGTCGCACAACTAGCATGGCACCGTCCGGAAGCAGCACTGTATCCCTACGTTGGGGATGACAATCCAGGGGACATCAACTGAATATTATTGAAGTGGTCTCTGGACATGAATAGACCAAGACTGGGCTCAGTCTCAGTCGCGTAAACGGCTCAGTCGCGCAACTAGTACTAATTTCCTTAGGGTTAGGGTAAATTAACCTTAGATCTATTTATAGTATTCTACGGTGCGCGACTGAACCGTTTGCGCGACTGAGCCATAAATACGAGTATCATCATTGTTGGGCAATTCTGATCGGGTCAGGTACACGTCAAGAAACCAAGTCTTGGAGGACTGTCGGATGACGTTCTTGCTGCGAGGAATGTCAGGCCAGGGAGTATGTAGACGCGAAGGTGGTGGAGACAATCACGTACTTAACGGATTACCACCGAGACCTAGCATGCTACACCAGATAGTGAAGATGTTACAACAGCATGTGCGTTGCCTTGGATAAGAAGAAGTAGCATGCAAATTCAGCATCAAAATTGTTAAAATAGGAGAAGGCTCAGTTGATAAGTCGCAGTCAACATGGTGCATTACTAGACACAGCAGCAGGCCTAGATCATTCGGAATCATGCCCTTCGTCCTGAGACAGCGCAAAACGTTCCATTCCGCCTGACTTTTGGCGGAATCCACCTCCCTCGAATGCTTGTTTAGAATATCAGAAACCTGATGCATGATTTAAGGTTCCTTTTGACAGTACTTTGACGGTACAACTGGATCCCTACTGGCATCAGTGTTTGTGAGCTCCCGTCCTTTGCGTTAGGTTGGGGAGCTTTCTTTAAGATGTCTCTTACCCTACATAACCCACACACAGACGCTTGCTTTTTTGGCTTCGCCATCAGACCGCACGTCTGCTCTCAAAGGCCCGAAAAGGAAATAGTATGTCAAGAACATGTCTTAGAATACACAAATGATCATCCTCCTGAAGATAATAAACCGCAATCCCTACTTACTTACGCGATCAAGAGGCTCAGCGCATGATGCAAAGACTCAGCGCATGATGCAAAGGCGCCTAACATGGCTGTTGTTTATCGGCTGAAATGAAACAGCGAAACCTCCGTAGAAGTGACGATGCCCTCATATACATGGCATCATTGCGCGCCTTGCACTGGCTTCCTTCCATCAGAAATTGTTCACTCGTCGTCTATTGAACATGACGATTCCTCGACTCCGGCTTCGTTATTTCTCGGCGATGCTCGTTATTGCAGCTTTCTTGCCGCTGTTCGGATCGGGCGTAGCGGTCAGTCTGAAAACTCCAACAGCAGATAAAGGCCTATACTTGCAGCCTAGTACCGCCAATGAAAGAACTGCTTGCGTTAGGACTATGGATTGGCTCGCCCCAGGTTTGGAAGGTGATGATTGTGCAGAAGCCATTGCACGCTTCCTTCACACCGACTTCGATGTTTATGGCCTCCGAAGGTTCGAGTTCCTCGACGTTAGCACCCCTCAGCGTACGCGATCACCCCTGATGCGGACTCCTCGTCGATACACCATCGCCACATGCAGCGTTGCTGTTGGGATTTTGTCAGACTTCACGGAGCTGCTGCCGGGGGAAGCCCCTCGTCGGTTGCAAAAAAGTGACGTCGCAAGCTTTCAAGAGATATATGAGAGCCTGCGGCGGATTGCTCTGACTTGTTTAACCGAAGGTCGAGCCGGATGGGAAGCCGTGGGCAAAGATCTAAGTCTCGGTGTTTTTATCTGGGCGAAGGATTCCCACATGGATCACACTCTCTTCAATCGGCCGGGTGCGTTAATATCTTCGCCCCTTGGGTTGAATTCCACCGCTCGACTGGATACATCTGCGTCATCCACCTCATAGCGTGGGGCTTCGAGCGCCATGGCATCAATGGCAGGCTTGGCTGTGCCGATTATCAAGTCACTCCTGAAACGCTCAATGAGAGAGATAGATAGGATAATCACAAGCTTGAGTCTGACGGCTTGACTTTGTGGGTGCTTTGCAGCCACCACGCGGAAACCTGGATGTCTCGTGGTGGTTATCTCCATAGCCCAGATACCATCTGCTTAGGTGGGATATTAGTGTGCAGGCGCAATTCCCCGCAAGGGTTCTGCAATTGAAACCTGCCTCTTCATGTATTTTATCTTGTCGACTCGATTTTCAACGAGCAAATTAAGTCTATTTCTGACACGAAGTATTCAGATTTATTGAGTCGTGTAACAGGAAATGTTCGTCTTTTCATCGCTAAATATTAAATTATTTATATCTATGGGAAGCTTCGTTAATTCGAGATATTTTTAATTCATCAATTTTTGAAGCTTTGGGTAAGATCGAATCCAGCAGTCTTTATTAAGGATAGAGAGTCTCCAGCCCTACCTTACCCAGTCTCATAAGGATTTACACACTCAGAAGACTGCAACGATGTTTGTACTATAGCGGATAAATATAATAAATCATCTTATGACAGGATTCGGCCTCCAGTTAACATCGTACTTCATCAGATAACCGGTAGTGAACCTCTTGTTATACCTCGGGTAGAATGCAGAGCGTACAACAGTAAGAGACGCTTGCAGGTCTTGGACAGACAGGGGCAGTTTCATGTTTAGAACCGTAGGCATAGAGCTTCTCACCGTTCATTCACTGAGTTGTCTCACAAGCCATAATGGTGCCACGTCAAAGTCAGCCCCAGTATCCCTCCATGATGTGGTAATGTTCCACTTCTGGACTAGTATTATGCTCCAAGCTGGCCCAAGCATCTCCTCTTCAAGAGTACTAGTTATCAGATCAGACTCGTCCCAGAGCTGGATCTATAGATGATTCAAATTCTGCATGGTAGATAGTATCAACCAACATCTGTCCCACTCATGCTTTGTTTGAAAAGGTAAAAAAGACCCCGACATATCTATCGACCGTATCTGATTTGACGATGCGGAAGCACCGGGTCGGCAAGCAAGGCTATACTTCCGGGGGTGGCCATATCGAAGGTATTTCCTGAGTAAAATAAATCAATGGCCTCCGAGTAGACCAGACGGGATGTCTGCAATAAATTTAGCAAATCATCCCTCGCACCGTACCACATCTCATTACTGCAAAGATAAGATAGACTCGATACCCTCGAGTGGTTCAATTTGATGACCCAGCACTCATGTGAGTTGAAATTAGGGTAGTATGGCTCTAGGCATGTCAAGTGGCCCAGCCCCAAGGGCGTCTGTATATATGTTTACTGTCTTTTCTCCAAGAACGCAAAGGAATATAAGTTGTCCAACCCCGGGAGGTAGTTTGCTGAAGAGGAGAGATTAGGACTGACAATACGTTGGTTGGTTGGCTTCCTGAGTCTTAGACGACAAGGATATAGAGAGGCGGCGAGAACGTTGAGGCGGTAGTGGTGTCAAGGTCCAAATATAGCTATTTGTGACATGTCTAACCTATGCTTCGTGCTTGCAAAATTTATCGGGAGAGGACGGGAAAGAGACGTCGCGGAGGTGATTGTATGGAGCACAAGAGTTTGAGGAACGAGAGTTCAAAGCTATTGCAGAAATATGCGACTGCATAGGAGAGATTTGGGCATGGTGCTGGAATGAAGTTAAAGGCCAAGATGTGATGATGTCGCAGCTTGACATGAAGAATAAAGCAAGCTGGGGGGCAACGGGCAGTGAGCGAAGGTAATGCTTGCGTTATGGGCTGCGATGCCGGAAAGAAAGGTTTTGACGGTGGAGAGCGCAGCGAGGACGATCGGCGAGTGACCTGCGTCGCATCTTTTAGCGAGGGCCGTAGGGACCGAGAAATTAAGGAGGAGGACGAGAAGCCCGCATGCCGGGGTGCGCATTCTGTTAAATGGCTATGAACTGGACGGTCACGTGATGAGGGCTGCGAAGGGATGTGAATCATTTTTGGCTCTTGGAAGATTCGGGATGGTGGAACGATTCGGGGAACAAGGGCAAATGAACCATTCAACGAGACCTTTGCCAATCTTATAGATTCTCAAAAGAAAGCGCTCATAGGATCTACACCCTTTCACAGCCCGCCACTTAGGCTCTGCGATTCACACCGTGTCCCTGATTTGATGGATGCAACGGTGTCCCTGACCGCTTCTTCGCTCGCCGATTTCGGCACTTGCGGAGCAGGTTTGCATCCTGCCAAGTCACCGCGCAAGAGGTTTGGGTAGATCTTACGAGAATAAATGCGACAGACATACGGTCATTGAGGGTTGTTGTGATGGAACACGAGTAGGTCTTCCACGAGGACAAAAGCGACCATCACAATATTGATATAAGGCTACCGCGTACATGGGTTGGGACTACGAATACGGCATCGATACAACAACGGAACTCCTAATTGAAGAACTGCTGGAATTCAATCTCAGCAAAAGAGCGACGGCAAAGCAATGTCTCAATGGAAAGGTGAATGACCCAAAAAAAATGGTTACATCGGTAACAAGCCCACGGTAGAAAGGCCTAGCTAAGATGCTGTGGCACGAGGAATTGGCTCTGGACCTATCTCGACTTGAGCTTCTTCCGTATTCCCCGGACGAAGATGTCTTCTCAGAATCCTACAATATTACGTCAAGCAACACGGAAGTTGCTCAGCCGAAACAGAATGATCGGAAGACAGTTCAACGTCACAAGTCGTGATACTTCGCTCCAGAAAGTCTCATGTCGTCAATAAGTTAGCGACAGCAACAACAGACAGTTAATGATGTCTCATAATATTAATCAAATCGTTCACAAATCGTTTTCAATCAAGGGAACGAGCATTCGAATCTGAGAGTCATCGAGAGGAAATAGATAGATGCAAGTGTAAGCAGCTGTTGAGGTGCTTGTGACTCTGACACATCAAACATAAATAGCACGTTCGTAAGCCTTATTTTTCTTTCCACTCTATCAAAGACGGCACCAGAGTGTGATACAGTACTACTAGGATCTGAAGCACTCCGGGCAGTAGAAACCCCCCCAGCGATGTCTTCCAAGTCTGTCATTGGTGGCAGATGGATGTATCTACCGGTACAGCTTGTGGTGTTGAATAGTTCTCTGAACAGAAGCTTCAGAAGGAGATAAACCTTCTTCACTTCCAAACACAGTTCTCAACGATACTCTCCTCCGATTTCAATGCATGAACAAAGTCACGGAATGATTAAAAGACGTCGCCGCTAACCTCCAGAAAGAGCTAGATAATCAATGTGGAATCTTTGAGGTTGAAGGAAGAGGACGTGTCCTTGGCCATTCAGTCACTGAAACATGGATTTGCGTGTCGATAGACGGCCAAGACACTTTTGGGCCATGAAAGTGCCATTGTCCAAAGGTTGACAACTTTTCTCAACCTTCCAGAAGAAAGAACGGATATGGGCTTTGCCATGTCTCTGTCTGAGGATGAAAGCCTGACACCAGAGATAGACAATGTTCGGAAACAAGGAACAGTACTTACTGTTACCCCTGTGTGGTTGGCAATCCCACTTAGCCCGATAGGGCGCGGGAGTCAGAGTTTTCACCTCCTTCCTCCCTTCGTAGCTCCTACTTTCTAGAGTAGTTCAATCAATATATACACATTGACATACTCCTTCCTTCTGACCCTCATATACCAACAGAGAATACGACCCATTGAATTTAAAAACCACAGAAGCCGTACTGGAGAATAATATATCGGAAATGGAGACCCCGGAGGCTGTATTTGAGAGCACCATATTGAAAATGGAAAGCTTGCAAAGGAAACCACAACGTACTTTAGATGAGCATCTTCTTTGCTTACAGCAAGAACAGTTGCAAGGTCTCTATTAAACGCACGGAGCCTCCCCAAGATCAGAAAGGCATTTCCGGTTACTAACACCATGAGAGGCCCATCAACGCATAGAGCACCGCTTGCTGCCGACAAAAACGCCGATGACCGTGAAAACCGAGAAGAAATCCGTGGGGAGTATTTGAGGGAAAACGAATTGCTTTCAAGTATTCGATGCGTGACTGATTCCTCTGAGAGCAGTACCATGAATCTCTTGTTTCTGATTTAGATTCTAAACGTTAACATTGGTTTGTGGAAAGGGTATGAAAATCCTGCCTTTCCCTATGTTGTGGTTCGGAAAGTTGTTTACGATATCTTTGCACACGAACCCCCCAAAAGCGGCTAAGCGAGTGACATACATACCTTACTACTCAATCAAATTCTTGCCCAAGCAGTTTGTCACTGCCTGGCCTATCCTAGGACTGGCTTTCAACAGCACTTGAGGGCTTTCCGCCAGCAGCGCCTATCCACCCGCCTGGAGTAGAACCCCTAAAAGCGACACCCGCTTCAGTATTGAAACCAATGAACGCTCTTTCGATATTTTCGTTTTTCTCTTCGTACGTCCCATCGATCTTTTTCCAACATGATATTCATATCCCTTCTCTCGAATCTTGTATTAGTCAGTGCATTGTCAATCTACTCACCCGTTCGGGAAGTCAGAGACAACGCTCCCCCAAGCCTTGTTCTTTCCAACAATTAAGTTCCGTAGACTGCACACGTGTAATATTATACCGAGAGCTAATTCAATAGTCCATCCACTCTGATCTTGCCAGATCCAATCCCTGACTCCGAAGCCCAAGTGACATTGAGCAAGACCTCGATGCTGCTCATAAATGACGCTTTTGTGAACGCCATCCAGCTCATGATTTTCTTATCTGCAAGGCGCTGGGACAACTATATATACTGCTCGATCGTCCTGGCCGAAACTGAGCGCAAGGAGGAGATCGTCTTATCGCCTTTGGTACAAGGTACAAGCCCACTACAGATCAAACATGCGGTTTGGGGTCTTTAAGACGCAAGTGTTGCTATGGCCCAACGGTTGTTCGATCGACCGGGATATGTCCACCAGGTCTACACCGGCCTGTTCTTGCACGGTCGATTAATTGGGTTTTTGACGATGCAGCACAAATCTGCTTCCTCAGATAGCCTCGCCGCGGACAACACTCTCTGTTCCGTCGGCAGCTACGGTGACTTGAATACCACCTCGGACGTTACGCCAGGGAATGACCTGCACAGCACCACCTCAGCCCACTCAGAGACCATCATCGATGATGGAGACCCCAAGTTCAAGATCCGATATATACTGGATACCGCCCGAATCATGCCTGCAGGTATCTTCACCGCCTTCATGGATGGCCTAGCAACCGCAGCGGAGTTCGACTCCACCGGGACAGGCGCATTCGTCAACGCAGTCGCTGCGTCGGGTAAGTGCGCCATAAACGTCGGGCTACAATCTCAATTCAACTGGGCCTTGTTGGTTCAAACGTTGGCCTTAGTCTTTATACAAAATATCTTTCCGCAAAAACTGTTTTATGGAATGGACTTCGATGTGATATATGAGGACTCGAAGGTTGGCGAGGGTTTTGTACTTGCGATGCCCTCGCCCTTGCATTTGGGATCTAATGTTACCAGGGTGGCAGCGTCCGAAAAGTAGTATACAGCCTGCCAAGAAGGAAAAGTCCCAGCCTTTTCGTACCGAGATCAGAGTTCTCAACATGTTCACCCTCCCAGAAAAGACGAAGACTTTAAGTAGACGTTTTTCAGCTATCTCACCGGATTCAATGATAACACCAGTGTCGTTTCAAAGACTACAGTCAAACGTTTTATTCATACGAAGTGTTGCTTAATGTTCGTGAGATAAATGAGTCAGGAACTCATGGTTGAGATCAAGAACAAGAATTGGCAATCGTTGAACTCTGACGCTGAGTTTTGAAACATCAACACTTTCTGAAACTTCGTATCATAATATGATAATTGAAACAGCTTCGAACCTAATACATGAGACATCTACGACTGAGTCTGAATGAGGGCTCTTAGTTAATATTACAATCGTGAAAATTCGTCGAACGCGCCCTTTGCTTCGACGAGACGAAAAGACCGTTCAAAAATGGAGGGCTAGGTCGCCACTACGTGTGGCATTCTCGCATCTATCTTAAGGGGATAACACCGGTTAACTCAAGACTGAGAATGTCCGAGTCCCGGAAGGGTTGAATAGGTGCAGGTCTCGAATGGATGAAGATGAAAAACAAGATTAAACACAGGAAGTCGCCCAGTCAATTCCATGGGCGTATGTTCAATACGTGTATAAATTACCTATAGCTAGGCCCCCACGGCCACCATGTGTCCATATTCAATACTCAATATTTCGCTCCCCACTTCCAAGACGACACAGCCGCTTCCCCCCAAGACCTCAATGTATCGGTCGGCGCCTCCCCCGAAACCCCCTGCCGCTCGATCCTGTGAGACAGCGTCGCATTCCCTCCCCCCCAATGGTTATTACAGTACCAAGGCTCCCACCACATCATGCCCAAGAAGGCGCTGTACTTCTTCACCGTCTTCCACATCAGGCGCGTATGCGCCATCTGCTGCGGAACTTGCTCGTAGGGGAAGGAGCTCGCGTATTCAACTCCCAATCCTTGTAGTTTGTATTGCCCGCTGAAGGGGCCATCGGTGTGTTTGCCGTAGGCTTCGGCGTAGGTTTGGAATTGGTAGAGCGTTTCGTTGAGACGGCTTAGGCTTGCTTGATAGCTCGCAGTAGAGTTGATGTCTGTTGGGGTCATGGGGTTTGCGTAGGCGGAGAAGCCGAGGATGGTGAGGAGGTCGGAGGCGTTCTGGCGAAGGAGGTCGGCGGGTATCACGGAGCTGAAGTCGCAGGTTGTACCCGCTTCTGTTTTGAGCGTGCTTTGACTGAGAGGTTCGGGTCCGTGGACGAGGCTTTCCTTCCATTGCACGTACTGGCCATGAGAGTGGAGCCCGTAGCGTACAGATGCAGTCGAGATTCCGGCTGTAGTGCTGGCTTCATTGCAGGCTTGGATCTCGGCTTTGTAGTAGCCGGCTAGTTGTGGGTAGGATGCCAGATTGCCGGTGGGAATATCGCCGCAGAGCTCACGTTCTAATGTGGCAGCGCTGACCTCCTTGCCGTTTTTGGTGCCGCGGACATGACCTGTGGTTTCTTCTTGAATGAGGAAACCGTCGGTACCTTCATTCTCCAAAAGGATGATATCAGGAAGCAACTTTGCGTCCAGGAAAGGTTGAAGCTGGCGCTTCGTCTCGATCTGGATAGCATCAATCATTTGTCGGTAGTTGTAGTGTTCCTGTTCTGCAGAAATATTTGCGCCTTGATTGATGGTCAAGACGAATTTCATACCCTGAGCCACGGCCTGCTGGGCGGTTTTGACACCGGTGTCGATGCACCCAAAATCAAGCCTATAGTATGATTCATCATCGAGTGTGCTAGGAGTATTACTGAATTTAGTTGGCCCCAGGCACTGGCCTCGTGCAGTTTCAACACGGAAAGCATTAACACCTGCGTCTGCCAAAGTCTGAATAGGGTCTTTGACTGTTGTTCCATCGAAGTTGTAAAATATACGTCCTGGAATAGCTTCCATGCGTAGGACGGTACCAATATCTGCTCCTGCCCAAAAAGCTTGTGCAGATGCTGTGGATGAAGTCCGAATAAGTGACCAACATTGAGAGTATAGAAGGACGGGAACCTACCTCGTGGTTTGACCGGGAATGCATTAGAAGACTTGAGCGCAACACAAAAAACCAGGAGATCAAAAGAATGTTGGATCTTGGTAAACCTCATGTTGGTCGTGCTATTGGCTGAAGGGACAGTGGAGCGGAATTTAAGGGAAAAGACTGTAAAATGGGATGAAATGCAACAGAAGAAAAGAGCGAGAGAGCATGAGTTAAGCAAGAGCTTTGATAGCCCGGATCCTGTTCCACATCCACATCAGCGACAAGGTTCGCCGTCATTGATATTCCATCGTTGGAAGCGGCTCTAGCTTGCGAGATTACCTTGACGTTTGAGATGCACGGCTGAGCGGCCGCCAGAGAACATCTACATCCTGAAATCTGAATCTTCGCACTTTGACGATGCCTTATAAGCGAATGCAGAACAATGTCAGGGGCAATGCAGTTGGTAGCGCAGGAAATTGGAAGAACCGTTCTTGCAGCACCTTCTCCTTCAGAATCACTAAGGTACAGTATATAGAATACGGGTGTACGTCCGTACGGACAATCTAGACGGGATCGTCCCTTAGCCGCGTATGTAAACATGGAGGCTAGAACTAGGGGGCGGTACGGGTAGTGGTTCGATACTAAGGTACTCCGTACCGAGTATTCGTTTACCGCGTACTGTAAGGATTGGAGGCGGGGAGGCGCTTTGCCCGATGCATCCCTCGAACCTCAATCTTTGATCAATAAACGCTTACGTTCATTGACTTCCGTTGACAGTACTTGGACGCTTTCGAAAATTAGCTGATGAGGGAAGGACAATCTCGCTGGTATGATATTTCTGCTTTGGTGGAACCCTTTCCAAATTCCCCAGGACGATTCGAGTCTGATCGCTTCCCACGCAGATCTTATAGCAACCTCTCCAACAGCATAACCCAGCAGCAATCATGGGTGTCCCTAAATTCTTTAGATGGATGAGTGAGAGATACCCGGCGATCTCGCAGCTAATAGCGGAAAACCGAATCCCGGAATTCGACTGCCTTTACCTTGACATGAATGGCATAATTCACAACTGCACCCATAGCGACTCTGATTCGGCAACGTTCCGAATGACTGAGGAGAAGATGTTTATTCAGATCTTCAACTACATAGAGCACCTGTTTGGGAAAATACAACCAAAGCAGCTCTTCTTCATGGCTATAGATGGCGTGGCTCCTCGAGCCAAAATGAACCAGCAACGGGCGAGACGTTTTAGGACTGCTTTGGACGCAGAAAACGCAAGAGAAAAGGCAATACGAGAGGGTGTTGAAATGCCTGCTGAGGACGCCTTCGATAGCAATTGCATTACTCCGGGTAAATTCAATCCAGGCGCTTGTGGTCATTTGTGGATGTGAAGCTTATGTGAGTAGGAACGGAATTCATGGCTAAGTTGACAAAACAACTCAAGTACTTCATCAACAAGAAGGTCTCTGAAGATGTCGACTGGCAAGGCGTCGAGATTGTTCTTTCCGGACATGAAGTTCCAGGGGAAGGGGAACACAAGATTATGGAGTATATAAGGCTTGCGAAAGCTCAACCCAACTACGACCCAAACATCAGGCACTGTCTTTACGGTCTTGATGCAGATCTCATAATGTTAGGCTTGCTTAGCCACGATCCACATTTTTGTTTGCTCCGAGAAGAGGTTTCGTTTGGTCGCAAAGATCAGAAGAAGTCAAAAGAGCTGGAACATCAGAATTTCTACTTGATGCATCTCTGTATTGTACGAGAATACCTGGAGTTGGAGTTTCAGGAGCTCAAAGAAACTTCAGTTCTGGAGTTCGGTTTCGACATGGAACGAGTTATTGATGATTTTATACTTATGGCCTTCTTCGTCGGTAACGATTTTTTGCCGAATCTTCCGAACCTACACATAAATGAGGGCGCACTTGCGCTCATGTTCAAAGTGTACAAATCTGTATTACCAAAAGCAGGTGGTTATATTAACGAACTTGGTGTTATCAATCTGGAGCGGCTGGCGTTGCTTCTGGAAGAGCTCTCAGATGTCGAATACCGCTTTTTCGAATCGGAGAACTCGGATGCAAATTGGTTCAAAGGCAAACAAATGGCGAAAGTGGATGTGATGGAGAGAGGCAAGAAGAAGGGTCAGCTCTCGATGTCGACCCCTCAGAAGGCAATCTTTAAAAAGGTGAAGCAATATGTCAACAGCCGGTCTAATGATGCTCCAAGTCAGCAGAAGTCACTTGACCTCGATCCGAGCTTGAATGCTCAAGATCGAAAATTTGTCGAGGAGCTGGCGGACAACTTACGCCTTCAATGGAAGACTGTAGAGAACAAGGACAGCCAGAGACATCTTCGCTTGAACTGTCCAGCAAAGCCGGAGGGAGATGAGGAAGAGGAGGCCGAGGAAGACGAGGAAGCGCAGATTGCTCTACTTCGAGTAATCAAACGATATGATAACGCAAAGGTTGTCGATGCTACGCCTGAAGAAGTGCAAAAACAGATGGATAAGAAGTACGAAGAAAAATTTCAGTGTTGGAAAGACAAATACTACATGGGAAAGTTCGATTGGGGTCTAGATAGCGAAGATGGGTTGCGAAAATTGGCCGAAAACTATGTCCAGGGTCTACAGTGGGTTTTGTTCTACTATTATCGAGGTGTAGCTTCGTGGCCATGGTTCTATAGATACCACTACTCCCCCATGATATCAGGTCAAGATCCCCCGTTGCATTTTTCGATTGGCTCAGGCTAGCTAACACACACTAGATGTCAAGCGAGGCCTGCAAGCAGACATGAATTTTCATCTTGGCCAACCTTTCAGGCCTTACCAGCAACTGATGGGAGTTCTGCCCGATCGTAGCAAACGTATAGTCCCCACGCCATACCATGATCTCATGACGAACCCCGAGTCGCCCATCATCGACTTTTACCCGAGAGATTTTGAACTCGATATGAACGGAAAGAAAATGGAGTGGGAAGCCGTGGTCAAGATTCCTTTCATTGATGAAAAGCGGTTGCTTGGAGCAATGAAGACGAAAGATGCTTCATTGTCTCAGGCCGAAAAAGATAGAAACGAATTTGGGGTGGCACTCAAGTTCATCTATGCGCCAGAAGTCGACTTCACGTATCCTTCTTCTTTGGTAGGCATCTTCCCGGATTTATCGCACTGCCACTGCGTCGAGAACATATTCGACCTCCCCACAATCGAAGGCTTAGATTTTTATGTCGGCTTGGTCGCCGGAGTCAAAGTAGGCGAAAGTGCACTTGCAGGCTTCCCTAGCTTGAAGACCTTACCTCACAATGGAAACCTTGGCTTCCACGGGGTCAATGTTTTCCAGCAAGACAGTCGAAATGAGAGCATGGTGATTACGATGCTAGATTCAGAGAAGCCCTCCAAGGTCAAGTCGGCGAAAGCACAACTTGGTCATAGGGTTTATGTGGGCTATCCTTTCCTCTCGGAAGCTAAAATCGTCAGGGTGTCCGATGAGTTGTTCAACTATAGTCTACCCCAGGCCGGCAATGGTCCACCGGTTGCGGTTCCTCATGGTCCGCAAGAGATTGACATGTGGCGTAAGAAAGCTGAACGGATCGAGTCAGTTTACAGTAAGAGATTAGGAATGATGATTGGACAAGTCGAGTCTCTGGTTCACGTGGAAATGCTCAAAGGGTTGAAGAAGACGGATGAAGGTGCTACCATTAAAGAGTATGCGCAAATTCCTGGAATCGAGGTGGACTACGCTTCGCAAATGGTGGTAGAAGATGTCCTCAGCAAAGACCAACGATTCATAGAAAAAGCCGCACTGCCTATTGAGGAAGAGTTCCCGATTGGCACAAGAGCGTTTTTCTTGGGCGAGTTCAACTACGGCAGGCCACTCGAGATTATGGGACACACAGGCAATAAGGCCGTTGTATGGGTTTCGACAATGAGTGGCAAAATGCCGGAATTTGGGCGCGAAATCGCAATGGATGCAGAACGCCATTCGCCATATACACCATCATTTGCCGTGGCTAGAATGCTAGGTTTGAATCCCTTGGTTCTTAGTAAGATCACGTCGGCATTTCAAGTTGCGTTGGATGATACTCGGGTCAATTTGGGTTTGAACTTGAAATTCGAAGCTAAGAAACTGAAAGTTCTTGGCTACTCCCGACGAGGACAGACTGGCTGGGAGTTCAGCGAAAAGGCGATATCACTACTTCAGCAGTACATGGTCAAATTTCCAGGCTTCATCGCCGGCATTCAGCGGAATCCACAGGGTAATACATATGAGGCTACGGAGTTCTTTCCCAAAGAAGAGGCTAAATCCGGGGTAAAGGAGATACAGGCATGGCTGAAATCGATCGAGTCCAAAAGCTTCCAGAAAGTACCTCTAGAAGCAGCGCAATTAGACTCGGAGGTGGTCAATAAGATCGAAAAGGCTGCAGATGATGCTGTCCAGAACGATCCGCCCGACAATGCCAAGAATCGAAAGATCAATGGCGTACCTCGCAATGCACTCCTCAAACCTTCAGATGCCGAGCATCGACTAGGCCATCAAAAGTTCGAACTTGGAGATCGGATCGTATATGTACAGGATTCAGGAAGAGTGCCCATTGCAACGCAGGGAACTGTGGTGGGCATGACTCGAACATCGAGGACAACATTGCTGGATGTGGTCTTTGATGTCACTTTCATGAGTGGGACAACTCTCGAAGACAGATGCTCCCCGTTCCGAGGTTCTACCGTACCTGTACATTCGGTACTGAACATTACCCATCGGCAGGTTATTGCAGGATCACGAGCCGCCGAAATGCATCGGCCACAGCCTATGGTACAACCTTTGACTGTAGGTGGCTATGGTGCGCCGATGGGGCCAAATGGTCGAGGACAGATGGTGCCAGCGCCAGCGCCGGCAACTCTTCAAGGATCATTCCGTGGAGCACTCCGAGGACAGCAAAATGGAACACGTGGGGGTCACTCCAGCGGGAGAGGAGATTTTGGGTTCAATGGCATGCAAAACGGACACGATCAGAACCTGCCTATCCGCGATCCGCCGTCAGCACAGAGCAATGGCTTTGCGGGAAGGGGGCCCCAGACCAACGGCATCGGAGCAAGAGGTGTACAGATCAGTGGCGTAGGGAGCCGTGGACGGGGCTTTCAGCCCAATCCTCGAGGGGGTCCGGTCCAGCCATTATCGTACAACAACGTGCCTCCACCAGCCGACCTTGATTCAAGAGTTCGGGGACGAGGGCGAGGTGGATTCCGTGGAGCTCCAAATGGTGGCGATGCATCCAGAGCCCGAGGCAGAGGGCTTCCGAGAGGTCGGGGCGCGGTTGCCGTACAGCAGCAGTGAGAGCTGAGCAGCGAACTCTAGATGTAGCAGATACGGTGGTCGCCGTTAAGTGAACACAACCTCGGAAAATGAAGGAGCTCTCGATAAACCCACTCTGAATATCTTGGGTACTGAAGTCTTCGATTTTTCGCCATTTCGATAAGTTTCCCTGTACTAGTCTGTACGTTAAGTATTTGTAATCTAAGTTTTAGCCTCGTATTGAATGATTCGTTACGGTGATCATCTTGTAACGTCGCCGTTGTCGAACAATTCAGCGTGCACAATGCATTCAAGTTTGGTAAGGGCGCAGAACGTCTTTGGGTTCTTCACTACTGTTGCATTCTCTTTGGCTATCTTTGTTACTCTCTCCGTACTATATTTCCCTCAAACTCCATCCGCAAGCATTGAGTTACGAAACGTGCAGGTGTAAGCTGCTCTCGCAGGGCTTCTACCGTATCGGGGCAACGCTGATGCATTTCCTACAGAGTGAAAGGTCGGCCACATTACTACTCATCTAAGAAAGAAGAATACGCGCATATCAGGTTCGATCTTGACGCCGGTTGGTCTACAACACAACACCTACTTCTCAATTATTTATTAACTAAGCGATCGACAGACTTCACTTCTCTTTTCAATTGGAATACCAAGCAGCTCTTCGTCTGGGTTTTAGCTACATATCCTTCATCCACATCCTCTCCCACAGCACCGCCTTCTCAGGCTATAATCTGGGACACCATCATCAATTCGGAAAGCCAATCCCATCCATTCACTCCGTACAGTCTTTTCCAAGAGATAAATCCTTCCACCGCGAAATCCGGATCTATCAAGTCTTCGACTTCTTCCAAAGAGGAGGAGCCGAAGCCAGGGATTATCAAGCTCAAGAACGCCAAACCAAAGTATCAGATAACGGACATCAGCGGCAAACTGGCCTCAAGAGGAAACGTTACGCTAGAAGTAGGTTGGAATGTTCAGCCATGGGTGGGAGCTTTGACGTGGACGACGGGTGAGGGACAAGGGTTTGGGAGGTGGAAGGGGATGCGCGGCGGGAAGAGCAAGGCATTTGACATGCCTGCGCTCAAGGGAAAGAGTGCTGGTCAAGAAACGGTGGTCGGTAAAGGGAAGCCCAAGGCGGCCGAAGCTACACCGGTGACAAAATAAAGCGGTTTGGTTGGAAACTATGGTATTCTAAACGAATTTAGAGTTCCTGTTCATGCGACAGCAGTCCAAGCAATGGCCGTGGGTTTGGAATTTTCTGCGGAGTTTCCCCCCCCAAACCCTAGGACTTCTTCACGAGAGTGCGAGGCTCATTGTTGAATCTGAAGGAATCTCGGCGGAAGATCTCCGTCTAGCGGCTCCTTGCCGCTTACATATCCTCACCAGCATCACGTCCTTTAATCCGCACATTTGTACTTCCGTTTGTGTAATTTCTGCAGCGCACCGGATATTGCTAATTCCCAAGGACAGCATCACAAGAGGCTGAATTGCAGAGGAAACATGCCGCAACCTGAATTACCTGAAGCTGCCCACCCAGACCTCGACTCGATGCTTAGCCGCAAATTCGGCAAAGAGGTTGCGAATTATTTCTCTGGTGTGCTCTTTGCGCTGTTCATGTGTTTTCAGTAGTCTAACTCTATAGGGTCTCCATTAAATCGAGTCTCATTTCTACGAACAGATCATTCCTTTCTCTCCGCTGCCTTGAAGCATCCTTCAACGTCGTTCATGCTGTTCAACAACCTAAATCCGTTAGCGAAAGACCCTACTAAACTCGAGTATGTATCATACAAGGACATCCAGCCCTTGATAGGCGATAACCCTTATTCGAAAACCGAGGAAGAATTGATCAAATCCTACAACTCCACAACCACAGTACCGCAACTGCTATTCCTGGGCCTAGATGAGAGGAACAAGCAAGCTCTAGAATGGACAGTTTACAAAGGCGCCCCCTATTTCGCAGTCGACGTCACCCCGAAAGGGTCCATCACCACGCAAGCAACCACCCTAATCGAAGGATTGCAATCGCGCGGCCTCAGATTCGTTGAAGGCCGCATGCACATGTCTCTCCCCCCCCCCCAAGCCGCCATCTACGCGCAAGCCCGCGCCCTCCTCGACTGGAACGCCCGGAACCCCTTCTGCGCCCAATGCGGGCAGCCAACATTCTCCATCAACGCAGGCACCAAACGTACCTGCCCCCCCAAAGACCTCGCCTCCGTCTCCACAAACATCGGCTCCACCACCCCCGCTACGCCTGCACAAGAGCGCTCCGACTGCGCAACAAGAAAAGGCATCTCGAACCTCTCATTCCCGCGCACCGACCCCACCGTCATCATGGCCGTCGTCAGCCACGACTCCCACCGCATCCTGCTCGGCCGCCAAAAACGCTGGCCGCCGTACTGGTACTCGACCCTCGCCGGCTTTGTCGAGCCCGCCGAATCCGTCGAGGAGGCCGTCCGTCGCGAAGTCTGGGAGGAATCCGGCGTCACCTCGGGCCGTGTGGTTATTCACAGCACGCAGCCGTGGCCATACCCGGCGAATCTCATGATAGGCGCTATTGCGCAGACGATCCCGGGCGGGGAGGAGATACATCTGAAACATGACCCGGAGCTGGAGGATGCCAAGTGGGTTGGTTTCGAGGAGGTGAGGGAGGCGCTGCGGGTGGGCACGAGTGGTTTGGGGGAGGAGGCCGGGGAGGGGTATAAGGAGGGGGGGCTGAGGTTGCCGCCGCGGACGGCGATTGCGAATCAGTTGCTTGAGGCGGTGGTGGGGGGGTTTCTGGGGGATGGGGAGGCTTCGAAGATGTAGACGCTTTACCTGCGATGGATGCCAGGGGGCCACGGGGGAAGCGAGACGTTGAGAGTGGAGACACGTGGATTGGAGATGGAGTTGGGGTCCAAAGTGCTGTTAAGGAGTTGTTTCAGGCGGTCATGGGGGAATTTCTCGGAGGAAACCGAGACTTCGAGCATATAGACATAGATGATAAAGATGAGTGAGGGAAACATAGAAACACTTAGAGATCCTCCACCTCAAGCAAATACCTGGTGGTTTCTATACAAAGTACCCACAGCCGTCGATTAAAGCAGTCTGATATTTGGTCTGCAATCGTTGCTTGCGTCGCCGCCCATGCTTGGTAGGAGGCGAGTGGCGAGTTGACTGGATGGAGGGAGAATGATCTAGAATTGTCGGGACGAGCTGCTCAATACACGGCATTTTGATCGCAAAGACAGGAGCAGCCAGCATAAGCAGCCGTCCATGGCTCAGCTCAACCTTTGTACAGAGAACCTGTAAGCTATAGTACACATATTATAGGGCCCTTCAAGCAAAAGCAAAGAAGAAGCTCTCGCAGCCATGCTACCTCTTCGTGTCCCTCAAAGCCCTCCCGTGGTGTGGAAGCCCCGCTATGCTTGCAATTATGGTCCTAGCAAAATCTTCGTCTAATATTACCGACGCAAGCCTGCATCCTCTACTTCTATCCCGTCCTGGCCCAGTCATGCTAGGACGCCGGTGCTGTATCTTTCTTCCGCCGGCTCAAGTGGATTGGAGATGCGCGGGCGGGATATGGAGTGATAGTATGTTGGCATTATACGGCCCTCCAGCTCAGCTAGGCTCGACGCCGTGACTGGAGCTCGGCCGCAGCCTCTTCGAATCTCTCTCGGCCGTCGTACCGCCGCTTGCCCTCCTCTTTTCCTTTTCCTTATGTTCTTCCGCCCTCACTGCTCGTCTTGCTTCCTGGTTCTTGCGCTCATTTTCCTTGCGGAGAGCCTTCGATTCGAATTCGTGCCAGTCACCTTGTAGATCCTTGAGCCTGTATTTCATCAGTCTTAGATTCAGCGAGTGTTAGAGGGTAGAATGACTTACTCAAGAGCTTGCCTAGGTATTGGATCCTCCGTCGTGAAGTACGGATGCTCGAGCACATCGCCTGCGGTCGGCCTATAGGCTGGATCATACAAGAACATGGTCTGGAGAAGCTCGAATGCAGCAGGCGTGAGTCTTTCCTGATACTTCTCTGCAAAGGTATTCGCCCTTCTTTCCGTCGGTCTCAGTAGCTCAAACCACGCCATTTCCACCAAGCCTGGCCATTCGGATCTTGTAGGTGTACCTAAGACATTATATATTTTGTCGAGCTGGTTAATCTCCCCACCATCGCCAGGAAATATGGCGTGTTTTGTGAATATTTCGATCATTACGCATGCGGCACTCCAAATATCAACGGCTGGCCCATATTGGGTCTCACCAAGGAGAAGTTCGGGTGACCGATACCAAATTGTGATGACCCGATTAGTGTAGTCGGGTTTGCCGCGTTTTGCGAAGAACCGTGCAAGACCGAAATCAGCCAGTTTAAGCTGGCCTGTATTGCTGACTAGGATGTTGGCAGCTTTGATGTCGCGATGAAGAACACCACGCCGATGGAGATAATTGAGGCCTTCGAATAGCTGCTTGCCGAGATGCTTTTTGTGTGCATGCTCGAGTTTGAAGCTTGGGTGGTTGAGGAGACCTGTCAGATCGTGGGAAAGATACTCGAAGACCATGAAACAGTCATTGTGTTCAACCATGACCTCTTGCAGACAGACTACGTTATCGTGCTTCAGAGATTGCAAGAGTTTGATCTCTCGGATCGCTGTGACTGGAAAGCCATCCTTCTCACCATCCATTCGGATCTTTTTGAGCGCAGCAAGTTCCTTGGTATAAACATGAATAGCCTTGAAGACCTTGCCGTATGTTCCTGATCCAACCACCGACTCGTTACCAGGCTTCCTGTAATAGACGGATGTCGACTCCGCAAAGTCCGCCGATAGGGTAGGCCTAGTTTTTAATCGCTTCATCATCTTCTTCTCTGTTCTGGGCTGCGGGGATCGTTCTCGCTCACGCTCCCTCTTCTGCACCCGCTCAGGTCGGTGCTCACCGCGATGGTCTGACCGCCTTTGATCATGGTAATCCCGATCAGCTCGAGAGCTGTACTCATCCCGATAATCACGATCTCGGCGGTCATCCCGTCGGTCAACACGAGGTTGGGTCCTAGAGGCAAGTACGTCTTTAGAAAACAAGGGAGGGACTGGTTTAGTCTTCGAGCTGTCTAGTAGATTCTCTCTTCGTGGGGGATCCTTCATTTTCTGCGCTAGGTCCGGGACAGGCTTTGTGGCTATTGGAGGTGCAGCTTTGGCCTTGAAGGCAAAGCTGAATTTGGAACCGTCTTTCGCTGGTGGACCTCCCGAAGACTGCCGCGAGGGAGGGGGCATCTTCTTACCGTTTGTGGATACTCCGTTATCCCTGGCACTCTGGTCTTCGACTTGCAGGTCTTTAGAAGGTCGGAACGGATTATCATCTTCGTCGGGCAATGTATTGGGCTGCACAAATGGTGGCGGCTGTTGTTGACGTGGGGGACTTTGAGAGTGTCCAATTTGCGACTGATCATTCGAGCCTCGCCCTCGACTACCACCACTCGCAGTCCACTGGAGGTTCTGGAAATGGCCACCCCTTCCCCTAGGAGCGTTGATTCCATAATTAGGAGGTCCAGAACCCGAAAATCGACGATCTTGGCCCTGCCCATAATGATTACCTCTGTAACCCGAATGGCCTCCTCGGAAAGGCTGACTCTGAAAGCCAGGTTGCATTTGCTGAGGGCTGCCACCGTATTGGCCATGTTGACCATTAGTGAAGTATTGGCCCTGAGGCCCGCTCTGTGGAGAGTAGGCGTTTTGCCTATATGGAGGTGAATATGCATTCATACTGACCGATGAATAAGCTTATAGACATAGATGAAGATGAGTAATACGTACCCTGGCTGACCGTGGAATTGCTGTGGCCCACCCCAACCGCCCCGCCCATGACTGAATGGTGAGCCAGATTGAGGAGATCCATGGTGAGACGATGTGGGTGTCCACTGGGGAGAGGTAGTATATGGTTGTCTTGTGTCAATCTGCGGCCGACCTGTTTGACTGTCGCCATGCATGTCATTCGCCTTCATTCCATGCATTGGGTACGCGTCTCGGACGGCATTAGGATTGTGAGTCTCCGAATCAAAGCTCGGTATGGGACGAGGTGGCGATGGAGGACGTGGGCCATCGTCCAAGGCGGATTGCACAGGACGGCTCAATGACCGCATATTTCTACTGTTCCTTCCTTTGTTAGCACCAGGAGGCGTTCGGGAGCGCCTCCTTCTCTGTGTTGGTTGCCGGGAATCTACAGGGGAGCGGGGTTGCGATTCCCTCCGTCGGTGGTCTGATCTTGGATGTCTGCTATTAGATGGATCCCGAGAGCGAGCCCTGGTGGGGTGGAAAGATGGTAGAGGGTCTCTTAGCCTTATTGACCTGCTGTTACGACTTGAGTCCTGTTTGCAACGTGCAGAAGATCTCTCTCTCGGTCTCTCGCGCTTGCTAGGTGAATGGGAGCGCCTGTGAGTAGCGTGTGAGGGCCGGCTATCTCTAGCTGTGGGTGATCTTGAGCGTCGAGTAGAAGGGACGTAAGAATCTCGGTTTGATCTTGAGGTGGTGATGTCGTCGTAGTTTGCAGAGTAGTAATCTCCTCGAGGTGAGGCTCTATCGGAGTAGGCGCGTTCGCGATGTCTACTTCTGATGCGTGGTGCTCTGTCGTTTCGGTCCAATACTACTGGGCTACGACTTCGTCTTCGGTCCTCTCTGCGGGTAGCTGGCACCTGGTAAGGTTTTCTACTGCGAGATCTTCGCTGTTTCACAGACGCCCTAAAAGTGTCCCGGTCCTGATATCGGTCTGGGTATTGGTCTGAAAACCGTTCCAAACCGACCTCCCTAGGACGTCGTGATGGCCCCTCACCCTTTGAGCGCCGCTGCGGCGAACGATACGACACCTTGGGGGGTTCTTTCCGCGAGCCTTCGTGCTGTGTTAACCTTTGTCCTCGCGAGGATGGCCGGGTAGTCGTGTCAGCGGCGGCTCTGCCTCTGATCTTCACACCTATGTCAGTATCGTTCTGAGGCTTCGAGGCTGACGGCGAATCTCGGCGGTGACCGCCCGTGCCCCTCCCACTGTAATGTGTATCGTCTTTGTATTTGTCTTCGGATCTCCACTGATCTCTCATCAACGGACTCCGATGCGACGCAGCCATGTAATCACTGCAGTCATTGGGTCAGTGGTAATGGTGTTCGATACCCTGTCAAATGAAAAATACCGTTACGAGTTTTAGTGTCAAGCGAAGCGAGGCGGCTCAAAGAGAGTTAGCCTAGTGAGGTCGGAGTTTAGATGTGGAGGGGGCGCCATTGCGATGCTTACCTGCTACGATACAGTATATGAGATTCCTTGGTGTCGTCCTTTGAGACTACTCCGTCCTTCGGTCTCCTTCTCTTACATTGTTTTACGACGTTGTTGGCGCGCTGCAAACGGCCTCAGGCGACCCGTTTTGCCTCGGCAGTCTATGCCTGTTTTCCCCTGGCAAAGCCATGACCATGCGTCGAGGCCTAAAGCCATCGCATCTCATCTCACAAGCATGTCTATCTACGGGACGGTCAAGGAAAAGACTCAGAAATTAACGAGACCACACAAGACGAGCGTAGAGGGCCGTTCACTTTGTCGATTTTGTCGACTTCGCTCAAGCTCATGGCACACCGAGGCCCCTTTCGAGCATACCCTTCCCTATAAGAGAATCGATACGTAGTCAACCAGAAACCCACTGGAAGTAGATCTCATTACAGGCCAGCACCATGCATGCAACCCATAGTAGGACTGATTGGTCCAGCGCTACAATCTGTTGGAATCATTGCACCCTACCCACAAAAGTGCTCGGTCGTTTGTCATACCTGCTATACATCTTGGAGGCGTTGTTTGGCTATTGGGTCGTAAAGTTGAGTTCAATCGATACACCCCACAAGAAAAGTATTGTAGAAGTCGGGTATTCGATGAGCGGCTTGTTAGAGGGAATTCGCGTTCCCAATATATTAGGCTTCCCAGCAATCTCGAAGCAACAGATATTTCATTCCAAATCTGAGTCTTGTGGTGAGTACGGTAAGATCGATATAGTCGTCCTCAAGTCGAGTTCCAGTGAAGGATGAAAAGCGGGCAACAGCGAAGTTACACCACATTAGGAGTATTGGCGCTCGTGGGTAGCCTCATGTTCACATATAAGAACCCCCGAACCCGTGTAGCTCTCTCCAAACATCTTCATTGATAATCTATGCCTTCCGTAGTGCTGCCATTTATGCGATTTCACTTGTGCTTGACTTTGCGGCGTGGCTAGCAGCGGTTGCTAACGTCGAAGCCCAACGTGGTATTACGTTTATGGTTATTGATGTAAGTGATCATAGAAGAGAAACATAGTAGGTGATTCTTCAGCGAGGGTGGTGGCTGTGGATTGATTCTCTGTATCCCACACATGGTTGATGTAGGAGCTCAGAGCTGGAGATGAGGTTGGCTGGAGCTGCGAGGAGCGTTTCTGAATACGAGCGCTAAAATGAATACCGTAATTTACCCCAGGCACAAGTTCAGACTTTAAAGCCTAGAAAGCTAGACTACGTCGTAGTAGTTGTGGCCTCACGAGAGCATTACTACTGTGCCTATGCCAATCTCGATAATTAATATGGTAACGTACGGGTACTCCTAGGACTCGTTGAGCCCAAAGTGTACGCCATTGCACCCCAAATTCCAGTGCCATTGTGGGTATCACTCGCATTGCCCAATCCTGACACCCTTCAACCGTAGTCCTCTCAGTTCTTCCAATCAACTAGGTTGGAACAGTCCCATAGGTCGTCCTTCCACCACTCTGCACGTTTTCGCTGTAAACACCAGGCGCCCGCTGGGCCGACATGGTTCCAAGGCGGCTTCTGTCGCGACGCTCAAAGTAGACGTACTCAAGATAGAAGGCATGGATATGGCCAGGGAAGTAGCTGCAGAAGATTAGTGACGATCGCATGGCGAAGTACTGAAAGGACGAACCCGAGGAATGTGAGGAGAATGTTGATGAGGAGGTCAGCGCCGCAGCCAGCGATCATGAAGACGCCGACAGGAGGGACTATTTGCAAACAGCGTCAGCTTTGGACCGAAGACAGCCTTGCATTTGTGAAGACTTCGGCACAAGTCGAGAACTAGACTTGGAAGACTACTCACCGAAGATGGTGATTATAATTAGAAGGATCGCTGGAATGGGATCTGTGCCTGCCATTCTAGTCTTTCGGAGCTATAACTTGGGTATCGAGATGATGGGAAGGGTTTGAGGTGCGTGAGGGCAGCTTTGGACAGCTTAGTTAACAGTTTGACAGGATGTTGATGTGCTGGCAGGAGCTGACAACCTACTGTAGATAAATACCCCGCCAACGGGAGTCATGTACCTCCGTACGAGTACTCCGTATGATAGGTAGGTACCCACGGTACGAGCACTCTGGACTTCACCGTCTCATATCTCTTTTCGATATTCGTGGGAATCATCAATGCATCAAATTGATCTCGCTCGGGCCATCTTATGAAACATGTTCAGCATTTGTACCTGATAGGACAAGCTATAACTAACAGGATCCTTCATGAACCACAAGATAAAATGCTATTCGTCCTGGATCAACATAAAGAGGACCGAAGCTTAAACCCCGTAGTTGACCATAGCCGCCAGCGCTTGATCATCCCTCTCCCAAATGAATCACTTCTCGTCTTTCGACTATAGAAGGTCAATATCGTCAAATGAAACTGCTACACCACCGCTGCCCGAGAATATATCTTCAGGCCAAGTACCCAGCCCAGGTTCTGTATTCTTCTCGGGCCGGCTCCTGCATTGTATACCGTTTTCAACGCAAACGTAGAGCAACCTTGTTTCGCTGGGGGGTATCGCCGACTGGCTTGAGGAGACGCTGCTCTCATCGTCGCTTTCATCGCTACTACTATTGATATTTTCTTTTAGCCCACGTAAAGCGGAGTAGCGGTTGTAGAAGATTATTGGCGGAGACTGTGTTGATGTTTCACTTGAAATGGATGCATCTTCCTCATACCTCAAGTTCAGAGTAGACGATATTAGATTGCCAGATACAGATGTGAGAGACTGGTCCCAATAGCCAGTAGGCTTCCTAATCGGTCTTGGACGTTCTCCAGCTCTTTGCGAGCCTTCAGTGGAAGTCTTCGTATCGTTACATTTCTCCAGAGAGGACTGGTTGCTCGCTTCTGCCGAAATCGCCTCCTTTTCGTGTGGTTGCAAGCCTAGGGTAGAACTTCCTGCACTGTCGAATCTACGAGTGGAGGAACGATCTGAAGACGTTGGACTACTCAGCCCGATGCTAAGCAAGCCATCACCACCTAACAGCGAGCTTAGCCCAGTAACACAACGAACCTGAACCTGAGCTGCCGGAATTCTCCGTGGATCGATTTGCTCAGAAATTCCACGTACAAATAGTTCGTCCACATAATGCCTGGCAGTTCCAGGCATTATCGGGACGACTGACTCGTTATCTGGAGCAATCGCGCTGTCGAGCGCATACCATGGTATGACTCTTAGTGTAAGCCGGGTACGGACAGTTCGCTCAAGACGAAGAGAAGGCTGATAACATTCGGTGAACATAGCCTTCAATTCAATTCTTAGCTGATTTACAACAGCATGAGGCCCAACTCGTCCTGGCCTGTAGACTTTTCCAAATTTGCTGTCCATACCCCGGATTTCGGAGTACATGGGCACGACTCCTTTGAAGCCTTGGATCTGATCGTCCCAAGTTAGCCAAGGGAGCGGCGTCTCGAGACTGTACCGGAGGTCCGTATGTTGGCCATCTATTCTGAAGACTGCATTGCTGTTATACCTGGGGATAATTCGAAGCTCATGTCCTTCGCGTGGAACGATGGTAAGTTGCTCGAATGTCAAGAAGTCGGGGCTCCAGCCAGCCTCCACCGCGAGTTTCGGTGGGCCTTGCGGCACCAAGGGTTGGGAGTATTGAAAACGCAAATCTATGGCAGTGTTCTGAGATCCAGTGCGCTCAATATCCACTAAATAATCGCACGATGTGAGGAAGAATCGAAGCAGTTTCTTGAGATCACTTGTCTGGAAGCCCAAGATGTAGTCCTGTGATGATTGTAGGAGACGTATCATGGACTCGCTCAACTTGGTGCGACTGAAGACCGATCGACAACAAAAGGTAAAAGTAGCTGAACTTTTAACGACGTTGGGAGCGCTCCTCGATTGCTGTTGCCTAAATTCCTGATCCTGCTCTTGCAGTTGATCTGCGATCAGGTTCTCAAGACATGTCTTGAAAATCCGGTTCAACTGAAACCATAGCTCTGCCTCCGTAAGTGACAGTCCTTTCCAGGTAGTGCAGACATCAATGTGTTCCACGGGCGGACGTAGTTTTAGATAGTCAAGCGTCGTAGCGCTTCCGGCGGCTCGTCCATCCTCAGCTGGATATGCTCGGATGACAGGTCCGTAGAGATCCGAGGCAGAGGCATACCCAAGGCTAAGTCCACGTATATCAAACCGAGGAGTGTCCTTTAGTATTTCGAGAGTGTGTGCGCGGCGTTTCCTCAATCTTGACGGGACTAAGGGAGACCCAAGGCTGTATCTGGGTGTCCTTGCATACTAGTAGATAATTACATCTCACAGCAGATAGCCGATATAGACTGCTTCAACATACCTGATGAGAACCCCGCTTTGTAGGTTCGAACCCAAGTTCTGATGTCGACCACTGTTTCGACTGGGCCGCCAAAGATGATCTGAAGACTGGGACGTCTTGTGCACAGGAACTCCCAAGCGGTTCACGAAGGTCTCTTTCCGAACATACGTTATGTGAGTCATCCACGTAACGATCGTGCGAGAGGCGAAGACCTTGCGTAGAATGGCTATCTATCTGAAGTGTGCCTAAAGCGGCTGATAGGCTGTAGAGAGGAGGTGATTTTGGTCTGATGTTGGAAAGATCGCCATGCACCTTTGATAAGGTTCTTCTCTTGTCATTGCGGGTATCCAAAAGAGAAGCTGAGCCTCTGACTGGAGTATTGTTGCGGTTGGCGCATGAGGACGCACGGCTTACTGTGGCACCGTTGGAGATATCACTTAAAAACCTGTGGGGAATGCTTTGCTTAAAGTTAGTGTGGCAGTTTCCAGTATATTAAATAGCGATTCGACTGACTGAACGGCTTGCGAAGACCTTGGTGTAGTCATGACGGAACGGACTGTGGCTAAATGAATAATATACTAATAAAATCTGCAGCTAAACACAGCGACAGCAGTCTTCACTGGAGAGTGAATCGAAAAACGTGCACCGCTGGTGAGTGGGACAGATGAATTAAGTAAAGTGTGTTCAAAGCACTGATGCTAGGCAAATATCGAGATTGCTGCTAAGCCGGGAGGTAGGGAAGGTGCGACCGAGAAAGCTGGCGGTTACGGTTTGCATAAACAGCAACATGCCATAGTGACTGAGAGATCAAGACTCAGACTGCGTCCATGATTGCTCTAGTGGTCAGCTGCTCGTTTTTGTTGCCAAGCTTTGATATTTGAAGGAAAGCATCCACACCATAGCCTTCCAGGCTATGCAATTCCAAGCTCCCAGCCCAATACTCAGCATATACTCTGCTCATAGGTAAACCCATGCCGAGCCTCAAATTCGGTGGGCGGGACGTAAGTGAGCTCAAGGATTCGTCGGTCGATCTGCTTCCTTGTGTATTAACATTATCCATATGTTCAACAGCTGTAGTGGCCGGACCCTTGAGCTCCTGCATAGTGGCCGCCATTCTTGGGACCTGCTGTAGGTTCTTCAAGTAGGTCTGACTCCTTGGTCCATTACTAAACGACCATAAATCGGGTAGGATATCTTTTGCTATTCCACCTGCTTGGTCAGAAATTCTTATGATTACATGCTGCGGTGCTTCGCATATAAGAATTTCGATTGGCGCTGGTTTCTCAGGCCAATTTGATCGTTGCTCAATAACGGCCTGAATCGAATTTCGGAGTAATTCTCCAATGATGTATTGCAAGTGGCTGAGGATATAAGGAAATGTAGCGTCTAGATGACCCTCTATCTGGATATCTGGCAGCTTGCACTGAGCGCCAAACGCCGCTAACGCAAGGCTTTTTGCTCTTTCCCAACATCCTTCGACGACCTCACGAGCATTGCACCGTAAAAATACTTCGCCGACAAAATCCGCATTGGGATCGTGTTGAGAATGAGGCTTTGCATCTGGGAAATGCCACGGTGAATTGAACGTTTCCGTCAAGGCGAGGTGCTGTTCAGCAATGACCCGACGTGAAATTCGCTGGTAGAATATCAGCGCTGAAGGTACATTGAGACATAGGCCTGTCCTACAGATTTTAGAAGTGTATTCATGAACTTGTCCATCTCCTCGGGACGCATCAAGTTCTGACACTCGAGCACACCCATTGCGAGCCTTGGTATCACGGTTAGGTGCTCCTGGAGGGTTTGGCTAATGATTGTACAGTATCGGTCGTTTTCTTCTACAGTCTTGATCTCGCGGACCCTTCGGAGAGTCTCGAAGGCCTTATAGTACAGCTCGTAGACATGTGAAATATGGGGATTGGTAACCACGACATAAGGAAGTGTCTGCATATCACGAAGGCGATGAGCAAGCCTGGACCTGGTTAGACTAGGGCCACTACGAGGATAGTCCAGATAGACCAACCTTGTGGGAAGCTCCGTTCGGACATAATTCGCAGAGCCGATCAGGCGATTTTCACTCAGGGTTCGGCCAAAGAATGTCATTTGACGCAGAGAGATGGCTTTCGCTTCTTTCTGAACCCATCTTTATGTACAGAATTAGATGGGGACAGTCCGAAAGATGGGGAAGGGCATTTACTCATCCAGGACCGCTGCCGGTCGCCATGGAGGCGTAGCTGATGCAATGCGTCTCTGTGCGCACGAACTCTCGGTTCTCATCCATTGTGCTCTTTGGGTGCACTGGCGTTGAGAACGAAGCATTGCAACCTGCCATGCAGTAGAATCTCTGCAAGAGTACCACCTCTTGGGTCATTGGTAGGAACGGAATTGGGACATTGGGAATGTCAAGCGCATTAGACTGTATAATTTGTGCTTTCTTTTGCTTGAGAGCGAGCGGAGAAAGACGAAGTACATTAGTACCGGCGTGACTGGTACTTTGTGAAGCGCGGTTCAAGGTGCATATGCAGCGGAATTGCCCCCCATCGCATGCACGGGAGGTTTAACCGAATGTGCGTTTGTTGAACAGTATTTGTTCACCGAACCATCAGGAAATCTAAACGTTGCAGTACTTGAGGTGGTGATAGGAACAGAGTGCAGGATCGTAAGGTGAGAGTAGATAGCCAGCACTTCGTCCCTTGCCGCCTTAAGAACGAATGCCTCCGAGTGCTCTGATCCTCCAACCAACGCCACCCACACTTTACCTGCCTACTCTCTAGGTGTTTTCCGGGAGCTAAAGATGTTCTTCAATTCAACATACAATACCACGAATAATACCTGATTGGCGTTCATGTATTATTGATATTCGTCCTGGTGATATCTAGCTGCCAGTAAGGAGACCTTGAGAGTACCCCCCCCCCCACCCCGGGCTGTACATCGACGTCGGTCCTTGTCTGTAGCTTGGAACGAGTACAATTACAAGAATCGGAACAAAGCGTCATCACCTGCTACATTAGCGATTTCCGTCAGACGCAACCCCGACCCTCTGCCCTGCAGCCCAGCAGTCACACATGCCTGCGAGCTGCACCTTTCCGTCAACAGAGTACCTCACATCAACCTTCTGTTCTACCAAAAAGGAACACTTTTGCCCAACAAACATTGCTTAGGCGCAGTGGCATTTCTTGGGAGCTCCTCCCTTCACCAAACGATTCTCTTGTACAATGGATCCTGTAAGCCGCAACCTCGACCGCGACATGGTGGATTCCGCGGAGGGGAGGGAGGCCGTGGCTGACTTGAAGACCCAACTGGGCGCTCTGCAGATCGGAGGAGGAGGTGACATGCTCATTGATGAGTATGACGTGGTCGATGAGAAGCCAGATGTTGCCATAATAACCCCAGAGGGCTCTCTCGATGAGTCTGAGCCAGAACCGCTGGCAGATGACTGTATGTCCGCCGAAGATTCCAACATCCTCTCTGGACACTGACTTTGATACATATAGATGAGGGCATGAAAGAGCGGTTCTTACCCAAGTCGCCAGACCTAGAGATAGAAAACGAAGCGGTTCACACCTGGAATATTGAGAATTACAGAGGCCTCAGTAAAAAGGAGCGCGGACCAAAATTCGAATGTGGTGGACACCCTTGGTAGGTGGAATGCAGTTCGCTCATTATAAATGTGGCCACACAACGTTACGGTGGACTACGAAGGCGCTAACAGGCCTGTAGGAGGATATTGCTTTTCCCTTTTGGCAACAACGTCGACTTTGCGTCTCTCTACCTAGAACAAGGCCACGAAGAGGAGGATAAACCACCAGAAGGCTGGTATGCCTGTGTGCAATTCACGTTGGTATTATGGAATACACAAGACCCATCACTATATGTTCTTCATAGTAAGGAGCCGGATCGGAAACCTCAAGTTTCCTTTGCTGACAGGCGCATATAGCTGCCAACCACAGATTCAACGCCGATGAGAGCGATTGGGGCTTCACAAGGTTTGCAGAAATCCGAAAACTCTTCGCGCCACAATGGGAGGATCGAGGGCGGCCCATGGTTGATAATGATGCCGTCAACTGTACTGCATATGTCCGCATATACAAAGACCCGACGGGAGTTCTATGGCACAACTTCCTAAAGTTGGTCGTTGTCCTCTATTTGAGGGATTTTGCTGAGGCCTGGATAGTTACAACTCGAAAGAACAGACTGGCATGGTTGGACTCAAAAACCAAGGGGCAACATGTTATCTTAATTCCCTACTTCAATCATTATATTTCACCAATGCGTTTCGCAAGGTACAACAAGCTTGTTTGAGACTCAATGATAATCACTGAGAAGTTACAGGCTGTTTACCAGATACCAACGGAACACGAGGCCGAAAGGAGAAACAGTGCGTGGGCGCTGCAAAGGCTGTTTTACCTTCTACAAACCAATGAAGACGCCGTATCCACCCAAGAGTTAACTGCATCTTTCGGTTGGGAAACAAAACACATTTTCGAACAACAAGACGTTCAGGAACTGTCTCGAATACTTATGGAACGGATGGAAGCGCGAATGAAGGGCACAGACGCCGAAAATGCGCTTGCAAAGATGTTTGTAGGCAAGATGAAGACCTACATATCATGCATCAATGTCGATTACGAATCGTCAAGGATAGAAGACTTTTGGGACATCCAGCTCAACGTCAGCGGGAATAAGAACCTAGATGACAGTTTCAGGGACTACATACAGGTCGAAACTATGGACGGCGAGAACAAATATTTCGCCGAAGGATATGGCCTGCAAGATGCGAAGAAGGGGGTGATATTTGAAAGTTTCCCCCAGATTCTACACCTCCAGCTCAAGCGATTCGAATACGACATTAATCGTGATGCCATGATGAAAGTCAACGACCGCTACGAGTTCCCCGAGATCTTCGATGCATCGCCGTACCTTTCCGAAAACGCAGATAAATCAGAACTCTATATCTATCAGCTCCACGGAGTCTTGGTGCACAGCGGTGATTTTAACGCCGGACATTATTACGCTTTTATTAAACCCACCGCGGATGGGCATTTCTACAAGTTCGATGACGATAGAGTGACGAGAGCAACCATGAAGGAGGCATTGGAAGAGAATTTCGGTGGTGATTACGCTAACATCCCTAATGGTGGCATCGGAGTGCGGAATCCCTACACAAGAACGCTGTCTACTAAGCGTTCAATGAGTGCGTACATGTTAGTCTACATTCGCCAAAGCCGGTTGAAGGATATTCTAGTGGACGTTCCGGAGAACGATACACCACCTCACATTGGTAGGTCCGTTATCTCACCTCGCGGGCAGCCACTAACATTTGAATAGGCAAGCAGCTCGCTGAGGAAAAAGCAGCATTGGAGCGACGAAGGAGAGACCGGGAGGAACAACATCTGTATCTTCCCATTGGCGTTGCCACTGAGGATAACTTCAAAGCTCATCAGGGCTTTGACCTCGCAAACTGGGATAATGATCCTGCAGTGTCCTCGGCGCCAAAACCCTATCGTGTCTTGAGGGCTTCAACTGTAGGCGACTTCGCCAAGACTTTGGCTGAGGAGAACAAAGTCCCGCCCGAGCATGTTCGCCTTTGGGTTATGGTGAATCGTCAGAACAAGACAGTGCGACCAGACCAGCCGCTTCAGGAACCATCAATGACCATTGACGAGGCTCACAACAAGTATGGCAGTCGAGACAAGCTTTTCCGTCTCTGGTTTGAGACAGCTGAGACATTGGAGAACGGAAAGCCGGTCTGGCCTGATATGCAACCACAGACGAGCAACAATCTGCCAATCCTAGTTTTTCTCAAGTACTTTGATGCCGAAGCTCAGTCATTGAAGGGTGTGGGTCATATCTATATAAGAAAGCACGCAAAAGTGGCGGATATGGTTCCTATGATCCTACAATTAATGGATTGGTCAAGTCAAACGACGATGCCCACCCTAGCTCTCTATGAGGCGAGTCGATCATCAAGACCTTCACCTGTCGACTATCTGACTTTCATAATAGGAGATAAAACATTCTATGATCGAACCAATGAAACCGAAGTCGACACTGGCGCAAGCAGAAATACAAGATGGCGATATTGTATGTTTCCAGAAAGTATTGTCAGACAAGGAGTAAGTCACAGATGCTGGACAACATTCTTGGTGGCGACTAACACCATCATCAGAGCCTCCTCAGTCTCCCAGTCTGGCGGTTACAGCGATGCTCGAGAATTCTACGACTACCTCTTGAACCGCATAATCATAAGGTTCTTCCCGAGGATTCCTACTGACCGCGAAGAAGACACTTTCCAACTTGCCCTTAGCCGAAAAATGTCGTATGACCAGTTTTCGGCCAAGGTTGGAGAACATTTGAAAGTCGACTCGACTCACATACGCTTTTCTACAATTAATGCTACGAGCAACAAACCCAAAAGCATCGTTAAACGCCTCCCAAACCAGAATCTATTCCAAGTATTAAGCCCACAATTTGGCAGCTATAATAGTACCAACCAGCGATCTGATGCTCTGTTTTACGAAGTCTTGGACATGAGCGTGAGCGAGATGGATACTAAAAAGATTCTGAAAGTCACCTGGGTCAGCGAAGGTATCCAGAAAGAGGTTTGTATCGAATGCTGGAAATTATGAGTCGATGTGGCTAATGACGTGCTTAGGAGACTTACGACATTCTCGTACCAAAGAATGGCGTTGTCTCGGATATATTTCCTGGCCTTCAAAAGAAAGCCAATCTCGACGACGCCACCATACAAAACACACGAGTTTACGAAGCTCACGCTGGCAAAGTTTACAAGGAACTTCCCGAAGACTTCAGTGTTGCTGGCATTAACGAATCCATCATTCTTTACGCGGAAGTAATACCCGAGGAGGAGCAAAATGCAGTGGAGGGCGACACGGCAATCTACTGCTTTCACTATGACAAAGAGCCGAGTAAGGTGCATGGGATTCCATTCAAGTTCGTCATTAAGCCTGTAAGTCGAGCGCGTTTGTATGGTTCATGATGATCTGCTGAACAGAATGCAGGACGAGCTTTTCAAAGATACCAAGGAGCGACTATCAAAACGGATCAGCCTCAAGGGCAAGCAATTCGAGAAGATCAAATTCGCCATAGTCCACCGGTCCGCATATTCGAAACCTACATACCTAACTGATGGTATGCAATAGCTTCTATTTCCACTTGTACATCCGCTACCCAAGTACCACAAAGGGCTGACAGTAGAACTAGAAGACGACATCTCCACCATCGCCACAACCGCCGATGACCAACTCGGCCTCGACCACGTGAACAAATCACGCGGCGCCGCCAGCAAAGGTGATTCGATATTCATACGGTAATGCTGGGGACTGGTTGCATTTGGCGAAGTGAGGCATGCGGACGTTTTTGTGGGTACAGTTAGATTTCGGAGTTTATGAAGGGGGCTAGCATTCTTCTAGCAAAACCGAAAGAGGGATTTGGGAGCTGAGGCGTGTCTGTTTGTGATAGGCACGAAGTTTGTAGATTATGACACGAACAAGAGGATGTCGTTATACGAAAGCATATTTTACCGTCGGATTGTTGGTATCGCATGGGTTTAGTGCTCATGCTGTGGTGTTGATGGCAGGGAAGTTCTCATTGCCACCAACGACTCATTGATCTGGAGATACAGTAGCATTGACGAAGGAGATGCAAGTGACTCTCAACCACAAAAAACACACCCCCCGCTCTCCAGCACCAACCCTTATCCTCCCCACAATCTCATCCCCCTCACACCTGCACCCTCCCAACTCCCCCCCTTTCTCGCTACCCTGATCAAACAAACTCTCCCCTCCCCCCATTTTCCCAATTCCAAAACGAGACCAAATCCCTGTATCCAGCCCAAGACCAACTTTTGCCGTTTTTACACAAAAGCAAAGCTTGCTGGCGAACCAGGGTGAGCAGGAGGAGGGGAGGGAGCGGTGTGGGGTTGACGGTAGGTGAAGATTTTTTTTTTTGGTAGGATGGAGGGATGAGGGTGAGGGTGAGGGGGGCGGTTGTTGATCTTGGTGGTTTTTTGGGAGGATGGGTTGGGTTGTTGTTTGTTGGTTTTTGGTTTTGGAGAACCGAGATGTGGAATGGTGGATGGAAAAAGTTAAAAGCTTTTTTTATGGAGATGGAAGGGAGAGAAAAAGGGTGGCGTGGTGCGGACGGGAAGCGGATGGTAGGAATGAAAAGGGGGGTGAGGATGTGATTAAAGAAAAAGGCATCGAGTGGATGTTTTTTGTTAAAGAAACTGTTCGGGTTGAAGAGACTGGTTTGAGGGGTTCTGGAGATGTAAGGGAGCAAAGGAAGGCTTTGATTTGCGAGTTCGAGACGCTGGTTTTGCGCTGCAGAGACAGCCAGGAGTGCGAAAGAGCAGCGAAGGACAGACAGAGGCAGCGAGGAGTAACCCAGGAGAAAGACGAAAGGGCAGAGAGGCAGGACAGGGCCCCAAAGAAGTAAGAGAAAATTTACCTGGGAGAAGATCGAAAGGACAGGGGGCGCGGCAAGATCAGAAAAGGTCCCAAATCCCCCTAATTCTCCCCATTGTGCAATTCTCACCGCAAAGCAAGCGCGCCACATCATTTTTCTCATCATCCTTCGGCTTCCGCTAAGATATTGGGAGGATTGGGAACAAGTGTGCTGAACTTGTTCGGGACGCGAGGGTTCGGTGGTGGTGGAATTTTCGGATTGCGGACGCGAAGGGGCAGGGGAGTTGGCAGAAGGGTGGTGGATGGGTGGAGGTGCGGGTTATTTGTTTCCTTCGAAGGAGAGGGAGAGGGAGGGTGTAGAGGGCTGATTCGAGGGCGGGACGGAGGAACTTTTGCGGGAGGGCGCTTGAAGAGTATTTTTCAGGCCGTTGGGCTTGGAGTAAAAATGGTATTTGTCGCTTTCCCGTTCTACGAAACGTGCTGCTGCTCGGGACAACGCTGATCGATGCATACGATTTTCGAACATGATGCACTACATACCCACCCACCCATCACCCCAACCTCGCACTCTTCTCCCGTTCCCCCGCTCTAACCTCCCCCGGCCCATCCCCATACACCCAGTACTGCACCCCCAACCCCGCATCACAGCACGCCTGAAAGATCCCACACATCTTAAACGCCCACGGCACCTTGCCCGCATCCGACGCAAAAAAGAAGCCCATCTTCATCGCGTCTCCTAGCAGCCAATTCGCAAGCACGGATACGCGAAAGCCCTTGCAGGATTTGGCGCGCTGGTTTGCGAAAATTTGGGGGAGAGGGAGGATGGCTTCGATGGCGAGGCCGAGGTAGCCGATGAGGTGGGTGTAAAGGGAGTGGGAGGTGGGGCGGAGGAGGGTGTGGATGATGAGGAGGGAGAGGGGGAGGAGGAGGAGGAATTCCCAGTAGCTGTGGATCGGGTCGGGCGTTAGCTTTCCTCAATGTTTAGCCATTGAGTAGTCCGTTTGCATGGCTCCTTGAAGGGATCAGGGTATGTCCACTTACGGCCTTTGTGACCTCCACCTCCAGAAGTTCCAGGGCCTCCCATCATCTACGCTCTTGAACGGACCTTCTCCCCTCCATGGCGGCCGGTTGTCAAGCGCCACCTTTAGTAGTACCGACTGCACAACCACCATAATCACAGCCTGAACGAGAAGAGATATATCATAGCGGGCGCCGGGCCAGTAGAAGATCTTCAGGATGGAGGCTGAGAGCATGATGAAAGGAATGTCGAGGGAAAAGCCCGCGGAGGTGCGCGTGCGGTGGATGGAGAGGATTTGGTCGGCGTAGGAGGTTATAGGGGAGACGATGAGGCTGCGTTGAGAAGACCATCAGCAAGGGCATTCTCAATGGGAGGGGGGCGCTTCAATGGGAGCAAGTACAATATTGGGGCGAAGGAGTTTATGAGGGAAGTGAAAAGGCTAGAGAGAGCCATGTGGAAGGGGGCACGCAGAATAGAGATTGGTGGATGAGGGAGGAACGGCAGATCATTATCGTAGCATCTTTCAGCACAACCAGATATGAGAAAGGAAAAAGAGATCTGTCAACTCGAGGATAAAATCTCCAAAGTTGACAAGCTACAGATGGCCTGTTGGTTAATTGAGCTTAAAAATATCTTGTAAGCGCGATTGGCTGCGAAGCGCCAGTGAGATCTAATGGTACAATCTTATCAGGCCCAATTATAACTATCAACCAAATATGTGATACGTAGTACTACTGAATTCCGTAGATAATAACTTTCAATTGCTTAATGTTCTTGTTGAAGATTTAATTGCTTTCGTTTGTATACCTAGCCATCTGTTTGTCTGGTAGTGTTCATATTCATTCAATTGACGACCGAAAGCACATCATAGATTCCTGTTGTCTACATTTCTAATTTCCTATATCAAGTTGCCTTTGAGATGTGGTGGAGTATGTGAACCAACAGTTGGCGAGATTGCGCCAAGTGGTCAAGTCATTGTATGCCCTAAATTTTTAAAGCATCGACTTTGGTCAAAAACCAGTTCACGAGGTGGTCAATTAGTCGACCGTTAGTCCACCGCTGTTGCTTAGCCCGGACCTTAAACCAACCTGCTCTTCAGATTGCTAGATATTATGGGTGATCAAAGCGCTTTCTTCTACGGTATGGCCTGAGCATTCCCCCTTCCTCATCCTATGCATTCGCTAAACCATTGTGCAGGTACTTTGGTGCGTATCGAATTCCTAAGGCCGGCCAACGCTCCTCTAATTGCCTATATAGATGTCTGAAGAAGTCCTCTACCGCGTCTGCTATGGCTCTTCAACGCCCTCAAATTTCCAGAAATCCCTCCTCACCACTCAGCCTGCAATCCTGCACTCCTACCGCCGCCACAAGGTCCGATCTGGCGACTACCCTGCCATTATTGACTCTCCGGATTCCTCAGTGCGCGGGACATGTGTGCGTGGCCTTACCGAAGGTGATATCTGGCGACTAGACATCTTTGAAGGAGACGAGTACGAGCGGAGGAGAGTGAAGGTCAAGACCCTCAAGGAGGTGGGGGACGACAAAGGGAGGGGCAACGTTGAAGGTGAGGAGGTGGAGGTAGAAACGTATGTGTGGATTGCTGGGAAGGGGGCGTTGGAAGACGGCGAGTGGGATTTGGAGGAGTTTCGAAGAGAAAAGATGCATAGGTGGGTGGGGCAGCGGGATGATTATGATGGTGAGTTGCGACCCTCGATTTCAGGTATGTCAATGTCGGATGAGGAGTATTGAAACGACTGACTGGAGATTAGAGGTGGATGACGCTGTCAAAGGTCGAGGCCAAGATCCGACTGGCGGGAGGGGAATGAATGGGATCATGAACAATCAATTAGCAGCGACGAAAGACGAAGAGATGCTGCAGAGCGCCATATGAAAGCAGGAGGTATTCCGAACTGCCTCTTCCCTATGTTGACCCAGCAGCCAAGACAGAACGTCCAAGATTGTTTCAAAACAATAAGCAAAGCGTTGATAACATATGAGGGCTGTGTACGATTAAGGCTAAAACGGTATTCCTCGGGGCGGATTGACCAATACACAGTTCACCTTGTCCCTTTTTGAAGTTGGGTGTGCGCACATCTTCTTCCAATTGAGCGGAGTACTAGAAAGCGAACTTTTCCTTAGCGATTCCTCCAGGGATTTCCTGAACAGCTTCCCACATTTATTGTCAGCACGTCGTTTCCACGCCGTTAATTCAAGCTCATCGAGGCTGTCCTGTGTAGGCTGTAGCTATTGAGAAGTTACGGATGGACGATTCGCCGTATTGTGGCGAATCATCTTGATCCGCTGCTTTGGTCCCGTCTCCTGTACGCCCAGTCCCGTTTAGCTTACCCGGATGATGCAGAGTCGCGACGTTCGCGACGTCAAGACGTGGCGACTTCTGACGTTGATCGTTTGATAGCAAAGGCGTGCGTCGACTATTCTTTCCAATCTTGCAGTCGAAGCAAGCAGCATCGCGTCGCGTCGAGAGGAGGCCGAATCATGAAGATGGAGATGAAGATGATCAACATCATCTGCTTGGATTTGCGAGAGACGATCGTTTCATATGTTGGATAAACAATGGGGATCGCACTCATGAGGCGCGGTTTCGATCGTGCGATGCACCCCCCTGTCCGGAATACGGACTTAGCGACTTTCCACACCTGCAAGCCGCGTTGAGGCTGAGCGCGCCATGACGCTAGATGATGCGCGATTAGCAGCCAATAGCGCCACTCGATCGCGAATTGCCTACACCATCGTTCCTTTGCGATTCCGCCCTGTGCTGCAACGCTTTAAGCGAAGCGCTAGATGACATCAATCTGTGGTTCACCTGCAGGTTGGCCGTCGAGACTCGAGATACGTCAAGTTGAAGCAGGGGGAAAATGGGGTCCTCAATAATAATAATAATGGCTGAGTCACTGTGATAGGGTCAGCTCTTTATCACAGAAAGCTGCTCCCAAAGACATGGCTTTGTTTTAATTTACCTCATATTTAGACTTGCTTCACCACTTCAGTCGACATTCCCTCTGTGAACAGCTCGGAACATAGCCACCATCTCCATCTCCATCTCTATAAGCACGCCCTCAACGTCAAGATCGAAAAAATATACGAATACATTCCTACCTACCTCCAAATTTCCAAGTCCATTTGCACAGAAACGCTATCATGGCTTCGCAAGTCTCCTACGCCAGCGTTCCCAGCGCCCAAGATGCTTTCCAATCCAACTGCAATCTCGACGACCCTGTTGATGCCATCTCGTCCTACTCTCGGTGTGTACCTCTCCCATACAACGTCCGTTTCCACGCCTACATAGCTCTCCAGTCTTGGAGCAATATTCTTCATTCATCTTTGAATGACCTACTCCCCATGTGCTAGCCATATCCATATTCTAACCCAATCTCCATAGGTCGATGCACAAACATACCCAGCATCAGATGGATGTCGCTACCAGCACCAATTCTTCCCGTCGTCCATCAACAGAGGCTTCGACCGCTGCACCAACGCGCCTTTCACTCGGAAATACTGAACGAGAGCGTGGAAATTAGATAGGAGATTGGGGATCTGCTGCCACGTCATTTTCAATTAGGGAGTTCTTGCGATTTGTGTTACGGGTGTATGCGCATAGCATTTATGAGATATGACAGCAAATATGGCGTCTCTTATCGGTACGATAGAAATGTTTCTATCTGGGGGCGTTGGGAATCGTGTTCGGCTCGGCTTACCTTCTTTACCTGGGGGGTATCTGAAAGCTTGCGCGTCTTATATACGCACTCGAAAAGTTGTATCTATAACATAGGATTCACTTTAAACCCACCATTGTATACCAATTCAATGGCGTGTTGCTTCAACGGATTACCTTGAGCATTCGTTTTCTCAAACCTTTGGTGACAAACCATGGTTTATTCGGCCTCTTGAGCCTCATCCCTAACAAAAGCACAATCAAAGCTGGGATGTTATATGGAAATTTGTCGGGATCCTATGTATTCACCAAAGATGATTTAGTCAAGATAACCTAATGGCGAACAGGATTGTTAATCATTTCGAACGCTGGACTGGACGCATCTCCTTTTTCAAGAGTTCAACCTGAAAAAGAGTGAAATCGTTATTATCCACTGTTATTCCAAGTTTCTACCCCCAAGACTGGAAGAGTGGGAAATGAAGTGAACCTACTTTCATGTGAGAAGTAGTGTATTCGCCCTCATTGCGCTTCAACCTTTTGATTCTTCACTTCCAAGCTATACTAAACTATACTAAAGAAGAAGAAAAAAAAGGAAAAATCCAAGGCACTTGCCAGCCACATCTTTCTCCTTCATCTAAGGCTTCTAAGACCTCATTACCTTCGACTCCATCTCCGCCCAGCTTTGTCTACTCGCCTGCCCTTGAGGAATGATTAGAACGCCGTTCAAGTCATTCGCAACCTCTCTCAAACCGTCATCTTTCTGCTTCCGACCTTCTTTACCCTGACCACATCAATGATAACCATGCATACAAATGATATCTTGAAGCGTCAACGATCGCACCAGCTTGTAGCCCTTTTTGAAAACTCAATGAACGACGTGTGCCGTAAGCGGCGTACAATTCTGGCAAGCCTCAGCTTGGAGCAAGTGAAACGTTTGTTGAAGCTGGAGGGTGGTTCGCGACGATAAACTTGATGTTACGAAACTATAAAAGGGAGGACGCTTAAGGAGAGGATAAGAGCATTGGAGTGAGATAAAATCTTGGTGGACGAGTTTCTAGGGGTAACATGGTCATCGAAAGGGACTATTAGAGTGTATGTGTCTTCAGACCTCGGATTTAGAGCTTCAATTTCCAGTCTATATTATTCAAAAGTAATATTGACTGTTTTTACGACTGTAAGGCCGCATACATCATATGCAGTGGATCATTGGGGAAAGTAATCCAATAAGGTAGAGAGTATTCCGTAAATGTAGGTATAAAAAAGCAATGTCATGTTTGGGTTAGCGTGCGGCGCTAATTCTATCATATCTCCGGGATTCAACTTGTGCTCAAACCGGCAATATGCTTACCACCTTGCTATCATCGAGATTTTAATACACGAGAGACGAGACTCTTACCCTAGAGGCGTCAATCAAGTTATACAGTGTTTTGAACCCACAATGGCGGTACTATCAACCAATGGCGTAGAGCCGAATGGGACACGCGCAGCATGAGTTCACGGAAACGCAAGAACAGCCCTATTCCTATTTCAGAAGATAATCCTCGGAATAAGAGAGCAAAACTACTATCAAGCCTCTGGATTTCTCAGGCAGAAGATAGAATTGAAACAACAAGAAAATTCCCACGGCGTAAAGGCACATCTTGTAGTACGGGAGCATGTACTAGAGAGGAGCCAAAACAATATATTGTAGACTGGCAGAATCACCACGTTACTGGGGAAAAGTACAAGTCCGACCGGGTACGTACGTGATTTATCTTCACCAGAACCTTATACGGGAATTGACTCTCTTTCATCCAACTTCACGATTTCTATACCGTCCGGGCAGTGCGCTAATGTCGGTTGACGGTAGCGACAAAAGGGGAATATTGACCAGGCTGTTGTCGCATCTCGGCAAGAGAATTTTTCTTCTGAAAGCTTCAGAAGATCAGGCCGTTCACCCTGGCAGCGGCGTAGAGAAAAAAGTGCGAGTCTACCTGCAAGCCGAAAAGCAAGCGTTGGAGCGCACCGGACTGGCAAAGAACGGCCGCAACGTACAGTCAAAGGGTCCCCGTCTGATATACAAGATCTAGGCGAGAGTCTTGGGGACTTAAGCGACAAAGTATCTTTCACTCAAGCACTCACTCCTCCGAAATTGATTGTGCTCGTTTCACAGCACAGCAGCTTCGAAAGGGACACCTATATCCGGTATCAATCATCACTATCGAGTACGAACATCACATGGTCGTTCTTGCAACACCTAGACTCTGGAATTGGAGAATCTTCGCCTCTCTCCGAAAACTTAAGGCCGGAAAAGTTCGAACGAGACGTCGTGATACCAGACTCGCAATCTTTGCCGGGTTCTTCAAGCTACGTCCCAACGTCAACTACGTCTACAGGTAACAAGAGTGTCACCCAGCCTGGAACAGAGAATTGTGTTGTCAGCACCTCATCTTACGCTGCCTCCACTATTTTCTCACTTTCCGATCCCGTTCCTTCCCATTCGCCTATAGAAGAATCTAGTGATCCTATTGAGGACTCCACAGATCTCCTTCCCCCAGAAAGTCAAGATCTTGGCGCTCACTCTTCGCGATCAAAGTCGTTGCCCTCGGGAGCATCGTCAAGATTCTTGCGAGCCAACCACACTAGACCCGGACAGATCTCTCGCAGTATTTCAGATCCAAATCCACTTTCTCACCGTGAACAAAACTACGCGGGTCCAATTTCCGCGCGATCAGCAGAGCTTTTAGTGAGCAGCAGCGTCAAAGAGACGCTAACATCCTCAGACCTAGATGCTCAATCGCCGGCCTCTGCGGAACTGATTGGAGACATCAATTCTTCGTCCGAAAAGGAAATCGATGAACCATTGAGTCATTATTCCACACAAAGCCAAAACTTAGGCATTAATAGTCCTGAAGGCGATACATGCGCTCAAATTCAAGCTAATCAACCTTCTCACAGCCAAGCAACTCACACAACATCTGCCACATCAGCTGGTGAGTCGTCCGCGTTTAACCATATCCAATTGCTTCCAAATCCCTACTCAGGCCTCTCTAACGGCGAGATAGACGATCTGTGGCAGAGCGGACAACTCTTTCCTAAGCCTGTAAACTCGGCGTCTCAAATCTCCTCCGGAAGTGGGAATCTCGTTTCTGAAAACTCAGAACTTGTTCACGCATCGGTGGATAGTACTAACTTGGGGGTCTTGGTCCGCCGACACTCAGCTGTGCCTGAGCTTTTTGCTATATCTGAAGATACAGTTGCTGATAGCCAAATAACGCAGGCTACCGAGAGCACGATTCTTAGCCAGCGAAACCCAAATTCCCAGTTAAGAAGTCATACCCGTTCGGTTGAAGACATCAAAGACTTTCCTTTGTCTTCAATCGAACCTGGAGACGCCGATATCGAGAACATCCCAGGTTCTATCATCTCCACGTTCGGACAGCAATATCCACATATTTTAGATTCGAGGGTACCCCCTCGACCGCCTTCGATATCTGATTCCGAGATGGCTGAAGTGCCACAAACCCAGACGGATCTCTCGTCAGATGCTGCGCAAAGACCTGTCATGGCTACTGCTCCGGCAGGCGTGTCTTTCAGGGAGAAATTAAAGAACATGCGCGCAACCTCTGCTGCAGTCTCTGCAGCTAATACAGCTGCACTGAAGGCCAACATCGAACAGTCACATTCCCCTCGACCAGATAACGAAAGAACACCATCGGTCATACCAGACAACAGCAACAGCCCGGGAGCTCTAGAAAGCCGTCTTGAAGTTCAGCCTATGGAAGTGCCTGTCGAAGTGCCGTTACCGATGAGGATCTCTCAGTCAGACCCTCACACCCCAAACCCACCTAGTAAGCTCTCATTCCATAGAGAAATGTCGTACTCACAAACGATTACAACGCTGAACCCAGTGCATCTCGGGGGGATGGAGTTTGTCATTCCCTTATCCATGAACACACGAGTTCGAGATCAATACATTTCAACCATCAATTACTACCGACAAGCTATCGAGAATCTGATGAAAGATGAGATACCGGATGACGGATTGGTAGAAGAGGTCAGGGAAATGCTTCGTCGTGTCAATCAAGTCACAACACATGTGGACTTGGACAATGGGGACTTGGTGGCCCAACAGCAAACATCTCCAGAGGATGAAGCTGTCTGGGCCGAGAATTGCAGTGCCAAGTTTCAATTCCTCCGCCATCTTTTCCATTGCATCAGGGATCTAGATTTGCATATTGGGATCGTTGCACGACCAGGTCGTCTACTTGATATAATCGAGACTTTTCTCAAGGGAAGATACGTTGTCTACAATCGGCCAGATACATTGACAAGATCAGATTCGAGAATCGCAAAAGGCCGTGTGGAGGTGAGCTTGATAGCCTCTGGAGAAGAAGGAGCGGCGACACTTCCAAAAGCAGCCAATCTTATCGTTGCTCTAGATGGTTCTTTTGATGCACAAGATGTGCAAGTTGGCATATTGCGTAGCCATCTGACCGTGGTTGGCCAACTATCGCCAATCATTCATCTTCTTGTTTACAATTCTGCTGAGCATATAGAACGATGTTTGCCGAATTCGATAGACCCGATCGATCGGTTGCGAAAGATTGTCAGCTGTATGACGCAGACGCGGCATGAAGTTGGCCTTCTACTACCAGACGAGCATGGCTCTGTAGCGGCCGCTGAAGAGGTTGCGGCGTTCTTGGAAGCTGGAGGACTAGAGAAGGATTGGGCATTTCCCTCCATTAGGCCTATTGAGGGCATCGAGTTTCTGGAGTCATCCCAAGACACAGAATCTGCTCATTCAGACACTCAGCCAATCGTGGAACAAAACGTTGCTCCAGCACCTGCTTCGTTAAAAAGAGCTTTGGTATGTTGGGTATTGGCCGTTGCAATCTATCTGTATCTCGTCTTACTGACTGTATTAGGACAACGTTGAAGGCACATCTACCATGCAAAAGCGACCAAGGACCACACCGACCCCTGCAGGAGAGATTACTCATATCAGCGATTCAGCAACGCAAAATTCTTCGCTCACTGTAAAGCATGCTTTCTAATCTGATAGAACCTTATCACTGACTTTATAATCCAGCCTTCAGCGCAGACAGTAGCAGAACTTCGTACCGCACTTCTAGACGCCCGTAATGAAATCGCTTTCACAAAAAACTCCTTTGCTGAGCGAGAGAAGCAACTCCAAAACACAATCACTGTAACTCAAGACCGCCTTAAAGATCACATCGACTCCCTTGAATCCCTCCAATATCGCTATGAATCCCTCACTCGCTCCTCCCACCTACAGCGCGATTCCAAAATCTCTCTCCTCTCCAACGTCACCTCCTTGGAAGACAAACTCGAGCGGCGCGCCGCCGACGTTGCCAACCTGATGACCAACCGCGAACGTCTCGAAATCGAGCTTAAAGACGCCCGAAAAGGCCTGCTTGATTCCCCTCTTCCTGCTGTCGCTGAGCTCGAAGGCTTGAGACAGGGAGCGAAAGCCTCGGCGCAACAGAACGCTGTGCAGCAGAAGAAGATTGAAAGCTTGACGAGGGATTTTGAGTTTACCCGTCAACAGTACCAACAAGCATCTACTTCTGCCGTTGAACTCGCCTCTCAGAATGCCGCCCTTGAAAAGGAAGTGACTGTAAGCATTTTTCTAAAGTGAACGCCTTCTAACTATTGCAAACTAATAACCTTTTAAAACCCTTGTAAAACCCCCCTTCACCACCAAAAACTCCCTTAACAATAACCCCACCACTAACCACTCCAAACCCCCAACAGATCCTCACCCGCCGCGCCTCGGGCGAAGCCACCAAACTCGCCCTCATAAACAACGACACCGAGGTCCGCCGCCACCGCGCCCGCGTCGCCGAAATCGAATCCCTCCTGGCCGACCGCGACGACCTGCTCCGCCGCAAAGAAGACGAAGTCCGGGATCTGAAGCGGGGAAGGGCGGCTGGCGTGCAGACGAGAGGCAGCAGCGTGCAGCCGAGGAGTCCGAGGGGTCCGGGGAGTAGGGGTGCGAGTCCGGCGCCGATGGGGATGGGTGGTGCGGGATTGCTGGGGGTGGAGATGAGAAGGGGGGGGAGTGGGTTGAGGTGGGGGACGGGGTGAGATGGGGGGAGAGTTTTGGTTGGGGATTGCGGAGGGGGAGAAGGTTTGACGAGTTGCTGTAGGATGTTTTTTTCCCCCAAGTGAAATGCGATATTTCCAGCTCCAAAATCCATGCATGCTATCCACCGATCGTCCCTCTCTCCTCCCCCCCCCCTCCACCCAGCCATATCCTCCTAACCAACCAACCAACCCATCCACCAACCCATCCACCCAATCCCTACCAAAAAACCCCCAAAGCAAACCCGCCACTACAGTATCTCCCCCTCTCTCCTCATCATCCATCATAGCACACCATCCACACACACCCCTCTCTCTCCCCCTCTCTCAGCACGCCATCCCACCCCTCTCTCCCCCTCTCTCCCCCTCTCTCCTCCTCATACAATACTTCTTCTCACACAGTACTCCACCTCCCCATCCCCATCCCCATCCCCGTCGGCGCTGCTATCTTATTTTTTGGATTATTTTTGGTTTAGGGAATCTTTTGGAGGAGGAGCGGGAGGTAGGTGGGGTGGAGGATGGGGGGGGGTGATGGGTGATGGGTGATGGGTGATGGGTGGGGGGTGATGGGTGGGGTGATAGGTGATAGGTGGGGGGTGGGGTGATGGGTGGGGGTTGATGGGTGGGGGGTTGATGGGGGGTTGATGGGGGGTTGATGGGGGGTTGGGGTGATGATGGGGATGATGGGGGGATGGGTGATGGGGTGATGGGGGGTTGATGGGGGGTGGGGGGTGGGGATGATAGGTGGGGGGTGATGGGTGATGGGTGGGGGGATGGGTGGGGGGGGAGAGGGGAGATGGAGGGTGGTTGCGAGGGTTTTTCGAGAGGGGTGTGTGGTTTTGAGGTGGCGTTTGCGATGGGGGGAGATTGGGAATGCACTGAAAGAAAAGAGGGATCCAAGCCCGAGAAAAATCGGTTCATTCATATCATCGAGCTTTTCTCTTCTCCGTTGTTATCCTCCTACCCCCTGCTCATACACAAACCCCAACTCCTCCATCGTCCTCACCGCCCTCCTCCCCTCCCCTTTTTCCACAAACGCCTTTTTAATCGCCGGAAACCTGCCCCTCGCCCACCTCTCCTTCTCGCTCCACTTTGGCGGCAACTTCCCCTGCTCCGGCCGCTTCGCTTCCATCGCCCAATCGCATAACGCGTTATGGTAGTCGAAATCCTGCGGGAAGTTCAAAGCATGGAATCTCCTTCTAGAGCCTTGGTCAGCTACGCGGCCGTTTTCCCAGCTGGACATGGAGGAGCGAGAGGGGAGGTCGAGACGGCCGGACCAAACGCGCGCGATAACGGCGGCTTGGGACTCGCAGGTGCGGAAGGGGATAATGGGGAAGGGGAGGCCGATGAAAGCGAGGGTAGGGTCGTAAGTGTAGAAGAGGTGCTCGTAGAGGTTTTGAACGCGCTCGCCAGTGCGGATGAGTTGCGGGCGTAGGGACGAGAGGAAGGGGAAGGAATAGAGGTAGCCGGTGCAGAAGAGAACTGCATCGATGTGGGATTCGGTATGGTTGTCTGCGAAGCGGATGGCTCTTGGGTGCGTTGAGGAAGGGGGGAGGAATTCGATGATTTCGGGGAGGGGGGTGGCCCAGGGTGGGGTTGATGGAGAGAAGAGGGAGGGGGATCTTTGGGAGATGAGGAGGGGGTGGGTGCTGAGGGTGCTGATTTGGGAGGCGATGTCTACGCCCGAGGCGGAGTAGCCGACTATGAGGACCTTTTTACCGCAGTAGTCTGAGGGGGTTTTGTAAAATTTCGAGTGGGAGATCGTTCCGGGATAGGCCTTGTTCCATTCTTTGATGCCTTTGATTTCCGGTACGAAGGGGACTTTGTAGTGCCCGCTCGCTATTACGACGGCATCGTAGGTTTTCTCAGTGATCTTCTTGGATATTAACTTTTTAGTCTTGATCGACCATTCTCTTTTGCCGTCTACAAATCTCCGGCTGACGTCTAATACTTGGGTGTTAAACTGTACAAGATGCATGACGTCTTCTGCATGTTCTTCAAGATATCGAAGCACAGATTCGTGTCCGGGAAATAGTTGCTCGTCCTTAGGGAACGGCTTGTCGGAGAATTTCATGAGACAACGTGGGATATTCGTCTCAAGACGGTCGTACATTGGCGAGATAAATGTAGGTTCTCGAGCCACTCTACTATCCTCTAGAGTTTTTCCCTTTCTGTAATGCCATGTTGGCTCCTCGAGTGGCTGAAATGGATTCGTCTGCGGAACTTCCGTTTTGCCCTTTGGGATATCTGGCGAGTAAACCCAGACACCACCAACCGAAGATTGTTGTTCAAAAACATCAATCACCGAAAAGTGGTCCTCTGCTACGAGATATCTGATACGGACTTAGCACTTGCTCCGGCACAGGCGCTCGCGGAAACAGACCAATGACGTACTTTGCGGTGGCGATACCCGCAGGTCCTCCCCCAACGATGGCGATGCGTCTGATATCTTTGAAGGGTGTGAAGTCCATGGCTAAAGGAAGGAAGCGTTTCTGATATAAGAATCAAATAAGACGAGTCTAATTAGATACAAGCAGAATATACAACAGTGTTAATGACGTAGTGAAGAATGAAACAGTCAAGACCATTCATTCGCTTTATAGTATAAGTCAAGGAGAAATCTCATGATGATGACAATCTAGAGTCGAAGAAAGCCCTCCGAAGGGGGGGTGGGGGGGTTAGAGTAGCGCAATTTAAGTTCCGCCCCGCCCTCGGCCGCATCCGGACCTGTCAAGGCGGGCTTGGCGTATGGTTATGGGTACTCGACATCTCTGACTTTGGTTCGGTGAATATTCTACTCTACCTTTATGCTGCTCACATTCCGTCAACAAAGAGCATTTTGAGTCAGGACTATTGACGTGAAGTTTGGTGCATTGCAGGACATCATGGTCCCTGCAAAGTCAACTGAAAGCTGACCATGGCACCTCCGGCGGAACCACAGAACGAAATACAGAAAAGGGTTCCAATCGCGGACTTAAAACCTTCCCTCGAAACACAGCACACTTCGATCGCAGGAATAGTGACTTTAATATGGCCATACTCCTCATCCAGCAGAACACTCAGTCTGCTGCTTGTGGAGCCCGATTTCCGTTTGCGAAAACACAAAGGACAAGTCCGAATCCATTTCACAGGCTCAAGCGCGACGGCCGTTGCGAGAGCTGGTATAACAATTGGGGCTCAGGTTAGCTTGTGCTTAGTAGGAGTGCAATGGGCGAAGGATGAGTCTACACCAAGAACTCCGGGAAATGGCGTGGAGTGGGAGCTGCGGTTTGGGGAGCGCCTGGCCTTTCAGGTATGGAACCTATAATTACGAGTAAAGGCACTTTCTGATAAAAATCGTCAGATTGAGCGCGAATCGAACGAGCCCATGCTGTTGGATATCGACCACCCGGCTCCTTCCCCAACCCCGCAAGCCCTATCACCAACGCCGCCTCATACGCCTTCTTCCTCCAGTGTATTTACATTCCCTAAGCTACATTACACCGAGACATGGTCTTCCCCAGCGTTTCTCAAGCGCAGCCGTATGTCCACAAACCACTCGAACCTGCAGTATGACCCTTTTCAGGAAGAGAGTGACTCCGAAGAGAACAAGAGAAGGAAGAGAACCAAATTTGGGCGAGAAAGCGGTCAATGGAGGTTTGCGGATAGAACTCCGAGTCCAGAAAAGGGGGCACATTCTGTTAACGGCCCTGCAACCGAGCCAACGGCAGCCGTTATTGGAGAAGTAGAAGTTAGCGCAGGCCTGTCTCCGAAAAGCCTCAGCCCTGTACAGGATCAGTCAAATGAAGGAGCGGGTATCGAAGAGGATCAAAGTAATCGCTCTGGCCGTTCCAGTGAGAAAGCAAACAAAACTGTCATTATCTTGGAGCAAAGCGAAGATGCTACTGGAGAGGTCCTACAAGGTACACCTGAAGCGCAGAATGAACTGGTGCCTTTACTACTTACTTCAGGTATAGGTGAGCTTATAGCAGAGCACGCGGATACTCTTGGCAGCAGAAGCGTACGCGAGGAAGTAACAGAATCCCAAGAGTCTCTGCAAAGTACTACAGGAGGCTTTGATGAAGACGAACCGATGGTATCCGGCCCAACGGAGAACCGAAATACACCGTCTGCTCCTATGAGTGCAACGGTCAACGAGGCTTCGATTATTGACTCGAAAGAATCTCCACTAGCCGAGAAAGTCGAGGCTGCTGCCTCAGTAGTCCTGTCCCCAGCTCCAGAGTCCTTGGAGTTGGCGGAAACTCCAGGCTTGTCGTTGATGCAAGGAACTTCTGCAGAGCCAACAACATCTGATGAAGATTTAGATGACGACTTATCTGAGCGCGGAATGGACGAAGAGTCCAGTTTCGGGGGTTCCGACTTGTCTATAAGCTCTGATGGAGAGCTTGAATTCTCAATCGTATCCAACGGGACGGCAAGTGAAGCTGAGGGCAGAGAATTGTCTCTCACTGAACCATACCAAGAGCGCGTGTCGGAGAGGCTCGAAAACGGTCATATATCAGCTGCGGATGCGGAAAGCCCGAATGGACTATCTTATTTCGGTCTGGACGGGTCGGCTTTCTCTCGGAGTCGATCGACTCCGAACTCTATCACTCCCACCAAGGAAAGGCGAGAACCCATCAACAATCAATCTGATGCCGAAGATGAAACCAGACATAATGTCGAGGGTGTTCCTCTCCTACATACTCAAAGCGAAAGTGTAGAGGCAGATGTTGTGAAGACAGGTGCCATTAGAAATAACGCTGGGGATAGGAAGATCTCTCCAGAGGCTGAGGTGGCCAACACGATCAAAGATCCCACCATGGAATACGATGCCGGAGAGGACGAGGGAGCAGAAACTTCAAACGATAGTGAAATCATGGCAACCTCCTCCAGTCAATCTCAAAGACAAATGTTTGATGCAAGACGGAGGCCACACGGAGACATTGACACTGGCGGACTCGAAAAGGAATCTTTCCTTCTAGACGTTGCGCAAAGACTCGTTCAGGACCATGCCATCGATGTCCATGTTGCACCGCATTCTAGCAGTGTAGAAGCCAATCCCGTAGGCCTTCAAGACGACGCAAAGGCAGAACTCGGTGAATCTGAGAAAAACCTCTCAAGACCATTTGCAGTGGTAGAGGGTCAGGGAGAAGCCATGGACACACCAAGTATCCCGCCAAGGGCATCGAACGTTGAAATCATCGACCTTGAAAGTGAGGATGAAGACGAAGGTTATCCGGAAGACATTCAGTCAGAAAACGTTCAGCCAGAAGACCTTCAACCTAAGACTGAAATTCAGCATACATTGCAAGAGCCCAGTTTCATGATTACACAGGACACCGGGGATGGAACACCATTTGGAGATAACTACCTTGAGACAAATCAAGAAGCTCAAGCCAAGGATCTGCCTCCATTGCAAGGCTTGAACCCTGTGGATGTAGAGACCGTCGAATCTCAGTTGCACATCACTAGTGACAAAGGATCACCCACGACAAACACTACTTCACTGCATCGCTTGGGTAAAGCGGGCAATGATCAAATTTCTATCGACGCCGTCACCGATATCTCCAACGTTATAGACGAGGCACTGCATAGTCCTGACGACGAGTTTCCAGATATACTTGACCTGTTTGCAGCGAGCAGGAAATCGGTCACAGCGATTGAAAAGACCGCTGCGATAGGCCAGTTGTCTCAAGAAAAACCCCCATATTCTCAATCTCCAGATATTGAGGTCCAACCGGAATTTGGAATACTGGTGAAAGAGGAGATGAAAGAGGAAATTAAGGAAACAAGCGAGGAAGTGAAAGAAGATATCGATGAAGAGAAATTGGAAATGCTTCCCGCAAGTGATCAAAAGCTCCAAACTCAGCTTCTGACCCCCAATCCAACGCAGCAGACAGAGTTGCTATCGGAAGAATTATCTTTATCATTAAAAACTCTCCATGGAGACCAAGACCTACCAACACCAAGTCTGACCCAAAATGCCTCTGCTACCAACTTATTCCCCACTACTCCAAAACGACGCTCATTTGTGGAGAGGCTGAAAGAAATAAGAAGTCTTTCATCCAAGTCACCACGGACTCGCAGAAGTATTAATGCCGCAAGCCCGTGGTTCGCACCAAAAAGATCCAGCCAAATTATCCCTAACACCGACAGCGACAGCGTAGACAGCGAGCATTCGACCGGACAAATTGCCTCGGATGACGAAGAGCATCGGAAAGACAATCTTTCCGTAGTGCCCGCTCTTCAAACCCTACGACAGTCCCCAAGGCTCCACAAAACCTTGCCTTCCACCCCTCCACCCACTGCCCCTCAACCAACCCAGCACCCCGGCTTCCGAACCACCCTCTCCTACTTTGCTCCTCTTTCTAATCTCAGTGCACACTTCGACACCCCCACCGACGTACTCGCCACTATCGTCTCCAGCACCACCCCCACTCGAGCCAAAACCGGTCCGAAAGATTTCTACCAATCCCTCTACATCACCGATCCCTCCTCCGCCTCGTCCCAACCTCCCATCACCATCACCCGTATCTTCCGTCCCCATAAATCTGCTTTTCCGGATGTGGCACAAGGCGATGCAATCCTGCTCCGGAACTTCAAAGCGCAGAGCCAGGCAAAGCAATTGATGCTGCTAAGCACGGATAGTAGCGCCTGGGCGGTCTTCAGAAAGGGAAAGGAAGTGCAGATAAAAGGCCCACCAGTGGAATTTGCAGCTGAGGAGAGAGGATTTGTGAGAGGTTTATGGGGCTGGTGGGCAAGTCTTTCCAGCGACAAACGAGAAATTTTGGAAGCTGCTGTGCCCAAGGAGAAAGGGAAGCCGAAGCCGAAGGAAATGGACGGGAGAAGGGAGACAGCTACGCCGAGTCCGAGGAAGACAAGGGCGGCCGTTCGGCATGAGCTGCGGGACGGAACTACCTGGGTCGATGAGCCTGGCTCAGAAGACGAGAACAGAGAAGAGAGGGGAGCATCGCATGAAAACAGCACCCCGAGTCCGCGACGCACAAGGCGGCTTGTCAGGCACGAGTTGCGAGATGGGACTACGTACACGGATGGGAAACTAGGCGGCAAGTATGGGGTGCATGAGCTGAGGGATGGGACGAGGTATAAGGATGGGGATGGGTGAGGTGAGGTGGGGCGAAGGGGGGAAAGCGATGGTTGAAGGATGTGTTATGGGGGTGTTTCGAAAAGTGAAGGGTGGGCATAGCGACTGGTGTTGCTTCTGGTACGATGCGAGGCTTCTGCGCTTAGAGGCTGTCGAGGGCTTTGGCGCTGGTATAACTCGGGGGTTGAATTAGAAGCAAGGGATGTATGACTAGCATCTATGGCTTAGGTGTGAATATCTAACGCAGCTTGCTTTTGAGCATACTATCCTCAAACAAGAGGGGAGCTGAGTTTCGATTCACTCAAAGCCATGTGAAGAACGAACCCGCATCCTTGACTCACTTCTTGATTCTCACATATAAGTGCAAAAAAAAACATCTCTACCTCCATCTCCACCTCCACCACACAACCTTCATTTCCACACTCCCCTCCCCGGTAAAAAAAAAAAACAGGCAAAATGTCCAAACCCCCGCGAGCATCTCTCGCTCAGAAGAGAGAAAAGCTGGAAAATCCATTCCATGAATCAGCCATGACGCACAAACCTCACCTCCCGCCTCCAGCATCTCCGAGTCTCAGTCCCGAGCCCATGAAAGCGCCATCGCCTTCTCCGCTTTCTGTTGGCGAGTATCTGGACACCATGAGTGCGGATAGTGGGGGAAGTGGTGATGTGCGCAAGGAGGCGGTGGTGGGTGAGGATCGTGGGGCCGGTGACGGTATGCGAGTGGAGGGGTTGGGACTTCGAGGTTTGGATAGCAGCAATCTCGAGGATAGCGTGTCTGATATCGGTACCTTGTCGCCTGCGGGATCGGTTCAGGGGCAGAGCATCCATGAGCTGGAGAGGAGGCTGGCTGTTAGGGCGACGCTTGATAGTCTTTGGGGAAGTAGTTGGGGAAAGGGAGGGTTTGATCCTATTGTGGTTGATGGGGAAGATGTTTTTGGGGAGCTGGTTTTGGAGAAGGGGGAGGAGCAGATAGAGAGGGGGAGGGGAGAGCAATTGGAGAAGGTGAGGGGAGTGGAAGTGGACGAGCAAAATAAGACCAACTGGGATGGTGGAAAAGCGAGTGCTTCGATGCCAAAGCACGAAAGCGAAGGTGTCTCAAGCTCGAGGAACAGTGAACAGGCGCATCGAAGTCAAGGTCGGCACCACTGCCTCCTGGACGGGCATCTCTTCCAGGAGCGTGGGGTTGAGGCCATTGGCGAAAGGGGATATAAGCAGAAAACGAAGAATAAGATCGAGGAGAAGACTATTAAATGCTGGGGATGCAGTGAGAAAATCGCAGAAGAGCAGAGCTGGGTGTGCGAGGTCGAGGTTTGTGGGATGGTGGCTTGTAGGGGTTGTGTAAAGAGGTGGGAAAAGGAGAGAAAGAAGAGGGTTGTTGCGGGCCAGAAGGGAGTCATGGAATGGTTGGGGTCGTAACGGGGCATATGGCGGTAGTGCTCAGATTATGAGCGGCTGAGGGGGCAATTCCTCTAAGGTTTGGCGACTCTTGCTGTTTGCCCAGACTGATTGCATGCGACAATGGCGAGGATGAAGACTGGCTTCTCTTGCATAAGATCTAGTCTCCAGATTCTATGGAAGCTAGATTAATAACAGTTTACCTATTCTTACCGGTCCCCAAAAGAGTATACCTCAGACAAAGAAGTGCTTGTGCACCTAGTCACATACGAGAGTGTAGGGCATCTACTTGAAGAAGTCAGTGCTGTTTGGGCCAAGTAAACAGGTATAATTGATCAGGTTATCCTCGTATCAGTCTTTGCCTTTCAACCTCATACCCAACCAGCGCCAAGCGTAAAAGCAAGAGTGTACACGCGGCTGAGCTCTCGGATTACCAGAGCTGTAGTGTCTTCATATAAATGCAAAAGAGCAACGGATTATAGAGAAATTCCACTGACCTGAGAGGCCTCATGACCCAACGTATGGAGGTGTCCTGGCAGCAAAGATGATAGGATGTCCCGATATTCAGGTCGTCACCGCATCATGGGTAGCTCGCACAAGGCGGCCCTCGTGATGACGGTTTTAGAAGCGGGTTGGGCGTACTCTCGACCTACACATCGGAGTCGCCAGCTGAGTAGAAAGAGTTGAGTTCGAGCTGGTGATGATTTGAGTTGGTGGTCTTGTTTATAGAAGAAGGAGAAGAAGAAGAAGAAGGGAAAACAGAAACCGACGAGACTTGACAGTGACAGGGGTCCAATTTAGACTCTAGTGGGGAAATGCCGCTAAACATTTCCGTACCTGACGGCGGCCAAATCCTTCACTCGAGAGCTTTCATGATTGACCTTTATACATCCTTCTCTCCAACTCTGTACTACACCCCCCGCATAAACACACTTCTTCGCACTGCTGACCTGTAACTCCTCAAAGATCCATTCTTAACTTGTCAAAACTGTCACCAGCATAGTCATACACAACAGGCAAAATTTGCTTTGTACCGCTTCTTTACCCCCCCCCCAATTCTACCACCCGTTGCACCACGAGCATATGCGGCCTTTCAACTGCCTCAATCGCTCTGAATTAACATCGCTTCTATAAACGGTATTCATGGACAACCTGTGGCAACGCCGCTCCAAGTGGGTATTCAGCGGGTCTCTTTACGTGCGAATCTACTGACCACGGACGCAAAAGCTCCAGCAAGCTCTCCCTGTCTACGTCCAATTCAAACAGTACCAATAAAGAGGTCAACAAAACCGATTCCCCCCGTCCCTATTCCGCCGCGAAAAGATTTGGCGGTGAGGGTTCCGCTAGCGGCAAATCTAACCCTTTCAACGGCATTTCCCCCTTGTCCGCTACAACCGTCGCCTCTCCTACAACCGGTGCCTCTTCCGCCTTTGGGCTTGGATCAGGCGCATTTGCGTCTTTTGGGTCTTCGGCCAAGACTCCGAAAACACCTGGCACTTCCCTGGAACTTGGCAATCCGGTTCCCTCCACACCGGGCGAGAAGCGCGAGAAGGAAGGGGCAGATAACAAGCCGAAGGTTTCAACATCATCCCTCACCAGCAGATCGTCTAGCGCAGCATCAGAACATCCTCTTAAGTCTACCTGGATCGTTTGGTACAGACCGCCAACGTCAAAATATTCGGACTACGAGAAGTCAACAATACCACTAGTATCGTTCTCCACCGCTGAAGCCTTTTGGACGGTATACACTCATCTTAAGCGCCCTTCTACGCTTCCTTCAGTGTCCGACTATCACATCTTCAGGAAAGGCATTCGGCCTGTTTGGGAGGATGAGGAAAACAAGAGGGGTGGAAAATGGATTGTGAGGTTGAAAAAAGGGGTATCGGACAGATACTGGGAGGATCTCTTGCTTGCGATTGTCGGCGATCAATTCGCTGAGGCTGGGGAGGAAGTCTGCGGTGCCGTCCTAAGTGTGAGAAGTGGTGAGGATGTGCTTAGCGTCTGGACGAGGATTGATGGTGGAAGAAACATCAAGATTCGGTGCGTTGGCCACTCTTCTAATCTGTCGACAATGGCTAACGCTGTGCAAGTGAGACTATCAAGCGCCTTCTTGTCTTTCCTCCCGATACCAACATTGTCTGGAAGAGCCATGACGATAGCATTGCACAACGTTCGGCCATTGAACAAGCACGTCAGGAGAAAGGTGCCGGCACAGGTCCGCACCACGGGTTGAGCAAGAAGCGTGATACCCAGACTGACGAATCCAATGCAGAGAAGGTGAAGCAACCGTCATTATGACCTGCAAGGGAAAAGAATTAGCTGTACGATTATTGATGAATTGAGCGAATGCATATATGTCGTGGGCGGTTATTTTCATCCTTGTTGCATCTTTGGATGGTTGCATTTGCACGAATCCCCATTGAGCCCATAAGTTGTATATTACGCTTATTGGATACCTGGTTCTCGCGTTCATAGCGCTGAGACCATGATACGAGAAACAGACGGTCGCTCGTTGATCGCTATATGAGACTAATCGCTGTCAAATCAACCATTGTGTAACATTGTTGGTGATGTGATGTGAGAAGTCCAAGCCCAAAACCTCAACCATTTCATGCCGAAGACCTTCATCCGATGACTTCACTCTATTTCCTGTCATTTCACTCAGCTAGAACTTCTAATATCATCTTGATATCATTTACGTGACTACTATCATTATTTCAATGTCAGTCAAACGGGTCATACATATATCTTCAATACGGAAACTTGCTTTCTTCCTCACATACTCCGCTTTGAAAAAGGCAGCTAAGCTTAGGTGAGCGACACAGAGCGTCTTTTGATCCCGTAGCTATGATATATCTTTAGGGGGATTCCTGATCGGTGCACCGCCTGAAACAGCACAAATGAGTGCGGGAGTCTGCAAGAGAGAGAGCAGTAATTTGGCCTCGGACTTAAGAATTCCATTGGCGGAGATAATCCCGCACTTGGCTTTTGGGACTGATCACATATCATTCTCACAGCAAACGTCAACGCGCCGACCGAAACAAGTTTTTGAAGCCAGGACAAAGAATGATACAGTGTACCCCAACTCTCTGGCTTCTTGTCAATTCCAGTCTCCAGTTCATGGTTCAGAAACCCCAAGCCAGACTGAAGCAAGCTTCAAATTCCAGAGATTGTCCGGAACCTCTGCGGACGAGCTCCAATACCTTGGACAACATCGGTATGACTATATCCCGGTCTCTTGAGAATCTACTCTTAACTCATTCTACTGGCAGTACTTTACGGGACACAGATGCCATACCTATAGCCAGGTCGGCAAAACGTGTGGTGTGGGGTATGGCAGGAAAAGTATGTTGTCTGTCCAATTTTTTGGTGAATGCTGACGAATTTTATGTAGATTCCTGGTGGTGGTTTCCAACCCAGAAATACTCTCCACACTAGCTCACAGGTGCCTCTCTCAAATGCGCAACCTTCAACTACGCGAGGCTTCGGTGGGAGTAAGAGACGAGCTTTGGAAACTCAAGTTGTTGTTGGCGATAATGTTGGAAAGGCCCCTCAGATATTGGACCTTGACATCTTGATACCTGATGCCAAGCGACGGAAAACAGGGCTATCAACCTATTCTCCGGATCCAATTCAGAGCACTGCCGACAAAGAGCTGGATAGTCTGAACCCAGAGGATTATACCCTTGAGCGTCTGCAATCTCACGATAAATCAAATAAACCAGCCTCAAGTAAAAGTCTGGGTTCGGCCCTGTACGTCAATGGAAAGTCTCTTACCAACAATCGCGTTACAGAATATCTATTACTTGAGAACATCATGGATAGCAGTGCCAAGAAAAAGACTAAGTATCGTGGCGACAGATTCCAGCCACGTTTCCCTACATCATCTGATACCCTTGGAATACCAATAGATTCCGCTTCATCAAAGTCCAATCCAATCGATCTTTCGAGGGCCGATGGATCAGTGGAGGGTAAAAAGAAGCACAGGCCTCCGCCAGCCTATCGGGGGACCGCAAGAGACCCGACGAAAATTACGTCGGCTGCTGAGGGCGTTAATAAGCCTTCTCAACTACGGGATAATGGGGAACGCTCAAGACATTTCGAAAACCCTGAGACACAACCTTCCCTGGTCAGAGCTCAAAATGGCCCGAAATCTCAAGATGGAAATCTTGCAAACCTATTCAGGGATACCAACGGCAAGCGAAGAAGTATGGACATGAGCTGTAGCTCTGATGAGCTTGATAGTGCAACCACGGTAGGAGTTGTTGTGAACAGATCTCCAGGAAGGCGGATGACCCCACAGCCAAGGTCACGCCGCGATAGTCCTACGAAAGATTTATCATCCACCCAGAAGGCTTTGGGTTCTCCGAAAAGGGAGTTGCGCCTACCGCCAAGTATGATTCCCCCAACTACATTCTCTAACTCTGGTGCAAAACGTCAAGGTCAAAAGACCTCATCCTACGACAAAGAGAAGAAGGCGTCCTGGGGTATCCCTTTAGCCGGCATTAGTTTTGCTGGACAATGGAAGAGGTCGAACAGTCTTGGCCTCCAGTTTGACGAGAACACCCAATCTTATGTCGTTTTAGATGAGGGCAAAAACCTTGCAACCAGCTATACCAGTCTTCGAATCCAGCCAAAAAAGCTACTTAAGGTCTTTTGGGCGGAGTCCGGTGGGAAAATGCGCTTCGAGTCGTCTAAAAGCGGTAACAACGATACTAAATTAGACCTAGAAGTTAATTCCGAAAAGCATTCTCGTGATCTGATCGCGAGGCTACAAGAGAGCAATGAACTCAAGGTAGCGAGCAAACCTCGGGATATAATGGAAAGAATGTTCAGCAATAACATAGCTCAGCATAGTAAGGCCTCATCTTTTGCTCGCCCCGTCGTGGCGCAGGTGCCCGAAGATGTGCAGCTTGCTACCAGGAATAAACAGCGACGTGATGAGGCGAGAGACCAAGAGGCATTGGAGCATAGTAATTCTAAGCGTCCACGTGTGAGACCTCGAACAATTGATCGATTGACCGGTGGAAGCTACCAAGATTCTACTTCGCAAGCGCCAAAGGCCCAGAGCAAAATTGCATCAATCTTCAAAGACATCCTAGGAGACGATACAAGCAATCCCGGGATTGATACTATGAATGGCGAAGTAGATCATCTAACAAGGCTGGATAGTATACTTGAGAATAGTCAAGCTCAGAACTCCCATATTCCTCAATCACAAATTGAAACACGTGCAAGATTCAGAAAGCCGAAAGAGCAGTCTCCGATATTTGATGACTTCCCAGAAGAAGAAAGGTATTCGAAAAAGTTCGGTCTGGGTACCCATTGGGCCAAATCTCTGGTTTACCCTAAAGTCGGAAAGAAAAAGACTACTGTCGAATGGTCTGATCTTGAGCGCTTGGATGAAGGACAATATCTTAATGATAACCTCATTGGATTCTATCTTCGCTTTCTCGAGCACCAAGCGGAAGAAAATACGCCGGAGCTTTTGAGGAAAGTCTACTTCTTCAACACGTTCTTCTTTGCGAGTCTCACAAACACGCAAAGGGGGAAGAAGCCGATCAATTACGAGAGTGTCCAGAAGTGGACAAGAGGTATCGATCTTTTTACCTATGATTACGTGGTTGTGCCTATAAACGAATCGGCTCATTGGTATGTTGCAATTATTTGTAACCTGCCTGAACTCATTCAACATCCGGCCGCTCAAGAGGATGACATCGTGGCACCGCCTCACTCTGACCCTGAAAGCGCCGGCGAGGCTCCCAATGAAAGGCCTGCGGAGTCCGTTGACCCAGTCACTACTCCAGCTGCTCTTGTCGAACGCGCTATTATTCCAGACTTGATGGATGACGTGCCTCAAGAGCAAGAGCCCACCGCATCGTTTGCAGACATGAGTCTAGAGACGGAGGCAGAAAAGTCTTTACCGAATAAGCAAAAAGATGGCGGAATGGATCTCAGCGCCGGCATCTTAACGGCCAATGAATCGAGAGAGGAGGACCAGGAGATGCTTGATGCACAACTCAAGGGGAATATTACGGAATCGTCAATTCTGGAGGGTGCAGGAGCACCCAAAGCAGCAGACGCACGTGAAGAAGCACAAGCCGAGCCGAAAAAGAACGAACCCACCATTGAAGACCCATGCTCAAAAGCTTCTGTTTCGAAGAAACGGAAGCGGAAGTCTCTTCCACCTGTCAAAAAGATTGACGCTACCCAACCAGCCATCATCACCTTTGACTCACTTGGAGCCGCTCATCCGCCGACTATCAGGATCCTCAAACATTACCTGCGTGAAGAAGCGATAGCAAAGCGAAATGGATTGGAATTCGATGAATCGCAGTTAAAAGGCATGACAGCAAAGCAGATACCTCAACAGGATAATTTCAGTGATTGTGGTTTATTCCTGCTTGGGTACATGGACAAATTCCTTGAGAGCCCAAAGGAGTTTGTTGAGAAGGTCGTAAAACGGGAGTATGATATCAAGAAGGATTGGCCGAGGATGGATCCAAGCGAGATGCGTACCAGCTTACGGACATTGATCCAAACACTTCACATTGAGCAGGAGAACGAACGCCTCCAGGAGAAGAGGGAGAAGGTAAAATTGGCCGGCAAAGTCGTCGACAAGCAGCAAAAAGATCCTGAGCCAAATCCGTCTAGCGATCCCCTTCAGCCCGATGAGACGAACCGTCAATTGGCGACAGTGCCTAGCGCCTCAAATCGACTCCATGAGGCAGATGCAGATTCGAAAACCGTGAAAACAAGAGCTGACGCTTTGCAAGGCGCACTCACAATTGACTCGCAGGAGTCGGGCAAAGCTACTGATCGACCTACAAAATTACCTGCCAAGGACAAAGCAACCGAACCTGCACAACCTCACCTCGAACCCACGCCTCCCGCCCCCACACTCCCAAAAGACCCTTCCATCGTAATAATCGACAGCCAACCTGCAGTCCCAAATCCCTCCTTCCAACCTCAAAACCCCGACGCCTCCCTCTCCTCCCCCACCCTCGCCTCCGAAATCGCAGACTCCCAACCCCTCACCCACCCTGCCGAACCCCCTTCCTCGCCGCCCATACTCGCTAAACGACCCCGTGAAGAAACAGAGCAGAGTGAAAGCCATGACGAGCTTCCTTCCTCAGTACTGCCGAAGAGCCTTCGTGAGGAAATTGAGCATATTGCGAGTCATGACGCACTTCCCGCGAGAGATCCAGCGGCGGGGCAGGAGAACGAAGAAGTTGGGATCAGGCCGAGACGACCTAAGGAGAAGGGAAGGGAGAAGGAGAAGGAGAGAAAGAGGCAGACGAGTGTGGTTGAGATTGATGACTGAACTACTTTTCTTTTCCTTCATTTATCTCCAAGAAGGCTCTTCCGGAAAAGCAATTTAGGCGCTAAGATATCGCTGGAAAAGATCGCTGCGTTGCTTGCCGTCTTTCCTCTTTTCTTCTTGCTTTACTCCAATGTGCAGGGGACGGGGGCATAGCGAAGGGAGTCCCTGCTAATCTCATCCATTTTTTGCTTCTTGCTGGAACGGCGGCTTCCATACAGATTTTTCTACGGGGCGGATGTCGCTTGGTAACGGTTTGTGGAAGCGAAGCGACCTTCAACAATTAGAACTGAGAATGAGACCTGCTTGCTTGGAGAGTGCTGCGTTCCGCTTTGACATAATTCTAACGACTTTTTTTTTGAGTCATGATACTCATACATCCCAAATTTCCTATGTACATGGACAATCCCCCCCCCCCCCAACTCCCCCAACTATGTCAGCACAAGAAACAAGAGTAAAGCACAAGATAAGAACCCTCTAGAAGCACGAAGTAACTCCCTCGCCCTTCGTCCTCACAATAATATAGTCCCTTGTTCACAAAATGCAGAAACGAAAGCCAAGGCCGATTTTTATCGCCAGCGCTTTTACCGGGTACAGTAGTAAGTAGCATTTTAAGAAAGTGGAAAAAAAAACATAATACAGTTTGGGAATGATGATGATAAGACGATTGTTTAGACACTGGGAAAAGCCTAAGACTGTAGGTGTTGGCAGATGTATTGTTCTTTGATTTTTCCGTGCTTTGATACGGAGGCTGAAGATGCGATGCGATGCGATGCGATGCGATGTCGTTGGTTTCAGTTTCTGAAGAAGCAATGAATGCGTGAGGCGTGGGATGATGGGGTGGATATGTAGGAGAGGGAGGTGGATTGATATTGTGGTGCTTGTTTTGGGATTGGAATGGTTTTATGCTATCGCCCACGAAATATAGTATACCTACACTAACCATCACAACGTTTGTATCCACCCATAACCCGCCGCATATCTTCTATCTACCCCCATCTATCCCAATATCGACCCCCATCGCCATCGCCACCCCTCCCAAAACCCCTCCGCACACTCATACCACACTCACCCAACCCTCCATCCCCTCGCAACCCCCACCCCCGGATCCCTCACCACCGCCCACGCCGCCCTCGCCCCCACCTTCTCCATATACTTCAGCTGCACCATCCTCTCCTTCGCGCCCTCCTCCTCCACCCTAATCTCCGCCATATTCCTAAACGAAACAGGCGGGTTAATAATCATGAGTTTCTCGACGCGCACATCCTTCATCGTCTGCAGGTACTGTTTCGCCTTCTTCGAACTCGCTGCTGTTTCTGGCGCTAAATCCGATGACGAAAGCACGCCGTCGGAAAAGGTGAAGCGGCGGTGGATGTACGCACCGGCTTCGTAGTCGAAGGTCTCGCCGTCGTCGAGGTAGAGGGAGCCTTCTGCGCGGCCGGTGTCGTCGAGCACGATTACCAGGGTGAAGGGGTCGAATTTCATGAGGCCGCTGCTGCGGCGGGGGCGGTCGCGGCGGGGGAAGATGTGGCCGGCTTGCATGAGCAGAGGAATTTTATCCAGGGGGGCGGGGATGGAGACGGTTTTGCCGCGGCCGTGGTGGGCGGTGTAGTCGAAGTAGTCGTAGTATGTTTCGCCAGGAGGAAGATACATGTCGACGGAGTCGGCGGACTCGGTGACAACGGGTTTTGCAAGGAGGCCGGTGGAGCCAAGGTACAATTGGTCGTCGAGGGCGAAGGCGGCGGTGTCGGAGGGATGGACGTAGTAGTGGGGCCGGACGATGGGGGCGCCGGTGGTGGAGGATTCGTGGAAGGCGGTGTACCAGGCTGGCAAAAGGCTGTAGCGGAGGCGGAGAGCTTGCGTGATGATGGATGTGTATGGTTCGCCAACCAAGTAAGGTTCGCGACGACGTGTGTCGATATGCGCATGCCCCCGGAAGAATGGGTAGAAAGCCCCGGCCTGGTACCAGCGAGTCTGAAGCTCTTTTGATGGGTTTCCGAAGAAGCCGCCGACGTCAGCGCCGGCGAAGGGAAAGCCGGCGATGTTTTGAGAAAGAACCATGGGAATAGAGGCGGCGAGGTGGGGCCAGGAGGCTTGGTTGTCGCCGGTCCACATGGCGCCCATGCGCTGAGAACCGGCGAAAAAGGAGCGGGTGAGGACGAAGGGGCGTTTCGGTGAGGCAGGGTCACGGTGCAGAAGGGCGTTGTAAGTGGCATTGACGAAAGTTAAACCGTTGAGATTATGCACATCGCGATGTTCCCAGTTGTCGTGATGGAGGTTATCCTTTGGCATAGTGGTTTCTGGGCCGTTGAAGACAGAGGGTTCGTTCATGTCGTTCCAAAGAAAAGTGTTGGCTGCGGTACCTAGGAAGGAGGAATAAGAAAACAGGGATTGCCACCAGGAGATGGCGGAGGGGTTGAAGCAGTCGATCCAGTGGGATGAACCGGGCCAGCACCAGCCTTCGTAGATATTGTTGTCTTTGTTTTTAACAGCGAGGGATTTAGATTTTAGCTCCTCGACTACAGAGTAGCCGCCTTCATTTTTGATGTGAGGATCAATGATTACGACCAGTTTTCTCTCGTGGTCATCTAGCTGCTTTTGCATGGCGATTGGGTCAGGGAAGGTATGAGGGTCCCAGGTAAAGTATTTCTTGCCGTCGGTGTACTCAATGTCAAGCCAAATGATGTCGTACGGAATCTTGAATTTGTCAAATTTTCTGTCAACGTCTTTTACATCTTCATCCGATACGTAATTCCATCTGCACTGATGATATGCTATCGCGAATTGCTGGGGTAGCGTGGTATATCCAGTCAAAGCGCTGTAATCTCGTATCACATCCTTGGGAGTCGGACCCATGAAGACGAAAACATCTAACAGCCCACTCTCCGAGAACCAATGAGTTTGGGTGTCCGTCTTGGCCCCTATTCCAAGGCTCAATGGGTTGCTTGATTCCTTGGCCTTGACGATATCAACCCAAGTCTCAGCAGCATTGAGCCAGAACACTCCGACAGTAGAATCTTTGCGGTGAGCTTGCATAAATGGGATTGCTCCATATAATGACATAGGGCTATCCATTTCATACTCGAAAACATCGCTATTGTAGAGTCGGTAAGGTTGATCAAAGTTGTCAGAGCCACCGCTAGATGATGTTAGTCACGTAAAGCAATCGACAGCGAAGGCATACCGAGTTTGTTTCAACGACAGCGGTCCAGTGTGCCCTGGAATACCAAAGACGTGTTCATAGCCTGGAAAAGTGATGTCGATTCCTACGCTCTCGGGACCTTTGGGCTTGGAATCTGTATTTCCACCAAAGGTTTCCTCCCACCAGGTACTCTCGTCCTCGGAAACATCGGTAGTTGTCTCTTCCTCCTCCCCCTCCTTTTTCTCTATATCTACCTTCGGTCTCCAGTGTTCGTAGTTCAAAAGGCCTTTTCCGTTAAGCTTGACATGGATCTGTTCGCCTCGGTAGAAGTCAATGGCGAATGGGAAGTGATGTACCACAGCTTTGTACGTATTGTCAGGCCCGTACGTTACGGTCGTAGTATCTTCCCTCAAATTTCCTGTAGCCCCCTTATTTCGGCTCAGCCCACCGACTATGGCCCAATTGGAGACCTCGTTGTAGCGCTCTTTGCGCGCCACACTCCCATGTCGAAGATCGATGTCCCCTTTCTGTCGCTTCTCCTCGTCTACAGTAACCCTCGCGACTCCAGAGTCTAAGAAGGCGATGGTGAGAGGTAGTCGCACAATTCCCGCCCCGTCGCCAACAGATTTTGAGATAACGCCCTTTAGTTGGCCTTGTTGCACTGATATCGTACTTGGATCGAGTGTGTATGGAGATGTCCAAGAAGAGCCCTTCGAGGTAGCTTCATCGGCATAGGCTCGATTTCTTTTGCAGAAGCCAGATTGGTCGCACGTCTTGAAGTTCTCATGTTTCACCGAGACTACAGATTATCGGTAATTAGCACTGCCCTCTAATGCTATACCTCGAATTGTTCAACGCGGCGTTGGGGCGGAACTGCTGGCTTACCTGCAGGAACAACAAAAGCGAAGACGGCAAGACAAGATAGCAAAAAGGAAACATCACGAAAGAGAAACATGATGAGCACCGATCCACGATGTGTACCCCAGAATTCAAAGCATCAAGATGTACAATATGTTCTTTCAAGTCAATATTGACCTGTCGTGCCTGTCCCTTTTGATATTGCACCCAAGGCCGCATCCGTCCGCCGTATCCACCAAACGGAAGCTAAATCTATTTACCCGACGACCTGCAGTAGCACTCGCACCATCTCCCAAAACAGACCAAGCCTGCCCCACCATCACACGCACTACGATAACCCAAACCATGGCCGACAATAATAATAACGAGCATCCCACTGAAGATTCCTCTTCTCAAGATCCTCCCATATACAAATATCTCAGCCCAAAGTCTCAAGCCTATCTCAATCAATCTCACCGAGCGAGACTTGAGCAGGAAATCGAAGACAAAATGAGTGCTAACGAGCAGACGTGAGTGGTCAAAAGGATATGGCCCCGCTTGCAGTTCCTGGCGGTGAGCTGAGAGTTTCACAGCTTCATTGCTATCAAGCCAGATGGTGTTCAGGTATGCAATTGAGTTCTGCCAATAATGCTCTTTCGGAGAAAATGCTGAGTCCTTATCAGCGCGGACTTGTAGGCGACATCGTCTCCCGCTTCGAGAAGCGAGGGCAAGTCCCTCCTAATCAATTGCCCGTCATGAACGTCCAAAGTCTAATAGACCATATAGATACAAGCTTGCTGCCATTAAGCTATGCACACCTTCGAAAGAGCACCTTGAGAAGCACTACGAAGATCTCTCTGAGAAGCCCTTCTTCAAGGGTCTCGTCACCTATATGCTGAGCGGTCCTATCTGTGCTATGGTTTGGGAAGGCCGAGACGCTGTTAAGACTGGCCGAAGTACGGTTTAATCCTTCACACTTACTCAATTGCCTACCGGCTGACCAAATCATAGCTCTCCTTGGTGCTACCAACCCTCTAGCATCAGCCCCAGGTACTATTCGCGGGGACTACGCCATTGTACGTTCTCTTCTCTCCTAGAAAAAACCTTGAAGCTATTACTAACGCGGCTTAAAGGATGTCGGCCGCAACGTCTGCCACGGCTCCGACAGCGTCGAAAACGCAAAGAAGGAGATCGCACTGTGGTTCGCCAAGGGCGAGGTCATCGAATACAAGAAAAGCCAGTTTGACTGGATCTATGAGAAGCCATAGGTCGTTTGTTAAGGTCGGGGAACAGGGATAGAAGGACATCAATGATGACGATAAATTCGGGTTTTGGCGATTGATAAAAGCCACGATGGCAAATGAACATAGATGAGACGTCCTGAAAAGTCCGAACGCTGTGATTGTGTCGTTTAATCTCCCTCGAGCGTGAATATGATCTTGAGCAGCTGTCTTTCCAATACGCCCTCCGATACTCATGAAGCAGTGTTTTCGTTCATCCCACTCCCAGACTCCACATCAATCTTTGTTATATACTTTTCCCCTAACCACAGGTATAAGTCATTTGGTCTCTATAATTTTCAAGTCACCACGACTTCTCAAAAGCGAAGGTATTCCCCCGATCCTTGCTGAGCTAGCTTAGCAAAAGCCCACATCAAAGTCCCACCCGGGTGTCGTCTCAATTGCGTGACTCAGATGCTGTTCTTGCTAACCCAGTCAAATACCTTTGTATGAATCTCCTGGACAGTGAAGACCCGGGTCTTTGGCATTGGTTGTGGGTAGGGGGTCTTCTAGGGTTGACTTTGTTAACTTTGTTGGTTTTTTGATATTGCGGCTTGCTCTTGGAAGCGCGGTGATCTACAGGATATCTCGCCCTCTGCAATCATTACAGGTCAATTTTTTCCTTTGATGATTTCAATAGGCGGGTCAGGAGTCGTCCAATTGGAAATCTCAGCCAGCCGGTATGGCGGAAGTGTTTGAGAGAAAGTGTACCTGTTTGTTTAGACAAATGGAAATTTTTGATTATCGGCATCGTAATTTGGACACGTGGAAATGTAGATATGATTATAGTCGAAAGAGGAGAGGATGTCCAAACCGGGAAGCACAGTCGTATGATTATGTCATTAACAACTCGATGTCTCGTTAGATCTGTTCCCATTCCGTGGTATATGGTTTTGCTGCAGTCGTATATTCATAAACCCAGTCCAAAACGAAACCCTAATCCGTCAAATTTGCCCAGTGGTATCTGTCACATCCATCCAGACTCTCGTTAGTACCGTACTCCACGTACCTGGATTTTCACTTCGGCTCAAACGCCGCCTGCAATATCCCCATGGTAAACGTCAACACCACCATCATACAAGCCGTAACTCCGAATCCACCCTGGATATCATCCTTCACCACAGACCAAAACGCTCCAAACGCAATACTAGTAAGAAACCCAACAAGCCCCAGCCACCATAGCTTCGTCCAATTGAGGCCCTCAACGAAGTGGATTCCCCAGCCTAGGCCTGTTCCACGGTTCGGACATACTAGCAAGCGCTCCCGCACCTTTTTAGGTATCTTCTGCAAGCAGACACCGGTGTTCTCTGCGTCTTCGGGATGATCGTATAGATGCATGAGATGGTTCTCGCCGACTGGAGGAATGACCTCGGCGGGAATGGGTTGGTAGCGGTACTCGTCTTTCTTAGTCTCTGGAGGGATGTCGTTGGTTTTCCGGATGTCGACGAGTTCGCTCTTGTACATTTCGAACTGCACAAATTGAATCGATTTGAGGGTCTTCAAGGAGAAAAATGAGCTCCATCGGCGTCGCATTTCATGATAGTGAGTCTTCAGTTTTGAGAAGAATATTCGGTCCGATTGCAATGTGCAAACGTCCATGTGAACTAGTTTTGTGGCGTATTTCCGATGCGGGATACACAATAGGAGAAAGAGGCCTTCAGGACGGCGAGAGGCGGGAGTCTGGGAAGGGTGGCCAGACTCGCTCTGCTTCTGGTGCAGAGGCAGTGAGGGCAATGTGTTCTGAGCCGATTTCCACGGAAGCCAAGTCGAACTTAGAACGCTCCTAAGAGTACTACTTCTGCTATTCAAAGATCCTCCTGCATTACTGTGGCTAGTACTATTTTGTTCCCGGAAACCACCATCTTTGTTCAGTCTTTGCTCCAATCGTTCGGCGGCACCGGGTTGTACTTCATCAAAGTCATCAAATATTTGATGGCCGCAGCGCTGTCGTAAATTTGTCAGCTCGGCCACTCAGATATTTTAGGCCAATGGAGAGTCTGTTGAAGTTGGGTTGAACTCAGAAAAACACTTACGCATGTCCAATGAATACGCTTTTTGCCTTTCCCCAGCGGTGGCTCTAGGGCGTATGATAGATAGGCAAATGCGTGCCTTACGTTGTGCTTCCAGCATTTTCTCGATGATATTTCAACCGTTTCTTCGAGTCCCAACATCTCAGCCTTCGCTACAAACCTAGGATAGGCAGTCAGCTGCGGAGTGTTCACTGCCAAGCTGGTAAAGTACTCACGAGAAGACGAGTGAACACCCTACAAACGACCAGCAGCAGTACCACACAAAGGACATAGAAGGTGCTATCGACAGAGGTAAAGACAAGAATTGCGATATTTTGGCAATGAAGAAATCGAAGGTCGAAATCTCGAATATACTATGTCACTGCCATTGCAAAGGCAAAATCATACGAATATCGTAAATATATTCAGGCATACTCGTTGTTGTGTAAAGTAGGAAAACCAGACCGATAACGCATAGAGAGGGTTTCAGCACGCCCTTAAAGTTTTGATAAAACCATTCCGCTTTGCTTAGTCCTGTAAAGAAAGGAATACACTCCTTCGACAGGCTCTCTGGGCCGCTGCGAACTTCCTCTATTAGCAATGAAGTGTCAGTCACAACGTCAGGAGGGGTAGACATTTCCTCTTCAGGATTCTCTCTGTGGACTCGTCGCTCTTTTCTCGATACGTTAAATTTTGGAGAAGACGAGGGTTTCGTAGCATGTTGAGGTACGGAAATGTTAAGGCTGGTGAAACGGTTCGAATCTATGTCCTTATAGTCTGAGGTCTGCATCGAACGGGATTCGGCATTGTGCTTGACGTACTCTAAATTCGCCTTCGGAACAACCACCAGCGCTCTTGGAGCAGTCGTCCGCGCCTCTTTCGCAATCCTCGTGCGTTCGCCACGGTAGAAGGGTGAGTTCAGCTGGGGTGAATCATGTTGGGTTTCATTACTCAACCGCATAGCGTAGCCCTCGCAATTACGGTTGTTCTCGACGCAATTCGCACAGTTTGGTTGCTCTTCACCGCATTTGATCTTGCGATTTCGGCAATCCACTCTAGATCAGCTATCAGGAACCCCAGAATGGCTTGAGACTAGCACTCACTAGGGCATGCAATTGCTGGTCTGTGTCGCGCCTTTGATGGGTATGAGGTAGTATGGACAACTGCGAGGGCATCATTGTATGGTATTTGGGAAACGTGCCTCTGTCCTTGAAAATTTTCTAACATAAAACTTTGGGTTGCATTCATATGCTGACCGTGGACATTCTCACCGCTGTCGCTTGAATCATCAATTTTCGACACACGCTCGAGTTCAGACAAATTGTCATTCCCCGTGTAAGTACGGTCATAACTCAACGTAGGAGGTACGCAGTGCAATTTGAGTCTTACGCATGCTGTACAAGGCCATATATTGGTCGTAGCAGTGTCGCATTTGATTTTCCTTCTTCTGCAGCCATCGCAAGCTCTCATGACTATAGAGGATGTTAGAATAAGGACGCTCTCCATGGTCTTTTTGGGATCGTGTACCCTTGATTCTTTTCTGATGGCTGTGTGCGTCAACAGATTCCAAAGTACTCCCTGCGCCAGGCTTAGTGTTCGATGAATCATTAGCAAGGCTATCTATACAACTATAGAGATTATCTTTACTTTCGAAGTCGCCCTCAGTTCCTGTGCGGTCTGTTTCTTTCTGGGCCTCACTAGTGCCTGAACGATGACCAATATGCTCTGTACAATAACTGCTAGGAAACCAACCGCGAGCGCCATTGCTGACGCCGTCCCACCAACCGCTATCCGGCCGGTCAATCACTTGAATTGCATCTCCTCTCCGAAAGCTAAGTTCCCTTTCACATTCACCTTCATAATCGAAACAAGCATAGACATAGGGAATGACAGTCTGTGTAGCATTGTTCCAGTCGACGACTTCTCCTCCTGAGATAACTGGTTCTGCTTGACTTACACTCGCAAATTGTTCCTGGTAGGTTTTGAATGTGCAGTGGTTGCTTGGAAACCAGCCACGAACCGTATGATGATTGCCGTCCCAACCATCACTGCCATTTCTTATGCCATCCCACCAACCGCTTTCGTTAGTCTCGACGACTTGAATGATATCCCCACAACGTAAACTTATCTTCGTCTTGTCTTCTGCATGATAATCATGGAGAGCGCGGACATAGAGAGCGATTGCCGGTGCCACACTGCTAGACCGGTGACCGTCCATTAGGCCTTTCTTCATGGGTTTGACATCTAAGCCAGGCTTGACAATGGCTGTGGAAACTTGGCCAAGCTGAGTTTCAGAAAAGGATATATTAATCCCGAATTTACCGGGACGTCTTGATACCACAGGCAACCGACTGTTCTTTACCTTAACGCCAACAGTTGAATGACTTGTAGCCCAGTCTTGAAGTCCGTCTTTTCCTCGCTTTACCCCAATATCGTGATATGTAAAGCCTGTGCTCTCTTTGGTAGAAGCAGACTTTTTCCCCCTCATCGCCAACTTCCAATCCGAAGCAGGCACTTCAAGATTCTTAAACTCTGATGATTGCTTATTTGCGATTTCACCTTCGGTGTTGATGAGATCCATGCCATCGGAAATGCTGTTCAATTCTCTTCGCGAACCGCAGTTCCTACAGTAGTTTTGGAAACTTGATTTGGGACCATCATGGCAGACTTTGCAACACCAATAGCTAGAAGATTTAATGGAACTGGCATGATGTTGTTGCTCGCTGGAAAGGTCTTCTAGCGCTTCTGCCATTCTTGCCTTGTAATGTTTAGGGATAACGGATGGTCATATGACAGTCAGGTCAGGTCAGATGTTTTCTGTCATCCTGACGTCAGATGTTTCTACTTGACAGCCAATAAGACAGCTTATATATATATTACTAAGGCTTTTGACCAATCAGAGCCCAGGAATCGACTATTGGGCTGAGCGTTCTAAAAATTCCGGAGCCGCAGACGCCTGAGAACCCGGAGAAAACAGAGAAAACAGAGCAATTTATAGTGTAATTTCCGTCTCTTCTTCATCTCTTTCTCGAGCTTCCAACATCGAACTTTGTTCCTCCAACCACTGATCTTCTATCCCTATGAGCTTCTCTTCAGTATGTAGGCATTGTTTGGGCTATCTTTCGTAGTGTACGCTCGCGGCATTTCACTACTCTTTCTCTTCTTCCTGGAACGATTGACTCGGTAAACGCGGCGTGTACAGCTGAATCAGATAGCATAGTGCTTATATAGAGTAGGAATAACAGTCAATAGAGGTGATGGTTGATGTAGAAAGGTTGAGGAAAGGGAGAATTCAGCGGAAATTGCAAGATGTTCTATCGAAACGGGCTAGCCTATATCTTAAAATGATTAGCGCGAAACCCGATCTGGCTAGACTGCTGTCATGTCATTTGTCAGGTCAGATCCATGTCACGACTTGACGTCATATGACTTGTCATACGATCGAAATGACGGTCATTACCGATCCCTAGTAATGTTACTTCTTGTCGTCTTTACAAGCATTGATATCATGGGTGAAGGTAAGTGCTGCAACGGACTTGCATAATTGAGCTGCTTCTATTCAGGCTGCCGTCGTACAAGCCATTTGAGATGGATCATGAGATCCAATATCAAAAGAGTTTTAAAGAAGCATAGTAGGCCCAATAGAAGTTTGCCAAGACGTGCATACGAGTACTTGTAACCATACCTTACACTTCGGATATTAGTTCAGCCACTTCACCAATTATCGTGCTGTACCTAAGGTAGCTGGTGCATGTGCTTATCATACTGTACCTGAACGACTCGTGGGCGGTCCGAGCTCCATGCGTGCTAGCGTTTTCATACGCCGCTACTGTAGAACAACGATGACCCCGAGTTTGGCATAAAAACCGAAGCTCTAGCTAGACAGGGCCAAGAGGGCAAAACTGTAGTGGGAAGAATGTCTACTTGTAGTCGAGGAGCTCTGATAGTCATCGAAGGTCTCGACCGAGCTGGTAAATCCACACAATGCGAGCGTCTATGCAATCGCCTCGAGGAACAAGGCCACAAGGTCAAGCGCATGAGATTTCCTGGTGAGAAGCTCGTAAAAATCTACATTTACTTTAAAAAAGCTGATGGTAGGAGCCAGATAGGTCAACACCAATCGGCAAGTCAATCGATGCATACCTAAAAGGCGAAGATAAGCAGGAAGACCATGTGATCCATCTACTATTCTCTGCCAACCGATGGGAGGCAGCGGCGCAGATACGGGCAGACATTGCAGAAGGGGTTACAATTGTCATTGATCGCTATTATTACTCTGGGATTGTTTACTCGGCAGCTAAGGATAGGCCAGATCTTACAATAAAGTGGGCTCGAGAGCCAGAGGTTGGGCTGCCAAGACCGGATATCTGTTTGTTCTTGGATATCATGCCTGAGGCTGCTGCGGGTAGAGGAGGGTTCGGGGTGGAGAAATATGAGAATAGCAGGATGCAGAAGAGGGTGAGGGCGTTGTTTTTCGAGCTGCTGCCGCTGCCGGAGGGACAGGATGTTCGGGTTGTTAATGCCAACCAATCAATAGACAAAGTTACAGAACAGATGTCGGGGTTGGTCGAGGTGATGCTTCAAGGCGAGGGAATAACGCAACCCTTGCGGAGCATACTACCTTGGACAGACTAAGCTGAAAACTGGCCGCGATAAACGCAGGCCCCCATACCATGCTCGAGGAATCGGATGAGTGGGCAAAACGTAAGTCATAAAGAGTAACGTATGCGCGATCAGTCGAGGATTTCAGCATTAGTCCAATCGCTGTCTTCGATGACGACCTCGAGCCTTTGAGCCGGCAGCTTCGACGTTGGAGGACTCGCAGCGTCCATGCAATTCGAGAAGTCGGAATCTGCACTGGTCACCGACGTAACATCTTCTTCACCATCGACTTGATGATACCAGTCTGCTGGCAACAGTTCCTCAGTCTCATAGAAAGGGTGTATAGCGTCTTCTGCAAGGTCGTAATCACCTTCTTCATCGGAATCGCCCTCTACTTGGTTGGCCATTTCATCAGCTTGAAGTGATGCGGCACCTTTCATAACCTTCCTTTTGCGCACCGTCGGTCTTCTCATCAGTCGAGCCATTTCTTTCTTGCCACGCATTCTCAAGCTCATCTCTTTGACTAGGTCGATCCATTGAAGTGTCGATGTGCACTGCGGACAGCTACCAGATATCGGAACCGCGGAACCTGGCACTCCCTCCTCGTCAAGGAATCGCTTAGAAAGACAGGTCATATGTGACACTGTTTGACAAATTTCTTTTGGGCACACTAATGCCGTTCCGGCTGGAGACCCAAGTCTCTCGGCGCAGATAGCACAAAAATGTGCCTCACGGTCGTCGAAAATGCGCAGGCTCTTCTCCACATGGTTCTTGAGCCCGCCATAGCCGACATTGACACTCTCAACTCCACCACTTCCACGAGTCTCTTTCTTTGGTTTACCTTTCGCTTGAGCACTTGGTGGGGATTGACCACCTTCTGGAAACTCCGCTTGCTGCGTCACATCTAAGAATACTTGGATACCGTTTCTGATCTTCCCGTTAACTCTTTCATTCCAACGCTGCCAGACCTTGTAGACGTCTTCACAGAAGAATCGAACCTCCAGGGGCCATCTAGCAAAACTTGGGACTCGCAGTAGTAGATGTAAATTTGAGAGCTTGTCCGTGAGTGATGAACGAGGACGTGCCGGCCGTCGACGGATTTTGCCAGATTTCGAAGAGACGCGCGTTATGGTCTCTCTCACAGTAATGCGCTGGTCTTGGGCGATTTTCGTTGTCAAGTGCGAATTCTGCCAAGCCCACCTACAGAGATATCAGATCATGTGACAGCCATCCAAAGCATGTAAAACGCCAGTTTGAGGGGTTCCATGGTCTTAAAAGCCCAGTACAAAAGATGGATGCATCAAGGTTCTTGGATATGATAGGCAATAGCAACGCAATGGAACCCGCAGACTTGCGACACACGTACTCAAACTGCAAGGCTGCAATATTTGATGGGAACCCAGTCACAATACAAGTCATTTCCTTACTCCAATTAGATGGTCATTATGCTATGAGGACGTTTGAAGACCAAGGTACCCATGGTCGGAGCTTCTCTCGCGAGGTTCTGACAGCGCCTCCTTTCGAAAGGCCATTATGCTGACTTAGTCTACGCTTTGGGTTGGGCGTCGAGCCCACATAGAGAGCAGAACGGCGAAAAGTGGAACGAAGGAGGTAGCAGCAGTAAAAGGCAGGAATCGGTTTTGTTTCCATTGATGGGAAAACCCTCTTAACCTTTGGGTATCGTGTGATTGTAGTAGAGAGTAGATATCTTAGATAGGTACACAGTAGGTACCTTGTACATAGTGACACGCGTGGTGTTGACCCAGAAAACGATGAGGCTCGGTGAGCGCCGTGAGCGCCTACTGTATCAGGGTTGGGGGTTTTTAATCGCGCTAGATGCGGGCCGTGGGAATCTTACACGGAAAGTAATGTAGAATACAGTAACATGAAGTGAATAGTAACAGTGAGAGAACAATCGCACTTTTCTTATTGACCACAGTATTAATTAGTGCGACTTGCAATGATAAAATGACACGAGTGTTAAAGAAAGCGGCTGAGTTTTCTCTTGTACTTTATCGAGAGAAGTCTGAGAATACCCCTCGGCCTGATATTCAGCGATCCCTGTTCAGTACGAACTCTTCTGGGCTTGCGCCAAGCCATGACCCCAGCACCAACATGATCCTCCGTCTCCATATTCACTTTGTTACTGACAGCACACTACGAATGCTCTTTTCAATGCGCTGCGGTTCGGCTGGTAATGTCGCTATCAAGTAAGGGCAATCTCGCCTTCATTCATTCGGCCATGAACATGCAAGCCACATTACTTGTCCCAAAGTAGCCCAGTCACTCTCTCACACCCGGGCCTGATCTGATCCCCCCACGCTGATCTGATGTACTCTGCGAAACCACCATAATAGAATTGGTGTTTGCTCATCACCACCATTGTTCGACTGTGGACCGCATGAATATCAGAAATCACTCGGAATTGTACGACGTTGTTACGGACCCGAGCTTTCTCTTCCGTTCGCCCCCAGAATGGTGGTGCCTCCTTCGACCGGAGGTAATTCTTCTGCCTCGACCAGCGTCGGAATCCATGCAACTCCATCAACTGGCAGCTTCCAGGTCAACCTCACACTCAATCCAAGCAACGGCACATATCCGAATTATGCTCCTCACATCCCGTTCAGCGCCCGCCGGGCCCCGCCTTTGGATATGTCGACGGTCGAGAGGCGAGGGCATCCTTTGGCCGTGCGAGAGACAAATAAGAGGGTACGCCCCCATGGCCTGCAGGATGCGCCAACGTTCCGACCGACAGAGGAAGAGTTTGCCGATCCGATGGAATATATAAGGAAGATTGCACCCGAGGGCAGAAAGTACGGAATATGTAAGATTATTCCACCAGAGAATTGGAAGCCGGAGTTTGCCATAGACACAGAGGTACGTTGCGAATTCAACTGCAGCCCCGACCCCTCAACAGCAAGGGCAGGGCAGGGCAGCGATCAGGATGGGAATACAAGCTGACAAGAATTTAGAAGTTCCACTTCCGTACACGGCGCCAAGAGTTGAATTCAGTAGAAGGAGGTGAGTCGGAGCTTGGATTACAAGCCCTCTGGGCATGTAGAAATACTACGTTGGAAGACGGTCGCTGAATTAAACCAGGTACTCGGACAAACCTCAATTACCTCGATCAATTGGCCAAATTCCACAAACAACATGGCATGAACCTCAATCGCTTCCCAAGTGTCGACAAGCGTCCGCTCGATTTATACAAATTGAAGAAGGCAGTAGAAACACGAGGTGGGTTTGAGAAGGTGTGCAAGCTAAAGAAATGGGCGGAAATAGGTCGTGATCTCGGATATAGTGGAAAAATCATGTCTTCGCTCTCGACTTCGCTCAAGAACTCCTACCAAAAATGGCTTCACCCATACGAAGAGTATCTACGGGTCGCCAAACCAGGGGTTCAACAACAGCTTGAATTCGAATATGGTGGGCCTTTCACCCCCTCATCAGCCAATTCACCTATGAAGAGGTCGAGTCAAAACACACCATTGAGCCTCAGAGACGATTCTCCCGCGCTACGAGCCTCTGCAGCTCTGAATGCATCCCTTAAAGATGCTGAAGAGCCCCTTGACCGTGGCACTCCAGTCATCCAACCAACACCGCCAGTAGTTTCGTCCGGCTTCACAGCGGTGAATGCTGGCGGGTTCACTCCGATCAACATGACTCCAGCTTCTTTTCAGGCGGCGAACGTATCTAATTCGTCACATAAACGGGAGGCCGAAAGCGCTGTTTCTGGTAACAAGCCTCAGGCCCCGATCGAAAACCTCATGAATCCCGCAAAAGATGTACCAGAGTACCGAAGTGCGGTATCGAGCACAGCTCACATGACCAACGGACATACTTCGAATCCCTTGAAGCGAACAATCAGTCACGAAAGCTTAAACGGTACGTCAGGGACCGATTCTATGGGCGCCGATGGCGACGATCAGAATGGTCGCCGAAGCAAGCGTTTGAAAAAAGCTCCGACTGTTGTTGGCTCACATATGAGTCTCCTCCGACCCTCCACACCAAGGATTCAAGCAGACCGCGGGATTTGTAAACCCGGTGAGCTTTGTGAGGCTTGTGGGAAGAGCGAGGATCGCTCCTCACTCCTAATATGTGATGGCTGTGAGAATGGCTACCATCGGTATTGTCTAGATCCACCACTTAAGATCCCACTCGACTACGACTGGAATTGCCCGCGGTGTCTTGTTGGAACGGGCGAATTTGGGTTCGAGGAAGGTGGTATATACTCTTTACGACAATTCCAGGAAAAGGCCCACAACTTCAAGGAAAGCTACTTTGCACCAAAGATGCCCTTTGACCCGGTCCTGAACTGCAAACGAACGGTTACCGAGGATGATGTTGAACGCGAGTTTTGGAGGCTGGTTGAAAGCATTACGGAGATGGTTGAGGTAGAATATGGCGCCGATATACATTCGACGACGCATGGCAGCGGCTTCCCCACGATTGAAAAAAGCCCGCTGGATCCGTATTCCACAAATCTGTGGAATCTAAATATCCTTCCCTTGCATCCTGAGTCGCTTTTCCGGCATATCAAATCGGATATATCCGGCATGACGGTGCCCTGGCTATATGTTGGAATGTGTTTTTCGACTTTCTGTTGGCATAATGAGGATCATTATAGCTACTCTGCCAACTACCAGCACTTTGGTGCTACCAAGACATGGTATGGTATTCCCGGAGCCGATGCGGAGCGATTCGAGGCGGCAATGAAGCAAGCGGTACCAGAACTCTTCGAAACTCAACCTGACCTACTCTTCCAGCTCGTCACTTTACTGCCACCAGATCAACTGAAGAAAGCGGGCGTCAATGTGTACGCGCTGGATCAACGGGCTGGCCAGTTCGTCATTACCTTCCCACAAGCGTATCATGCCGGCTTCAATCACGGATTCAACTTCAACGAAGCGGTGAACTTTGCTCCGCACGATTGGGAACCCTTTGGGGAAGCTGGCGTGGAAAGGCTTCAAGAGTTTAGGAAGCAGCCTTGCTTCTCACATGATGAACTACTAATGACGGCTTCAGGCCGGGATACAACCATCAAGACGGCTAAGTGGCTTGCTCCTGCTCTCCAGCGCCTGCGAGATCGAGAGCTCCGGCAGCGGCAAGAATTTTTGAAGCGCCATAAGGAGCTCAACAACCATTCTTGTAAGATTGATGAATCGGCAACCGAAAGTGTTTCGCCCTGTCAGCTCGGATTCGAGGCTGACGAACAGGATGTGCCGGAAGCAGAGTATCAATGCTGTTACTGCAAGGCCTACACCTACTTGTCGCGCTTTCGGTGTCGAATCACCTCAAAGGTCATGTGCCTCCTGCATGCTGGCAGCTATGAGTGTTGTGAGGCCGGCGAAGAGCAACGCTTCACGAGCCCGGACCACTGTCTTGTGTACCGACAAGCAGACAACGCGCTTAATGCCGTCGTACAGAAAGTTATCGACCGATCGAATATGCCAGAGGCATGGCAAGAAAAACTGGACAAAGTTTTGGAAGATGAGGCGAAGCCTTCGCTCAAAGTCCTCAAATCCATGGTAAGTGAAGGGGAGCGAATACCGTACGATCTGCCCGGACTGGCCGAGTTGAAAGCTTTTGTTAATAAGTGCAATGAGTGGGTTGACGAAGCGATGAACTACATTACGCGTAAGCAACAAAATAGACGCAAAAACGACCGGGTTTGGCGAAAAGGCGCGAAAGCTGCTGAAATGGAAGAAAGAGATCGCGAATTAAGGAAAATCGAGAACATACACAAGCTTCTGGCCACGGCAGAAGATATCTCTTTCGACTGCCCCGAAATCATAACACTTACAGAACGCTCCGAAGCAATCGCAAAGTTCCAGCGCGAGGCGAGGACCGCACTCATGAGCCCGGGCTTGCGCTCCACACAGGAATTCGAAGCTCTAGCTGAAGATGGTAAAGGCTTCAATGTAGACGTGCCAGAGGTTGAGAGACTTGATAAAGTTGTCGAACAGATGAAGTGGAACGATGAAGCTCGGGAGAAGCGAAAGCAATTTCAGACATTGGACGATGTGGCATCGCTGATTGCACGTGGAACTGAAATCGGTATACCGGAACACAACGAGCACATGCTTCACTACAAGGAGCAGCAGTCGCAAGGGGAGCTTTGGGAATCCAAAGCAAAGGAGCTCATTTCGGTCGAGGCTGTTCACTATCAGCAGCTCGAAGCTTTATCTACGCAAGCAACGTCGTTACCAGTGTCGCGTGAGACTCTTGCCGCTGTAGACGCGATCTTGACAAAACAGAGAGAAGCTCAACACAAGATCATGTCCATGTACGATAAATGCAAGGACCCGGATTTCAGGAAGAGGCCAAAGTACAAGGACGTGCGCGACGTCCTTGACGGGCTGTCTGAGCTTAACAGCAAGCCGAATGGAACTATCGACCTGGAAAAGGAGATCAAGCGTCATGAAGATTGGATGCGCAAGGGAAAGAAGCTGTTTGGGAAGGCCAATGCACCACTCCATATCCTCCATGTTCATATGAACTACGTTGCGGACCACAACTCGTACTGTTTCGAACTATCAGACAAGCCAAGGATGCCGGTGGAGCCCGCATCAAGAGAGCAATCGCCCGATGATTCACAGAATGCTGAGGATATCAAATCAGCGAGGGATGTTTTCTGTATGTGCCGACAATCGGAAGCTGGCATGATGATCGAATGCGAGTTGTGTCACGAATGGTACGGCCGCAACTGTTATACCTTTCGGTTTCTGAAGAACTTGACTGACATCAGTAGGTACCACGGGAAATGCCTCAAGATCGCTCGTGGTAAGGTCAAAGAGGACGACAAGTACACTTGTCCCATCTGCGACTGGCGTGTCAAAATCCCACGCGACGCAGCTCGTCCCAAGCTTGAAGACCTACAAAATTGGCAAGCCGAGATACCTGATTTACCGTTTCAGCCCGAGGAGGAAGACACGCTCGAAGAAATCGTCGGCACAGCCCAGAGTTTCCGGGAATATATTCGCCCATATACCAATCCCTTGATAGCAACGCCGGAAGAAGTGACTACACAGCGTTTCTATCTGCGCAAAATTGAAGGAGCAGAGGTTCTCTTGACCTTCGAGACCAACTTCTTCCGCCAAGAGCTCCACAAATGGGCTCCAACCGCGCCCGAGGCTCCTCCTGTGCTTGAAAGCTCTCTCTCCACGCGAAAGCCTCGTCCAACAAAACAACAAAAGATGATGACGCAATTAGGTATTGACGACCCGGATAAACTTCCTCAGCAGTACCGCACCAAGGCACATAGCTTCGCCAAAGTGCGCAAATCCAGTGATGCACATTCAAACAAGAGCCATTACCTTCAGCCGGCGCCACAGCGTCGGAACCGATCCGATACGCCTCATTCAACCTCTACCAGCAACGGACCAGATGCTCATACCCATTCTCATCGACTTCCTGCGCCCCTGTCTTCGACACACACGGATCCTACATACACTGCCTATTTCAATTCTCCTCAGCATGCTCCACACCATCCCGGCTCGCCCGCTTACGCTACTGGCCCCTATCACCCAAACCACCATACCCACAATCACCATTCCAGCTATCCCGGGTCTCCAGGCTACCCACCTCGTTCTCCCATGAGTCGCGGTTCTGGTCCAAGCCTCGATCCAAACCTCTTCAGCCCTACAAACCAGCAGTTTGCGTCTCAGCTACCAAGCCACAGTATGCTGAGTCCGCCGCGCCATCATTATGCAAATGACCAGTCGGGCCCCAGTCTGGATAATATCTTTGCAGACTTCACTACCGATCCCGCCGATGATGGTATGGAAGGAAGGAACGAAATCGCTGACGCCATCGTAGCTAGGGGCAGAGAAGAAGACGAGGAGCAAGGTCGGAGGAGCTTGGTAGATGACTATCTGCGGGATTAAAAATGACAGTCATGCAAACCACGACGACATAAAAAATGAGTATTTGCGGGATGTACAGCTTTTCTTTTATTACACTTGAATGTTGGCTCATGCGCTTTAATAGCAAGTGCAGTATTCTTCTTTTGTTCTGAAAATGTCTCATGTCGTATGAGATCAGACGTCATCTGCATAGATGGGGGGAACTGTGTATGCTAGAGTTGCTTTATTTGAGAGTGGGAGGGATGGTAGGGGAAGTTGAGGGGTGAGTGTAATTTTAGAGTAGCTGGTTTCGGATGAAGAAATTCTTTTGCTCGGATTGGTAAAGTGGTTCCTGTGACCGCTAGATCGTCCGAGGGAGCCAGCCATCCGAGTTTCGTCCTGGGGAGGTGGTGGTGTGTGCATGGATTCGTCGAGACACCCCCCTTCTACTCTTTCTCGGACTTTCCCTTATATCCCGCGCCATTAGTTCCATCACCCATCTTCCAGCAAATCCCGCTACATACTTCCCCTGCCACCCTACCTACCTTACAGTACTCCCAAGTATCTCTCTCCCAGCCCTAATGATTTCGACTCTCGCAACTGACATGAAATCCTGTGCGCGTTTCATCTCAGCCCTCCACTCCCATATCTTTAATACGCTCAACTCGTCCGAGCTTATAACTACTTTTCTACTTCTACGCTATCTGTTACATATACGTTAGGGTTGGGCTGACAACGAGATTCACCTGTACGTGATGTCGACTACGAACCTTTTGATTCTATTCTGTGTTCGAATAGAAGTCAGAAGAGCCAAGAGATCTCAATTCGACGCAGTTCGAATGATGTTAGAACGTTGCGTGATCAGGAAAGTCATCGTGCAGAGTTTTCATTCATGCAACAACTTCTCTTCTAACAATCACAATCGATCTACGAAGAAGATTAATGACATGTCGATGTCAGTAAGAGATGAAAAGATACTGCTAGTGATTAGACAATCTAGATGAAGAGTCTGAGAGTTGTGATTACAAGTGATCGAAGAATTTGCGACTCGTCGACTGCGTCGATATCGAAACATCTTCATCACATCGACAGTGTCATCAAGTAATTGATGAAAAGATATCAGATAAAATAGTTGTTTCAAGTATTGAGAGTTGTGATTACAGTGTTTGAAGAAGTAGTGATTCGTCGATCACGCTGATATACTGAAGAGACTTGAACTCACCTTCTTTACTTGACGTCAAGTCATACATCTATCTACATGAAAAATTGAGAGCGCAAGAGAGCGATCAGAACGCACTCTCTTCTATTGATCAAAGTCAAACATCGAATGATTGCGATCGCACGTCTATACTAACAATCTATTCAACGTCTACGTGACACAAGTCAAATCAAGAGAAGAAAAGAATTATTCAGTACAATCACACTCTATCTTCTCATCGTGCGCATCTCTCTTTCATTACATATTTCTCTGCTCAATGAATGACAATCATTGAGCAAGAGAACACAGCTCTACGTACGTTACAATCACGAGCATCATGAATGCGAAGAAAACGTCTTTCGTCTTCGAATCGAGAATCGAATCGGAACATCGTTGTATAGAATATCGTCAATGAAGAGCAGAGCAAAGACGATGCGTCATAATCAAACAGCACAGACACTCTCATCAAGAGTTTACTCGAGCGTCACGCGCTGAATAGAAGCTATAGGTTCATTACTGGTAATATAGTGTCAATCTTACTGTTTCGGCGACGTGAAGTCGTCGTGTAGTCGGCGAGCGATTTTCTCCCCCAGAGGGTTTTGTCCGTTCGATACACATAGCATAGAGTCCCTCATGGGTCGGGCCTAAACCGATGTCACAAGGGTGTATGAATTACAATCACAATCACACGTTAGGGTTGTGAGGGGGGGTTTGCTGCGGTGCTGAGGCGGTGGTGGGTTGGGAAGGGAAGGGAAGGGGGACTGAGGGGGTGGGTGGGCGGAGATGGGGGGGATGCGTAGGAAAGGGTTTATGGGTCATGGGTTTTAGAGAGAATCATATCAGAAATATATATAAATACGACCGATGCTCTGCGGGACCGCTTTTACTCGCGCTCTTCTTATCCACCCGATTCAACCCCCCGTTTGAACTTTCTTGCCAATCTCCTCAGATCTTTCACTCTCATCCACACCCTTTTCCCCTCACTCAAAAATCACAAACTTCCCCCCCTCCCTCAACTCCTTTCACAAAAAGCTCCAAGCCATCCCCGCATCCCCTTTTCTCGTTCATTCAAATTACAGTAGATGCAGGCGGACGAAGGTCGGAAGAGAATTTTTGCTCCAAGCGGAAAAGCATGGTGATTGAAAAGGGGGTTTTTGGGAGGTAGTACTCGAGGCCTCCGAAGCTGCAGAGCTTTCCACCTTGACATGATAATGACATTACCTGAGGTATGATGCGCTTGATGATGGAAATCGCAAACGCACCTGGTGGGTTCAAAGCCAGAGGCTACGGTGTGGGCCCTGTGGGCTCGGTCGGTGGATTGGAGTTGGGACCGAGATGAGAAGGGATGGTGGATAGCTTGATACGATTGGGTGGATTTGATGCGCTTGATTTACTCGGAACATGCTTCGGAAATAATGTCGTGGCTCTAGACCGAGGGGTTTGAGAGAGTGCGGTCGGCGGAACCCGAAGGCTGAGGACGATGGCGGTGAGGGGTGCGCTTGCTGAGAGGTGGATGTGGAGACTGAGATTTTGGGGCGTAAAACGTGGAAGATTTTTCAGTGTTCATGAATTGAAGATTTAATCTTTCTGTGCGAAAATTTCCGACACAGACCCTTCATTTCTAGTGTCGATGATTTGCACGAGCCTCGTCTAGATCAAAACTTGTCGTTTCACTGCTACTGTTGATCTCATTATTTCTTTTAAAAAAAAAAAAAAAGCCAAGCCAGTTACAATGCCACACGCCATCACAACAAAGGCAGTCAGTCAGGAGAACCGAACTCCATCAATCATAAGTTCGACACTCGGGCAGCTCTCTGCCCAAAGTATTGAAAACCTCTTCGGGGCCACATCGTCGCTACCGTCTAGCGCTGGACCATCAAAAATGCAAAGTCTCAAAATAAGTACTTAATACAAGGCTCAAGCGACCAGAACACGGAAGAGAACCAAAAAACGGTAAGATCATGAGAGTTAAAGCAGGGAAGCTTGAATTGGACTAAAGATGAGGACTCGTAACTGCAGAATGTGTTCAAGAGTAAAGGATGTAGTGCTATCGTGCTCAAGGATTTCTTTGGGAACAGTTATTGAGAGTAATTGTTACAATCGCATCTCAAGATCGCACGCGGAAACAAGCCATGGAAAATCAGACAAGGGAAAAGAGGAAAGAAACTCCTCAAGATGACGGAAAAAATCGAAAATTAGATTGACAGTAAGAAGGCAAGCCTATTCTCCAAACTCTTTACGCCCGTGAAAGATAATACGGACATAAAGAGTTCTATGTTACTATAGTCTCTTCGAACAATCTTCTCTTTACAAAGAAACAATATCCTTGGAAACACTCAAACGAGGCCGACGTGAGCGCGACAGTTTTCGGGACTTCGGCAAGAAAAGGCGTCTATGGAATCAAAAGAGAAACAAGATTTTTATTAGGAGCGAACCCTTTACATATACTATCGTGCCATATGCAAGATATGAAAGGACTCTGTTGCCTTGAGATACGAGAATGTGAAGAATTCCGGTAAGGTTATTAGCAAAATACTCGCACTGCCTCGACAAAAGGTAATGGAGGTACTCAACGACATCGGCGAATATGCCAACTCTGTCTTCAAATACGCTTATAAGCAATTCAGAAGTGTTGACCTAGAACAAATGAAACTTTTCGCCAAGATGGTGTCAGTATGGATTTGAGCGTAAATACGGGTTTCAAGGATGTGGCGGTTCCTGTCGACGCTCCACCTGGTTGCACCGTTCTTCCGCCAGGAATAAAATCCAGATGGCCCCAAAGATGGCAGCATGAGACTGTTCCGTCGCTAAACCCTGGCCTGCCTCCCCCCCCGTTTGTTTGTTCGCCACCGAAAAGTGGCCTGCCCCCAACGAGTGGCCCGCCGCCGAAGGAGCCAAAACACCGAAAACAAAACAGAGATTCGTATTCGGTGTTCTCCCGCCAGTCTATATGGAGAAATGCCGCTGTGAGCTTCTGCGACTCCGACGTCGACAGAAACTACGTCCAGCGGACCATTACATACGCCGTTGCCCTCACCTAGCGGATGAGGCCTTTCGTTCAGATACCTTTTAGACGGTAGTTCTGTTGTAAAAAAAAAAGGCTTCCAGTTGTAGCCCTTCATCCTCTAGACTTTCGGAAAATTTGGAATGACCTGAGAGGCGGGTTTGTACCCTGGTTCCGCGGCTGGGGCCACGGATAAGCATGATCCGATATATGACGTTATTATGTTCATAAAAGACTCGCATTCAAATGATGATGATAAGGTTGGAGGCAAGTCTTATGAGTTGACAGAGCTTAGTTGGTTGGAACCCTCCCCAACGATAATTCGGGTACACTGAGGAAGTAGCTTTCAGGGACAAAACAGCGCTAGTTTCGGAAAGCGTGATTGAAAGTTGGTCAATCTGTGAGATTTCGAGATTGGAAGAGCGACACCAGTTTGTCATATATAGATTTCAAGGCTACCTTACCCTGCTAAGCCGTTTATCTCAACCTCTTCAACAAATTGTTAAGCTGTCTTCTTCGCTTCTGTGCCAATGGCGCCACTTGCCCTCGCAAATGCTAAGCTTATGTTGTTGTATGCTTCATATAGAATCCACAAAGGAAACCATACCCACAGCGTGTTAAAGAAGACCAGGTATACCCAGAGATACATGAAGTTACTGGTGTCCAAATTTGGGCTACCCGTTAGCCATTCCGGTGCGAACGTCATGAAGCCTATCGTGCCGAGTCAGTGATACTCTCGTCATTGCATCAAGAAAGACCGGTCCGGTCGATTGAGAGTCGCCTGTTGAACTCACCACCATACAACTCTCCCGTGGCTAACACACTAGCCCAGAACCATAGCCTTCCTGCTTTATCTCCCCTTCTCACCAACTCACAGATCCACAGTGCCAAGGGTCCCGCACCAAACACAGTTAGCAGCTCCAAGCTGATGACTGTAAGATCAGCCCCGCCCCATCTCCTATCCGCCTTCGCGTACTCCTGCCAGAGCTTCGCTGTTGGGCTCGTACCATATTGACTGCCATAAAGCCTGTCTGCATAGCCGAGGAAGTGTACGGCAGGAGACGTCAAGGACGCTGGATGCGGATAATCTGTACTGTGAGGAATCGCGGTAAAGGTGAAGAAGCAGTTATAAAGGAAGGAGCCTTCGAGAACAAAATGAATTAGGGCGTCAAAGAGGTGCCAGATGAAGATGACTCGTAATTTAGTGGTCGTGGAAGTATGAAGGAGGTAAAGGGAGGCGATGTAGGCAGTCACAAGGAGACTGAGTGCTGCAAGAAGGGACAGGATGGTTGTTTGGTCAATTACCAGAGTTGAAGGAGATTCTTGGGTATCCATTGAGGCGCAGGATCTACACCAAGCCTCTACGGGTGGGATAGAATGGTGACTGCAATGGCAACAGTATTCGTCAAACGTAGATTGCCGACATTGATACTAGGAAGGCACGGTTCGGCAATCGCGCCTACACTAATCTGTAAGCGGCGGCTGATAACGTCCTTGACATTGTATCAATTCGCAAAGATCAGTACACACAGGACGTTGAAGATGACATCCATCGATTTGGGACTTGGCCTAGAAGGTACACATGTGGTTGTTACCGGTGCTGCTGGGTTTATTGGCTCTGCAACGGTCAATACGTTCCTTCAGGCACGAGCCAACGTTACTGCATTGGATATAAACCGTGAGAAGCTTAGTGAACTTAAGAAGCACACAAATACTTCTGAAAAACATGCGAATCTATACACAATCCTGGTCGATATCACGTCAGAATCAGAGCTTGAGCAAGCTTTCGAATTAGCCCGCGATCACTTTGGTGTGGCAGTCCAATGCTGTATTGCCCTCGCTAGCTTGGACCTCAGTGTCCTACCTCACCATGAATCTATCGTTGACATGACCGTGGAGCAGTGGCGCCGTACCCATCAGGTCAACGTTGAGGGCACGTTTCTGACAGCACGGACTTGGCTAAGGCAGATCAAGGCGCATGCGAAACCCAACTTGAAGAACGTAAGTCTTATAATTGTAGGCAGTGAAAGCGGCTGGTTTGGCGAGCGGTCGAACCCCGATTATGCTAGTGGCAAGAGCGCCGTGCAGGTCGGACTGGTGCAGAGTTTGCGAGGAGATGTTGCCAGGATTCACCCTGGTGCTAGGTGACTGGCCCATCTTGATGTTGCTTTCTAGAGGTAATTTCTGATATGCATTCGGAAGGGTGAATGCCATCGCGCCTGGTCCAGTCGATACTCCACAGTTCCGCAAAGAATGCGAAGCGAACCCGGACCAGCTATGGCTAGATTCTCAAGCTACGTAGGTCAGTGGTATGTACTACAAGTTCCAGAGCTGATTGTTTCTAGAACGGCACTTGGAAAGCCCGTACCACCAAATTCTGTTGCCAAGAGTATTGTCTATCTAGCTAGTGAGGCGTGGAGTGGCCATGTTACTGGCCAGGTTCTCAACATCGATAGTGGTAAACAAGGAAAAGTCATGTGGATGAAGGGGGAGAGTATGTGAGAAGCCAATAACAAGTGCCTATACCGTAAGCCATGATCGCCGATATCTCGTTTTACCAAGTACGATCAATACCCCCGCGGTTTTTGTGCCCAGAAAACGTGGTCATTCTGAGTGAATTTTGATGTTTACAATAAACTATGAACCGAAAGCGGTAACAAAGTCGTAAGCAGGTCAATGTGAAAGCATGCACGGCCTTTTAACTCAGTCTGTGGGCGACGTCTTCATTTACACATTTCCAAATGAGTGGATACAAGCTGCGCTGTGAACAATGCAGAAACATCATGCTCTCTATCACTCTTTTATGAGATTTTACTTGTTCCAGGTAAGATTTCCATGAAAAAGGTCCACAATTTTCGAAGCGTATTACATGCACTTCTCGGCGTTTCCAGGAGCTGGGATGAAAGGGTCCCAAGTCCACCTTTATTTCCTCCATCAACTAACTGGTCAAAGTTCTGGCTTTTGGCTTGAGTAAATAATGTCAGAGGGGGGCGACATGACGCACGGCTCACTCTTGGAAGACCATCTCTTCGCACTCCTATGTACTGACTAGAGAACGGCAGCAGTAGTAGAGAGCTACGATACAATTGAAGGTTGCAGTATCAGTCATCTACACTGCGTTGAAACTATAAGGCTCCACACTCGATGTTTGGGTCAGCGCTTAGGTACCGTTGTTGACACACTGCAAGTGCAATAAGACCACAGATATCGGCAATACCCCCTTTTTTTTAGCCGTAACCTTGGCAATCTCTCCACATGAACAATAATCCAAGCACCCACTTCTCGTGAGTACTCATCAACGGTTTCGTATCAAGACATCATCCCATCATCATCCTCTTACGGGATTCGCCCGGCACCTCTAACCAACCTCGCGACTCCAAGAACGCTCGACCCTGCATAGCAAGGATCACTTGCCCCGAAGCCTCGTGGATGCCTGCATAACAGACAGAGAAGTAACGCATTATTCTCAGCCGCCAGCCGGACTTCACGGCAAATTTTTTTCAAAATAGAGAAAAATTCTACGATAGGTTCCGGCCTTTTGATTGGCTTTACAGTAGGCGTCGCGTTACGCAGCATCGGGTGCACGCACCACCTGCATGCAGGGTCTTGCTGTTGGAGATAAAGAACTCCGAGAATTTGGAAAGGCGGCTGCGGGGCTTACTACTGTAGGCATTTAGGCTTGAGAAGCAGACAAGGCGAATACAAATGTAAATACGAGTGGGATCTTTCTAGGCTATAGTGATTTAGCAGCACTTGGCGCGAGGCTGCTTGTGCTTTTCGGATATGGGAGATTTGCTATTGCTGCTGTGGGATGTTGCTTTCGCTACGTGATGCGGTTTAGCCTAGGACGAGCGATTACGGCTGTGTGCAGATTTCATCGGTGTCGTGCTTTCAATTTTGGTGATAAGTCTGACCTTTCGACCACAGATTGCTAGCAACGGGCTATTCCGGTTTTGAGCGACGCATGGATAAAATAAAAACAGAGTTTACAAGGGCAGCTGGGAAACTGAGCAAGGATCCAACATTTTCAAGTGGATCATTGCATCTGCAGACGACCAGTAAAAGGCCTGTATCATCAATAAAAGAAACCAATTTGCCCATAACCACACCCGCTACGGTTTGACAACTCGACGCATTTGTCATAGAAGGCCGCTATACTCCTGAAAGCAGAGTACTCATTCGAAAATATCATCCTGCTCGTCGTAGTCCATCTGTTCCTGTAGCTCTTGAATCCGCAGTTTAGTCGCTTCTCTCAGATGACGATTATGAGGTGAACCAGAATCAGCATGATCTAGCTCTGGCAACCATAAGATATCTTGCTTACGCACCCCTTCTTTGACATACGCGCTCTTCCCCGGTGCCGTGATTAGCAATTTAAGCACGACATCTGCCTCGTCAATAAGCTCAAGTATTTTGCTTATGACGAAGCAGGCTGCTGAACGCTGAGATGATGTCTCATAATAAGATATGCCGTCAACGATGCAGAAGATGGGAGTGCTCTGAGGAACCTGTGTTATAAGCCTGCTGAATAAGTCACATACGGTGTCCAGATCGTTGGCCTCTAATTCTTGCTGGTCTTTGAGATGGATAAAGTCCAAATCGAAATCGTGCTGAGAAAGCAACTGTGCGATTAAGCTTTTGATCATGGCAATTGGGCCAGTCGCAGGATCTCCGATTTGCGTATGGAGCCCACAGAAGAAGTTCATGGAGAGGGCACCATCGACAGATCCAAGAGACTCTAACAGCATTGCGCAAACCACGGATAGGGGTGAAAGTTTCTGGTCGCCGTCCAGATCACCGTTGACCATGAGGACTCCTGAGTAAGGAACGGTCAACCAAGCTTGCAATTCGGAGGAATTTAGGAAACGGTGAGCGTGTTCCTGGTAGCCTGTAGGAAAATCTGGTCCCAAGCCTTCCTTGAGAACTATAGGAATATCTTCCTGAGCAGCCTGCGGTGACGTACTCAAAATGCGTAGAAGTTTGCGTGGTGAAATACCTGTGTATTTCCGTTAGCACTAACAACCAGCTGGTGTGCCTAAGGACTTACCCTTCTTCAACGGAGGTGTCGGCATCACTGCGCGCTCGATAGCTAAAATTTTACCTTGAAAATCTGATAAAAGTGAGTTTTCTTATATCACCACACAGCTCTGGGTTTGCGCGAACTTACATAGAGCTTGATGCTCCCAACGAGCGCCTGCTTCACGTTGTATATCCTTCAGGTCTGAATACACTCTGTTGACAACTTTCAAGACCTGCTTATTCGCGGTTAAAGTTTCTGCATTCTGAAGCGTGTCTAATGAGACTCAGTCATACGCGTCTTTGGGCAGGAATCTGCTCCGGTTCCTCACGATAAGCTTGGTTGGTTTTGACATCTCCAAGGCGCTTATGCATGCATCTCTCGACTTCGTCTTTCATTGCCGCCGCCCTAGCTTTGACCCTCGCAATGCCTTTTTCAATCTCCTTACCATAAGCAGAGCCACCCACGATGGCTTTGCTCCCTTCCCACACAGACCGTATGATGCGGCCTGTGGATTGTCAGAAAGTAAACGACCGGTGCTTGTCATTGACCTACCGGATGGCCTTCGATTATACCATTCCACGATACCTCTAAGCGTATTTAAGATGGTGCTGTATAAATCTGAAACCCTTTCATGTAACACCAAAGAAGTGTATAGGTCAAAATGAAACATTGCGTCCTTGATTATTTCTGGTATTTGTCTGATAGTCTTGAAGATTGTCTCACGGAGCTCGCTCGTCTTGACGGCTGCCTGAATGATCATCTTAAGCCCACCACAGAGTATACTAGTATAGTCACCATCTGGAAGGAGTTTCAACCATTGCAGGAGGGTGTCGCCGGAATCTCCGAGCTTTCTGCAGAAACAGTGAAGGGCACCATTGACGCCCTTGGCGGTGGCGGTTCTGTATTTGTTCTCCGCGTCGTTCGCCACGTCTAGGACTGCTTTCCAGGCTGCTTTATCTGGCAAATCAAGTCGAACCCTTTCAGCCTCTCCATTTTCTGCTTGGTACTTTTCCAAGGCTCGTACGAACTCATTTCTCTCTTGCTTCGCATTGTTCCAGATTCGAAGGCTTCGAGTGGATTAACTTGGATTCCCATGACATCAGGCACGGTAGCTTACCGAGAGCTCTCCTCTTTGTCACCATAGCGGTCTAACTGCGGAATATAGGTGACATCAGTGTTAGCAAAACTGGGATGGAAGTCTGCGTCCAGCCTGTTATCCACATATTCCTTGGCAGGGTGTGTGAGATTAATGGCAGGAGAAGTATTGTCTTCCATCTGTGTCATTCCAATTTCCTGCTCCTGTAGCCTGCTCTTTGAGCCTCCTTGTATGAGATTGTTCGTATAGGGGTAGCTAAGCCTTTGGGTCCGGTAATCGGATCAGCTAATGCAGAGTCAAATAATCTCTGCAGCCAAAGACAGAAAATCAAGCATATAGCATCGTTGGAAGGATGGTTCATTAAGCTACTCCAGCAATTCTGTATAGATTGTGTGCGGGAAAAAATGGTGACAAAGAGTAAAGCCACGTCCCGCACGATGACGATCGCTATTAGAAGTATAGCAGATATTTTTATTAGTCCTCAGCCAGCAAGTCCTCCAACAAGCTCCCACTGCCTTGATTTGGTACAACGGAGCTGGCCAATTAGCGGGACAAGAGGTCAAAGGTGGTGTCTGCCGCTTAGAATTTCGAATCAACTTATCTGAGGCTACAGCGCTGAGAAGACCAAGTCTTCTTGAAAAAATATGCGCCGAGAATCTCTGCCGAGGATCTAGATCGAATACAATCGTAGACGAGCCTGAGTTAAGATCAGTGGACCACACGGCGCTCGACCTCCCGAATCGTTTTTACAGGATTGAGGTAGGTGTGGGAGTACAGACATCACGGAAACCGACATGGGATGGCCATGCTTTTTAATAGACTCGTTCAGCGCACAATCTCCTCTCCCCTCGAAGCAGGACTACTACGGAGATTCCGATAAGCTGTTCCTTACCCCATCAAAAGCGATTTATTCTGACAGCAATAGAATTGTATAACAGTCAAAGAAGCTGCGAGATGTCGAACTTGGACGGACTTCAACGACGTGTCGCTGAGCAAAGTCTGGTGCTTGGCGCGGACACTAGTACGAGTACTCGTACTCGTACCCAGCAGGGCCAGCCCGAGACACAAGCGACGTCCCCAACGAGCGTGAATGCTTTAACAACCAATTCCGACAGCCAACAAAACCGAAGGTTATCGACCGAGTTTGTTCTTGAGGGCAAAGAAAACGCCGGCACAGATGATGAATCCCAAGCAAAGCCCACAAGTGGCCATACAGAGTCAAGACCTGAAACGCAAGACGATGAGGCAGTTAGCGATGGCACCGATATTGATATATATGAAGTCGTACAACCGCGTCGTCTGCTGGAGACAAGGAAAAAGGCGGCTCCCAAACGAGTGAGGCAGCATTTCGAGTACATCAAACTCATGGAGGATCGAATGCAATTCCTAGAAAAGAAGGTTAAGATCCTTAGCAAGGAGCCGGAACAGCCTCCGGAATCAGTGCCTCCTCCAAGCTTGATACTAAGCTCATGTGAGATGACATGGTCGGAATTTAAGAGCCCGTCCGCGCGGAAACACGTCATCGATGTGCTGCTCGGAGATCCCTATGTTGACATGCGCCGTACAAGGTTTCATTCACAAATAAGCCATGCGATGTCGAGACATCTTTCTGTCGAAACTGTTGCATCTCAACCACGGCTTTCTCAAGATGTAAGCGAGATCCGAAGTCTACTTCCAGAGCGTATCCGGATCAACTCCAGCTTGGTTATCAAGATACTCACTAAAATCACAGCTGTGCCAATAGACGTAGAGCATTTTGTAATCCTCAGACCCTTTAAGTTACTGATCAATTACGATCGCGAAATCAGAGAGTTTCTTGATGGGCTCGAGGAAAAATGGAAGGGTATTACACTTACTCACACGGAAGCTTCTGGTTCAAACACGACGAAACCTGCCCACAATGGTAACACCGCCGCCAACAGTAGCAGAGGCCAAGGCGGTCGCGACGCAGAGATGGCGTCCGACAGTCTGGGGTCGCAGAATGTAGCTGGCGTGACTGATGATGGAGATCTCGAAGATCTAAGTTCTGATTCTGAAGCGGCCCTCAAGAGACTTCGTGTCCTTGTCAGATTCATGGATCATTATATTGATCTACCGGTCAAAAAGCTAGTGAATGACCCATCCCCGAATGTCTACTTTGCCGATTTGTGGCATCTGTTCAAGCCAGGAGAAGAGATTTACTGGCCTGCGGCTCGCTTTCAAGGCGGGCAAATTCAAGCTTTTAGAATTATCCACACTTCTGGTGGAAGAAAATACCTTATGGGAGTGGAACCGGAGGACTCCAAAAATTCCAACGAAGACTGGGATTCTTATCACGAGAAGATCAGCCCCTTCACGGTCACGTGTGTATATGTTACCTTTGATGGGAAGGAATTCTCCGGAGTTCAGACGTCGTTTGAGATACGTGAGTACGCACGAACTAGACTCATCACCAGCCTTTTTCCATGTCCGCTCAAATATGCCGAGAACTCTGCTTTACTGAAGCGTGAGCTACGCGAAAGGGGCAAAAGATACCTAGAGCTAGTACAAGAGAAACATAATCATTATACTGGACTAACCAAGGAGCCAATGGAAGAGATCGACTCCCAGATCATCGTAGACTTTGCAACGACCTTTCAAAACAACGCCACATGGGCTCCGGACTTCAGCTCGCGATTTCCCACCCTGTCAGACAGACGAGAGACGATTGAATCGTCCGTCAAGATGAATCTATGCGTCCAACCTGGTTGCTGTAACAATGACTACATTCATCAGGATGGATCTCTCGACCAAAAGCGTATGATGGAGCTGCTCACGACATACCCTATATCGCGCAAGGACGTTCGTGTTGTTATCAAGCCTACAGGAGCGTCAACAGATGAGGTGATCTTGGAGGAAGATGACATGTTGTTGCTACCTGGCCATGTCTTTGGATTCGTTCTTCGTTCTCGCACATGGGGTATGATGAGATCAGAAACACCTTACATCAAACAGCGACTTACCATTGTGTAGCTGCTTTCAAAATACACCTCATCCGAGATATCCCCAAAAAGGCAGACGGGTTTGAACAATTGGTCCTCCCTCCTGGACACAAAGAGCTTGTTCGAGCTTTGGTAAAGACCCACGATCGTGTTCCGGAGCATGGAGGTAAGGATTACGAAGAGCATCAAGTTGATTTGGTCAAAGGCAAGGGTAATTAGTTCTCCGCACACCAAGACAATGAGAAACTATATTAATAGCTTAGCTAGGCAAGGGTCTTATCATGCTGCTGCATGGTGTGCCGGGAGTTGGGAAAACATCTACTGCCGGTCGGTATAGCCCTATCTAGTTTGCCGGTGGGCATGTTGTTCTAATCACCCCGTGTTAGAGTGTGTTGCTGATTATACTGCTCGGCCTCTCTTTCCTATAACATGCGGTACAACTCCCTTTTCCCATCTAAGAACATTTCCCCGCTCACTGTCATGGCTTCAGGCGATATTGGTGAAAGTGCACCTATCGTTGAGAAGAACTTGGAAAAGAATTTTCAGTTAGCCCATAAATGGGGCTGCGTTCTACTGGTACTGCATACCCAACCTTTGGCTCCCAGCTCATACCAATGCTTACTTACAATTCCAAGCTTGACGAAGCAGATGTATTTCTGGCTAAAAGGACTGGATCTGATATGCAGCGTAACAGCCTTGTGTCTGGTAGGCATCCCCCCCAATGGCCTGTTATACAGAAATTGGCGATGATCGAACTGATATGGTGCTAGTGTTCCTTCGAGTTCTAGAGTACTATTCAGGAATATTGTTCCTTACCACTAATCGGGTTGGGACTTTTGATCCGGCATTTAGATCTCGCATCCATATCAGTTTGTATTATCCACCACTGAATGGCGAGCAGACTTTGAAAGTCTGGAAAGTGAATCTCAAAAGAACAGTTGCGAACGACAAATACAGGGTAGAGAAAGCGGAAATTATTGCATTTGCTAAAGAACGATTCCGGAAAAATGCATCTGGCACTAGATGGAACGGGCGTCAAATCCGCAATGCCTTTCAGACTGCAATAGCTCTGGCTGAATATGACTTGGCGGAGGATATCAAGGAACAACAATTGAGAGATCAGCAAGATGGTTTGAACATTGACAGACCTGAGCTAAGGGGACGGAGAGCTGTACTTAGAGTGGAGCACTTTGAAAAGGTGGCCAGGGCATCGGAAGACTTCGATGAATATCTTACGTCTGTACATGGTCGAAACGAGTCCGAAAGAGCCTTCCACGAGAGTACGCGGAAGGATGATTGGGGGCAAGCGTCAGCGGTCTGGATGAGACCAGCAAGCACACCCAACAGTCAACTGAAACCCACCTTCAACGTCAATCGAAAACCCAGGAGAGCGTATCCTCAGGATGGTGGCGTTCTTCACAACGACTTCAGGGCGTCTTCCGATATTGATGATCTCGATCAATACGATACTGGGCCAGCGTCCCCAGTACCCAACAATAACACAGGCCATCCTGGACAGCCAAATAACCTCAGGGCTAGCAAACGCACCTCTAAAACTGAATACAGCGAAACGCCAACGAACCGTGGCAGAGGCAGCCAGTCAAAGTCCTCGAACCTACAACGATGGGATGGCGGCAATAACCAGCCTTCTCGCCGATCTCGTCCTGCCAATAATACCTACGAGAGGAATGTTCAGGACGTATTAGACGCAGAGGAGGAAGTGTTGGAAGATTTCGGATCGGACACCGAAGACGAAGACGATCACACAATGGATTATGGAAAATAGAGGTTTGCGGTCGTACAAAGTCCGGTGCTGGCCATCGTGGCAAATGGACCGCTCAACAGATGTGCCGAAATTGGTCGGACCCATTGATTCTTTGTTCCTTTTTTGGCACTGTAGCTATACCACATAAAAAAACAGAACTTTATACTGAATCTAGAAAAGACACGTCAGAATTTCGTCACTAATAGCCGAAAGCCTCCAGAAAATTTCCTCCCAGTCTATCTTTCGGGCTACCTTGACTGGGAGCTATCAGCAAGCGTGTCGAAAGCGGGAAACATCCCCACGAATAGGAGAGGTATTCATGTATTCGAGCCTCCAACCCCAACGTAACTGCTAGCGAGAGCGGGTTTAGATAGGGGGTGCGCCCATACATCTATGCCAGCAATCCCATTGCAGGGAACAGGGAACTATATAGGTGAGCTACCTATCTGTTTCGACTATCGTCTCTTTGGATTCAGCCGGGAAGTCTTTGATTCTACTTACTCACCTACTCCATATAGTCATTTGTTTTAACAGAAGAAGTTCTTGATGCTTCTAAGCGGCTTCTGAGGCTTCGATCTGCCTAAAAGGCCGCTTGGGGGCCTAAGTGCTTGTGAGATATGTGACGTACGTACAGATATGAAGGAAGTTGAGTGTCGGTAGTTGAATTAGCATGCCCTGAAGGGGAGGAAACCCATGCAAAGATGATCTTGGTTGTGAATATTCGAGTATCTCCATATCTATGCTCGCTTGGCCTATGCTTCGCTTCCCCTAATAGAACTTCCAGCATTTCGATCTTGCCATAGCATCGTATGCAAAGGAGCTGTACTTGCATATAATCAATCCCAAATCAGACGTCTAAGTTTTCATTTGATAATAAGATTGTCTCAATTCCCGATTTGGCAGCTCCAAGTACATACTGACTACTGTAGCTTGAAGGCGGATCCACTAATTGGTGATTCGAAGACTCTTCCACAACACGGGGCACTATGCAGGTCATAATTTTGACCTTGAGAGATCGACGTTCGGGATGACGAGAATCGCAAGATAAAAATGTTCATGGTTTGGAGCCCTGATCTCAATTTTCTAAGTTCCGAGTCTTGAGTCTGAAGCTTCGAGCTTAAAGGAGGATCCCAATGTTGGTAAACCACCTTTTACTGCATGTACACCCCCTTCTCACCCCCTCCTCACCATTGATAAAAGTAAGAGCAAGTTGAGCAACAAGGTCGTCGTCATCGTCAAGGTGTGTCCTCCTTATTGAAGCAGCAGGGATTAAATATATCTGCAACGTTCCTCATGTCATCGTCTAATCTTTGGTTTGTCTTCAGAAGAGAGTGTGTATAACGTTTCAACTTTGCGGTCTACGAATTTTACTTCATGAGATTCGCCTTTTATTCTTGAGAGTTTTGATATCAAACCTTCTGATATTGAAATTCTTGACTTTCAGATTTCGAGACTTAACTTTCGACTTCGCAATTCTTAAATCTGTCGATTTCAGAAATTAGGACCTCGATTTTTCGCTATCGTATTTCAACTTTAGTTTCGGCTTTAAATTTGGGGTTTTCGAGTTCAGGATATGGAAGGAGGGAGCGACTCCCACAAGAAGTACGCTGATTTAGACTTCACTGTGAATTGAAACATCAAACCCCCTAAGGTTTACCGTTGATCGTTCGTGAAATCCTTTCATTCAAATTGACATTGTAATACGTACTTGTAAACCTTCACCAAGCAACCAAAAAGAAGCTTTGCCGTGTTAAGACGGTTTTGATAGTCTCACCAAATATCAGATTAGTACCGTGGAACTGTCTTAGGTGTAGTAATGGTCGACAATACATCGACTGTTATTTGTAAAGAATTGGACAAAACCGCGGCCTATTCAATTTTTTACCTCTTGAACGCAATAGCAATGGCGATGACGAACGTTTACAAACACGTCGCTTTCGAGTAAACGGCCCTCAACAGCGATTCCTGAGGAAGAGCACGTACACACGCAGCGAGTCCAAAGAATTTTTTGATGAGCAGATGATTTAGAGGAAGAAGATGTGGACTGAGCATTCTGACTGCTAATTCTCTCTGCACGCCCACCGAGAGCCAGTTCAGAGTAGCGAATTGAGAAGCCTTCTCCAGAGGATGATGGTTTGAGAGCCCTAAAAGGCTAAGGTTACTTGGACACCGCGAAGAAGCATACAATAGGCTCCTTTTAAGAACAGAGATACAAGCTTGGAGGTTATGGCACTGCATTTGCGAACCAAATAACATACCAATAGTTGATTCAAAACAAGGGAATTAGATAGCCCTGGTTACTGAAGCCTACCCTTGGACGCGGTACAGAACAGTGAGTTGAAATAGAGCATATAGAGGCGACAGATGGTAAACCAAAATTCTCCTGGTGTAGACCTGAACTATCCGGAGAATGTCCTTGTGTCGATTATCTAGGCCGCCGCTGATTAACCTCAGTCACGGCAAGCAAGAATCGATAAGTAGGAGTTATTGACAAAAAATTGGTGGCCTTTTGACGCTCGTCCTTCGGTATCTTAGAACGTTTTCCCACTTTCAGTCTGTACCACGGGAGTAGCGGCCTTTGTCACAATACAATTCCTGTGAAGCTAGAGCGCCATGTTGTAGACCCAAGACCTGTTGCTCCATTCACCTTCCACACTTCGAACTGCCTTTCTTTCTCTTTTAACTAAGATGGACTGATTACACGATGATATGATCATCAATGGTAGGAACTGATGCTTTCTAGAGTCGGTGGGTTTACCTGACTTAATAAGGGAGCTGCTAACCAGTGCGGTCCGCTTCCCTCTAATCGTGCCACGCAATCACCTACTAAAGTAGGTGCTGGCCACCCAAATGACGTACACCCCCCAAATGACGTTTTTTTCCCTTTATGTATTCAACCCCCCCCCACCTCAACCATTCAACCACATCATGTCTGAATACTATATAAATTTGGAGTATCGTATAGAAGAGGCTACAGATGCAATTCATGACGGCGAATACAAGTTTGCA
>JAABUU010000238.1_pt1 | contig 132682 bp, 144 predicted proteins | sample 5559301 | NCBI WGS metagenome assembly JAABUU01 (sample SAMN10711884, study PRJNA513360) | rock metagenome | isolation source: Antarctica rocks | place: Antarctica: Victoria Land, Richard Nunatak white | reverse complement strand
GTCCTATTAGCTACGTAGTTCACCTAAAACGAATCGTTAAAGCGATAAAAAATGAAATGTGAATTTTCAGCCCTATAGGGCTGTCCCACTGCTAGGTTTAGCCCAGTGCTAGGTGAACCCTTCTACTGTGCAAACTCGGTTAAGGTATAGCAGGTAGAAATTGGATAGGCTCCAAGTACAGTAGCTTCCCAGGGCCTCGGACTAGCGACGGGACGAATGCTCTGGTTGGTGGAGATTTAACTGCCTAAGCACCACGGGAGGAGGCACAGCGTTTGGCGTCGGTTTCGTGCTTTGGCAGGGTTTGAACACAGCGAAAGACTTCATGCTGTCCTTTGATTCCAACCATTTCTGTCTTATCAGGATCTGTCGAGAAACTTGTTCTTTAGTGTCCAGCGTCGTCACTGAAGGACTCAAAGGAATTTTGAATCTCTTCCACGTGCACTTCGAACCACGTACAGATGTACCGTTTGGGAATAATAGCGGCTGGGCACCTGACTCTGGGGCCTTGGCTTTAGGGGGCGGATCAATCTCGCTTCCCTAAACTCAGTCCAAGGCGTCCCTTCGATTTTTTGATTTGCTACAGTCATAATCCTTCTTTCCCAGGATGGATCCTTTTCAATGCATAGGGCGCCCCAATTGCCTAAATATAACACCACGCCTAAACGAGGCACAGGGCTTGTCCTGCCTGCACGCTGTGATGGCGCAGGGCTGGGGCTGAATTGGACGGTCCTTAAGCACGGTCGATGGCCTCAGTGCTCCCTCATTCTCTGACCACATTGCTTGTTATACCGGACACCACTCTCTTTATACCATAATCCAAGTTCTCTAAGAGTTATCCTGTTTCTGAACCTCATCGTTTTTCTTGTATCAGACCTTGACATCAGCAAGAATGGAGAAATCTGGAGGTACGTGCCATTCTCCTCGAAAGTAGTCTGTCAAAGAGCCCGTCATTGAGGCTGACCATTAGCAGCTCCCCCATACGAAGCCAACCCAATTTCACAATACGCTCAACAACCTGTGCATCAGCAACCAATAGCTCATCACGAGTGCGTACCTCATGCTATTTGCGTTGGAGGGAGGGAGGAACTGACCGCCGCAAAGCAGCTACAACAACCAGGCCATCACACCCGCACAACCCATGGCGTCCCCGAACGCAGCACCAAAGCAGGAATATTATGCACCCCAGCAGCAGCAGCAGCAAGTCGCGGCGCCTCAGCAGTCAACCTACCAAACCGTTACCCCTCTTGCCAGTCTGCAGGATAATCCCGCGCCGGTAGACTGCCCCATTTGTCACACGAGGGCGATGACGAGGGTAGAAGCTGTATCAGGAAATACCACACAGTAAGTGACAGTTGTTTCTATAACAGTGGTCTACGGTTTAGTACTGACAGTTGCATAGTGCCTGGGCTGCCGTCATCTGTTTCTGCTGCTGTCTTGGATGTATCCCTTACTTGGTCCGTTCACTTAAGGATACCGATCATCATTGTGGTCACTGTGGTGCTGTTATTGCAACTTTCCACTCCAGCGGACGTACGGTCGTCAAGGCCCATGCTTAAGGTTTACACTGGAATTTTTGATTTGGGAAGGGTGCAGCATTTGATACCTGGTTGTGAATTGTGATTGTAATGGCTCGTTCCTATAATTGTGAGATTGATGTTGGGGGTTTCCGGTAATGAATATTGATATGCTGTTGGCAGCATTAGCCAAATGATGGAAGATTTTCAATACGCATCGCTGGACGTCCACTTATTTGTGAAACATACTGATCGCTTTGCCTTTTACCGCGGGTTTCGTTTTCGTGTCCGCGACATCGCGGACAACTGTCAGTAGAAGAAAAGCTCTTGCTGATTTGTTGCTCCAACATGCCAACCCGATACAATTCATTACGCGGAAACTCCAAGCAACTTGAGGTGATACATATCAGACGCTATCATGTCAAGGACATTGTATTGACCAAGGATATAGTGATATATATTATAGGCCAGTAACATTGTTCATGTGATGTGAGGGACATAAGAAGACCATTGGGGCACTTGATATGCACCCACTGGCAGGTTAGCAACATTCTTGAAACACTCCACAACGAGGTACACACGCGAAAATACATATGTGAGCCATAATAGAGGCATCACAGTAAACATGAGAAGAAACACAATGCCCGCAAGAACAATCTCGCCCCATACCTTGATCCGATTGTCCTTGCATCGGCGAATCCTCTGACCCTCAACGCGCGTATTGGTAAGACCAGCCAAGCCGCGATTCGCTGCTGGATATTGCGACCAAAAGATGAACGGCCCGAACAAAAGGCCAGTCATGGTAACAGACGACGCTGCAAGTCGCCATAGAATCTCTTCGAGTCGCGAAGAAAAAGGTGCGTTCCACGCAACAAGATGGAGGCCACCGTACAAAGACCCGGCGGCTGCGAGTCCAAACCAGAGTTCATTTCGTGCCAGCGTATATATGATGTTGTCTATCCGTGGTTTTACCCTTGGGTTTAAGTCTCTTTCCTCTTTGCCATAGGGATGAAGCTTGTGCCTTGAACGGAGGTCGTGCTCGAGGTCGTATTTTTCAATGGCTTGCAAGGCAAGTTTCCATCTGAAAACGTCGACAGGTGACAAATGGTCAATTGCTGTATTACGTACCGTTGCACCGGCCGGAAATCGAAAACCGGCTGACGATAGGTAATTCTGCGATCTCAACCATTGCATAATGCGATATCTAAATTTGGAATTCGAAAGGCGGCGGAAGTCTCGGTCGTATTCCAAGTCGCTACTTGGATGATTGGCATCTGTGGATTTGGCTGACCTGACTTGAGAGCATTCATGTGGCGCCCGATCTGGAAGGCCATCTCTATAAGTCAAGGCAGTTGTAGTAGGATTAGCAAAACTCATGTCACTGAGCTTAGGATCTCGAAAGGGCCATATGCCGTCGAATTCATCTTTTGCACCTCCTCTTATATCATAGGCATTACATTCATCGCCGCTAATCCTGGAAGTCATCCACATGTAAGCGAAGATTGGCATAATGTTGTCACCTTGTATAAGCGTTGGCTCGTCAACATTGAGTGGCTTAGACCACCATAAGAGGTAAATCAGCAGGGTGCAAAGGGAGTGGCCGAAGGTGTTGAGTTCAAGCAGGCTGACCGGCAGCGACTGCGCCAATCTTGACATACATTGAATGCAGAACCACAATGCCTGGGCACAGACTAAAGTCTTTTTAATTCCGTCCGCTTTGCTCTTATCTTGGATCTGCTCCTGTGAAATATCAGGAAGGATATCAGGCTCATGCTCCAGGAGGAAACGGAGACCATCTGGTGTTAAGGCGACACGTGTCCTATTTTGGGGCAAAAACGGTTCTTCTGATGTGCTGCTATCCAGAGCAAACCCTCCCATGACCGCATAAAAGCCGTGGACTAGGGTCCATGCAGACTTCTCATATCGAAACTTTTCGGAAGGCGGCGAATCAGACATTCCCGCTTTAGTGCAGCAACGAAATCCGAAGGATCGGAAGCAAGCTGTAACGAAACGGTAAAATCGAGATTGAGAAGGGTGCTGGCCCGAATGATCTCTGATATGAATCAGTATCTTCTTCGCCTCCTTGCGCTGATGCCAAGCGACATAGGCTACCATTTCTGGAGCCAACAAGCCCAAAAGCAGCCACTTCAATTTCCTCCATATTTGCCGTTTTGTCCTCTGGTGCTCTGGTATGTTTAGATGTACAGCTGTCCACACGCACAGAGATATGGTAATGATGCAGCTGGATAAAATTCCCCATGTACCTCTGATAGTAGGCTCCGGAACCCAAGCCGTAGTCGGATTACTCGTGACATTACCAAATACATCCATCATAGCAATTTAATCCGACTTGAGCAGTCTGAACGGAAAACCCATAAAACAACGCTCAAAAGCCAATGTCTGATTCGAAATTGTAGTGAAAAGACTTTAAGCGGAAGGAAACCAACAGGAAGATACTTGAGATGATCCCGACATCTAGATGGGCTCAAACAGTATGCAAAGATGAGATATCGAGCTTTGCCAGCATGGTCCCTCACTATCAAACAGTATAAAGGAAAGACGTAGAGCTCAAGAAATATATATGACATCGATGTGTCTTTGAAGGCAGGAAGAAACAAGACTGTACAGCGACGCAGGCTACGACTGTCGGTGGGCTCCACGGTCTAAAAATACGCCGTTGCCTCTTCCATATGAGTCGTGTGGCAACGCAGTGCTGTGGCACAGCGAAGTAAGTGCACGAGAGCCTATCATTTTTTGAGGTACTCCCAGGTAAACCCGGGCGTGGCTCTTTGCATTATATGTGTCTGTAGGTACTTGGCCAATGGTCGCCGACGAGTGATGCAGGGTCGCTGTCTGAAACTTTGAGAGGCGTGGCAGGATTATTATAACCGTTCTGACAAATGCGAAAGTGGCTAAAGGATTTCGAGGCGGAGGAGGAGCCATAGGTCCATAGGTTAACCGCGCGCGTCGATGCTCATCCACCGGAATCTAGCAAACTCCTTAGAACAAGCCTCATGTTTGTCCTCCGAATTCAGCAGTATCTAGAATGGTAAGATGCATAGTGGGTACGAGTAAACTCTTCACAAGAACAAAAAGTGCGTTGAAAGCGTCAAATATTTGCCGGTAACGATACTGTAATTTTGACTAGGGAATTTGAAAACGGGTAAGTAACACGGCTAGGGCGCCCTTGATGCCACACGTTGATCTCACCAGAGGATCTCATTTGGGACAACATACTGCAATCAATTATATTGCCGCCAACGTTCAATCACCCAATTCTCATGTCATCCAAGCTACTTCGATGGTTTTTAATATATGGAAATTTCGAAGAGTCCTTTGACCTGCGTTCCAAGGGCGGACTCGATCGATGCAACGATCAACACCCGTGCTTCCACTCCCTGCAATATGATTCATCCATGGCACCAATGAGCTTGAAATACCAATCCCCTCTTTAACTCCACCCCTCTCATGGTCATAAGCATCGCTATTTTCTCTTCTTTGCAGAACTTTCGAATGTAATGTAATGCAACGCAACACTTGAGCTTTCACCTGCGTCAAAGTATTTGACAACCAACGTTGTGACAATGGGTCGGTTTCCAGAGCCACAATCTACATTACCGTTCTGGCGTACACAACCGCATGAGCTGGACACTCACCGTACTACTGAAAGCCTTCCCACGGAGTGTGATGTCTTGATCATAGGTGCTGGCTATGCAGGCGCTGCCACTGCTTTCCATCTTCTGAAGGACAGTATTTCGCCGCCTTCTGTTGTTATTCTCGAAGCCCGTCAAGCATGTTCAGGAGCGACAGGCCGTAATGGTATTTCAATGTTTGTCTCAAAATCCGGACAAGTGAGCTGATATAAGGGCTTGAAAGGCGGCCATCTCAGGCCCGAAGTTTACTTCAATATGCCAACTTATATTGAGAAATACGGTTACGAAGCGGCAGCTGAGATATCTAAATTTGAAGTATCGCACTTACAAGCTATCCGGGATTTGGTTGAGAAAGAGCAAATTGATTGCGACTTGACGTTGACCCGGACCTATGATGTTTTCCTCGACGAAGAGTATGCAAAGACTTTTAAACAAGCGTATGACAAGATGATAAGATCTGGCATTACTTCGATCAAAGATGCACATTACACGCCTGCAAAGCAAGCAGAACTAGTTTGTGACCCATTGAACTTGCAAAGACCTGAGGTCAAAGTTCCGACCGCGGACTAACCCATTCAGGTCTGTGGTGTCAAAGGCGCTCGAGGCTGCTTCAGCTTCACGGCGGCCCATATCTGGCCCTACAAATTCATCATGTATCTACTCGCTTTCGCTGTCGCCAAAGGAGCCAATCTTCAGACCACGACTCCCGCCACTCATATATCCACTACTGTTGACAACGACGGCTTCTGGACCGTAACCACACCGCGCGGCGCCATCAAAACTAAAAGGCTCGTCTTAGCTTCAAACGCCTATACAGCTGGCATATCCCCCCAATATGCCCAGAAAATCATCCCCACCCGCTCCATCTGCAGCCGTATCGTCACTCCCCCTGGAAAATCAGTCCCAGTGCTGACGAATACCTATTCTATCTGTATTGGGCCCGGGCAGTATAATTATCCTATCCCGCGCCCAGATGGGAGTATCATTGTTGGCGGTGCGGAGGTGGTTCCTAATGCGCAGAGCTCGAATCGCGAGCATTGGTACAACGTCACCGATGACAGCACGTTGATCGAGCCAGTCAAGAATTACTTTGACGGGTTCATGCAGAGGACTTTTAGAGGGTGGGAGGATAGTGGGGCGGTGACAGATATGGTTTGGACTGGTAGTGAGTAATCCATCGATTTGAACCTTCTCGATCCCTTGTCTATCTACATTCCTGCATCCTCTCCCGCAGCGCTCCTGAACCCCCTACTGTTCCCGACCAACCCTAACGACCACCCACAGTCACAGGCTTCACCCACGACCTCCTCCCCCACATCGGCCACGTCCCCTCCCGTCCAGGTCAATTCATAGACGCCGGCTTCAACGGCCACGGTATGCCCTTGATCTTTCTCACTGGAAAAGCAATCGCAGAGATGATCGGCGGAAAGACGTATGAGCAGACTGGATTACCGAGGGTGTGGAGGACTAGCCAGGAAAGGCTGGATAGTGAGAGGAATGATGTTTTGACGCCATGGGAGCTTGGTCGAGCGAAGCTGTGATGGGCGTGGGTGCGTCCTGGTGATAAGGGTGGGAGTGGGGTTTCGTTTATGCGGTTCTCGTGAAGATGGAGATGGCGTTCTTGTTACGACATATAGTGGACATGGCCCCAATCTTGCGTTCTGCCATCTCCCAGAATCCCTCTCAAGTCCCAACGCACTCCTACTAACATCTTCCCCACTACGCATCCAAGCCCCAAAACCATCACATAAACAAATACCACACACCATCGAACCAGCAACCCAACAACCCTCCAAACCGACCTCAGCACACTTCCAACATTCAACCCACCCACCTTCTTACCCGTCCCATCCCATCCCATTCAGCCCTAACCCTCACACTCCAAAACCCCCAACCGCCAACCTAACCACAAAGCCCCAAACCCCACCTCAGCCCCCAGCCCTCAAAAAACCCTATAGCCACTCCCTCATCCCAAGCCATGAGAAGTCCGAAAAAAACTCAAGGTACGGCTCCAGGGAACCGCGAGAGTAGGCATGTGGATTAGGAAATTAGGGCGGGATGGTGGAGCTGAGAGGGGTGGGGGATCTCGGGTTGGGTGTTTTTTGGAGCGGAGAAGAGAAGGGAGGCTGGGAGTGGAGGTACTGTAAGAGGTGCGCGGGATTGTAGATGCATGATGAGTACAGATGGATGTGCGGGTCATGCTGTAGCTCTTCCCATCGTATATGGCTTTCCTCGACCCCGACGCCCCGGTATCTGATCGGACATGAATACGGGTAACGATGTTATTGGTACCCTAGATTTTCTACATGTACGCCCCTTTAGTGAAATGGGGAAGGCGGAGGTTTCTAGAAGGCATCATTTAGGGTTATTAGAGGTAGGGGTTAGCGCGAGAGTCCGTAGTGGGATTTTAGGTAGCTGGGGGGGGGGGGGGTTTGACGTATATGGGTGAGTTGTAAAGCTGATATGTAGGAATATTACTGCTCTTATCACTTGCCGTGTCGCTGTAGGAATGTACATGTGGAATGCTGAAGATGGCTCTGCTTGCGTGTCCGGACTGGTGGGGGTGTAGTGTCAATCTGGCGACGTTCCACCCTACCCTTACTTCCACTGCCTCCAGTAACTCCACCCTTACGCGGTCTTCTTCCCCCCTGCCACGAATTACAGCTGGCTCCACTGGCTTCACTGTTCTCTGCACCTACTCTGGCTTTATCTCCGTTGGGACCTGTTGAAATTGTGATGACCCCTGTGGTGGAAAGTGCTCGTGTTGTTTCTGAGGATGAGACAATAGATATGATGATTGTGAGAATGACGTTGGCGACGAGGGTAGGGAGCAGGAGTAGAAGGACAACAGCAAGGCCCGAAGGATTTAAATCGGTGTGCTAACTAAGCGTTACTGACTATATTTGGGAGGGTGTAGATATAGGAAGCAATTGAGCTACCACTATGCGACGCGGGGCCCCCTATGCACAGTGGTGGCCACGATAAGGGGATGTATATGTAGGAAAATGGGATACCAAACATCTTACCTATGGACAATGCCAAGTGAAATCATTGCCTCTTCGAATTCAGCCGAAACAGTGCGACGTATGTCTCTTGATCCCTTCTTGGCTGCATGTACGTTAGTTGACTGCTGGCCCAAACTTCGAAAGCCATGGTATTCGTCTTAGGCACCACTGGCTTGCGCGAATCACCACTGTTTTCTAGAATCCAGAAACTAGGCAGTTATACTCGAGGTTACCGATGCAAACGAGATACGATGCCGCGGTAAAAGCTGAAACACACCACCATAAAGCCTTCTGTCCTTTGACGTTCTGTCCCAGTTTGTGGAAGAAAATCAAAAACGACAGCTTGATCGTCCACAGGCTTGAGTAGAACAGAATGATTACTGCTACGAATCCCCATAGAAACAATTCTACGTCTGCCTCGGAGCTTGGTGGAGGTGGAAACACTTGGCCGCTTGTGGCGAGAATACCTCGATACATAGGTCGGCGGATGATGTGTCAAACGATAGTAGTAGCATGAACAGTTAACCAGGCCATCAGAATGAAAGCGTCATCGACGAATAGATGCCGGAAACTTCTAATTCGTACATAGATTCGAAAGACTAAAAAGAGGAGTGGGAAAACGAGACCTCCCCAGACAAGCCCCTGGGAGAATGTTAGTAGTGTTCAGCAGCGAAGGTAACTCGCGGCTGATGTTTTCAAAGAATCGGAATTTACAGCAAAGGCAACCTCATACACTCGAGCAGGTTCAGCGGGTGGAGGTGGTCCTTTCGCTTCCATTGCTGAGTTTAATTTCTTGACCAACAGTTATGAAGCCGTGTGACTAAGAATGAATTCCGAGAGAGATGCCTAAAGAAGCGCAGGACTGCTTTTTGGAAGATCAAAGAAAACGAGTCTGTTGGATGATCTGCACGACCTCATCCTGGATGTGTGCTTTTGACGTAAAGGTATGCAGATGCGCCTAGCAGAGCTTTCCATTCTCAGGTGAATCAACCAACGTTCAAGAGTTTCTTCCCGACAGTCAAGCATACCTCTTCGTGTCCTATCAGCATCTTTGTATTATCGCATCGTGTCAGGTCTTCTCCAGTATAGCTTGTTGTAATAGATGACGGCACAACTGTTGCTTAGGTCTAGCCCCGTCGCACTCACGGCATAGCATTGTAGTTCATCAGGTTCTATCATTGATCATCGGCTCATGAGGAAATCCTCCATCCCTAGGGTACACCATGGATGGGATCCGGGCCCCACTCTAGGCTCTTGGACCGCAATGCAAGCTGCATCTCAAGCAAACAGTTACGCTGCATCGTATTGGATTCCTAAAAAGCGGAAAGACAACTCATTCGAAGCGCCAATGGCACATGGTTGAGGCCTTGAGACTGGACAAGGCACAACAGAGCTTTTAGTTGCGTCCGATAAAGCTTGGCTTGTACATTGCACTTGCGAGGCGGAATAGACAGGGTTCACTTGTTATGCATTGCCGAGTCAGGTTCCTGTCGGCCACATCTTTAAAGACATCGATCGCTTGGGGAAGCGGATGGTAGGCAATAAACTTGAAGTTATTCGTATATCTGGTGTATGACATGTTCATGATTTTGCATCATTCAAACGATCTTATTTGGGCTTATTAAACCGCGTTATTTATATTCAGTCGATGTTGGGGGTACATAATGCAGCGTTCATACTTTAAACATGTCTATTGGTTCAAATAACTTAACTTCACCAACCCTCGTCATCGTGCAATTTAAGCGCCAGGGTGCTCAGCCTCACCAAGTCTGTCTGCGCGATATGTGTTTACGATCATTGAGACAGCGTGCTACTTGCTCAGGTGGCACGATGCATTCTTGCAAAGAATGCGCTGGAGTAAGGAGATAGATGGCATATACCACTGTCGAGTTGAGTGATCTCAACACTAGCAGCGAGAACGATTGGAACGACTCAGCTTTGGAGGACCAACGACACATAGTAGAAACCAAGTCCACTGTTCAAGTGCGCCTTCTCACAAATCTAAGACGTGTTCTTCGGCGGCAGGCAGTCCCTATTGCCAAGTCACCTCCAGACGATCTCGAGCAACTCTTAGAGGGCGCAGACGAGGTGTCTACTGCTGGTGTTGGCGCTAGCCTACGCAAGGATTATGTGCTCTTCAAGAGCGTTCCTGGCCTGGAATTGATCAAGTCCCTGGTTCTGTTCAAGTGTTTTCCAGCCCCTGTAGCAGGTACATATCGCTAGCTGAGCTTATTACAGGAGCATGCTAAGATTTGGAAACAGAGAATAATTCTGATGAGGTAACGAGTATTTTCGATAGTAGAGGAACATTTTCCGAGTGCTTGAGCCAGTTTCGAACCTTTTTGGAGCTCCAGCATCCAGAACGTTTGCAACTTTGGTATGTCCTTTCCTAACTATTCTTGCCTCTAATTCGGAATTCATATCTGATGAGGACCATGAACAGTGTGCTTGCTGCCGAGAGCCCCTTGTCGAGGACTACGCTATCATCCAGCCAGAGTCTTTCCAAAACACTTCTAGGATCAGTCAAGGACAGGACTCAGTCACCAAAACAAGCTGTCGTACTTGTATTAGGACAGTGTTGGCTGTTGTCGAAATCTGTTAAGAGTGATTTGATGAAGAATAATTCCGCTGTACAGCTAAAATGGCAAACCAAGCTTCCTTCAAAAAGTGACTTATCCCTCAGGAGCAAACTTTGAAGACTGCCGGCTAATGAATCATATCTCAGACGGTTTCAATCATACGCAGAATATATTCCAACCGTTTGAAGCAGAGTTTGCCTTCTGTTGGCAGTTAGAAGTACCAAAGTATGTCAGTGATCTCGACATATATGTCTGGCAACGCTACCGCAAGCCACCAAAATCACAACGAGCGTATGTGCTACGACCTGCCCTTGCAGACCAGCGGCTACAGAGGCTCATAATCAGACTCGATTCAACAGAACAATTGGCCAAATATGAGAAGCAACGATGTCTGATCTTAGCCTGGGATCTTTCGACAAGAACTTCGAGGCAAGGGTCAGTTCTGGACGAGCTATGTCTGAGCATATTGGCTGTCTTCCACTTGATCATTGGAGACACAAGTAAATTTCTGGAGGGTCTCAACGAGCAATTAGACTATCTGGTATGGACATTTTCTGCAGTAAGCAGCTGTGATTACTTTGTACTCATGACCCTTATAGTATTTCGAAGGTCGAAGTAGTCCCTCAGCAAGCAAGATCGAATATTTACTCCATGTAGATGACTGTCGCCAGGAAGGCATCAAAGGATTGCAAGAGGCTTCAGCATTGTTGGAAAACCTACGAACATCACTGGGCGAACCCGCCCCAGGCTATACTGGGTGGCAAGCTACCGCAGAGTTGTTGCTTCAAGTGACCGAACTCTCGGCGGATCTGATATACTTGACAGATGAGCTGATCTCCGCAGGGAGCAGAATTGAGGAGATGCGCAAAACGGTACGTGTGCTGTCCATTTCGTACGTTCATTAGGTACTCGAGACCACAATCTAATCGTTGTACATGTTTCAGATCAATGAGAAGCTAGGCCTCGAGCAAATTCGAAGATCAACTATCCTCGCATTCCTGGCTGCCTTGTATATCCCGTTGGCGTTTGCTTCCGTATGTATCATTCCGGTCTCTAGAATCCTGACTGCAGGCAGTTCTAACAGCGATAAACAGAGCATATTCAGCATGAACATGACAGATCCAGCACTGGATGGCGCCTTCCAAAATATAACGAACACGACTCGCGACGCAAATGCGACCAACCCGTTCACCCTAAATACTCAAACGGAGTTGCTGGCTCATGTGATATCTGCTTCGGGCGCCGTCACCTACTCTTGGCTTCTGTTCATCGGAATCGCCGTGGCGCTTGTAGCTGGAAGTTTCATTCTTCCAGTAATCATAGGACCGATTGTCCGATTGGCACTCCAGTCTATTGTTGAATACCGTGCCTATTGGCGTCTAGTATACCCGACAATGTTGGCACTCTGGGTCATTGTTGCATACATTATGCTTCCCACTATGGGGTTAATAGCCTTTCAAGATGAGTTCGATCCAAGGTTCCAGGTAGTTCCTGCGGTCCAGTTGAGCTTCCAGCTGCTGCTCCCGACCGTTGCCTTTTTCTCGATATTCCAAGGGCGCGGTCCATTCAGATGGTTTAAAGGGCGACAGGGAAAGCGCAGCATCGGAAGCATCGGGAGGCGATTGTGCTTCGTAGGCATTAGTATCCCCTGTGCTCTGTACTCCAATCCATTTTACACGTACGATGGTCCCTCTTCTATCATTATAATTGGCTTCATACCTCTGCTTATCTTGCTTTGGGTGTTGGCCGGAAGATCGATCAGGCGATCGTTCGTGCGGACATGGTCTAAAATGCGGCGCCGCCAACCCTGAAGATCGCAACAGCGGATACGACTAAGCTGCAAGAACCGTCAAAGATCTACCGATACTTACGTACGGTTCCTGACGACTAGAATTTCCACCCTATGCCAATCTATCACCGATCAACCTTCTGCAATTAATCTCCCTTTGAACATCAAGATTAGAGCTATTCGATGCTAAGAGATGATCTTCTGATAACTTTATCAGTGAATAAAATTGAACGATCATGCAGTGTATTGCTTTACGTTTGTGAACGCATTACTGTTAGAATACGGTTAGGATAAAAGAAACTGCTCGAAAGCACTCAGCTTCAAGTCATGAGACGTATTATAGACGAAGAAAATAATTATATATTAAAATAAACTAATAATTCATTCTTCTATATCATTAGTTCCAACTTTATAAAGTTAATTTTTATAGATCTAACTCAAAAAGAAAAAGTCGAACACGAAGATCCACAACATCGACAACCTGCGCATTAGCATCGAGCAAGAGATCTAAATCCCAACACTGCTTCACGCATCGATGCTCATGACGATCACCGACGAGCTGCGCAACAAATACAGCATCTTCCGCATTCGGCAGAAGACGAGCTACCTCAAGCAACTTAAGAAGATGCAGATGCGAGCGGCGAGGAGAAACGAGCGAAGGTTGACGTCGCTGAGAAAGTCATTTGTGATGCAGAGCATGAAGAAAAGGGAGGGGAAAGTGGGGATGAGGCGGAATATAGTGAGAAGGTGCTGGAAAGATGATGGCGAAGAAAAGGGGGTTGACTGTGCCCTCGAAGCCGAAGGCAGGAAGCGGCTTCGAGGCTTGATCGCCCTTTGTGAATTTGTTTTATGCGTCTGGCTATTGTAGCATGTCCCGCGGCGTGTAGAGATCCGCGAGCATTTCATTCCCGTCTCACACACACACACACTCTCTCTCTTGTATCAATGTAATTTGAGAAACTCCCGAGTTAAATGGTTGAAGCTTTCGATGTCTATTTTTTCAGCTTCCGGGATTTCACAACAACTGAAGCCGCGGTGTTGAGAGATTGGACTGATGGATTTGGAGAATGATAAGACAGCTTTGTGAGCTTGGTTTTTAAGTGAATTTTCTGTTCTCTATCTGTGACTTGGATAAATGAAAATGTATGTATTTTTTTCTAGGAACGCGTTTAAGGTCAACCTCAATATCTTGCATGTAATAAAAAAAGAAGTCGTATATAGTACAAAACAAAGGGACTACTTTTTTCTTTATGTTAGATACTAGTCTTACTCATAAAAAGGCAACAAACATACACACACTTCAATCATCTACACTAAACTCCACCCACTCAATCTCTCCCACCTTCAACGGCACCTGTTCAGGCCCCAAGCCACTCAGATTCCAATCCAAGCTCTCCCGATCAACCAACATCTCCTCCCTCACCCCCCACCGCCACCAAACCCCCATCAACCCCCCGCGAGCAACACCAACCTTGTACCGATGCCCGCCTTCCAACCCATCGGCCCCACACGCTTGAGTACTCCTTCGAATCTTCTGCTCGTGGCCGCGCTCGTCGAGCTCCCAGCCGCGCTCCACGATCGCGCGAGGCTGCGGCGGCACGGTGCCCCCGCGCGTGAAACCGGTCGACACCTCGGTCGGGGTGTCAGGGTAAAGGGTTAGGAAGTACTTTTCGTCACCGGACCCCCGCATGCGAGAGAGGGGGCCGCGCTGGATGCGTATTGTGGATTGAGGGATGGGCGTGTTGTCGGCGGTGTCGATGATGGGGAAGCAAGCACTTGTTAGTCCGGACCGGGGATGGAAGGGGGTGTTCCGGGTGAAGAGGGTGAGGGGGCGGTCGGCATGGGACTCGATGGTTAAGGCTGGGACTGGTGGAGCTGGGTTGGAGAAGGAGTAGGCGGAGGGGGAGAGGGAGAGTTTGGCTGAGAGCGAGGGTGCTTCTGGGGGTGGCATTGTCCGGGGGGGTAGGCGGTTGAGGAAATAGAGGGAGATGTCGGTTGGAAAGCTAAACGGGCTCAGCCAAGTAATGATATATTTGAAATTCTTTCTCTGATAGTGATTCTAATTGAATAGGTTTGAAAAGCTTGACTCGAAATTGTAATCTACATAGTGTGACATGGGATGAACAGTGATGTTTGAAAATGTATATTTGTACCTAATAAAGAGAAGGACCTGACATGTACATTAAGGCCGGTTCATGTCCGGATACTACCTTAGATTTGCAAAATATTATAATTTGCCGTGATGATAATTGTCTAAAGGTGTGTCTTCTACAAAAGAGGCTATCTAGATTTCACATGGTCGAAGCATACCAAAGCTAGTACTGATTAGGTTAGCAGGCAGCAATCTGCACCACACGAGAATAAAATCCACGCTTGTAATATAGTCTAGAGTATTGTAATCAAAGAATCACTGACAATTATCTTTTGTACTTTTCTTTATTATGTCTGTTTGAGCTTCGCAAAGGTAGTTGTTGATGTATCTACAGACGATGGTTGAACGAATTTTTAATGGTAGAAAGGACACGGGACGTATGTTTCGGATTTCAATCTTTCAACTTCAAGCCACTTTCGGGCCTGTTATTCCAGCTCTTCGAGAGCTCTTCGAGCATACTTAGGTTAGAATTGATTGAGTATTCTAGCGAGGCTTGTTTGGTGCCATTGATGGAATTTGTAGCGAGGGCGAGGTTGGTAGGGTGGATTGCGCTGGAGTGACTGTCTCTTGGCTTCCAGGAATCCCTACTTTAGCAAGGTCTTACCGGCACACGTTTCATTATTTTTTCGAATCTGTAGACGTCTGGAGGATTGATTCCGTTCTTCCGTTCCTCCAAATTTTCCTAGCTACTCTATACCTCATAACATCGAGTTCCGTTACTTGTATAGTACGTTGTATTTGTTAAGTAGTAAAAATATATATCGTATTCTCATAGAATTGTATTTCCTTAGCCAATCTATACCAAAGATCATACTATAGCCATCCAGCGGGGTAACACAAACCGTGACCTGGCTATAATTAGAAGCTACTCACGCAGTGAATAGTACTCAGCTTTTCGTCCAAGGACAAATACAATCCGTTAGATAAATCAGTATATATCGGATCGACTTGTCCGCTATGCGCATTCAGGCGATATGAAGCTATATCGGAGAAGGAGATAAGCCACGGCACGCACCGAGTTCCTTGGATATCGCAACACAAGCAGTGGATTATTGAGGCGATGGCTGGGATAAAGACTAAGGAGGTGCCAAGTCCGGAGAGTGTGGATGAGGTGAGGAAGAGCCAACATTCTATATCGAGAGAAGAGGATCAGTCAAGGATGATCGAAGGGTCAACGGGACACATTGATGGATCAACCTCACCGGTGCTACTGGGGCTCCCACCATGCCAGCGAGCAAAGGTACGGTACCAGCAGCCAGCAGCCATCTAAGTACCTTTGCATCAATTACTGGAACTATCTGCACGCCGCAGAAGAACCTTAGGAAGACGTACATGCCGAATATCTAGCCTACGGAGCTGGGAGAATACGATGCTAGCTGGTGAGTGCTGAGGTATCCCTGGAAAGTACCAACCGTATTCACCAGGCCGAAGGAGGCTACCATGCCGCTGAAAGACGCCAGCACGACGAGCCAGGCATGTAGGTCGCCCTCAGGACAAGCAATCCCATCTTCTAGATGAGGAATTGCAGGGACGGCGATGGAATGGTTCGAGGAAGGCCTTGACAAGGTCGAGAGACTATGGTCAGAGCCTTTGATAACGTCTACTTCGCTCTCTTTTAGTTCCAGGTATAGTTCCGAAACGCTTTCCCTGCTCTGACCCTGCCGCCGAGTGTGTATGGAAGCTTGATGAGGGACATCTTATCCAAGTCTTTTTCGCTCATGAGCGCCATTCCGTCTAGAGCTATTGCTACTGCTCTTTTTTGTGTCTGAAAGCAACGTGAGATCAGGGTTTCTCGTCCTTAAGAGGTTGCAACCATCGTAGTGAAATCGTCTGTACGATGACCTTGGGTCACTGCTAGATCAGATGGATCTTGGGGTCATGGCAACCATTCCAACGGGTCTGTGGGTGCCTAAAGCCGCCATGCCCCTGGGGGCGGGGCCTCTGTTAGTCTGAACGTTTTTGTTGAACGGTCCATCAATCTTCGTTAAGTGATGTCTGATCTCGTTAAGGTTATGCGGTATATAATGCCAAATTGAGGTAAGCATGTTGAAAGGTTAATGCAGCGGTTCCTAGACCAGGCCTTACTCATTGAGGTCTTTTGAACTCAGCGGTTGTGTGTGCAATCCTACATAGGCCTGCCTGCATAACACGGCTCTGGAGAACAGCATCCGTGGCCCTAGGGCAATCGCCCAACCTAACACTTGGTTGCAGGCATTTCTGCGTTCCAAATTTCAGGAGAATAAAGTATGACGAGCAAAATGACGAAGCTGTTTTTCGCAATTATTATATGCCCAACAATCCTAGCACGGATGATCAAAGTATTTCTTCAACGGAGAATTTTGCAACTTTGCCGATGACCTCTTTCGCGGGATATCTCTGTCTCGCCACCCTGATCTATGGCGGTCACTCCCGACAGAGATGGCTGGCAGGCACATTCCCAGCTTCATTTGCAGCCGCTCGTTTTCGATTCCAAGGCTTCAGCCTTTAGAAATGCTCCATCTACTGCTCCCATTTTGCCTTGGCCACTAACATGGGATTAGTATAACCGACGAGCGCGCACATATGGAAAGCCAAATCCAAAGGCAAGGTCAAACTCACGTGAAACTATCTGATTGTCATAATCAAAGACGTTATAGAGCCCACTGAGAAAGGCCGTGCCGAGAATGATATACTCGAAACCATCGAGCATCTCCATGAGATCAATAAATGGCAAGACACACCTCGTGCCGTATGTCTTATCCTCGACTTCGAACATATAGTCCCACGGCGTCAGTACTATTTCATGTCTGTCTGGACCTAGAATGACGGTCAAGTTGGGCAGCAGAATTCTCTCCTCGCAGCTAAGGGCGCTTAATTCTACCGCGGCGCCACAGTGCTTGGTAAATTGCTGTGCAAGACCTCTTGGCAATCCTATATGCGGAAAATCCGTGGAGAGTATAGCAGTGTAGTTTGGAAGTGATGCATGGAGGGGGCCAGAGCTGGAATTGGAGCCAAGAGATATCGACTGAACAGGAATTTGCCAACCGCTCGATGAATAGACGGCGATTGCTTCATTGTCTCCGCAAGTCACATTCGTGGCAGGAAATCTCACAAGGTCTCCAGTATAGTGGTCATTGTCGACTGAGCCAAATAGGAGCTCGCCCTTTTCTTTGTCCGTGCGGGCGAGTCTTAGAGAGAAGACGTTCCTGTCGAGCAGATTCTGACTGATCATGTTCTGAAATGGGTTCCGAGCTTCAATTGTCGAGTCCGAGAAATTGAGGGGCAAGCGAGCAAGGCCGAGGGCGCTATCAAGGAGGTCGTCCCAGAACAACGGCACCGGACGCCATATGGTGGCTTCCTCAAAGATCTGATTCTTAATCTCTGCTCCACCCACATAAAGTGAATCCTGCGATACGTTGCCGTACGTGTAAATGCCCATGTAGTGGATCCTTGCCGGCGAGAGGTCGGCTACATACGACGATGATTGCGAGGAGTTGTACATGTTGTGTGGGAGGCAGTATTGAGCTTCGTAGGAGTCGTACGTGCAGTTCCAGGAAGGCACGAAGACATCTCCCCAGCCAATATCCACTTGTGCCCGGAAGGGCTGTGGCGGGTTGCCAAGTTGTATGTCGGTAGAGTACAGGATGTAATAGTAAACATCTTGATTTTCTTTGGCAGCGATATCTTGATGATGATCATCTTGCAGAACAAGGCTAGATCTTAATTGTTGATTGTACTTGACGAACGGTTATTATTGCAGGAGAATCTGGCCATGTCAGTCAGTCATACCTCTTTTTCGGGCTGTCTCCACTCATTGAAGTAGCGCGGAAACGGCAACGACCAAGCAACAGTCGTACGATTCAATGGAACACGGAATACAGCAGCATGAGATCTCCAAGTATTCAAAATTAGAGCCAAGGAGATGGCACATGTTGATCGCACCATTTTCATTTCTGAAAGTGAAATATTGTGGGAGAGATAGAGATGCAATGAAAGAAGAAGGCGGTGCTACTTCTGGATCCTATCGCTTATACCACTTCTACATAGTCAGGCCAATTTAGTCGGCGGTTAGTGCAGGGGGCATGCGGCACAGTCCGTCATACAGCTGCTTGTTGAGGCTATACTCAGTGTTGAAGCAATAGGAGCTGCAGGAGAAGTAGTCGTCCAATTAGGAACATAGTTGTTGCAGTGCCATTGACTGTCCGCTAGCCTGGTTGGGGCTAGCGCCAATTGCGGCACAAAACATAGATACCTTAGCTTCCTGCTGTAGAATACACACCTTTGGTCAATTATCAGATCTACACTTCTCTTGGTATACGAGGACAAGAGGGCAGATAGGCATGTAGATATATATTGAACTATCTAGTAGGTTGAACATACGGGATGAAGGATGAAGGAAAGAAGTGGGCGAAGGGTAAATACCCATTCACTAGCGCCGGATTAATGCGGAGATTGCTCCGCCGGATCAATGCGGAGATTCCTAACCACAGGGGTAACAGTACTGTTCCCTGTTTCCAACACTCCCTCTTAGGAATTGAAGCTTCATATGAAGCTATTCAGGCTCTCTACTGACTGTATATCCATGCTCTTTTACTCGCCGGCGCCATGCTCGGCGGGGGTAGCTTCACTTCTTGAAGCTAGTCCCATGACTGATCTGAACCTCAGGAATTTGCCTGACTTCAGGGGCTTGGTGAGATCGTCGACCATCATTTGATCGATGAGTATGTATTTCAATCTAATTGCTTCCTCTTCTACCTTGTTCCGGACATAGTGATACGATGTATCAATGTGCTTGGCTCGAGAATGATTGACGAGATTGCTACCCATTTTTATAGTCGCTTGATTGTCAGCTAAAATGATAGTTGAATTCGTATTCGAATCATCATATCTCATCTCTTTCAATGCTTGAATCAGAAAGATCAATTTCTTGACTGCATTACATTCGTTGACGTATTCAGCTTCAGCAGATGACGTGCTAACACATTGCTGATGTTTGAAGCTTCAGCTAATTGATTCATTTCATAGAAAAAACATATAGTCGAAGATGAATCTTCGAGGATTCAAGCAATTCGCATGAACTGAATCGATATATTCAAAGAATTCAGCTTTCTCAACTCTCTTCACTTTGAAAGATTCGTATCAAAGCTTCAGCTGAGCAGTTTCAACTAGATAACGAATGATTTGTTTGACAGCTAAATCATGATCGAAGATAGAATTCATCGAATATCTGCTGCATTTACTCACTGCATAGACTATGTCTGATCATGTTTGACAGACTACTCACATCGATGTTTCAATGATTGATTGATAGCTCTCTATTTCTTCAAAGATAGCTTGATACTCGACTTACTTCTTGAACTTTCAATAGACGTTCTTTTTAAGCTGACATCTGTGATGCATCGATGTTTTAGTTGAGCTGCAGTCGCTTATGCTCAGAAGCTCAATGACTCACTTGATATAAATGCTTTGATTGATTTAAAGAGTTCATTCAGCTTTATCACAAGTTATGTGCATTTCTAGATATCACTTGATTGAGTCAAGATTTTTCATTTGAAAACGCTCTGCAAATTGCAGCTTCAGTGCTTTGATATCAAATATGTTCAATTCTAGAATGAGTAAATCGTTTACATAGATAGCGATAATGATGTCATTATTATGAATGAACACTGAATGATCAATTTCTACTCTTTGATAGTCAATGAAAATGAGATAAACTTTCAGAGTTGCATATCATTCTTGAAATGTCTGTTTTAGTTCATATAGAGTCTTGTTTAGATGACAGATCAAAAAGATCTCATTTGATTCTTTTTGTTCAAACTTCAAAGATTGCTGCATTCAGATCTCTTTCTTTAGATGTGCTTCTAGAAAAGCGATGATGATGTTCATTTGTTCAACTTCGTAATCATATTTAATCATCAATGCTAGAAGCATTTTGATGATCGTGACTCTGATCATCGAAGCAAAAATTTCATCATAGTCAATTTTCTGCTTCTGATAAAATCTCTTACACATTCATCTAGCTTTGTATTTGATCATCTTTTCTTTGAGTTCTCGCTTAATGATAGTTACTCAGCGCGTCGACAGTATTCATTGATTCGACGAAGATGTTCTCAGAGTAAAGATGTGTTGAGATTGTGTCTAGAATTTAATTACACTGCAGTGAGATAGTGTGTAGCTGAATAGAATGTTTAATCAATAAAGATAGCTCTAACTAGAAAACTAAGAATACAGAAGAAAGAAGACACTTTCGAGCTGTATCTATAGTAGAGCAAACAAAGAGACAAAGTAGTCAATTTGCTAAAGCTCAAATAGATGAAATGTTTCAGCATATTTCGATTTGAAACATCGTTGTTTCTTGTTCACATATTGAAATCTTTAGAATCTATTGACTAGACTCTATTCAATGTCGACACGCTTCGTAATATTATTCTCTTCTTTTTAAAAGTCATGTTTCTATGACTTGTAGTATAGTTCATAGCATTGACGTAGAGTCTTGATGTCTGTCTTTCTATCAATCTTTCTATTGATTCAAATCAACTCGTCAAATGTTTATTGTAGCAGACTCACTATGTGAGATAGAGAAATCATTGAAGCAGACTCACTAGTTGCACGTGAACGCGAGATAGATTGATTCACTGATAGGTCAAGTGATGAGAGTAGATAGATCATTGCATTGATGAAGAGTGTCATTGAAGCAGACTCACTAGTTGACTTGCTCATTGAAAAGATCAACTTTCGACTTGTCATTGTAGCAGACTCACTATTTGCATGTGAACGTAGAATCAGATTCACTGATAGATAAGACGATGAGAATAGATAAATCATTGCATTGACAGCGTCTTTGTAGCAGACTCACTAAATTGATCTGAATTCGAATCGAGTCGAATTGAATTTGATGACACAGATTATTTTGACTCAACTGATTCACAAGCTTTTTGAGAAGAAATTGAACAGCTTATTTTCACTCGTCTGCTTCACAAGAATGAGTTGATTCTCAAGCAATTCACGAAGATTCTTTATCGTTGATTCTATTAATCGAGTGAATCGATGCTACTGAATAAGCGATAGATTCTCTAGCAATTCAACAATCATATGTTTTTGTTGATTCTATTGACTCTCTGATGTTGTTCTGTCTTTCGATGTCGTCGATCATCAGGTAAACAAATTTCTTTAGACTCAATTCATCTGTACGAGTGACTTGAATGAGTAATGAAATCAATATCATGTGATAAACGAATTCTTAGTTTAATGTTGAGATCATGTTTAGAATCTAATCACACTGCAGCGAGATAATGCGTAGCTGAATAGAATGTTTGATCAATAGAAATAGCTTTAACTAGAAAACTAAGAATACAGAAGAAAGAAGACACTTTCGAGCTGTATCTATAGTAGAGCGAACAAAGAGACGAAGTAGTTGATTTGCTAAAGCTCGAATAGATGAAATGTTTCAGCATATTTCGATTCAAAATATCATTGTTTCTTGTTCACATATTGAAATTTCTAGAGTCTATTGACTAGATTCTATTCAATGTCGACACGCTTTGTAACAAGATGTCACTTTTGATGTGAGCATCAAGCTCACTTCTGAATGCAAGCTTTCATTGTTCTCAATCAAAACTAGCTCTAGCATGTTTCACTGTTTGTGAAGTATTCAATTCAATTTGAACTCGATTTGCTTTACTGACAAAGTCTCAATTATAATCTTTGACTCAGAGATCATTGAGAGCTCTGTAATCAACAGATTCAGCGATAGCTCATTTGAGATGTTCGCTTAAAGCATCAGAATCACTTAAGTTATCTGACTCATTTGATTCTAGTTTTGATGATCTGCTTCTAACTTTCTGCAAAGTGACTGATGTTTCAAATACAATTGTACATTTTGAAGTAGCAGATGAAGTTCTTGCTGAGTAATCATCGAGAATTTTCGTGATCTTCGCATTTTCAGTGCTTATTATTGAGAAAGATTTTGACGAGAAAGATTCATCTTCGATTTGATCATTGAAGAATAGTATCAAAAAATCTTCATCATATCTCTTGACTTTAATGACTATCTCATTTCATTGAATATGACTAGATATTAATATCTTCTTATCGTTTTACAAGCGAAACTGATTGACTCTTTTGTAGCTCAAAAACTGACATTTTAAGCTCTTGTCATTGAGCTTTCAATGAGCTTTCTTCACATGATGATAAACTATGCATTCAAATGTATGTAGATAGCTAAGATCAAACTTCTTGTCATGTCATGTCTCATAGAGAGTTATATTGTTCAACGCAGTGATAGAACTTCTGTTCTTCAGATAAATGACAGTCATTATTGTCTTCTTTTATAGTTTTATTGATAATTTGATGCTAGTCAGTATAGCGCGAGTTCGTTCAAAAAGAGTGCAAAAACATTGCTTTTCAACTTCATTTTGACTTGAGTTATATGATGTCATTGACTTTCATTTGATCTTATGCTCTTTGAGCAATTCAATGATTTGATGATCAGCATACTCATGTTCATTATCTGAATGCAGTCAATGAATTGAAGTGTCTTGAGTCTTCATCAATTTCAGATAATCTCGAAGTACATCTTTTAGTTCGAATTTTCGTTCTAGTAGATAAATGATCATATGTTCGCTGTAGTCATCAATCATAGTAGTCACATATTTAGATTCTTCATTGATCTTAGATATTTTATCATCATCAACGAGATTTGTATGTACTAGCTCATCTACTTTGATGACTCTGATGTGAGATTTTCAACTTAACGTTTTATGTTGCTTGTTTATGACACAGATCTCACATATCATTTCTGAGAATTTCTTGTTTTCTAAACTATTTGTCGAATTTACATCGATGTCAATGCTCATGTTGATCAGACGTTTGACGTCTGTCATATTCAGATGAGCTAATCGTTTATGTCATTGATATCATGACGTTTTGACTGATTCTGAACTGCTTGTCAGAATGACTGATTTTGAAAGAATGAATGATGTATTCACAAAATAGACTTTTTCTTCATTTCTCAAGTCAGTGAGAACAACAACATTCTTTGAATTCATAAATTGAAATCTGTCGTTCTTTATACTACATGTATACTCTTTGACTTTCATCTGATTGATTGACATCAAATTATAGTGTAGTTCTGAACAGTGATAAACATTGATCAGTCGAATTTTGATTGATTGATTATTCAGCAAAATGTTGATCATAATTGAATCTTTTTTGACAATGATTACTGCTTCATTATTTGCAGTAACAATGCTGTTATCGATGATCTTTCAATATGACTGTTTATTGAACAAGTTCTCGTTGTAGCAGACATGATTCTCAGCTTCGATGTTTATTCATCAGACGTTGATACGACTGTCTGCTTAACAGATGAAGAAAATCTTCATAGTTTTGATTATTCTGACTTCAAAGTCAATGATCAGATTCTTCTTTTTCTGACTAGACTTTCATTCTTCTGAACGAAGCTTAGAATATAGATATCAGCAATTCTCTTGTCTGTGACTCGATTGCTTGCAATGAAAACATTGTTTATTTGAGCTCTTTCGAGAGTTCTTGAATTTTGACTTCTTGTCATCAAACTGAGCTATCATGCTCTTGAAACTGAAACTCTTCTCATCGTTTGATCTCTTATCGTGATCGACTAAAGCGATGATCATATTCTCTATGAATAAGTCGATTTTGTTGATCTTGACGCTCTGTATCAAGTCGAAGATGTACAATTCTAGATTTTCGTTGAGATCTAGAAGAAAGAAATTGCTAAGCATTCAGAGTGCTACTGCATTATCGATGTCTGAACATCTGATAACAGCTCGCTTGAGCGAGTCAGCATAGTTCTGTATGAAATTGAAATTCAATTGCTTCGATTGAGTGAGTTCTTTGATCATCAGATATAAAGTGATCAAGTTTGACTGCTTATATTGAGTCTTCAGAATAGATCACATCTTGATGACGTCTTCTATTTTGACTATATGTACTCTGAATCTCTGTTCGATGCTGAAGATAATCACATCGCAGACTCTGTCGTTCTTGTCTTCTCAATTAAGAATAGTACTAACGTACTTCTTTTTGACTGCTGTCTTGAATTCAGAATTCGAGATTATCGATTTCTTCAGCTTCTTCGAGATGACTCATCAGAGATCTTTGACTTTCAGAGTACTGGTTATATCTATCTTTCATGACTCGTAATTCTCGCTTCCCTTTAGCTTAGGAAATCGATAATTATCCGAACCTTTCATTGTTGTATGGTGATTGAGGTATGGAGGGGATGAAGATCGATAGGGGAAATATTCACCGATTTTGGTGACAGCGAGTTCGATGCTTCTGCCCTTTGTTATTTTTTGCGGTAGCGGTAATAGCGCTAACCCGGGCTCATAACCTCTTGGTATACGAGGACAAGAGGGCAGATAGGCATGTAGATATATATTGAACTATCTAGTAGGTTGAACATACGGGATGAAGGATGAAGGAAAGAAGTGGGCGAAGGGTAAATACCCATTCACTAGCGCCGGATTAATGCGGAGATTCCTAACCACAGGGGTAACAGTACTGTTCCCTGTTTCCAACAACTTCATCACTCAGTGCAGTCCTACCATAGCTGCCTGTCTTCTTCTTTCATTTCGCATTCCCACCCTCCACCATGCCTCCAAAACGTCCCAGGCGTACCCCCCCAGCCTCCCAATAGAGCTGTTAGCTAGGGCTTACAGCCATCATGTTTGTTCGCCCACGGAGCTCCAAATATCAATGTTCATACCATCAACTTTAGTATCCCCAGAGTCGATATACTCCTGGATCCTCCTGGCTGTGTCACTCTCCAGGTTGTATCACCTGGCTGTGTCACTCCTGAATCCTCCTGGCTGTGTCACTCCTGAATCCTCCTGGCTATGTCACTCCTGGATGCTCCTGGTTATGCCACTCCAGGATCCTCCTGCCTATGCCACTTCTTCTACTAAAGGCTAGTACTGCATGGTCCTGACATATACGACAGGTGTACAATCCGATCGTTTGAGGTGTATTGACTAGGTAGTGAATACACCTTAAACAGTAGGTACTAAAGAAAAAAATCTGTTGCCGTGTGAACTTGTTCTATATACCAATAGTCAAGTGCAACGCCCCAGCAACGGCGGTGCGTAAGCTACGCGATCACCGTCCGCTGCCATTAGGACCTAACAGTCAGGGGCCTGGCCCTTACATTCTTTGTTGACTAACGCATTTTAAGGCTGAGCCCATGCGGTAAGCCAACGTCATCCCCAACTGAAATTCCTTCGGAGGGTTTTTCGTGCCAGCAATGCTGGTCCAACGCACTACGGTATTCATCCGAGTGCACGAACTGCCACACGAAACATCATCCAATTCTCATGGGACTCTCAATCAAGACTAGAGGCAGTCGTTATGTTGCAATGTTGCCTACATTAGAGCAGGCTTATCGATTGGTGGTGCCAGACTACTATTTGGATTGCTGACGACTGAATTGGATTCCTCGTGGGGTCTCTCGGTGCCCTATGAGTTTCAGTATGAGCCTTGTTGTGCCAACAAGACCACGAGTTCCTTATGGCTTGTTCCAATGGTTTGACAACTATCTTTAGTAGTCAAACCGCTGTGACACTGTTGTAATGCGCACCGACCTGCCAGAAATAAGCCACAGAAAGTAGGAAGGGTTCACACTGACCAGCTTTTGTTATATAATTCTGCAATTCGCTCCGAACACCAATTTGAGGAAGATGGAATCCATCTGGTCAACGATAACATACTCTGTGTAGGTCGCTCGAACCACCCTCTACAGTGAGATTAGCTCCATGTCTTCTATAACTAGCTACGTGCATTACGTTCTCTTGAGTGTGCCATTACTTGCTTTAGCATGTGGTCAAATTAATCCTTTCCATCTGGTCAACGGCTTGTATCTGCTGACTACTTCCTAAAAGACTCCTCTCCTACCCCTGTCGAATCAGTCATCGTCCCACGGGCTAATAATGCGTCTCCGGACGATCCCTGGGGAGATCCAACCATCAACTCGACTGGCTCTTTCTTCTCAAATAGCTCTCTTTTCGTCTCTACTTTCCTCGACACAGGAAACGGTTCCCCGGAGATATTGGCTAACAACCCGGAAACGAGACCAAAGGAATGGGTTGCTCTTGGGGACTCCTTTGCTGCGGGACCCGGCGCGGGAGCCCCCTATGGCCAAGATGTCGGCTGCAAGCGTGGACAGAACGCGTATCCGCCTCAGATACAGAATGATCCCAATATGCCTGGACCGGATCCCCCAGCGATGCCGTCGAAACCTAGGTTCAAACCACTTCGTTTCTCACGCTATCCATTGGCGGCAACGACGTAAAGTTCAGCGATATCTTACAACGATGCATCTTTGGACTTGGAACCGGAGCTGGAACTTGTAATGATTTCATAGAAAACGCCAGGACTAAGTTGTATTCCAGGGAAATGTACAATGATTACAACAACGTGCTAAACAGTGCTCTTGAGAAGTTAACTTTCGAACAGCGTTCCTCTGGGAATAAGCGTACAGCGCTCTATCAGACAGGCTACCCTCAGTTCTTTGATTCATTCACAACACAGTGCAACACAATCACTCTTATGTACGGCTTGATAGGCCCAAAATTGGTGCAAGAGCTGCGTCGGAATCTGAACCGTTTGACACACGAGGTGAACTATGTGCTCCAGTATTGGATGGATAACATCAATGTCCATCACACCACCCAAAAGTTTTGGGACACCCGCTACTCTACTGCTCTTGACTGGGTCGACCAGGATCTCATGTATACCAACCACCGCTTCTGTCGGCAAGGTGTCAACGAGCCGGACAGGGGAAACCCGGATACCTGGTTCTTTCATCTGCGAATTCCCAGGCCTGCTGATAGCGTCAGTGCCGAGAACAACAATACTGCAATGGACAATAATACTGCTGCTGCTATTGTGGAGTTCAACAGGACATTCACCTGGGAAGGTGTCGATGCCACAGCGGCGCCAATGTGGGTTACCAAGACGTTCCATCCGACATCGGCGGGTTTTAGAGAAACAAAGAATCTCATTATGTTCAAATTGCACTACGATGATGCTTTGAGAGCACTTGCCGGAGTCCCGGCAGACATCATGGTTGTGGGCGACGTTGTAGCCGCGGGAGGCTATAACCCGCAATCGGAGACTTACCAAGGCTTCCGTGGCCACCTCAACTCGATTTTAGGAGATTACCTCATGCCTGGTGGGGGAATGCGACGTACTTTCATCGGTTCGCAGAGCGCAGGGTATCTTGGCTACCTGGAACACGAGTGCTATCCAGACGCAAACCTTGCCAGGCTTTACGATTATCTGAATGTGTCTCCGGACATATATCTCCAACGAAAGGTCGTCCTCCTGATGGCTGGCACAAGGGATATGGTGTACGATGAGGAGGTAGCTGATGCGCCTACGCGCCTCGTCAAGATTATCGACCTCATTTTCGATAAGGATCCATCGGCCGTTGTCATCGTGGGTCAGATCCCAATGTTTGGCCTGCAGGAAGACGGGTCGACCTTCTATGGGGTGCAGCGCCGTATCGCCTCCTACAATGCAGCCATCGCAGCAATTGTAAATCGAATGGTCCAGGAACAGGGACGGAGGATCTTGAAGGTCCACACTTCGACGACAACATGGGAGCATCAGGAGGGAAGCTTTGTAACGCCGAATGGGTCTGGCTACCTCAGGATGGCATATGATTTTTTGGAGGGCATTGCCTTGGCAAATGTATTTGGCTGGCTCAACGAGAGGCAGGCTTTCTCTGGTATTGCTACTCCTGTGTCGAGTGGTGCTGCTGTTACTGCCGGCTCTACCCCTCCACCCTTCACTAGCTTTGCGGCCAACGGCTTCAATTCCAGCGCACCAACCAAGACAGTCGTGTGTTCTCAAGCCCGGCCGACAGGTGCACCAGACTACAATAATGTCGTCAAGACCTTGTTCGGAGGCCTTTCTCAGCTGGACTTCATTTCCAAGGTTGCTTGCAATGAAACTGCCGTATGCAATAACAGCCCTAACAGCAATGTAAGTAGTGTCCGAGCATCTCTTAATCGACAATGCGCACTGACAGTTTTTGGAACAATCAGCTTCCGGACTTGACCCAGCCAGCCATGAACAACGGCAGTACCTGTGTATGGGCCAGCGAATCAAGGCCTGGCGAGTCAAACTATTACCAACTGGTGTAACCTGGTAAGCCACCGCGAGGAATGCTTCCAACTTTACAAGCTCGTCGCTGACATTCGGCCACACGGTAGAATTTCCCAGGCAGTCCCCTTGATCTACTGCCCTCTACTACGAGAACTATATTTCTCGCAGACCAGACATCCTTGTTTAGCAGTGCTACGTCTGCGCCAGCTTCGGCCACGAATGCTGCGTCTGTCGAGTAGTTGTGAAGGCAGAGAATTACAGTTCAACAAGCTTCTAGCTATTGCCATATCGCATGAGACTTTTAATTTTCCAATGCCTGCTTCGTTTGTCGCTGCCATAATCTGCAGCAATCTGCTATTGCGTTCGAGACACTCGAGATTTTAATTAAATCAACTGGATAAAAGATTACAATTACGCTAAACTATGTTTGATGTATCTCTAATACCTTACCTTCTCTATATTATAGGTGATAGTGCCAGTTCTTTAAAGCTGGAAATAGTTTTGACATTGAAATATTTCGAGAATAATATCGATTCGAAACCACTGCATCACGAAAGCTTTACAACGTCGTTTATGTTAAGTATTAGAATAAATTAACAAGTCGAGTTTAGTTTACATGTTAACTGTTCAATTAAGTCGTTAATGTGTAAATCAAGATTCAAGCTCTAATACTCGATGTAAACGACCAGAACATTTTCGACTTCGAGTGTAATTAGTATAACGATACTTTTTGAAGACGGCAACGCGTTAATTAACGACTACTGAAGCTAATCGATACGTTTCATGTATACGTTAACGAGTTCGTAAAGACGTTAATGTGTAGCTTAATCTCCGCTTGTTAGTCAAGACGAAGACTGCTACACACAAGATACTTTTACTATTCGCAAAATAGGTTAGACCTATTCTAAGTAGGCCTTTCGGTAGACCTGTAGTTCAATAACAACTTTTACTAAGACTAAGCTGAACTCTTTTTCACCTTTGGTTTCCGTTTACAAGCATGACAGGTACTAATAGTAGCTCATCTCTTCCTCGTGCCTTCATGCCTCAGTCATCAGATTGAACTTTTGCTGCATCATCGCTTCCGTATGTTTGCGTGTGCTTCGAGCTATATGTCAGTCTGGTTTACCGCATCCACGATACGGTGAAGAGGACTTACAACTCAGTTCTCTCCGCCAGAAATTCCCGTCTCATGATATCTGCATCGTGGAGCGAGATCGGAAAGTCTTGCACCAACTGTTTCATATGTAAGCATCCAGTCATTCACTGAAGAGATTTGAAGATTTAGAACATCGATTATCCTGTCAAATACTTTCAGAGGTAAGCTCTTGAACACATCCACTTTTTTGCGAAGCTCTCCGGCCCACCAGTCCCGTCTTTGACATGGAACCGTGGCCGTCGATATAATCCGCCGCCTAGGATCAACCAGGTGAAGACTCAGAAACTTGCAATGGCCTGTGCGTGATCTGTCCTCGAGATGAAGTGGATTAAACCTTATCTGAAAGGTCTTTCTTTTGTTAGTCCGGTTGATGGTGGAATAGAGGGGTCAGTACATTGGGGAAACAAATGGCTCGATTTGGTCGGACTGTTACATCACCCAACACTTGCAATGTTGGCTCGCCATCCTTGATCCCATATATGTCCTCTGTTTCCGTAGTGGTCTCTGTAAGAGTGTTCAGATCCATGGGCTCGTCGTTGGAGACTCTTTGCCGGAATGATATTGATCCTTCTTGAATGTTGTCGCAATCGTAAAAGTAGAGGACAGTAGCGCATATACGTTCATTCTGGTCTGAGTGTGATCAGTAGGACTTCCGCGTCACGGCTGGACAAGTAGAATTATATACTAATTGACCTTGGACATGCCACTCTTCGCCTGAGTACTTCGGCATCTCTGGGCGCAGAAATATACTTGAGATTTCGACAATGAATTGAACACCGGTATCCCCGAAGTCTTTTCGTAAATCCACAGAGGGTCCCTCGTGAGATATCAGGTATCGCGGATTTGTTCTTGCTTCTAGTGTTCGATATTCTCCTGGCTCTCGATTGGGCGCTTCACAACTTTCACTACTCTCGGCAGGGATACGGGGACTGAAAAACCTCGATGGCGTCTCGATGCTTATGAGAGACCTGTTGAACAACGGAATTGCGTCATTAAGGAGCCTTTCAATAGCAGGATAGAGTCCTTCATGTAGAACATGATGGACGTTATTGATATAACTGACGATGCTAAGAGATGGTTAGTCAGTTAAACCGTGATTGGACAAGGCAAATTAATAGAGCAAGCGTACTGGGTCGAGGTCATGTTTTCATCGAATTTTACTTCAAAAGGCAACCATTGATACTGCTGAGATCAAGCTTTATCGTTGGCATAGCATTCACGATCTCTGAGTGAGTCAATATGTTGTTCTTCAGAACCCTGAGGCAGATCGGCAATCTGACCTTTACCGCATTGATCTATACAGTCATGGCGGTCAACGGTACTACCTTTCAGGCACCTTGATCTTTGAAAGCAGAAAGGGAATAGGGAGGGGTCCACGGTCTTATGGGATCCATGCGGCTTTGCGGACGAGCTTCTACGATCGCGCGACTCGTGTTCCAAGTGAAACACCGCCCGGGAAATATTCTCTTTTTGGGTCAATGCCACGAGATTGTCTGTCTTAAAAATACCTCGATCCAAAGCAGGGATGATATGGGTCTTCCGAAATTCATTTGCATAATTCTGCACCTCGCTTATACACTATACAAGCGTGAGTGATTTCTCATACCAAGACTGTATCCGAACATCGACTGACCCAATTAACCATCTGTTGCGTCACAACATCCTGCGACAGCATCGTGCTCTTCCAGCTTTCAATGAAGCTCTGTTCGAAGACAATCTGATGCCAATTTGCTGTATCGGTAATCTCACCCATTAAAGACAGCATGCGATGCTCCGGAACAGTCAATGGCTCCGCTCCTTGACCGCTGTGTTCGCCTTAGTAATCGTGGGTATGAACTCGGAGGTAATGATGCCCATACTCATCTTCGGATCCATCCAGAGCAGAGACGAAAAAAGGATTATGTGAGTGCTTGATCCAGACGCTTTCATCATCATTGTCTTGCTGCCATCTGAGAGGCTGCCCGAAACCTGGCGCGGCGTTGTAGTCCATCTGTTTCTTCGAGTTGTGGACGGTGGGTGGCCAACGCACCAGATCAGGCAGTGGCGAAAGCGAAGCTCAGCTGAGGTTGAAATGTCGGCAAGCTATATCTGGGAATGTTCTTCGGCGCAGAGATGTGCTCGTAAAATTTTGGACGGTCAATGAAGACCGCCACGTCTCTGGATTTAACTACAGACATTCTCTCGTCATGTTGGTAACGTTGAATCCAGCGCCACCTTCTCTTCTCAGCTATTACCGACCTATTCTCAATCTTGTTCGTTCATCAGAGCATCTCAATCCTCTGAAGCGTCTTACTCGTGATTCGAAACGCCGGGTTCGCGGACACCGTTCAATCGCATCTACGAGATATCATTCTATGATGAGTGAGTTCTGCTCGAAACCGGACAAGGAGCTTTTCACCTATACGTCCGGTCGCTACCTCTATAACGAAAAGCTTCGGCTAGCTGAGAGATAAGTCCACTTTGATGTCCCAGCACTCAAGGATATCGCCGCAGATTGTGTTCGTCGACGAAGCGTTACACGTATGGAGAAACTTGCGGAAGGTGGCTTCAGCAGAGTTTTCCTCCTCACCATGGACGATGGATTCGAAGTGATTGCTAAGCTTCCCTATTCTCTTACGGTTCCGAAACACTTTACCACAGAGAGTGAAGTTGCCACACTGAACTTTTTGTCTTCCAAGGGGGTTCCCGTTCCTCGAGTCTACGCCTGGTCTTCAGAAGGTGGCAATGCGGTTGGATCAGAATATGTCATTATGGAAAAGGCTCCGGGGCAGCCACTGGAATCACGGTGGTTTAGTCTGACACAGAAAGAAAGAGTGCGTTTGGTGACAAGCTTCGTTGAAATTGAACGAAAGATGTTCTCCTTTGCCCTCGGTTCCTACGGAAGCTTGTACTATAATGGCAGGTTGCCTTCACACCTTCAAGCCGATCTTTACGGACCTGAGATGGTTGACGATAGTGGTGATGCAAGCCGATTCTGTATTGGCCCGGCTACCGACTACATGTTTTGGCGTGGCAAGCGTGCACAGCTTGACTTGAACCGAGGGCCCTGTGAGTCTTTCTCCTCTAGCTTGCTGTATGATTTACTGACTATATATTTATTTAGGGGGCGATCAGCGTGAATACCTCCGTTCAGTCGGCCGGCGAGAAATAGAATGGACCCGCAAATTGGGAAAACCTCAAGTGAATGACTTTCCCCACAACACAGTGCTTAAAGGCGAGGTCTCCCCAAAGATATACCTCGATCTGCTTGACAAATACCTGTCTGTAGCTCCTTATCTCTTACCAAGAGATCGCAGAAACCCTCTGAACCGACCTACATTGCGCCACCCAGGTAACTATTCCCAAAGCTATCGTTGGATACTTCTCTAACTCGTTCATTCATAGATCTTAACCCGACAAACCTCTTCGTATCCGACTCCTGTGAGGTGTCATGTGTTATCGATTGGCAACATACAACCGCTCTGCCCCTGCTGTTAATGGCAGGCAATCCACCGTTGTTCGAAAACCCTGACCCTTGGCCTCCAAAAGGCTTCGAAAAGCCTTCTCTGCCAGAGGATTATGACTCTCTAAGCCCTGAGGAGAAGATCCAGGCTGATGAGCTTCACCGGCGGAGGATGTTGTTCTATTTATACAAAATTTTCAACGCGAAGGACAACAAGCCTCATCTTGATGCTCTCCGTCACCCGATTCTAATGCCCTGCCAACACTTAGTTGATCGAGCTGGGCGGCAATGGAGTGGCAATACAATAACGCTGAAAGGCGCGCTTGTCAGAGTTGTCAATAGTTGGGACCAGCTCTCGCAAGGAACATCCTGTCCAGTGCACTTCGATGCAGATGACGAGGAGGAGTTTCTGCATACAGAAGGGCAATGGTTCACAGCAACCACCTTATTAGAACACTGGCGTTCAGTTCTGGATGATCTAGGCCAAGATGGATGGGTCAGAAACGAGTCGTACGAGAAAGTTGTGCAATCGAATCGACGGTTGAAGAGGGAATGGCTGGATGAAGCGGAGGACGACGAAGACCGATTCTGCGTTGAAAAGTATTGGCCGTTTCAAGATCATGAAGAGCTCGATTAATCTGCCCTTCATCAAAGACTGGTTGTGCTGGAAACCGATGTCTTTCCACGACCGACGTCTACGCTTGCAGGCCTGGAAGCTGTTATTGCTACGATGGTTACGATGGTTGTGTGGGCTTGTGGAGTTGGACGTCAATAGGGCAAGCAGGGTTGTAAAGGGAATGCTACGGTGGATGCCAGAAGATCGAGCGACAGCAGGAGAACCACACAAAGGCCCTTGGTTGAACAGTTCGCAGATCAATGGACTCTATGAATGAAGCGTACGGATCATAATTGAAGTGTGTTTGTCCTACGACGACTCATAAAGCAAGTCGCTCCACACTTCCGCTGATCTCCAGAACCTTCAATCTTCCAGCGTTTGGACTTGCACAACATGGGTCATAATTTCAGGAGCAAGGGGCCAAAAGCGTGCCCCATGGCTGTGAGCAAGTCCAACCGAAGGCAGTGGAGCTCGAAGGGTCCCTTCAGCTGCGGCTCACCCTCGCCTCACCCGGTGCGGGTGATATAGCGGCGCTGCTCATCCTCTAGAACGGGGTGAGGTAGTGATACGGGTTAAGCAATGCTTTGTATTATAATTTCATCATCTGGTCCCCCAAGCGAACCGAGAAGGAGTTGCCAAAGCTTCTTTCAAACCTTCCTAGCGACGTGCTTAGGTTTCATGGGACTCTCATCACATGATGGATCTTGTGCCCCATTCCTTCTGTATTCTATTTGATCCAATATCCTGATCATACACGATGGAGTGGAATTAATAAGAGCAAATAAGGCTCTGCCAGAGTGGAGTAAAGAGGAGATCATGCAGGTGACGAGTGCCTTCCTCTCAGGAATCATTTATCAACGACCAAAACGCTACCTTGAAAGTTCAAACCCGGTCGAGGTAGCGAAGCTCGAACGAGCGTCGCTCAACATGCTATTCTTCTCGGCATCCTCCACACTCTTCCGGCTGTCTTTCATTTCTTTGCGTAGCGTTTGGACCTGCTTGCTAATCGCCTGCCACATCGCATTCGACGCGAGATCATCGGAAGTGGAATATCCTGAAGCATCGGGTTTGATCAGATTCGCTCTCTGCGTTCGAACGATAGACAGCAAGGCGATCATGACGAAGGCTTCTTGCAAATATGCGAAGCTGAAACCCTCGATGATGCTTGTAATTGTAGATGATATCTGAATGAACAGTCTAAGAGATGAGTTCTTTGACAGCTCTGATCTATAGACGTGTATCAGCAAAGCAAACAACGACGATCGCAAGTGTTGAATACGAACCTTCAGTATTCGCAATATTGAATTCTTTCTGATTTTGCAAGGAGCGCAAAGTGATATTTCCGATTGAATCAACTCGGACGCTTGAAGATTCCTGCGTTCAGTCTGTTCACTGCCGAGACTCGAGTCAACGCTGAGGGAACGCTGAGGAGTGAACACACAATAATTGATGCTTCCGACCATCATGATATCATCATTGCCCTTCAACCCATACCCATTTACTTCATTGAGGAAAAAGCTCTTGACATCATCCGACATCAGACTATCGGTATCTTCAAAGACGAGGAGGCAGAGATCTATTTCCCGTGCTTTCTCGAATATAGAGCGAATGTCGTCCTGATCACAGAACCTCCCCAGAGATTTGACATACAAAGCTGATATGAGCGTTGACCGGGAAGCGAGAGAGCGCATCAGAGCCTTGATAGAGATTGTTTTCCCGTTTCCAGGCAGGTCATGAAGGATGATTCCACGCTACAATTATCAGCTTAACAGATTCAAAAAGTGCAGCGTGAAAACGGTCAGAGTACGTTGAACCATTGACTTTGAAGGCATGCAGGACGGATGAGGCAACGAGATGCCGTAGTCACTTACTTTCCACAGCACTGCGAACGATTCGTAGTTCTTCTTTCGATCGAAAAATTCATCGATATCGCTGACGAGTTGAAGCTTCATCTCATTGTTGAGGATCACATTGTCCCACTTGCAACCTTGAACGTTCATTCGAAGCTTGTGATTCTTCCTCCAGTACCCTCGGTCATACATTCATATCTCTTCCTTGATCTCAGACAGATGCCGAGTGATGATCGTGATAAGCTTGTTCATCGTCTGCAATCGATCATCTATGACATCCCCTTGGCTTCGTGAATATAGTATGTAAGGATTTTCCACCTGAGAATACTCAGTCTTTCAATAGTCCGCAACATACACATGAAAGTCCTGATCTTTCCAACTATATTTGTATCTTTCAAACTTCACTTTGTCTTTCAGACGTTCGGTATCCTTCGCGTCGTCAGTGATCGATTTATAGGTCCGTGACGCGTAGAATTCAATGTTGGTATTCAGCGTTGCATGAGCATAGTCAGCTTTTGCCAATTTGAGGATCCCTGTCGATTTTAAAGTCTGCGTAACAACAACGCCAATATTAATCAGTATTCCCGATTTCGAGAAGTGACTTCGCAGCTCTTTCATCACATTGAGCTATGATTCGCCATCGTAGGGTTGCCGTATTCCCGCTGATGAGGCTGCTAAGGCAATGTTCTTTGCCATTAGACTCCTCAACAGGTCTTTCTGATTGGAACGCGAGGTCATATGGGGCTTTTTGGTATATGGGGTTGAAGCTGTTAGGAGTCTATCTAGGAGCGAGCAGGTGAAAATACTAGCGGGCCCTAGCCCTAACAGCCCTATGAGGCGGAGGTTACAAACTCCCCTATTTCCAACAATTGCGGGGACAGAAGAGTCGACGTTGTTCGAGAACTTGACGGGCGCGGCGATGAGTCATGGCAGGTGCATCAGGCCATGCGCTTTCTGTATTCGGTCGTGATCGCGATTGAGTTTTCAAGGCAGAATTGTTCACTTGTGGTGAGAACGAAGGCTGAACATTTTGACAGATTTCAGCTCTATTGCGAGTCTCAGCTCTATGACGATGCCGACTACTAGTCATAGACTTTACATGCGCATGGCCTACCAGGTTTTCAATATTGGGGCTTCACTCTTGTGATGTGATCGGGAAGCAGAAATTGTCACAAGATGTCATTCCAATCTAATTGTGTCCTCAAGGGGGCAAAGGGCGCCTACAGATTGCTCGAGCCTTTGAAGTTCAACACAGTCTTCAAGGCGAAGTCTGTACACGTCTCTGATGCCGAATCTAGATTGCAAGTCTCAATCCCCTCGGCTGTCCGTGCCTGCCCACAACTCATAGATTACAGTTTCATGATCAAAAGCGCCCCTCCACTCACCCCGCAAGAATCCATCCAAAGAACTCCAGGTCAGCGATCGCCTGCAATGGAAAGAATCGCTCTTGTCCGCGAGTATGAGATATACGTGGGACCCGGTCCTGTCAAGACAAACCCGTTCATAAGGAAGCTCCATGATGTTGTCGGACAATGGGAAATGGTTGAGGGGCGCGGTCGTGCTGGCTTTGACAAGACCTCCGAGGACCCGCCTTGTTTGGTTTTCGAGTGGATGGAGCATGTTTTGTGGAAAGTGCGCGCAGAGCCATACCGCGAAAATTCTGTCCTTCCCAAGGTGATTGCCCGTTCGGTCTTGGAAGCCCTCGATATTTTCGCGTCTGCAAATGCGATGCATACCGGTTAGCTCTCTCTGCTCTTGAGGTCACTCTGATGGTGTTGACAACATCAGATGTCAATCCGAACAATATATTTCTGTCAAATATTGACAGCGCTTCTCCGGTGGTAAAGTTGGGAGATCTTGGAAACCGTACGGGACTTGAACAACCCATCTCTATTTTCTCTGACGATCTCAGTGATGCGGGAGGGCTTCAACAAATACCGCATACAACCTATTGGGTGTAGGGCGCCGGAGGTATGGCGAGGCTTGGGCTGCTGGCCGTCGTCTGATATATGGTCACTTGGCGTCACGGTTTGTAGTCGCACCCTCTACCTCAGAACCCGGCTAACGGACCAGCTCGCGCACTGGCTGGGGCATAAGGCCATCTTCGGCATCAGTGACAAAGTCGTTGAAGATCTTACCGAATCTTGGTGCATTGCCAAGATCGACCGACTAATTGGCCCACTGGGTCCACCTGTCCAAAATCCGGAGTACGAGTCGGAATTCTGTATGGCTGGTGAATTGTCTATGGGCACATACATACATCCTGAAATCGATGGGCCAGTACCTTATATTGACGTGGGCACTCTACGTCAGGAACTGGAATCTCTATCTGGCCCAAAGGTGGATCCGGAGCTCCTGGACTTCATCGATTCTCTCCTCATCGTGGACCACACCAAAAGACCAACCGCCGCAGAGGCTCTAGAGCACCCCTACCTACGCTCCACTGAAGTTTGAAATGGCGTAACTGCCCTATCAATTGGTCCCCTGCCGCATCCTGACGATAAAGACACAGTATGTAAATGACTGAATATTCTAAATTATACTCTTAAGTTACTTGGCGTGTTCGGCAAAAACGCCCCTTCAAATACGACAGAAATAGCCAAAATCAAACCCATGACAACCCTCGCTGTCACAGACAACGGTTCCCTGACAATAGAGCACAACATTTGTATTGATACTGCCAATTCGAGCTTGAAAAGGCAATTTTGTCGGCTCCAAGACATCTATGGCCCAGAAATGATGTCCGTACGGTTCGTATTGCGAGCGGGCTAAATTTTGTCAGAAAGCCACGCAGGAAGGTCCGAATATACCAATGATAGAACCTACTCGTTGCTTGCTTGGGTCTGATGTTGCATGAGCCGACCAGACAGCCGATCGTTCTCGTCCACTCCGACCACTGTCGAATGGTTCGCCGGATCTTCGTCACTGACGTGTGGCATGAACCTGAGAATTCATGAGCAAGAAGATTCTAATCGTCTTTAATATCGTCGAGTAGTATGTACATTCTTGACCGATTTCTTGATCCTGAAAGAAATGAGGTTCAAGATCTTCCGTGCTCACGTCGCGATAAATCTTCGTCAGAAGCCGTCGATTGAATGTGTTGTCGACTTGTCACTCTCCTTCTCTTTGATTCCACAAGCATAGAACTCAGCAAAGCGCTTTGCCGTCCGCATATCGTGAGGGTAGGCATTTTCGTCCGGCTTGAAGAACCTAATGAGCAGAGAAAGGAAAAAGAAACGTAAGCATGGTTCTTTCAACTCAGGCGAAACAAGGTCATGAGGACTTACTCGGCCCAGATTTTCAACGCCTCCCTGTATGAATCCTGGCTGTCATCCGTCATAGATATAAGGATCTCGGCGTCATCAGCGAAAGTCTTATTGTCGTCGTAAACGTTTGAGCGAGCGAGCTTGGCTCGGTGAGCTGAAGTCTTGCGCTTGCGGCTCATTGCGTCACAAGGACTGAGGAGGGTTGAAGGAAGGTTTTACGTGAAGAACACCTTTGGCGAAGCAGATCAGTCTGTGGCAGAGCAGATGAGGAAGGCTGATGAGAAGAGCACAATGTGAGTTGCTTGATGAAAGGCATGCTGCCTCTATATAGATTCTGGATCGAGTGGCACAATTCTGTCTAGCACTGTGGCATCCACTCACCACCTAAAATAGCGTCGTCGTTTAAACCTGACTTTTTTTCCCCTTCCGTGATGGGGACGAAGGAGATGAAGAAGTCAGTTTAGGTACCCTTGGAGCACTTTTCGAGATGCCTCACCTGCGGCTCACCCAGCCGAGGCGAGGCCGGGTGAGTTCACGTGACGAGACTCACCCCAAAAGGGGCGAACTCACTTGCTTGAACAGATCAGGGCGAGAGGCAGATGAAGGTACAGATTCGGGTGATAAAACAAGTACAAAGTACACAGTTATTATTTAAAGCAAATTTCAAATTGACTTTAAATCGCTTCTCGCTATCACCAACGCTGCGATCTCCTGCATCGAAGCTGCGTGCAAAATCTCGAAGATAGAAACCTTGGCCCGGCCAGGCGCCACCAGCCAGTTCCGCAGCTCGACCGCGACAAGAGAATCGACTTAGCCGCCGCCGCTTACCCGAAACGGTGTAGGGGCTTAGTTGCATTTACACGTCTGAGATCCTGAGATCTTAAAATTCTTGATGTTTTTGGGGAAGCTCCCGGAGATAATTATATCGATGAGACTTTTGCAGTTTCGTCTTTCCCACCTCTAGATACCTACATGATATGGGCCGTAAGAATTCTCAGCTAGAAATCACGACCTTGCATTCTATTCTACTGTCCTTGTAGGAATAATTCCAGCGATTTCAAGATATGCAGGATAAGCATGCAGCTGCAATCATTCCTTCTGGTAACAGGTGATTCGAGAAAGGTCACTGCTGTCTAAGATATGATTTATAATGATTACGATACCCGTTCATGATTATTACAAATCGCTCAGCACAATGACTTTATGCGTCGACATTTATTGCGGCCCCTATCTATCGATTTTCTCTCTCTCTCTCACTCACTCGGTTTAGTAGCGAGCTCTCTCCACCCTCACTTCGCATCATGTCCACTGTCGTGCTGATCACTGGAGCCAACCGGGGCCTGGGCTACGGCCTGCTCGAGCGCTATCTAAAGCTGCCAAACCATACCGTTGTCGCGGCCAACCGCAACCCAGACCACCCGACCTCCAAGGGGCTGTCAAAGCTCCCCACGGCCGAGGGCACCAAGTTGGTCGTGGTCAAGCTCGACGCCAGAGTCTGGCAGGACGCCTTTGACGCCGTCAAAACACTCGAGTTTCAGGGCATCGACCATCTTGACATCGTCATTGCCAATGCCGGTGTAGCCTACTGCTGGCCCACGGTCGCCGAGGTCAAGCTAGAGGACCTGGTCGCCCACGTCGAGCCCAACGCCTACGGCGTCGTGTCGCTGTACCAGGCCGTGCGGCCGCTGCTGCAGAAGTCGAAGAAGGAGCCCATGTATTCCATTATGGGGACCACGGCCGGCAGTCTGAAGTAAGTCAAGCAAGGCCACGGATATCCCCCCCTGTAAATTTATCATGTATCAATGATGCTAATATAACTGATGTAGCTCCTAACCCCCACTTCCTAACGCCGCCTACGGCCCGTCTAAGTCGGCGTCGGCCTGGTTCAGCATCCGGATCAACGAGGAGGATAGCTGGCTGCACTCGTTCTCGCTGGCCCCCGGCTGGGTGCACACCGAACTGAGTGACGCCGGAGCGGTGAGCCTGGGCGTCGACAAGGCAACGCAAGACCAACTGATGATCGGCCTGAAGGATTCGTGCGATGGCATGATGAAGGTGCTCGCTGAGACGACCAAGGCGAAGCACGGCGGGAAGCTGGTGCTGTACAATGGGGATACTATGGCCTGGTAAATTGCTAGCCGTAGGGGCCACGCATATTAAGCTTTTGCCAGTCGAGGAAGTATCTGTCAACGAACCTCTTCAAGCTGAACTGTGTTTCCACACGAGATTAACTTTTCTTTTGAAAATCGGCAAATTACCTCCGTGTCCCCTTGGCTTACCCCTGTGTCCCCTCCCCTAAATCCCGCCTGAATATACACAGTTAGAAGGGTCAGCTTTTCAATACGCTTTCACTGGTCCCTATCAGCATCTAATTAATTCAGCTATTCCGCGTACCTCCCGCTGCATATCGAACTTCGATTTCAACTTCGATTTCGACCTCGACTTCAACTTCGACTCGCCAAAGTGAGATTCAGGTCAAGGGAAACACGGAAGTTCATAAGTGAAGGGACACAGCGGCAACATTGCGCCTCCAAGGTGGACAACCCGGCGGTAATTTGCCGTTTAAAAATGATAAATTAGTTAACATGCAGATTCATAACTGTTTATATCCCAGCCCTTTGAATATGTGTATCTAGAAATTTTACCTTGCACTCAAAAGTTCTTAGTATCTATCCCCTTAGCTCTTTACGACCGGGAGTCTCGGTTCTTTGCTAAGCCTTCAGCGAAGATCGGTAGGAATGTGAAATTCTCCTAAAACTGCTTTTTGTATGTGAGGTTATGAAAGGGGGTACTCGTTTAGTGCGGTTCAACTAGGTACCTAGCAGATACGCACACGTCAGATCCGGCCTGTAATCCATAATTGTGCTTACGACCTTCGGTAATCATGCCCACATAAGCGTACAGCCGACAACTGGCAAGCAACTGGGTACTTGCCCTATCTTGGCCAAGGCGTTTGTTATATTAGTAACAAGTTAGAAATGAACTAGCAGAACATAGGATCTGATTTCTCATAAAATCGTAGAAAAGACAAGAAAAGGAGAAAGGAGCAGAAGCAAGTCGTAAACCAGAGACAATGGCCAAAAACGCAGTTTCAACAAGAGCCCATGGTCATTGTGAGGTTTGCCTGCCGGCTCCCGGGCGGAAACAACTCGGAACACAAGCTCTGGTCTTTTCTCGAGAAGGGCGGAATCGCACCCAACGCCGTACCTCCGTCGCAATTCAACTTCTCGGGCCATTGGGAAGGGTCTCACAAGCCCGGAACCATGCGGCCGGCGGGAGGCATGTTTCTCTCGGACGACATCTCTTGGTATACGAGGTCAGTAGGGTAGGACACGGCCTGTTCCAGTAGCCTGGTGGGGCTGGACTCGGCTGCCGGTCGCTCCAAGCGGGCGAGGTCGACATGGCCCTTGTCGCCGCGAGCAACCTCTACCTTAACCCGGACCACGTGATGGACATGGGAAGCGTCGGACAGGCGCACTCACCCACGGCCCTGTGCCACTCGTTCGATGCCGATGCCGACGGCTACTGCAAGGCCGAAGCGGTGGTCAAGCGGCTGTCAGACGCCGTGCGCGACCGGGACCCGATCCGGGGCATCGTCCGCGGCACGGCATCTAATAGCAACGGGCGAACGCGGGGCACCGGAGGCATCGCGCAGCCGAGCGGCGAGATGCAGGCCACGGCCATCCGAAACACCTACGCTAACGCCGGCATCACTAACTTCAACGAGACGACCTTCCTGGAATGTCACGGGACCGGAACGCCGGCGGGCGATTCTGAGGAGGTGCACGGTGTCGGGTCTGAGTTCTCGCTCACGCGCGACGCACAGCGGCCGCTTGTTATTGGCTCTGTAAGTTGATGTCCCAAATTCCAAATTCCTGTGCCAGTTCGAGTTCGAGTTCGTGTTTAGGGCTCGCTTCATCGTCTGAGATCATGGTGAACATGTGTATAGCATGCGAAACATGCTGACTCCTTCCTTCTCCTGATTCAGATCAAGAGTAACATTGAACATTTCGAGCGGACGGCAGGCATCTCAGGATTTTCAAGATCATTCTGACTATGAAGAAGAGCGTGATCTTCGGCAATCCCACCTTTTTAAAGCCAAGTCTCAAGAGTAAGGCATCCGCATCCCTGACCCCTGAACTTTGATCTACCCACATCATATTCAACGATTCTAACCGCAAATCCTTACCCAGTCGACTTCGCCGGGAGCAAAGTCAAAGCCACTAGAACAGCTATCGCATGGCCCGACGACGGATTCCCCGTGCATCGAGCGAGCATCAACTGCTTCGGTTTTGGCGGATCTAACGCTCACGCCATTGTTTATCAACCGAGCAAGGCCGCCCGCGGTAACTATATGTCCTCCTACCGGATAGAGGGAGAGGAAGAAGAAGAATACGACGACAGCACCACCGAGACACAATCACCACCACCATCGCGGCCCTACACCCTAGTCCTCTCGGCTAATGACGCCGCCGCACTTAACGCCAACGTGTTGGCGCTGTGCAACCACGTGGCCAACCTTAGTGCCGACGCGCCTGTAGCCGACCTCGCCTACACGCTATCGGAGAAGCGCAGCCAGCTCTGGCACCGGGCCTTTGTAACGAGCCACACGACCAACACCCTTGATGAGAGCGACTTCGTGCTAGGCAAGAAATTAGCGCACACGCCGAAAGTCGGCCTCGTCTTTACAGGTCAGGGCGCCCAATGGCCGCAGATGGGCAAGGACTTGCTGGTCACCTTTCCCCAGACTCGGAAGGTGCTTCAGGAGCTCGATGCCGTGCTGCAGGCCCAGCCGGACCCACCGGCGTGGTCACTCGAGGCCGAACTCAGCCAGCCACGCTCGAAAGACCACCTCCGCCAGCCGGAGTTCTCGCAACCATTAGTCACGGCGCTTCAGCTATGCATCCTGTCCCTTCTCGAGTCGTGGGGCGTCAAGCCGAGCGCGGTAGTGGGCCACTCGTCTGGCGAAATTGCCGCAGCCTACGCGGCTGGCTTCTTGGACCGCGCCAGCGCTATCAAGGCCGCCTTCTATCGCGGCCGCGCCGCCGTTAATCGCAAGGCTGAGGCTGAGGCCAACGTGGGCATGCTGGCTGTAGGTCTCGGCGCCGAGCAGGCCCAACCTTTCCTGAACAAGCATGCCGGCGCGTGGATCGCGTGCTTTAACAGCCCCAGCAGTGTCACCGTCTCCGGGCACATAGAGACGCTGAATGCCCTTGAAAAGGAGATCAAGGCGGACGGTCACTTTGCTCGGATCCTCCACGTTGATCTGGCCTATCACTCGCCGCTCATGGGTGTGATTGGCGACGAGTACGGCAAGCTCCTGCGCGAGGACAACCGATTCCAGCCAGCAGACGCGGATAAGAGGGGGTTGAACGTGACTATGTTCTCGTCCGTTACCGCAAGCAAGAAGGACACGCCGGCAGATGCCGAGTACTGGATCGCTAACATGGTCTCACCCGTGCGCTTCGCGGAGGCCTTGAAGAACCTCGTGGCCAGCGAGGCGCCCGACATGCTCATTGAGGTGGGCCGGTCTGGCGCGCTGGCCGGCCCTGTGGCTCAAGTGCTTAAAGACAAGTCCCTTCCGGGCGGTAGCGACGTGACATACCACGCTGCCTGGGCGCGCGGCTCGGGTGCAGCAAAGACACTCCTGGATGTCGCGGGCCGCCTGTTCATAACCGGGGCACCCATCGATATGGCAGCCGTCAACGGCGGCTACACATCTAAGCGCACGATCGTCGACCTGCCCAACTACCAGTGGAACCATGCGGCGCGCTACTGGCACGAGAACGCAGCAAGCCTCGACTGGCGCAACAGACGCTACATCTCACACGACCTGCTGGGCAGCAAGATCCCGGGAACGTCTTAGAAGGCGCCGACGTGGCGGAAGAAGCTAGACCTGGCCGACGTGCCATGGCTAAAAGACCACCAGATGGGGCCCGACGTGCTGGTGCCCGGCATGGCCTTTGCCGCTATGGCGCTCGAGGCCATGTACCAGAAGCACTGTACGCTGCACCCGGATGAGACGAAGGAGATTGATGGCCCTGGTGATCTCGCCTATCGCTTCCGTAACGTCAAGTTCGACCGCGCAGTCGTCATTGAGGAAGGAAAGCCGACCACGCTGCTGTTGACCCTAGCCGGCGTTCCGAGGAGCAAGGACTGGCACGAGTTCCGGGCGCGCACAACGACGGGGGCGGACCAGGACGTGATATACGTGTTGGAATACGAGGTCATATCGGGCATATTGGTATTTTGGTTGTTGTTGTTAGGAGGCTATCTAGGAGGTGGAAGGTGAAAACTCGACTGGCGGGCCCCAGCCCTATCAGCCCTATGAAGGCGGAGATTACTCGTACCATCTCCCCTATTTTCAACAGAAAAACCCATGCCATTGTACATGCAAACCGTGCTCCAAGTCCTGAGAGAGATGGGGCGCGATCCAAAGGCAAAACCAGGCATCGACTATAAGACTTTCGAAGAAAAAACTCTCAACAAAAGATCTCACGCCAGCACCGCTCGGACCACTTGCACTTCGTCTTGATTTGCTTGAAAGTTTCATCGCTGTGCGTAAGTCAGATGGTAATGACTGAAAATCATCCCCGAACAAACTCATCATCGTCGACCTCAGCTGTCCCTTTAAGGATTCCGACACAGCATGTGAATTGTTCGAGATGTGTCTAGAGATCTTTCTCGAACAAAGTATGAATATTGGACGAGCCATTGCTCTTGATGAGGCACAAAAGTTATGTGACATGATAAATTTCAGGTACCTGGTTACTTTTTATGCTCATCTGTTGTTAGTTTATGAACGAATCCGTTGCAGCTAACAAGCCTATGCCCGCGCGTCGTTTTTTTTTAAATGGGAGCCGACGGCATCATATAACCCGAGTCAAAATGGGGTTGCAGAGCGATGTTTTCACACCCTTTTTGAACGAACCCGCGCTATACTCACTAGCGCCAAATTGCCAGCAAGGCTATGGGGAGAGGCAATAATGACAGTCATCTACCTGAAAAACAGAAGTCCTACCACCGCGTTGGACCAAATAACTCCCTATGAGGCGTGGTATGGTAAGAAGTCTGACCTTAGCAATCTACACACATTTGGATGCACAGCCTATCATCATAGGGACGTCCGCTCGGAGCATCAGAATCGCTTGAGCTACCTGGCTCGCTTGATTCTAGTTCTGGTGGCCTGCTCCTAGCTTTCTGTGGAGCGGCTGGTGTTGTGGGTACGGCTGTACGTTCCGAAGTAGCAGGTGAAGTTCTTGCTGGGTAATCGTCGAGAATTTTCGCGATCTCCGCATTTTCAGTGCTTATTATCGGGGAAGGTTCATCATCGGTTTGGTCATCGAAGCTTATTACCGAAAGGTGTCTTCATCATACCCCCCGGCTTCGGTGACCACCTCGTTCCATTGAACGTGACTAGATATTAGTACCTTCTTACCGTTCCACAAGCGGAACTGGTTGGCTCCCTCGTAGCCCAAGAACTGACATTTCAAGCTCTTGTCATCGAGTTTCCGGCGAGCTCCCTCCATATGATGATAGGCTGTGCATCCAAATGTGTGTAGATTGCTAAGGTCAGACTTCTTACCATACCACGCCTCATAGGGAGTTATTTGGTCCAACGCAGTGGTAGGACTTCTGTTTTTCAGGTAGATGACTGTCATTATTGCCTCTCCCCATAGCCTTGCTGGCAATTTGGCGCTAGTGAGTATAGCGCGGGTTCGTTCAAAAAGGGTGCGAAAACATCGCTCTGCAACCCCATTTTGACTCGGGTTATATGATGCCGTCATCTCTCATTTGATCCCATGCTCTTCGAGCAATTCGATGATTTGATGACCAGCATACTCACCTTCATTATCTGAACGTAGTCGGTGAACCGAAGTGTCTCGAATCTTCATGAATTTCAGGTAATTCCGAAGTACGCCTTTTAGGTCGGATTTTCGTTCGAGTAGGTAGGTGGTCGTATATTCGCTGTAGGCATCAAGATTTTGACTTCTTGTCAGTTCTGTATGGATTTGAAGTCCGATTGCTTTGATCGGGTGAGCTCTCTAATTGCCAGGTGTAGAGTAGTAAGATCCGACCGTTCGTATTGATTCTTTACGGAGCATTTTCGCAGGCCCTGTCGTTCTTATCTTTCCAGTGGTTAATAGCACTGGCGTACTCCCTTTTGGCTGCTGTCGCGGCTTTGGATTCTGGGATTTCCGGTTTACCCAGCTTCCCCGAGGTGATCCACCAGAGACCTTTGGCTTTCAGGGCACTGGTTACATCTACCCCCCATGATTCGTAATTCTCGCTCCCCTTTAGCTTAGGGAACCGATACGTATCAGAACCTTCCGTTGCGGTTGAGGTATGGAGGGGATATTGGTCGATAGGGGAAATATCCGCCGATTTTGATGACAGCGAGTTCGATGCTTCTACCCTTAGGTTTTTTGCGGTAGCGGAATAGCTAACCCGGGCTCATAACCTCTTGGTATACGAGGACACGAGGGTAGATAGGCATATAGATATATTAACTGAGCTATCTAGTAGGTGGGAACTACGGAGGAAGGAAGAAGTGGGAAGAGGGTAAATACCTATCCACTAGCGCCGGATGAATGCGGAGATTACTAACCACAGGGTTAACAGTACTGTTCCCTGTTTCCAACATTTTTATCTTGTCTTCAAGATGTTTCTTGACTGCAGTGCCATTGACGATCGATTTATTGATGCCAGAACCCTTCTCGCGAGCTCGCTGAAAGAGATCCTTGAGAAACTTCTTCATCGGCAGATGAAGCAGGTTGAACGAAGCGAAGAACGTGCACACGAGAACGAGGCGAGGGAAAGAAGAGATAGGAAGGGAGAGAGTGTCCAAGCACTCGTTTTGCGAGACGCAAAGAACGCGCACTGAAGGCGTACTGCGAGACGAATAGCAGCAGAACGACGTGACCAAGGTGAACAGGTAGGCAGAACAAAACAGAAAGAACGAGGGCAGCAGACGATTCTTTATGCGAAACCGTCAGGAGGGAAGGCATGGCGTGGGCTTGGCATCCAATTCTGCTCCCGAGGGAGCCAGCTCTGGCTCCCCTCCATCGTGCTGGGGTTCGCCGACTAAAGTTGACGAGTTCGAGCTCGCAGGATGCACTAAGAGCCGCCAGAACAGGACGTCGTGAGAGCAGGGGCGAGCCGGGCCTGAGCAGTGGGTGCGCGAAGGTGAGCAGTGGGTGAAGCGACGGTGCCGTGGGTGCGGGTGGGTGAGCAGAGCGGCTGGAGCTGACTAACTCGACTCGATGGGCAAAGGCATTCTGGTGGGCCACCCTACCTGAATATAGAAGAAGAGCCTTTGAGACTACGACAATGAGTATCGCGCGTTGCGTAAAGAGGCAAGGTAGCTTTACAGTAATGAATCGAACAGTCGTCACATTTGAAAATGCTGTGTGCGGATTTTCGAAAGATTCCAACAGGGGAGTGAGTACCTAAGGGGCACGACAGTCGCTCCATTGATCGATCTGTAACCGCCGCACTGATGCTCTCAGTCAGACTACTTATTCGAGAATCTTTTCATGAGGCTGTCGCACTAGAAGACTGCTATCATGACCGAACACTTAAAGGTTCTGTCCCTTGTATTTATTACGAGTTACCTCGCACTCTGCGAGTTTCCAGATTCTGGGTATGAATAGCTATTCTTCACAAGCAAGAAAGCGTTTACATGATCATGTGTTTATATGGGATCAAAATTTCGCAGCACGGCAAACAATCAGATATCGTGCTGAAGACAATCATCTAGTACCCGCAGATGGGCAGAGAATCATCGACGCGTTCCTTGAAGAGCAAAGGTCGAGGCTAGATCCCCCTCATGTGAGTTATGTTGCTCTGCGGAAATTCCTCGAATCGGCTGGTGAGGTTTCTTGGGACAAAGACGCAACACCGTCAAACCGGAACGTACTACTAGTGCTGCTTGACGATAGACGAGATGGTACTGGTTGGCAAGACATCAATGGTACACAGCATTCGCCGCGGAATTGGGATGGATACGCCAACTACCCTTCTCGGGGCGAAAAAAGGGTTTCTGGATTGCTCAACCCCAAGGACTTGTACAACAAACTGCTTGAAAGCGTAATTTTGCAATCTAGCGACTTCCACGAACTCCCTTAGGTTGATGAAATGTCAGAGACTATCTGATGGCGCGGAGCGCCGAGTCCTTTTTGTTTTCAACCCAATCCTTTGTAACCAATTCTAATAAGATATAGATACCTCTCAAACATGAATCCCCTTTGCGGACTTGCAATTGTCTCGACCGCATCGAGGATACGAGCTCCTGTCCTACGATAATTTTTACAGCGTTACATCTCTTATCATGTCTTCTTTGGAATTTCAATGGTATGACCCATGTTGTTGTTTGTACCTTTCTTCTGCTCATACTAAATGGGAGGAAAAAGTCCTTTGGTTTTGCGCTCAAATTTCATCTCCCTTACTACGCGCTGCGGAGGAGTCCTGCGCCGCAAGAAGATGCTCGAGGTCTTCGGCGATGTGGCAGTTTCATTCCAAGCCGCGAAAACCCCAATGCATCCGACTATATCTACGAAGCCCAAGTATCGATACTGATAACAGGGGTTGATGAATGGTTCTGAACTGCCGATTGCTGCACCGACATCCATTTTGGTGGCGAGGAGACAGTGCTATACTACTACGAATATGACTTGGATGCGCCTACAGGCGGTGAGAAGTCTACCAATTATCCGATTTGGAATCCTAGAGAATACTTCCTTCTTATACTATCCTGTCGAGTCAGACAAATCACAAAGGAATGGAGTAATATTATGAACGCCTTGGAAGACCGATTGCAGTACCATGTAAAGCATATTTGCAAGTCAGGAACGCTTGATCACTGCTGATAGTTGCTAGGAAGAAAGCGTTTTCAACGAGGCTGCCCGGAAGGCGTCGCTTGTAGATGACATGAGATTCAGTCGAAGTCTAGCATATACATCCACTATTGAAATGCTGCGCCTTCTTTATAGATCACTCGTCAAAGTGCTCGAGTCGTGGGAATGCTTTGATGGTGGGGAAATGCAGTACTTTGAGGTAAATGAGCAGGAGACGCATCGAAGGGTTTGGGGCTCTTATGTTGCTAGTATTGAGAAATATATGATGGAGCTTCGATTCATGAAAAATGGGGTACGGCCATCTTAAACCACAACGTTCGAGGTCCTTGCTGACGCATCAAGCTTGTCGACGCTTCTGCAATGGTAGAAAGTCATGTAGCTGCACTTCAGGGCGGGAACATAAACCGGCTCACAAGAGTGACAGTAGTGAGTGAAGTATGCTGATCCTCTGATATTGTCAAATAGACTAAAAAAAGCAAGGTCTATCTACTCTTACTCTAGGCACGGTGAGTAACCCCCACCTCGATACTGTACGCTAGACAAAGCTGATGCGGTTCACACAGTATTTTGCATGATAATCATGCCCAAAGAAGCGTCCTGGATAGCTTATAGCTTCTTACTCTTATTCCTTACAACTTTTACCTTCCTCGTTGCGTTCAAAAGCGAATATTTCATGGTGGTAGGAGGCTATGCGAGCGTAGAACGCTTCTTATAACGAGTTCAGGCACTGATCTTTTATATCCTTCTCGAACTGTGGGTCGTAAAATTAATCGCATTTAACTGACTGCGGTCTTATACTAAATATATGTCATGGGCAAGGTCTTGAGTATGGTCTTTTGCGCACAAGTCTTCCTGGGCCGAGCAATATTTGAAATAGCATCTACGCATTTTCACTTACAGGTGCCAGGGTAAGGGGGCAAGCTGGGATACACGTCCGTACTGGATAGTCAACTTCAAAGGTCAACATTGGGCAGAGAACAGGATTGCCACCGCATGATTGGCTTAAAGTGACAGCAAGTTGACGGGATATGTTTACTGATTTCCTCACATTTCTCCATGATCCCAGTCGCTGCTCTTTATCATTTCTTTCCGCGCCGTGCGCGCTGTGTCACTTCGCAGCCTCAATCACGCTGGACAAGTCGGTGGCTGTCTAGCGCGACTGGAGGAAGAGGCTCTACGGTGCAAGGAGGCAAGGCTCTGATAGGTTTACATGGTCGCGCTGCGTTACGATTCAAGATACGGAGGGGGTCTAGGGACGAATGCGTAATATTAGGCTTCCGTCCTATGCGGACTGCCTACAAGATGTCATCTTTCTTTGCTAGGTGGCAACTAGTCTCGAGCTCCCGGAAGATATTTGACAGCCAGCATACACCAGGAAATGGTCATAGCAAGGTCGGAGCCCCGACTGTAAAGGACGACCGAAGTACAGGAGAGTCGCTGACACTCTATGTTCCGTCGGTATAACCACCTTGGATAGTTACTTTGGAGGTGATGGAAATTCGTCTGAATCTGGGACTGTTGATTCCAATTCAAGAGCTTATGCAATAGCGATATCGGTAATTTTCTACAAAGGAGCGTGCGCAGGCAAATACAGGTCGCCAGTCATCGAATCGTAATGAGAAAATATATAGAATAACACAAGTTCAGTCATCTGCCGAGCACTTATTGGGTTGCATTCTATCACGCATATCACTTTTGTCACGGCCAGAGAACGGTAATGAGAAATCAATTGTTGGAATACGAGGTCATATGGGGGCATATTGACATTTTGATTGTTGTTGATGTTGTTGTTACGAGTAGGAGGCTATCTAGGTGGAAGGTGAAAACTCTACTAGCGGGCCCCAGCCCTACCAGCCCTATGAAGGCGGAGATTACCATCTCCCCTATTTCCAATATCAATATGTGAGGAGTTTCGCGGTATCTCAAGGAAGGGCTCATAGAAACTTGTTTCAGTGGTCATGGTTCAACTGCCTCGCAAGAAACCGGGATTGGACTCAGACGGTCGGAGCCGCGGAAGGATTGTCATTATTTGGTAAAACTTTCCGGCCGTTTGCGGAAGCATTCATTTGCATACCTTTATACAGAAATCTTGGGTTTACAATGAAATTGCATCGTTGGCGCGGCACAGCTAGCCATGCTCTAGAACCCTCCACTCGTAATCCAGCAATGATCGCTCAATCGGCGACCACGCATATAAAGTCGGCGACCATCGGCGTCTAAAATTCCAACAACACGACATTGAAAACATGATGTAGCCGTATAGAATTCATGGCATGTGGCATGGGATTGCCACCTTTGTCACTATCATATATCATGTGAATATGACTGAATTTGGGGTAAAGACGGAGCTTTCCTCGAATCGTACTACTATCTTTCAAACGTACATAGTTCCTTCCTCATCTAAGTTGTCTTGTCTTCTACCTCACATCTTCTATCATGTCTACAAACGTCTTAGCTACTGGCGCGGCTGGAGCAGTGTTTGGTGCCGCTCTTAAGTTTTCAGGAGTATACATGCCATCGGTCATTGTCTCTCAGATGGAGCTGAAGAGCTTCCATATGCTCAAAGTTTTCTTAGGAGCGAGTGCCACCAGCGCGTGAGACTCTCTAAACCTCCAAACGATGGTCTATTGCTTTTTGCTGATGATCTCAGGCTCGTCATGGCCACACTCGATAGACTGGGCCTCAGGAAGACACAGCCCAGATCAGCATCCTCGATGGGTTGGTTCAGCGACTACGACGCAAACATCGTCGGTGGGCTCCTGATCGGCTTCGGCATGGCTCTCTCGGGTGCTTGTCCCGGCACAGTCCTCGTCCAACTTACAACCGGTATACGCTCCGGATGGCTCGCCATGCTCGGTGGAGTACTAGGGGGTATCCTGCATGCGAGGCTCTCCCCAATCCTACGCTCCAGCAAACCAAGCACTACCGATTCTTCCGCCAACCTTACGGTCCATAGCAAGTTCGGCCTTGACGCCAACTATGTTCTTTTGGGATACGAAGTCATGTGCCTGGCCGCGATAAGTTTTGCAACACTGCTCAAACCAGGGGACGCATTTACATCCCTTCATGCAATTCTCGGCGGACTCTTGATCGGAGGCGCTCAAACAGTTTCGCTACTTCTGACTAGCACGCCTGTTGGCTGCTCAGGCACCTATAGCGAAATCGGACAATACTTCTGGCGGGCTTGGGATTCCTCGACTGGGTACAAGTCTTCTCAGGAGGCACCACGGCCATCGACGCGAAGCATGACCTTTGCTCTCGGTATCTTTTTAGGAGCTTGGGCAATGCCACAGTCAAGTCCGATAGCAGCGGCTCTAGCCGATAGCCAGATCTCGGACCTTTCTGCTTTTGCGGGCGGTTTCGCCATGGTATTTGGGGCCAGGCTTGCTGGCGGGTGCACATCTGGGCATGGGATCAGCGGCATGTCTGCGCTTTCCGTTTCGAGCGTCATCTCTGTTGCTTGCATGTTCATTGGGGGTATCGGATTGGCCTGGTTGCTCAAATGATGGATGGAATGGAGAATGTGTCTGTCAGATTACACATCTCTCCACATCCTCACGTTGTCTTTGTCACTATGGGAGAACCATCTTCTTCACCCGATTCCGTAACACTCTAGCTGAGCAGCCATAGAACTGGCATGCAACGAAAGCCAGGATAAGGCAGCCAACTACATAACCCCCTCCGCACCCACATCCCTTTCCCCCAAAACTTCTCACTGCAGAAACGACCTCATGATCCCCACAAACCCCCCCCCCCTGAAAACCCCCTATCGCAAATCACCCACTTCCCCCCCTGGCCCCCAACCCCCAGTACGAGGCGAATGACAGAATTCTTCCGCCCCCCTAAATAAGCGAATATCTCCAAATTTCAGAGTCGTTCACTAAACCAAAATACAGCAAACGCAATACTACATCAATTGAGTTTAAAAAAAAAATACCAGCCTGTAGCAATGAAGCGATTATATAAGTTCTCTTAAATTTCAAGCAAATTCGATTTGTTTGTGAATGGATCCAAAAATTCCAAAAGTTATAGTAATTTTCGAGTTGTTCAGAGGGGGGCGGAAGTCGTACCCACCATCGGCGATCTCGCTACCAAATCCCGCCAGCGGGGAACTCGCCTCGCGGAATTCGCCCCGCGTGCCGAGATTCCGGGATCCAGATGACGCGTCCCTGGTACCCGACCGGATGAATCATTGGAGCGGACACGTGGATGGGGGATTTTGGGTGGAGGTTTGGGTGAGGGGGGTTGGGTTGCGGGGACAGGTGGGGATATGTTGATGGGGGATGGGGATGGGGATGGGGATGGGGATGGGGATGGGGATGAGGGTGAGGGGGGGCTTCGATGAGATTGGAAGTTTTCTTTTTGTTCGTGTTCAACCTGGACGCATACATAGTTCTACTGTAGCTAGTGTGACGGGTTGGGGCTTTCGTGCATCCTATGCCGTCCGTAGCCTCAGCCCTCAATAGGCTCGTCCCGTAAGTGAGGGGCGAGCTTGGTGGGGCTACGGATCCGCGCTTTCTTGCGGATCAAAACGGTCAACATCTTGCGCTCGGAAGGAATCGGAGGGGAATTCTGTGGGAAAGATGCGCAACCGGGGAATACGGCTTCGGGGATCAAGGTAATGGGGAATGTTGAGTGTTCCATGAATTTCCGTGTCGTCTGGTAGAGTTCACTCGGGGAGTTGTGACTCAACCATGTGAGAGAGGAAAGGGTATATAAACGTCGTCTCTGCTTTCAAAGATACCTCTCTCGCTCTATCCCCACTTTGTTATCAAACACCCTTCCGAACATTGAATCCCCAAACAACATCCCCCTGAACCCCCTACAAGCTACAGCACCCAAAGCCCACCATGTCTCCAAACCCGGAATTCAAACCCCTATCCAACATCTGCGAGTTTCTCAACGCCCTCCACGTCTACGCCGCCGACGCCCGCCAAGGCCGCGCCCGCCTCGTCCAAGCAAACCACTACTGCTCCCACGTCCGCAAAGACCTCCGCCAATGCCTCATCTACGACTCCCCCGAGAAAGACGCCCGCCTCATCGGCGTCGAGTACATGGTGCCCAAACACGTGTACGAGACCTTCCCACCCGACGAGCAGAAGCTGTGGCACAGCCACGAGTACGAGGTCAAGTCGGGGATGTTGATTTTGCCGAAACCCGAGAGCGCGGATGCGAAGGAGTGGGATCGGGCGGAGCTGGAGGCGATGAGGGAGGTCGTGGGGTTGTATGGGAAGACGTGGCATTTTTGGCAGGTGGACCGTGGGGATGAGGTGCCGATGGGATGGCCCGAGTTGATGGGGAGCTTGACGCGCGAGGGGCAGGTGGATTTGGAAGGGGCGTTGAAGGGGAGGGATGAGAGGTTTGGGGTTAGTTATAAGAAGAAGGCGGAGGCGAGGGAGGGGATTGCGAGGCCGGGGATTTCGGAGGGGGCGGATTCGTGGTGGAAGGTGGGGGAGGACGGTAAGGAAGGTGGGAAGGAGTCATTGGGTGCTTGAGGCAATTGATGGTGAAGACCTACCGTGCGTTTATTTCTGGACTGTGTATATTATCTCCTTTTGCTGGTACATTAGCCGCCTCAACTCTGATATTTGTGACCCTTTTTTCTTTATGCTAGAGCCCACTAGATGAGGTTCTTATTCTAAAGTCCTTTGATGACGAAGTGTTGTCTTTTCGGGTGATTCTTTCCTCCCCTCGTCTTGACCGTGCTCATAGGTCATCAGATTCCTTTTAGGAGCGCTTTCTGATCTTGATCAATGGTGACTTGATTTTCTCCGTAGGCTTGATCACCAGTGAACGAAGTTGTGAGCTTAAAAGATATTACAAAAATATACCGTAACCAGAGTAGAGTCAACGTAGAGTCAAGAACAAAGCACAATAACAGAGTACTGTAATCCTATTGCTCGAATTCCTGGAGAAATCTCGAGTTCAAGCAATGTAGAGTCTAAGATCAAACTTTCTATTTTCTTGCTCTGGTCAGAAAAGCTGAATTGACACAGGAATGTCTTTTGTAACTGGCAGCATCGTTTGTCCTGAAATGGTGAAGGGCGACAGACAAATACAACGTAAACATTACTTACTCTCGAGAATGAAAATTCAAGGGCGATGTTAGAAGCATAAGCGGTCTCCGCAGTGCGGACACTAGAACTAGGTATGGTGGCACGGTGGGCGGACGTTTCTAAAAACATCATGTTGTTGCTACGAGTAGAGCGCCCCCTCGTCCAACGACTGTTAAAATGGCAAGATAGGACAGAAATATCAACTGATATCTGCCCAGTGCTCTGAACGTGAGAATAGCTTGTGGTGATACCGTACATTCGGATGTCTAATCGAGCCGATCCCCGCCTCCCCCTCACAACAACACGGCACGGGCATGCATAGAACAACTACTATCTGCTCCAAGACCGCTCGTCCCATATCCTCAATACCACTCAGAACCTCCATATTTGTACCACGACAGCACTCTTATTCAATGGCTACCACGGACAAGTCCAATGTGCCCAAGGCAGAATACAGACAGCTTGGGAAAAGCGGCCTGAGGGTCAGTGTGCCAATATTCGGGTGTATGAGTTTTGGGGACAAGAGGTGGCAGAAGTGGGTCATAGAGGAGGATGAGGCTCTTCCACTACTGAAAGCAGCATACGATCGAGGCTTGAACTCTTGGGATACTGCAAATATATATAGCAACGGCGTCTCTGAAGAGATCATTGGCAATGCTATCAAGAAATACAATATACCGCGCCATAAATTGGTTGTAATGACCAAATGTTGTGGAACTGTGCGAGAAGGGAACAGCCCCGAAGTCCTGGCGCTTCAAGATATCGACAAGACTGTCGACTACGTCAACCAAAGAGGACTTTCACGCCAAGGTATCTTTTCCGCCGTCGAAGCCTCCCTCAAGCGCCTACAAACGCCCTACATCGATCTTCTACAGATCCACCGCTTCGACAAGACAGTCCCAGTTGAAGAGACAATGAAGGCTCTGCATGATCTAGTCCAGGCCGACAAAGTACGCTACATTGGCGCTAGCAGCATGTTTGCATACCAGTTTGCAACAATGCAGTTTACTGCAGAGAAGAATGGGTGGACCAAGTTCGTGTCGATGCAAAACTGCTATAGCTTGCTATATAGAGAGGAAGAGAGGGAGATGAACAAGTTTTGCAACGAGACTGGCGTGGGGCTTATTCCTGTAGGCTATCTCACCTTTCCGCCTCTACCCCCCATTGTGTCGCTTCAGTACTAACTCGACAAATTTACAGTGGGGTCCACTCGCCGCCGGCAGCCTCGCACGCCCTGCCTCCGCTCACGGCAGCACAGACCGTTCGAAAGACAACCCTCTCGCAGACGTTGATGCTGAAATCATAGGGCGAGTCGAAGAGTTGGCGAAGAAGAAAGGATGGACGATGAGTCAGGTTGCACTTTCCTGGATCAACAAACGCATCAGCAGCCCGATCATTGGATTTAGCAGTGTTGGAAGGATAGATGAGGCATTAGATGCCAGAGGGAAGGAATTGACCAAGGAAGAGGAGGATTATCTAGGAGAGTTGTACAAGCCGAAGGCCATTTACGGACACGGTTAGAGCAGGCACCTGGGAGATATTCAGCGTTACCGGCTACGTCGCACATAGAAGAATTTATCAACCACGTGGGAGCTCAGAGGAGACTTTGCTACGGCAAGCCATTCCGGACTGATTCAACGAACGCTCCCCATGAAACATTTCGCCCGATCTTATCGAAGGGCAACAAGCCCACTAAAGTATAATTTAAGATATTCTACTGGCACGCAGGTCGTGTTTTACAGAATAAGCCTCTCCCACCCCTGTTTTGTCTTTCAGAACGGTGGTTTCGTCCCTGGCTGACGGCGGATTTCTGTTTCCAGAATCCATCTTTCCATGTACACTCTCCATGACTGCAGTCCATCTCAGATACTAATTCTGAAGCAGAGTCATTTTTCCGATATTATGTGTTCCTGCGCAAGTGTTCAGAATATCAAGGGCATCCGGATATGCGATGGGAAGGTGATATGTGCGGACTTTCGCAAGTCGCGATGTCTGAAACAACTTCAACCGCGAAAAGAAGCCACACTGTTTAATGATCGAGATTGCTTTTCCCTGTGTTTACTGTTCTTTCACACATGTTGATGGTTTAGAGCTTATGACGTTGTATCGTTCTTCGCCGAATTTTTCACGCATGCCCCCTCGTTGAAGCTTCTGTAGCTGTACGTTTCTCCGATTATCATCTTCCCGAATCCACCTCCTCTCAAATCCTGAAGGTGACTCTTCTGGTGGTTTGCACCAGCACATCTGACTTGAAGGTCGCATCTTGACCCTCCAAACGCCATCATGCATTTTGCAAGGTTTCCAATCTTTCTCACTTTACTCAGCTACGTTCATATCACAATCACAAGAGGACTCGGCATAAACTGTCGAGGCAGCAGCCAATGCAGCAAAATATTCCAATCCGTCGGCACCACAGACCTCATAATATACTTCAACGAGAGTCTTTGGATCGGGGGCGACAGTAACTTACCAAACGGACCCATAATCGACAAAGCCTTCTACTACTTCGGTCAGCACATCATGTGCGCCCAGAACGGCAAAATCAACATCGGCTCCATCTGCCTCTTCCTCCAAGGCAACATCCCAGACGCCGGCATCCCCGGCTTCCTCATCAAGCGCAAGATCGCCGAGCTTGCCGCCCACGGCTGCAAAATGTGCGGCAGCGTTCCCCTTGGTTCTTTAAACAATCCAGCCACGCTCGGGATATTGACCTCCAATTACGTAACAGACAAGGGCTGTCAGGGCCTCTGTTCGCCAGGAAATACGACTGATCCGGTCGTCCCGCAGGCGCCGGTGCCGGCTGTGGCGGCGGGGAATCAGACGACTGTGACCACGGCTAATCCGGCGGAGGCGGGGCCGACCGACGATCCGCAGACGAGGATGCATCATTGGTATACCGCGAACCCGGGAGGGAAGCGGGGGGTCTAGCCGGGAGAGGTTGCTGGCGCTGTCTTTCTTTTACCGCCTATTAACCGGGAATTGGTTCTTGTATAGGAAAAAAGCTGCAGAAGAGGCGATCGCGATGGATGCGGACTTGACGGTATAAGGCAGGTCGAGGCGGCTGGTTGGAGATGGGCGTGCCTGCTCGAACGGGTACACATGCAAGAGTGGGACGCAGCGAGTGGGCATCTGTGCTTGGACGACTTGGGAACATAACGTGCAGTCTAACTGCTCCGCTCTCAAGCTACGAAACAAGCCATCAAGGAAGAACCTGCAGCGAAAACTTGAAACAGCTCGTCACACCCAGCTGCAAGCTCGGCATTTCACCACCAGAACCTCTCGATATATAATAAACATCGAAAACTTCTTCCACAGCCTTTAAGAAACCTTTATATCAGCATTCTTCACCCGTCTCTTTCTTCATACAGATAACCTTTTTTCTCACGCTATATTCCTCGATTCTCACATTGTTCTTCGTCTTCAACACCATTTCTCTAATCATGATATATCATTCCACATGAAAGACGATGCAGTAATAAACCACCTTCGCCACACTCGACTTTTTCATCTCGACTTTTCACCGTTGTACGACTGAATCAGAGTAGACCTCTCTTTTTCAACATTCTTGTTAAAAGAAAAAGAAAAAGGATTTATTCAGTCAAGCTCGAGGGCCTTACACAAACCACCCGACGTCAAATCTCTTCCCACACTATCCTTCAATACCTCAACAACCCCAACCCACCCTCCCCAATATCCCACCAACCACCCCTTCCATCCCCAGCAATCCTCCAAAAAAAATACATGAAAATAACTATTTCTTCGCTTCAACAACCCTGTCTCTTCGATCCCAACCCCTCACACCGCATATCTGTATCACACTGTATCGAAGTCTCCGACTTTCTTCTCTTTTCTCTCTAAGATGAGTGTGATTTTCTGGCTCCTTCTTGCTCTCTTTTCCAACTTTATTTTTCCTTTTCTCTTTCCTTCGCACTCTTCGGCCCCCCCCCCACCTCCTAATCACTCTCCCTTCTTCCAAACCGCTTCACTTCTTCCCTTCCTTCTTTCCAACCACCATTCTCGTCATCTATAACAAACACTCTTCTAAAGCTCAAAAACGAAACTGCATCCTTCCTTCTCAATATCAACGTATTATTCTGTAAGTCTAAATCAGTTTGAAGAATCGATATGTTGTTGGCTTGAGCGAGATGATCAAGATTAGAGAAGAAAGAAGAGGTTTTGAAAAGGGGATTAAAGAGTATGAGAGGATATAAAGACGAGAAGGTGAATATTTTTGGAACGAGGGTCGTAAAGTGAAAGGGTGAGGAGGGCTTTCAAAAGTGTGTTGGAAACAGGGGAGCAACCTTCGCCTCATAGTTGCTGGTAAGGGTTGGGGTTCGCTATGTAGGTAGTGGAGTCTTTCGGCTTCCACCTCCTACGTAGATAGGTAGTCTTCTAACTGACAGCAGCAACCAGAATATCAATGATATGTATGCTCTCATGTGAGGTCGTATTCCAACACACGTTTGATCGGCGCGCAGTGAGCCTGCGATGATTTAAAGAGCGACTTGGTCGGTATCTTTTAGAATTGTTTTATGCTGAAGAGGCGGCGATCAAAGAGACGATTGTTTAGGTTCGCCTTGTTCGCTATCATTGGTCTTTACAGGTATACTTGCTGCATGGAAGATCTCTTCTTATTTCCGAGACGATGTTGGGTAGAGCGAGCTTTATCATCACAGTGAAAAGCCGAGCCTAAGTCCGTCTAATCTCCACATCTTCATTGTGAATTCCTCGAGAAATTATCATCATTGCGCTTGGGTTGCTTTACCAGCGCCGCGTCTATTCATCTACAAAATCTACTACGACTCGCTTTACAGGCACATCTCTCACTATCTCGAACATTTCTTGTCTCTCCACCTCCCACTCCATTCAAACCACTGAACAAACCCGAACACCATGCATACCGGCGACCACGCCCTCATCGGCGCCGCGGCCAACATCCCCACCAACCCCCCTCAACCCATCATCTCCTTCAGCCCCGTCGTCCTCCCCGCCCCAGGCCGTCCCGCCAACCTCCAGCTGCGCGTAACGGTGCCCTCAACCGGGGCCGCCCTCCCGATCATCCTCCTCGCGCACGGCCAGGGGCGCAGCAACTCGCTCTCGTCGCTGGAAGGGTACGCGCCTCTGGGCGAGTTCTGGGCGGCGCACGGCTTCGCGGTGCTGCAGCCAACGCACCTGAGCTCGGCGTTCCTGGGGCTCAAGGCGCCCGAGGGCCAGGAGCTGTTCTGGCAAGAGCGCGCCGCCGACATGGTGCGGATCCTCGACAGCCTCGACCGCGTCGAGGCGGCCGTGCCGGGGCTCACGGGCCGTCTCGATCGCACGCGCATGGCGGTCGCGGGCCACTCGGCCGGCGCGTGGACCGCCGCCATGCTCCTGGGTGCCAGCAATACGGATCCGCGGGACGGGTCCACGTGGTATAAGCCCGAGACGCGCATCAAGGCGGGCGTCGTCCTTGCCGGCATCGGAAACGGCGGCGCGGATCTCTCAGACTTCGGGAAGAAACTCGTCCCCTTCTATGGCCCGAGCTTCAGCAAAATGGCCACGCCCGCGCTCGTGGTGTGCGGCGATGAGGACGTGAGTCCCCATTTGACGATCCGTGACGCCGACTGGCATGCCGACCCGTACGCGCTTGCTCCGGGGCCGAAAGATCTGCTTACGCTCAAGGGCGCAAAACATGGGCTCGGGGGTATCAGTGGGTGGGATGCGGGCGAGACGTTGGATGAGAGTCCGGAGCGGTTGGCGGTAGTGCAAAGGATGACGTGGGCGTATTTGAGGAGTCAGCTCTATAAGGGAGATGGGGCTTGGGCAGAGGCATGTAAGGCTTTCGACGGGCTTGAGGGGCAGGGGAAGGTTGAGAGTAAAAAGTGAGCGAAGTTTTCGCTTTCATGCCTGAACCTCTTCCGCCACTTTCGTCTTTTTATCGTGCAGATTTCGTGCGCGTCTTGAAGATGAAAACGTAGCTGCAGGATCGAACTGAAATGATCGAAACACTGTGGCGTTCAAAGGTTGCATATCACGGGCTTGCGATCATTCAGACCGTCAATATGATGGCTATGCCACAGATTCGGATTCGGGGGTAGAGTTAGGTCGCTGAATGCTTCGTTGACCACTCCTCTGCCCTCTCCGCCGAGAAACGTGGCCTGGCCATCCACACCCGCGTTTCTAGGCTAGTGAATTCGTGCAAAATGTTTCGCGATCATCGTGCCGCCGGCCTGTCCCATTCTTTGCTCTGGCGAACGAGAACATGTCTCTACACACATCTACTCAGTATATTCTGCAAAATAGCACGCAGGACCTGTATATACCGGTCAAGGGAAAAAAAGGACTTCTGCTCATCCTAAATCGTGAAATAGTCGGAGGGACGAGGGAGGGGAGGGGGGTAGCCCGCGGGAATGCCGCTACTCGCTGTGTCTGGTGTTGAATGAATGCACCTGCACTCTTTTGATTTGTTTTTGCGCCTTTTCGTGCAGACTGGCTCAGGAAGAAAGGCGTATCGAGTAACTCTTTTCCTTCAATGTATTTGGTAAGCACGCTGCTCCTGGGTTGAGTGGATGGTGAAGAGCTCTTCAAGTGTCTCATGATCCCTGAACGCGCGACGTTCAAGGAACATGACGGGATATGGTAGAAGAGGGTTCTGATACATAGGGTCAGGATATCTCCCTTCGGCAAAAGCATGTTGCGGCCTACCAAAATTAGCCTAAATTCAACAGCGTTATGACTGCGAGATGATACGGTTATCTTCTGGTGTGCGATGATACGTCCCTTTATACATCAGTCGAATGACGTTCAGAAAACCCTTTTACAGCCCACCTATTACTGCACTAACATGTAAATCTCGAAATACTTTCGTTGCTGATCATATACATATATACATATATACAAATACAAAGATTCCCCCGTCATAAATGTTCTTTTCTTTTTTCTCTTTTGTTTAATTACAAAATACAAATCGCATTCGGCGGACTGGCGACCCCACCGGGAAAATTCAGCGGCGCGCTCGTGAAGCAGCAACTCCATTTCTGGTGTTTGCGGCACGTTTCAGCGAGCTCTTCGAGGTTGAACATTTCGCCAATGGGGGTGCCCCAGAGGGCGAGGAGGACGTCGTGCAGACCTGTAGATCCAGTCAGCCAGATTTGGGTTTCGTGGTCAAGGATATATTTGAATAGGGGATACGGACGATACCGCTCATCCGTCGCGGGCCACGCCTCGAAAACATTGGCATCCCCGCCCACCGCCGCGAAATGCTTCTCCCACAACCATTCCACGCTCTCCCGCGTCCCCTCGACCCCAGCCCACTCGCTCCCCAGCTCCGTGCCTCTTCTCCGCTCGTCGAAGCTCGCCTCGTTGTGCCATTTCACAAACCCGGAGCGCACCAGTAGGATGTCGCCGGTGCGGAACTCGGTGCCTTGGGATGCGGCGACGGCTTCGAGGTCGGTGTGCGAGATGGCGTGGCGCGTGGTGGGATCGTAGGTGATGTTGTGGGCTTGGGCGTAGGAGAGGTAGTCGAGGAGGATGGCGCGCCCGACGATGCCACCGTTTTTGGTCCATTCTATTGTTCTGTTAGATCCGTGTGTGCGTACTGGTAGCTGGTTTTACGAAGTTGTTGTGGAGGAGGGGTAGGGCAAAGGGATTTTACTGTCAATCCCATTGCGCATCGATGAATTCGGGGCTGTAATGTCGGCGTGTGTAACTCCGTTGTAATAAAGCCCTGTGGGCTGATGCGCCCAGTGCCTGAACCCATCCCATTGACTCCCACTCTGCGTATTCATGCTAACCTCATCATCATAGCCCGTCCAATCCGGCAAAGCCGTGATCTGGTGCTCCGGCGGTTTTCGATGCGAGTGGGGCGTCTCGCAGTTATTCAAAGGCCAGTTTATCGCTACGCTGACACCTACCTGGATTTCCTCGCGGGCAGAGCGTATGACGTCGGGGGTGAGGAGGTTCAAGGTGCCCAAGTCGTCCTTGTGACCAGGTGTGTCCCAGAGACCCCAGGCGCAGCCATGGGGCATTCCAGGAACGGGAGGGATGGACTTGTAGGAGGGGAGACGGTGAGGTTGCTTGGATGGTACAGCGTGGATGGTTCTCACGCCATTTGATTTGTTGGTGGTTTGCGCATTGACAGGGTCTCCATTGCCGCCATCAGGGTTGTTGTTCAGTGGGTTATCGTTCGCCATGGTATTTTAAGACGATCTTTGAAGATTGAGGCTCAAACCATACGATTGTGATCTCCATCTCGATCTGGGGTGTGGGGTTTGGGGTTGATTTTGTTCCCTGACGACTATTCGTAAGTGAAGATGTCATAGGGGATATTCTCGGTTATCGGGTTTCTTGATAGCCGAAAGTGGCTTTGTGGCCTAGATTATTAGGCCGCGGCTTCACGTTCCAGGCCTCATACAGGCTATGGCGCTTTGAAGTTATTCCGCCGCATTCGAAGTGGTCATCTGATGAGAGCTGTAGTTTGTCCATGAAGGAATTCTTCTGAACGATATTATCCTTGGCGCGATACGAAGTTGGCGACCCGGTAACAATAGGTATAGCCTCCTCGTCAAGCCGTTTCACTTGTTTGATAGGGTATCTTTGACGGCTATGCTATTAACTTGGAAGACGAGTCTTCATGAATTCTCGTGCTGCGTCCGATAGTAGGCCTAGGACGGGTAGATAGGCTCACTGGAGATTAGGACCGTCCAAGTAGGAAGCTCCATGGTCCATCCTGGGCATGCTGCTCCCAAGATCGAAATGGTTAACGAGCCATAGGTCTTCGTCGCGGACTGTACTCCAGTCGGTTGAGAAATTGAGGGGGGGCATCAAGAGATCCTGAGGTTCCCAGGGGATATATCCGGGTAAATGATTGGTCTGATAAGTTGGAACTCTTGATGAATTTGGGGTTGGTTGCGGTAGTTGGTTCGAGTGCATGGTATCTGGTATCATATTCGGCTGGTTTAGGGGCTGTACATTGTTCTCGTGAGCAGGCCGCGTCAAGGCATGAGCCGATGCTCCACTTGAGCGTCTTGCTGAACGATGCTGCGTCGGGGTCTCATCTTGTTCATGGATTCGGCGGACAATCTTGGTAAAGAGCAGGAAGATCCAACCGCTGACTGGCCAGGAACTCTGCAACTCCCGGAGAGCTATCATGCAAAGCTTGAGCTTCACAGAAGCCAATTGCTGAAGAACTGCATCTTCGGATTGAAGATTTACTGCTTGCATGCACATTGCGGCGAACAAGCTAGGGATGATGTGGATCGGGCAGTGCTGGATGGAATTGGAGGCTAGGAGGTCTTCAACAATCCGTGCCATTTGGTTTGAAGCAGTCATGGCCACCCGGTGCGACGAATCTCGTGACGGCGTTGAAGGGTCCTCTGAGGTTCTTGTCCGATGTGTTAAGATCTTGAACCAGCTGTTTTCGGCCTGTGTTAGCGTAGAAGATTGAAAAATCTTGGAAGTGCAGTACTTGCCTAAAAGCGACATGAAGCATGCTTGTCCACAAACATTCCCGGATTCGGCCTAGCTGGAGTTCCTGAGGTAGCTGAGTCTCCCATTGCTGCAGCATATCTTCACAGATTTCGAGCGTATCATTGGTGGGTAGGGTTCCATCAGATCGGTAGGGCGCTTTCTCAATGATGCGCTCTACAATCGTCGAAAGTTTGGTCAAATGTACGGCATACAGCACATGAACCTTTTCCTGGTGACCGAATCCGTATGGTTCCGAGTCCTCTTCAAAATCGGAATCCTCGAGTGGCTCAACGTCAGTGTCGCGCAGGTGTATATGGACCGGCCGACCCAAGGCGGCCGCCGCATGCTTATCCTCCGCAAAGAGTGACCACCAGATTTTCTTCCATAGCCGCTGATCTCTTTGAGTCATGTCTGATGCACGAGTTGATCGATGCATCCCCAAGGTCAAAGCCAGACTAATGGCGTTTCCAAGCCAATGCCATGTGTCTTTCTGATCCATTGGGGTTGCCCACCAAAAGCTCATCAGAAAAAGCGCTTGAACGATGGTTACCTTGTCAAGTTCATGATCGGCATCATAAAGCGCTTTCGTGCGCTTGAAAAGTGTCAATCGAGCCTCGGATCTGGACTTGAAACCCGCCTTTTTCAGCACCGAAAGATCGCAATGACCCGCAGCCATGAACAAAACGGCCTGGAGTAGCAGCCACGATGGGGGGTTTCTTATGTCGACAAAACGAGCTGCAAAATCTTGTGGGTCGAGAATGGGATAATGCGGCTGGACGCATCGAAAGTAGGTGCGATACAATTCATGGCAGACGTCCAGCGAGGGAAGTTCAAAAGCACCTTGCTGTCGCAGTAGCTCCATTGCGAGGCCATCTACGCTTCTTGATCTGTTGGCGGAGTCACTCGCAGCGTCGACTGGGACCGGGAAGTGCAATTTTTGTGCATGTTGCGGTTCTGAGCTGCTTTGGTGCAGCAGGTACGTTAGATTGAACGTCTCTCCCAGGTAAATGACTTGGCCACCTGGTCTCAGCACTTCTCGTCTTGTGCTTGGACTTGTCCTGGTGTCAAGCATTTGGGCATACAGCATCTCGGGGCCTTCGGCGTCGTCGCGGCCCTCGGATTTGTCCACAGACGGACCCGGAATCCCTTCGCTCAAGCATCCTCGGGCTGTTGACGTGGGAGACTCTCCCACGGAAGATGTGCCACTTGGCTCGGAAGTCACATGCGTTTTCAAGGGCGCCGGTCTCGTTTGGGAGGTGTCGCTTTCCGATTTTCTTTTGCGGCCTCTCTTGGAATCGATTAGCTGACATGCATTCCCTAGCCCTGCCTTTTCGCAGTTGGCGCACGGCACTCCATTTACTGCGACATTGCATTTGACGCGTCGGCTGTTACACGTCCGGCACGCGATGGACGAACGTTGGCGGGTTTTGGTCGCAGAGGGCGGCGGCTTCGGCTCATTCTTAGTATCAGAGGCGCCCATGTCGGCGACTTCTTGCGACTGTGTGTGACAATAATCCCTATCGAGTATGCACGAAAGGGCATGTACGAGAGCAGATAGGCTGTTTGACAGTAGTCGAGTGCGGGTCAATACTCGAGTGGTTCTGTATGTAGTCTGGGGTAGAATCACGAGTCGGTACTCGGTAGAGCGGTCGGCCCTCTCGGCTACTATAGAAACTGCCTCCGTACACAGTCACGACAGTACATAGAATACGGAGTACAGTAACCCCTCCGGCACTCACCGTAAGATTAGCTTCAATACAAAACCCCCAGGGATCACGATGCCTGCTCCGGGGGTTCCATCGTGGCATTTCCGGGGCCTCTAGGTGCATACAGGCATGTGGGAGGGGCTCATGGGCCATGTGTCTAGCTTGTTGCCCTCTTGCTTCCTAATTGGTGATTATTGCGCTCGGCCGTGGCTGGCGGTGGAGGACTGTAGCATATCGTGCATATGTAGACGCTGCTGCCACAAGGTTGGATTTGACAGGCTGCAGTCTACAAAGCAATCACTCCCCACTGTACTACATACTGCACTACTGCACTACTGTACTACTCCGTACTATATCCCCAGATCTACCCCCTTGTTTTCATGTTCCGCGTCACGGCCTGTGCTTGTCCTTCTGACTCGCCTTTGTGTTTTTGCTCCGAAGCACCTCGTTCATCATGGCGAGAACTTATACCGCGTACAACATTCGTATCATTCTCGTCCTAACCCTTGGGAGTCTCACTTTTGGATATGCATATTCGGTCATCTCCAATACTCTGGGCCAGCCCGGTTTCATCGCCTACTTCGGTCTTGATGGCCCGGATCAGTCATATGCCAATGCCATTACTGGCGCCATCAATGGCATGTTTTCCGCTGGAGGGGTTTTTGGAGCGTTGTTGGCAGGTTGGATGTGTGAGGCGCGCGGCAGGAAAGAGACGATGAATCTAGCTGCTCTAATCACTATCATTGGCGCGGCAATTCAGACTGGATCCGTCAACATTGCCATGTTTCTGGCTGCGAGGTTCATCACGGGATGGGGTATAGGCATGATGGTGGTCCTTATTCCTCTGTACCAAGCCGAAATCTGTAAGTCTTGAACAACAATTGACCCGAAGATATCCGAGATATTAATACCACCATCAAGCACCACCAAACGCTCGTGGCTTTCTCGTCGGTCAGCATGGAAGTTGGATCGTCACAGGATATGCAATTGCAGGTTGGGTTGGTGTTGGAACTTATTTCTCCAAAAATCCGTCCTTTCAATGGCGCTTTCCCATTGCTCTCTCTTGTCTCGCTCCCTTGGCTCTGTTGTTATGCAGTCCTTGGGTTCCAGAATCACCTAGATGGCGTACGTGAGACCCTTTGTTCTTAAATTATCAAGCGCTGACCATGGAACAGTCTTGACAAGACATCGAAGGGAAGAGGCTTGGAAGATCATTGCAAGACTCCATGGCAATGCGGATGATGAGAATCAAATCTATGCCAGGGAGGAGTTCTACCAGATGACCCAGCAGGCAGAACTGGATGCCGTTGCGTGGAAGCAAGGCGGGAATCGTCAGCTCTTTACTAAAAAGTCGTACTTAAAACGCATGTGGATGGGTTTCTTCGTTCAGTATGCTGTTCAAACCACCGGTGCCATGGTTGTCTATGGTGAATTTGGCCCTCGTTGACACGTTGTCGAAAATCCAATCATCCTGACATAAAAACAGTCTATGTCGTCCAATTGTACAAAAACTTGGGCGAGACCGGAGGGATCCCTCTCGTGCTCGGAGCTGCCTATGTAACCGTCGCTGCAGCTTCCAACTTCGTTGGAGCGTTCGTCATGGACAAACTGGGGCGGATAAACCTTCTAAGTATGTTCCATCTCAACCTTGTCCCTGAAATTGACACGGCTTTTATCACGCGGAAGCACAAAACTAACAATCTCCAGTGATCGGCCTGGGCGGCTGCATGTGTTCCCTGATCCTCGAGACCGCCATGGTAGCGCGTTACGCCGGATCCTCCAACCACGCCGGCAACGCCATGGGCGTCTTCTTCACCTTCTGCTTCATCTCCTTCTACGGCGGTGGCTGCGACACCACATCCTATGTCTACTGCAGTAAATCCCCTTCTCCTTGTGTAACCCAAAAATCGCCACCAAAAAGAGAAATCTAACCGCGCGCACCAGGTGAAATCTTCCCCACCCACATCCGCTCGCAGGGCATGGCCTGGTCCATCGTCGGCACTTTCCTCTCCACCGTCATCTACGTCGAAGCCGCTCCAACGGCCCTGGCTCGCATCCAGTGGAAATACTACATCATCTTCATCGTCCTCACCGCCCTCAACATCCTCATCCTCTACCTCTGGTGTCCCGAGGTAAGCCCCTTTCTTATTTCCCCAAAAACCGATAGTTGCAAACGACTAACCGTTCCTGCCCCCCAGACCAAAGGCCTCTCCCTCGAAGAAATCAACGGCAAATTCGGCGACGAAGTCGTCGTCCCCTTCACCACCACCACCGAGAAGCAGCGCGCCAGTCTCGAAGCTGCCGTCTTGGACGAGAAACGCATCGGAAGCGGGAGGCTAGAGGGTGCGGCCGAACGCGGTACCCCTGAGCTTACGAATTGAGTAAGTGGGACGTCGCAAGCGGGTTTAGGCAATGGGGAAGTAGATTAACCATGGATTCTTTGGTTCCAGGAAAGGAGATTGTGACATCAGGCGAGCCGTCGCATTTATGGGTCGTGTCTGGATAGCCAGAGTTTATACCATTCGCATACATCTATAATACATCCATATCCCCCTTCATCATTCCCATTCTCATTCCCATCCCCGTTCCCAAACTCCCACCCCCCCTCCACCTCCCACGAAACCAACCCTTGCGTACAGCCCAATACAGCACTAACGTATGTAAGACCAAAATCCACAGGACATGACCGCCCACTCGTAGAAACCCATCATATTGCGCTACATATATACAGTACATCAAGAAGCCACCACCACCACCACCAAACCGAGCCAATCACTAGTTTGCTGATGCACTGCTGGCCCACCTTTTCGGGGACCTGGTATTGCCAAAGTTTGTTTATTGTTAGATGGAGATTTAGGTTTAAAAGGGCGTTCGGGATGAAGCTGAGGAGTGATATTTGCCGCTTTTTTACTTGTGGTTCTGTGGGCTTTTGGGTGCTATATTTGGTGTAGCGGTTGCGGATACTGTAAGGTAAGGTAAGGTAAGCTCCATATCACCAGCAGCCATGATATCACGCTACTAATGCGCTTCTGCGGGCAAACCGATATCTTAACCCCCTCCCTCACTCTTCGTCAATACCGCCCTAATCTTCCCAAACCACATTACCATCAAATCAACCAAAACCCCATTTTAACCCCCCCAAGCCCATCCTTCCCTCTCCATCCCCAAAAAATCTTCCACCATCAACCCACTACACTACGACCTAAGCTCCCACTCCACTAACCCACATATCTCGCCGCCCGTGGATTCACTATGTACATCAAGCCATTAGCTTGAGTCTCACATTGGAGGGAGGCAGGCGCTGCGTGATGGGGTGGGGTTGCGAGCGTGATGGTAGGATAGGATAGACTCGGTGGCGGGGGGGGAAGGTACGGTATGTGACTTTTGCTATAACTTACTCCATTTCCTCGGATTGTAATTCGGATAAAGGGATCGTCGGGTGGGCAATGGATGAGTTGGTATCTGTTGAGATGCGCTGTTTCTCGATTGTCAATGAGGGGGGAAGAGAGTTTGATCCTGTGCGTTTCTGGTGGTGTTTTGGTGTCTGGATTGCTGGGAGTCTGGGGGTTGGAATTGGTGGTGAGGGGTCAAGTTGAAGGGGTTGTTGGGGAAGGAGGTGGTGAGTATTGGTGGGTTAAGGCGAGGGCGTGTGAATGGGGATGGGGATGCGAATGGGGATGGGGTAGAGTTGGTGATGATAGAATATTAAAGTAAGTGCGATGGGTGCAGTGAAGAACGGTTGGTGAGTTAAGCTATGAGCTGAAGTATTTTTCTAGAATGAAAATTTGAATTGTTACAAGAGAAGCAAGCTTCTGGTCTTTCATTTACTGTTCATTAATACAGGTGGTAGACACTCGGTCAAGAAGTGCGTTCTTTTCATTGGAAAAAGGGTATCTAGAGATCCAACAAAAAATATGCTCTGTACTCACAAGGCGCTATTGTACTGTCTAAATCGCCGGGCATTTACTGTTCATCAACAATGTTAGCTAGAACCTTAACGAGGAGATGTTTAGTCGGGAAAACAACATCAAACATACCAAGAAATAATCCGCCACCGGCTTCTTCGCCGGCATTCCCCTCGGATCCTGCGGCGCCGCCTCAAAAACCCTATACCTTCTCCCCGGCCCCGCCCTCGGCGGACCCCCCACCGGCACCGCCCCAATACTCCTCCCCACGTCCCCATTACTCCTCTCCACTACTCCCCCATTACTCGCGTCCTCGCCCAGCTCCATTATCGCAGCCACGTTTCCGCACCGATAGCAATAGTTTGGCGCAGACCAGACGGTCACGATGCTCGAGTCGAACATTTCTTTGAAACCCTCCATGACGAGCTGGTGCGCGCGCGCGATTAGAGACAGCGAGTTCATGTGGTTGAAGCGCTTGACAATGTCCGCGCCGAAGAGGAAGCCCGCGCCACGTGGCGATAGGCCCCAGCCGTCGATTTCGTCGGGGTCGCTCCAGAGAAGGTCGCACATGGCGCCTTCGTGTGGGACTTCTTGCTTGCGGTCCAGGAGGCGAATTTTGTCGACACTGTCGATCAGAGGGCTGAGGCCGCCGTGCACGCACAGGACTGCGCCTCCCCCCATGGCTAGGGAGCCGCCGCTGTCACCTGATGCGCCTGTGCCTGCTGGACCGGTTTTTGATGGCGTATGGAGGTTTGGTGAGGCGGGGGGTGAGGAGGCCATGTTGTCATTGTCGATTATCCGCCGCCTGCTTCTTGGAAAGCGAGCCGTGACTTCGTTTCTCGAGTTCATTATCTCAATCTCAATCTCGTCGTCCACCTCGGGCATTGTTTGAGATCCTTGATCCATGGAGGCATTGAATGCCGGCTCTAATGTAGAACTCGTGCCTAGGACCAGCGCTCCAAGAGCCAGATAATCAAAAACCTCACAGCAATATCTCCACACATTCGCGCTCCCGTATTTCCTCAAGCACTCATCATAAAACCCATACACCGTCGTAATCTGCCGTGACTCGTGATTCCCTCTTATCAATGTTATCCGATCCGGGTATCTAACCTTCAGGCATAGCAGCAGCAGGAAACTCTCAAGAGAGTAGAACCCTCTATCCACAAAATCCCCCATGAACAGGTAATTGGTGTCTGGAACGTCTCCACCGACTCTGAACAGCTCCATTAGGTCATGGAATTGGCCGTGTATATCACCGCATATTGTGACTGGCGCGTCGACTTGCACGACGTTGCCTTCTTCGATCAGGAGCTCGCGGGCTTTGTGGCAGAGTTCACGGACTTGGGATTCGGGTATCGTTCTGCAGGCGCGTAGTTCTGATATTGCACTGCCAGTGTTAGCGACTATCAGTCTTTTGGGGAATGTTCATTATCACTGGTCTAGATCGCTCATCTTGACCCTGTGCCAGGCGGCGAGCCTCGGTGGCGGAGAGCGGTATCCTCAGCTCTGCACAAGACTCTCTAGAGGATGTATAGTGCTATATCTAAAGCCAAGATCTATAAGACTTCTAGTAAGAGTTGGTCTGAGATGAGGCCTTTTGCGCTAAATCTTCAAGCTATTGCAATGCGCCTGTTTGAATGTATTTGATATGAGGTTTTGTAGGTGTACTGTACAGTGAGGGAGTGTGTCTTTCTGGCGGCCCGAGGAAGATCAGATCCTGAAATCCGTGGATAGACTGTTATATGCGTGAGATGAAAGCTTCTACTGCTGATATTTAGACTGAACAGAGTCGAGCGTATCCAGATAAATTTGGTTCATATCATCAACCTCGGCTCCATATCGAAATGCTAGCGCGACAGCCGCCATAACAGGGTCCCTGTCAACCATTGCTCTGCTCTTTTTCGCAACCAACAACGATAAGAATGTCAAGACAGAGGTAACGCGGTGTTCGGTCTCTCTCATCCCCATGTCTCATACTGACAAACTATCATAGGATGCGACCCTGATACCCCTCTCAACCACCAAACTCCGCTCCTACCTCAAACAATCGCAACATGCCCCCCCACCTACACCCCCGGTCCCGCTTCACAACCTCCCTTTTTGGCACCACCCTGCTCATCTCATTCCTCGTAGTCGGTATGCCTCACATCCTTCCTTGTCCTGCGCCACGGGTCGAATTCGCCGATACCGACTTCGAATATTCCGAAGACGGGCGAAGGCGGCGGAGGAGGAGAAGGCCACGTGAGCCAGTTGCAGATGTCAGTGGTGGGGATGAGAGCTTTGGTGGATTGGAAGAGGGTGCCTTGAATACGGGGGACGAGATGGAGCTGCGGAGGAAGAAAGCTCACGAGTGTCCGGTGCCGAAGCCTAGGGGTGTGGTTGGGGAGGTGTTGGGGTTTAGGAAAGCAAGGGAGGACGAGAGGCCGAGTGTTGAAAGAACATAATTGGATAGGCGGAGGAACAACGGGGAGTGAGCATGATCGGCGTAAAATGGAATTACTTGCGTGGAGTTGTGTGTATTAGGGAAGCATCTGATGCATTGGCGGCGTTGATCGGCTTTGGCTATCCGGTAACAGGTTTTGAGGTGGACTGCACATCTCCGCTCCTCTTAGAAGGGACTATTTGACTTAGGTTGCACGGCGTCGCTTAAGCATCTGGAGGAGAAGAAGATCCAGGATTGAACTGGAAATCCTCCCATTGTCGTTCTCACACCAAGCCAACGACTTGTTGAAATATTCCTTGTTCAGACAAATCCAGGATGTACTTGTCTTAGCAAGTTTCCAACCACACTGGCAATAAGAAGTACCATGATCGTGTCGGGTTTGTTTGTGAAGTAATTTTCACACCATTCGTGGTGAGTCATTCTCTTCAGGCCATTCACCAGTTTGATTCATGATTTCGGTCTCGATGCATGGAGGGCACACAATCTAAGAAGCAAAACCTCTCCCACTTTCGCTTTGGTGACCATACGACAGCTTTAATTATGGCCTTTACCATGTCGAACGATACAGACTCAGATTGCGAAGAGGACTTCTTCGATGCCATTGAATCTCGCATGAAGCTTCTGCCGACCGAGCTCGTGCAAATAATCCTCTCAAATACCGCCGATACATTCTCTTTGATCAGTCTCGCGCAGTGCTGCTCTCTCTTCTACCGTCCATTCCTTGCCAATCAAGATGGTATTCTACAGACTGTTTTACGAAACGAGATTGCACCCGACGTACTGCCTGATGCTCTCACAACACTCGCATCTGCAATCACATATCCAAACGAATCTTGGCTGGGCTTCCCGGCTTGAATGCCTACTTATTATACCACGGCCTGTATAGTACCGCCGAGAAGTGGAAAATATACGGCGTGCTTATACATAAACGAGCATCTCCTGAGCCAATATAGTTGTTCATTGAAATCCCCAAATTGCCCCATAAGCATTGTGATTTTCTATTCGACTTGCTCTCTACTTTGTTTCCGAGACTCAGAAGAGCTATTACGGAAACGGTTTCAGATTGATTCAGTCCATGCGAGACAGTCACTTCGCCATAGACTCATCGTGATTGTCCCCACCAACCGCGCCGTATAGCCATGCTTTTACTATGCTAAAATGATAGGGTATGATCTACCTCGCTACCTTGCCTTGAGACTGGAGCACATTCAGTTGCTTGGGACCATCTTCAATCTCTTGTATCTACGACCTACTACTGTTTCTTCAGCCAAATATTTTCACGCTTGAGGAATGGCAATCATGGCTTAAGAGATCTATTAGCTGTGACAGTCCTCCCTTCTTCTTCTTCTTCTTCTTCTTCTTCTTCTTCTTCTTCTTCTAGATCATGCGATTAAGAGGGTGACACTGACGGCCTAGAGATCTTACTATTCTTCTACACTATTCTTATACGCTTTAGCTCAATATGTCATACACAGCCCTTTCGCGTTTACCTCTCTTCGTGCGCTTACTATACGTCTGCACAGTCGCTGAACACTCAACCCCATCGACTCCCACATTCGCCGAAATCAACACGATTGACCAATACTGTGGAAGGGACTGGCGAAGGTGACTCGGCGGGCGAAAGTGACTCGCTCGGCTGAGGGGAAAACGAAGACGGACGGGGAGAGAGATTTTAACTGTAGGTAGCCAATGAGTTGGCGAACTGGCGAATCTGACTCCTTGTATAGAAGCAACGAGATCTTGAGATAACGAGCTTAAGCGACATCTCGACTGCGACCGATGAATGCTGATTGGAGTGCCAAAATATGGACAAGATCGCACAACGATAAACGATGAAGCTGAACTCTTGCCTATCGCAGTCACCCTCTGGCACGCCGAGTATTATGTTGAAATCCCGAGTGGATGGCGCTATTAGGCGTCGGCAAAGAGGCAACAGCATAGAAAGTTACGAACCCAGAAAGTCAGGTACCAAAATATCTTCGAACAAGCTCAATTGTTTCCTTAGCAGATAATTAATCTCTACTGGTATCACCACTCAACCAAACCGTGAATCCATCTCCCAAGCGCTGCTACGAGTCAAACCGCTGCTCAGAGTCAAACTCTCGTCCTCAATATCCCCCAGATTACTCACCATAACACTCACACCCACCAAAGCGCCCAATGAAGCCTTAGCCCCCATGTCTTCTCCTCCGCCTCTATAAAATTCCCCAGAACCCACACCTCTCATTCTCTCCACCACCACCAGCCCTCTCTCTTCGACAACTCCACCAAAAGCCAATCCTCTCACCCACAACCAAACCCATCCCAAAGCCTCCCAACCCCTCCCCCGCAAAATGTGCACCGCCGTCTACGAAACCTGGGCCTGCGGCTGCAAATGGCTCGGGTACGAGCTCTGCGACGTCGGCACGCAACACGGCCCTCATCGTTCACGCGGCCGTCAGTGCCAGGCGTACCTTGATGACGGCGAGTTCTCGCTTTATAGGTACGAGATGATGGGGTCGGTGTGTGGGAAGTGTCTGGAGAAGGGGGAGGAGGAGGGGAAGGAGAAGAAGGAAGAGGAGAGGGAGAAGGAGAAGGTGGGGTGGAGGGAGAGGAAAGCGAGGAGGTGGGCGGGGCGGCGGTAGGGGAGTGGTGGGATGAGCTTGGAACGGGGGAAATGGTTCTATACATGCATGGTTGCTAAGATTGGGGAGTCGAATTGGTCTTGCTATACATGCTTGCTTTGCTTGCCAGCTGGTGGTACTCGTGGGATGGCAAAATTTTTCTGAATTCCGACAAGGTTTTTGGTGGAATGTCACCTTACGCTCCACCTGACCATCGGAACTTGTAGAAGGATATGTGTCCTTACCGTCTCTATTCACCCTCCTCTTTTGACTTCAATAACATGATTCGATACTGTTGGGGTGTCCTATAAGTAGGCTCTTCAGTTGGTTTGTCGCTGAATCAGTAGCTTGAACTTTCCTTGCCAAGGCCTTTGTCCCCTTCACCGCCGTTGCCCCATCCACATCTGCGCTCTCCTTTCCATCGGATTCATGTTCTTTCTCTCTCTTCTCTCCTTCTCCCAACTCTCTCTCCTTTCCCTCTCCTCCTTCTCCTTCTGCTCCCTCTTCTCCTTCTGGCACTTCCAGCACTCGCCATTCCACGTCTGCTTATCGAATTCACATATTGTCACATCCGCGTTTGGGATGCAATATCGGCCGCGCTCATGAGGGCCACGGTACTCGGCTAGGTGGCAATATTTGGGGAAGATGTTGTCGCAGCCACACTCGGGTGTAGAGCAGCCACAGCTTTCTCTTGGGCAACCGCAAAGCACTTTACGGCAGCGATGATTGATTGAAAAATGACCACAAGCCCAATTTGCGAGGACATGTTGGCACATTTTGGGGGTTTATTCAGTACGAGAGAGGTTGGGCGGTCTGAAACGGTATAAACTCAAGAGGGTGTTGCTTCGTAGGTTGAGCTTGTGAGAGATAGAGAGGGCAGTTCTACTTCTAAGAATCAAAGGTGATGTGAGTATCGGGATTGATATACGTAGAGCACTGTTCTTGCATGCCGAAATTTCGTGATTCCTTTGGCGGGTACTAGCATAATGGTAAGTGATAGAAAAACGTTGGGAGCTAAATTTGACTCAAAGTAGCACTTGGGGTTGATCTATTGCTAAATGGTCTTGATTTTCATAATAAATGGTGAGGCTGTGGTGAGGCTGTGGTGAGACATTGGTGTGAATCTGTGGAAAGTTCTTTGATGAAGCTGTTGTCAGCCCCGCAAAAGAACATTCCTGATGAAGTGCAAAAAGAAAAAGATGCTTCTAGTTGATGGACTGAGGGAGTACAGGTTATGAAGAACAAGAAAGGCATATTCCAGGAGCGAATTACCTGAAATTGTATCACAACGGCGCCCCCGAAGTCACTTGACGTGAATATGCTTGAGACACTCCCTTCGTGTTTCAAGTAGACAGTTCCCTCTACGTTTTCTTTTCAATTCTAGCACCGAAGGCCCGGACCAGCTACGAATCAGGAGAGCTGAGTCTTACGTCACGAAGAACGGCCAAGTTAGCCAGCCTCTTCCAAAAAGCCCTTGAACAACGCTGATTGGTACCGGATATACATGCCAGTACCCAAGCTCTCGAAAAGGAACAGTCAAGATTGGCAATATCAAGGCAAACCACGTAGCAACCCACATTACAGTTGCAACTTTCGCCAGAGGCGATCGTGAGAAACTTGGTGCCAGATGTCGAAGAATCTTAGATACCAGGAGCTCGACACCAATTGCCGGTATCTGGGCCCAGAAAAACGCCGCGATACGGAGCCTCATCTCAGTCACAGAGATACTAGTATTCAATGGCTCTGGCGGTACAAGTCCCATATGCATCACTCCCGAGAAGAAGAACGCGGACGTTGTGAGAAAATAATAACCCAGCAAACTGGAAGTTGACAGTCCAACAGCGTGGGCTAGAGAGCGACCAGGTGTTGAAACAAGATGCCTGTTCATTTGATGCCACCAGGTTCCCCATAGACCGCGGAGTCCACGTTCTGCAATAGCCGAGAAAGGACCAAAGAATAGCGGCCATGCGTGAGGACTCCACTCGTCAGATAAGAGGTTGAGAGCGTTGAGAGCTATGGCTGGGAGGGCTGGGATGAGGAACATCAAGGTTACCATGGCGTAGATTTGACCCCCGAGGACAGAGGCCCGGATGAGGCGTGGAGGCAGTAGTCTTAACGGTGTAAGAGCTGTGGGTATTGGCGATGCTGTACTTGGAAATGGAGCGTCGACGCTCATGCCCGAGTGGAAGAAGTACGGGTCTGTCTGAACATATGAAGAGGTAGTGTCTAATATAAGATACCGTTGCAAGATATGCGATATCGCGTATCTCAGAAAAGCAGTACGGCTCAATTTGTCGGGTGGCTGTGTTCTATCATGGCATGTTTCTCCAGTCTTCCAATTGGTAAGCCGCGAGGACACCAGTAAGGTAAGAACCCAAGGAATCCTCTGATAACGTTGCGATGGATACGGCTCTTCCCATACGATGTTCATACGATTCTTTGAGATCCTCACGTCTCCCGGTCTTGGCTCTATCTTACCGACATGAACTCTTCTGAATGTCCTCCTCGGATCTTGACAAGCAAGCAGCACAAGACTCCAAAGCGCCACATTTATAGAAATGACATCTATACCGCCCATCTTAACCCATGCATGGATCAAGCAGGCGTAGATCGACGGTAGAAATAGCGAGCATAATCTCCAACGTGAGAGAGTAGAAGCTGGAATCAGGAGAGCTGTTGGCAACAAGAAAATCGCAACAAAGTAGCTGATGCTGTTTGGACCTGGTACGATATGGACTGTCAAGTGCTGATAGAAGCCAAGCATTGAAGACAGCATGCTAAGCAGATATGTGACGGCTGACTTGAAACAATTGCGATGTCTTTCCCAAACGTCCGGATGCAGAGTTCGAGCTTGTCCATGACGTCATAGACTACAGAGTACTAAAATGTGCAGTTCTTTCTTATCTCCGAGACACGTTACCATCCGTTTTGATATGTTCAAACCTGTGAAATGACACCAAAATGACTTGAAGGGCTGAGGAGCATGAGACAGTGGAAGTGAGTACCGGTGTTTTAGGTACTGTACAACAAGCTTACTGCCGGTCAGCAGTCCACCATACTGTAAACCGTGCCACCGGCCCACGACCCGAACTCGTACTCCTGAAACTCCTCATCCAGTCATCAACGTATTGTTTCTGTGGCCCCCAAGCTTAGAAACGGGATTATTCTTACTACTATGAGGTACCGTTCTCGTATTAAAAATCAGAGCATGTCGATCATCCGGTGCTTTGTCCTAATGTTCCTATTACCTCGAGTTTCAAATTTGGTGCTTACGGTCCAGGGCAGATACAGTCATCTTCGTTTTGTTTCGAGTCGTACTTGGTGTTACGGCAAATACAAGTAGTCGTGTCACGGCGTCAAGTAGTACTTATATAGGTTCTCGTAGTCCGGAGTCCTATCCGTCACATTTGCTCTGTATTCCCAGGTTGTAGATACCTTTGACGTCCCAAGCTCGAAATCAATCTCCAACACCGATTTCGCGAACACCTCTCTCAAAATGAAGACAACTCCACTCAATGCTCTGGTCCTTGTTTCCCTTTTCAACGCATCCATTTCGTCCGCCCAAAGCTGTTCGCCTCTTAACAATGTCAAGATCACCTTCTTCGGCTACCCCGACAACTCCCCACCGGGTCCTGGAACTGCTTTCTCATGTGGGCCTCGAGGACTGACAGCTGGCGGTATTCATGAACATAAATCACCGGGTCTTCAAGCGCTAAAGAGGCTATAGGAACGGGCACATATTCTGACCCAATCACCGTCGCGACTGCGACCGATGGGAACTTCAAGAAATGCGAAATCGTATATATGCCGTATCTCAGGAAGTACTTTCGATACGAGGACGATTGCGCGCAGTGTAGTACGTTTACCCAGCAAGGCGCCATGTGTCATTCACTAAATATGAAAAGAGGCGGATGCTAACCATTGCAGAGAGCGACTGGGATAGCAACAAGGAATACCACATCGACATTTGGACCGGTTCCAACACCGTAAATGGGGGCGACAATCAAGTCAACTGTGAAAACAATCTCCCGGGAGGACCCCAAACAATACTGCAAGGGCCTGCAAACAATCTGCCAGTGGACAGTATGTTTGACCGCTTACACTATACCTATCCCGGAACTGTTGAGCCATGCTGATTATGTCTTTTCATCCTCTTGTAGCGGCCCCTCTCTATTCAAGTGGTAACTGCAATGGTAAAACTTACCCTATCGGTGACGCCTCCTCACTGTGCTCGGGGAGCGGTGGCCCGCCAAGTACGCCTCCTTCGACAACCATGCAGACGACTACGAAGGTGACTTCGAATGCTCCAGGTCCAACATGTGCTTGGGATGGACACTGCCAAGGTATGTTGAAAAGTCTTATACTTCCCCACAGTTTTTCTCTGTATAATGACTAATTCAACGACGTAGGTGCGCCGTGCTCAACTGACAACGACTGCAGTGACCCATGGGCCTGCACCAAGGGTGTTTGCGGTTGAACATAGAGACTGCATGTGTTTCAATTTTTCGACAGATTAGGTTGTGCGTCGCGAACATGGTGGATAAGGTGCTTTCTTAGGATAGCACATTGTAGACAATAGATGCAATTCTAATGGGTAGACATGAAAAATGTGGTACTAGAGCTCTTGGTGGATTCTGTGCGTTTATCTCCGAAACTTGTCCCACCGCTATGTAGGTGGTTCGCTAGAAGAAAAGAGATCGAGGACACTGCCCGTAAGAAAAGAGCAAAAGCAAACTCAAAGCATAGGTGGTTTTAGGTAGCAAAATTGTCGAGACCATTACGATTTCTTCAGCTGGTTATGTCATGCGAGTTTGCCATGTGGACATCGTCTTCGAATACATAAGTCCCAAAATCCTTAGTTGCAATTTTGCTTTGAAACATTAGGTCCAATTCCTCGAAAGTGCGCCCTTTAGTTTCTGGCAAAGCCAAGAGGCACCAGAGGACACAAGGCAAGGCTGTTCCAAGAAAGATGAAAGCGATTTTCCCGCGTAGGTTGCCTTGGTCTGGGTTAATCGCATATGGAATGCCCACCGCGCATGCCATATTGACCAAAGCATTGATAGCGGTAGCAAGCGCGATTGTCTTTCCACGAAGCTTGGCTGAAGAAGTTTCGCATAGTATAACAAAGCATAGGGGTCCAATGGTCAGATCATAGAAGAAGTTATACGCGACCATCAGGGATGCCTGGCCGTTGATTATACCCTTTGACGCTGTATAATGTGGGAGAACATCAAGGACGCCAACGAGTAGTAAAATAAATGTGAGAATTAGAAGCCCATAGATGTAAATCGTTCTTCTCCCATAGCGTGTGATGAATGGCCAAGAAAGGCACGTCCCTACGAAGCCGAGGACAAGCAGACCGACTCCAAGATTAAATGAAACACTTAGAGCTAATCCGGCGAGTTCGAAGAAATATACCGCATAACCCACAACGAAACTGTTTCCAGCAAGAACCTGAGTAGCGTAGACCATGCTTGAGATAGTGGTTCGACGTAGGTCGGTAAGCTTGAAACAATCAAGGAAACTGTTCGACTCCGATTCCTCCAGCTCGAGTCTGGTTGTAAGTTGAATATTGGCCAAGAGACTGTCCGTATCGACTGAGCTGTTCGTCAATCGCTTCAATGCTTTCTCCGCTTTGGCGATTTGCCCTTGGCGGACTAACCACCAAGGACTCTCCGGGCAAAAGGGCAATGCCACAAGAATTGCGATAGGGAAGATCCACTGACAGGCAAATGGGATATCATAGCTCCATCGGTCATCCCGCGACTGCGTGCCAGCTAAAACTCCGCTTGCCACCAATTGCCCAATTACGAAAGAAAGATTAACAAAGGCAGCTGCAAGACCCCGAAATACGACAGGAGTCACTTCTGAGATGTAGGTTGGTGCAATTACAGGGTAAGCTCCGAGCACAATACCGTTAATCAGCTCAGCCACCAGTATCTGGGATTTGGCTTGCGCTGAGAACTGGATAGCAACAGTGATGCAAGAAACGATACAGCATATAGCAAGTGTCCACCTACGGCCGAAGCGTTCAAGAGGGTAGCCAGCGCTAAAAGAGCCAAGAACTTGGCCGACTGGGACTCCAAGATTGAAAGCCGACTGCCACTTTGCTGGTATGAGATATGAACCATTATACAAATTCCCAAAGTCCTTTTGAAACCGCGGAATCGCGACGAGCGTTGATATAATCTGAGGATCAAAACCGGCCATTATAACTCCTAAGCTAAAGAGGAAAGACCAGCCGATGGCAGGTCGGTAGAATCTGAAAGCATCTTTGACTGTCAGAGTATGCTCAACTAGCGTTGCGTCTCTGGCTCTCTCGGCTGTCAAGGCTGTCAAGGCTCTCTCTGTTGCATCATAGACCTCTTGCTCGGTTCCCGACTGATGACCGGATTTGTCCATCGTATTGGATGTATTATAGCCTATTCTTTGATTATCCGGCAATAAACTGATTTTGGAGGATGAATGAGGAGTGGAATTTTGGCAGGACACTGGCATCTTCAGAAAAGCTGTAGATGAGGAACCCCGCATGGACGTGATGCAGGAGTACCTAAGGTAAGCTCTCGCATTTGTGCAATCCGAGAATTCGGTCCACCAGTGGGAGGGAAGCAATTAACCTGGATCGTTGATCCTGACCTGGTTTCCTTGTAATGATCTGGTGGACCACACAGATATCGGTAAAGCTTGAGCTGTCAAATGTGTGGTAAGTCTTGAGATCATCATTGTTTCAACAACTTACAAGACGGCAAAGTGATGAGAAGTAATTGGTGGAGGGCGAGAATTGCGAGCTTGCCTCAGAACCTCAGACGGGTGGGGCTAAACCCCTTCTGATTAGCCTCGTGCGCTAAGCCTCTACTAGGTTAGTGCTCTGCTTACTACCTACGGAAGCTGCGATTACCTAAGGTACACTCGCGAAGTAAGCAAGGCTAACCCGAAAGAGCTTAGCCCCACCCGTCTGAGGTCCCGAGGCAAATGCCACCCAACACAGGCCAATTCCATAACGTTCACCAACGGTCATACCTTACACATGGATGGGGCGCGCTCTAGGACCGTGCCTAGTGGGGAAGAGATGGATCCGGATCGGATACAGATATCCTATGAGCGAAGATTCGACCTAGACGGACGATGGCTAGCAATCTCCATTACCGTACCCCACGGGCAATCCAGTCTTCGAAACGCAGCGCGGATACAATTCAGTAAGTAGCTGGATTACTCTCACGGGTTATTCATACTGGGAACGAGGCACAGATATGCAAAAGGCCATTTCCATTCCTTAGCCATTAGCCAGGAGGTCGCCAACGAGGAGAGCCCATCAATATGAAGAGCAGAAATAAATGCTACATACTAGGCTACAGGGAGCACACATATATGGACATCTTGCAGTGGTATTGGCTGTACTATATAATAGTTTCGGTTGGCGCAACGTGAACACCGAATGTCGACAGGCGTAGAGCCGGCTCCACGACTAGCTAGACAAGGCCTTTGTCCGACCCTATTATAAGAGGCCGTCGAAGATTTCAATATATGTGTCGCTATTGCGGATGAACTACCTCTAGATAGTCAACTCGAAAGCAAAGGCTCGTGCGCTTTAGGAACATCTGGATTAGTATTGAATATGAACATCTGTTTGTGTGCTCTTTGACTGACCGAAACCTTCGTTAGACCGCCGTTCCTCCACAATACAGCAAACGAAGCAAGATCTCGACTCGATCATTGAGATCTCAAATCTCTTATTTGTACACTTCCTGATTGAGGCGCTCAAATGCAACAAGAACCAATTGAGATCATCAAATGCCGGCAAGTTTTAATTATCCTTGGTCAGCGTTAATTGCAAGTGAGCAGGTTAATCTGACCAGTTCAGTAAGACTAGAAAGTTTCAACAGCCCTTGTCCCCCAAGCCTTCGATGCTTCGAGGTTCCCATCCAGGCCAGCATCTTATGTACTCTCTATTGAAGGCGCATAGTGATGGAGAAAGCCTATTCATCACAATCTTGTCAACCAAAGAATGCCAGATTGTAGATCTCCTAGATCTCACAGAGTAGGGATAGGCTACTCAAGCTATCGTAATCACGATGGGATTCCATATCGTTGGCTGCTGAATGAAGAAGCAGATGATTCTGAACGAAGAGGAGCGTTGATATAAGTAGACCTCACCTCGTCACACGTTTGAGGAATCAGATGTTCAAACACAAGATGTAGAGTTTGTTGCTATCGATGAAGCCGTGAAATTGGGCGCCTCTCCCCTGATATTATGCAGAGTACATTACTGCGGCTGATTCGTTCGAGCTGAGGTCGTACAAGTAACATATCCCACACTAACACATTTCGTACGGTAATCCGACACCTGACCTACTTACTACACCTGCAACTTCCCGAAGTTCTCCATTAGACCCTTTTCTTATTGACCGCCTTTGAGTTCTTGATTAGTCGTGATCTCTGCTACAGCCTCGAGCATCATGGACTTTGCCAAGAAGTCGTTCTACGACGATGAAAGCACCCTCTGTTCTGATAACGAGGAATCATCTCTCCTCTACAGACCCAAAGCCCAAAAATCCCAATCAAGACAGGTCTTGTTCCTAGCCTCAGTGTTCTCGGGATTACTCGTCATTCTGGGTCTTGGCTTGTGGTGGTATTCTAGCCCTGACAGTCCCATAGGAGACGTTCCTTTAGATCCTACAAATGTCGCTGTCATTGGTAAAGCCTCAGAAGAATGTTAAGGCTTGTTTCTAAATCTGATGAAACCGTAGGAGCTGGTCCTGCGGGCATCGCAACAGCTAGTTTTCTATCAAACCTCGCCCGAGAAGAAGGCATCCCAGTCAGCATCACGATATACGAACGGAATTATGCAATCGGCGGGCGTCTTGTACTCAACAACAGAAACCGTTCCGACATTGTCTTCCCATTCCATGATCACTCCCAAATGCCTCTAGAGCCTGAGGATATCACTGGGCCTTCTCTACTGCACTCGAGTGGCATCCTACGCAGTAATGCTAAGTTGACTGGCATTGGCGCTAACTTCCATAAGGGAAGCGTAAAGCTTGGAATGTAAGGCTTCTAGATTTATCTGTTTCTACCCTCAAGATGCTTATGAACTCTTAGATTTGATGGAAACTCCTTTCTCTTTGACGCGACCCGGCCTTCTTCGGTCACTCCATGGTCTTCATGGCTGGGTCAAATATATCGATATGGCTCTTCAGTATGGAGAAGTGTAAAGCTGCCGGTCGGTACTATGGGTAAAGAAAATAACTTGAGAAAGTTGTCCCGAAGCTCTGCGTTTCCATTTCAATCGATCGAAGAGGTCGTTGTCACGTTAGAGCTGACTGATGAACTCTCAATGAGTGGTGACGAACGCCTACGAGAAAATGGTGTCTCCGAAAAATACGAAAATGAGATGTTGGCTCCCGAAACCCGAAGACGACTGAGCCAGGAAATTGCGGAGATCAACGATCTTGCGCTTTCAACGGCAATCTATGACTTGGACCAAGGGACAAGTCAAGCCGGAGGCCATGTTCTACCTGTGCTAGAAGACATGGTTGTCGACAGTGGAGCGTATATAAATCTCGGAACCGAGGTCGTAGGCTTGCATCAAGAGGTTATGCCTTCCGGCAAATTGGAATGGATTGTAAGATCGCATAACGAGATTAGAGGCACGGAATACTTGGCGTTCCAAAAGGTCATATTAGCCGCACCGTGGTACCCAGCTACGCTTGAAGTGCATGCCGAGTTGGAGCAGCAGCCCCAGGAATTGGAATATCGTCAACGACACGTCACATTCTTCACCTCGCAGCTGGCGCTGAGCTCAGATCTATTTGGCAGCGAAGACAAATTACCAAATCAGATACTGCCTACCATGATAGCCGAATCCGACAAGCTACATGGCATTCATGAGATCGCGTTTGTTCGAGAGCTGACGAGGGTAATCGACGGAAAAGCTATCACTGACCATCTTTACCGAATTCTCTCAGTTCACGAAATCGACGATGAATTTCTCTCTTCTCTGTTCAACAACGACCAAGATAATCCAAGCTGGGTTTACAAAGGGAGCGTGAGTATACTCGAATCCTTGAATAAATTAGTGGTCAACTCATGCCTGCAGGTCCGCCATGCTTATCCTCTCCTCTATCCGCGAACATTGTTCCCACCCATGGCTCTTTCTGACTCACTCTGGCATGCTGGGGCATTGGAGGCTGTGGCAAGCTCACTAGACATGAGCCTTTTCGCCGGTGCTAATGTAGGGGCTTTGGCTTTTGCTCAAATTAAAAAGGAGCAAGCTTGAAGCGAGCACGATTCGGGAGGCATGGTATCGAGCACGAAAATGTACTGAGCCTGTAGATCTTGGTTCTTGTGTGCCTTGCGCGAGGGATCTAATGGGGAAGAGCTCTGGGTAAACTGATTGATGTGCTCATGAAAATTCATACCAACCTCCTGGTATCCAAGCAAGATCTTTCAAGTAACAGATCCCGTACTTCGAGGACAAAGAGTATCTAACTTTCAAATCGCTGACACAGACTGTGCGTTGATTACTACAGATTACTTGATGTTCCGGCAAAAGCGTAGCGCAATACAGCGCATTTCTTGTAAAACAACATTTAGCTTCCCAACCACAGAAACCTCAGTACTAGTTAGATTATTGTCTACTCTGAGAAAGTTCAAAAAAAAAACCCTCGCACAGCCTTCGTCACTATTTTTCATGACCCTACCATTCTGCGTTGATGCGTGGATTTCTTACCATTTCGACATATACGGTGTCTTTGCGACTGGAGTCATCTCCACCATTATCCAAAGTAGCGCCTCTCTTCCCACAATATGTATCCTTTACAAATTCCAGCTAATTTCTCAGCTCTGATGAGGGAAGACGTATGAGTGACACTAGGCCAGCCTCACCCGACCTGTCGAACCCTGGTTTGAGAGATCAAGTTCGTATTCTAGCTCGATGATGAGCCCTCCTCCTCAACGGGTTTCAGTATCACCATTGGCCTGCAAAAGCCTCGTAGACTAACTTCTCAGTTATCTCTGTTTCGATTCACCAGGAGTATTTTCGGTCTCCGTGATCGGAAGAATGAAAGAATGGGCGACAATAGTCTCTGGCTAATCTTTGAATAATCAATGGGTCTAGCGGCGCTTTATCTCTGCTCTGTTTCCTCACCGGTCTACTTCGTTTGTTTGTATATTATTTGCTGTTCGACGACTAGTTCCGCAGATTGGTGGCAAACGCTTCTTATGATAGAGGAAGGTTGGGCGATAAATGTTTGGGGCGCGCACACGAAGGGGTTAGTGATGGATGTAGGTGAGCCCAATAATACTAATCTTGATGTTCCCTCGCGTACCTCAATTGCTTGTTCTTGCTTGTCTATGTTCTCGAGTTCTATTATGTTGAGCGTCGTGATAGCTATTGCTGATAGTGTAAGGACATTTGGGCAGTGAAGCCTCCTGGCGAACCACAAGCAACTATCGGTAAGTGTTGTCGAAGGAATCCACTTTTTACTTGTGCTCTTCACTTGCCTGTTTCGTATGTAAGCTATCAATTGAGTTCTGCTGTTCTTACCCCATGAAGCTACATTCGATGGTCTGCAGCTTTGATCTTTCGTTAGGTGACTGCGAGGACCTTACGCATTCGGCTGCAGTCTTCTTTAACAGATCTGTAGAAGAAGAGCATCTATAGCGCTACACTATTTCTCAAACCTTTAGCTCAGACGAAGCCGGGTCGGCGATAGCTTTGGCACGTGGGTAGGTATGAACCGAAGGCTGAGCATAGCTACGAGGATTTGAGGGATCGGGGTGCGATCGATGCTGATGATTCTGTGAAAGTCGTCCATCCCTCTCGCTCATCAGGCTGCTGAAAGGCTGGCACGCTCTTCCTAGATGATGCCTGGAAGGGCATAGCTTTAGCATGTTAGGACATCAGGAAGGTATAGATTTGACGACGAGCATATCGCAGGTTCGATGTGGGTCCTCTTTGAATCCAGCAGTTCTGTTTTATTGAGTCGGAGAAGATCATTAGAAGCCTTACTGAGGAGAAACACGTAGCAGAGTCAAGGTCTAGCTTCAAAGAGCTGCATTTTTGGGCCATGGGCCATGACACAGTAACATGGCCCGTTCGCAGAAATACACGATGGGAGTTCCGCCAGATTCCGTAACATTCTTTCGTCCGATGAATGATGGTGTAATGTGTAATGACATCGTCTTTTTGTGTGAATTGTTGTTTACCTCCATGATCCTCGCTAGTCTCGTGATCTGCGAAGCCCTTAAGCGTGTTATTCCCGATTTTTCATTACAAAAGATCGACATTCTGAACACCATCTTCCTTCTTCAACCTTCATCTACAACCATCTTGTACAACCTCAGTGTTGAGCTTCTTCATCAAGTATCAAGCTCGAAAGAGAAACAACGGGGCAGCATCTATTGCACAAACATAGGAATCGTAAGTAGTGCCTTTGTGATGTTGTTGATCTTGGCTTCGTTAGTTCCGGGTTCCTTTCTTGTACTTTCATCTATCATACATTCAGCTCGAACCTTCAAGATCCTCTGCTGACCTGCAAGGAAAGCTTTTTGAGGATGGGACGCTTGTTGTCGGTATGTCCATTCACCCCTATGTTCATTAAGATCAATAGTACAATTTCTGTTGTTCCAGTCCCCTCTCAGAGAGCTCTTCCTCCTAGAGTCACTCTCCCAAATCACCCAACCCCCCCCTTCAGCGCAGACAGATCCCAGTCTGCACCCCATTAGTAACTCGATCGTCCGAGTTAACCTCTGTTAAGCTCGTAAGCAGGGAGGACCAACGCTGTTCACCGCCTCGATCCAAGCCTCGCCCTGGACCAAAGCCGTCTGAGTACCGAGGAGATTAAGAGACAAGAGGAGATGGAGAAATAAGAGGCTTGGAGGCCATCTGGCCCGAAGTGTGAATTTACTCGGCCGCCAGGAAAGCGCGGACCCAACAAAGGGTAACTCGCATATGCAACGGCTGAACGGATTTGCGGTTTCGCTAACTTTGCTATAGGTATATTAGGGACCTTGCTGAGCGTGTCGATGCTCTCGAAGGTTCAGCCATGAGCAATCAGCCAATGTCACCGCAAGGTTTTCAGGGCTATCCTGTACAATCCTTTGTTTTTCGGTTTGAAAGATTGAAGGATAGAGGATGGTAGATAGAGATTTTCCGCTTGGTGGGTTGAAGGATAAAGGATGATGCTACTGGTTTTTCGATAGATTTCAAAGATTATTGTCATTAAAACCTTGAGTCTTCAAGTGATCGAGTTGCTAACACTTTGGCGCACTAATATCATGGCTTTTCGATTGGATGAGACTGAGGAATATCTGTTGAAATACTCTGGATGCTGTCTTAACGTCGGGTTACATTCGAAGGCCTACCGGCCGAGAGTCTTGAGAATATCATGGGTATAGTTGAGAAGTCGATGATGCAAGATTCGAAATGGGTTTGCGCTTGATCTGAATGCTTGCTGAGCTATACTTTCAAGCTCTTGTTTTCTTGTGGGAAACCATAGATGAAGATAAAATTTCCGAAAGACTGAGGATGAAGTGCCTTGCACCACTCTAGTGATTCGCAAAGGAACAATGACGTAAGTAAGACTACACGTGATGAGGCGGGAAAAACCTCCGACCCGGAGACTGAATAAGAAGGCAGATTCGTCAAGTGCTTTCAAGAGAACCACGCGAGATTGAACATATCTTGGCTCAAAGCAGTCAACCATTTGGGTCGGACAGCACGTAAGATAGAGCCAGCCTTAGTAGCGAGAATCGGACAAGAAGACTGATGGTGAGGCTTTTCAGGTGCCTTGCTGCAGTGTGGTGGTCAATTTCTTGCTTCGCCATATTGCTTCACACAGCGCCAACATGCCTCTCTACGAAGTCGTACACATTGTCAGTCTCACAGCGGCGCAGAAAAGTGAGCTAGCGCGAGCTATTACCGAGACACATTCTCAACTGTTCACCACGCCTTCGCTTTTCGTGAACGTGGTGTTCACAGATGCTATCAAGCAAGATGCTTATGTTGGAGGCAAGAAAGTAAGCCGCTGTTGTTAAGAAAGCAAGATGGCGGTGTCTCATCTGATGTCACTCTTGTATGTCTTTAGAGAAGCACCAACCGCATCATCGCCAATGTAAGAGCTGGCGGAGGCCGCTCGACCGAGGATTTCAATCAGCTTTGCAGCTCCTTGATTGGGGCTTGGAATGATATTGTCAACGATGGAAAGCCTGGCAAAGGTGACACAGAGATGCGAACAGTCTCTGTATTGGGTAGTATCGTTGCTGGTAGCGAAGCCGGGTTTAATCTGCCGCCGGTAAGTCTCATTCACTAATGCCTTCGACTGTGCGAGCATTACTTAATGTACTCGACTTGCCGCTTTAGCTCACTCGTGCAAATCTTGCTTATGTCTCTCATCTTCGATGTTTGACTCCGTCGTGGCTGACAATCTGGAAAAATGACAGGCGGGCGAGGATAAGGAGTGGCTCAAGTTCAATATCTCAGAGTTTGAGAAGAGAGCTGATGCGGGAGATGAGGATTTTAAGGATGTCTTAGAGGAGATGAGGACAAGGAAAGATTTGAAAGAGCTGCTGTAGCGCGCCGAGTATCTCTATACTGCTTGAAGTGCTCAGGCTATCGGGCCGCGACTTCATACCTGATCCTCATGAGTCTTGTGTGTATTGTTTTTCTTGAATTATTCCGCGCCTTGTGGCAATCTCCGGTGCCTACGAAAGCCTTAGAAGCCACTTTGAAGTGTCAAGAACTATGGCGGCGGGGATGCAGGTTGTTGGAATATGTTGGGCCAAGAGATGCTTTATAGGACGGCAATGCTAGAGGTGAAGGGTAGTAGTTGAGTAATGTTGAGAACAACGACTCGTGCGATATTTCCCAGCCGTATTCGTATTTCTCGTTCAACAGTTGTCACTCAATGGTAATACTTCCACCCCCGACGGGCCCCACAGTATCATCCATGATTGTGATCGAGGTCTCGGACCACCCATGCAATCCACCGAAAAACACCCTCAACCCTTCCAACGTGTCCGCCAGCATCAGCCAGGTCAAGTCTTCCTGTGCGAGTGGGCGACTAATCCTAATACACAGCCTTTTCTCGCACCATTCAAAATTCGGCCGTGGTACAGGCCCGTCTCCACGAGCTCTGACGACCGCTTTAACGACTTGATATTGCGCTCTAGCGGTGAGGTCGAGGAATGCCTGGAAGTGGATGGGGGGCCCGTATTTACTGAAGATTAGGGACGTGGTGGTGCCAGGAACGCGCAATTGGTATGGGTCTATTGGGTAGTCGTTGGGGCTTTGCGACGGTCAGGACTCTGACCCTGATCATCCGACTGATGTGGGATATCTTTGTGACTGTGAACTTACGTTACCGCTGATCCCGACCTGTTGATACTAGCTGGAAGCTGAAATCCTGTCGTCGTGTTGACGAGGAGATTTCTTTCGAGGCTTGAGGTGATTATGAATGACGGACCCGTCGTAAAGACCAAAGTGACTAGTCCTAGAAGCATAACAAGCGAGACTGTTTTCGTTATTTGCATTTTTTGAAAGCTTTTGTTGAGTTCAGATCTTTATGGAACTCGGCATTGCAAAGGTTTCTATCACCAATCCATCCCATCTTTACACACTATGTCATCCATGGTGTTTCCACAAAGCCGACGTTGCGACTTGCGGTACTTGCGCAAGAGACAGAGTCGAAAGGCACGGTCCGAGCGAGTCGCATCTGACCTATAGCATGATGGCTTCTGCAAAACCGAAGCCGCGGGGTTGAGCTACGTCTAGCATGTCTGAGGGTATTCAGACTGATGTACCTACTTCAGCCTTTAGTTATATGACAAAGGACAAGGTGCGTGTGTAAAGTCAAGGATGAGATATTCACATTAACGAAACCTCTTGACATGCCGGTGACAGTGCTTGGGAAGCCAGATATTCATAGTGACGCAATCCGAGGCTCTATCGCTGCTAATCCTGTCATATTTTTGTATGTCGTTGATCTGACGACGCTAATGAAGTTCTCGAAAGTCACGAAATAGACTTGGCGGCTGCCTAAGTGATGCTGCTCGAAATAAGTACTTCTAGCGACATTCTGAAAGGTCCGAAATGTCACTTCTGTAAAGGAACACTACTCTGTTCGTCATGAAGTCTACACTGGTCAAAAACAGTCACCCGTATTTTAATCGCTTAAGAGATAGAGAAGCAAAGAGAAATGCCAAAGAGATTTAGAGAGATGGGAAGCTCAATCATTTGCACCGATAGGATCAGCTCGGGATTCTCAAGTATCGTTCATCTTTGTTTCGAGCCTTGTGATACTGAGGCTACCTCAAGATGTCTCATGTATGGTAGGTGCGGTCTCATGATGTCCAAATCGCGCCGTATAGGTATACTGGTAGGTCTCTTTACTTAAAGCTAGTACGTGTCAAGAGTCGATCTAAGTACCCGCAGGTCTTTGTTCTCTTTCATGTCTTTGCCAAATCGTTGACAAACTATTAGCTCCAAGAACGCTCGAGAGAATAGTCATGATCAATACGGGGGATGTCGATGTACTGTCTAGCCGACCGTGTGTTCCGACGCCAGCTTCGGCTGAGGTAGATGACTGGCTGAGTTCCTCTTTTAATAGCTACTGATCGTGTGAATTGTGCTCTTCTTTTTTTTCAATATTGTTTTCTTTGGCGTGATGAGCATGACTAGATCCTTTTCAATGCGTCCCTGAGCTAGATATGGACAGTTTCCCTTTTTGATGGTCGGCCAGATCTCGGTCAGCTGTGACGCCTCGGCGTCTTTACCGTTAGGGTGCATTACCGGTTCGATCAAAAGAGGCTTTAAATTTGCCATGACACGTAACAAGCGTGGCTTTAACCGCTGGATAGGAGCAGACACCGTTCTCCTGTCGACGGGAAGGAACTTCTCTGCATTAGGAAAAGTAACGATATTTTCTACACGTCCTTGGTTTCTCCAATGGCCGGGTAAAGATGGATCCCCTGAGTAAAGCTCTTTGGTCAGGTACTCATGAAGCTCAGGATGGTATAGAATATACCTTGGGAAAGGTTTCGGCTGTCTTTGCACACAAGACGAGTTCGAAGAGCTAGTCCTCGCTTGGACAAAGTTCGTATCTGGGGAACTAACTAACGATTATCGCTTCGATTGAGCCAAATCACTCGAAAATTTAGGTCCAGGACGCGATCTGATCATCTACGTTACAGGCCAGTGGACCGCCTGAGTAGGAGACGTATTGTAGCCTCCCCAACTGTGAAAGAAAGTCGAGATTTCTAAAAAGGTCTTCTAGCAGTGGTGGAGGTAAACAGTACCATTGGAAGCCCCGCAATTTTGCAGTCGATTGACAATGCTTGCGGTCAGGGGGCGTTGGCGGCGCCAAGACAGTGGTGATATTCTAGGAAGTACCATAACCGAAAAGATAGAGGTAGCATTCATCCCATGTGCGCGTGTTCTGCCACCCTTGTAGGATGCTGTACTTGTGTGATGCTATGAGCGAAGTCATGATGACCCATTCTCCAATGATGCGACCATGAATCCCGGAGGAAGTGGTGATGGGAACTTGCGAGCTTGTGTAAATTGGTGAATCCTGTATATGATCGCTACCTGCGCTAACAAGATGTACACATTCTACCCTAGCGCCAGCCCTATAGGGCTCGGAGCGGAGATTACTAACCAAAGGGGTAGCAGTACTGTTCCCTGTGTTCAACACCCTAATGTTGTACTGTTACCCCTGTATGGTTGGCAATCTCGCTTAGCCCAATAGGGCGCGGGGTTCAGAGTTTTCACCTCCTTCCTCCCTTCGTAGTTCCTACTTCCTAGAGTAGTTCAATCAATATATACACATGAACATACTCCTTCTGACCCTCATATACCAACAGAATTCGATGGGTATCGTAGGGAGCCGGCCTGATCCCGGAAGCGGGGCTGCGATCTTCATAGTAGGCGCAATCTCTGCTGCCCATCCACGCTGGCCGTGTTTGCCACGACTTTCAGGAGGCAAATCTCATATCCTTCAGTACATGGTTTCTCTGCCTAATAAACAGCGATACAAGTAAAGGCGGAGAAACATATGACCCATAGTGCCCACGTGTAACAAAAGCCCATTGGAAGTTTCATCTTTCAGCAAATCAATCTCCGTCTACCGCTCGCCCCTCACTTTGCGGCTAATTTCGAGCCGACACGCGGACCAACCCCATGTGTTGGTGGTTGCCTCTAACGTCACGGCATTCTACCTTCGCTCTACTTTCCATTAGTCTATGGGGCAGCAAGCTAACTCATTTTCGTTCTAGTTGAATACCTCTATCAGCCTTCCAGTCTTGAGTTATTGTTTGTAAACCTCGGCGAGAGGCAACCTATTGCTATATCAGGCCCACAACTCCCCAAACCGATATCGATAAGATTTTCAGAGTCGGTACAAACCGCCACCCCATCATATCTGGGATATCTTACCTTTCCAGTCACCGTGCCTGGCGGGCCACAACGAGATTTGAATGCCAGCCCCAAAAATCACAGCTCTTTGGCATCTCTTTGCATCTCTTTGGATCGACAATAGAACGTCCCATGAGCCCTTTGGATCGACAACAGAACGTCTCATGAGCCACCCTGCCACTACACTATCGTCTACTTTATCAAAGATTTGCTGAATAGGAAACTCATGGACGAAGTGGAAGATCATGCGTCTTACGGAGATGGAAGTCCGCGCGAGGATATATTTTCATATCAGGTCCACGACAACCAGACTTCCCACATTCGAGCTCAATTCTCGAATATTTCCCTTCCCGGAGCCAACGAAACCATCATTACCGAAGACGGCCATCCATATTCCCCACCAGCAAATCCTTACGCAAGCACCGAAGACAGTAGCCCCCAAGCCCACCTCCCAAACACCATCTACGTAATCCGAACCCCAACCGCGCTCCAGAATTTTCTTACCACCCAGCCCCCCGCCTTCATCAAAGCCATCCGCCTCATGCTCCTCTATCCCCTCGAATCCATCCTGCTCACCCAGGAAGAGGAGAGGGGTTCCTATGGCCCAAACATTACCCCCGTTTTCGCCGCTTGGATGAACGCTTTCAAATCTATCCCGCCAACCATCCAACTTATCCAAGTAGACATCAGTCACTCCTTTACCATGAGAACGCTGATGCTCGGGAAGCTGGCCCAGCATCTGAGCACGACTGTGTACCTGAGGTCGGGGACGAAGGCGCGGTTTGAGGTTGTGGGCGCCAGAACTGGCGATGGAAAGGCATTCATCGAGTATGGGATGGTGGGGTTAAGAGAGGGTTCAGCGGAGAGCAGGGGGCCGGAGAGGCTTAGAATTGGTGCTGAGTAGATGGATGGGGTAAATCATCTTGCTATACACAGGCTCAGTGCTCTTTATACATCGTACAAGAAGAACAAGACAAGATCGGTCGAGCTACGATCACTTTCATTGAGCAATGCATCGAGTTTGAGCATCGATTGGCAGTGGTATGCTAACAAAATTCCTCATTTGTTCAAGATGAGGCCTCTCGATAGTAAAGTTTAAATTTAATTCAGCTGAAAGAAAAGACTTGATTTAAAGTACGTGACACTTTTACAAGTCTCACAAACTTGACTAATCTAGAAATAATTCTTTCGAACAACAACAATAATGTGAATAAAAGCTTCAGTGGGAGCAATAGTAGAAGCACAAGGACGGGGTGCAGCTGGTCGAGGGGTTGGAAAAGTTGAGCCGGGGTTGGAAAAAATTCTTGACGTCGAGTTGAACTTTAAAAATTGCATATGTCCCGCACATTCAAGACTTGACGTCGAGTTGAAAAAGCTTCGAAGCCTATGCGAAGCATATGTCAAGAGCATTAGCGAGATCACAAAAAAATTGACATCTGATCAAAAAGACCTCGACTGTGCATATGCGCAGCATCAACTGAGCATAAAGAAACATCGATGAATGATGAAAGCATTGATGCTGAAAATTGAGCGAATGAGATAACAGATTGACTAAATGATTTGAAGGTGAGAATCGCAGTTCACATATGTCACGCATATATTAAAAAGAAACTCAGCTCACTCAAGATTCATACAATGCAAATGTTGAAAACAATGAGAAAAGTGATGATGTTAATCATGAGCTGAACGACGAGAATGAAGAAGAAAACGCATGAGAAAGATCTGATGAGAATAATGTTAGCGATAGCTTGTTAATGAGAAGTTGAGTTCATGATTTCACATGTTTTGTGCATATGCTAAGCATATGTAGAAGAATCTTCGCTCGTCTTGCTGCAAAGTAGATTCATGATATATGTGATGTTTCGCTCAAGCTGTGCATATGCACGACTTTAATACTTCGCTCAAGCTGTTTGTCTTCTAGCTACTTTAAAATAATATCAAACCCTGAGCTCATGATCTATTGATATATGAGGGTCAGAGCGAATATGTGCATGTAGATATATTGACTATCTAGTAGGTAGAGCATATAGATGAAGGAAGAAGTGGGAGGAAGGATAAATATCTCTAGCGCCAAGCCGCTTCGGCCGAAGCGGAAATAACTAACCGTCGAGGTATACGTATGAGCATACGTATGAGCATACGTATGTGCATACGTACCCCGTTTCCAACATGATCAGCATATGCAGAAAGCTGAGTCGGGATTGGAATAATTTTGAACTCATGGTTAGCATATGCAGAAAGTTGAGCCGAGGCCGGCATCAAAAAAAAAAAGTTCCGGCCCTGGCTCAACTTTTCCAACCCCCCACCAACTGTAACCCCCTAGCGCCAATAGCGGCACAAAACGTAGATAACTTTCACTGTAGAAGATACATCTTTATGCAATTATCAGATTTACACTTCATCAACGACTACTTCTCCTGCTTCTACTATTGCTTCTACTGCAGCTTTTATTGCATCAACCATCCTGCAAGACTGTGGGACCATGAGACTGTGAGACTGCTCCACGCCTGCTAAGCTATGTCTTCATCAAATTCGTGCATCAACGAGCCACCAGGCAAGCGCAAGAACCACCACAGGCGCCAGGACCTTCAGGGCTCCCATCACCGCATTCCCAATTCCCCTCTTTGCAATCAACCCAATCTTCTCCTTCAACGCAGCACCTTCATTCACCCTCGGAAACTCCACATCCGGAATCGGCTTCCCCAGGAACCTGCACAGCGGTTCCCACCCCTCATCAAGCCCAAATTTCAGCAGTCGCTCAGAAGGCGTCACTCGCTCCACCAGCGCGTAATGCTCTCGATACTTCCCCCGCGCCTTCTCCTGCATCTCCTCTCGTGAATTGGCCCCCATCCACCCTTCCGTCCAGCGCGCCGAAGTGCTGCCCAACTTCCCCATGAATCTCGTGTCTAGCTGTGCTATCGTGCGGATGATGGGGCTCCACACGTTGAGAATGACGCCCTCATTAAAGCTCTGGTACCATTTTTCTATGTCTCGCTCGACTAGCACGACTTTGGCTTCTGGGTAGCAAGCCAGTAAGTCCTCTGCGAAGGCAATGGCTGGCAGATCGGCGACAGCACTATAATTGCCCAGCAGCTGGTCCCATTGGGCGAGACTGAATAGGGGGCCTTTGGCAAAGTACTTGGCGTCCAGGGCTGCATTCCAGAAGGGGCTGTCTTGGAAGACGTTGGCGATAAGCGTTAGGCCGTGGTAGCAGGGGCAGTTGAGGAGGTTGAGGGCCAATTGCATTGCTGGATGGTGTATCAGCGGTAGCGGGGGCTTGAAGCGTTAGAAGAGGGTTGGTTACATGCTGTTCCTGTACGTGGCATCCCTAGACTGAGGACTTCCATAGGCACAATGCGCTTACGTGTGCGGATGTCGACGTCTGAGCTGGTTGAGAAGAGCTCGGGGTGCTTTTCTTGCAATGTTGGGACGCGTGCCATGATGTGAGAAGCTCACGTTCGCGTTTAGGATTTAATACTGCCAAGTAAGCGATGACTCGGCAGGAGAGGATGAGTCGAAGAGGTTGAGGGTGCTATTAATCAATCTCCCAGCGCTTACATAAGCGCTCGCAGTGGCATCAAGCATCGTAACATTGATTCAACATTAGTGATTCCTTTGAGATCGTACTTTTCCTCTCTAGAGGCTCGCTCTGTTTTCTAATAAAGCTACAGATCTATCATCATCGTACCATTATGCCGAAACCAATTCCAATAACCCTACTTTGTCGGTGAAGGCCATGATATGTGAACAGGCTCCCCCCCCTGCTGAATCGCGCACAAAACCTCCTCTTTTCTCAGCCATCCCTCTGGTGTTCGCCATTCTCAAAGGTTGGCCAGTCAGGCTAGACGGCAGTCGCTTCCTTCGCTTTCCGCTTCCTGATCGAGACTCTGGACGACTCATAAGGCATTTGAAATGTCTCCCAGAACCACCTGTAAGTCTTAAACTCATCTTCCAGCCGAAATTCGTAATTATTTATTAGATGAGCCAGTGCCATTTTGATGACCAAAGAAGAGTGCCATCGACCAGGACTGTTGGGGTTCGCTAGTCAGCGGCATTTCCTTCTGGACAGATCTCCGTGCTTACCAAATCTTAGACCCGAGTCCCCAAATTGGGAAGTCCTTTGAACCGTCGACGAAGGTCGTGCCTCGTAGTACATTATTAGGTGCGCCTTCGACGGTCTTATGAGCGGCAGGGACGAATCGTAGGCCATCGAAGGTGTCAGGCTGTGGGTATTTCGACTCATTGTGCATGATGTCCCAGGCGGATACGCACGCTATCTCGCCAACTTTCACGTAAGGCCCACCGTTCTTGAATTGCAAGGGTTTCATTGCCTTTCGACGGATGCCCACTGCCAGACTCATTAGTAAATTCAGTGGCAACAAGTTGTGAGGATCCGCTTACTTTTGTCTAATGGGTTGAGTCTGACGGACTCTTTGATGAAGCTATCAAGAATATGCAATTTGTCGATGCCATTACAGTCCAATTGTCCGGCATTTTGGATCTCGTCGTATATCATCTCAACGTACTCTGGGCGAGCACATAATTCGAGAAATACGAAATGAAGGTTCTAGAGAAGATCAATTGAAGATCTTTCACGCACAGTTGACAGCACTTACTATCCAAGGCTGATGTGATGCTGCAAACCATATTCCCAGAAGAGCCTGAATGATACCACCGTGAGTCCAGTACTCAGACTCTGTTGAGGCTTCGATCATGTTGTGGAACAGCGTCACCTGGCAAGTCTCCTATTAGCAGTTGGACACGTCGCGCGAGGGATGCTGTCCAAAATATGTTGCCCAAGGGTTGGCAATTCTTACTGATTTCAATTGCGGGCTCTCCTCCCAGCCATCCGGCCCCGAGCTTGCAGCACGAAGTAGGCGATTGAACAAAACATTGAGGGCACGTCCCTTTTCTGTAATGTACGCGTGTGTGGTGCTGCCTCCCATTAGCACATCATTTAGGGAAAGCCAAGCGGAATAGAATCCTACGATTGCAGAAAGGTGGGAACAATCTGGAAGGCAGCCATTGTGGCCACAGTATCGTCATAGTATTGAGACATTGCCCACCCAAAATCTGGTTCTTGGGCTGCATATTTTTTTTAGTGAGGAGAAGGTTATGAAGGGATTGCTCTCCTACAAAGCTTGTCTCCAAAGAGATAGGTTCCCAACATCCCACTTGCAAGATCTCGCATGATCGGAGCTATCTGGATGGAACTCCAGCCTGGAAATATTGTCAACTCCCTATTCTCGATTACGGGGAGCTTCTTCGTACCGTCATCAGACAATTGAGGTTCAACCATGCGTTCGAATGTCTTCTCAAGCCTGCCTTGAAAATACGGCTGTAGTGTTTTCATTTGCGCTTGACCTTTGCGGTGAATGGCCTGACCATACAGGCGATAACGCATATTGATCTGCTGGGTGGGGTCTATTTGAATCTCCTTGTTGCTCATGGTGTACTTGAAGCCGAAGATCTGATTCAGGTGAGTCTATGACACTGTCTGAGCTGGCATCGTTGGAACGGACATCAGCGTAGACAGCTCGCTGTGAGAGCGCAGGAGATTCACTGAGCTCTTGCATGGTATCCGGATCGCGAATTATGACAGGCTCTTTCCGTCCGAAAGGCTTGTAGTAGATTCCAGAGCGCTTACTAGAGTTAGGATCGTAGCCCAAGAAAATATGTACGGGAAAGAAGTCTCACATAGTCTTCGGCCGTTTTCATCACATGAGCTGGAAGAATGGATGAAGATAGGTCGAAGCATTTCCAAAAAACCGGCGGGCATCGAGTAATGAGAATTCGAAAGGCCTTCAGAAATTATGGTACTCAGTCATAGTTGCAGAATATACATGCTGTATCTACTTACTAGAAGACACAGGCTATAAATCTCACAGGCGACGCCACAAAAGACCATTACAACAAAAAAGCCTTGAAAAATAGTATTCATCATGAATTACGACGCAGTGTGCTTCGCTGCTGTGCGATCCATTGAGCATTCAAGAATATGGGGGAAGAAGTCAGTAGTTTTAGGCAAGAATATCTGGTATATTGTCAGGTGCCCGCTCCGTGAGTATTGATCTATAGCTCCCTCTAAGGTGGGATGCTCACGAGCTGAAAATGGTCATTCGCGGTACCTTGAAACACACAGCTCCATGAGGGAGAGAAGAGTCCCTCAGAAACCACCAGGTCTGGTATCCACAAAGAGAGTGACCCACCAGTGTCCTGTTCTCGCCATCCCATAGAACGTTGGCTGGGCCACACGGAGCAGCTGCGCAATTGGAGCGGCTTTGCACGTGCAGACACACCATAATGCTATCGCGAGATTCATGAGCGAATTACTATTTAGATAGGTAGGTCTGATCGCCTTGGACAGACTCCGATGGAGGTGTGAGGTCCTTGATTATCTTCTGAGAGATCGAAATATCGTGCGTAGTCTACAGTAGTAGACAGGCGAAGCTGAATTGTGTCACGATGCAGCGATCTTTGGACCCGATAACGTACATTGACTTCCTTTCGCGAGCTCGGGGACAAGCACATGCAGAGTGAGGCACGGTGTACATGCAGCTGATGTGTGGCTGGCTCCAGCTGATTTCACACGCCAGCTCCAGCTGTGCCATTCTGCATCAACTACTCGTACTCTATCGTCTATCACTCACTGACCCGGCAGGCATTGCTGGCACATCAGGCACGGGGCAGTCCTGGCACCTCAGCTTCGGCTGTGCCATTCTGCGGATGTCCTATCGATGGCTCATTGGTCCGGCAGTCGGTGGGGCACTGCCAGCTGAATCCAATCGGAAGATCTGCAGTCTTCGGGGGCATGCGCATGTAGACGCGCGGCACGGTGTTCATGCGGGCGGAAGTTGGTCGAAGTTGTCCTATCGATCGGCGACCCCCAGACTTACCTTAGGTTACCTTACTACAGTACCTTACTGTATGTACACCTCACTGGAAGTCATTAGCCTCCGCCGCCATCAGGGTTCAAATTGCTCGACCCTCCCGCAACTACTGTATCATCCTTTAGCCCTACTGTAAGGTAGGCGGCTGTATACTGTATTGAAAAAGTCTAAAGTCTAAAGTGACGGCAGGCATCAAAATCCTGGCGCTTAGCCAGGATTCAGTATCAGCCATTCGATGATGCACATGGAAACACGATGCATGTACACACATGCACAGGCAGATACCCCATTACACGTTAGTTCTACATATGATGTGTATGCAGGCTACAGTCAATGACACGGAGCAAGGGACTTTGTTGTGGCACTGAGGTCGTTCACCTCCTTGCTCGGCACTGAACCACCGAAGGCTAACCTGAGATCATGATGGCGACAGCTTCTGACTACTAGTCTGTGTTACTTCCGTTCATGCATCTTACCTGGAGCTCTCTTAATACGTTCAAGTCTCCAGTCTCAGGGTGACGTCTAAATGCTCACAGCCCTGACTCTGTGCGCCTCAGCTTCAACGTGCCCAGCTTTAACGTGCCCACTACCACTATCCGCCTTGGAGCTCACCATCTCCATACTCCCACCTCATCAACGAGCACGTCATGACGCTCAAGACCGTCCTAATCACAGGCTGCAGCGAAGGTGGCATCGGCTCTGGTCTCGCCCAAGCTTTCCAAAAGCGCAACCTACGCGTCTTCGCAACAGCTCGCAATCTATCAAAAATGGCCCATCTGGAGAAGCTGTCTAACGTCACTCTCCTCACCCTAGAACCCACATCTGGAGCCAGCACCAACGCAGCGGTCGATCAAGTCAAGAAAGAGACGGATGGAACGCTCGACTACCTGGTCAACAACGCCGGCCAGACCATCATCATGCCAACCCTGGACTTCGATATCGACGTGGCCAAAAACATGTACGACATCAACGTCTGGGGCACGATTCGCGTTACGCAAGCATTCGCGCCTCTCCTGATTGCCGCCAAAGGCACGATTGTGAATATCTGCTCTATCTCTACAAGTGTCAATACGCCTTGGATGGGTGGGTCTCTCTCGGAAGCAGAACTGGGGCAATATCCGCTTGGCTAACAGTCCTTGCTCCAAAGGCGTCTACGCCGGCTCTAAAGCAGCCGTGACCGCAATCACCGATACCCTTCGTCTCGAATTGGCCCCTTTCGGCGTCAAAGTCGTGACCGTGCACACAGGAGCGGTCAACACCAATATCCTCACTTCGACAGGAACCAACTTCAGACTGCCGCCAGGGTCCGTTTACAAAGGCGTCGAGAAAGAAATAGCAGCGAGGGCGATGGGTGAAGATGGGACACCAAGGCAGGCCCCAGCAGTCTATGCGGAGAACGTGGTCGTGGATGTACTGGGGGGCGTCAATTATCCAATTTGGAGGGGGGGATATGCGAGCATTGTGAAGTTCACGAGTTCCTGGTTTCCTGCGTCTATATCGGTATGCTTGAGCACCAAGTCCAGTATGGCACGTCGGTGGATATGGCTGACGATTGGGGCAGGACTGGATGTCGATCAAGGGAACGGGGCTGGATGCCTGGAAGGATGCGAACCACTGAAGCTATTGGAGGACTATATCAGACTCTACTAGGTATCCTTCCAATGGAAGCTCTAAAATTCATGCTGTAACTGGAATGACGGGAATTGATACGGTTGAAAGTAGTAATGCTGCCATGAACAGCGTAGCTCCAGGGGCACACCGGTTCCAATGATGAGTGCAAATAATGATAAGATGAAGACTGGCATATTTTGTACCAAAAGGCGTCATATGGCAAACACGGCTCGATATGATGATAGACTTATTTCTAGAATATTTCGCGTGATCGGCCAGGAAAATTCAACAGCCAAACATCCATCAAACAGAACCAAATCACAATCTCCTCTTCTCGTTCACAGCAACCTTCTGCTCAACATTATAATGCAGATGGATCCCATCCTCTTCCACCTGCCGTGGCACCCCCGCATGAACATACGTCCGTATACTATTCACCGGTACAGACGCCATCTCATACTCGCTCTCTCCGAACGTCGTCAGGCCGTCGGTTAAGTTCGCATACGCCGTTCTCTTCGGCTTGCGGAATGACAATGGATTTGAACCCGAGGGGCCGAAGGCTCCTTCCTTTGCGCCGGATTTGGAAGAGGCGCGGGTGGAGGAGAAGCGGGAGGCTAGGCGGGAGACTACGAGGGACCAGCTAGGGAATTGGCGGAGGAGCGAGGACATGGAGGGCATACAGCTGGCGATTATGCCGGCGCACATTTCGACTAGGCTGCGAAGGGGTGGGTCAGCTCAAGTGACAGGTAAGGATTCAGCTTCAGGGGGCACACTGACGATAGAAGGATAACCGGCATGGTCTCGTAAGTCAGGTCCGAGTCGTCATGAATCAAGACCCATTTGTAATAAATGCTCAACGAGCTCGAGATACACGCACTATTCATCATCAATCGACGTCAGCGATGTCCTTACACACACAATCTCTCTCATTCTCTCTCTCGCCATCAGGCACGTCAAAAAGGGGGAAGAGGGAGGACTTACATGAACCCTGTTAAAAACACCGCCATAACCCAAGCCTTCTTCTGCGTCGGCAGCTGCAGCTTCGCCACCCCCGCAATCGGTAGCAACAAGATATAAAAATCCAGCACCAGACTCATACACGCAACGGGAATACTCAGACTCAGCACGCGCACCTGCCTTGGGCTCTGCACGGACTGCTCCAACGTCTGTCCGGGAGCTGGCGCCGTGAACGCGAGGGTCGCGGCCAGGATCGAGATGTAGAACAGCACATTGACCGCCGCTCCGACGCAGGAAGCGTAACGCAGCCATTTCATCGGTCGGAAAATCTGAATGTACATCAAGAAGAAACTCAATTTGATAACGGGCCAAATGATGGCTGTGATCCAATTCGTGAAGAAGCCCGAGTATAAAAAGCCCGGGGACGAGAGATCCGCGAGGGTGAGGTCCCACATGTGTGTGCCGAAGTGTCCGACGGTGACACTGAAGAGGCCGGCGATGAAGTAGCAGACGGTGCCGATGGTGCCGATAACGCAGGCATAGTCGTCCGGGGAGTATTTGCCGACGATGCGGGTTTTGGTGTAGATGCGCACAGCGACGAAGGCGAGCATGATGGCCATGAGGACGGTGGAGACGGCGATGAAGGTGGGGGCATCGGTATGGGGATGGATGTGGTCGGGCATCACGCCGGGGGGAGGTTTGGCGGCGGGGATGTTGACGAGGCTTGCTGGATCCATTGGGGAGGCCACGTTCGATGTTGCTTTTGCTTTTTTTGCTTCAAGACGTGTATGAATTCAGTGAGATGGATTGTGGAAGTGTTAGTGCTTTGCACGATCACTTAAGGAAAGATATGTAGAGCGAGCAGAGTCTGGAGTCCCCAGGAAGACAGGCCAGTTGCGCATCATGAAGGAATGAAATCCTGGACCATGGCTGGGACCTGTGCCGCAGGGCTCATTGAGGGGTAGAGGAGAAGGTGTAGTCAGTATAATGTATGGTACTTTCTAGAATTTACCCAGCAGCAGTGTATGTAGGTCACAATCTGTACTGTAGTTTGGTCGGTCTGAGCTTCCCTCTTCGGACTTGGCAAGTAGAGCATCGCCAAATGTGTGTGTGATGGCCTCGATCCCATTGGCTCGCGACTTGGACTTCTTTTGAGGACTGACTCGTAAAAGATGCGGAGCTGAGTATTGTGCCGTATTTGCCTGCATTTGAAGTTCATTAGCGGCAGGTCGATACAAAGGGGTGTGGCAGCGAAATCGGGAAATCGAAACCTGGTTGATTTTCATCCTCGATATGATTCCTTCTGTTCCTCTCGTCGGCGGTAGAGCATTGCTTTTACAAACCACAATGGCCTTTATAGACAGTCTCATCAAGCCGTAAGTAGCAAAGACTGCCTGAGTACTCAGTCACTCCCACCTCAGACAATGTTCAGCCACTCGGTCAATCCATTCGTCCCTCAGCTCCTACATCAATATCCTTGGCTTACCGGTCTCGGGTCTGTATTCGTATGTCTGCTAATATGGAGGCTTTGGAGGTTCACAATTACTCCTCTTCTTTATCCAGTAAAACCCAAAGAGCTTCCCTACTGGATTCCATGTAAGCCTTCATCCAAGTGACTGTTTCCAGGATAGCAGTACTAACGAATTTATCACTAGTCCTTGGTATGCCCTCTTGAGAGCTGCTCCACTCGCTCGTCTTCGTAGTTTGCGCACACATTCTAAGTCGCTCGCAGGTCACGGTCTGTCTTTCTTCCTGAATTCTTATGAAGTCTTAGAGACAGGACGGTGAACAACATTATCAGCACCACCCTACGAACGTGAAGCCCTAATAGAAATCCCAGAAAATACTTCCGCAGCTCCAAAGAGCCATACTCGATCACCGTATCTGGACAAACCCTCTATGTTATCACCTCCCCCGAAGATGTCCAGCAACTCTACAAAGAAACCGTCACCATTTCCTGGCTCCGCTTCGTCCAAGACCTCTACCGCTGGATCGGTATCTCCCAGCCTAACATCGACAAACTCTGGACGCCCCCTACCGAAACGCAAAAGGCCTCCAACCCGGTGCGCAAACTACCCCCTAACCAAATGGTTGAGTCGTACCAGCACGACCAACTGCTGCCCGGGGCAAAGATGGATAAACTCGCCGAATACTTCGTCGCTGAAGTAGATGTGAAACTGCAATGGCAGCGTCTCTACGACGAGCCCCGTCCTTACGTCAACATCATCTCCCGGGACGTTATGCATTTATCGCTAATGGACTGGACCGCCGACGTCTTCATCAACACCACGACAGAGATGTACTGGGGCAAGTCCATCTGGAAATGCGACCCTGCTCTAACCGATTCGTTCCTGAAATGGGAGGAAACAACCTGGAAATACGTGTTCCAGCTGCCGCGCTTCCTGTCCAAGGACATGTACACAGCACGGGACCGACTGATTGGCGCGTTCAGGCTTTATTTCGCTCAGCCGAATGCTGAAAGAGCGGATGCGAATTATTTCGTTAAGACGGCGGAGGAGGAGTTGCGAGATATTGAGTTTGGAGATTTTGATGTTGCCAAGGCGAACATGCTGCAGCATTGGGCGTAAGTCTGTTTCTTTTCAAGTGTTCAACCCGCATGAGCCAGGGAGAGCCTTCTACCCCTTTCCTTTTTCGATAGCCCCTAGACTGAGTGAGCCTTGCTGCAGTATCAACGGCAACGTCCACAAAGTCACCTTCTGGATCTTCGCCTACCTAATCCATACGCCGGGTCTCCTCGAAGCCATCCGCGAAGAGACGACACCCGGCATCATCGATGACACCCCAGACGTCCGCTACCTGACCGAAAAGTGCCCCCGCCTCGAAGCCATTTTCCTCGAAGTCCTGCGCCTGAAAATGTCCACCTCACTGATGCGCTATGTGACCTCACCCACGCTCATTGGTGGCAAGTTGCTTGAAATGGGACACAACGTCATGGTGCCCTACCGGCAGCTGCATTTCGACAAAGACGTCTGGGGCGAAAATGTGGCGGAGTTTGATCCGGAAAGATTCTTGAAGCAGAAGCATCTAGCGCGGAGTCCGAGTTATAGGCCGTTTGGAGGCGGGCAGCATTTGTGTCCGGGGAGATTTCTGGCGAGGCATGCTGTATTTAACTTTGTGGCGTTGGTGCTGGCGAGGTACGATGTTGGTCTTGCTACGATAGGTGACAAGGACACGTATTATCGCGGTGCTTTAGGGGGTAGGCAGCGGTTCCCGAGGGCGGATGAGTCGAAGCCGGGATTGGGGACGTTGAGTCCAATTCCTGGAGACAATGTGATTCTGCGGCTGGCTCCGAGGGGAAGGAAGGGGAGAGATGAGAAGCGTTGAATCCTGGCCTTCGGATATGGGGAGATTCTGGTTCAATACGATCTGCGCCTTGGCGAATGGGAGCCGCTGAAGGTGCAGTGAAGTATTAGAGCTATGATATGACTAGGTTAATTTCTAGACATTCAATCGACGTTCGTCTCCTGGTCGCTCTTCTCTTTACCTGATTCAGCATGGTCTGCCGTCGTTCGTTTTTTTGCTTCATACCAAACTCAGTCTCTAGCTTCGTTCTCAACTTCACCTCTTTCTCAAAGAACACAAGGAAAAACCCCAAGCCAGCTATCCCAATAGCGACCTGCCACACCAGCTTCAAAATATCAGAGTATACACTGATGATCTGACTTCGTAAGACTGATTGATCACGAAAGAAATTCACGAAGCTGCCAGTCGCATGCTCGTAAACTTGACCTTTCAACAGCAGGCTCTTGACTGCGATATCGCTTATACGAGTGGCAAGCTGTGCGAATCGATTGTTGAAGACGACTGCAGAAATTGAAATTCCTCATATCGTTTCAAAACTGCGTATCACAGCTCAAGTTTTCATCGCTGTAGCGACGTTCACCTCAAGTAGCTCTGCCTGAATTGCAACTAACTGTCTCAGTCATGAACAGAATCTGAAACACAATCAAGACAGTTGTTGAAGAGCGAGCATTCAGCAAAGTGAAGATATCAAGTTCGATAGTCATCAGTGCGAATTCTGCATGATGAAATGAACGATATCATTCAGTTTTGTGCATGATTTCTTCACTAATGACGTTGAACATCATGAGACAGATGATGATTGATAGAAGCTGAACTTTTGATCGAGTTGAAGTTGAATCAAGAACTGCTTGAAAATAAATAAGCATGAAGTAAATGTTTCAGTAGAGCAGCAAAGTGTGTATGAATGTGAAAGCAAAAGCAATTACAAATGTTTTGTTTGCAAAAAGTTGTGAAGAAAGACTGAGTTTGACACAAAATTGCAAGACTTCATACATGTAGAAGAAACTTCGTCAATTCATCATCAGTCTCAAACTTCAACTAGATGTTCGCTAACAAGATACTTTTTATGACACGAATTGTTGAGTCAATCGAGACGACTTCAATACTTCAAAAATCATGAAAAAAGATGCAGATTTGAGCTTGAAAATGCAATTGAAAATATTACGACTTGAAGCTGCTTCGATCTTTCATTGATCAGCATCTGCTCTCACTCAAATCAATTCATGCATGCTGATTATCTCAAATACTTTGAAAAACATAATTGTAGCTTAATGTTGATTGAATTCAAGCGCAAATCAAAACAAAAACTTGATGGAAAAAAAAAAACTTATCAATCTTTACACACTTTCTTGTTGCAGTATCGTTGAGCAATCACGCAATTAAGAGAGACATGATTCATGACATAATTGATGCGCTTGATGATACAATTTCAACGTCGTTACACTTTATTTCATTTGACTTTATTCAAGTGTGCTATTTATTCTTAATGAGTAATTGAACTTTACGTAGAATTCATTTATTTGTTAGTGCTCATGTTTTATCAAGTGAATGCACATCTCAGAATGAAAGATAGAATTCATTTATTTTTGTAATAAAGTTTAATTAGATTCATCTTTGAATTTTCAAAAGATTTTAAACTCAAATTGTAAAGCTGCTTCGAAATTATAATTTGCTCTCTTCGCATTTGTGAGATTCGTGATGATTGTAAAGTTGCAGCGAGAGAAAAGAAGAATATTCATCACGTTCATTAATTGATCAATCTTGCAGCTGTCATCTTCTTTCTGCTCGAATTGATTAATGCACACTGACTATCTCACATACTTTAAAAGATATAATTGTAGTTTTGATTCAGATGAGTTCAAATCTTCAAGAATTATTGAAAAAGATGTAGATTTAATTTAGTAATTGAGATTGAAGAGACTCGATGCGCTGAATGATCACTCATCTACTCTTTCTTCGCTCAAATCAACATATGCACTCTGACTATTGTACATACTTTGAAAGACATAATCATTGCGCTGATTGAGCTGAATTCAATGCTTTCAAAATAATTAAAAAATATTGAAATTTGATCTAGTAATTGAGATTGAAGAGATTCAATGCGCTGATTGATCAATTCTTCATCTGTCATCATCTTTCTTCGCTCAAATCAATCTATGTGCATTGACTATCTCACATACTTTGAAAGACATAATTGTAGCTTTGAATCAGCTGAATTCAATGTTGTCAAAATAATTGAAAAATATCAAGATTTGATTTAGTAATTGAGATTGAGAAGATTCACTGCGCTGATTGATTGCTCATCTACTCTTTCTTCGCTTAAATCAACATATGCACTCTGACTATTGTACATACTTTGAAAGATGTTATTGTAGCTCTGATTAAGCTAAATTCAATGCTTTAAAAATAATTAAAAAATATTGAGATTTGATTTAGTAAATGAGATTGAGAATGTTGATGTCTTGAAATTTATCTATTTTCATTTATGTTCAGCTTTAGCAGCAATGTTCAGTTTTATTGAAGACTTTCAACTTTAGAAGCAGTGATCAGCTTTAACAGCAATGTAGTTGAAAAGTCTCTATCAATTTGAGCTATCTTTTCTCAATGCACTCATTGAGAAATATGATGAGAAAGCATCTATTAAATAATAAAGATTTTCTCAATGTCTTGAGAAATGACTTGACATTGATCATAATTCAAATCAAAGCTTCTCTTTCATTTGTCTCAATCAAATGTATTCATGTACATCAACTGCTTGAGATACTTTGAAACACTTGATGATATTATGAGTCAGTCAAATTCAATGCTTTTAAACAAATAAAACAATGTCAAGATTTTGTTTAAACAATGCACTTGAAAAGATTGAATGTGTCAATTGATCAATATTCATTTATTCTCATCTTTCTTTGCTTGAATCAACATATGCATTTTAACTTTTTCTCAGAGTTTATGTGCACACTCATTATGTGACATATCTTGTCATAATGATTTGTCTTTCTGAATTAAAGAAGTTCAATGTTTTAAAAATAATTGAATATATTAAAATTTGATCTGAGCAATGAAAGTGAAGAGATTCAATGTCTTGAATGATCACTCATTTAGTACTAATTCTTTCTTCACTCATATCAATCTGTGCACATTTATATAAAAAGATCAAATCGTTGCTCTGATTTGAATGAGTCAAATGCTTTCAGAAAGAGTTGAATACTATCAAGATTTATTTCAGTAAATGAGATATAAATCTTGTTGAACAAAGTTGCAGATCACGTCAAGAATAAACTTGTGCTTGATAATAAACTCTTAACATATCAAAGACTGCTCACACAAATCAAATCATTGATGAAGCTTCAATGTTCAGAAGAGATGAATTTTGCAAAAAGTGCTGTTGCTACAATTGTCTTAAGATGTAATATTTAAAGTTGCAAGCAGAATGTTTATGAAAAGCTGCAGAGAGATGTTAACTCATCTTTTTGCAAAACATGTTGTCACTAAAGTTAAGAACACAACAAAGAATAATTCATAACAAAGAAAATAATCAAATGATTTAACTTAATGATTAAATATTATTTCAATATATATAAGAATTTCATTGAATTGATTAGTCAATTTCTAGAAGTTTTCTTTAATGAATTATTGATTTTGAAATCATTTACATTATTCTGATGAAATGAAATTAATCTGACTATCAAACAATTCACATTTCACTGATTCAAAATTTCAGACTTGTATGTTCAACTTCTAAACTCATTCTCATTTTAATCTGATGTATTTTTCTTTAAATTAAGTTCTTCATTCATGTCAGAATTAAACAAAATCAAGAACGAGATTGCATCAATTTGATGAATTTCACATTCAATCAAAATAATGACTTAAACTTGATTGATAGTCATTTATCATAGAAACAAACTTTTTATTCATCTTTGATGATTTTCATGCAGAAGTCATCATCAGCACTGATATACAACAACAAGCTTCTGAGATTTTCATTGTCAGATTTTACTAAATTTGTAGCATATGATTGCAATCTGCAGTCAATCTTTGAAATTAATGAACACTTGAGTTGAAGAAACTTGTTGTAATCAATCTTGTTAATCTTATTCTTAAAGTACTGATCAAGAAACATACTTTGTCAATTGTTATAAAAGACTTTAAGCTTTTTCTTGAACACAAGAAAGTGCTTCATTATCAATGCAGCAAAAATGTAATCATATTCATTGAGAAGTTTGATGAAGACGTGATCATAACATTTAATTTCTTTCTCAAGTGTTTTCTTGATTTCACTATCAAACAATATATAATCAATATCTGCATCTCAATGTAGCAAGATCTGTCTGCTTACTTCTTTTGCTAAAGACAAAAGTTTATGAGATAATTAATTAAATTGTAAAGATTATGCTGTTCATTGATGCTAAGAGAATAAACGTAGAAAGATTAATTGCTCATGAACATGATGATAATATTAATCATCAGAATCAGTAAACAGAATAAAAAGAAAGTTGAAACACGTTTCAAGATTTTATAGTTCACTCACAAGTGCACGCTAGTTGTATTATTAAATCTTCTTGACGTGAATAATTATTATGTAAATGATTATATTATTGTTTCTTCTCAATGTGAATAAATTTTATTCAAATAATCATACTATTGTTTCTTCTCAACATGAATAAACTTTATTCAGATAATCATACTATTCTTCTTTCTTAATATGAATAAATCTCATGTAAATAGTCATACTATTGTTTCTTTTTAACATCAATAAGCTTTATTCAGATAATCATACTATTGTCTCTTTTTAAGACTAATAAACTTTATTTAGTTAATCATTTGAAATTTCATTCTTTTTTCTCAAGTGAATAATTTTCATTCAGATCAACATACTATCATTTCTTCTTGAAGTGAATAAACTTTATTTTGAGTGTTTTACTATTCTTCTCAAAGTGAATTAACTTTATTTCAATGAACATATCATTCTTCTTCTCAAAGTAAATAAATTCTATTCAGAAGTACATTTACAAGAAACTACAGAAAAAAGATGTGTTGATTCATTTTTCTGCAAGACATGCTGTCACTAAAGTTGAGATTGCAACAAAGACTAAACTTTTTGATCTTTAAACAAAAAGTATGTGCATAAGAAGTTACAGAAAAAAGACGTGTTGATTCATTTTTTTGCAAAACATGCTATCGCTAAAGTTGAGAGCACAACAAAGACTAGATTATTAAATTTCTAAATATTATCAAATGAAGATCTTCATTTCTTTATCATCACATCAAAGAATCATGTTTCACATGCATTTTATCTGATCTGAATTGACATATGCACATGAATGATTACTTGAAACATTTTCAATGATTCAATCATTGCTTTGAATCATGATGTGATCTTGACTTGACATTGATCATGCACAGAGTTGACGTTGAAGAACAGAATGATGAAGCACATGCAATCATTGAAGATCTCAATGAAGAATCACATAGTAAATGATAGAACTTTCTTCAACGACAATTTACTTAAGTAATTAGATTCAATGAAGAAGCACATAGTGATAAATAGAGCTTTTCTCAACGATAATGTGTTATTTCAAATGAATGAAACACAAGAAATTATCTATTTCAAATGAGTAATGCTTTTCAAGACAAAAAACATTGACTTTTTCTTGCTTGAATTGATTCATGCACACTGATTATCTCACATATTTTGAAAGACAGAATGATAACGCTGAGTCAGATGATTCAAACATCATCAAAATAATTGAATAATATTGAGATTTGATTTAGTAAATGAAGTTGAGAAGACTCAATGCGCTGATTGACTGAACACTCATTTATCATCATTTTTTCTCGCTTGAATCAACATATGCACATTGACTATCTGATATACTTTGAAAGACATGATTGTAACTTTAAATCAATGAAGTTCATTGCTTCAATAATAATCAAAAAATATCAAGATTTAATTTAGTAAACAAAGTTGAAGATGTTGATGCTTTGAAATCTATCTGTATCTATGTTCAGCTCAAGCAGCAGTGATCAGCTTTAGCAGCAGTGATCAACTTTATTGACAATGTAGTTATGAAGTTGAAAAGTCTCTGTTAGAGATCAGCATAGAGCGAGTCATATGAGTGTAATGTAACGAGTATATAAATGCTAAGAAAGAAAAGTATCTAGAAGAAAAGAATCGACTATCTATATGACTCAGAAGAACATAAGCTAACTCTGAATAAAGTTGACTTCGAAACAACTCGATAGTCTAGTGACGAGCGATCAATGATAGTCAGAAACATAGTCATCAACATAGTCATCAACATAGTTATCAACATAAATGCGTAGCTAGAATCGTAACAGTACTTTCTTTCTTCAACGATTCATGTTTGCATGAATGTATTTTCTTAGTCTTGTGTAGAATCGAAATGTCTATTGTAGCAGACTAGCTATGTAGAAAGAAATCGACTTGCTCAGTGAAGAGATCGACTATTGACTGATGTCATTAAAGCAGACTCACTAAAAGAGAATCGACTAGCTCATCAAAGAGATTGATTGTGATCATGTCATTGAAGCAGACTCACTGCTGATTCAGATTTACTACATAGTAGAGCTTGTTTCGTTCGTTGATTGACTCAATCAAAAGATCAATCATTGTCTGTCTTTGTAGCAGACTCACTTCGAATGTCGTTCAAGCAGACTCACTATCGAACGTGTCATTGAAGCAGACTCACTAGTTGACACAGAAACTCGAGATAGATCGATTCACTGATAGATAGAGCGATGTGCTTGTAGATCATTGCATTGATGAAAGATGTCATTGAAGCAGACTCACTAGTTGCATGTGAACTGATAGACGAATCGATTCACTGATAGATAAAACGATGAGAAGATAAATCATTGCATTGACGATGTCATTGAAGCAGACTCACTGATTGACTTGCTCATTGAAAAGATCGACTTTGAACTCGTCATTGTAGCAGACTCACTAGTTGCATGTGAACATATGATCAGATTCACTGATGAGTAGAGCGATGAAAGCGAATAAATCATCGCATTGAGAATAGATGTCATTGAAGCAGACTCACTAGTTGCACATGAACTGATAGACGAATCGATTCACTGATAGGTAGAACGATAAGAAGATCATTGCATTGACGAAAGATGTCATTGTAGCAGACTCACTGAGAGTTTGCTCATCAAGATAGAGACTTCACGCAGTTCTAGACTGATCTCTTTGATTGCTCTTTGAGATAGAGACTTCACGCAGTCATAGACTGATCTCGTTTGATTGTTCAACAAATTCGAAGAATCTCTTGCGAATCTGAATGAACGATTAATTCGCTGATCTTTGATCTAGTTGAATGATTTCAATCGTTTGTTTATACTCGCTGATCAGCGCACGAGTTTGAATCTTTTGTTTATTCTCGCTGAGTCAGCTCACGAGAAAGAAGAATGAGTGTCTGCACGATCGCGAGTCGACTAGATCAAAGTCAATAGTCGTGTGAATCGAGCAGAGCAAGTCGATGCAGATTATTTCACTTCGTCTGTAATGAAGAAGCATTTATATAATGTTAGAGATCAGCATAGAGCGAGTCATATGAATGTAATGTAACGAGTATATAAATGCTAAGAAAGAAAAGTATCTAGAAGAGAAGAATCGACTATCTATATGACTCAGAAGAACATAAGCTAACTCTGAATAGAGTTGACTTTGAAACAACTCGATAGTCTAGTGACGAGCGATCGACGATAGTCAGAAACATAGTCATCAACATAGTCATCAACATAGCTATCAACATAGATGCGTAGCTAGAATCATAACAGTCTCTATCAATCTGAATTATCTTTTCTCAATGCACTTGTTGAGAAGTATGATGAAAAAACATCTTCTAAATGATAGAAATTCTTTCAATGCATTTATTGAGTTTCATGTTGAAAAAGCATTTACTAAATCAGAGATTTTCTCAATGAAGCTTGACATCAATCATTTTCATGATCAATGTCAAGTCTATCAAGAAGTAATTGAACTTTACATAAAATTCATTTATTTGTTAGTGCTCATGTTTTATCAAGCGAGCGCACATCTTAGAATGAGAAGTAAAATTCATTTATGTTTGCAATAAAGTTTAATTAAATTCATCTTTGAATTTTAAAAAGATTTTAAGCTCAAATTGTAAAGCTGCTTTGAAATTATAATTTGCTCTCTTTGCATTTGTAAAATTCATGATGATTGTAAAGTTGCAGCGAGAAGAAAGAAGAATGCTCATTGTTGCAGCTGTCATTCTCTTTCTGCTCAAATTAATTAATGCACACTGACTATCATACATACTTTGAAAGACATAACTGTAGCTCTGATTGAGCTGAATTCAATGCTTTAGAAACAATCAAAAAATATTCAGATTTGATCTAGTAATTGAGATTGAAAAGATTCATTGTGCTGATTGATCACTCATTTAGTAATATCTCTTTTCTTGCTTGAATCAACATATGCACTCTGACTATCATACATACTTTGAAAAACATAATTGTAGCTTTAAATTAGTTGAATTCAATGCTTCAAGAATAATGAAAAAAGATGCAGATTTGCTTCAGCAATCAAGATTGAAGATATTTATTACATGAAGTAATTGATTCTTCATACACTTTCATCTGTTATCATCTTTTCTCATTTGAATCAATTCATGCACACTGACTATTTTCATAATTGCAGCACACTCTCATTAACATTAAGTTAATATAAAAGTTTAAAAAAATAAAATGAAATAAATTGTCTTTTCTTGACAGAAATCTGAAAAGAGAAGACAATTTTAATGATCATCACAAAACTTGAACTTGCATCTTGAAATTTTTAACTTTACACTCTATCATTGAGCTAAATGATCTGATGTGAAAATTTGAACTTATTTTAACATATAAACTACGCTGAATATTTCATCTTATGAAAACATATGCACTCTGACTATTCAACATACTTTGAAAGACATTATTGTAGTTCTGAATCAGCTGAATTCAATGCTTCAATAATCATTAAAAAATATCAAGATTAATTTTAGTAATTAAGATTGAAAATATCTGAAGCTTTGATTAATTGACTATTTCATTTGTCACTCTTTTTTCACTTGATTCAATTAATACATACTTATTATTGTATATATTTTAAGAAACATAATCATCACTTTGAATGAGCGAAATTTCATGCTTCAAGAATCATTGAAAACTAAATAGAAATAACTTTAACTTTTGAAGAAAGAAGAATGTATGATTCAAAGTTTGATTTTGATCTTTGAATTTTACTCATCACAAACTTTGCATCACATCATATTGAAGTTTGAATTCATGCAAATTCAATGAGCTCATTGATTTGAATTTTCAACGATTGCATCGAAAGATATGATTGAAAATGTGTTCAAGAACTTTATTTTCAAACAAAGTTAACAAGAATGATTGATTGCTAATGAAATCTTCATTTCATCATTGAATCTTTGAACTCTTTAATGTTTTCATCTTAATCTCACTTTCACATTTACTCAACAACAATCTCTTCAAGCTTGAATGCAGTCTTTATTTGATGAATATCTTGAATGCATCATGAAGAATCTTTCAATCATGAGAAGCAGATCACTACATTCATTGCATCATTTAACATGTCAAAGTTTCATGTTTACTCAATCAAAAATTCTTTAAGCTTAAATCTTGTTCTTCTTTGATGAACATCTTAAATGCAGTCATGTAAATGTTTCATCAATCTTTCATATTTATACAATAGTAGTTTCTTCACGCTTGAACTTCATCTTCATTTGATGAATACTTTGAACGCAGCTATGTTTAAATTCAATCATGTTGAAGTTTTGCTAATTTTCTTAAAATTACACAACAGCAATTCTTTCATGCTTGAATGTAATCTCTATTTGATGAATACTTTGAACACAACTATGTTTAAATTCAATCATGTCAAAGTTTTGCTAATCTTTTTAAAGTTACTCACTTGCAATTTCTTCAAGCTTGAACACAATTTTCATTTAATGAATATCTTGAATGCAATTATGTTGAAGTTTCTCTAACAATGTAATCACTTCATTTATTGATGAAAATTATTGATTTCATCAGATCTCATTCAGTAAATCACAAGAGAATTTTAGAACAGAAAGTTACATCAAGCATTCTCATTCATTGATACTTAAATACATGAAAAGAAAGATATTGAGTGATTATTATGTTGAATAATTCTTATGTTGAATAATTATGATGAGTGACTTTTATGCTGAATGATTATTACGCTGAGTGATTAAGATGATTAACATGCTGCATAAATTTACGTTAAGCATTCTCATTCATCAATACTTGAATACTTGAAAAGAGAAAACAATTTTATTCAATGCATATTTCATTGATGCATGATCATTCACAGACTTAAGTCAACTGTTTTCAAAGAAAATCATCAAGTTAAATAACATTTTAGACTTCTTGTTTGCTGATACTTGAATACTTGAAAAGAGAAAACAATTTTATTCAATGCATACTTCATCAATGCACAATTGTTTACAGACTTAAGTCAATTATTTTCAAAGAAAATCATCAAATTAAATGATATTTTAAACTTCTTGATCGTTGATACTTGAATACTTGAAAAGAGAAGATAATTTTATTTGATGCATACTTCATTAATACACAATTGTTTGCAAACTTAAGTTAAACTCAATGCTCATAGTCTTAGACTTCAACAAATCTATCTACAATTCAAAGCATTGTTGAGACGTTGATCTTCTTCTCAAATCTCTTTCATTTATTCATTTAATATTTGTTAAAAAAACATTTTAAGACAAAACTTGTACATGAATTGAGTATTTTAACGAAGATTACAACTGCATGATACTTTATTATGTCAAGTGACTATTTCACTAAGTGATTATTACGTTGAGTGACTATTATGCTGAATGACTATGATGAGTGATTTTTATGTTGAATGATTATTACGCTGAGTGATTAAAATAATTAACATGCTGCATAAATTTACATCAAGCATTCTTAATTGCTGATACTTGAATACTTGAAAAGAGAAGACAATTTTATTCAATGCATACTTCATTAATGCATGATCATCTGTAAGCTCAATTCAACTATTTTCAAAGAAAATCATCAAAGCTAAATGACATGATCTGAGTTGTATGAAGAGTGTTTAATAAAAAGTCATAAAGAGTGTTTAATTAAGAATCATGAAGAAAGTTTGATTGAAAGTCATGAAGAGTGTTTAATCAAGAATCATGAAGAGAGTTTAATCAAAAGTCATGAAAAGTGTCATGATTTTAGTCTTGTCAGACTCAATTTTCTAGTCTTGTCAGATTTATTCTTGCTTCATCATCTTGATTAGTTTCTATTGAGTCTAGCGTCGACTGAGAAACACATATATGTAATCAGCTTCTTTTCTGTAGCTATCTTTCTTTCTTAGCATTTATCTTCTAGTTAAATGACACTCATATTGACTCGCTCTATGCTGATCTCTAACATTAGATAAATGCTCATCAACTACTCTGCTATCAACGAATAGATGATATGAAACAATCTATTCAGTAAGAAAAATTTGCAAGAAATTCTTCAAATTTGCATCATCATCATTTTAGATTGCAAGAAATTCTTCGATTCTACACTCATTTTCATCATTCTATTCGCAAGAAATTCTTTGAATAAAGCATTCAGTTATTATCTGAAATTCACAAGAAATTCTTTGAATTTTCACTCATCAAAACATCTATTCTTCATTTATTCTTATCTCAACAACTTCTATCTTCTCTCATCATGACATGTGACGTCGAATCAGTTGAGTCTCGAACAACTCGTCTGCTTAGAAGCACTGTCAATAGAAGAGTTTCACTTCTACTCATTGATGCTTCAATTGAAGCTGAGAAAGCTGTCATCACATAAAACATAAACATCAAAGAACAACTGTTTCATTGAGTCAGCAATCAACTCAACGAAGTCATCAATATGCTGAACGAACTTCGAAGTCAGCGAGACGTGATTCTACAACTCAATGAACACTGACTTCTCATACAAGATGATCACAAAAAGAAAGCGAAATAATTAGAAGTCACTTTTGATAAGAATGATGAGCTAGAGAAAAAGATCAGTCAACTACAAGACGAGTGATTGAACTTCAGAGTGAAACAACGTCAAGCTGATCGATCTATGTCTCATCAAGATACTCAGTCAGCTGAGCAACGAGTCAATCAGAAAGAAGCGCGCTTTCAATGAGAATCTTCTACTCTATCTGATAATGAAAACGAAAACAATCATCACAAGTTCATCAAGCTTTTGAATTCACTCATCTTCATTGAAACAGATGATTCTATCTGAGAGACATGAAACATCAAAATAGCTGACAAGCTCGATGTCAACGCAAATCATTATTCTACTGAAAAGATTCATATTGTCTATGTGATTTTCAGACTAGAAGACGATGCTGATCAGCAAATCTATGCAAAGCATCATGTTGATGCTTTCTCACTTTATCAGTCACTATCAGAGCTACTAAAACATCTGAAAGAAATTTATGAAGATCAGAATCTGATTCAAAAGTGTTGTTGCAAGTACATCATTCTGAAGCAGCTCAACAAGTCTTTCAGCTCTTTCTATTCAGAATTCACTAGAATATTCAGCTTTCTGAACTACGATGATATCATTCTGATGAACGACATTCAGCATAAAATCAATAATCATCTTCAGAATGCATTGTCAGTTTGTCTCATAGAGTTTAGCTCACTTGATAAGCTCAAGATCTTTCTTCAAGATGTGAATAACAAACAACAAGTCAATTATCAGCTACGTGACGAGCAATAAACAGTCAAATCAATAGCAGCTTCGAAAAAACGTTTTGTTTCTTCGTTGACATCAGCTTCAGTCTCAACTACTAGCTATGTTTGACTCACTACTTTTTTCATTCTCAAATCTGAATGATCAAAAATGTTAATCATCTGCTTCAACTGCAAAGTATCAAGTCATCTTTCAAAGAATTGTTCTCAGCTGAAGACTAGTACTTCAACATCTTGTGCATTCATTTCTTGTCTCAATGAGATCATCATGTTGAAAGAAGAGAAGAAATTATTTACAAAGAAATTGAAGAATGAGACAAAAAACTAGTGACTTTCATCAAAGACACGATGAAAGATGTGTTAATTTCTTCAACAATGAGCAGTTCAAATGATCTCTTTGCTTCAAAATCTTTGACTACTGAATGTGTATTATCTAGCAATGAAATTAGTTACTCATTAAAGTCATTGATTGACACTGAAGCAGCTGACTATTCATTCATTGATGAATTAACTGCGCAGAATGTTTGTGATCATTTGCAAATTGAATCGTTATCTTTAATTAAGCTCAAGTCAATAAGAAAATTCAATGATCATTATGCAAAAAAGCTCATTACTCATGCAATTTATTCGAATCTGACTGTTCAAGATCATATGAAACGTTTCGTCTTTATGCTGATTACTCAATTGAGTCAGCATCAGATGATTCTTGAAAAAACATGAATGAATAAGATCGAGATAACGATTGATATGAGAAACGATCATCTTCAATTTTCTGATTCAAAGACTCATATTGATGCTAGCTCAACTCTTCTTTCTGTCATCAAGAAAATCGCGATAGAACAGAAGAGTTCAATCTTTACTCAAATACTAAAGAGATTTATCTCTTCTGTCATCACTCGACTCAGCGAGAAGTCATCTTCATTCAGTAAAATCATGAAATCATCTAATTCAATCAACTTCGCTTCGTCTTTCAATTCAATAAACATAGCAATGATAGAGACTGCAGCATATAGATCACTAGTCAAACGATTGAATGTGACTACTTTCGCAATCATCATCACGAAAATCGATCGACTTCTAAAAACAGCTAGAAATAAACTTGAAGATGTAGATCTACAAGAGCTTTCACATGAAGAGATCTTGAAAGAAGTCAAAGCTAAGCTTTCTTTGAAATATCATGACTATCTAAACGTGTTTGATTGAGCTATGACTGATCAACTATTCTCTCATTGTCTCTATGATCATAAAATTGAGTTGACAGACGAGAAAATGTTTTCTCGAAGTCATCTCTATCATATGTCTGACTACAAGCTTCAAAAGATGAAGAATTATCTGATCAAACATCTGAATAAGAGCTTTATATCTTTCAGCTCAATCTCATACGCTTCGCTCATACTATTCATTGAAAAGAAAGATGATAGTCTGCGTTTCTGCATCGATTATAGAAAGCTCAATGCTTTAATCAAACGAGATCGCTATTCTCTATTCTTAATAGACGAAACTCTCACTCGTATTCAAAATAGCAAGTATCTGACTCGATTAAATATAATAGTCGTCTTCAACAAACTACGCATGCTGTTACGATTCTAGCTACGCATCTATGTTGATAGCTATGTTGATGACTATGTTGATGGCTATGTTTCTGGCTATCGCCGGTCGCTCGTCACTAGACTATCGAGTTGTTTCGAAGTCAATCCTATTCAGAGTTAGCTTATGTTCTTCTGAGCCATATAGATAGTCGATTCTTCCCTTCTAGATACTTTTCTTCCTTAGCATTTATATACTCGTTACATTACACTCATATGACTCGCTCTATGCTGATCTCTAACATTATATAAATGCTTCTTCGTTACAGGCGAAGTGAAATAATCTGCATCGATTTCTTCGAGTGCTTCTGCTAGTAGTTCTTCAACCCTCTATCGACTTTGATCTAGCGGCTTGCGTTCGTGCAGCAGCACTCACCTTCCTTCACTCGTGCGCTGGTCAGCGAGTATAAACAAACGATTGAAATCATTCGACTAGGTCAAAGATCAGCGAATACATCGCTCATTCAAATTCGCAAGAAATTCTTCGAGTTTGATGAGCATTCAAACGAGGTCAGTCATAGAACTGCGTGAAGTCTCTACTTCAAAGAGCAATCAAAGAGATCAGTCTAGAACTGCGTGAAGTCTCTATCTCGATGAGCAAACCTCTCAGTGAGTCTGCTTCAATGACATCGTCAAAGCGATGATCTATTCATCTTCATCGCTCTACCTATCAGTGAATCGATTCGTCAATCCGATCATGTGCAAATAGTGAGTCTGCTACAATGACATCTTTCGTCAATGCGATGATTCATCTACTCACATCGCTCTATCTATCAGTGAATCGATCTGTCGACTCGTTCGCGTGCAACTAGTGAGTCTGCTACAATGACATTCTCAATGCGATGATCTACTCGTTCTCATCGCTCTACCCATCAGTGAATCTGATCAAACGTTCATGTGCAACTAGTGAGCCTGCTACAATGACGAGCTCAAAGTCGATCTCTTCGATGAGCAAGTCGACTAGTGAGTCTGCTTCAATGGCACGATCATCTTCGATAACAAGCAAATTCATGAGCTTGTTTCTATATCGAAATCTCAACAGTGAGTCTGCTACAATGACGAACAATGATTGATCTCTTGATTGAGCCGATCAACGAACGAAACAAGCTCTACTATGTAGTAGGTCTGAACCAGCAGTGAGCCTGCTTCAATGACACGATCACAATCGATCTCTTCAATGAGCTAGTCGATCCCCTTTTAGTGAGTCTGCTTCAATGACATCAGTCAATAGTCGATCTCTTCACTGAGCAAGTCAATTCCTTTCTACATAGCTAGTCTGCTACAATAGACATTTCAATTCTACACAAGGCTAAGAAAATACATTCATGCGAACATGAATCATTGAAGAGAAGAAATACTGTTACGATTCTAGCTACGCATCTATGTTGATAGCTATGTTGATGACTATGTTGATGACTATGTTCCTGGCTATCGTCGGTCGCTCGTCACTAGACTATCGAGTTGTTCCGAAGTCAACTCTATTCAGGGTTAGCTTATGTTCTTCTGAGTCATATAGATAGTCGATTCTTCTCTTCTAGATACTTTTCTTTCTTAGCATTTATATACTCGTTACATTACATTCATATGACTCGCTCTATGCTGACCTCTAACACATGCATTCAAGTAACGAAGATTTGACTATCTTTATTATCTCTTTTGACTTCTACAAATATCACGTGATGTCTTTTGAATTAATCAACGACTTGACTTTCTATCAACATTTTATGAACGACGTGCTGTTTGATTATCTACATCAGTTTTGTCAGATCTATTTAGATGACATTATCATTTACAGCAAAACACTGAAGAAACATAAGAAACACGTACGACTAGTTCTACATAGACTACGAGAGATCGATCTACAGATCAATATAAACAAATGCAAGTTTCATGTTCAGAAGATCTTCTTTCTGAAACTATTGCTATTCATTGAAGAACTAAAAATGAATCTCAGAAAAGTACAAGCAGTAGTTGAATGATTTACTTCTACAAATCTCACTCAGATGCAGTTCTTCGTCGACTTTTGCAACTTCTATCAACGTTTTATAAAGAACTTTTCGAAGATTGTTCATCTTCTGATTCAACTAATTCAAAAAGAGATGATATTTGAATGAGATCAAGCTTGTCAAACGATCTTTGATCATATGAAGAAATGAATGACTGAAGTCTCTATTCTTCATCATTTTGATCAGAATAGAAAGACTATTCTTGAAACAGACTCATTCAACTACGTCAACGATGACATACTTTCTCAATACAACAACGAAGAAACATTGCATTCAATGATCTACTACAGCAAGAATCTGAGTCTCGCTGAGTGCAATTACGAGATCTATGACAAGAAATTACTAACAATCATTCATGTCTTCAAGCATTGACAATCTGAGCTGAAATTGACTGAGCTATTCATCAAGATGTTCATTGATCATCAAGCTTTAACGTCATTAATGAAAGATAAAGAGTTAAGTAGACGTTAAATGCGCTGAGTACAAAAGCTCGTCGACTTCAACTTCAAAATCATGTATCGCTCAGACAAATAAAACATCAAAGTCGATGCATTGACTCGTCGAGTCGATTCAGTTTCTAGAAGCTCAGAAGATGAGTGCATTTGCTATCAATGAATCACTATTCTGACTTCGAATCGAATGAAAATTGCTGATCTAGAGAAGAACATTGAGAAATCAATCTATAAACAGATTCTTAAGACTAATGAAATCAACGAGAATTGTACACTACTTCGTGAAGTCATATTAAAAGATGAAGCTCAATACGAAGATACTAAATTAAGAGATTGTCGAGTTCAGAACGAAATATTATATCGAAGTAATCTTCTATGAATTTTCTTCGATGAGCATCTTCAAATGAAGCTAATTCAAAAAGTTCATGATCAATCTTTTATTGATCATTTCGAAATTCTCAGAACGATGAAGATCATAAGAAGATACTACTATTGATCTTCAATGCAAAAGACAATAAGTTGATATATTTGAAACTGCTACATTTGTCAGCGATCAAAGACTTCTCAAAATAAATTCAATGAACTATTACATTCTCTACTCATACTTGAACAGCAATGAAAGAACATAGTCATGAACTTCATCATCGACTTATCTTTTTTGAAAGGCAAAAACATCATACTAACAGTGATATGTAGACTGACAAAGAAACGACATTATATTTCTTGCTTCACTGATGATGAGAAGATTACAGCAGAAGAAACAGCTAAGCTAATGCTTCAGTGAATATATCGAATACACGATTTACTCGATTTCATTGTTTCGAATCGAGACTCTCAATTTATCTTCATTCTATGAAAGTTGCTTTGCAAAAGACTAGACATTAATCTTCGACTTTTCACAGTCTATCACTTTCAGATCGATGATCAAAGTGAACAAGTCAATCAGAACGTTGAAAGATATCTTCGATTTTTCTGTTCATACATGCAGAATGACTGAGCTAAGCTACTACTCATGATCGAGTTCATTGACAATAATGCTTTGTTCTCAGTCATCTTCTCGATCTCTTTCTTTCTAAACAAAGACTTTCATTCTCATATTAGCTTTGAACTCGATGTCATCGAATATGAAAGTTCTCATGAACGCTTGCAGATGACTAAAGTCGAGAATATATCTGAATATATGAACAAAACACTGAAGTTTGCTTGCAAGTCGCTAGTCAAAACATGAAAACAAATGATGAAACAAGTCAATAAGCATAGAAAAGAAGTTGATTATAAAATCAAATCAAAGATGTTTCTGAATGAAAGAAACATCATTACAGCGAGATCTTTCAAGAAGCTAGATGACAAAATGCTTGATTCTTTCATCAATCTAGATTTCATTGACTCTTCATATAAACTGAAATTATCAGAGTCTATGCATGTTTATAATGTATTTCATTCTGATCTGCTTCGCTCTGTTGTCAACGATTTCTTGCCTGATCAAAAGAACGAACTCTCAGATTCAATAGTGATAAACGACAAAGACGAGTGAGAAATCGATGATATATTGAATTCTTGTCGATATCGAAGACGACTTCAGTATAGAGTTAAATGAAATGACTATGACAATGATCTCAATTGATACAACGCTGATGACGACGAATTTATGAACGCTCAGAAGATCATTGACGATTTTCATATTCAATACTTAAACAAATCGCGTTAATCAACAATTCAATCAATCACGATTTAACAGATCTTAGTCTGTGAAATCATAATTGAGCAATCAATCGAGTCGAGCAAAAAATACATTCATGCAAACATGAATCATTCAAGAGAAAGAGTAATGTCATGATTCTAGTCTTGTCAGACTCAATCTTTTAATCTTGTCAAATTTATTCTTGCTTTGTCATCTTGACTAGTTTTTATTGAGTCTAGCGTCGACTGAGAAACACATATATGTAGTCAGCTTCTTTTCTGTAGCTATCTTTCTTTCTTAGCATTTATCTTCTAGTTAAATGACATTCATATTGACTCGCTCTATGCTGATTTCTAACAAAAAGTGTTTAATCAAAAGTCATGAAGAATGTTTAATCAAAAGTCATGAAGAATGCTCAAACTATGCTGAATGACTATTATGTTGAGTGATTATTTAATGCATTCAAAACATAAATGAGATGATTTTTAAAATCTATTTGTTTTCATTTATGTTCAGCTTTATCAAAGATTTTCAGCTTTATCAGCAATACTCAGCTTTATTGACAGTGTAGCTGAGAACTTTCTATCAAATTGATTGACATCTTTTTCTCATATGCTCACTGAGAAAGATTCTGATGTACATTCTCTTGATTAATATTATTATTAACATATTTAAGTTTTTTCAACTCTTCTTTATCAAGTCTCTTCTCATTGAAGTTTGATTTTTCTTCTTCATTTACTACATCTTTATCACTCAGAATTGACTGCGCTTTGATTTTGAGCTGTACATCTTCTTGACTTCTCAATTCTTCTTTGTCAAGTCTTTTTCTTTTGAAGCTTAATTTTTCTTCTTCATTTACTACATCTTTATTGCTCAGAATTGATTGCACTTTGATCTTGAGCTGTACATTCTCAAACGATGAAAACAGCTTTAAAGTCATGATTGTACTTTTGAATTGCAAAGATCACAAGTAGCTTTTATTGATTATATGTATTGCTATCTGAGAGTGCTTGCAGCAAAAGACATTAAGAATGCATTTACTAAATGTTAGAAGATTTCTCATTGTGCTTGCAAGAAAAGACATCAAAAATGCATTTATTAAATAATAAAAAGTTTCTCAATGCATTTGCTGAGAAAGACGTTGAAGATGTATTTATTAAATCATAAAGATTTTCTTGTTAAAAACATAAGCTTGACATTGATTATGATCAGAATTGATGCTCAGTCTTAAAGATGATTGACTTAAATTTTAAAAAAATCTTTAAATTCATCATGTTTCATGCAATTCACTTTTAAACTACATTGTAACTTTGATTTAATCTTTGATTTAATTCACTCATAATATCAATGTCAAGCAATGCAGTTATTGTGCTTTCATAAAATTCAAATTGCAGTTTGAAGACTTTGTTGACATTGTCAAAAAACATCAAAGAACTTTGACAATAAATTAAAAATGAAATGCATGCTTTGTTAAATCAGAGTTTGCAACATCTTGATAAAATCAAAGAAAGATTAAAAGTGAAAGAGAATGAGTGAGAGTTAATGTTGAAATATACGTGAATAACATGATAGTATGTGATTCAAGAGAAAATATGATGTGAAAAATATGAAAGTTTGAAGATTTTCAAGAAAAAGATGCATTACAATGATGTTTTGAAGAAGATGTTTAAAGCACAGAACATTTTATAAAAGCAACAAATGAACATTCTTGTTTTAACTTTTGTTTCATTCAAACTTTCAACTGATTTTAAATTGAACAGCAACAATTATCTTAAATCATTCTTTAATAATAAGACTGTCTGTTTAATCAATTGTTGTTCAACATTCTGAAGTCTTTCAGATTCAGCAATCATCTGCTTTGCACTTTCACTTTTCTCAGTAAACTTCAATTTAACAAAAACATTGCTTTTAATGTGTTAGAAAAACAGATTGTCATGTATATTACACTTGATTCTTCTTGATTAAGCTTTCAATTGATGAAGTATTCTCAGCATCAAAATTGAAATCAGCATAGCAAAACAATATGTTTGTTGATCTTGAATATTCAAGCTCTTTTCAGAATGTTGAAAAATGATTAAAAGATGAAAAAAATGAAACAGAATGAAAAATCTTAAATGCTCAGCTTGAACAAGTTTAAATCTTCTTTCAAAAAAGCATGATGATCACAAGTGAAGCTTTTGTTAAAGAAATTTGTGATAAACAATTATTTTAAAAATGATAATGAAAAAAAGAATCTTGATGATGTTGCTATCACAAGATTTGCAATGTTACAGAAAAAACAACAACTGAGAATTAGTAAAATGTCAAATTAACAAAGCAAAATTGTTTTTAAGTTTCAAATGATTTAACAACTTCATCAAGAATTGATGCAAGATAGTTTGCAAAAATTGAAAGAAATGCAAAGAAAGATTGATGATAGCAAAAATTATGATGATGAAGATGATGATGAAGAAGAAAATGAAAAAAACAGAAAAACTTTGAACAAGAATGATGCAATCAACGTCTTGAATGAAAGTTCTGATAAAGCTTTTTGTTCTTTGAGCAAAATTCATTTAAATAAAAGTACATTCAAGTTACAAACTTTGTTAACAGCTTAAAAAAGAGTTTAATCTAGAACTGAAAGATTAAATAATGAATGATCAAAAGTTCATTGTTCAACATGTACTTGCTTGTTGTCATTTACATTGCAAAGTTCATGTTTTTAATAAAATAAACAAAAGTCTTGATTTCAAGTTGAGTTCATTTGATTACATCAAAGAAGCTTGATCATTTTTCTACTTAATAATTTTCATTTTTTGAATGATTTCTTTGATTTAATTCTTTTAATCTTGATGATTGCAAACTTTGCAATGCATCATGTTGTTATCAGAACTTAATTTCACTTTCAATTGATCACATTCAATGATACTGTGTTCTCAATCTTTTCAATGATTAAAATGATTAAAATTTATAATACATGAAGAAAACATCATGAGCAGACAAGATGATTTTGCACTCATCATTAAATTATCTTCTTTCAGTTCAAATAATCATTCAAGCTCAATCATTTCATTCTTTCATCAAGAATCATTTTTTTCATTCATTAACAGAAGAAAGAAAGACATTAATCATGCATGTTGATGATTCTTATGTTGAAATCGTGTCTAGATCATTCAATCAAAGAGACTCAAAGCTGATATATATGTATTGCTTTTTAAAAATAGTTATAACAAGACATTAAAAATACAGAAAAGAAAGAATGCAAGCTCTTTTATAAATAATGACTTGAGACTGCATTAAACTTGATACAGATGTGATGTAATATATTAGATGTGTTTATCTAAAAAAATGATGAAAAAGATGAATGAAGAAAGTGCTGAACAATGAGAAGAAGTGTTGAGAATGACTTGAAGAAGTGCGTTAAATTTAAACTAAACATAGCATCATGACTTGTTTTAATCAAATTGATTAAAGTTAAATCTGAATTCTGATTGATTCAGACATGTTCTTATGAATAGAAAAGAAATAAAAGCAAAAAATTCATCGTGTTTTCAATTTAGTGCAACTTATTCAAGTATAGCTTGTGAAATTTATTCAGAACTTTCTTCAAGTCATTGAATTTCTCTTTATCGACATAGTATCATTCATCATCATGATTTATCTTAATTTATTTGATTTTGTATTATAGTCTTTCTTTATATTGTCTGAAGTTCAATATATCATCTACTTCTCAATGCTTTTCATTCTCTTCAATGATCATTAATCTAAAGAGTTCAGAATGTTGTTTCAATAAAGAATTATTTAATGAAAATCATAAATACTTTGAGCTGAACATTGAATGTATATGCTTCATGCTTCTAGATAACTGAAAATGATAGAAGATTTTAACTTTGACTGTGATTGAAAAAAAATTGAGCTGCTTGTCTTTCAAATCTTTGCATGATCTAGTGATTTTGATGTTTTCAAAGACTAATCAAACTTGATCATTTACTTCATAAATGACGTCTCATTTATACTTATTTATTTAAGCTTCAATGATTTGCTTGATCTTTTTCAATTGTTGATGATCAAAGATAAGAAGTTTGCTCATTTAAGTGATAATATCATCGATCTTTTTAATCTCAATACATTGACAAATCATTTCATAATCAGTTGTATCTGAATTGAAACTCATTCAAGAATGAAAGTCTTTATTGAAGTAGAAAGAAATCATTAAAATAGTTGAGAATGTATTGAAATTATCACTGAATTTCATCATTGAAAGTCATTTAACTCAGTCATTCTGCATGTAATTGCAGTAGATTCAAAGTTCGCATTCAACATTTTGATTAACTCATTTTGACTGATCATCAATTTCTGAATGATAAACTATTGATAAATTGACTTTGATCTTCAGTCATTTACAAAGACTTTGTCACATGATCAATATGAATTGAAAGTCTCTATTTAAAATGATAGAACTGAGTAAATCATGAAGTTGATAGACATTTCATAACATGATTCATACTGTTTCTTCAATTGAGATGTCATTGTTTTCTCAATGACAAAGAACATAGTGATGTTCTTTGAAGAGACAACATATGATCATGCAAATGATGTTATAGTTTTTCAATAAAAGTAGTTCAATGATGAAGTTCATAGTTATATCTTGTCAACGTTGTTGAGAAATCAATAAAGATTAAAGCAAATCATTTGTATCATCTTGAAATGCTTTGCTTTGCTGATAAATATGACAGTTTCAAATGTATTGTTGAATAGTTGCTTGATGATCTGATCAATAATAAAAGCGTTGAACTAGATCAATTGTTCATTTAATGTCAGAATGCAAGATTGATGATTGATCATGAATCTCTTGAAGCAATTTCATATGCATTTATTTCAACATTCATAGTAGATTCTTTTTAAATAAAATGTTATCAATGATTTGACAGTTCTTTAGCTTCATATCATGAAGCTTCAATTCATCTTTATTCATTGCATAGTTCATTCTTCTGATTGACTAAACATATATGTTGATAGAAATTAATCTTGTATTCAGATTTAATTTCAAACTCAATCAATAAAATATTTATTTGATTTGAGATCAGTATAGTCTGAAAACAATCATTTATGTCTTTAGCTAATTCAAAACTATTGATCATCAACATTCTAGTTAAAGCATTGACTTTGATGTTTATTTTATCTGATTGAAAGATAATTTGAAAGTTAAGCTTTGATAGAATATTCAGATAGTTTGCTTATCATCAAGTCAGCTGTTTGTTTTTCATAAAGATCTTCAAAGTCTGATGATCAGTAAACATCTGAATAAATAGCTCAGTATTTTCTAGTTCAAATCATCAATTTTTGAAACATTGAATGATAGTTAGCAATTTCTTGTCATAGATGTGATAATTGCATTCAGCTGAAATCATGCTTTTGCTATAAAAGACTATCAAGTGAAGCACATTCTTATCATCATACTGAGATAGTATGTTATCTTTTACATAGTTGAATGCATTGATTTTCAAAATAGCTTGATGTTTGACATTGAAATGATGCAGAACTGAGATCGAGCTGATCTGTTTCTTTAGATTGTCAAAGACTTTGATGCAAACTTCATTTCAAACAAAAGATGTGTTTTTTCAAGTCAGCTGAATGAATGACTTGACTAGTTTTGAAAAGTTCTTAATGAAGCATCAATAGAAATTAACAAAGTCAATGAAGTCTTGTATCTCTTTTAAATTAGTAAATGTAATTCAATTGACTATAACTTTCACTTTGATAGAATTCATGTAAAGATCTTGTTTTGATATTATGATTTTTAAGAAGATTATTTCTTCTACATTGAATTTGCACTTTTAAATATTTATTTGCAAATCAGCATCTTGTAAACAATTTAATATCATTTTGACATGTTGTTTATGCTTCTTTTGAATCTTGCTGTATATGAGAATGTCATTTAAATAAGCTTGACAGAAATCATTTAGAAAGTTTCATAAAACATCATTCATATATTGTTGAAATGAAATGAAATTGTTTATTAATTCAAATGATAAAATTTTTGATTTGTATGCTTCTAGAGCAATAATAAAGATCATATAGTTTTCACTATTAAAGTGCATACGAAGTTTGTTGAAAGCGAAAATTATATTCAGTTGAATCAGATGCTTGCAGTCAATGATTTTGTTAATCATCTCATTTATGAACAATAGAGAATAGCAATTTCTTTTGATAATAACATTGAGCTTTCAATAGTTGATGCAGAAGCAAAGATTATCATTGATCTTCAGAATGAATAAAACAAGTGAGAAATATGAAATTTTGCTAGAAGTAATAAAACTCTTTGACAAATTTTCATTCAGATATTCTTTGATCTTCTGAAGCTTGTAAAATGATATTCAATAAGCTTAACATTTAAAAGAAGTAACATTGTTAGTGAGTTTTATCTTATGATCATATGAATGATGAGATGATAGCTTATTGACTTGAACTCAATCAAACACATCAAGAAAATTCTGATATTTCAAAAATAACTTGACTTTGATGTCTTCTAGATTTTGAGTTGATGCATCAATGAAAGCGACGTCTAGAATGTTCAGTTTGCATTGAGTGTTGTAAACTATTTTTCTATCAATATTTTCAATCAACATAGCAAAAATCTTGATGCAATTCTTCTTTGATCATTTAATCAATGCATGAAAAGAAGCAGCTTTTACATTGAACATTAAAAAGTTCTTAGGGTTAGGGTTAGGGTTAGGGTTAGGGTTAGGGTTAGGGTTAGGGTTAGGGTTAGGGTTAGGGTTAGGGTTAGGGTTAGGGTTAGGGTTAGGGTTAGGGTTAGGGTTAGGGTTA